>ERZ1370068.2343-contig-1498_pt1 | contig 129011 bp, 176 predicted proteins | sample MGYA00561227_ERZ1370068 | MGnify/ENA primary metagenome ERZ1370068 (study PRJEB38410, sample SAMEA6850437) | metagenome | study: Metagenomic assessment of the ecological functions of the soil: analysis of the soil microbiota associated with the...
GATGTACTTCGTTCAGTTACATCCATTATATTGGATCGTCTCGCAGATGGTCGATCGCGTGCTGGCGCTGCCGGAGGGCACGCGGCTCTATCTGCTGGCGCCGGTCGTGCGCGGCCGCAAGGGCGAGTACCGCAAGGAGCTCGCCGAATATCTCAAGAAGGGATTTCAGCGGGTCAAGATCGACGGCACCTTCCACGAACTGGCGGAAGCGCCGGTGCTGGACAAGAAATTTCCGCACGACATCGACGTCGTGGTCGACCGCATCGTGGTTCGACCGGACATCGGTCAGCGGCTGGCGGAAAGTTTTGAGACCGCGCTGAAGCTCGCCGAAGGGCTGGCGGTGATCGAATATGCCGATGCGCCGGCTCCGCAGCCATCATCCTTCGAGACGCGCCCTGCGGCGCTGCCTCAGGATGAAGGCGGAGCAGCGGCGATCGAAGCGCTAGCCAAGCTGGGGCTACTCTCCCTCATCCTGAGGAGGCGCAAAGCGCCGTCTCGAAGGATGAGGCCGCGACGAAGAAAGTCGCAAAGATCCACGACAAGAGCGGGCCGGAGCGGATTCTGTTCTCGGAAAAATTCGCCTGCCCGGTTTCCGGCTTCACCATTCCGGAAATCGAGCCGCGGCTGTTTTCCTTCAACAATCCCTATGGCGCCTGCCCGGCCTGCGGCGGCCTCGGCGTCGAGCAGCATATCGACGAAGAACTGGTCATTCCCGACAAGGAACTGACCTTGCGCAAGGGCGCGATCGCGCCGTGGGCGAAATCGTCGTCGCCCTATTACATCCAGACCCTGACCGCGCTCGGCCAAGTTCTACAAGTTCACGCTCGACACCAAATGGAAGGACCTGCCGAAGAAGACGCAAGGACGCGATCCTGCACGGCTCCGGCGAGGACGAGATCAAGTTCTCCTATGAGGACGGCGTGCGCTCCTACGACACCAAGAAGCCGTTCGAGGGCGTCATCACCAATCTCGACCGCCGCTACCGCGAGACCGAGAGCGAATGGGCGCGCGAGGAGCTCGGCAAGTATTTTTCCGACATTCCCTGCGAGGCCTGCCACGGCTATCGGCTGAAGCCGGAGGCGCTGTGCGTCAAGATCGGCGGCAAGCACATCGGCGAAATTTCCGAACTGTCGGTGCGCCGCGCCGGCGAATGGTTCGAGACCGTGCCGAAGGCGCTCAACGCCCAGCAGAACGAGATCGCCGCGCGGGTGCTGAAGGAGATCCGCGAGCGGCTGTCGTTCCTGCTCGATGTCGGCCTGAACTACCTGACGCTGGCGCGCGCTTCCGGCACCCTCTCCGGCGGCGAAAGCCAGCGCATCCGCCTGGCCTCGCAGATCGGCTCGGGACTGACCGGCGTGCTCTATGTGCTGGACGAGCCTTCGATCGGCCTGCACCAGCGCGACAATGCGCGGCTGCTGGAAACCCTGAAGCGGCTGCGCGACCTCGGCAATACCGTGATCGTGGTCGAGCACGACGAGGACGCCATCCGCCTCGCCGACCACGTGCGTCGACGTCGGCCCCGGCGCCGGCGTCCATGGCGGCAACATCGTCGCGCAGGGCACGCCCGCCGACGTCATGAACAATCCGAACTCGCTGACCGGAAAATATCTCACCGGCGAATTGTCGGTCGAGATCCCCGAGCGCAAGCCGCCGAACCATCGCCGCACCATCAAGGTGATCAACGCCCGCGGCAACAATCTGAAGAACGTCTCGGCGGAAATTCCGCTGGGCCTGTTCACCTGCGTCACCGGCGTTTCCGGCGGCGGCAAGTCGACGCTGCTGATCGACACGCTCTACAAGGCGATCGCGCGCAAGCTCAACAACGCCAGCGAGGGCGCGGCGCCGCACGACCGCATCGAGGGTCTCGAGCATATCGACAAGATCATCGACATCGACCAGTCGCCGATCGGCCGCACCCCGCGCTCCAACCCGGCGACCTATACCGGCGCGTTCACGCCGATCCGCGAATGGTTCGCCGGCCTGCCCGAAGCCAAGGCGCGCGGCTACGAGCCCGGGCGGTTCTCCTTCAACGTCAAGGGCGGCCGCTGCGAGGCCTGCCAGGGCGACGGCGTCATCAAGATCGAGATGCACTTCTTGCCCGACGTCTACGTCACCTGCGACGTCTGCAAGGGCAAGCGCTACAACCGCGAGACGCTCGAAGTCCTGTTCAAGGGCAAGTCGATCGCCGACGTGCTCGACATGACGGTCGAGGAAGCCGCCGAATTCTTCAAGGCGGTGCCGCGCGTCGCGCGAGACCTTTAAGACGCTGCACCGCGTCGGCCTCGACTACATCCATGTCGGCCAGCAGGCCACCACGCTGTCCGGCGGCGAAGCCCAGCGCGTCAAGCTCGCCAAGGAACTGTCGAAGCGCGCCACCGGCCGCACGCTCTACATCCTGGACGAGCCGACCACCGGCCTGCATTTCCACGACGTCGCAGAAGCTGCTGGAAGTGCTGCACGAGCTGGTCGTCGCAGGGCAACACCGTGGTCGTGATCGAGCACAATCTCGAAGTGATCAAGACCGCCGACTGGGTGATCGACCTCGGCCCCGAAGGCGGCGACGGCGGCGGCGAAGATCGTCGCCTGGGGCCCGCCGGAGGATATCGTCAAGGCGCCGAGGAGCTACACCGGAAAATTTCTGGCGCCGGTGCTGGCGAAGGAGACCGCGGAAAAGGAAACGCCGGGGCGAGCGAGGCGGCGGGTGGCGATAAGCTACTGGGGGTGGGGGCGTGAACACTCAAAGCTCGAAGCCGGGAGGAGTCGTTCAAATTCGCTTCGCCAAGCGAGGCGTACAGGGCGGCGAGGAGAAGAATTTGTCAACAACGCACTGCGACGGAGGCAATCCAGCCTTGACCTATCAAATTTCGGATTGGCTGATTTGCCGACTGAAATCGGACAACTGAGATCACTTCGCGAGTTGAACATTTCCAGCAATCCAACTCGTAACCCTGCCTCCGGCGATTGGCGAGCTGCATTCACTTCAGACCCTTAATGCTCACGTGTGAACAAGAAGCTTGTAGGTCTTCCGGCTTCAATAGGAAGGCTTGGGAATTTGAGTTCCTATATCTTGAGAGAAAATAAAATTCGAGAGCACCTTGCTGCCGATTCAGTTGGTGGCCTCGTCAAGCTCGAAGCGCCTTTTCTTGGACGATAACAATCTTAAGATCTGCCACGCGAGAATCAGAGCCGGTCCCGGAAATCCAAACAAGACGATAAGTGGAATTTCTGCCTGACAACGGCGATAGTCGCCGTGAACAGGAGAAACCATGAGCAGACGACCCCGCCGGAACCACTCACCGGCCTTCAAGGCGAAGGTGGCTTTGGCCGCCGTCAAGGGCGATCGCACAATCGCCCAGTTGGCGGAGCATTTCGACGTTCACCCCAATCAGATCACGGCCTGGAAATCGCAGCTTGAGGGCAGCGCTTCCGAGATTTTCGGATCAGGGGCGGGACGCCGGCCATCCCCGCGATCGATGTGAAGTCGCTCCATGCCAAGATCGGAGAGCTGACACTGGAGAACGATTTTTAGAAGGAGCGCTCACCAAGGCGGGATTGCTGAGCGCAAAGCGATGATCGACCGTGAGCACGATCTGTCGATCACCAAGCAGGCAGAGATTTTGAAGATCAGCCGCGGCAGCGTCTACTATCTGCCGCGGCCGGTTTCTTCAGCCGACCTCGAGATCATGCGGCAGCTCGATCGGCTGCACCTGGAGTATCCTTTCGCCGGTTCGCGTATGTTGCGAGGCCTGCTGGCTTTGCAGGGGTGCAAGGTCGGCCGCCGGCATGTGAAGACGCTGATGCGGCGGATGGGGATAGAGGCGCTCTATCGCCGTCCGCGCACCACCAAGCCCGAGCCCGGCCACAAGATCCATCCGTATCTGCTGCGTGGCCTGGAGATTACGCGTCCGAACCAGGTCTGGGCCATGGACATCACCTACATTCCGATGGCGCACGGCTTCGTCTATCTCGCCGTGGTGCTCGACTGGGCGACACGTCGTGTTCTGTCGTGGCGGCTGTCGATCACGATGGAGGCGGCCTTCTGCGTCGAGACGTTGGAAGATGCTCTCGCGTGTCACGGCAGGCCGGACATCTTCAACACCGACCAAGGCTCGCAGTTCACCGGTGCGGCCTTTACCGGCGTCCTCGCCGACAACGGCATCGCCATCAGCATGGATGGCAAAGGAGCTTGGCGAGACAACGTGTTCGTCGAGAGGCTTTGGAAAAGTGTCAAATACGAGGAGGTCTATCTGCGAGCCTACGAAACCGTCGGCGAGGCACGAGATTCGATCGGCCGGTATCTCGACTTTTACAACGGGCGACGACCGCATTCGAGCCTTGACGACCGCACCCCGGATCAAGCCTACTTCGATCTTCCTCCGCTCCGCGCGGCGGCCTAACCCCGGCAGACGCTCCACTTATCGACGCGGAATTATTGTTCAGACAACCGGAACCGGCTCATATCGGCGCTTCTAGCAAAAGTTTGGCTAACTTAAGTGTTGATCAAAGCAGAGCTGAAAAGTATCTCTTCCGCTTCGAGAGTGGAAGTTTGGAAGCTTTGCGACGTTTATCCCCTCAGTTGGAAATCCAAAGTTATCTGAGCTGACCCGGAAGGTGTTGCATCCCTTTCCAACCTTTATCAGCTAGATCTCTCGATAATAATGCGCTCAGTTCGCTGCCTTCCCACCTTTCGCACCTAGCAGAGTCTTAAATATCTCTACTTGAACGGAAATAAGTTTTCCGAATTCCCAGGCGTTGTCACTGGGACTTTCAAAGGCTAAAACTTTGATGCTCGCAAGGGTAATCAGCTTTTGGCAATCCGCATTAATTTCTAGAATGGAAAGTCTCGAAAGTTTTTATGCTACCAACAATGCGGTTGACTGATTCGCCACCCAGAAATGGCCGCGTTGAAGCTAAAGAAAGAATTATACCCTCTGACATCTAATCACGATTGCGGCAATTACCGAGATCAGCTGGGCACAGTCCTCTCGTTAGAGGAAGCCGCAAAAGGGTGATGTTGACAGAAGGGAGTGGCGCTTTTTATCGAGGGGGAATGCGCTGCCAGAACCGTACCCATCGTTAATTGCTCCAGGGCAGCGGAGTCCACCGAAAATGTTCTCGCTTGGTTACGAGGTGAATTTGATTCAGCCAGCCTAAATCGGAAGATGATAAAAGCTCCTCTACCGGCCGCTCCTGCGCCTCCGGAACCAGATGAAGAGGCAGGTCCCACTTTTTTCATCTCGTGGATGGCCAGGTTGATTTAGTTCCTGGACTTGAAACTCTTCCGATTTCCACGATCATGCCATTCAAAGAGACGCTTCATCAAAGATTACGACGACAAGTTGAAGTCCTCCGCGAGCGACCACGAAGGTTGGTAATCAACATCCTCAACTTGTTACTGTTGTGGACGAATACGCCAAACTCGTCCAACCACAATCGCTGAACTGGATGTAGTCGACTTGTGGGCAGCTGGTAACGCCGCTTGATGGCTCAAACGAAGCTCATTCCAGCACCAGGATAAGACCCGCACCCTTTCCGAGCCTCTCGAACCCTATCACCTGGGTCTTTTGGCGAAGTAGCTGCCCTCCACGGTAGCTTTATTTTAGGGTTTCCAACGGCCACACGACTAACGTCCCGCGCAGATCGATCCCGCGTCGGTCAGAAATTATCCGAACGATTGGTCCGCCGACCTCAAACGTTTTGAGTGCGCTATCGCGACAAAGAGGCTTCTTTCGGGCGAGCTAAGGCAGCTTGATTGAAGCTCTCGACGCTGCCTTGTTAACGGGATCATGGGACGCCGCCCGAGGTGGGTACACAAGCTACGCAACGGTGCGAAACGCACTCGTTTCTATCGGAGGATATGCATCTGGATCAATGACAAAGGCAGTTCACTAGCCGGCAGGTTATTGTTGGATCTGCGGTGGCGGCCCCGCCCCAATCTGCCACCTGATACGCTTCAGTTAGTGATGTTATTCTTAAAATCGAACTCCGCGAAGATATCTTATCATTTGCTGCGCCATTTCCCGAACTACGTGTTTATGTGGAGTGGATTATCCACTCATTTTGACGGCATGGAAAGATCTTCGAGAGACTCAAAGAGATTCCGCCTAGCGCGTGGGACGTGATGGCGTCGCGTATTCCGCCTCTCATATTTTTACTCATTAGCCGCAATACGTTTCGCCATTGCACCCCACGAGTTCTCTTCGATAATGCCCTACCCAGCTTGTCATTTTCGATCTCGACGGCACGCTCGCCGATAGCCTTCCGTGGTTCCTCCGCAACGTAAATGGCGTCGCCGAGCAAATTCAGCTTCCGCCGTGTCGCGGAAGCAGGACGTCGGAGGTTCTGCGCGGTCTCGGTTCTCGCGAAATCCTTGGGCGTCTTGAAGTCCCGCTCTGGAAACTGCCTGGCATCGCGCGGCACATGCGACGGCTGAAGGCCGAACATCTGGCAGGCATCGCACTCTTCCAGGGTGTCGACACCATGCTGCGGGCGCTCGCGGATGGCGGCGTGCGCATGGCCCTTGTCAGTTCCGACAGCGAGGCCAATGCGCGCCGGCAACTCGGTGAGGCTGCGGTGCTGTTTTCCTGGTTTTGATTGCGGCGCCTCGCCGTTCGGCAAGGCCTGCCAAATTCCGCCGCGCATCCTCAAACGCTCCGGCGTCGGCGCCGCGCAAGCCATCGCGATCGGCGACGAAGTCCGCGACATCGAAGCCGCGCGCTGCCGCCGGCATCGCTTGCGGCGCCGTGACATGGGATACGCGGCGCCGGAAGCACTCGCGGGCTCGGGCCTGACCTGGTATTCTGAACGAATGGGAGGATATTGCATCCAGCCTGAGGAGCGAGGCGGCGTGGAGTGATTATTCCTCTATCGCCGCTTCCACGAACCCCGCCGGATCGTGCGCAAAACTCGCGCATGACCTTGTAGTGATCCGTCTCCTTCCACGGTCACCGGCTCCAGGCCATACTTCGACAGCCGCAGCAGCCGCGCGTCGGGATAGGCCATCAGCATCGGCGAATGCGTGGCCATGATGACCTGGCAGATCGCCGGATGTCTCCATCCGCCGCATCAGCTTCAGGAATTCCATCTGGCGCGCGGGCGACAGCGCGGATTCCGGCTCGTCGAAGATGAAGATGCCCTGGCTCTGGCAGCGCTCCTCGAAGAAGCGCAGAAAGCCTTCGCCGTGCGAATGGGAGAGGAAGTCCGGCTGGCGTCGCCGGCATCCGAGACCGCCGTCGTCGAGATATCTGGCGACCGAGAAGAAACTCTCGGCCCGGAAGAACCAGCCGTTGGTGATCTTCGGCAGCCAGCTGGCGCGCAAGCGCCTCGACAGTTCGCCGCCCATCTCCTCGATCGCATTGGAATGATCGACCGGCATATAGCCCTTGCCGCCGCCGGCTTCGTCATAGCCGGCCAGCACGGCGATGCCTTCCAGCAGCGTGGATTTGCCGGTGCCGTTCTCGCCGACGATGATGGTGATCGGCCGGTCGAAACTCAGCTCGAAATCGTCGCGCAGGAAGGGCAGGCAGAACGGATAGGCCGCGCGGTCCGTCGATGCGCGACGGATCGAGCCAGATGCGCCGGAGATACGGCGCGGCATGTCGATCGTTCGATTTCGTCTTGAGGCCATGCGCCCGGATCCAAAATCAACGCAGTCTAGCGCTCCAATCCCAGGGTGATTCCTGTGGCACACCATCTGGAACATAACAGAGAACATTATTTCGCTGATGCCCAGCGCCACCTACAATCTCTTCCGCAACGCCATCCTCGCCGAGCAGCAGGTGGTCTGCAGCTATGATGGCCGCACGCGCGAACTGTGCCCGCACATCATCGGCACCAGCAAGAGCGGTGAAGAGGTCAGTGCTGGCCTGGCAGTTTACCGGCGAAAGCAGCGGCAAGCTGCCGCAATGGCGGATGCCTGCGATTGGCCAACGTCAGGCATGCGCGCGCCCGCGAATGGCCCGCTGGCATGAAGGCGGCTCCATCACACGGCGCAGACCTGCGTCAGCGAGATCGATCTCGATATCAATCCACGTCACAGCGGCGGTAGCGCGCGAACCAGCCGATAGGATGGGTTGAGCCAACGGGTCGCGCGAATGCGCGCCCGATGATAAGCTCCGCTGATACCCATCGGGCGTGCAAGAGCGATGGGTTTCGCGAAAGGCTCAACCCATCCTGCAACTACGAACTTCGGCTTTGAGAGCTGGAAGTGATTTGCCCGTCGGGCTGTTTCTGAGGGTCTGTCGAAGTCTTATTTCTGATTTTCCGAAAAATATTTCTGTTCCCACTCTACCCCAAATCACATCTAGAACTCTCGCATCCCACCCCACAGAGGGGCGTATCGCGATCGTCACGGACGCTGGGCATGGGATGCGGTGGACGCGGCAGCGTTTGGCGCGCGACGGGATTGCAGGGCGGGTTGGCGAAAGGCCTGTGAGCGATCAAACAGCGAGCGGACGAGACGATGTTGCAGCGTACGGCGAAGTCGTGTGGTCCTGACGCCCCGACGCTGGCGTCAAGTTCGCGGAGTTAAGTCGGCCCAACCGGGCTTAGACAAGACATATCCGCTGGCGACGGTGGCAAAGAGCCCGGTCACCAGGGAGAGCGCGAAGGAAACCGTTAAAACCATTGCGTGCGGGAATGCCGGGTGATTCCGGTGTACTCGTTGTTACTCGTGTGCGTTCTACCACTACCAAGTGCACACGAGGCCGCGGGTGCAACGGGCATCCGGCATTCCCCACGCCCCTTTGGGCGGAAGATTCATCAACGGCTCGGGCGCATGGCGCGCGAGGTCGCGAACGTGTCTGGAGTCGAGATGTCGACACTCGTCATGCCCGGGCAAAGCGCGAAGCGCGTCTTCGCGCTAGATGACCGGGCATCCATCAATCTTCGCATGACCATTTTCGAAGAAGATGGATTGCCGGGTCGAGCCCGGCAATGACCGGAGCGAGTTGATGGTGGCTGTTTGAAATTTTGGATCCTGAAAGTTGAACCGTGGGCGGTCTCACTCTACGCCCTCGCCACCTCGCCCAGCACCTCCAGCACCAGCTCCATCGTCATCAGCACCGGATTGTCGCCGCGCATCAGATGTCCCTCGCGCGATGCCGCCGAGATAATCGACCAGCGCGATGTCGAGCTCGGCTTCCAGCGCGCCGCCGGCGCCAGGCGCGATGGTGCCGGAGCGGACTGCCAGTTCGGTCGCGAACGGCACGACGTTTTGGCCGTCGGTGAAGCGCGCGCCGATGGTGCGAACCGACGCCGCCGTGCAGGCGGGCGCTGCAGCATACCGCGCTGCCGGCAGAACGCTTCCAGCGCGCAGGCAAAATCCTGGTTCGGCCGCAGCCGCAGCGCAAAGGCGCGGCCTGTCGTCCTGGCATCGGTCGCCGGCCGAGCGACCGGCCCGAACAGCTTGAAATTGCGTCTCGGGGTCAGGCTCCGCAAGGAACACCGCGCCATCGATGCCGTAAGCCGTCCACCTCGAACGGCTCAGCGACCACAGCTCTCCTCGGGCAGAATGTGGCCGCCGTTGATGACGTCCATCGGCTCTCCGTCCACAGGCCGTGGCAGTGGAAGAACGGTGCGCCGTCGCGCTCGCCAAGCGTCATCGCGACCAGTTTTGAGCCGCGTGATGCCTGCGGGCCGAAACGTGTCGCTGTAGAAGGCCGCGTGCTCGTTCGTTCTTCGACAACGCCGGCATCACATAGGCGAACGGGCCCGAGCGCCCCGCCTTCGCGCTCAACACGCCACCGGCAAAACCGGCCGCCGCAAAGCCGCGGCGCGCGGCTTCCAGGAGCGGCACACCGGCTTCCAGCGTGAAGGAGAAAGCGCGGCCCGCGCGCTTCCACCCACTGGATACGTTCCGCGCGCCGGCGGGCCAGGCTGAGACGACGCTATCGCATTAACCGGTTTGCTTCGCGACATCGTCCAACAATCCACGCGCCTTCAGTTCGTCGCTGGATCAGCCGCTTCGGCACCTTGCCGTAGCCCGACTTCGGCAGCGCGTCCCAGAAGAAGAAACGCTTTGGCATCTTGTAGCGCGGCACTTTTGGCGCGAGGAACGCGGCCATCTCAGCCTCGCTCACCGGCGCTTGCGCCCTCGCGCGCGACGCAGACGGCGACCCCGACCTCGCCCCAGAAGGGATCGGGCACGCCGAGCACCGCGACCTCGCCGACCGCCGGATGGGTGAGGATCTTTTCCTCGACCTCGCGCGGATAGATGTTGGAGCCGCCGGAGATGTACATGTCCGAGGCGCGGCCGGTGATGTAGACAAAACCTTCCTCATCCATGTGACCGAGATCGCCGGTGCAGAACCAGCCGCCGCGAAACGCCTTGGCGTTGGCTTCGGGATTGTCGTAGTAGCCGGCGAACACGCCGGGACCGATCACGCAGATCTCGCCGGTCTCGAACGGCTTCAGCTCCTTGCCGTCGTCTCCTGAATGGAGACCTGCATGCCGGTGCGCTCGAAGCCGCAGGTGCCGATCCGCGCATGCGGACCGTCCTCGGGATCGTGCAAGCCGGGCGGCAAGCACGGTGATGTTGCCCGTAACCTCGCCGAGGCCGAAATATTGCACCAGCACCGCGCCGAGTTTTTAAGCGCCGCCTTCTGGTCCTCACGATACATCGGCGCACCGGCGTAGATGACATGGCGCAGCGAGGAATGATCGAACTGATCCGCAGCGGGATGCTCGACCATCATCTTGAGGATCGTCGGCACGGTGAACAGGTTGCTGACGCGATGCCTCTCGATCAGCCGGAACGCCTCGGCGATGTCGAAACTTTTCCGACGGCAGCAAGATGGTCGCCACGCCACGCGCGCTCTGCATCAACTGGTGCACGCCGGCGCCATGCGACAGCGGCGCGACCACCAGCGATGCGTCCTGCTCGGTGACGCCGGGCGTCAGATCGGCGAGATGGTTGGTCACCACAAAGGCCATCTGGCCATGGGTCAGCACCGCCGCCTTGGAACGGCCTGTCGTGCCCGAGGTGAAGAAGAACCAGCAGGGTCGTCGTATTCGACGGCCGCGTTCTCGACCCTGGCGCCCGCATGCGCCGCGATCGCTTCGCCCACCGTTGTCTCGCCAAACCGCCGTCGCCGCCGATCCGCCAGACGAATTCGAGCGCCGGGTTGGCCGCAGCCGCGGCATGGTCGGGAAAATCGCCGTGACACAGGAACGCCCTGGCGCCGGAAGCCGCCGCGAGATAGGCGACCTCGTCGGGCATCAGGCGGAAATTGGTCGGCACCCACACCGCGCCCAACCGGAAGGCGGCGAACATCGACCAGAACATCTCGTCGCAATTCTTGGAATGGACGAGGATGCGGTCGCCCTTGACGATGCCGCGCGCGGCGAGCGCCTGCCGCCAGCGCCGACACGCGGCCGTCGATCTCGCGCCACGTCCAGGATCGATCGCTCCAGATGAAGCCGGCGCGGTCGCCATGCCGGCGGGCATTCTGTGTGACCATGTGCGCGAGATTCATCACCCGGCGGGACATCGGCGTCACGCCGCCGCGCGGCGCGGTCCCGGTCACTTGGCGCGCTCCTCCGGAAATGCCACGCCGTCGATGCCGGTTGGTGTGGGCTCGCCGATCATCTGCGCTCCACCCACATGCTTGCCCCGATCAGCACCAGACCCGCCACACCCGAGACGATGCCGTGCTTGACGTGCAAGCGGGTCACGCCCATCCTCGTGTCCGGAAAGAAGCTCCGGCAGCTGATCCGCCGGCATCGAGAAATAGACGCCGGCCATAGCGAGCAGGACGATGCCGAGCACGGTCAGTATGAACTTCATGAGTAAGCCTCTCGAAATAAACGCGCAATCGGCGGACCGTTCGCCAGTCCTCGCCGTCCGCGAAAATTGAACCAGATTTACGAGCGATTGTTAATGGCAATTGCCCAATCCATTTCGGAGCGTCCCAAGAGCGGTTCGCTTCATCGAGCCGCAATCTACTTTGAAATTGCAAACTCATTCCACAATTTATAACTGTAAACATGGTAGGGGATGTCATGCCGACCAATTCCGTTATCGACTTATCCCATCACAACGGCACTCGACTTCGTTTCAACAAGGCCAAAACCGACGGAATCGGGAGGTCATCCAGAAGGCAACACAAGGCGAGGTCTATATTGATCCAACCTTCAAGAAGAACCGGACTGCGGTGCTGGAAGCGGAATTGCTCTTTGGCGCTTATCACTTTGGAACCGGTTCGAATGGCATATCCCAGGCGGAGCATTTTCTAAACACCGCTAAACCGGATGAACACACCGTCGTTGTGCTCGACTACGAGGACAATCCCACCGGAAGCACCATGACACTGGAAGAGGCTCGCGCGTTCGTAACTCACATCCATGATAAACTGGGACGATGGCCAGGGTTTTATAGCGGCCACACTATCAAGCGAGCGTTAGGTACCTCGGTGGATCCCATCCTCAAGAATTGCTGGTTCTGGCTTGGCGCAATACGGACCAACCCCGGTCGTACCCTCCATGCTGGAACACGTGGACAATGTGGCAATATACGGACGGCAGAGTTGGTCCAACGCCGCACAGCGTGGATGGAATTGGAGCCTGCGATCGCGAATACTACAATGGAACGAACGCTCAACTTAAGAGCTGGTGGGGGAAATAGAACTTCGCGCCGCTCGCCTGCAACCCGTGCATTCCAGAGTACCGTGGATCGCCGATGCCCCTAGCGCACCCCGGTCCCGCCGCAGCGCTGGCACTTGACCACACTATCGTCACCCTTTTTCAGCAGGCCCTTGCCCTGCAATTCTTGCAAGATTTCCTGCTTCTTCTTGATGTTGGGGCCTTTGCATTGGCTCATGATGATCTCCAGACGATGATGCCGCGAGAGCCGATTGAACGTCTCCCCGAGAGGCGGACGCGCCGGGACGGCGTGATACGATCGCCGTTATGCAGCATGCATGGACCCGCGAGCGGCCGCCATTCGCGGGCCCACGGCGGAATGGCGCGCGGCAATGCCCGCGCGCCATTGCATCGTCTGCTCCAGCTAGCGCCGCAATCGCCGTGCCGGTCGCTCAATACGGATGGCGATCCCTCCTTGTCGGTCCAGCCTTGAAGGCCTTGAGACCGAGATCGCGCTCGAAAGCTTCCGATACCGCGATCCGCCGTCTTGTCCCACGGCTTGGCGAAGTCCTCGTGTTGATAGGCGTCATCGAAGCCGATCGCGCTGGTGTCGGTCAGCGTAAGTCGGCAAAATACACCACGTGATCGATGCGCGACCAGCAGATCGCGCTCATGCATATCGCGACAGGGCGCGCCGGTGATATAGATCTCGCAGCCCTTCAGCATTTTCCGCGCGCTGCGGCACTGATCCGGCGAGGCCCGCCTCGCGCGGAATCATTTCGAGGATGGTGCCTTCGCCATACTCGGCCGGCGTCGAGCAACGGATTGCAGGTGCAATGCTTCATGGAACGCCCCTTATTGTTTTTGAGATGATCGAGAGCGATGCCGGGATATCTTGCCGGCGTTAACAGCCTGCGGGATGCGCGTCAAGTTGCCGGAAGCTTGCCGCCAGTCGATTCCACCGTCGTGGACGCGGCCGTCGCGTGGTGTCATGCGTCTCACTTTGAGTCTGAGCTTGCATGCGCGCGGCCGCAACTGGATCGAACTATGATGATGACCCGACGCGCGCTGGTCTTGACCGGCGCAACTGGCCTTGCAGCCGCCATCTCACACGCCGCGCTCCGCCAAGCCGGCCTCCCCGCCGAATGATCCGGTCGCCATCGTCAACGCGATCTATGCGCGCGCCGCTAAAGGCAGGGGAGCGACGGCGGCGGTGCGTTCATCATCGAAAACCAGGTGGCGAAAGCGAAATACCTGTCCAAATCGCTGGTCGAATTATGGGCCAAGGCCGACGCTCACACGCCGAAGGGCGACATCGGACCGGTGGATTTCGATCCGGTCACCAATTCGCAGGAGCCGAATGTCAAATCATTCAAACTGGTTCCGGAGAAGCTCGACCCGGACAAGGCCGTGATCGCCGTCATCATCGCAGGCCGCGGCGCGCCGCGCGCCAAATCCGTCGACAACACCATCCGCTACAGCCTCGTCCGCGACGACGGACAATGCGAAGATCGACGATATCAGCGGCGCCAGCGACGGCGAAGCCTGGTCGATCCGTGGAGATTCTGATCAGCTCGCTGAAAAACTAGTTATCCGAGCTGAACACCCGCCGGTCTGTGCCAAGCCAGCGGAAAACCGGTTCCCGCCCGTCGGGCCGTGGCCCGAGGCATGCTTTTGCGATCAAGCTCCGGCTGCTATTGCCCGTGCTGGGCCAGGTCCTGATCGCTCAGGTCCCAGTCCTGCCACAACTGCAGGGCCGCCAGCAGCACCACCAACCCGCCGAGACTTGTATGCCAGAACCGGAGCAGGCCGTCGCCGGAATAGCCGAACATGTATGGCGAGGCGATCAGCCACAGCCCGATCACGATTTCGGCCACCTCCTCCCAACGCTGCAGCGCCACATATTGCAAGCTGGGCGAGGCCGAATACCAGGACGCCGACCGTAAACGTATTCAGGATCACGAAGCTGCGTTCCGCATCGACAAATTCATGGCTTGTCTGGGTGGGAAACCACGGCGACAGCACGATCAGCACGCCAAGCAGCATGCCGCACCAGTCTTCCCATGTTCGATGAGTGCTGAAGAAACCGAAAGTCCGACATGGTAAACCTCCCTTGAAAGAGGCATACGTCAGCGGCTGGCGAGCATGACACTCCGACTGTCAGGCGACCAATCCGGCCGCATCGAGGGCGTATGTCACCTGAAAACGTGGGGAAGATATTGGCCGCTTGCAAGAGCCATTCGAAGCAATTTGTAGTCTGCGACGGATGGGAAGAAGCTGGCGGCGACCGTGAACCCTAGATGCGGCTCCAGGCGACGCCAATAACGGCAATGCACCGACGGATTGGATGATATGAACGACACGGTTTCCGACAACCACTGCGCAACAGCGCTACGAACTCGCGGTCGACGGCCATGTCGCCGCGAGCTATTACGAGATTCGCCGACGGCGTCATCACATTTGTCCATACCGAAGTGCCGCCGGAGCTTGGCGGCAAGGGCATCGGCTCGAAACTGATCAAGGGCGCGCTGGATCAGGTGCGAGCCGAGGGTTTGAAGGTGATCGCGCAATGTCCGTTCGTGAAGGCATATATCGAAAAACACCCTGAATACGCCGACCTGCTGAAATGAGCCTCGACATGACCGAAGTCCGCGACAACAAGGCCCAGAACCGCTTCGAACTCGATGTCGAAGGCGCGATGGCGTTTGCGAATTATCGCTTGGCGCCATCGACAGTCGATCATCACCCACACCGAAACGCCGCGCGCGCTGCGCGGCCGCGGCATCGCCGTCGGAACTGGTGCAGGGCGCGCTGGAGTTGATCCGCGCCGATGGATCAAAGGTGGTCGCCGCCTGCGGCTTTGTGGTGGATTACCTGCGCAAGCATCCGGAATATGCGGATTTGCGGGATGACACCATCAGCCGCCGTCCCCTGCAAACGCAGGGACGGCGGCGGGTATGCATGACACACCGGCGGCTTTTACCTCGCCTCAGGTAATCCGGATCGACATGTCCGGCAGGCCTCCCAGCTTGCACAACAGCACGTCGCCCTTCACCACCGGGCCGACATTTTCAGGCGTGCCGGAATAGATGATGTCGCCGGCCTTCAGTTCGAACGCCTCGGACAGTTTTGAGATCTGCTCGGCCACGCTCCAGATCATCTTGTCCAGATTGGAATCCTGTCGCACCGTGCCGTTGACGGCCAGCGAGATCGCGCCCTTGGTGAAATGCCCGGTCTTCGCAGCGGGATGGATCGGCCCGAGCACGGCGGCATGATCGAAACTCTTGCCGATTTCCCACGGCTTCTTTTCCGCGGCCATGCCGTTCTGCAGATCGCGCCGGGTCATATCGAGACCGAGCGCATAGCCATAGACGTGTTCGAGCGCCTGCTCCGGCGGGATATTGCGTGCCGCCCGATTTCAACGCGGCCACCAGTTCGACCTCATGAGTGATAGTTCTTGGTCAGCGACGGATAGGGATGATCCGCGACCGCGCCGACCGCGACGTTCTGGATGGCGTCGGTCGGCTTCTGGAAAAAGAACGGCGGCTCGCGGGTCGGATCCGAGCCACGCTCGATTGCGTGCAGCGGCATAGTTGCGTCCGATGCAATAGATCCGGCGCACGGCAAACACGTCAGTCTCGCCGACAATCGGGATCGTGGTCGCAGGCACCGGGAAAATCGGCTTCGGGCCGGCTTGCGCCTCAGCGCGACCGCCTTGCGTCGCGGCGCCAGCCAGCGCCAGTGCGCCGGTTGCGAGGATGGTCCTGCGATCGAGGGTATCCATGAGCGTTCTCCCGTTCTGCCTGTTTCTGTTATTCATTTTGCCGGCGGGTTTTGATCGATCGGCTCCATGCCGGTGCTCTTGATTGCCACGGCACCGGCGCGCTGCTTCGCACGAGATCGATCAACGCCTGCGCCGACCGGCTTTTCCCCGGTACCAGCGGCGATGGCAGCGGAATATATCGTATAGTTCTGAATCTTCCGAAGGCAGCGGGCCGGCCAGCACCGCGCCTTTGACGGGGAGGATTTCGCTGATCTGCTGGAGCGCGATATCGGCTTCGCCGCTCGCGACGCGATCCGCCGCGGCGCCGCCCTGCACCAGAACGGCTTCCGTCTCAACCTCGGCACCAATGCCGAGCCGGTCGATCAGACCCGACACGTAGATGCCACTGCTGCCACCCGCGGCCGGATCGACATAGGGCAACGCCCTTTGCCGCCAGCAGCGCCTGTTTGAAGGCATCCACGCTGCCGATGTCGGGCTTGGCAGCGCCTTCCCGGATCGCCATGCCGACGCCCACTTTAGCCAAATCGATACCGCCCTCAAGCTTGCCTGATTTGCCGAGCGCGGTAGAGCGCGGCCGGCGATGCGATCACCAGATCGAAACTTTCGCCCGTCTCGATGCGGTTGATAATGTCTGCCGACCGTGCCGGTTTCCATTTGACCTTGCGGCCAGATGCCTCAAATTGCGGAATCACCGCCAGCAGCACCTGCTTGAAAGCCTCCGCAGTGAGAACCTTGAGCGGCTCCGCCCGCGCCTCGCCGGACAAGACGACCGCAATTGCAAAGGCGAGCGCGACATACCTCACCCTCAACATGCTCGCCCTCCCGGTGCAATTGTTTCCGATCTCAAAAGACTCCGCGGGGCGACGAGACCAAGGCACGCTCGTCCCATCAGCTCCGCCATGGCCGCTCACATCACGGCTTCTTCGGCTCGTCGGCGCCCCTTGATGGCGGCGGATTCCGCGGCGGCGACCTGCTCATCCTGCTGAGACGTTGCGCCACTGACGCCGACGCTGCCGATGACGACGCCATTGACCATGATCGGGAGCCCACCCTGCAGTAGCAGATGGCCGGCGGTGCCGATCGCCGGACGGGTCTTGATGGCTTCTTCCAGCAACGCTGAACTTCGGCCGAACAGCGCCGCGGTGCGGGCCTTGCCCGGGGCGATGTCGACGCTGATGGTCGGCGCGCCGTCCATCCGTTCGAGCATGAGTCAGCCTGCCGGAATCGTCCGCGACGGCGATCACCATTTTCCAGCCGTTCTTGGTGGCCTCGGCAATAGCCGCGTTCATGGCATTTCGCGCCTCGCCATTCGTCATGGACTTGCGATCAGCAAGATCGGCATTGGCTGTCGAGAGCAACGCGCTCGCCGACAAAACCAGCGCGGTCGAAACACTCAGCAATACTCGTTTCATGTTTGGCTTCCCCGTTTGTATGCTTGTTGCGTGGCTTGTTATCACAGCATCAAACCCGCCTCGCCGCCAGATATTCCGTCATGGGAATGTGATACCCAGGCGAGTGTCTGCTGCGGTGCAACTTACGCCAGCTTCGCACGGTCTTCCCACGTAATGAGCTCTGCGAGCGCAAGATGCGCATCGGTTTGCAGCCATCCGTTCCACCGGCGACGGCACCGACGCGCTGATTTACGCGATACCTCGATGCCGTTTGCGAATGTCCACCCGGTTCATCCGAGGTCCCGGCGCCGGGCCTGATCGCCGCGAGGATGCAGCTGACGGCTCCTGGTCGAGTTGCGAGAGATTGATGATTAGCCGGCGCCTGCGTCCGTCCGGTCTCGTTCCGTGCACGAAGAGCCAGTTGTTCTGGCGCGTGAGGTGCGTGATCGCGCTCCATGGCAGCGTGCCGGGACCCCAGAACAGTTTCGACGTAACGCTGCGGTCGTCGACGATCAGCTCGACGCGCGGCCATAGGCGACGCCAGAGCACGATCCCGATGCACCCGATGCATATGAGGGCGCAGCTCAGGAAAAGGCCGCCCGGACTCCGCCGGGAAGGTCGTTAAGATAAGCAATTCGGCCTTCGGCATGGAAGCTTGGGCTCCAGGTCTGAGCGGTCATCCAGACCAGCAGCGCCAAGGCGGGAACGAGGACGAACAGCTGCCAGACGCCTTGCCGGGAGCGCGCGATCAGCGTCAGGCCGGCCATCGGCCGGATCTGTTTTGGCGGCGGCTCGGCGCCGCCCGTGCCGAGCGCCTCGGCGCGCGACGGTGACGGATCGGCGCTCACAAGGTCGTCACGGGCGGTGTGGCTCATCGATCAACTCCCGATGCTTCCATTCCCTGAGGGGCTGTCGATCGATCCTCCGCATTGTTTCCGCACTATTTGTGACCGATCGATCTGGTTTCGTCGTGCGTGGCCGACGGAAGACCAACGGATGCGCAGTGCATGAGCAGCGAGTCTCGCGGAGCCCGCTGAGAGGCCCACAGTTTGCCAAAAAAGCAAACTTTGAGAACGACAAAAAGCAGGATCATCTGCGGATGCACGTGGCCACCGCTGCAGCACGCTGCCGATCTTTGTGCCACCAGGGGAGGCGTTGTCGTGCGAAGGTTCATTCACGCGAGTCCCGTGGCCGGAGTCCCTGCAGGCGCAATCGCCATCCCCGGCGACGCCGACCGCACCGGATACGATGCGGCTGCAACGAGACCGGCGCGCCGCCATGGCGCCGCCCTGATCGTTGCGGCGCTTGGGTGTCTTTGCAGCACCGCGGCCGTTGCTCAGTGGAATCCGCATTTCACGGCGAGCATGGGCCGCGGCTACGGCAATATCGCGCTCAGCCAGTCGATCCTCAGCGGCACGCGGCGGCTCGGCACAGGCGCAACGGTGCGCTCAAACGCACCACGGGCGGCTTCCTTGACGCCTGCCCAAATCGATGCGGCGCTGACCTACACCGCCGATCCCACCGCAAAGCGATCGAATCCGCGTAGCGATGGTCGACACGCCATGGGCGGTCAGAATCCGGCGACGCGCGAGCAAATGACGAAAGCCTTCGCTGACGATGCCGTGCTGAAGGAATTTGACCGCGTCATGTCCGCCAACGGCTACTCCAGCCGTAACGTCGCCGACGACATGGCGGCGCTGCTGGTGCTTTGCTGGGAAATTTACACCGGCGGGACCGCCAACAAACTGCAGATCGCGGGCGCGCACCAGCAGTCGCGCGGCATCTTCCTCGGCACAACCGGCGCTGCGCACCATGACGAACGCCGAGCGCCAGGAGATGGCGGAGCGGATCGCCTATCAGTTCGTGATCAGCGACATGGCCAACCAGGTGGCCTTGCGCAGTGGCGATCAGGCTCAGCAGGCGCAGATACGACAATCGGCTGCCGCCGTGATGCGCCAGCGGGTTGACATCGATATCACCCGGTTGCGGCTCACCGAGAGGGGGTTCAGCAAGAAGTCTTGACCTGGAAGCGCGAAACGCCGGCACGGGCCGCGGCCCATCGCAGCGAATCCACGGCGTCATGTGAACAAAGGCCCGCCATTGGCGGGCCTCATGGATTGCACCGGACACTCAAACCTGAGTGCCTGCAGGCCTTAGTGCTTGATCTCGGGAGGCAGCTTGCCGCCATTCGCGGCAAGCTTCGTCATCACCTGCTTGTGCAGCCAGATGTTCATGCTGGCGGAATCATTGCTGTCGCCGGTGTAACCGAGTTCCTTGGCAAGCTCCTTGCGCGCGCTGAAGGCTGGAATCGATGTCGAGCGCCTTCATCAGATCGACGATCGAGGTGCGCCATTCCAGCTTTTCACCCTTGGCGGCAGCCGCCTTGTCCAGGATGGCTGCGACATCGACGGATTGCGCCGGCGCAGCCGATCCAGAAGAGCGATCCGGTGCCGGTGGCCGCACCGCCTCCTGCCGGCGCGGCTTCGGCCTTGGTGCCGAAGATCGCACCCATGATTTTCCCGAAAATACTCATTGTTTGCTCCCAGTGAATTTGAAAATCGCGTGACGGGGATTGAACAGCACTTTTCCTGGCTCGCGGCTGCACCGGACCGGATCGCTGCGAACCTTAACCATCTCAAATGCAATTGCCAATGCGGGACGAAGTTCCGGATTAACCGTGCGGTGGCTGAATAATGGCGGAATAACGTGGCGCGCGTTTGCGCTGTGATGTTTGCGTGCGACAATGCAAGCCCTCACCGAAGCGTGAGCGATGACGCCGATGATTGGGAGTACGATGGTAGTTCTGTTCGCGACACGGCCTGCTTCGGTTTTCTGCTATCGCGTCTGGCCTGATCGTGATCGTTTCCGAAATGGCCCCGCTAGCGTCTTTGACCGGCGCGAAATTCGGCCGCTGCGTCAAGGGAGACAACGACCATGGCCACACCATACCCAGGCAATGTCACACCACTCGCTCAGGCTTCGCAAGACAGCGTAGCCGGGCCTGTGCATCCGGACGATCCAGCTTTCCGATCTGCACGAAGCACTGCGTTTGGGCTGGGAGGATTTCAAGGCGGTGCCAAGCCACGCCATCATCCTGTGCGTGATCTATCCGGTACTCGGACTGGTGCTGGCACGAACGGTGCTGGGCTACTTCTGTGCTTCCGCTGCTGTTTCCATTGGCGGCGGGCTTTGCCCTGCTCGGTCCGTTCGCGGCGCTCGGCCTCTATGAATTGAGCCGCCGCCGTGAGCGAGGCGAAGAGGCTTCCGCCTGGGACGCGGTCGACGTCATCCGCTCGCCGTCGTTCGGCGCCATGCTCGGGCTTGGTACGCTGTTGTTCGCGCTGTTCGTGACCTGGGTCGCGACCGCGCAGGCCATTTATGTCGCAGCATTCGGTTACGAAGCCGCGGCCGGGATTCCGGACTTCGCCATGCGCGTTCTCACGACGTCTGAGGGATGGTGGATGATCGTGGCCGGTTGCGGCATCGGTTTCCTGTTCGCGGTGGTCGCGTTGGGTATCAGCGTGGTTTCGTTCCCGTTGATGCTCGACCGTCATGCCGGCGCCGGCGATGCGATGGTGACGTCGCTCCGCGCCGTTGCGCGAAATCCGGTAACGATGGCGGCGTGGGGATTGATCGTCGCGGTGCTGCTGGTGGCGGGATCGCTGCCGTTTTTCCTGGCCTCGCCGTGGTGATCCCGCTGCTCGGCCACGCCACCTGGCATCTCTATCGCAAGGTGATCGAGGCGGATCCCAATCCACAACCGCTCTCTCCCCGCCGTCAGCGCGAGCGGCGCTCCGCGGCGGATTTCCCGGCCGCCTTGTTTCCATGGCGTCGCAAGGACGGCGCATAAGCTGCAGCCAGAGCTTAAGGAATTGCCGAGCCGCCGGTTAATCGTCGACCGGCGGCTTGGCATCCGCACGCTTCGTCGCTTCCGCCTTCACTCGTTGAGCTAGGGCTGACAAGTCGCTGCTCGCAATAACGTTAGGCAGGTAGCCTTGTTTTGGCCGCGGTTGCCAACGACATTTATGATGCCCGGGCATCACATTTCATGGCAAATCGATTCTTTGCTGGTGACCCCCGATGACCCCTCGATTTTCTTATCCGAATACTCGCGGTAAGCGCGGTCCTGATGATGCCGGGAGCGTCAGCGCTTGCCGCACCATGCGGCACCGGCAAGCTTTGAGGCGTGGCTCGACGGTTTCAAGAATGAGGCCGCCGCCAAGGGAATCTTCCCAGTCCGCCATCGCGTCCGGCCTCGCCGGCGTAACGCTGGACCAGGCGGTGCTCTCGCGGGATCATTCGCAGCGGGTCTTCAATCAGAGCTTCGAGGAGTTCTCCGGCCGCATGGTCCCTCCCCGCCTCGCGCGTGGCGCCAGCCTGATGAAGCAATACGGTTCGGTGCTGGGCCGCATCGAACAGAGCTACGGCGTGCCCGGTGAGGTGCTGGTGGCGATCTGGGGGTTAGAGACCGACTTCGGCGTCAACACCGGAAAATTTTCGACCCTGCGTTCGCTGGCGACGCTGGCTTACGATTGCCGGCGATCGGACATGTTCCAGACCGAGCTGATGGACGCGTTGCGCATCGTCGAGCGCGGCGATCTCGCACCAGCGGAAATGCGCGGCGCGTGGGCCGGCGAAATCGGCCAGACCCAGTTCATGCCGTCGTCCTACATCAAATTCGCGGTCGATTTTGACGGCAACGGCCGCCGCGACCTGTTGCGCAGCGCGCCAGACGTGCTGGCATCGACCGCGAACTATCTTGCGAGCTATGGCTGGCAGCGCGGCAAGGACTGGGAGCCCGGCAGCACAAATTTCGCCGTGATCCAGCAATGGAACAAGAGCGAGGTCTATGCGAAGACGATTGCATATTTCGCGAGCCAGCTCGCGCGCGCGCCCCTGAACATTCAGGGCATTCGCTGCCCGCCTAAAGGGCCGATCGCGCGACGCAACCGGCCCCTGCGTCAAGCCTTACTTCGCCATGCCTACGTGCATCGCCTTGGTGAGATGCATTGCACATGCGCCCATCTTGCCGCCGAGCATCGCGTCCTGCGCCTGCGCGATTTCCTTTTGCGCCGCGAACTTGCCTTCGCCATCGGCCATGGCTTCGATCATCGATTCGGCTTTCGACAAGTTTTCGCCACTGCAGCCGGCCATCTTCGCGGCGGATGCGGGAACGACTGCGTAGGCAACGGCAGCCATTGCGGCTGCTCCGAGTAACTTTTTAATCATGTTACTTTCCCCTTTAAAACAGAACCGGCATCATTGCCGGATTCTGTGAAACGATCTTTCGCCGATTGACTGAAACTTGCGGAATGAATTTCGCGCGATCCAAATGTGATCGGCGCGGAGTGCAAAGCCTCATGCGCAAAGTCGCTTTTGCATTACAGATTCTGTAACGAAACTCGGTACATCGGCATCGTTGCGGCGCACGCTCAGAGCGGTGACTTCAACAAAATCAAATGAACGTCGCGTCGGTTCGAACTCCCGCGTTCGGTAATCGAATAAGATCAGCGGCGGATGCATCGCGTCATCGCCGTCACGACAGCTCGTGATTTTTCAGTGCGTGCGCCGCACCGAACATCACGAAGCGATTGGCCGCGGAACGCTTGATGGCGATCCTCGCCCGGCACACAGGCGACCCTCGCCGCGCTGGAGTTGCGCCAGCCCACACAGCATAGCCACTGTGAGTTCCCCTCGGTTTGAACGTCATGGCGACAGCTGGATCTGCAGCGATGCCTGCGCCGTATCGCGCCCGATCTCAGGGCTTACCCGACACTCACTGCTTGCCTAAATAATGATCTTTAGTTCATTTCATGCATGCGAATCGCGCATGAGGTAACGGTCGAATCACCCTGAATCACAATCGCCGAGACCGCCATTTTAGACGTCTTCCTTGATCTCTATCCCGGCAATGCCCATCCTTGATTCCTCGGAGTCCAGTGTCGCCGCTACGACAATATCGTGAATACACGGGATATTTACCCAGAATCGACCAACAACGGCGCTCCGAGCCGATTCACTGGGCGGGCATGCCGAGAGGTTAATCGGCTCTTACCGTTGCTATGCATTCCATACTTAGCTGCACCGCAGCATTGGAACTACTGCAATGCGGTATGCTCATCTATATTCATTTCAACGATGAGGCCTCGTTCAAAGGCTGAATCGTAGATACAAGGAGACTACCCATGTTGCTCTCGCTCATCCGCATGATCCAGGCGTTCCGGGACTATCAGCGCAATGTCAGCGAACTGTCCCAGCTTAGCGATCGCGAACTGGCCGATATCGGTCTTGATCGCTCGGACATTCCGCGCGTTGCAGCCGGCACCCATAACGGCTGATCGCTTTTCAGCCGACTGTTGAGACGGATAACGCCCGCCTCGCTGCGGGCGTTGTCGTATCTGGGACGATCTGGCCGCTGCGCTCCACGCGCCGAAAACGCGCTACCTCTGTGCGCCATGACAGGCATCAAGTCTACCTCTGAATCCGTGCATATCGTCGGCGCGGGCCTCGCCGGCTCGGAAGCGGCCTGGCAGGTCGCCAATGCCGGCATCCCGGTGGTCCTGCACGAGATGCGGCCCCACCGGATGACCGAAGCGCACCGCACCGACGGCCTCGCCGAACTCGTGTGCTCCAACTCGTTTCGCTCCGACGATGCCGCCAACAACGCGGTCGGACTGCTGCACGCCGAAATGCGCCGGCTGGGCTCGCTGATCATGCGCGCCGCCGACGCCAATCAGGTTCCGGCCGGCGGCGCATTGGCGGTCGACCGCGACGGATTTTCCGCCGCCGTCACCAAAGCGCTCGACGATCATCCGCTGATCGAAATTCGGTCGCGCCGAGATCGACGGCCTGCCGCCCGCGGACTGGCGCAACGTCATCGTCGCGACCGGGCCCCTGACCTCGGCGCCGCTGGCGGACGCCATCCGCGCGCATCACCGGACGAGGACGCGCTGGCGTTCTTCGATGCGATCGCCCCGATCGTGCACCGGGATTCCGATCGATATGTCGGCGGCCTGGTTTCAGTCGCGCTACGACAAGGTCGGTCCCGGCGGCACCGGCGCCGATTACATCAATTGCCCGATGACCAAGGAGCAATACGACGCCTTCGTCGACGCGCTGATCGCCGGCGAGAAGACCGACTTCAAGGAGTGGGAAACCAACACGCCCTATTTCGACGGCTGCCTGCCGATCGAGGTGATGGCCGAGCGCGGCCGCGAGACGCTGCGCCACGGGCCGATGAAGCCGGTCGGGCTCACCAATCCGCACGATCCGACCGTGAAGGCCTACGCCATCGTGCAGCTGCGCCAGGACAACAAGCTCGGCACGCTCTACAACATGGTCGGCTTCCAGACCAAGCTGAAGCACGGCGCGCAGCAGCGCGTCTTCCGCACCATTCCCGGGCTCGAGAACGCCGAATTCGCCCGGCTCGGGGCTTGCATCGCAACACCTTCCTCAACTCGCCAAAACTGCTGGACGCGCAATTGCGGCTGCGCGCGCAGCCGCGGCTGCGCTTCGCCGGACAGATGACCGGCTGCGAAGGCTATGTGGAATCCGCCAGCATCGGGCTGATCGCCGGCCTCTATGCCGCGGCCGATGCACGCTCGACGTCGCTGGCGCCGCCGCCAGCGACCACGGCGCTCGGCTCGCTGCTCGGCCACATCACCGGCGGCCACATCGAGACCATCGACGCCGGGCCGCGCTCGTTCCAGCCGATGAACATCAATTTCGGACTGTTTCCGCCGCTCGCCAGCGCCGCCTACCAAAATGCCGATGGGACGCGGCTGCGCGGCAACGACAAGACCGTTGCCAAGAAGCAGGCGATCAGCGCCCGCGCGTTGTCGGATCTCGATCGCTGGATCGCCGATCAGCCTGCGCGTAGCGGCGGCGGCGTGAGCGTTTCATGAGTTTGCCCAGAGATGACGCCGCTGTTCTGTCGGCGCGATGGACCGAAGGCGTATTGCTGAAGCGCGACGTGTTTTCCACCGTCGAGCGCGGCCGCTTTCGCTAGCGCGACCGGCGAAGTCGATGCGGTGCTGCGCCGGCTCGATCAGGTGCCGTGGTGGTCCTTTATCCCGGCGCGGCATCTGTTTGCGCGCGAGCGCCGCGCGCTGGCGCTGGCGCGCGATCTTCATGTCGGGCCGGAACTGCTGTGGGCCGGCCGGCAGGCGCTGGTGCGCGGTTTCATCGACGGCGTGGCGCTGCATCTGGCAAAGCCGACACGGCGATGTCGCCTATTTCCGTTCCGCCAAACTGGCGCTGCGCAAGCTGCATCGCGCCGGCATCTGCCATAACGATCTCGCCAAGGAGCAGAACTGGCTGCGCGGCAGCGACGGCCGCGCCTATCGTCACCGACTTTCAGCTCGCGGCCTGCTTCAAGACGCGCGGCCGGCTGTTCCGCATCGCCGCCTACGAGGATCTGCAGGCATCTCGCTCAAGCACAAGCGCAGCTACGCACCGGAGGCGCTGACGCCGAAGGAGCGCAAGATCCTCGCGCGCAAATCGCTGGTCGCCACGCATCTGGCTTGCGACCGGCAAGAAGGTCTATCGCGCCATCACCCGCGGGCTGTTCAATTTCACCGACCGCGAAGGCGGCGGCCGGCGGCTGGTCAATGACGCGCCGGTGCTGAGCGATCTGATCAGGAAAAACCCTGCCGTCCGCGACACCGCCATCGTCGCGTTCGCCGACCGGCGCACCGGCGTCGGGCTTTATGCCTTCGTGGAGGCCGACCAGGCCGCGCTCGAAGCGCAGCTGCGCGACGCGATCTTGCGGCGGCGAAAGGCGCCAAAGCCGCCGGAGCATATCCAGGTGGTGCAGGCATTGCCGCGCGATGCCGCCGGGAAGAATCCGCAACCGAAGATCCTGCAGCTCGTCGCGATGAACCAGCTCGACCTGATCGAGCCGATGATGACGAGCGACGACCGACCGCGCGTTCCTGATGAGCATTCTGGAGCAGCGCAAGAATCTGCGCGACCGGTTCAATTTTGAGCGGTGGATCTGGCGCCGCCATCGTCGAGGCGGCGCGGCCTACACCGCCGTCACGACTGTCGTCACCCGCGAAAGCGGGTGATCCAGTATTCCAGAGACGTCAGTGATTGAATCGAAGGCTGCAGCGTACTGGATACCCGCGTTCGCGGAGTATGACGACCTTGGCTCACGCCAACTCCCGCGACCTGCGCGCTGCGCGCCACAGCGTCCACAGCGTCCGCAAGCCGTGATGTGACCTGACGGCACGAACGGATCGCTGTCCGCGCCGCGACATCCGCGTCAGATCGCGCCGCAACCAGCGCCAGCGGCAGGAACACCGGCCGCACTTCCGGCGGCACGCGTGCGCAAGCAGCGCGAAGGCTGTCTTCAGATGTCCGCGCGCTTCGCCGATGAGCTGATCCAGCACCGCGGCGCAATTTCGGCGGTCTGCTTGCCCGCAAACACTTCTTCCATCCCGCTGCCATGGCTGCTGCAGCACCTGCAGCGGCACGAACAGCTGGCGCCGCGAGGCGTCACGCGGCAACGCCGCCATCACCTGCGCCATGCCTCTGCGCGAGGCCGGCGTGGCGCGCGAGATGCTCGATCTCCGTCGGACTGGCGGCCCGGCGATCCTGGCGCCGAGCGAAAACAGCGCCGACGAGGTGTCGTTGATATAGCCTTCCAGCGCCGCCATCGGTCGGCATCGGATCGTTGTAGAGATCGAACTGGTGCTCGTCGATCAGGCGCGACAGCCGCTCGACCGGCAGGCGCCAGTTCTGGATCGCCAGCAGCAGCTCGGCCGCAACCGGATTGCCCTCGACGCCGCCGTGGCCCGCGCCCGCGAGCATGTCGGTCCACCATTGCAGGCGCATTTCGCCGGGCAGCGGCTGGCTCGACCTGCTCGCGCACGCGGGAAATCTCGACGTTGAAGGCGTAGATCGCCAGCAGCGCGCGGCGCTGGCCGGCCGGCACGAACAGGGTGGATGCGTAGCGGCGCAAAATCGTGGGCTGCGCACCAACGTCGGCGCAGAAGTCGGCCGACATCCGTCGGCTCCGTCCGCGCGTGCTCATGGCACCGCGATCAGCGCCGCCGCGACGCGCCGCCGCTCGCCGATCATGATGTTGTAGGTGCGGATCGCAGGACCGGTCTGCATCGCGTCCAGCACCACGTGCACCGCGCGCAGCGCCTCGCGCAGCGCCCGATGGCGGCAGCCAGACCTCGGTGCCGGTGCCGACGATCAGCGTATCGATGCCATTGGCGGCGGCGAACACGCGGGCCAGCGAAGCCTCGTCGATTTCCTCAGGTCTTTGTCGACCGGCCAGGCCCAGATCGCATCCGGCAGGCACAACAGCGAGCCGCGATGCGACATGTCGGCGAACGCAAAGCCGCCCTTGCCGTAAGCCTCGATCGGCGCCGACCTCGGAAGATGCGGAGCGTCCGAGCGGCCCGGCATGCGTCACTTCTTCTGTCGGCTTTGTCCGGCGCGTCGCGGTGGGTGCCGACGCCGAGATAGATCAGGATCGGCGCCGCGATGAAGATCGAGGTGTAGGTGCCGACCAGCACCACGCCGAACATCATCACGGCGGTGAAGCTGTGGATGGCGTGGCCGCCGAACAGCAGCAGCGCCAGCAGCGCCAGCGTCACCGTGACGTGGGTGATGATCGAGCGCGACAGCGTCGAGTTGATCGATCCGTTGAGCAGCTGCCGGCATCGGCATTTTCTTGTAACGCCGCAGCATTTCGCGGATGCGGTCGTAGATGACGACGGTGTCGTTGAGCGAATAGCCGAGAATGGTCAGCAGCGCCGCGATGCTGGTGAGATCGAAATCGACCTGCGAGATCGACATGAAGCCGATGGTCAGCACGATGTCGTGGACGTTGGCGATCATGGCGCCGAGCGCGAACTGCCATTCGAACCGGAACCAGAGATAGATCAGGATCGCAACGATCGCGAGCATCAGACCGAGCATGCCGTAGGCCAGAAGCTCGCCGGAAACGCGCGGCCCGCACCACTTCGACGCGGCGATAGTCGACGGCGTCGCCGAGCGCGCCGCGGACCTTCTGCACGGCCGCCTGCTGCGCGGCATCGCCGCCGGGCTGCTCGGCCACCCGGATCAGCACGTCGGCCGGCCCGCCGAATTGCTGCAACTGCACGTCGCCGAGGCCCGAGGCCGCTCAGCGTGGCGCGCATCGAGGCGATGTCGGCGGTGCCGGACTTGGCCTGCACCTCCATCAGCGTGCCGCCCTTGAAATCGATGCCGAAATTCAGGCCGTGGGTGAAGAACAGCGTGATCGCAACGATCGACAGCAGCGCCGAGATCGGAAAACTGATGCGGCGGAAGCGGGTGAAATCGAAGTGCGTATCGTCGGGCACGATCCGCAGCGACGGCAGCAGGCCGAAGCGCGCTGACCACGGTCAGCACGGCAATCAGGATGCCGAGCGCGATGAGAACGAATTGATGTCACAGCATGGCACTCCTTAAATCGGCACGGTCTTGCGGCCGCTTCCACCGCACCCACGCACGCCACGATCAGGCGGGTCAAGCGTGAAGGCGGTGAAAACCGTGGTGATGATGCCGATGCCGAGCGTCACGGCGAAGCCGCGCACCGGCCCGGTGCCGATATAGAACAGCACCGCGGCGGCGATGAAGGTGGTGATGTTGGAATCGAGAATCGTCGACAGCGCGCGCTTGAAGCCGGCGTCGATCGCCGAAATCGCGTTGCGCCCGCCGCGCAATTCCTCGCGGATGCGCTCATAGATCAGCACGTTGGAGTCGACCGCGATGCCGACGGTCAGCACGATGCCGGCGATGCCGGGCAGCGTCAGCGTGGCGTTGCAGCAGCGACAGCACGCCGAAGATCATCGCGACGTTGATGGCGACCGCGATGTTGGCGAACACGCCGAACAGCCGGTAGGTCAGCAGCATGAACACGATGACCAGGATCGAGCCGACATAGGCGGCGAGTTCGCCCTTCTCGATCGAGTCCTGGCCGAGCCCCGGACCGACGGTGCGCTCCTCGATGACCGTCAGCGGCGCCGGCAGCGCGCCGGCGCGCAGCAGGATCGCGAGATCGTTGGCCGCCTGCACGGTGAAGCTGCCGGAAATCTGGCCGGAGCCGCCGGTGATCGGCTCACGGATCACGGGCGCCGAGATCACCTCGTTGTCGAGCACGATCGCGAAGGGCTGCCCGACATTCTCCGAGGTGGCCTGCGCGAATTTGCGCGAGCCGGAGGTGTTGAAACGGAAGCTGACGATCGGCTCGCCGATGCGCTGGTCGAAACCGGGCTGCGCGTCGGTCAGATCGCCGCCGGAGACCAGCACCTGCTTCTTGATGACATAGGGTTGCTCTGCGGCGACGTCGGCGCTTGGCAGGACTTCGAGATCCGGCGGCACACGTGCCCGCTGATGGCCTGATCCGGCGAACACGGTGAGATCGACCATGCGGAAATCCATCTTGGCGGTCTTGCCGAGAATTCTTGATCAGGCGCGATCGGATCCTGCAGGCCCGGCACCTGCACCAGAATACGATCGATTGCCCTGGCGCTGGATCAGCGGTTCGACGGTGCCGAGCTCGTTGACGCGGCGTTCGACGATCTGGATCGACTGCTCGACGGCCTGCCGGATGCGTTCGGTGATCGCCGCCTGCGGCACGGTGAGCCGGATCAGCCCGCCGCCGGCGTCGCTGACTTCGAGGCTGCGCTGGCCGCTGGAGCCGAGCAGACCGCCGAGCGGTTGCGACAGCTCGCGCAGCTTGCGTCAGCGCGGTCGGCAGGTCGGTATCCTTGGTGATGCGCACCTCGACGCTGTCGCCGCGAGGTGCAAGCCCGGTATAGCCGATCTTGGCTTCGCGCAGCGACGCGGCGGACATCGTCGCGGACCTGGTCGAGCTTGTCCTTCTTGACCGCGTTGGCATCGACCTCGAGCAGAAGGTGCGAGCCGCCCTGCAGATCGAGGCCGAGCACGAGATGACGCTGCGCCCATTGCGGCCAGGTCTTGACCGGTCGCTTCGGGGAAGAAGTTCGGAACGGCGCAAAGGCACACCACCAGCGCCGTCAGGATGATCGCCAGCGCCTTCCACCGCGTGAAATACAACATCGGGTTGACCCGTCAGAATCTGGAATGTGCGCGATCGGAAAACGCGCTAGCTCGCCGGACGTCTTCGTCCTGGCGGTCTCGGCTCTTTTCCTTGGCCAGCTCGCCCTTGGCGCGCACGCCCGAAATCATCTGCCGCATCTGCCGCACGCGGACCCCGTCGGAGATCTCGAACTCGATCTGGTCGTCGTCGACCACCTTGGTCACCTTGCCGACAAGGCCGCCCGACGTCACCACGGTGTCGCCGCGGCGGATGTTCTTTACGAGTTCGGCGTGGTCCTTCACCTTCTTCTGCTGCGGCCGCAGGATCAGGAAGTACATGATCACGAAGATCAGCGCGAACGGCAGCAGCGACATCAACATGCTGTTGGTATCGCCGCCGGCTGCGGCCTGGGCAAACGCAGGGGTAATCAGCATTTCGAGACAATCCTCGTGAAACGGGAATGAACCGGCGACGCATTGGCGTCAGGCCGGTTCGGGCAAATTCAGCGCGGACTATAGCGGCCGCGGTCCCAATTGCAACGCTGCCAGCGCCCCTCATCATTTGGGCCGCTTGCGGGCCGTCGAAAGGCCCGATATGGCTGCGTCGGTCAGGAACCCCGCAAGATGTCAAAAAAGCCCAGCAAAACAGTGCCTCGTGCCGCCTCCAAGGCCAGCTCGCGTAAATCGCCGATAGCCGCGACAAAACGTCCGGCAGCACCGCTCCGAACGATGACACGCGCGGACAGGATGCGCGCGCTCGCTCGAAGCCATCGCAGCGCACCTGTCTGCGGCGTCGCCAAAACCCAGCGCGGCACGGACTCACTTGGCAGCGCCGACGCCTTCGTCTGGCACCCCGAACGGGCGGCTGGCGCCGGTGCCGCAGGTCAACCGCGTCGATCTCGGCCTGCTGCAAGGGCATCGACCGGGTGCGCGACATCCTGATCGAGAATACCGAGCGCTTCGCCGACGGCCTGCCCGCCAACAACGCGCTGCTGTGGGGCGCGCGCGGCATGGGCAAATCGTCGCTGGTCAAGGCGGCGCATGCCAGCATCAACGTCGATCGCAAGCCGGCCGACCGGCTGAAGCTGATCGAGATCCACCGCGAGGACATCGAGAGCCTGCCCGGCCTGATGGACGCTGCTGCGCGGCTCCGAGTTCCATTTCATCGTGTTCTGCGACGACCTGTCGTTCGACGGCAACGACGCCTCCTACAAGTCGCTGAAGGCGGTGCTGGAGGGCGGCATCGAGGGCCGGCCCGACAATGTGATCCTCTACGCCACCTCGAACCGCCGGCATCTGCTGGCGCGCGAGATGATCGGAGAACGAGCGCTCGACCGCGATCAATCCCGGCGAGGCGGTCGAGGAGAAGGTCTCGCTGTCGGACCGCTTCGGACTGTGGCTCGGCTTCCACCGCTGCAGCCAGGACGAATACCTCGCGATGGTGAAGGGCTATTGCGCGCCATTTCGGCATCAAGCTCGCCGAAGACGAGCTGCGAGCGCGAGGCGCTGGAATGGTCGACCACGCGCGGCTCGCGCTCGGGCCGCGTCGCCTGGCAGTTCACGCAGGAATTGGCGGGACGGCTGGGCGTGAGCTGGCGAAGTAGCGGCGATCGCGTGGGCGAGAGAACGCACCGCTCCTCTCCACTATAGATCGTCATACCCCGCGAAGGCGTGTGACCGGAGTATCCGATCGTTTCGCGAAGCTGTCAATGCTCTGAATACCGGTGTCGCCCACTTGCGCGGACGATCAGCAGGTACGCGCGACAGCGGCCAATCAGCAACGCTCACGCTCCGTTGAGGAATTGAAGCGGGTCAACCGGCGAAGAGCCTTTGCGGATCTCGAAATGCAGCTGCGGCGATCCGACCTCGCCCGACTGGCCGGACTTGGCAATGATCTGGCCGCGCTTAATGGCGTCGCCGCGCTTCACCAGCACTTCACTGGCGTGGGCATAAGCGGTGACGTAGCCGTTCGAGTGCCGAACCAGAACCAGGTTGCCGTAGCTCTTGAGCTCATTGCCGGAATAGCCGACGACGCCGTCCTCGGCCGCCCTCACTGGCGTGCCTTCCGGCACCGACAGATTGATGCCGTCATTTGCCTTGCCATTGGTCTTGGCACCGTAGCTGGTGATCACCTTGCCGCGCACCGGCCAGCGGAATGTCGGCAGCGCGCCGGTTGCCTCGGTGGCCTTAACCGGCGTTTCGGCAGATAACTCCGCGGGCGTCGTCGTCGCCTGCGCCAGCCGGGCTTTCTCCTGGGGTTTCAGGTCGCCGCCGCTAATTTGGTGGCGGGCGACGCCGATGCCGTGGCCGGTTGTGCGCCAGCGCCGCGGCTGCGCCGCCGGCGTAACCGCTGCCGTCTTCGCGCCGGGCACCGTAAGCTTCATGCCGAGCTTGAGCTTCGCCGACCGATCGAGATTGTTGGCTTTCGCGAGTTCGGCGATCGATACGTGATTGCGGCGCGCGATGCTGAGCACGGTGTCGCCGCGATTTACGACGTGAACCGACGGCGTCGCTGTCGTGCGGCAACGGCTTGCTCGCCGGGCGCTGCCGGGCTGCCGCTGTGGTCGGCCGCGGAATGATCAGTTGCTGGCCCGGCGACAGGGCGCGCGGTCCCTTGTAACCGTTGGCCTGCAGGATCGCGGCGGGCGAAACGTTATAGCGGCGCGACAGGGTATCGAGCGTATCGCTCGTGCCGACGATGATCGTGGTGCCGCCATGTCCCGATCCGTGGTTCGCCGCGACCGAGCGCGGCGCGGCGCTGCCGGTGGTCTCAGCGGTTGACCGGGCGGAGCATAGGAAGTTACCCGCGCCCTCCTCCCGAGGAGCTGGCGCTGGCGGTCGGATAAGACTGCGGTGCTGCGATCGGCAGGCGGCCGAGGATTGGCCCAGCGATTGCGGACGGGCATATTGCGGCAGTTCGCGGCGCTCGACCGGGGCGGCGGCACCGAAGCCGGTGGCTTCCGGTTGTGAGGCAAAGGGATTGGAAAGGATTCTTGGGAGAGCCGCGTCGACATGTCGGCGCTGCAGCCGGCAAACCCAATGGATATCAGCGCCAGCACCGCGACGTGCGGCAGGCGGGGCGCAGCAAAGCAACTCGACGACACGGAACATGGTTACTCACTCGTACACAACGAATTACTGTTTTGAGTAAACACCTCCCCAGTCAACAACCGCTTAACCCTTCGAACAGGGCGTTGACGGGGTAGTCGAAGCGGCCAGGCCACCCTCGGGATCAGTGGCACATTGCTTCCGGCAGCGCGCCGGCGCGGTCCGGTGCGCGCTCTCGAACCATGAGGACCAAGGCCCGCCTCATGCTGCCTTTGGCAGGGTTCGCGGCCCTACAGTTCGCGGGCGATGCCGGGCAGCGCCGGCACGAAGCGCACATCCACCAGCTCCCGGCGCTCGAAACCGGTGTCGGTCCTGGTCATGCGGATCAGGGTCTGGATGCCGTGATGCGGACCGACCGGCGCGATCAGGATCCCCGCCGGGCTCGAGCCGCTGCGCTAACGACTCGGGAATTTGCCGCCATCGCGGCGGTAACGATGATGCGGTCGAAATTGCCGACGCATCGGCCGGAATGTCGAAGCCGTCCCCGAGCATCACCTCGACATTGCCGCATCCCGAGCTTCTTGAGCCGCGCCCGGGCCTCATCGGCCAGGGTCCGGTAGCGCTCGATCGTCAGCACCTGGCTGCTCAGCCGCGACAGGATTGCCGCCTGGTAACCGGAGCCGGTGCCGATCTCGAGCACGCGGTGATGTTTCTGCAGCTGCAACTGCTCGGTCATGTAGGCGACCACGAAGGGCTGGCTGATGGTTTGCCCGCAGGCGATGCCGAGCGCGCTGTCGCGGTAGGCATCGGCGCGGTCGACCGCCTCCACGAAGATATTCGCGCGGGATCTCTTCCATGGCGCGAAGCACCGCCTGATCGCTGATCCCGCGCCGCCGCAGGTTGAGCTGAAACATCATCTTTTCCGGCGGATTTGAAGCAGGCGGCATGGCAATCCCGTCAGACGCAGGTATCAAGCCGCTCTAGCGCGCCTCGGCCGAACAAGTTGATGCAATATGCGCTGGCGGCTTAAGGGAAAGTTTCTCCACGAATCGGTGTTCCCGGCGGTGGAACCCTTGATAGGAGCTATGGCGTTGATGGGCTGGGCGATCAATCCTGCTCAATAGCCCGCCGCGGCGCGCAGTGGCGGCCAGCAAGCTGCGTGCTGGCGCATGTTGACATTGCGCCGGTCGGCGTTATTTGCGAACCTTGATTCTGGGACGGGCAAGGACATCAGCATGACTGCGACGCGGCCGCCGGGCGGTTCTGTGTTCCTCGTCGAGGACGAGGTCATGATCAGGATGATGGTCGCGGACATGCTGGAGGAGCTCGGCTACAGCGTCGCGGCCGAGGCCGGCGAAATCAACGAGGCGATCAGGCTGGCGCAAATCACCGAGTTCGACCTCGCCATTCTCGACGTCAACGTCAACGGCAAGGTGATTTCGCCGGTCGCCGAATTGATCAAGGCGCGCAACCGCCCCTTCATCTTCGCCGACCGGCTACGGCTCCGTCCGGCCTTCCGGAAGAATATCGCGACCGCCCGGCGCTGCAAAAACCCTTCCAGCTCGAAACACTGGCGCGGATGATCGACGACCGCGCTGAAGAGCGCGACGGTTTAGGTCACGTCGCCTGGCAACGAACGGTCGTCATCGGCCCGCCAGCCAGGTCGGCTGCAGCGTCGCGACGCTCGATGACGGGCATGACGCTTCGCGTCACTTCAGCGTCGTCCGTCAGCGCTTCCGAAAACGCCTCGTCGGTGCGGTCGAGCCGCAGCGGCGTCACCGAAACATAACGCGCCGCGAGCGCCGCGAGATCGGTGCCCTCCGCCGGCGCGTCGATTTGCGCGAGCCGCTCGAAACCGATCCAGAAATACGGATTGCCGCGGCCATCGCGGCGCTGGTCGACTTTCAGGAATCCGAGATTGCGCTTGCCCTGCCGCGTCACCGCGCACGCCCGCGACATCCTCGGGCGCGCAGGCCGGGAAGTTGACGTTGATCACGGTGTTCTTCGGCACGCCGGCGTCGATCACCTTGCGCAGGATCTCCGGCCCGAATTTCAGCGCGGTCTCCCACAGCGGCGCGTCGCGGGTCTCCATGCTGAATTCCTGCGACAGCGCGAACGACGGAATTCCCAGAATGGTGCCTTCCAGCGCGCCGGCGATGGTGCCGGAATAGACGACGTCTTCGGCGACGTTGCGGCCGCTTGTTGACGCCGGACAGCACGAGGTCCGGCATCGGTTTCGCCGAGGATGTGGCGCGCGCCCATGATCACGCAATCGGTCGGCGTGCCGCGCACCGCGAAGTGGCGCGGGCCGACTTCGCGCAGCCGCAAGCGGATCGTTCAGCGACAGCGAATGCGAGACGCCGGACTGATCGAGTTCCGGCGCCACCACCCAGACGTCGTCGGACAGCGCGCGGGCGATCTCCTCGACGATCTTCAGGCCGGGAGCGTGGATGCCGTCGTCGTTGGTGCAGAGAATTCGCATCCGTTCAAACGCCCTTTTCAACCGATTCAGTGCCGCCAATGCGCCGTCTTATCCTCTCTCGCTGCCGTCGAGGCAAACCCGGCAAATACGATCGAAATGGCCGCTTCAATGGCGGTATCGGGTCCGCCGCCATGTGCTGTCGGCCATTTGCTGCGACTTCAGCCTGCGGAGACATGGAAGGACGCGCTGGGCGTTTCGCAAGCCTTCCGCGCTGGTCGGGCCGCCGACCATGGTTCGCGGACGCCGAGCATCTTGTTGGCCGCCGGTTTCCCGGTGGACGAACTCGCGATGAATTTCCCGCTCCCTGCGCGTTGACCACGGATATCTCAAGGTCCTGGTCGTCACGCAAGCTCTCGTCGCGGAAATGCTGGGCAAGTACTCGGCTGTGCTCGATTGCTTCAACGTTGGTGTCGAACTCGACTCAATCCGGTCTCTCAGCGGAACGCCATCCAGCTCATATCGAAGAAATGATGTTTGCATCGCCGTCACCTCGTCCGTTCTGTCGATCGCTTGGCCGCGGAAAATCACCGAAGCAAGGCGGCTATCTGAAATGGTTTGCCGGCGTGGAGGGATTGGTGCCGAAATGAAGCGGGAGCTGTTCTAACGGTCGCCTACACAGGCAATGACGGCAACCGGTCCGCGCTACTGGTCGAACCGACGCATATGTTTCTGCCCCAACGTTGCGTTGGAACGATTCGGCGACAAACCGGAAGCTGAAAAGCGCCTGCCCGGCTTCGTCCGCCACTTCCGGGCCATTCCGGCTCCGCGCTCATGACATCGCCGGGCCAGATCGGCGCTGATCGCGACCGCCTCTTTCCAGGCAGCTTGGGCACCTTCGTGTCGCCTCAACGCCAGGATCCGTTGGAAAACTTACCCCGGCGTACCTGCAAAGCGATATCGCGGCATGCCTGGGATTTGATCGCTTCCCCAGCGCCGCGTCTGCCATGTTTACGTGCTTAGTGAGCAATATTGCTCACGCCTGGAAGAAAATTGCCTGGCGCAGATCGAGGTTCTGGCCGCCAGCGGGCGACCATCCGGGATCATCCGGAGTCGTTCAGCACGCGGGCTTCCAGCCAGTCCTCCTTCTTGAAAAGTGCCCGAAGCGACAAAGCGATCTGTCGATGCCGGTTGGGCGTTCAGGGCCGGGCGGGAATGAGACGGGCATGTCGCAGAATGTTGCGCCGGTGCCCAACAAGATTCCGCCATGCTGTAGAGCGGATGATCTAGCGCCAATGTACGAGCCGCAGACGGCATAGCTGATGCCACCTATATCGGTCTGCGATCACCGTGATGCCGGTGACCTCGTCAGTCCGCCACTGCGCATTTCCGGCCCTGCTGCTCAATATCGCTCACTTCCAAACTTTAGTTGCGAGGTCCGGTTGCTAGAACCGTCTACTCGTCCTCTCGTATTTGAGGCTTGTCCCGCAGCACGGCGTTCAACAGCGAACGGCGTACCTCGATTTTGCCGTTGTAGTCGATGAACCCCTTTTTCCGGAATTTGTTCATGAAGAAACTTACCCGGGAACGCTTGTGCCGATCATCTCCGCCAGCGTTTCACTGACTGAGGGTCACACGCGACCGGTTTTGCGTCGTTCTCCTGACCGAAATTCGCCAGCAGCAAAAGCAGGCGCGCGAGCCGCCTTGCGCTGGAGTTGAAGAGCTGGTCGATCAGATCGTCCTCGATCCGGCTGTTTCGCCGCAGCAGATACGCCATGAAAGAACGCTGAAAACTTCGGCTCGCACTGAGGGTCGCAGCATGGCGGATCTGTTATCGACGACCGATCGGCGCTCTTCCATGGCGTGACTGGTTGCGCTGCGCAATTCCACCGCCCTGAGACATGATCCTTCGCCGAAGAACTGACCCTCCCGAAAATCCCGACGACCACGCTTCCTTGCCGTGTTCGGACAAGACGGTGATTTTGACCTCGCCTTTTTGGATGAAGAAGACCGTGTCGGCGAATGATCGCCCTGGCCGAAAATCTTCTGGTTTTTTCTGTATCTCTCGACCGTCTTTGCCTGCCCCGATCCGGCCAAGAAACGCCGCGGGATCAAACACGTCCTCGTGCGGGATTTGCCGCGCAGTCGGGCATCGTGTTGTTCCGTAATTGAGCGGGAGCAAACACCTCAGTCACCGGCAAGCGCCGAGCAGCACCGTGATAACGCAGCATAGTCCCGTATATGTTCGGTAGAACGACATAATTTGGCCGGCGATCACAACTCAACTGGTTGTGAGTTCACCTAAGGAAGCCAACCCTCGCGGGAACAGGCTCAGCTGGTTCCCTCGCCGGGCCTATCGCGGCGGCCTTAGCTCGCCGACAAGCCAGCCGCCGGTAGCGGAGTTCATGGGGTCGCCGGATACCACCGTGGTGTGAACGCGACCGCACTTCTGGACACTCGAATGTGCGGTGAGCGAAGCCGGATGGTCCCGCCCCAAGCTTCGAGAGCAGCATGCGATCTCTGGTTGCACTTCGGACAGCGAGGGCCGCTCGATCGCGGCAATAGCCGCTGAGGATACCGGTTGAAATTCGGGCATGGGGGCATCCTGCGCAACGCTCCGTCCACCAGCAAGGCCGACGGCGACATCACCGTCTCAGATTGGCCTGTCCGGCATCACATGCCTGGTCAATATCGATCAGCTTTTGAAGAACTTAATCAGTGAGGGTGCGACGGTACCGTTGCACCGAGGCATGCCACGCCGTACCACCGGCTGACGGCGAATGCGCCAGGCGACACGAATTTCGCCGGCAAGCCTTCACTTCGCATGTCGAATGTTTCCGCTGCCGGTTTCGGCGTGCTCGGCAGCAGCGCGCATCCTTCAAGCGAGAAACACTCTCCTTCGTTCAAGGCGGAAACGCTCTCTTCAGGTGGAGCGGCTTGTCGGGCCGGTTGCCAGGCTAATGCCTGCGTGGCCGCGGCAAGCCCTTTGTCGAAGTCCGCCGACGCTGAGCCATTTCAGCGCATGCATGCGTTCCGAAGGCTGTCATCCCATAAACCGGAGACCTCGATATCGAAAATGCCGTTCAGCTTTTGATACGATCGCCTGCATCCCGTAGCCGGTGACAGCCCATTGCCTGCCGACCCAATAGATGTCGCGATGCAAGGGCATTTGCCGATCTTCGTTTCAGAACAGGCCCGGTCCCGGGCAAACAACGAAGATACCGCGTCGCAGCCGCCTTCGCAACAGGCGAACGCGGCGGCGTTGAATAGATTCGGCAAAATTACCTGTCTCGATCGATCACCTTGAGCGCCGCCCATGTAGGGCTGCAGCACGTCGGGCACCGCGATCGAGCCGTCCTCGCTGCTGATAGGTTTCCATGACGGCGATCAGCGCGCGGCCGACGGCGGTGCCGGAGCCGTTCAGCGTGTGCACGAAGCGCGGCTTGCCGTCGGGCCCGCGATAGCGCGCATCCATGCGCCGCGCCTGGAAATCGCCGCACACCGAGCAGCTCGAGATTTCGCGGTAGGCGCCGCCCTCGCCCTGCCCGGGCATCCAGACCTCGATGTCGTAGGTCTTCTGCGCCGAAAAGCCCATGTCGCCGGCGCACAGCGTCATCACGCGGTAGTGCAGATCGAGCTGGCGCAGCACTTCCTCGGCGCAGGCCAGCATGCGCTCGTGCTCGTCCTTGCTGGTCTCCGGCGTCGTGATCGAGACCAGTTCGACCTTTGTGAACTGATGCTGGCGGATCATGCCGCGGGTATCGCGCCCGGCAGCGCCCGCCTCGGCGCGAAAGCACGGCGTCAGCGCGGTCAGCCGCATCGGCAGTTCTTTCTCGTCGAGGATGGATTCGCGAACGAGATTGGTCAGCGGGACTTCGGCGGTGGGGATGAGCCCGAGGCGCTCGCTCTTCAAGCTTGCCGATCGTCGCGCAGCAGCAGTCGAGCAGTTCGCCTTTGATGCGCCCAGAACTGATCATCCTCGAACTTCGGCAATTGCCCGGTGCCGAACATCACGTCGTTGCGCACCAGCAGCGGCGGATTGATCTCGGTGTAGCCGTGCTCGTTGGTGTGGAGGTCGAGCATGAACTGCCCGATCGCGCGCTCCAGCCGCGCCAGGCCCTTTTTCAGCACGACAAAGCGCGCGCCGCACAGCTTCGCCGCGGTCTCGAAATCCATGTAGCCGAGCGCGCCGCCGAGATCGTCATGCGGCTTCGGCGCGAACGCATAGTTGCGCGCCGCTGCCGAACACGTGACGCTGCACATTGCCGTGCTCGTCGACGCCATCGGGCACTTCGTCCAGCGGCAGATTCGGAATCGCGGCCAGCTCGCTGGCAAGCTCTTCGTCCGCCGCCTTGGCCGCGGCCTCGAGCTCCGGCATCGTGGTCTTGAGCTCGGCGACCTCGGCCATCAGCTTGGCGGCGCGCGCGTCGTCCTTGGCCTTCTTGGCGTCGCCGATTTCCTTCGACGCCGCGTTGCGCCGCGCCTGCGCCTGCTCCGACGCCAGGATCGCCGCGCGGCGCTTCTCGTCGATCGCGAGCAGCGACGAGCGACAACGGCGCCAGCCCGCGCCGCTTCAGCGCGGCGTCGAAGGCATCGGGGTTGTCGCGGATCGCATTTGATGTCGTGCATGGCGGACAATTCCTGCGTCATGGCCGGACTTACGTCCGGCCATCCACGTCATCCGGCAATGCAAGGATCTAGTACAAAGACTGACGTGGCCGGGACAAGCCCGGCATGACGGATCCTCGGCAATCGAGCGGCGCGGTGTCAGGTGACGACAGCAAGGCGTCGCCCTACTCCGCCGGATTGGCTGCCGGCGGCGGCGGCGGCGGCGGCGGCGTACCGGCGGCTGCTTGCGGCTGCCGCCTTCTTCTCCACCATGGCGCACGGCGATGATCGAGCCTTCGTACAGCGCCAGCAAGGGGATCGCGAGCGAGGCCTGGCTGATGCACGTCGGGCGGCGTCAGGACGGCGGCGATGATGAAGGCGACCACGATGAAATAGCGGCGCTTCTCGCGCAGCTGTTTCGAGGTGATGATGCCGATCCGGCCCAGCAGCGTCAGGATCACCGGCAGCTGGAACGCGACGCCGAAGGCGAAGATCAGCGACATCATCAGCGACAGATATTCGCCGACCTTCGGCAGCAACTGGATCTGCGCGGTCTCGGCGCCGCCGCGCCTGCTGCATGCCGAGCGAGAACCGCACCAGCATCGGCAGCACCACGAAATACACCAGCATCGATCCCAGCACGAAGAAGAACGGGGTCGCGATCAGATAGGGCAGGAACGCGCCGCGCTCGTGCTTGTAGAGGCCGGGCGCCACGAATTTGTAGATCTGCGTCGGCCACGATCGGGAACGAGATGAAGCCGGCGCCGAACAGCGCCAGCTTCAACTGGGTCAGGAAATATTCCAGCAGCGCGGTGTAGATGAATTTCGAGTTTTCCGGGCCGGCGATCCAGACGAACGGCCACACCAGCACGTTGTAGATCTGCTTGGCGAAGAAGAAGCAGAAGATGAAGGCGATGCCGAACGCCAGCAGCGCCTTGATCAGCCGCGAGCGCAGCTCGATCAGATGATCCATCAGCGGCGCTTTGCTGGCCTCGATGTCTTCGGCGCTCATGACGCTTTGGCGTCCTTGAGCGACGTCTGGCGCGCGGGCGCGATGTCCTGCGGCGCCGGCTGGGCCTGAACTTCGCGCGTGATCGCCAGCGGCTCGCTCGCGGCCGCGTGCGCATCCGGCCTCGACGAAGGTTTCCGGCGATCGGCGCTGCCGGCGTCGTCGGCGTCACCGGTGCGTCGACGTCGACGTCGCCGGCGGTCGATCGCCGGCGTATCGCCTGCGCGGCTGTCGACCGCGGGCTTGTCGATGTCGTCGATCCGCAGGGCGTCGCCGACGTCCTTCTGCAGCGAGGTCATGACGTTGCCGCTGGTGAAACCGGTCGCGGCTTCCTTGACCTCGTCAAAGCTCTTCTTGAGGTCGGCCATTTCGGCCTCGCGCATCGCTTCCTGGAACTGGCCCTGGAATTCGGCGGCCATCTTGCGCGCCTTGCCCATCCATTGCCCGACCATGCGCAGCACGCCCGGCAGTTCCTTCGGGCCGATGGCGATCAGCGCGACAACCGCGATGACGACCAGTTCACTCCACCCGATGTCGAACATGAAAATTTCCGCTCACGCGAGGCGATGTTCGCCCCGATCCCTGCTAGCAGGATTCGGGGCCGCCCGCGTCTTTCTCAACCGGCCTTGCCGACGCCTGCCGCAAGATCACGCGCTGCGGCGGGTTGCGCAAGTGTCAGACAGCCTTGCTGCCGACGTCCGACGCGCGCCGCCGTGGCGGCGCGCGCGTTGTGATCGATGCGTCTTCACGGGCTCGGGCTTTTCCGCAGTCTTGTCATCGTCCTGCATGCCCTTCTTGAAGGCCTTGATGCCCTGCGCGACGTCGCCCATCAGGTCGGAAATCTTGCCGCGGCCGAACAACAGCAGGACCACTGCGATCACGACGATCCAGTGCCAAATGCTAAGCGAACCCATCCTGCAACCCTCCAAACACGCGAGCCGGCAACCCGGCCTAATCTTTGCCGGAAGGTAGGCTCAGCGAGGTGTCAAAAACAAGGACTTAGAGCCGCGTCAAATCGCTGTCAACGGCTACGTATTACTGCTACCGTTAACCTGACGTGGCAATCAGTCGGCCTGCAGCGAGCGGAATCAGCTTTCGCCCTCGGCTTTCCGGCTCCACGGCAGGCGCCAGCGGCGAGTTCCAGATCGCCGATCTCCAGCGGATCCTCGTCATCGCGCAAGGCCGGGTCATCCGACGGCGTCGGAACGCTGAAGCCGGACGGCAGCCGCGAATCCAGCAGGCCCGTCCCCTTCAGTTCCTCCAGGCCCGGCAGATCGCCGAGCGCCTCCAGGCTGAACTGCGACAGGAAGGCTTCCGTGGTGCCGAAGGTCAGCGGACGGCCCGGCGTCTTGCGGCGGCCGCGCAGGACGGATCCAGCCGGTTTCCAGCAACACGTCCAGCGTCCCCTTGGAGGTGATCACGCCGCGGATTTCCTCGATCTCGGCGCGCGTCACCGGCTGGTGATAGGCGATGATCGCCAGCACCTCGATCGCCGCGCGCGACAGCCGCCGCGTCTCGGTGCTCTCCGCGTCATCAGCCAGGACAGATCGCCCGCGGTGCGGAAGGTCCATTTGTTGGCGACGCGAACCAGGTTGACGCCGCGCGAGGCGTAATCCGCCTGCAGCTGCGCCAGCGCCGCCTTGATGTCGACGCCGTCGGGCATCCGCTTCGCGAGCGCCGCCTGATCGAGCGGCTCGGTCGGAGGCGAACAGCAGCGCTTCCAGCAGCCGCAATTCCTCGGGCCGCGCCTGCGGATCGACCGGAGTGCTCCTCGGCATCTGCTACGCGTTTTTCCGCCAGGCTTGCCATGGCTCGGTCTCCTTCTTCCACTTACTCGGCCGGCAGATCCGGCGCGGTCATCGCGTCGGACGCTGGCTGCGGCGGACGCTTTCGAAAATACAAGCGGCGCGAACGCCTCTTTCTGGTGCAGTTCCACCTCGCCTTCCCTGCACCAGTTCCAGGCGCGGCAGCAAAGCTGGATGCAAACACGGTCGCCTTTTGCGAGGGATCGACGACGTAGTTGAGCAGGTATTCGTCGAGGCGGCTCCAGTCCTCGGCCATGCCGACCAGACGCTCCAGCGATGCGCGCGCCTCGCTCAGCGACCACACCGTGCGTCTTGCCAGATGCACCGTCGCCAGCACCCGCTGCTGGCGCTGCGCGGCATAGGCGGTGAGCAGGTCGAACAGGGTCGCGGTGAATTTCGGGATGCTTGATCTCGGCGATCGATTCCGGATTGCCGCGCGGAAAGATATCGCGCTGCAATTGCGGCCGGTTCATCAGCCGGTTCGACGGCTTCGCGAATGGCCTCGAGCCGGCGCAGCCGGTTGGCCAGCGCGGTCGCCATCTCCTCGGCGCTCGGTCCGTCGGGCGTCGCGGGTTCGGGCAGCAGCAGCCGCGATTTCAGAAACGCGAGCCATGCCGCCATCACCAGATAGTCGGCGGCAAGCTCCAGGCGGATCTTCCGCGCCGCCTCGATGAACACCAGATACTGGTCGGCCAGCGCCAGGATCGAAATCTTGGCAGATCGACCTTCTGCTGCCGCGCCAGCGTCAGCAGCAGATCGAGCGGGCCCTCATAGCCCTCGACGTCGACGACCAGCGCCGGCTCGTCGTCCGCGAGTTCGGCGGGCCGTCCGGTTTCAAACGATAGAATTTCCGCGCTCATGCGCCTGCCGTCCCTGCCCGATCAATCAACGCATCCAGTTCAGCCCGCGCCGCCAGCCGGTCGAACGGCCTGCGGCGGCTTGCGCGACGCCAGCGCCCGTCTCGGCGCGCTCCAGCGCCATGCCGGACAGTTCCGGCGTCTCGCGCGCGACCTCGCGCATTTCGTCGAGCTTGCCGTTGCAATGCAGAACCATGTCGCAGCCGGCGGTGACGATGGCCCGGGTCCGCTCGGCGATCGATCCCGCCAGCGCGTTCATGGACACGTCATCACTCATCAACAAACCCTGGAACCCGATCACGCCGCGAATCACCTGTTGGATGATTGTCGCAGAAGTCGTCGCCGGATGGGCGGGATCTAACGCGCTAAACACAACATGTGCGGTCATCGCCATCGGCAGGTCCGCAAGCGGTTGAAACGCGGCGAAATCGGTCCGTTCCAGCTCCGCTTTCGATGGTATCGACCGTCGGAAGCCTGAAATGAGTATCCGCGGTGGCCCGTCCATGGCCGGGAATGTGCTTGAGCACCGGCAACACGCCGCCCTGCTCCAGCCCGTCGGTCACGGCGCGGCGCGATCGCCGCCACCTTGCCCGGCTCGGTTCCATAGGCCCGGTTGCCGATCACCGCATCGGCGCCGGCGACCGGCACATCCGCCAGCGGCAGGCAATCGACGGTGACGCCGAGGTCGATCAGGTCCGCCGCGATCAGCCGGGCGCTCAAGCGCGCCGCCGTCAGGCCGAGCGCGGGATCGATGTCGTAAAGCGCGCCGAAGACAGCGTCCGGGCGGATAGACCGGCCAGTGCGGCGGGCCGAGCCGCTGCACCCGGCCGCCCTCCTGGTCGATCAGGACCGGCGCATCGGGATTGCCGATCGCCTCGCGCAGTTCACGAACAAGCTGAGTTACTTGCGCCGGCGTCTCGATATTCCGCTTGAATAGGATAAAGCCCCACGGCCGCTCGGCACGGATGAATTCGCGCTCGGCGGCGGTCAGCTCCAGTCCGGATACGCCTGTGATGAATGCGCGCGCTGCTCATGGGGCCGATTAGCCCCGCGCGCCAACTCACAGGGTCAAGGAAACGGCCGTTAATTCCTTTGGACGACGCACTGTCCGCCGGCGGATTTCAGGCTGCCGCAGAACTGTGACGCTTCATCGGACGAACCGAACGGGCCGACCATGGCGCGGTAATAGACGCCCTTGTCGCCGAGGTCGGCGCGTTTGATCACCGGCGCGCGCGATCCCAGCACCGCCGGGAACTTGCCCTGCAGGCGCCTGATATGAAGCCTGCGCATCGGCCTCGTTCTTCTGCGAGGAGACCTGAACCAGATATCCGCCGCTGGCGCTGGCAGCTGGCGCTGGCGCTGGCAGCGGCGCGGCCTGATCGGGGTCGGGTGGCTGGCGGCACCCGCGCCGCTGCGCATTCGCGGCGACGGCGGCCGGCGGAGCGCCGCCCTGCGGCGTCAACGCCAGCGGCGCATTGGCGGTCGAGGCGTTTGCGTTGGCGACCGAGCGCGGTGGCCGGCGCTCGGCTTCGCCGGCGGCGGCGTCGACCTAACCGGCGTCGCGGCTGCATCAGGCTGGTCGCCCTTGACCGAAAGGGTCCTGATCTTGCGCGGCTCGTTGCTCGACAGCGTGCCGATTCCCGGCGCTCGCCGGCGGCAGAGTGGCTGGGCGCGACGCTTGCCGGGCGGCGGCGGATCTGCATTCTGGTTCAGCGGCGGAAACACCACGCGCGGGCCGGATCTGGCATTGACGTCCATCGGCGCTTCTTCGCGCGGCACGATTTTCTCGGCGCCATCGCCTGCCGCCATGCGATCCGGCAGCTTTGAGGTCCCGTCGGCGGGCGACGGCACGATCTTGGTCGGGCCTGCGTCGGCCCTGATGATCGGCGGCTCGCCGCTGCGGGGCGATCCGACATAGGTACGATAGGCAAACGCGCCGCCTGTTCCCACCACTGCCAGCGCGAGAACGACAGCAACGGTCATCAGGCCGCCGCCGCGCTTGCGGACCGGCTCTCTCGGCGTCGTCATCGCCGTAGCCGTCCTGATAGCCGTAGGGGTCATCCTCCGCATAGGCCGGATCGTGCTGAGGCTCTTCCGCGCCGGGATCGAGCCTGACCGTACAGCGCGTCGTCATAGCGCGATGGATCGGGCTCGTCGGATCGGCGTCGGCGAACGGCGGCGCGTCGTGATAATTCGGCTCGGGTGCGCTGCACGCGGGCTGGCGTAGCGATGCACCGGATGCACCGGGCTCGGGGATCTCTGATACTCCACCTGCGGGAGTTCCTGCCGCTGCGGGACTTCCTGCCGGTGGCGCGCTGCATCCACGGCGGCGGGCCCGCGGCCGGGGCATCATCCGGGACCGCCGGCGGCGCGATATTGATCGCGCTCGCGCGGCACGCGGTTGTACCTGATGGTTGGCCCGGCCCATGCCGGCGAACGGATCGGTTCTGACCGATCAGCCGCGCGAGCTCCAGCCAGCGGATCGCTTTCGGCCCTTGCAGGCGCATGCTGGCCATCGCCGACGATCATGATCGTCGTCCGGCTGGAAACGGTCTGTCCTGATATCGATCAGCCATCGTGATGATGCGTCCCCTTCGGGAAAGCCGCCAACCCACACTTACAAACGAACTGGCCCCTGCCAGATGCCCTCACAGGTCCCCATGTGAGCGGCCTTCGCCCTAGCTTATCGCATCTCGTCCGGAGCGTGGACGCCGAGAACGGCAAGCCCAGATGCCAGAACCGAGACGACGCCCTGGACCAAGGCCAGGCGCGCCTTTGTGATCTCTGCATCATTATTGATAATGAAGCGTAAATAGGGCAAATCGCGTCCCCTGGTCCACAGCGCGTGAAATTCGCTGGCAAGATCATACAGATAAAACGCGATTCGGTGCGGTTCATGTGCCACCGCCGCCGCCTCGATCATCCGGGGTAGAGCCGCCAGCCTGCGCAGCAGGTCGAGTTCCGCGGGGTCGGTCAGCCGCTCCACCGCAGCCTCCGCAGAAACGCCGCCCGGGCGCCGTCCTCCTCCGGCAGGTCCGGAACCACCTCCCGGGCGTTCCTGAAACACCGAGTGGCCGCGGGCGTGGCCGTACTGCACGTAGAACACCGCGTTGTCCTTGGACTGCTCGATCACCTTGGCAAGATCGAAATCCAGCACCGCGTCGTTCTTGCGGAACAGCATCATGAACCGCACCGCGTCGGAGCCGACCTCGTCGACGACTTCGCGCAGCGTGACGAAATCGCCGGAGCGTTTCGACATCTTCACCGGCTCGCCACTGCGCAGCAGCCTGACGAGTTGCACGACTTTCACGTCCAGCGTGGCCTTGCCCGCCGTGACGGCTTTGACCGCCGCCTGCATGCGCTTGATGTAGCCGCCGTGATCGGCGCCGAAGACATCGATGAGGTTGCTAAAGCCGCGGTCGAACTTGTTCTTGTGATTGGCGATATCGGAAGCGAAATAGGTGTAGCTGCCGTCGGACTTCATCAGCGGACGATCCACGTCGTCGCCATAGGCGGTGGCGCGAAACAGCGTCTGCTCGCGGTCCTCGTAATCCTCGACCGGCGCGCCACCTTTTGGCGGCGGCAGGCGGCCTTCATAGAACGTCGCCCTTGGAGCGAAGATAATCGATGGTTTCGGTAACGCGGTTGTTGCCGGTTTCGATCAGCGACCGCTCGGAGAAAAACACGTCATGCCTGATGTGGAGCGCGGCGAGATCGCCCTTGATCTCGTCCATCATCATTGCGATAGCCTCGCTCCGCGGACGATCGGCAGCCACTCGGCTTCCGACATCGCCAGCAGCTTGTCGCCGTACTCATCCGCCAGCGCCTGCCCCACCGGCTTCAGATAGTCGCCGGGATAAAGCCCTTCCGGAATCTGCGCCGATGTCCTCGCCGAGCGCCTCGCGGTAGCGCAGGTAAGCCGAGCGCGCGAGCACATCGACCTGCGCGCCGGCGTCGTTGACGTAATATTCGCGGGTGACGTCATAGCCCGCGAACTGCAAGCAGGCTCGCCAGCGCATCGCCGAACACCGCGCCGCGGCAATGGCCGACATGCATCGGCCCGGTCGGGTTGGCCGAGACGTATTCGACGTTGACCTTCTCGGCCGCGCCGATCGCGCTTCGCCCGTAGCGATCGCCCTCGCGCAGCACGGTGCGCAGCGCGTCCGACCAGGCCGACGCCTTCAGAGGTGAGATTGATGAAGCCGGGACCGGCGACATCGACCGACGCGATCAGATCGTCCGCGCGCAGCTTGGCTGCGATCTGTTCGGCGAGATCGCGCGGCTTTGCCTTGGCATCCTTGGCCAGACACCATCGCGGCGTTGGTCGCCATATCGCCATGCGCAGCGTCGCGCGGCGGCTCGACCACGACGCGCGACAGGTCGATGCCGGCGGGCCATCCGCCTTCGGTCGCGAGCGCGCCGCAAACCGCATGCACGCGCGCCAGCACGTTGGCGAACAGATGCGGCGAGAGAGCTTGATCGGCCATGGGGTTACTGGACCGGAGATTGTGCCTGCTATGGGCGGCTAGGCCGCCGCCTAACGCAAATCCGGGGTCGAGTCAAAAAGCCTTTGATGTTCGGTCATGTGCGAAGCGGTCGGTCATCCGGCGATGAAGTTGCCGATCCGCCGTGCGCGCTCGGTTTCCGTCTCGGTCTTCGCCGTCCGGCGGCAGCCATTCGGGCGGCAGATCGCCCGGCAGCTCCTGATAGCGCGCGAACAGGTCGAACAGGATCTGTTCGGCATCGCCCATGACACGCATCACCCGCGGATGACGGTACATCCGCTGTTTCAGGAACGACTTGATCTCGGCCTCGGCTTGCGCCACCGCTGGCGGAGAACGCGATCAGCACCCTCGCCATGGTTGCGGACATCGTCGACCGATTTCGGCTGGGCGGCTTCGAGCCGGCTGCGCGCCTCCGAGACCACCGCCCCGATCAGATAGGAGATCAGTTCGCGCACCAGTTCCGCGCCGCGCCTGTCGTCATCGAGATCGGGATAGTGCCTGGCGATCTCGGCGATCATCTCGGCGGTGCAGCGGCATGACCTTGAGATCGTCGACCGCAGAACAGGCCGGCCCGCAGGCCATCGTCGATGTCGTGGGCGTCATAGGCGATGTCGTCGGCGATCGCGGCGACCTGTGCCTCCAGCGAGGCGAAGCTCCAGAGTTCCAGATCGTACGTCCTGGTTGTAGTCCGAGATCGCCGACGGGAATGCCGTGCGTCGCGATAACGCCCGACCGCGGCGCCGCTGCGCTCGGTCAGCGGCCCGTTGTGCTTGACGATGCCCTCCAGCGATTCCCAGGTCAGGTTGAGCCCGTCGAATTCCGGATAGCGATGCTCCAGCGAGGTGACGACGCGCAAGCGTCTGCGCGTTGTGGTCGAGACCCGCCATGGGCTCTGCAGGCAGGCATCCAGCGCCCGCTCGCCGGCGTGGCCGAACGGCGGATGGCCGAGGTCGTGCGCCAGCGCCAGCGTCTCCGTCAGATCCTCGTCCAGACCGAGCTGCCGGGCCAGCGCGCGGGCGATCTGCGCCACTTCGAGCGAGTGGGTCAGCCGGGTGCGGTAATGATCGCCTTCGTGGAACACGAAGACCTGGGTTTTGTGCTTCAGGCGGCGAAAGGCGGTGGAATGGATCACCCGGTCGCAATCGCGCCGGAACGGGCTGCGGGTCTTGCTCGGCGGCTCGGCAAACAGCCGCCCGCGGCTGCGGTCAGGGTCGCAGGCATAGACTGAGCGAGGAGCAGCCATTCCGACCGACACGGTGTATTAATCCTTATCCAGGTTTGATTCCGGCGCTCCGGCGCACTTAACTATGCGTAAGCGCCGGATACCAAATAATTTGGATAGGTACCGGCGATCGGAGACCTGTCACATGACTACTAGCCGTCGCCATCAGCGAGCGGGCGGCCCGCCGCATCGGGGAGATCCTCAAGACCGAGGGCGAGCGGCGCCATGCTGCGCATCAGCGTCGAGGGCGGCGGCTGCTCCGGCTTTCAATACAAGTTCGACGTCGAGCGCGCGCAGGCCGAGGACGACCTGGTGATCGCGCGCGACAGCGCGGTGGTGCTGGTCGATCCGGCCTCGGTGCCGTTTCTGGCGGGGTCCGAGGTCGATTTCGTCGACGACCTGATCGGCGCGTCGTTCCGGGTGGTCAACCCGAATGCCACCGCGTCCTGTGGGCTGCGGTACCAGCTTCGATCTGAGAATTCCTCGAATGAGACGATGCGGGCCGCGCTCAGCGGCACGCAATTTATGCCCGCGCCAAAGGAACTTTGAAGTTGTCGATCGTTGTTGCAGCAGCGACACGCGTCGCGTTATAGTAGCGTCGGCGTTGCCGCTAACCTGCTGCAGATCCGAGCCTGCAAAGTCCACCCTTCGGCCGCGCAACAATCCGTTGCGCTGCCAGTAAATCAACAGTTACTGCGGCGGCCCGGGATTTTTCGACGGCTTTCGGTCCTCTGCCGACCGTGGTTGCGTTCCTCTGCGGGCGATGGCGCTGCTGCTGGCGATTTCAATCGGACCCGGCACGGCGAATGCGATGCCTGGTTCTGGTCCCGCGCAGGCGCTCACGTTTTTCTCCTCCGCGGCGTGCTGAATATCTCTCTCGCTGGGTTTGGATGATATCGCGTGCGCGCCGAGGCGGCAGGGCATCCCCGTCACCGTCGCCAGCTTTGTGTCTCTGGCCGTCACTCGCAGACCGGGCGGCGGTGAGGATACAGAAGTGGAAAGGTGCGGACCATCATTCTGGTCGGTCATTCCTCAGGCGCAACGGCTGCTCCGCCCGAGATGCGTGGCGAAGCTTGGCCAGCTTGGCGTCCCCGTCAAGCTGGCGATAGGACCTGGACTCGGTGTTCCGAACCAAGCTGGCGGGCAACGCTGAGCGCTACATCAATTTCTGCATCGCCAGCGGAGCCGGTGAGCCCGTCACGAGGACCAGGGATTTCCGCGGGTGCGCTGGAGAATGTCGACGTGCAGGGCGGTGCCTGGTGTCGGGCACTCGCTCGATCGACAAGAACCAGATCATGCAGCAGAAGGTGGATCAGCGCCATCCGACGCCGCTTGTGTCTTTAACCGCCCGGCATAGCGTCTGTTACCCGAAACCCGCTGCAACCGGAAGCAAGGGGCAACCGGCTAGCCGCCGCACGCACACCAGTCGCTAGTCCGGGTTCGCGTGCGGCCGCAAAGCCGCCTCACGTTCCGCCAATTCGTCGGCAATGCGAGCCATGGTATGGCGGATAGCCACTTTCGGCGGTAGCCTTGACTGACATCAGTGGCGAAAATCAGACAGATGAGTCCGCGGCAAATCCGCGCGCAGCCAAGGACGCTCGCAGGGTTCCATCTGTTCGAGTGGAACGAGCGATCCTGGTCAGATGAATCGTTACCGGACTATTTCTCCACCCGGTCTCGCGTTTGGCGCTGACCGTCGATATGTTCGCCGGTTCGTCGGGGGGCAGGCAGGAAGGGCATGAACAGACCGGCGCTCGTTGCAACTGTTGGTGGATCGCGGCGATGCTCTTCGCGCCGGTGTCTTCGATCGCAGCTTCGATCCGGCAGCGGGCGGGGCCGATCGCTGCGTCGAGCGACGCCGCCGCCGAAGCGGTGGCAGCGCCGTCGGCGCTGACAACCAGCCGGCGACAGGGCCGCGCGGGCGCGCCTACCTGTTCCGTGGCGCTCCTCGGTCCGATCTCTCGCGCGGAATGGACCGGCCTGACTGAGCGGCTCGAAGCGTGCCGGTATCACGGCGAAGTGTCTACGAGTTCACGATTTGCCGCCTCATTGCCGAGCAGGCAATTCGCGATTACCGCGACGATCCCGCTCCGATTGCCCTCATCGGGCATTCGATGGGCGGCCTCTGCGCGCTGAGGTTCGCGGAAATGCTGCAGGCCGAAAGCATTCCGGTCAACCTGGTTGTCACGCATCGATCCAGCTCACGCCAGCCCGAGCGTCCCGCTCAATGTCGAGCGTTTCATCAATATTTTCCTCTCGGACAACGTCCTGGGCGGCGGCGACGTGCGGCCGATGCAAGGTTATCAAGGCCACTACGCAAGCTTCGATCTCGCGAAGCATGACGAAGTCACGCACATCAATATCGACAAGATGGACTCCGGTCCACAAGCAACTGGTCTGCCATGATTGTGCAGCTCGCGGCGACGCCGGCGAAAGCCAGAAGGCGAGGCGCGCTGCCGCTTCGCTACGTCGTTCCTCCCAATATCGCGAGTCGAGCTGTGGGATAGCGGCATGCCGGTGGTCGCCCGTCCGGGCGATACGCTGCTGAAGCTCGCGGCGTTTTACCACCACCTGCCGCTCTGGTCGCTTACCCGAGATCAATCACGAGCCGGACGAGCGCACCGCTGGTGCCCTGGCCAGCGCGTCGTTGTTCCGCGTCATCTCGCACCGCCTCGCGGCGGTTTCCCGGCAGTCACCTGGCGAGCGGATCACAGATGAAGTCGCGCGCTCGGCCTTACATACCCGGTCGCAGCGGGGCGGCAGGAACGGAACGAGCATCGGAACGCGCCGGCGATAAGGCCCGTAGCGCGTTCGCGCCGAGTTCATGGGTCAGGAAGCCTTCTTCCATACGGGCCTTCTGCCACATGCCGAGGAGATCAGCGCCGCGCCGAGCATCGCGGTCACCGTTCGCGACCGCAACACCTGTTCGCCAGCATGCGCTGCGATCTGCCCGGTATAGATCGGGTGGCGCACAAGTCCGTAGGGGCCGGTGTCAATGACCCGGTGACCTTCCTTGCGTGTAATCGCGTTCGACCAGAAGCGTCCGAGATGGATTCGCGCCCACCACGTGAACGAGATCCCCGTCACGGTCAGACCCGCAAGCACGTACGATACCGACGTTGCCGAAATGCCAGATCGGCTGCTCTCCCAACACCTGCGCGGTCCAGGGCGTAAAGCAGAACAGCCCCGCGAGAATAGGGATGCGGTAGGCTTGCGAGTCCCAGGTCATCACGTGCTTTTGCGTTCGACCGGACCAGAACGACGCCACGACCCAGCTGATGAGCCATGCAATCCAGATGAGCGCCAGCAACTGGGTCGGCCAGGTGGCGATCCATCCACTCCAGATAACAGCAAGTAACGGGCTCAGATCATAAGGCATGTTTCGGATTATATTAGCGGATTGCACTATAGGCCATACCGGCCGAGCCAGCGTGAGCAGGGTCGAGCACGCCGAGGCCGGGCTGAACTAGATCGTCGATGATCGCCGACGGTGTCAGGAGGTAGGGCAATGGTCTCGCGCAACGCGAGGCTCAACCGGCCGCGGCGCGTAGCCGAGCTCAGTTTGAGCCTTTGCGATCGAGAGCGACGTCGACCTGCAGCGCGATCCGTACACCCTCGGCCGTTCCGGAGGGAGGTTTTCGGGTCACGTGGTCGGCGATGAACTCCAGCGTTGCCGCAGCGGCTTTCCGCGACCTTGCCGGGAACCGGAATGCGAAGATTGACGGCGGCCGCTGATTCGCTGCCATGAGTGCGAAGAACATTCTTCAGCGGGATACTTTCGCCGCCAAAAATGTAGCGATGTCCGACTTGCCCACGTTCCATGAGCAAGAACCAGGCCCGCTGCAACGTCGCGCACGTCGACAAGGTTGACGATGAAATCAAGATACAGTTGAAGGCGCCGATGGAGAAAGTGCCGCAGCATCGCTACCGGCGGAGTAAAGTTGTGATCGTGGGGTCCGATGGGCATGGTTGGGTGCCGATGACCACTGGAAACCTGACGCCGCGGCTTGCATCGCGAGCTGTTCCGCGAGCATCTTGGATCGGGTATATAGACCTGGCATGGCGTGGACCGGCAGCAGATTGTCTTGCGCACTGGCATCTACCGATGGCGAAGAGCGAAAAAGAATGGATTCGGTCGAGCAGTGCAGGAACCGCGCAATGCCGCGCTTGCGCGCGTGCCGCAATGACGACCTCTGTGCCACGGCAATTGACGGCATGAAAATCGCTTTTGTGTCGCATCCACATGCCGGGAAGACCGGCAAGATGATAAACCTGTCTCGACGCCGTTCAGGGCTTCCCTACCCGGTCTGGATCGAGCACCGAACCTTCGACATACTGAACTTCCGACTGGATACGGGTCGGAGGGTGGAGATCGAAAACACGCACCAGTTGACCGCGCGCGACCAGCGCCGATACCAGGTGCTGTCCGATGAATCCGCTCGCCGCCGGTAACGAGTACACGAGTCACGAGTGTGGGTGCGGACTCGCCCTGATCGCTCCTCGATGTAGAACGAAGAGCCGAGAGGAGCTGGCGGCGGAACTGGCTGGAGTAACCAAAGCAAGGTCGTGCCGAAAACCAAGCGCAATGAATAATTTCGCCATTACAAACATCGGACCGAGCAGCAGGTGGGTTGGATTGTCCAGAAGCGCTGGCTGTCGACGTTCGAACACCGGTGTCCGACAACTCTGCAACATCACGCCCGTGACCGTCAGCAGGGCCACGATTGACCACACACCGGCAACACTCGCACTGATCGACGATCACGGCCGCGGCTGTAAGCAATAAAATTGCGGCGCCGACGATCCCCATTCCGAGAGCGGCGTCGAGCAGCAACCAATAGATCAAAACGGGCAAGACAAAAATGGTCGCCGCGGTGGTTTGAGCACCAAATGCGTGGATGGACCAGAAGCTGAGGAGGAGAACCTGCAGCCAGGAACAAAAATACGATACCGAATACGTGCATCGCGCAATTCCACCGATCGCGGTGATACTCACGTAATCCGCAAGCTGGCGCCGAAAATAAGAATTCATGCTGGAGTTCACTACTGGTCTCGCGTGCGGGATATCCCACCAGGCGATTCACTTTTGGTTCGTGGCAAACCACCTTAAACTTGGGATTAGGCCCAAGTCAAAGGACGGCCTCGGTATTCGTTGTTTGCAAATCGAGGCAGGACGACGACGACAATCAGCAACACGTGAGAATGGTACCCGTAATCCGGGCTAGTGCTCAGTGACTTAGCTGTTGGTTTCGGCGTTTCGCTTAATACCGCGCAGGACCTTGCATCGTCGATCTGTCACTCCGCCGCGACGACGTGCGGCCGCTCGTTCACCGGCGGCCTCGTCGGCTTGCGGCTCGAGGCGGCGCTTCAGGCGGCGGTCGATCCGGTCGAGATAGATATAGATCACCGGCGTGATGAACAGCGTCAGCAGCTGCGACACGCAGAGGCCGCCGACCACGGCGATGCCGAGCGGCTGACGCAGTTCCGCGCCAGCGCCGGCGCCGATCGCAATCGGCAGCGTGCCGAAGATCGCCGCGAACGTCGTCATCATGATCGGGCGGAACCGCAGCAGTGCGGCTTCGCGAATGGCGTGCTCGGCGCTCAAGCCGACGCGGCGGCGCTCCAGCGCGAAATCCACCATCATGATGGCGTTCTTCTTGACGATGCCGACCAGCATCACGATGCCGATCATCGCGATCACCGACAGCTCCATGTTGAACAGCATCAGCGTCGAGGATCGCGCCGATGCCCGCCGACGGCAGGCCGGAAATGATGGTGATCGGGTGAATGAAGCTTTCGTAGAGAATGCCGAGGATCACGAACGCCGCGAACACCGCGGCCAGGATCAAGCACGCCCTGCCCGCGCAGCGAATCCTGGAACACCTGCGCGGTGCCGGCGAAGCCGGTCGGCAATCGTCGCCGGCAGATTCGAGCTCTGCTCGATCGCGGTGATCTGGTCCACCGCATAGCCCAGCGAATATCCGGGCGCGAGGTTGAACGAGATCGTCACCGCGGGCTGCTGGCCCTGATGATTGATCTGCAGCGGACCCACGGTCGGCACCAGCTTCGCCACCGCATCGAAGCGGAATGGTCTGGTTGTTCGCGGTCTTCATGTAGAGCTTGGAGAGATCCGACGGATCGACGCGGAACTGCGGCTGCGCTTCCAGGATGATCTGATAGTCGTTGGACGGCATGTAGATGGTGCCGACCTGGCGCGCGCCATAGGCATTGTAGAGCTGGTTGCGGACCTGATCGACGGTGATGCCGTAGACCGCGGCCTTCTCGCGGTCGATATCGACGCGTCATCTGCGGGTTCTTGATGTAGAGGTCGGTGGTGACGTCGAGCAGGCCCGGCACCTTCTCGATCTTGTCGCGCATTTCCGGCGCGAGGCGATAAAGCGACTTCGGTGTCGCCGCTCTGCATCAGCGTATTGATACTGGCTCTTGGAAATCCGGCCGCCGATATTCAGGTTCTGGATGCTCTGGAAGAACGCCTGCATGCCCGGGATCTGGCGCGCCTTCTGCCGCAAGCGTCCGATCACGGCGATAGCGCTATCGCGCTCTTTCTGCGGCTTCAGCGCGATGAACAGCCGGCCGTAATTCGCGGTCGGATTGGGCCCGCCGGAGCCGACGGTGGAGTTGATGTAGTCGATCGCCGGATCGGATTTCAGCACCTCGACCAGCGCCTGCTGCCGCACCTTCATCGCCTCGAAGGAGGTATCGGTGGCGGCTTCGGTGACGCCGATCAGGAAGCCGGTGTCCTCCTGCGGGAAGAAGCCCTTCGGCACGATCATGTAGAGGATAGACGGTGCCGCCCAGCGTCGCCAGCGTCACCACCAGCATCAGCGGCCTTGCGCGCCAGCACCCAGTCGAGCGCCCATTCGTAGGCGCGCAGCCAGGAATCGAACATCGCGCTCGAAGACGCGAAGCACGATGTTCGGCTTCTTGGTCTCGTCATGCGCCCGCAGCACGCGCGCGCACAGCATCGGCGTCAGCGTCAGCGAGACGAATCCGGACACGATGATCGCGACCGATACCGTGACCGCGAATTCGCGGAACACGCGGCCGACGATGCCGCCCATCAGCAGCACCGGAATGAACACGGCGATCAGCGAGAAGGTGATCGAGATGATGGTGAAGCCGATCTCGCGCGCGCCCTTCAGCGCGGCCTCGTAACGGCCGCATGCCATGCTCGATATGGCGGACGATGTTTTCCAGCATGACGATGGCATCGTCGACCACGAAGCCGACCGACGAGCGTCAGCGCCAGCAGCGTCATGTTGTTGATGGAGTAATCGAGCGCGTACATGACCGCGCAGGTGCCGAACAGCGAGATCGGAACCGCCAGCGCCGGAATGAAGGTGGCGCGACGCCGAGCGCAGGAACAGGAAGATCACCAGGATGACCAGCCCGACCGCGATCAGCAGCGTTTCCTCGACGTCGGCTCACCGCCTGACGGATCGAAATCGAGCGGTCCATCATCACGCTGCATCGTGACCGACGGCGGGATCTGCGCGCGCAGCGCCGGCAGTTTCGCCAGCACGCCGATCGACCACCGCGACCGTGTTGGCGTCCGGCTGCTTCTGGATCGCCGAGCACGATCGCGCGTTCGCCGTTCAGCCAGGTCGCGATCTTGTCGTTTTCGACGCTGTCGTAGATCTTGCGCGACCTCGTCGAGCTTGACCGGCGAGCCGTTGCGCCACGCCACCACGACCTTGCTGTAGTCGGCCGCCTTGTCCATCTGGCCGGAGGCCTGCAGGGCGACGTCCTGCTTCGGCCCATTCAGCGTGCCGACCGGCGTCGAGGAATTGGCGCGCGACACCGCGGTGCGGATGTCCTCGAGCGACAGCCCGCGCGCCGCGGCGGCTTCCGGATCGGCCTGGACGCGGATGGCGAATTTCTGGGCGCCGTAAATCAGCGACCTGGGCCACGCCGGGAATTTGCGACAGCGTCTGCCCGATGGTGATGTCGCCATATTCGTTGACCGCCGACAGCGGCAGCGTCGCCGGAGCCGAGCGACCACGAACAGCACCGGGAAGTCGGCCGGGTTCACTTTGCGGAAGCTCGGCGGGATCGTCATTTCGATCGGCAGCCGGCGCTGCGCGATGGTCAACGCGGTCTGCACGTCGAGCGCTGCGGCATCGATGTTGCGGTTGAGGTCGAACTGGATGGTGATGACGCTCGGTGCCCTGCGACGAGCTCGACGACATCGAGGAGATGCCGGCGATGGTCGACAGCTGGCGTTCGATGATGCCGGCGACCGAGGCCGCCATGGTGTCGGCGCTGGCGCCCGGCAGGGTCGCGGTCACGGCGATGGTCGGGAAATCGACCCGCGGCAGCGCCGAGACCGGCAGCAGGCGGAAGCCGAACACGCCGAACGCGATGATCGACGCCGTGATCAGCGTCGGTCATGACCGGCCGGCGGATGCAGAGTTCGGAGAGCGTCATCGGCTTACGCCCCGGCCTTGCTGGGCCCGCGGCTCGACCCGCGATCCGTCCGACAGCAGCAATTGTCCGTCGACCACGACGCTCTCGTCGCCGGACAGCCCCTCGGCGATCACCGACATGCCCTGGAAGGTGCGGTCGACCTTGACCGGCTGAACCTTGGCGACGCCGTCCTTGACCACGAACACGTAATTGCCGCTCTGGCTGCGCTGCACCGGCGACCGTCGGCACCACGATCGGAATCCTCGCTGCGGATGATGAGCTTGGTCGCGACCAGGGTTCCCGGCCACAAGCGTCTCGTTCTCATTGTTCATGATGCCGCGCACGGTGACCATGCCGGTGGTGGCATCGACGGTGTTTTCGACCATCGCGACCTTGCCGGTCCTCGGAGCGCTGATGGCCCGGGATCGTCGCGGTCACGCCTGGAGGCGCCCTTCGCCATCGGCCTCGCGCAAGTCGACCAGCACGCGCTGCGGAATCGCGAAAGTCACATAGACCGGCGCCATCTGGTTGATGACGGCAAGCGGCGCGAGTATCGGCCGGACGCACGAAATTGCCGACCTTGACATTGGCGGCGCTGATCCGTCCCGAGAACGGCGCGCGGATCGTGGTGTAGCTTTTCTGGACCTTCAGATTGTCGAGCGCGGACTGATCGGCCTTGATGGTGCCGGTCAGGATGTCGGCCTGGGTCTTGGCGTTATCGACATTGACCTGCGTGGTGGCGCCCTTGCCGATCAGATCGCTGTAGCGGCGGACGTCGCGTTGCGCGCCTTCGAGCTGGGCCTGATCCTTGGCCAGCACGCCCTCGGCCTGTTCGATCTGGGCGTCGATCTGGCGCGCGTCGAGCGTGAACAGCAGATCGCCTTCGTTGACCTTGGCGCCGTCCTCGAAATGCACCGAGACGATGGTGGTTTCGAGCCGCGATTTCAGCGCCACGCTGGAAATCGGCGTCACCATTCCGATCGCGTCGACATCGACGGGCACCGACTTGCGCTCCGCCTTGGCCAGCTCGACCGAGACCATGCGCGGGCGCTGCGGCCCTGGGCACTGGCGCTGCCGCCCATCCACGACGAGCGGGTTACGAAACGCGGCCGCCGGCAGCGATGCCGATGGCGCCGGCCAAAAGTATCAAGGTTACGTTTTTTCATAATTTTTCACGCCTGCCGGTCCGTCAAAGGACGGGACGGCTCGATCCTGCCCCTTGACGGCGACTTTTGCGCCTTATTTCTAAACGGTTATCACAGCCTTGCGGCACATGGTATGCCACTGAAGCGAAAATGTGTGGTTACAATCCGGGATCTTTTCATGCGTATTGCCACGTGGAACGTCAATTCGATCCGGCAGCGGCTCGACCATCTGCTGACCTGGCTCAAGGACTGCTCGCCGGACGTCGTCTGCCTGCAGGAAATCAAATGCGTCGACGAGGCGTTTCCGCGGCTGGAGATCGAGGCGCTCGGCTACAACGTCGTCACCCACGGCCAGAAGACCTTCAACGGCGTCGCCCTGCTGTCGAAACTGCCGTTCGACGAAACCAAATCGGGCCTCGCCGGCGATGACGAGGACGCCCACGCCCGGTTCCTCGAGGGCGTGGTCACGCTGAAACACGGCGTGATGCGGATCGCCTGCCTCTATCTGCCCAACGGCAACCCGCCGGAGACCGAGAAATATCCCTATAAACTCAAATGGATGTCGCGGCTTCTTGAATATTCGAAAGAGCGGCTTAAGACGGAAGAACCGCTGGTGCTGGCCGGCGATTTCAACGTCATTCCGGCGGCCGCAGGACGTCCATAATCCGGCCGCCTGGGCCAACGACGCGCTGTTCACGCCCGGCGACCCGGGAGGCCTTTCAGTCGCTGCTCGGCCTTGGGCTGACGGACGCGCTGCGCGCCGTCACCGACGCGCCGGGCCAGTACACGTTCTGGGACTATCAGGCCGGCGCCTGGCAGAAGAACTGGGGCCTGCGGATCGACCATCTCCTGCTGTCGCCGCAGGCGAGCGACCGGCTGACCAATGTTGGCGTCGACAGCTACGTGCGCGCCTGGGAAAAGCCGTCGGACCACGTGCCGGTCTGGGCCGATCTCGACCTGTGAAGACGGCGTAATGAAGGCCGTGCACGCTGGGTCGGGCACGCTGCGCTTTGCCGAGCCCAACCTCGTACGGCAGCGTCAGTCCTTGCTTGCCCTGCACCCAGTGCTCGAGCATCTGCAGCGCCATGGCGCGGTCGTCGTCGGACGCTTTCGCGATCGCCCGGTTGTAGCTTTCCTTGATCCAGGTCTCGTCCGGCGCGGCGCTGTCGCGCGCCAAGCGTCAGCCACATCAGGCCGCGGGCGGCGCTGCGGCGGCAGCCGGTCGCCGTTGAACAGCATCTGGCCGAGCATGCGCCTGCGCCTGATGCTGGCCCTTCTGGGCCGCGAGGCCCAGCCAGCGCGCGCCGTAGCGGAAATCATCCCGCGAGGCGTCCGGCGTCTTCAGATAGAGCCGCGCCAGATCGTACTGCGCGTCGGCATTGCCGAAATAGGACGCGGCATAGGAGAACATCTCCCGCGCCCGTTCGGTATCCGGCTTGATCTTCGAGTTCGGAATGCCGTTGAGGTAGTAGCGGCCCGAGCGCCACGAAGGCGTTGGCGACGATCGCTGCCTGCGGCGCCGACGGGCTGTCGTTCGGCATGCTGCGTTGGCGATGCGGCTGAAATATTCGAAGGCGCGCACGATCGTCCTGGGTCACGCCGTCGCCGTCGGCGTACATCCGCCCGAGTTTCCACTGCGCCACGGGATGGCCGCCCTCGGCGGCGTATTGCAGCGAGTTCAGCGAGGGCTGCGGCAGCCGCCGGTCGCGGTCGCGACGCTGCGCGGCCTTCTTCAGGGCCTGGGCCGTTAGCAGCCTGGGCGGCGGGCTGGGTAACCACCGGAAGCGCCGCATCCGGCGTTGGCCGGCGCGCCGTCAAACGCAGATCCGGAACCCGCCACCGGCGCGGCCCCTAACATCAACGCAAGAATGATACGCCTAGATGTCCGCATAACACTGTTTCTCGTGCGCACCGCCCGGATGGGTCACAGCCCCATCCACCGCCGGCCCAACCTGTTGGGCATATTTCCACAGCGCACCCGACGTGTGGTTAGTCTCGCGAGGCTGTCCATTTGGTCTTACGTTCGGCGAGTTCGGCGTCGGTCAATTTTACGTTAAGAGTCCCGACATCGGCGTCGATCTCGATGATGTCGCCATCCTGCAACAGGGCGATCGGCCCGCCAACGGCCGCTTCCGGCCCGACATGGCCGATGCAGAACCCGCGGGTGGCGCCCGAGAACCGGCCGTCGGTGATGAGGGCGACCTTGCCGCCCATGCCCTGCCCGGTCAGCGCCGCCGTGGTCGAGAGCATTTCCGCATGCCGGGACCGCCGCGCGGCCCCTCATAGCGGATCACGATGACCTCGCCCTCCTTGTAGGTCTTCTTCTGGACCGACTCGAAGGCGTCCTCTTCGCGATCGAAGCAGCGGGCAGGACCGGTAAATTTCAGCTTCGACATGCCCGCGACCTTCACGATCGCACCCTCCGGCGCAAGATTACCCTTCAGGCCGACCACACCGCCTGTGACGGTGATCGGCTTGTCGGCGGACCGCACCACATCCTGGTGCGGATTCCATTTCACGCTCTTGAGGTTTTCGGCGATCGTCCGGCCCGTGACGGTAATGCAATCTCCGTGCAGGTGGCCATTGTCGAGCAGCGTCTTCATCAGAAGCGGTATGCCGCCAACTTCAAACATGTCTTTGGCAACATAACGGCCGCCCGGCTTCAAATCCGCGACATACGGTGTCTTTTTGAAGATTTCGGCGACGTCGAATAAGTCGAACTTGATGCCGCACTCATGGGCGATCGCCGGCAGGTGCAGCGCAGCATTGGTCGATCCGCCGGAGGCGGCGACGACGGCCGCGGCGTTCTCCAGCGAGCTGGCGGGTGACGATGTCGCGCGGCCGGATGTTGGCCGCGATCAGCTCCATAACCTTCTCGCCGGCGGTCGGTGCAGAAGGCGTCGCGGATCTCGTAGGGCGCAGGCGCGCCGGCCGAATACGGCAGCGCCAGGCCGATCGCCTCGGACACCGTCGCCATGGTGTTGGCGGTGAATTGTGCGCCGCACGCGCCGGCCGACGGGCAAGCCACCCGCTCGATTTCGTCGAGATCGGCATCCGACATCTCGCCGACCGAGTGCTTGCCGACGGCCTCGAACATGTCCTGCACCGTGACCTGCTGGCCACGGAAATTGCCGGGCAGGATCGAGCCGCCATAGATGAAGATCGAGGGCACGTTGAGCCGGACCATCGCCATCATCATGCCCGGCAGCGACTTGTCGCAGCCGGCAAGCCCGACCAGCGCGTCATAGGCGTGGCCGCGGACGGTCAGTTCGACGGAATCGGCGATGCATTCGCGCGACGGCAGCGACGAGCGCATGCCGTCATGGCCCATGGCGATGCCGTCGGTGACGGTGATGGTGCAGAATTCGCGCGGGGTGCCGCCGGCGGACGCGACGCCCTTCTTGACCGCCTGCGCCTGGCGCATCAGCGAGATATTGCAGGGCGCGGCCTCGTTCCAGCACGACGCCACGCCGACGAAAGGCTGGTGGATCTGCTGGGTGGTCAGACCCATGGCGTAGAGATAGGAGCGATGGGGCGCGCGCTCCGGGCCCTCCGTCACGTGACGGCTCGGCAGCCTCTTCTTGATGTTGGTCTTGGCGTCCATCGCGAGAACCTGTTTCCCCAGCCATCTCTTCAACGGTCCGGGAAAGAAGCGGTTCCCTTCGCCTTCGCGAGCACTGTGGCCATCAGCCTAACGATTAGAATGATTTCACGGAGGGGTGTGGCTAAAAAGCGGCGCAGAGCAAGAGCCGGCCGCGAGAACGGTCAAATGTTCGGCTACTGTTGCGGCCACGCAACAATCGTGGCCCTGCGGCCACCATTATCAGCGCTTTTCGAGGCGGCGAACCAACCGCACACCCGGTTGGAGTACAACCAGAGTGACGTTGTTGCCTGGCGACGCACAACCTAAAGACGATCATTCGGATGATTGCGCCACCGCTCTGCGTCGACGCAGGATTCGGCGAGCACAGACCGCTGCCAGATCACGCGCGGCGGAATGACGCGATCTGCGGCGGCAAACTCCTCGATCACTCGGCGGCAATCACGCAGACAACTGCAGGTTACAGCGTCTGACATCAAACGTGTTCGAGGGGGATCGCGTCATTTTTGTGCAGCGGGCACTTTTTGCGCCAGTTCTCGTCACGCAACAAACACCGACTACGAGCACCGCGGCAGCCAGCCGGCATCACCCATATCTCACAATGGAGACAACGCCGTACGCGATTTATCGCAGGCTGTTTGATCGCCGCCGGAATGCGCAGATGCGTTGAAAGCGCAGATCAAACGTTTGCCTTACGCGTCACAATAGTGCCCCTGCCTCGCGCAAATCCGCCGCGCGCCAGTCCAGCCGCGGACCCGTTTGACTGGCTTCTTCCTGCAGCGCGGGTGAGGGTCACGCCTCACGTCTTGCCCGCGCGCATCACCAGGATTCCAAGACTCGGTGGTAGTCGTTTGTAGTCCGTGAGGCCTGAGTAAGAGGTTTAATAATGGCACGCTTCAATCTGAACAGCTTCCTCAACAATAGACCGCTTCGAGGATTTCTTCGCCATGTTTACGGGTGGCAGCTCCGGCCATGATCATCTGAACGGGACGACGGGCGGCAATGTCTTGTTCTCCGGCAGGCAGCGCCGACACTGATCGCCGGCATGGCCGGCAACGACACGCTCAACTCCGGCTCCGGCGACGACAAGGTCTGGGGCGGTTCGGGCAACGACCAGCTGTCCGGCGGCTCCGGCGACGATCTTCTGGTCGGCGGCTTCGGCGCCGACCGGATGGATGGCGGCACCGGCAACGACGTGTTGCTCAGCCGGTCGGACGCCGGCGAGATGGTCGCGGCGCAGGACGGCACGACGCAGATCTTCGCGGACGAAACCGCTGCGTTCAAGGCGGTCAACGATACGCTCACCGGCGGCCGCGGCGCCGACACCTTCCGCTTCGAAGGCCATGGTCAACGCCAAGGACGAGATCGTCGCCAAGCACGTCAATGCCGACGGCACCATCGACTGGGATGGCGTCACCGGCGAGAACAACGCCGTTCACGACCACTGGGTCGACGGCTTCGGCAACGACGTGATCCGCGACTTCAACCGCTCCCAGGGCGACAAGATCGAAATCTCGGCGCACACCGCCGAGGTCAAGTCGATCGTAGCACAAGGACAGCAACGGCGACGGCAGGAACGACTACAGCGTGATCACCGTCATCAGCCAGCAGGGCAATGCCGGCGCCCATGACGAGGATCTGCTGGGCACGATCACCGTCTATGGCAACCTGGTGAAGGCAAGCGACATCACGACTGACCCAAACCGGTGTATGGCGCCTACGAGAAGGTCGGCGAACTCGCCGCCGGCGTGCACTTCGAGACTGGAGGACGACGGCGTGCTGGCCGGCGGCGGAACCGACGGCGGCCACCACAACGAAATGACGGCGATGGCGAACATGGCCACCTACGCGTAAGGCGAACCGAGCGTTCAACTCGCTTGCTGACACAATCACCTTACAAGGGCCGGCTTCCGGCCCTTGCATACTCTTTCATTGCGACGCAGCGGCGGCAGGATTTTCGCGCCAAACCGGCCCCGGACTTGATCCGGGATGCATACCGGCTCGCATGGCAATCAAGCTTGTGCAGATTGCGTAGACTTATCTGCGGTAGAAAGCGCGTCAAAAGAAGTGGAGCTTCAGTTCTGATTCAATCAGAGCCGATAGTGCCCTAGTTTGATTTTTGCCTGACGTACCGGCCGGGCGCGGGCTCGATCACACGGAAAGTAGCGTTGCCCAATTCCGTCGGAGCCTGAACGGTAGCCGCTGGAATGGCCTTTCATCCAGCCATCCCAGTCAGGCCACCAGCTTCCCGGCTTCTCCTCGGCGCTTTCCAGCCAATTGTTCGCGTCGCAATTCAGATTGTCATTGACCCAATGACTCCGCCTGTTGCGGGCCGGCGGGTTGATCACGCCAGCAACGTGACCGCTGGCGGCGAGCACAAAGCGCGGATCTGCTTCCCATGAGGTCCTTTGAGCGAAACGCGCTCTGCCAAGGCACGATATGGTCCTCGCGAGAGGCCAGTATAAACATCGGCACCTTCACCTTTGAGAGGTCAATCCGTTCACCACATTGGGTGGTCGCGCCGGGCTCCTTGATCTTGTTTTCAACGTAGGCGTTGCGCGTGTACCAGCAGTACATTGGCCCCGGCAAGCTGACGCTATCGGAATCCCAGTAGAGCAGGTCGAAAGCGTCAGGCGTCGCACCCTTTAGATAACTCTCGACAACATAGCGCCAGATCAGATCGTTGGCGCGCAGGGTTCCGAAGGTAAAGGCCAGTTCCTTGCCAGGCAGAATACCGCCCCTTCCTGATCGTCGCTTCGCGCAGGGCGACGGAATTCTGGTCAATCAGTAGACCGATTTCCCCGGTATCTGCGAAATCGATCATCGTGGTCAGGAGGGTTATGGTTGCGAGCTTGTTTCTCCGCGCGCGGCGAGAACCCCCGCGGCGCAGCTCAAAATGGTGCCCCCGACGCAAAAGCCCAGCGTATGAATCTGATCGACATTTGCAATGTCGCGCACAACCTCGATGCTCTTGAGCACCCCGAGGTTCAGGTAGTCGTCCCAGGTCAGATGCTGGATCTCGGCAACGGCGCTTCGCCAGGAAATCAGGAAGACCTGATGCCCCCGAGCGACCGCATATTCGACAAACGAATTTCCCGCGCCGAGATCGAGCAAATAGTACTTGTTGATGCAAGGCGGCACGATCAGGAGCGGTGTCTTCTCGACCTCCGCCGTCTGCGGCGTATATTGGATGAGCTGAATCAGCTCGTTCTCGAAGACGACCGATCCGGGCGTTACTGCCAGATTGCGACCCACCTCAAAAGCGGATTCGTCGACCCGGGTGATACGCCCTTTTTGGAGATCTTCGATCAGGTTCTGCATCCCGGCCGCCAGGCTCGCTGAACGCGTCTGGATTGCCGTTCGAATGACTTCCGGGTTAGTCGCAGGGAAATTCGACGGACTCATCGCATCAATGAATTGACGCGCGTAGAAGCGAAGCTGCAGCTTTGATTTTTCGTCGACCTGGGCTTGATCGACGAGCTCGGCCAATTGCTTTGAGGTCATCAAGTAGGATTTCTTGATAAGTTGGTAGTAAGGCGAGTGCTGCCAAGCCTCGTCCTGGAAGCGCCTATCGCGGCCCGACCGCCGGGAACCCGCTGCAGATGCGTTGCCGAGGGCGCCCTTCCAGAACTCCACAATCGGAGACCAGAACTGCCGTTGCAAGTTTGCCGTGACGGCAAACGGCGATGAGGCATCACGCGTGGCAGGCTTGCCCTCAACGCCCATCGCGCTGGCGAGCGCATCGTCAAATTGCTTCATTGATTGCTGGCCGGCTCGCATCAGGCTTTCAAGGTATGCCGAGGAGCCACTTGGGGATGACGAGCTATCCATGTGAGCCTCCCGGAACGGCTCTGTATGCTGGCCGCTGTGGTGCCAGCGAACCAGTCCGAGTCGATTTTCGCGCCAAGCCACGGCGATCGCCTAAATAAAGATCTTTGCAGTGCGCGCCCGGCATACAGCTTGACATAGATCAACAAAGGTCCGCGTCCGCCTCTAGCCACATTGCTCAAGCACGGCACGGATGCAACGCTTTTCCGGAAGCCGGGAGCAAGGCCCAGGCTTGATGTAGCGGTGCGTGCTGTATCCACCAAGACAGGATTATCAGCTCACTCCAAGCCATTCGCCCCCGGGAAGTGAGGCATCATGGATCATCCGCTCAGACGGCCGGAAGAAATTCTGGCGTATCGTTCGTTAAAACAGATCCTCGCCGCAAAGCCGAGATCCCTGTGGACCGTCGGCCCCAAGGATAACGCGCTCACGGCAATGCGTCTGATGGCCGAAAAGAACATCGGGCTTGTCGTGGTTATGGAGCATGGGGCGATCGCAGGCATTCTTTCCGAACGTGATTGCGTGCGGCGGCTTGTGCTTGCCGGGAAAGTCTCCAGAACTTACTCCGGTAGCGGACATCATGGTCCGAGAAGTTATCAAAATTGATCTTGCGAAGACGTTCGCAGACTGTCTGAAGCTGATGCACCTGCACGGCATTCGTCACCTGCCGGTGGTCGAGAACGATACTCCCATAACCGTTATCTCGATCCGTGACTTGTTGGCCGAGGCAGTCGAACACCACGCCAAGGTCATCAGCGAACTTGAGCGCGAACGCATGACCATGCTCACGTCAACAGCTTGAGCATGCCTGGATCCATTGGCTTACCATTGGAAAGGGAGTGTCGCTATGAATCTCTTGATCGTGCTGGGCGCTCTGATCTTTCTGATGTTTGTGGCCTACCGCGGCTACAGTGTCATCCTGTTCGCCCCGATCGCTGCACTTGGCGCGGTGTTGCTGACCGATCCCTCGCTCGTTCCACCACTATTTTCCAGCGTCTTCATGGAGAAGATGGTCGGCTTCGTGAAGAATTATTTTCCAGTCTTCATGCTGGGCGCCGTCTTCGGCAAAGTCATCGAGCTGTCGGGCTTTTCCAAGTCGATCGTCGCCGCCGTCATCGGCGTGCTCGGCCGGGAGCGCGCCGTACTATCCATTATCGTCGTCTGCGCAATCCTGACCTATGGCGGCGTGTCGTTGTTCGTCGTTGTGTTCGCGGTCTATCCGTTCGCGGCCGAGATGTTCCGGCAGGGCGATATTCCAAAGCGGCTCATTCCCTGCACGATCGCGCTCGGCGCGTTCAGCTTCACGATGGACGCCTTGCCGGGAACGCCGCAAATCCAGAACATCATTCCCACGACGTTCTTCAATACGACGACGTGGGCCGCCCCGGTGCTGGGCCTCGTCGGCAGCGTTTTCGTTTTCGGCGTTGGTCTTGCCTATATCGAGAACCGCCGACGTGCGGCACAGAAGCGCGGGGAAGGCTACGGCACGGAGCTTCTCAACGAGCCGGAGCCGTTCGAAGAGGAGGAATTGCCCAACCCGTGGATCGCCATCGCGCCGCTGGTCGTGGTGGGCGTCGCGAACTTTATATTGACGCAGCTGGTGCCTCGGGCTTACGGCGCGAAGCACGAAGTCACACTCGGCGGCCATTCGATCGTTACGCAGATCGGTCCGGTGGCGGCCATATGGGCAGTCGAGGGCGCGCTGCTCCTTGGCATATTGACGGTGTTCGTCTTTGCCTGGCGTCCCGTGCTTGCAAAATTCGCGGATGGCAGCAAGGCGGCGGTTGCCGGGGCTTTGCTTGCGTCGCTCAATACCGCGTCCGAGTATGGCTTTGGTGGGGTGATTGCGCTGTTGCCGGGCTTTGCGGCGGTTTCCGCCGCGCTCAGGGCGATCCCCAATCCGCTTGTCAATGAAGCCGTCACCGTGACGGTGCTCGCCGGCATCACCGGCTCGGCTTCCGGCGGCATGAGCATTGCCCTTGCCGCGATGTCCGATGAATTCATTGCAGCCGCAAAGGCGGCAAACATCCCGCTTGAAGTCTTTCATCGTATCGCGGCCATGGCGAGCGGCGGCATGGATACATTGCCTCACAATGGAGCCGTCATCACGCTGCTTGCTGTTACGGGCCTCACCCACAGGCAGGCCTACAAGGACGTGTTCGTGATCACGTTGACGAAAACTGCGGCGGTGTTCGTTGCCATCGCGTTTTACTATTTGACCGGAATTTACTGAGAAAGCCGCAGCGAGAGGCGCTTGTGGAGGACCTCATGTCAGCTAATGCAGTTCGACTAACGCTTGCGCCAGTCAAAGCACTGGATAGCGGAAAGATTGTCAGCGCCGAGGAAGCAGCCAGCCTCATTCGAGACGGGGACACGATTGCAACAGGCGGCTTTGTCGGCATCGGCTTCGCCGAAGAAGTCGCCATGGCAATAGAGACGCTCTATCTCGCGAAGGGGGATCAGACGGTTCCTGCCACCGACAAGCCGCGCAATCTCACGCTGGTCTACGCCGGAGGTCAGGGTGACGGCAACGACCGGGGACTCAATCACCTTGGCCACGAAGGTCTGGTGCGCCGCGTGATCGGCGGGCATTGGGGGCTGGTGCCGAAACTGCAGCAATTGGCGATCGCCAATCAGATCGAGGCGTACAATCTTCCTCAGGGCGTGATTTCGCACCTTTTTCGCGACATCGCAGCAAAGCGCCCCGGACATCTCACACGAGTGGGGCTTGAAACTTTTGTCGATCCGCGCCATGGCGGTGGCAAGATCAACGAACGCACCAAGGATGATCTTGTCCGCCTCATCGACATCGAAGGCGAGGAGTTTCTTTTTTATCGCGCATTCCCGATCGACGTCGGAATTATCCGCGGCACGACAGCCGATCCTGATGGAAATATCACCATGGAAAAGGAGGCGCTTACCCTGGAAGCGCTGGCCATCGCCATGGCGGTACGCAATTCCGACGGGCTGGTCATTGCACAGGTGGAGCGAATAGCCGAGCGCGGTTCGCTCAACCCAAGGCAAGTCAAAATTCCCGGAATCTTCGTCGATTGCGTGGTGTTGGCCAAGCCAGAGAATCACTGGCAGACCTTTTCAGTTCAGTATGACCCGGCGTTCAGCGGTGAAATTCGCGCTCCCACGGGGTCAGTGACGTCAATGGAAATGAGCGAGCGAAAGATCATCGCACGTCGTGCGGCGCTCGAACTTGATGCAAATAGCGTTGTCAATCTCGGCATTGGCATGCCGGAGGGTATCGCAAGCGTCGCCAACGAAGAAAAAATTGCTGATTTGCTCACGCTTACGGCTGAACCTGGCGTCATTGGCGGCGTGCCGGCAGGAGGACTCAATTTTGGAGCGGCGGTCAACGCACAAGCCGTTATCGATCAGCCCTATCAATTCGACTTTTATGACGGCGGCGGGCTTGACGCAGCCTTTCTTGGGCTCGCGCAGGCCGACCGCGAAGGCAATCTGAATGTGAGCAAATTTGGTCCGCGCCTGGCGGGCGCCGGCGGCTTTATCAATATCAGCCAGAATGCCAAGAAGCTGGTGTTCGTTGGTACCTTCACGGCGGGTCGCCTCCGCGTGGCGGTCGAGAACGGGCGCCTGCGCGTGGTCAAGGACGGTGATGTGACGAAGTTTGTCGATGAAGTTGAACATCGCACGTTTTCCGGCCCGTACTCGGTGCATCGTGGGCAACCTGTGCTTTATGTGACGGAGCGCTGTGTGTTCAAATTGACACCGGATGGGCTTGAGCTGGTCGAAGTCGCGCCCGGTATCGACATCGAGCGTGACATCCTCGCCCGGATGGAATTTCGTCCAATCGTCCGCAACCCGGCCATTATGGACCAGCGCATTTTCGCGAACGGTCCAATGGGCTTGCGCGACCAGCTGCTGCGAATGCCGATTGAGCGACGGTTCACCTATCATCCCGGCGAAAACCGGTTCTTCGTCAATCTCGAAGGCCATCGTGTTCACAGCCACGAAGACGTGGAAGAGATCCGCCGGATCGTCGAAAACAAGTTGGCTCCCCTGGGTCGAAAGGTCTACGCCGTTGTCAATTACGACAACTTCGAGATATTCCCCGACATAATCGATGAATACTCGGCCATGGTGCGCGATCTGGTTGATCGTTTCTACTCCGGTGTCACCCGCTACACGACGAGTAGTTTTCTTCGCGCCAAGTTGGGCGATGCGCTGAAGCAACGCGCGGTGGCCCCCACATCTACGAAAGTGCAGAAGAGGCGACCACCCACCTGCGCGACCTGGAACAGAAGAAAACAGGCTGACTGCGATGTTCACTACAAGCATCGCCCGCATCACTCCCATTTTGTCTATTGGGGCTTTGCCGTCGTCCGGCGCTATAGTCCACTTGACGTCGTTGGCGGCCTTGATCATCGGCCACCATTTTGCGATTTCGGCCTTTTGCCGGGCGCCTAGCGCTTCAGGCGCGAGCTTGTCCTGTGGCGGCATCTGCAGGCCCAGATTTTCGGCTGCTTGCGCACCGCCGGATCGTTCAGCGCAGCAACGTGCCGCGGCATTGAGCCCGGCAAGCCGCCCGCTTCGTCCGCGGTCGAAGGCGATTCCACGCCTAAGCTGGAACTTTTCGGGTTCCACCTGCCTCATTTTGCACGCGTTTGTTGTGCAGAGGTGACAATTGCACCTCGGGGGTAGTGGTATCTTTCTAACAGTTCAGAGCCACCGCATCACGCGATCTCTTGGTTTTGACAGTGTTTGTGACGTGGGTTTCGCAGGGGGACCATGGAATGAACCGGTGCTTACGCTCGCTGTCTTGTTTTTTCACGCTTAGCTGGGCTCGCCCTCTTCTCGACGGATGCGACCGCGCGGCGCCAGCCATAAGCCAACACGCCCAGAAGGCGCACGAAGCGACCAAGAAGTCGCAGCGTGGCGAAGGAGGCTCGCCCGCATCGCAGCGCGCGCGTCCGGAAAAAGCCGGCACGCCAAACACGCTTCCGCACAACGCAATCCGAAGCCGTCGAAGGCTTCGCCTGCTCCCCAGGGAGGCCGTCGCATCGCTCCGCTGACGGGCGATCTTGCGCTGGTGAAGGCAGGCCATCGATCTCGCGCGCAAGGGCAAAGACCGCAAGAGGCGACGGACATCGGAACAAGATCGGCGGATCCGGCGGCGCAGAAGCTCGTCGAGTGGTTCATCCTGCGCCACCCGGAGACGACAGCGCCTTTCAGCCGCTACGCGGCCTTCATCGCCGCTAATCCGCACTGGCCGAGCGCGCCGTTGCTGCGCCGGCGCGGCGGAAGGCGCGGCTGTGGGAGCAGCGCATCGATGCGGCGACGGTCCGCGGCTTCACCGGCGATCAGCCCGCCGAGCGCCAAGGGCAAGTTGGCGCTGGCGCGCGTGCTGCTCGCCGAAGGCGATCGGGACGGCGCCGCGCAGGCTGGCGCGCGATGCATGGCGGTCGGACGAATTGTCGGAGCGCGCCGGAGACCGAGGCGTTGGAGACGTTCCGCGACCTTCTCACTCGCGACGACCATCGGGCGCGCATGGACAAGCGCATCGGCGCCAAGGACCTTGCCGGCGCGAAGCGCGCCGCGCAGCGCCTCGGCGGCGACGAGCTTGCGATCGTGAAGGCCTGCGCCGCGGTCAGGGCAAAAGCCGACAAGGCGCATGGACGCGCTCGACGATGTCGCAGCCGAGGCACGGCAGGATCTCGGCTACACCCTGTGCCGCATCCAGTGGATGGTCGCGCCACGACCGGATCGACGACGCGGCCCGCCTGATGGTGGCGGCAGCGCCGGAGACCATGGCGCTGCAGGACACCGACCAATGGTGGCGCGAGCGGCGCATCGCTCGCCCGCAAGCTGCTCGATCAGGGCAAGTTCCAGACCGCCTATCATGTGGTGCGCGCCGCCGCGCTGCCGGCCAACGAATATTACCGGGCCGATTTCCACTTCATGTGCGGCTGGATCGCGCTGCGCTACCTCAACGATCCCGCGACCGCGCGCCCGCATTTCGCCCACATCGACGAGGGAGCGGCCAATCCGATCGTGCTGGCGCGGGCGAACTACTGGCGCGGCCGCGCCGCCGAAGCGCTCGGCGCAGACGGATGCGATGCGCGCGAGCTATGAAGCGGCCGCCCGCTATCCCGACCGCCTATTACGGACAGCTCGCGCGCGCCAAGCTCGGCCTTGACCAGATCGAGCTGCGCGCGCCCGCTGCAGCCTCGATCCGGTCGACGCTCCGCGCCATCGGACGAACGCGTGCGCGCCGCCGACATGCTCTATGCGATCGGCGAGCGCGACGTCGTGCTCGTATTTTGCCGCCGGATCTTGGCGAACAGAGCGCTGACGTTGCGCCTGCTGGCCGCGCTCGGCGAGCTGCACCGGCCGCCGCAACGACGCGCGCGCCATGCTGCAGATCGGCAAGCCGCGCGCTCGGCCGCGGCCTGCGCGCTCGATCCTTACGCCTTCCCGACCATCGGGATCCCGCCGCACAGCCCGATCGCCCCCGAAATCGAGCCGCAGCATTATCTATTCGGTGGCGCGCACCGAAAGCGCGTTCGACCAGCGCGACAAGTCGGCGGCAAATGCGGTCGGCCTGATGCAGGTCACGCCGGAAGCCGGGCGCGACACCGCCAAAACGGTTCGGCGTCAGCTACGACTGGGACCGGATGGTCTCCGATCCCGTCTACAACACGCAAATGGGCGCGGCCGAACTCAGCGCGCTGCTGCAGGAATACAAGGGCTCTCACATCATGACCTTCGCCGGCTACAATGCCGGCCGCGGCCGCGTGCGGGACTGGGTGAAGGCAGTATGGCGATCCGCGCGATCCCAATGTCGACCCGGTCGACTGGGTCGAGCGCATTCCGTTTTCCGAAACGCGAAACTACGTCCAGCGCGTGATCGAGAATCTGGCGGTCTACCGCGTCCGTTTCGACGGCGGCACGGCGGTGGCGGCGAAGACCGACGCGCGCGCTGTTACGCAGGAGATGAACGCGGCGCCGGTGCGCGGCGCAGTAAGTCCGCCGCATCGATAGGCCATGTGCGGCCTGCCGACATCAGATGCGCCGGCCCGTCAGCGGACTGCAACCTCGCGCATCCCGGTGTCCTTTATCGTTGGCATCCACAGTCTTGCTAACACCGGGATGACCAGCAGGCTGCAGATCGGCGACAGCAGCATGCCGCCGACGATGACGCAGGCCAGCGGCTGCTGCACCTGCGAGCCGATCCCGGTCGAGATCGCCGCCGGGACCAGGCCGATGCACGCCGACAGGCCGGTCATGAAGATTTGCCGCATCCGTGTTTCGGAGGCGCGGATGATGCGCGTCTTCCGTCCCCATGCCTTCCTCGATGTCGCGGCGGATATAGGACATCAGCAGGATGCCATCCATCGCCGAGACGCCGAACAGCGAGATGAAGCCGACCGCGGCCGAGACGCTGAAATTCAGGCCGGCGATATAGAGCCCGAGAATTCCGCCGGCCACCGCGAACGGAATGCCCGACAGCGCCAGCAGGCTGTCCCGTATCGAGTTGAACAGGCTGTAGAGCAGCATCAGGATCAGAAGCAGGCTCAACGGCACGATCAGCGCGAGCCGCTTCTTGGCGTCAACCAGCGCGCCGTATTCGCCCGACCATTCGAGCGAGTAGCCCTGGGGAACCGGAACGTTCTTGCCGGATCCGCTCCTGGGCCTCGACCACGGTCGAACCGAGATCGCGGTCGCGGACGCTGTATTTCAGCGGGATGAAGCGCTGGCTGTTCTCGCGGTAGATATAGGCCGCGCCGCTGACGAGCTTGACCTCGCCGAGATCGCCAAGCCGGATATAGGCGGTCGGCGTCTTCGGATCCGAATTCGGCAAGCGCTACCGGGATCGCGCGGATGGCGTCGACATCCCGGCGGAATTCCGGCGCCAGGCGGACCGTCAGCGCGAAGATCATCTCGCCTTCATAGACCTTGGAAACTTCCTGGCCGCCGATCGCGGCCTGGACCACGGAATTGATGTCGCTGACCGAGAAGCCGTAGCGCGCGGCCTTGGCGCGATCGATCTGGACGATCAGATTGGGCTGGCCGAGCAGATTGAAGCTGGCGGGATCGGCGACGCCGCGGACGCCCGAGAGTTCGGTCTTCACCGATTTGGACAGCCGTTCCAGCTCGACGAGGTCCCTGCCGAAGATCTTGATCGAGTTCTCGCCTTTCACGCCGGAGACGGCTTCCTCGATATTGTCCTGGATGTATTGCGAGAAATTGAAATCGACGCCGACGAATTCCGCGGTTGAGCCGCTCGCTCATCTGCTTGACCATCTGCTCCTTGGTCAGTCCCGATGGCCACGTGTCGGCCGGCTTGAGCGGAACGAAGAACTCGGCGAGAAACGAGCCGTCGGGATCGGTGCCTTCATCGCCGCGTCCCTGCTCGGAAAACACGGTCTGGACCGGCGGATAGCTCGAGATGACGGCGCGGATCTTTGCCACCGTTTCCATCCCGGCCTCGAGCGTGATGGTCGGCGGCATCACGGCCCGGATCCAGAGATTGCCCTCTTCCAGCTTGGGCAGGAACTCGGTGCCGAGCCGCAACCCGAGACTGAGGCACAGCACGAGAAACACCGCGGCGATGGCCGCGGCGCGGCGATAGTTGCGGACCGCGCGCACCAGAACGGCCTGGTAGAGCTTGCGGATATGACGGACCACGAAGGTTTCGACTTCCTGACATGCGCCGGCAGCAGAGATCGAGGCCAGCACCGGCGTCACCGTGAAGGTCGCGATGACGGCGCCGAGCAACGCATAGGCATAGGTCCGCGCCATCGGCCCGAAGATCTGGCCTTCCACACCCTGCATCGTGAAAAGCGGCAGGAAGGCTGCGATGGTGATGATGACCGAAAAGAAGATCGCCTTGTCGACCTCGACCGCGCCGGTCAGGATCCAGCCGAGCTTGTCGCTGAGCCTGGCGCTGACGATCCGCTGGCAGCCGCGGCGAGTGATGGGCGATCTGGCGGAAGATGTTTTCCACCATGATCACGGTGCCGTCGACGATGATGCCGAGGTCGATGGCGCCGACCGACAGCAGGTTCGCGGACTCGCCCCGCATCACCGTGATCATCACGGCCAGGCAACAGCGCCACCGGAATCGTGGCCGCGACGATCAGCGCGCAGCGGAGGTCGCCGAGAAACACCCACTGGATCAGAAAGATCAGCGCGATACCGAACAGCAAATTGTGCAGAACGGTCTGCACCGTGATCGCAACGAGATCGCCGCGATCGTAGAACGGCACGATCTTGACGCCGGGCGGCAGCGATCCGTCGGTGTTGATCCGCTCGACCGCCAGCGCGTACGCGCTTGACCACGTCCATGGTGCGTTCGAGTTTCTGCATCAGGACGATGCCGGTGACGACGTCGGTCTTGTCGTCGCGGCCGGCGAGACCGAGCCGGGGCGCGTAGCCGATCTGGACCTTGGCGACGTCGGACACCAGCACCGGCACGCCGCCCTGCTGGGTCAATACGATATTGCCGATGTCGTCCATCGAGGTGACGACGCCGATGCTGCGGACATTGACCGACTGTTCGCCGATCGCGATGGTGCGGCCGCCGACATTGGAATTGCTCGCCGAAATCGCGGTCATGATCTGCGGCAGCGTCAGCCCATAGGCCATCATGCGGTCGAGATTGATCTCGGCCTGGAACTCCTGGTCTTTCCGCCGAGCACGGCGACGTCGGCGACGCCGGGCACGATGCGCAGCTTGCGTTCGACCACCCAGTCCTGCAGCGCCTTGAGCCGCATGACGTCCATGCCCGGCGGCCCCGTCAGCTCGTAGCGAAAGATCTCGCTGATGCCGCCGGCGGGCGAGATCACCGGCAGCACGCCGGCCGGCAGCACCGCATCCTTCAGCCGGTTGAGGGTCTGCTGACGCACGAAATGATAGTCGCGGCCGTATTCGAACTGCAGACGGATGAAGCCGAGCCCGTAGACGGTGTTGGAGCGGATGAACTTCAGGCCTGGCGTGCTGGCGACCGCGATCTCGATCGGGATCGTGATGTAGCGCTCGACTTCCTCGGGCGACTGGCCCTGCTGCTGGGCGATGATCTCGATGATCGGCGGCGCCGGATCGGGATAGGCCTCGATGTTCAGCGTCAGGAAGGCAGCGTAGCCGAGACCGAGGAAGGCCGCGAACGCGACCATCACCAGCAGCCGCCGCGACAGGCAGAATGCGATCAGACTACGCAGCATCGAATGGCCCCGGCCCGCCGGGTCATTGACGCCACTCGTTGTCGACGAAGATCGCCCCGCGCGCGACCACCAGCTCGCCGAAATCGAGACCGCTGCGAATCTGCGTCAAACCGTCCTGCTGGATCCCGATGTCGACCACGCGGCGTTTGAACAGCATCGGCTCGGTCTCGACCCACACGGTCGCAACGTCGCTCTCGCGGATCACCGCGTCGGTCGGCACCGCCGGCTGGTGACTGATGCCATCGTCGATGCTCGATCTTGAAGCATCGCGAACATCTCGGCCTTGAGCACGCCATCCGGCATTGTCGATCTCGGAGCGGACGACAACACGGCGCGTCGTCAGGTCTGAAGCCGAGCTGATGGCGTTGATGCGGGCCTTGAAGATTCGGTCCGGCGCCGCGGAAACCCTGGCCTCGATCTCCTGGCCGATACGCACCAGCGCGATATCCTGCTCGAAGATCTGGGCCTTCAGCCACATCGTCGACAGGTCGGCGATCGCATACAGAGCCTCGCCCGGAATCGGCCTTGACATGTTGTCCCGGCCCGACCTTGCGCGAGATGACGGTGCCGTCGATCGGCGCCGTGATCCGTGGTGACGCGGCTGAGCGTGCCGGTCTGCTCGAGTTTCGAGATTTCCGCATCGGTGCGGCCGAGGATGCGCAGGCGGATGCGCGCGGCTTCGAACGCCGTGTCGGTCGACCGCATGTCGTTCTCGGCGGCGGCGAGCTGCGCCTCGGCCTGCTGCAAATCCTTGAACGGGGCAGCCTTTGCCTTCATGCAGATCGCGGACGCGCTTCTCGACGATCTGCGCCAGGTTGAGCTGGGAGCGCGCTTTGCTTTTTGCAGCCTGTGAGCGGCGATGAAATCGTTCTGCGGTGGCACCTGCTCGGGGCTGTCGATTTCCAGCAGCGGATCGCCGCTCTTGACCTGATCACCGACCTTGGCGATCAGGCGGGTAACCCGGCCGGAGAACGGCGTCAGAACGATCGTGCTGGCATCTTCATTGAATCGCGATCTGACCGATCGCCGATCTCTGCGCGCGGAACGCATAGGTCTCGACCTTCACGATCTGCAGCTGATGCATCTGATCGGCGACGACACGCAAAAAGTCCGCCCCCTTCATGCGTGCCTTCGGCCACGGCGAACGATGCCATCAACGTCCCGCCGAACAGCGGGGCAAGCAGTCGGAGCAAAAGCGCTTTCGCGGTCATTGACATGCCCCAGACGATACCTCTGCCGCGCAACCCAAGACAAAGAAAATCGCGCGCGCCGCGCCCACAGCTCTACGCGCTCGCCGGTCAGGAAGCCCCACAAGCCGGGGTGTCATGCAAGGGGATCAAAGCATGCGGGTCGAGTCGCAGCCAGCGGACCACGAAGTTCATATCGCCCGAAATGCCCGTTCCCGGTCATTGAGTGCCGATTTTGGCGCGTCCGGTCAGGGGAATCTGGAAATGCGGTTGTCCGGCTTCGGCCGGTCAATCCACCTTGACGTTGGCGGCCTTGATCATCGGCCACCATTTTGCGATCTCGGCCTTCTGCCAGGCGCCGAGCGCTTCCGGCGACGAGCTTGTCCTTCGGCGGCATCTGCAGGCCGAGATTTTCGAGCTGCTTGCGCACGGCCGGATCGTTCAGCGCCTCGACCGCCGCCGCGTTCAACCTGGCGACGATGTCCTTCGGCGTGTCCTTGGGCACCCACAGGCCGGACCACAGCGTCATGTGGAAGCCCGGCATGCCGCGCCTCGTCCACCGGTCGGAACGTCGGGCGCAGAGGCGACGCGCTTGTCGTCGGTGACGGCATAGGCGCGGATGTTGCCGGCGCGCACCTGGCTGATCGAGTTGGAGGTCTGGTCGACGATGATATCGATCTGGCCGGCGACGAGATCGTTCATCGCCGGCGCCGGTGCCGCGATACGGCACGTATTGCAGCTTGATGCCGGCGAGGTTCTCGAAATAGAGCCCGGCGATGTGGCTTCCCGAGCCCGCGCCCGCGGTGCCGGCGGTCGGCGGCGTCGGCTGCGCCTTCAGCCACGCCAGCAATTCCTTCAGCGATTTCGCCGGCACCGCGTTCTTGCTGACGATGATCATCGGATTGCTCGGCAGCAGCGCCACCGGCTCGAGATCGGCGACGAGGTCGTAGCCGAGCTTGTAGGATGGCGCCATTGGCGACGTGGGTGCCGAGATGGCCGAAGCGAGATGGTGTAGCCGTCAGGGGCTGAGCGCACCGCGCGGCCGACGCCGATCGAGCCGCCCGCCCCCGTCACGTTCTCGATCAGCATCGCTTCGCCGAGCGTGAGTCTTCATCCGCTCGGCGAGAATCCGCGCCATCGCATCCGACGGTCCGCCGGCGGAGAACGGCACGATGATGGTGATGGGATGCGAGGGATAATTTTGCGCGAGACGCAGCGCCGCCGAATGCCAGCACGGCAAGCACGGCCAGCAACGAATCTTCGCATCGCCTACTCCATCAAAACCAGCCGCGCGACAGTCACAGCTTCGCGTAGTCGATCGGCTGGATGGCGATCGAGCGTGCGCGTGACCGGCGGCAGCGGGTATTTAAGCCCTGTCGCGCAATTGAACAGCATCACGCGATCATTTTTCGTCACGCGGCCGTCGGCGAGGCTCTGCTTGGTAGGCGGCGTAGGTCGCCGCTCCTTCCGGGCACAGCAACAAGCCCTCTTCGCGCGCGACCTCGTTGAGCGCAGCAGAAATCTTCTCGTCATCAACCGCAATGGCAAATCCCTTGCTCTCGCGCACCGCGCGCAGGATCAGAAAATCTCCGATCGCCTGCGGCACGCGGATGCCGGACGCGATGGTGTGGGCATCTTCCCAGCGCGGCGCGTGCTCGCTGCCTGCTTCAAAAGCGCGCACCATCGGCGCGCAGCCCGACGCCTGCACCGCGACCATCCGCGGGCGCTTGCTGCCGATGAAGCCGATCGCCTCCAGCTCGGCGAAACGCCTTCCACATGCCGATCAGCCCGGTGCCGCCGCCGGTCGGATAGAAGATCACGTCGGGCACGTCCCAGCCGAGCTGCTCGGCGAGCTCCAGGCCCATCGTCTTCTTGCCCTCGATCCGGTACGGCTCCTTCAGCGTCGAGGTGTCGAACCAGCCGGCCTTTGCCTTGCCCTCGCCGACGATCTTGCCGCAATCGTCGATCAGTCCGTTGACGCGATAGACGGTGGCGCCCTGCAGCTCGATCTCGCTGACGTTCACTTCCGGGCGTATCGGCCGGACAGAAGATCGTGGTCCTGATGCCGCAGGCGGTCGCATAGGCCGCGAGCGCCGCGCCGGCATTGCCGTTGGTCGGCATCGCCATGTGCTTGATGCCGAGCGCCTTGCCCATCGACACCGCCATCACGAGGCCGCGCGCCTTGAACGAGCCGGTCGGCAGGCGGCCCTCGTCCTTCGACGATGATCTCGCCGCCGCCGAGTTTCTTCGCGAGCTTCGGCAGCCGGATCAGCGGCGTCGTCGACCTCGCCGAGGCTGACGATGTCGGCAGCTTTTCGCACCGGCAGCAGTTCGCGGTAGCGCCACATGTCGGCCGGGCGTTCGCTTGAGCGCGTCCTTGGTCAGCGCCTTCTTCACGCCTGCGAGGTCGTAGCGCACCAGCAGCGGCTTGCCGGCCTTGGAGAGATTGTGGACCTGGTCGGCGGGATAATGATCGCCCTCCATCGCGCATTCGAGATGGGTCACGAAGCGTCGGGCGTTCGATGGTCAGATTGTCGTTGTCTTTCACGGATTGTTCTTTCTGTTCATCTCGTCATTGCCGTGCTTGACCCGGCAATCCATCGTTTCTTCTGAATAGTCTCTTGAAGGGAGATGGATGCGCGAGTCAAGCGTGCGCTCAGCTAGAGTTTGTGCTAGATGTTGAGCACGCGGCCGTAGGCATCCAGCACCGCTTCCTTCATCATCTCCGACAGGGTCGGATGCGGGAACACGGTGTGCATCAGTTCTTCCTCGGTGGTCTCCAGATTCATCGCGACCACGTAGCCCTGGATCAGTTCGGTGACCTCGGCGCCGATCATGTGCGCGCCGAGCAGCTGGCCGGTCTTCTTGTCGAAGACCACCTTGACCAGGCCCTGATCCTCGCCGAGCGCGATCGCCTTGCCGTTGCCGACGAACGGGAAGCGGCCGACGCGGATCTCGCGGCCGCCCTCTTTCGCTTTCGCCTCGGTCAGGCCGACGGAAGCCACCTGCGGGTTGCAATAGGTGCAGCCGGGAATGAGGTTCTTGTCCATCGGATGCGGATGCAGCCCCTTGATCGCCTCGACGCAGATCACGCCCTCATGCTCGGCCTTGTGCGCCAGCATCGGCGGACCAGCGACGTCGCCGATGGCGTAGATGCCGGGCACGTTGGTCTTGCCGTAGCCGTCGATCGACGACGCATGCCGCGATCGGTTTTCACGCCGAGCTTTTCGAGGCCGAGGTTCTCGATGTTGCCGACCACGCCGACCGCGGAGATCACCCGCTCGAACTCGACCGTCTGCGGCTTCTCCTTGCCGTCGTCGATGGTCGCGACCACGCTGTCGCTCTTCTTCTCGAGTTTTGACACTTTGGTCGAGGTCAGGATCTTGATGCCCTGCTTCTCGAAACGCTTGCGCGCGAGCCCTGCGATCTCGGCGTCCTCGACCGGGAGGATCTGCGGCAGCACTTCGACCACGGTGACGTCGGCTGCCCATGGTGTGGAAGAACGACGCGAACTCGATGCCGATCGCGCCGGAGCCGACCACCAGCAGCGACTTCGGCATCTTGCTCCGGCACCATCGCCTCGAAATAGGTCCAGACCAGCTTCTTGTCGGGCTCGAGCCCCGGCAGCACGCGCGGCCGCGCGCCGGTCGCGAGGATGATGTGCTTGGCCTGGTAGGCGCCCTCGCCCAGCGCGCCCTTGGGCGCTTCGACTGCGGATTTCTTCACCGTGATCTTGCCGGGCGCATCGATCGACGCCTCGCCCCAGATCACCGTCACCTTGTTCTTCTTCATCAGGAAGCCGACGCCGTCATTGAGGCGCTTTGAGACGCCGCGCGAGCGCTGCACCACGGCCTTCGGATCGTAGGAGACTTTTTCGGCCGACAGCCCGTAATCCTTGGCGTGCTGCATGTAGTGGTAGATTTCCGCCGAGCGCAGCAGCGCCTTGGTCGGGATGCAGCCCCAGTTCAGGCAGATGCCGCCGAGATAGGATTTTTCGACGATCGCGGTCTTGAAGCCAAGCTGCGCGGCGCGGATCGCGGTGACGTAGCCGCCTGGCCGGAGCCGATGATGATAACGTCGAAGGAGGTGTCGGCCATGGTGGCTCCATTCAATTCAAGCAGCCGTTGCGCTGCGATCGCGGCGATTCAGGATGAGGTTCTGATCAGCCATTCGACTAGGATGACCAGCGCCATGATGGCGATGATGACGAGCGCGATCGGTCCCAAATGCCTCGAGACAGCGTCTCGGCAGAGAAGAAGGCGGCATCAATGATCTCGAGACCTGGCGGGCTCAACGTCAGGATGGCCGCGAGCAGCATGGAGATCCAGGCCAACGCGTCTTCACGCCCCATCTCACACCATCATCATCACGGGGTTCTCGATCAGTTGCTTGAATGCGCCGATCAGTTCGGCCCCGAGCGCGCCGTCGATGGCGCGGTGATCGCAGGACAAGCGTCACGCTCATCATGTGCGCGATCTCGATCTTGCCACCGCGCACCACCGGGCGCTCCTCGCTGGTGCCGACCGCGAGGATCGTGGCATGCGGCGGGTTGATCACGGCGGTGAAGTGGTTGATGCCGTACATGCCGAGGTTGGACACCGCCGTGGTGCCGCCCTGATATTCCTCGGGCTTGAGTTTGCGCGCACGGGCGCGCGCGGCAAAATCCTTCATCTCGGCCGAGATCGCCGACAGCGTCTTGGTCTCCGCCTTGCGGATGATCGGCGTGATCAGGCCGCCCGGCATCGCAACGGCAACGCCGATGTCGGAATGCTTGTGCTTGAGCCATGCCGCCCTCGGTCCAGCTCACATTGCAGTTCGGGATTTTCTGCAGCGCGACCGCCATCGCCTTGATGACGAAGTCGTTGACCGAGAGCTTGTAGAGCGGCTTCTTCTCCTTGTCCTTCGGTGCCGCCTCGTTGATCTGCTCGCGCGCGGCGAGCAGCTTGCCGATCTCGCAGTCGATCGTGAGATAGAAATGCGGGACCTGCTGCACCGATGCGGTCAGGCGCTGCGGCAATGGTGCGGCGCATGCCGTCATGCGGCACGATCTCGTAGCTTCCCGGCTCGAACAGCGAAAGGATCTGCTTGTCCGTCATCGACGGCGCGATCGCAGGCGCGGCCCCGGGCGCTGCGGCCGGCGCCTTCAGGCCCTTGCCGGATTTCGCCTCCTCGACGTCGCGGGCGATGATGCGGCCGTGCGGGCCGGTGCCGTTGATGCGACCGAGATCGATGCCGGCGTCCCTGGCGAGCCGGCGCGCCAGCGGTGACGAGAAGATGCGGGCGTGGCCGTTGGTCTTCGCAGCCGCTTGCGGCGCAGGCGCCGGTGCCGCTTGGAGCGGCAGCCGGAGCTGCGGGTTTTGGCGCAGGCGCGCCAGCCGGTGCCGCGGCAGGCTTTGGAGCTGGCGCTTCCGCTGCCTTCGGCGCTGGCGCAGCGCCAGCGCCGGCCGCCTTCACGTCCTCGCCGTCGCCGGCCATCACCGCGATCACGTCATTGACCGCGACGTCCTGCGTGCCCTCCGGCACCAGGATCTTTGCGATCGTGCCCTCGTCGACCGCCTCGACTTCCATCGTCGCCTTGTCGGTCTCGATTTCCGCGATCACGTCGCCGGACTTGACCTTGTCGCCCTCTTTCTTGAGCCACTTCGCCAGGTTGCCCTTTTCCATCGTGGGCGACAGCGCAGGCATCAGGATATTGATCGGCATGCTGACCTCACAAACCTATTTTCAATTGCCGATATCGCCCTGCCACAGGCGCTCATTGGCGGGGACCGAACGCCACGACTTCATCATGTTGATCGGAGCGCTCGTCGGCGAGATCGAGATAGGGAACGCCGAATTTCTCAGGATGTCCTTGCTGCCCGGGAAAGGTCTCGGACTCCCCGATCACCACCAGCGACACCTTGAACAGCCCGAGCGCGCCTGCGCACATCGAGCACGGCGAGAGCGTGGTGTACATCACCGTGTCATGGAACGAGATCACGCCGGCATCGCGCAGGCAAGCACATCTCGCCGTGCAGGATGACGTTGTTCTCCTGCACGCGGTTGTTGTGCCCGCGCGCGATGATCTTGTTGTCGCGCGTCAGCACGGCGCCGATCGGCAGACCGCCTTGCGCGATGCTGTTTTCCGCCTCGCGCGATCGCCTCGGCCATGAAGTCGTAGTGATGTTGCTCGATGGCCACGCTCAATGCCCCCCTGCGATCGCGGTGTGGTGCTGCCGAGATCGGTCGGCCGGTCGATTTCGGCGTCGAACATGTCGAGTGATCCGCTGCAGCGCCTCTTCCTCGGTGATACTCGCTCTCGCGCGAATAGGCCCGCGCGGCATGCCGGGCGATGTCGACCAGGAGCAGGCCCCACATGTCCGGCTCCTCGAAGGCGCGCTGGAACGCGATCGAAAGCCCGCCGTCGACGACGAAGCGCGCGCAGCACTTCGATCGCATCCTCGCGGTCGATGACATCAGGCGGCAATGGCTGTTCCTTCGGGTCCCGCCATGCGTCACCGATACGCCACGGCCTTGGCGGCTTCCACCACCTCGGCCACGGAGGGCAATGCGAGCTTCTCGAGGTTCGCCGCATACGGCATCGGCACGTCCTTGCCGGAGACGCGCGCCACCGGCGCGTCGAGATAATCGAAGGCGTGCTCCATGATGCGCGCGGCGATCTCGGCGCCGACGCCGTTTTGCTGCCAGCCCTCCTCCACCGTGACCGCGCGGCCGGTCTTCTTCACCGACGCGACGATGGTCTCGGTATCCATCGGCCGCAGCGTGCGCAGATCGATCACCTCGGCCTCGATGCCTTCCTTGGCGAGTTCGTCGGCGGCCTTCAGCGAATAGGTCATGCCGTTCGACCAGGAGATGATGGTGACGTCCTTGCCCGTTCGCGCGCGACGCGGGCCTTGCCGATCGGCATCACGTAATCGTCGAGCTTCGGCACCTCGCCGGAATGGCCGTACAGCATCTCGTTCTCGAGGAAGATCACCGGGTTGGGATCGCGGATCGCGGCCTTCAGCAGGCCCTTGTAGTCGGCCGCCGAATACGGCGCGATCACCTTCAGGCCCGGGATCATGCGAGTACCAGGCCGAATAGTCCTGGCTGTGCTGGGCGGCGACGCGCGCGGCGGCGCCGTTCGGGTCCGCGGAACACGATCGAGCAGCCCATCTGCCCGCCCGACATATAGAGCGTCTTGGCGGCGGAGTTGATGATCTGGTCGATCGCCTGCATGGCGAAGTTGAAGGTCATGAACTCGACGATCGGCTTCAAGCCGGCCATCGCCGCGCCGACGCCGACGCCGGCAAAGCCGTGCTCGGTGATCGGCGTGTCGATCACGCGCTTCGCGCCGAATTCCTGCAGCAGGCCCTGCGTCACCTTGTAGGCGCCCTGATATTCCGCGACCTCCTCGCCCATGATGAAGACATCGGGGTCGCGCCGCATCTCCTCGGCCATGGCGTCGCGCAGCGCCTCGCGGATCGTCATGGGTGATCATCTCGGTGCCCTCAGGCACTTCCGGATCAGGCTCGGCGACCGCGGCCGGCGCGGCCGGTCGCCTTGTGCAGCCGATTTCGGCTGCGGCGCCTCTGGCCTTCGCCGCGGCGGGCGGCGCGGACTCCGCGGCCTTCTCCTGCTTCGCCGGTGCGCTGCGCCTTGCCGAGATCGGCGGCGCTCTCGCCGTCGGCCAGAATCGTCGGCGATCGGCGTGTTGACCGCGACGTCGGCGGTGCCTTCCGGGATCAGGATCTTGCCGAGCGTGCCCTCATCGGTCGCCTCGACTTCCATCGTCGCCTTGTCGGTCTCGATCTCGGCGATGACGTCGCCGGACTTGATCGGCTCGCCTTCCTTTTTCAGCCATTTGGCAAGGTTGCCCTTCTCCATCGTGGGCGACAGCGCAGGCATCAGAACTTGAATGGGCATATCGGCTCCCGGAATCACTCTTCGTTTTGGTCTGCGCGAGGTTTTGAAGCTTAGCGATAGACGTCGGTGTAAGAGCTCGGACGGATCGGGCTCGGGATCGTGCTGGGCGAAATCGGCCGCCGCATTGACGATCTCGCGCACCTCGGCGTCGATCGCCTTCAATTCCTGCTCGCTGACCCCTGCCCCGAGCAGCGCGATTGCGGACCTGCTCGATCGGATCCTGGTCGTGGCGGACCTTTTCGACCTCCTCGCGGGTCCGGTACTTCTGCCGGATCCGACATCGAGTGGCCGCGATAGCGGTAGGTCTGCATTTCCAGGATATAGGGGCCCTTGCCTTCGCGGCACCAGGCGACCGCCTCGTCGGCCGCGGCCTTCACCGCGCGGACGTCCATGCCGTCGACCTGCTTGCCCGGGATGTTGAAGGAGATGCCGCGCTTGGAAAAGTCGGTCTGGGCGGAGGCGCGCGTCACCGAGGTGCCCATGGCGTAGCGGTTGTTCTCGATGACATAGATCACCGGCAGCTTCCACAGCTCCGCCATGTTGAAGCTTTCATAGACCTGGCCCTGGTTGGCGGCGCCGTCGCCGAAATAGGCCAGGCTGACGAAATCATTGCTCGCGATAGCGGTTGGCGAAAGCGAGACCGGTGCCGAGCGGGACCTGGGCGGCGACGATGCCGTGGCCGCCGAAGAAATTCTTCTCCCGGCTGAACATGTGCATGGAGCCGCCCTTGCCCTTGGAATAGCCGCCGCGGCGCCCGGTCAGTTCCGCCATCACGCCCTTGGCGTCCATGCCGGTCGGCCAGCATGTGCCCGTGATCGCGGTAACCGGTTATGACCTGATCGCCCTGCTTCAGCGCCATCTGCATGCCGACGACGACGGCCTCCTGGCCGATATAGAGATGGCAGAAGCCGCCGATCGCGCCCATGCCGTAGAGCTGGCCGGCCTTCTCCTCGAAGCGGCGGATCAGAAGCATGTCGCGGAGCGCCTTCAGCTCCTGCTCTTTCGAAAATTCCGGCGGGGAGCCGTTTGCCTTGTCCTGACCTGCTTCCTTTGCGACGCTTTTCTTCGGTGAGGCCATGGGCAATTCCGGATCAGAGAGAGTCGATTGGCCCTCTCTAACCCAACTCAAACGGCCGTGGAAGGATTGCATTCGCTTCGACGGAATATTGCTATGCCGCACTGCAGCGCGGCGCGACATATTTGCGAAGCGGATCGATCGATTTTCGAAATTTGAAAACTAGTTTGGCCTGTTGATCCGCACCAGGTCGCGCGGATTGGCGTAGTCGAGCTGGAAGCGCGCCCGCTCGTCCAGCATGTCGGGGTCGACGCGGTTGGAACGCAGCAGCGAGACCCGCTGCTCGCCTTCGGCGCGTTCGCTTCTTCAGCCTCGCCAACTCAGACGTCAGCGCGATGATCTCCTGGTCGAGTTCCTGACGCGCGTTCAAGCCGTATTTGCCGGTATAGGCGTTGACACCGAAATAGCTGACCATCAGGCCCGCTATTGTGTAGAGGGCGAGCCCGGTCAGGATCGATTTGAGGCGGGTGCGCGAAACCATGGCGCCGAAGATGCGGCGCCGCGGTTAATGGAGCCGCTAATGCCGCTGAGATGACGCCGCCTATTTGTTGTGCTTTTCGACGTGAGCGGCGAAGGCGTCGATGTACTGCTGCAATACCTGGCGCAGCGAGATCCTTGGTGAACTCGCCCTTGTCGTCGAAGGCGTCGCCAATGCCGTTCAGGTAGATTTCCGGCTGCTGCAGGATCGGCCCCGAAATGCCGGGCAAAATGTTCTGCAGATGCTTCGCCGGCGCTGACGCCGCCGAGCGGCCGGGCGAGGTTCGAGACGATTCCGACCGGCTTGCCATTGAACGAGCTCTTGCCATAGGGGCGCGAGCCGACATCGATGGCGTTCTTCAGCACGCCCGGGATCGAGCGGTTATATTCCGGCGTCACGAACAGGATGCCGTTCGACTTCTGCAGTTTTCGCGGAATGCGATCCAATCGGCCGGCGGGTTCGCTTCGAGGTCCTGGTTGAAGAAGGAAATGCCGTGCTGGCGTGATCACGTCGAGCGTAAGCGAAGACGGCGCGAGCTTTACCAGCGCGTGAGCGATCTTCAGCGTAAAGCTCTGCTTGCGCAGGCTGCCTGCGATGGTGACGATGGTATGGGCCATGATGTTTCCTTCTGGGCTGGGCGTCTCGCCATCACTTAAGCAGCAAGCGGCAGAAACATGCAAGTGCATGAAACGCGCATTGCGGAAACCCAGCGTTCGGAGAATGGCCCTTAGCAGGAAGAGCCGCCCGTTGAGACGGCCCTTCGTTACCGAACCCGGGAATTAAATCACGGGATTACGCAGGAAAAATTCCGGAATGTTAGTGACATCGGACTGGATCAGAATCCTTGAATTTCCTGACGCGAACGGCAAAGGAGATCACAACGGCTCTGATTGATCATGGTTATCCTCCCCATCCAGCTTTGCGGGTTTCCCGCTTTCGGAACGGCGGGAATCTTCTCCTGTTGCCGGCCGAACGCAAGCCTGATCGGCGGGAGGCCGCCCTCACCCGCCCTTGTTCGGGTTGATCAAGAATTTCTCGCCGGTTGAGCGCTTGTTGTAGACGGCGATGTTGTCGAGCTGCAGCGCCTCCTGCAGCGACACCACCTTGGTGTAGTGGCTGGCGAAGGTGGTCTTGAGTTCGGCGACCACGCGCTGGCGCAGCTTCGCGCCGCTCGGCCGGGCCGATCTTCTGCAGGAACGGAAACAGCAGCCAGCCGCCGACGCCCCAGGCCATGCCGAAACGCGCGGGTCAGTTCGATCGGACGCGGGTCGAGGCTGCCATAGATATAGACCTGCTTGTGCACGCTCGAGCCGTAGCGGCTGTAGGCCTTGGCGGTCTTGTTGGCTGGCAGCTTCCATGCGCGGTCAGGATCTGGCCCGGCGAGCTTGCCGCCGCCGATGGCGTCGAACGCGATTGTCGCGCCGGTCTCGACCAGCGCATTGCGTCAGATCATCCATGAAGCTCGGCGCGGTGGAATCGACGATATGTTTGGCGCCGATCTCGCGCAGGATGTCCGGCCTGCTCCGTGCTGCGCACGATGTTGACCAGGCCGAATGCCGTCCTTGAGGCAGATCTTGTTGAGCATCTGGCCGAGATTGGAGGCGGCCGCGGTATGCACCAGCGCCTTGTGGCCCTCGCGCCGCATGGTCTCGGTCATGCCGAGCGCGGTCAGCGGATTGACGAAGCAGGAGGCGCCTTCGGCCGGCGTCGTGCCGGCCGGCAGCGGCAGGCATTCGTTGACCCGCAGCACGCGGTACTGCGCATACATCGCGCCGCCGATCATCGCGACCGTCTTGCCCATCAGCGCCTTGGCGGCGTCCGACGATCCGGTCTTGATCACCACGCCGGCGCCCTCGTTGCCGACCGGCATGGACTCATCGAGCCGCGCCGCCATCGCGCCCATCGCGGCTTCCGGCACCTTCGCGGTGATCACCGGCTGCGTCCTTGGTGCCGGTGACCTTTGCGGTCGACATGTCGGCCGGGCCGATCAGAGTCCGAGGTCGGACGGGTTGATCGGCGTCGCCTCGACCCGGACCACGACTTCGTCGGGGCCGGGCTCGGGCGTCGGGACGTTCACCAGCGATAGTTCGAGTTCGCCGCTGTTCTTGATCAGCGAACGCAGTTGCAGCCCGTTTTCGCCGTCACTCATCCCAACCTCCCATTTTGTGTTTGTCGTAACTTGGAGCGGCCTGCGACTTATGCAAGCGCCTTCAGGGCCGCCCTCCCGGCATATTTCGCCTGGTTGCCGAGTTGCTGCTCGATGCGCAGCAGCTGGTTGTACTTGGCGGTGCGGTCGGAGCGCGCCAGCGAGCCGGTCTTGATCTGCCCGCAATTGGTGGCGACCGCGAGATCGGCGATGGTGGAATCCTCGGTCTCGCCGGAGCGGTGCGACATCACCGCGGTGTAGCCGGCCTTGTGGGCGAGTCTCGACGGCGGCGAGCGTCTCGGTCAGCGTGCCGATCTGGTTGACCTTGATCAGGATCGAATTGGCGACGGCCGTTCTTGATGCCGTCGGCCAGGCGCGTGACGTTGGTGACGAACAGGTCGTCGCCGACCAGCTGGCACTTCTTGCCGATCAGGTCGGTCAATTCCTTCCAGCCCGTCCATATCGTCTTCGGACATGCCGTCCTCGATCGGTGACGATCGGATAGCGCGCGACCAGATCGGCCGAGATATTTCGCCTGCTCCGGGACCGAGCGGGTCTTGTTCTTCACCGCCATAGACGTAAGCGCCGTCCTTGAAGAACTCGGTCGAGGCGCAGTCGAGCGCCGAGCATGACGTCGCCGCCCGGCCTTGTAGCCGGCCTTGCCGATGGCATTCATGATGAAGTCGAGAGCGGCATCCGCGGTCGGCAGGTTCGGCGCAAAGCCGCCCTCGTCGCCAACATTGGTGTTGTGGCCGGCCTTCTTGCAGCTCGCTGCGCAGCGTATGGAAGATTTCGGAGCCGCAGCGCAGCGCCTCGGCGAACGTTTCCGCGCCGACCGGCAGGATCATGAATTCCTGGAAATCGATCGGATTGTCGGCGTGCACGCCGCCATTGATGATGTTCATCATCGGCACCGGCAAGGTCCGCGCCGAGGTGCCGCCGACGTAACGATAGAGCGGCATGTCGAAGGATTCGGCCGCCGCCTTGGCGCACGCAAGCGAGACGCCCAGAATGGCGTTGGCGCCGAGCCGGCTCTTGTTCGGGGTGCCGTCGAGCTCGATCATGGTCTGGTCGATCTGGACCTGATCCTCTACCGGATCAATGCCGCTGAGCGCCTCGAAGATTTCGCCGTTGACGGCCGAAACCGCCTTCTCGCACGCCCTTGCCGAGATAGCGCGTCTTGTCGCCGTCGCGCAGCTCGACCGCCTCGTGCGCGCCGGTGGAGGCGCCCGAGGGGACCGCGGCGCGGCCGACCGAGCCGTCCTCCAGCACCACATCGACCTCGACCGTGGGATTGCCGCGGCTATCGAGAATTTCGCGGCCGATGATGTCGACAATGGCGGTCATGGTGATCTTCCCTGTGAACTGGTTAGAGCTTGATGCGCTGCGTCATACACGCCGCGCAAGCAAATGTGAACGCTGACGCTCCGGCGCCCGTCTGACGCGCCAATGAGGTAGGTTTATGCTGTCTGAGCATTGATCTTAGCGTTCCAATCCATTGCTGCATAATGCCGAGGGTAACGCCATGAATCGCCGCCAGTTTCTTGCTTCGACCGCCGTTGGAATCCTGACTGTGCCCGTCCTGTTGCAAGAGGCGTTCGCGCAGGAAAGTCCGTTTCGCGTAAAATACTTCCGGCTTGACGCGGGCGTGGGCCCACATGACGTGACGCCCGCGCCCGACGGCACGGTCTGGTTCACCGGTCAGCGCAACGGGACGCTGGGGCGGCTCGATCCGCGCGACGGCTCGTCCCGGCTGGTCAATCTCGGCAAGGGCGCCGCGCCCCACGGCGTCACGATTGGTCCCGACGGCGCGGCGTGGGTAACCGAGGGCGGGCAGAATGCGATCGCCCGCGTCGACCCCGCCGATCACAGCGTCAAGTTGTTTCGCCTGCCCGAGAGAAATATGCGGCCGCCAACCTCAACACCGGCGTGTTCGACAGAAGCGGTATCTATTGGTTCACCGGACAATCCGGCTATTACGGCCGGCTCGATTCCAGGTCGGGCGACATGAAAGATGTTCGAGGCTCCCCGAGGCGTTGGCCCCTATGGCATCACCGCCACGCCGAAGGGCGAGGTCTGGTACGCGTCGCTGGCGGGAAATTACATCGCCAGGATCGACGCCGCGAGCGGCCAGGCGGCTGTGGTCGACCCGCCCACACCCGAGCAGGGCTCGCGGCGGATCTGGTCGGATTCTCCGAAGCCGTCTTTGGGTCAGCCGAATGGAACAGCGGCAACGTCTCTCTGCACGATCCCGCCGATGGCTCCTGGAAGCATGGAAGCTGCCGGGCACGAGCCCGCGCACCTATGCCGTCTATGTCGACAACAAAAGACAAGGTCTGGCTCACCGATTTCGCCGCCAATGCCATTGTGCGCTTCGATCCGGAGACGGAGAAGTTCAACGTGTTCGCGAGCGACAAGCCGGGCGCCAACGTGCGCCAACTCGACGGGCGTAGCGGCGAGGTATGGGGCGCCGAGTCCGGGACCGATCGTCTGGTCATGATCCAGACCGTGACGCCGATGTAGGTTACGGCCATTCGAGCCCCTGCCCGTTAGCGGTTGACGGCAAGGCCGCTTGCGTCCATGTCACCGTCCCCAAGAGGACAAGCATCATGGCGCAAAAACCCCTGCAACTCGGCCGCGCGGTCAAATGGCCGGACAGCCCGGACAAGGCCGTGCTCGACCGCGTTCCCAACCCGCAGGCGAACACGGATTATCTGGTGCGGTTTGCCGTGCCGGAATTCACCTCGATCTGCCCGGTCACGGGCCAGCCGGATTTCGCGCATCTCGTGATCGACTACGTGCCGGGCCGGTGGCTGCTGAGTCGAAGTCGCTGAAACTCTATGTCGCGAGCTTTCCGCAATCACGGCGCCTTCCACGAGGATTGCACGGTCAGTGATCGGCAAGCGGATCGCGGGCGAAATCAAGCCGAAGTGGCTGCGCATCGGCGGCTATTGGTATCCGCGTGGCGGCATCCCGATCGACGTGTTCTTGTCAGACCGGCCGGTTGCCGAGGGGCGTATGGGTTCCCGACCAGGGCTGGTGGCGCCCTATCGCGGGCGTGGTTAGGCCAGGAAGGCGGGCGAACCCGACCTTCACCTGCCCAGGTTTCCATGGGGTTGCCGATCGTTGGACGCGCAGCGTTGCTAACCGGCGACGTGGCGGACGGCCGCCCGGGTCAGGAAGCGCAGTTTCTCGTTGAAAGGAAAGCGGCCGAAATTGGTCTTGACGGTGCCGGTGGTGAAGGCGGTGCGCTTCGAGTAGTCGATCCGCACATCGACGATCACCGGTCGTCCGCCACGGGAGATTTCGCCGGCCTTGGCGATGACATCGGCAATCGCGCCATTGTCCGGCATCGCCAGGTAAGCCCGCGCCGGTTGCCAGCGCGACGCTCCTTCCACCTTCAGCTTCCCGAGCCGCGTGCAGGGTTTGCGCTTGTAGGGGATGGCCTGCGCCTGTCCGATCTGGGCCAGTTCGCCGTCGTTGAAAACATAATAGATGACGCCGAGGTCGTTGGTGGCTGCTGTCAATATCTCCATGCAGGTCATCATGAACGCGCCATCGCCGACGATGGTCTGCACCACGCGGTCGGGATGCGCGAGCTTGGCGCCGATCGCCGCCGGCACCGCATAACCCATGCAGCATTGAAATCGGTGGGAAGGATCACGCTTTTCGGTGAGTGGATCGGCATCAGTTCGGCGGTCAGGAAGGTGTGATTGCCGTCGTCGATCACGATGATGCCGTCGTCGGGAGTTTGTCGCCGCAGTTCGTCAAAAAAACGTGCCGGATTGACCAGATCGGCGGTGTCGTGCCGGTACCAGCTCTCGCGATAGGCTAACTTCGCCTTCCGAGATCTTCTCGCGCATCGCGGTATCCGGCATGCGCCGCGGCATGTCCGCCTCAAGCTGCATCAGCAGCCGCTCCAGGACCGCCCTGGCATCGCCGGCGATGGCCACCTTGGCCGGATAGTTGGCACCGAAAACTTTCGGGTTGATGTCGATATGGATGAGGTTTTCCGGCACCTTCACGCCGTAGCTGCCGGTAGCGATTTCAGAGAAACGCGTCCCGATTGCGATCATGCAATCGCACCCCTTGAAGGCTTCCTGCGCCGCGGGTACCGCGGATGTGCCGAACCCGAAGCCGACATGCAGCGGATGATTGCCGGGGAAGGCCGACAGGCCCCTGCAAGGTCGTCGCCGTGGGTTGCATCGAGCCATTCTGCGAGAGCCTCGACCTCCGCGGTCGCATCCCGCGCGCCCCAGCCGACAAAGATGCACGGGCGCCTCGACTTGGCCAGCAACTCAACCGCACGCGCAAGCTCCGCCGGCGCGGCTACCGGCTCCGGCACTGGCGGCTGATAAACCGGCAACTCGCCGATCTCCTCCGTCAACAGCATGATGTTCACCGGCAATTCCACGAACACCGGCCCCGGCTCGCCGCTGGTCGCGACCCTGAAGGCCTCGAACAAGGTCGGCACGACCTCGTCATGGCACGTGATGCGAAACGTCGCCTTGGTCAGGCCGCCCATGAACTTGTGGGTGTCCATCTGGTGCAACTGGATACTGGTGACCGGTAATCGGTGCGGGGGCCGCCGCTGATTACCAGCATCGGTACGCCGTCGAGAAACGCTTCGCCGATGCCGCTGCTGGCATGCGTCAGGCCGGCGGCGGGGACGACCGTCAGAACGCCGATCGAGATCCGACAGGCGGCTGATGGCATCGGCCATGAAGGAACCGCCGCCCTCATGCGTCACCAGCACAGGCGTAATCCGGTTCGAATTGTTCATCTCGTCGTAGAGCTCGGTGGTGTGCACGCCCGGAATGCCGAAGGCAAAGCGCGCGCCGATCTGCTCGAGCGCATAGACTGCGAGCCACGCTCCCGTCCGTTTCATGTCGTTTCTCCCGCGTTCAGAAATGAGCTTCGTCCGTCGATCGCCGCGGCCGCAATGCGCCCTGAAAGAACGCAGCCGCCGAGGAACGTGCCCTCCAGTGCGCGCATCCCGTGCATGCCGCCACCACCGAAGCCTGCGGCTTCTCCGACCGCATAGAGACCCTCGATCGTGGCCGTCCGGCGGCGTCAAGCACCCGGCTATGCAAGTCGGTCCTGATTCCGCCGAGGCTCTTGCGGCTGATGATGAATTCGCGCACTGCAATCAGCGGCAGCGCCCTGGGATCGTTGATCCGTTGGAACCTTGCAGCAGCCCTGATCCGGTCGCCGCGATATTGGCGCAATTCGGCAATGCGGCGAAGCTGCTCGTCATTCATCAAGCTGCGGCCGCGCGCGATCGTCGCATCATAGTGCCCAACCGCATTCTGCACCTCCGCCAGTTGCACCGACTGGTCTCCTGCAGCGCGTTCATCTTTTCCACCAGCTCCGGCAGGGTCGCGGCAACGACGAAATCCGGGCAGTGATCGATCATCTCCTTCACCAGCCAGCGGTTGCCGCAGCAGGATGTCGCGCAGGAAGCCGAGCGGCTTCCTGTCGCGGATCGACGGATTGTGTTCGGCGCCGGAGACCGCGAGCTCCCTTCCAGCGCGATGCGGCGGTTCATGATCTGCCAGGAATATTGCCGCTGCTGCGCGCAGATGTCGGTGACGAGGCGGCGCGTGTCGAAGCCCGACACAAGAGGCTGCGGTCCGATCCGCTCGCCGCGCCAGTTCAGCCACAGCGCCGAGCGCGGCGGCACCAGCGAAAGGCCGTGATGCGGCTTGGCGCGGACGCGGATGATGGACGCCGGCCGCGTAATTCCACATCTTGTCCAGATGCGAAACCACCCCGCCGGCGGCAACAGGCCGCGTCGTCGGAGCCGGCCGTCGGCAGAAAACGATGCACGAGCCGTTCAACAGCTTCGCGGGCGGCGCGTTCCAGTCGCGATGCCAGTTCTGCCGCACCCGGTCGAGGTCCGCCATTGATGCCGCCGCCAGCCACGACCACGTTCTCGGCGCGCGCCTCGAACGGCATGTCGCTCGTTTCGTCGACACCCTCGCAGCCTTCCCGACCCGGCCGTCGCGCGTCAAGAGGCGCTCGACCCGATGCCGAAAGTGAACGGTGAGCCGCTTTGCATTGGCATGGCCGCGCAAGGCGCCGATCAGGGTCTCCGCCAGTCCCTTGCCGGTCCCCCACGTCACGTGGAAACGCGGAACGGAATTTCCGGGACGGAATTCGCCGCGCTCGACCCAGTTGACAACCGGGAGAAAGCGGACGCCATGGCTGCGCACCCAGCGATAGATGTCCGTCGTGCAGCGCTCCACATAGGCTTGCGCCCACGCCCTCGGCCCGAAAATCTTCCGCGCCGAACTCAGCGAAGTCGTGCCAGTCGCGCAGCGCCAGGTCGGCGGAATCGCGAATGCCCAGGCGGCGCTGCTCCGGCGACCGACGAAGAACATCCCGCCGAAGCTCTCCCGCGCCAAGCCACCGAATGCGCTCGCCTCGTCGCGGTCTAGCAGCACCACGGATTTGCCGCCGTCGAGCAGATCGAGGGCGGTCGTTATCCCCGAAATTCCGCCGCCGATGATCAGGACCTCGCTTCGGTGCAGCTGCATCAGCTTCTCCCGCTGCGCATTCCGTGACAAGATTGAGAGACAAAAACGATAGCCGACCATCCCGAGAGGAAGCATTGTCCGCGCGAGCAGCTAGAATTGTCCCGGCAGGCCAATCGATGAAACCGGCCGTGCCTCGGGCACCACAGGACTGTGGGCATCGGCTGGAGTCAGGGCCATCGTCGCGGCGGCCCGGCGCGGCGGCGCCCAAGGAAACCGAACTGTTGACTGCAGCAGGGATTGCGAGCCTGGTCAACGACCCGCTGGAGCGGATCCCGCTTGACGCAGTGGTCAGCCTGTGGCGCGCCGCCACCACCCTGACCGGAGACGACGCCTTCGGCCTGCACATGGGCCAGGCGATCGAACCGTCGTCCTTCGACGTGGTGGCCTACACGCTGATGTCGAGCGACAGCCTGCGCGACGCGATCGTTCACCTGCAGCTTTTCCTGCCGCTCGTCAGCGACGGCGGGCGGGTACGACTGTCCGAGCGTGAACGGGCAGGCTTGGCTGATCTATCAGCCGCAGGAAGCCAACCTGCCGTTCTCGCCGCAGCAGGTGGAGGCGGTGCTGGCCTGCGCGGTAAGCCTGATGCGATGGATCGTCGGAGCCGACCTCGTGCCGAGCCGCATCTGCATGAGGCACGCCGCCATCAGCGCACTGCCGGTCTATCGGGATCTCCTGGGGTGCGAGCCCGAGTTCAGTCGGGACTTCAACGGCATCGGCCTGCCTGCGTCGCGGCTCGACACCCCACTGCCGGCACGCAATCCGGAGCTATGCCAGCTGCATGAAACGGTGGCGCGCCGGCAATTGTGGGCCTTGAATCGCACTCCGAAGGTTACGCGGCGGGTTGCCGGGCTATTGGAGCGGCTGCTTGCGGAGCACCTGGCTGACAGGGACCAGGTCGCATCACTGCTGGGCCTTTCGCCCTGCACACTGCAGCAACGGCTGGCGGAGGAACACACCAGCTTCGCGGCACTGCTGGACGAAACACGACGCCAACTGGCGATGAAATATATTGGCGAGCCCAATCTGAGCCTGAGCCAGATCGCGACCATGTTGCATTTCTCGGACGGCAGCGCGTTTTATCGCGCATTCAGGCGCTGGACCGGCCGGGTGCCCGGCGAATATCGACGGAGTCTGGGTGGGGTGGAGTGGGATGCGGATCGTTCCGGGATGAGGCCGCGACCTACCTGAGGCGGTCTCGCATTCCGACATCTGACGTGCGGCGCGGCGGTTGACTCCCCATTTGGCGCACTTAATACTGAAGAAAAAGGCGCCGCCTACCCGCCCGCGCTTCATTCGCGGCGCCAGATAGGTTCTTGGCCGGACGCCGCCACGCAATTCGCAGCGGTTCGCATACGGACGCGGGAACGACGGTCACGTTGGCAGGCGGGTGAGTTCATTCCCGCAGAGCAGTCTGAAGGGTCACAATGAGCGACCTTGCGGAACGGCCCCCACGTGTCGGAGTGAAGCGAGCCCTGTTGCGCTGGAGCGCGCAATTCGAAAGGATCCGCTCGCCGCTCCTGCGCTACGGCTTGTCCGTCACTGGCTGCGCCATTGCAACTGGGATCGCGCTCATATCTTCAGTCACTACGGAATCCGCGGCGTGTACGTGGGACTTCTTTGCCTGCCTGTCGCCATTGCCACCTGGTATGGAGGAATTGGACCTTCCGTCCTGGCGGTTTTGCTATGCACGATGTCCTTCAACTACTTTTTCATCGAGCCTCTTTACACCTTCTACGTAACCGCTGCAGATCTGCCCTACTTTTTGACTTTCGTGGGATGGGCGGCCCTCATAGCCACATTCAGCACTGTTCGACGCCGAGTAGAGGACAGTCTCCGTCAGACCCGCGACCGTCTTCAGGTCGAAGTGGAGCAGCGCGCTCAGCGCGAGGAGGAGATCAGACGGCTCAACCGGGAGCTTCAGAAGCGGGCTGCGGAGCTCGAGGCAAGCAACAAGGAACTGGAATCGTTTGCCTACTCGGTGTCCCACGACCTGCGCGCGCCGCTTCGCCATGTCGCCGGGTACTCGGAGCTGTTGCAAAAACAGGCCTCCTCTTCACTCGATGACAAGAGTCGCCGGTACGTACAAACGATTCTCGAGTCAGCCAAAAGAATGGGTAACCTGATCGACGATCTGCTGGCGTTCTCCAGGCTTGGGCGGGCTGAGGCCAAAATGAGGGCGGTGGACCTGCAGCAGGTCGTCAAGGAGGTCATCGCGGAAGTCAGCCGCGACACCGGGGATCGGGACATTGCGTGGAAGATCGGCGCGCTTCCAGCCTGTCATGGCGATTCTTCCATGCTGAAGCTGGTTGTTGTCAATCTGGTTTCCAATGCGGTCAAATTCACACGCATGCGAACCCGGGCCGAAATCGAGATCGGCTGTGTGGACAGGAACAACGACGAACTAGAGGTATTCGTCAGAGACAACGGCGCCGGCTTCGACATGCAGTACGCAAACAAGCTGTTTGGCGTCTTTCAGCGTCTGCATCTTGCCGAACAATTTGAAGGCACCGGAATTGGACTTGCCACCGTTCAGCGCATCATCCATCGCCACGGCGGCCGGGTCCGGGCCGAAGGAGCGGTAGATCAGGGCGCCACCTTCTATTTCTCACTGCCTAAGGTACACGATCTGGCGGACAGGACGGCGAGGACGTCATGAGCACACTGGGACGCATTTTGATCGTCGAGGACGATCCGAACGACGTGGAGCTTACGCTGACAGCGTTGGGCGAATACAACCTTGCCAATGAGGTGGTAATCACCCGCGACGGACAACAAGCCCTGGACTACCTCTTTTGTCGGGGAGAATTTCACGCTCGCCCAAACGACAACCCCGCGGTCATGCTGCTCGATCTAAAACTTCCGAGGGTCGATGGATTGGAGGTGCTGCAGCAAGTCAAGGCAGACGCGCGTCTGAGGATGATTCCGGTGGTGGTGCTGACATCATCCCACGAGGAAAAAGACAAGATGAGAAGCTACGATTTCGGGGTGAACGCCTACGTCGTAAAGCCCGTCAACTTCCATGAGTTCGTCAACGCGGTCAAGGAACTCGGCGTGTTCTGGGCGGTCATCAACGAGCCGCCGCCGGGCAGCGTGAAGAAGTCAACGTGAAGACACAAACGTGAAGACACCCTTGCGAATTTTGTTGCTGGAGGATGACACCCGCGACGCGGGGCTCATCCAGGACGTTCTTGAAGCCGACAACTTCGCCTGCGACGTGATCCGCACCCAGACTCGCGCCGAGTTCCTGGCGGCTCTCGACGACGATGCAATCGACCTGATCCTCGCCGACTACACGCTGCCTTCGTTCGATGGGCTTTCCGCGTTGATGCTTGCCTCAAGCGCCCGGTCCGATCTGCCTTTCATCATCGTTTCGGGCACGCTCGGCGAGGAAGTGGCGGTTGAAGCGCTCAAGATCGGTGCGACCGACTATATTCTGAAGACCGGAATGTCGAGGCTCGTGCCCTCGGTGCAGCGCGCGCTGCGCGAAGCGCGCGCGCGAGCTGAACGCAAGATGGTCGCGGAGGCCGCCCGCGGGCGGCATGAAGCAGTCAAGGTCAAGACTCCTCTCCGGATCCTGTTGCTGGAGGACGACCTGCAGGACGCGAAGCTCATCCAGGACCTCCTTGAAACAGATCATTTCGTCTGTGAAATAACTTGCGTTCAAACGCGAGCCGAGTTCCTGGCCGCCCTCAAGAGCGGCGGGATCGACCTGATTCTCGCGGACTACCAGCTTCCTTCGTTCGACGGACTTTCCGCATTAGAGCTTGCGCGGAGCGAACGCCCCGATCTGCCTTTCATCTTTGTTTCGGGCATGATCGGCGAAGAAACGGCCGTCGATGCGCTCCGGATCGGCGCGACCGACTACATTCTAAAGCCGAGGCTGGCGAGGCTGGTGCCTGCCGTGCAGCGCGCACTGAGCGAAGCCCGCGAGCGAGCCGAACGCAGAGTCGCTGCGGAGGCCGCCCGCCGGAGTGAAAAAGAGCTGCTGGACGTAATCGAGGCGATCCCGACCATGGCATTTACCACCCTGGCCGACGGAAGCAGCGTTTGGGTAAATCGGCGATGGGTCGAATACACGGGATTGTCAGTTGATTCTACTTCGGGCAGCGGTTGGCGGTCTGCGGTTCACCCCGACGACTTCGATGGACACATCAACAAGTGGCAAGTGTCGATGGCCAGCGGTGAGCCGTTCGAAAACGAGGCACGACATCGTCGCGCGAACGGCGAATATCGCTGGTTCCTGGTCAGAGCTGTGCCGCTGCGCGACGAGGCCGGTCGGATCCGCAAATGGTATGGAACATTGACGGACATTGAAGATCGCAAGCAGGCGGAGCAAGAGCGCGAGAGGCTGCGACAACTCGAGGCGGACCTGGCCTATATGAACCGGGTAATGACCGCGGGAGAGTTGGCGGCGTCGCTGGGTCACGAAGTCAAGCAGCCGATCACCGCCGCGGTCAATGCTCGCCAGGGCCTGCACACGATGGCTTTCTCGTGAGACACCCGATGTGGCAGAAGCATGCGTCGCAGCCTCCGGAATGGTCGAGGCTGTGACGCGCGCCTCGGAGATCATCGACCGAGTTCGCTCGCTCTACCGGCGAGGTCCGCCACTGCTGGAACCGGTTCAACTAAACGAAATCGTTCGGGAGATGACGGTTCTTTTGCGCCAGACGGCGAACCGGGGCTCCATTTCACTCCGTACTGCGCTAGACCCGGGGCTTCCGGCGACGACAGCAGATCGGGTACTGCTGCAGCAAGTCCTGATGAATCTGATGATCAACGGCATCGAGGCAATGGGAGACACGGGTGGTGAACTGACTGTCACCTCGAAAAGGAGCGACGACGGTCAGTTGTTGATTTCGGTAACTGATTCCGGCACCGGGCTGCCTGACGATAGCGAGCGCATTTTCGAGGCCTTCTTCACCACGAAGCCGCAAGGCACCGGCATGGGACTGTCGATCAGCCGGCGGATCGTCAGATCGCATGGCGGCCGCTTGTGGGCGAGCCGCAACGCAGGAGGGGCGCGACTTTTCAATTCACGATGCCGGCGACGTGACCGGAGGTCCCTTACCTGAATGCCGGGAGCGCCGCAGCGCGCTTCGCTATTGCGAGGCCTAAAATGTTCGCCAGCCATCAACGAACAAGAAGCAGCCGTGAACGAACAGGAATCCACATTCGAATTCGGCTTTTCAAGGCCATTCGGGCGATCGACTATACGGTCATTTTCGTGCGCGACATGGTCAGCGATGCGTCGCTTCTATGAAGACATCCTTGGCTTTCCGCTGTTGCGAGAGCTTTCGCCGGGCTGGGTCGAATACCGGGTGGGCGACAACACGCTGGCCTTGGCCCGGCCAAGCCTGACGGCCGCAGATGCTTCCAACGCCCAGCGGCAGCGCCTCGCTTCAGCTGGCGTTCAAGGTTTCCGCTCCTGAAGTTGATCAGTGCGCCGACGAGCTGGTGCGGCATGGGCGTCAATCTGCTCTCACCGCCCACAGACCAGGCCTTTGGACATCGCACGCTGTTCTTCCGCGATCCGGATGGAAATCTGCTCGAGGTGTTTGCGGAAATGAGGCCGCAAGCGCGACTGAGACGCGCGCCTGAGGGCCGCAGCTGGATCAGGCACTTTCCGCCGCCCGATCAAGCAACGACAGCAATGCCTGCAGGATCGCCGTCGGTGGCGGCGGACAGCCGGGGATGTGAAGGTCGACGGGAACGACCTGCGAGACGCCGCCGACCACTGCGTAGCTGCCGGCAAAAGCAGCCGCCGTCGCGGGCGCAATCGCCCAATGCAACCACCCACTTCGGATCCGGGCGTCGCATCATGGGTTCGTTTGAGCGCCTCGCGCATGTTTTTCGTCACCGGCCCCGTGACCAGCAGCACATCGGCATGGCGCGGGGACGCGACGAAGCGGATGCCGAAACGCTCGACGTCGTAATAGGCATTGTTCAGCGCATGGATCTCCAGCTCGCAGCCGTTGCATGATCCGGCGTCGATTTCGCGGATCGAGAGGCTTCTGCCGAGGCGCCGCCGCGCGGCGCGCTGCGAGCAGCGGCTGCGAGTTCTTCGACGGCGGCCTGGTCCGGCGACGGGAGCCGGCTCCGTGAGCGGCGCCCGGAAGAAGCTTTGAAAGAGAAGTTTGCGCATCGTCTTCTCCTACAGGTCCTGCCCGGAATAGGAACAGTTGAACGATTTGTTGCAGAGTGGAAAGTCGGCGACGATGTTGTCCTCGATGGCCGCCTCGAGCAGCGGCCACTGAAACCAGGAGGGATCGCGGAGATGGCAGCGCTCGATCCGGCCGCCGTCGAGCCGGAGCCAGACCATGATGTCGCCCCTGAAACCTTCGACCAGCGCCATGCCCTCGCGCGGTCCCGGTTCGGACGGCGACCGGCACGCTGCAGCGCGCCGCCGGGCAGACGGTCCAGAATCTGGCTGCGCCAGCGACAGGCTCTGCTCGACTTCGCGAATCCGGATCCAGACGCGGGCGTTCACGTCACCCTCGTCGAGCACCGGCACGTCGAAGCGCAGATCGTAGTACGGGGCATAGCCCGGAGCCCGGCGGGCATCGAAGGCGCGCCCGGACGCGCGGCCGACATAACCTCCCGCACGGCAAACTGCTTTGCCAGCGCGGGCGAGACGATGCCGGTGCCGACGGTGCGATCCTGAAGCGAGGCGGTGTTGTCGTAGAGTTCGATCAGCGCGGGAAAGCGGACGCTGGATATTGTCGAGCGCCGCGCGGATGCGCCGCTTGCCCCTTTCGTCGAGATCGCGAGCAACGCCGCCGGGAACGATGACGTCTCGCATCAGGCGGTGACCGAAGGCGATGTCCGCCGCGCGCAGAACGTCCTCGCGCAGCACGTTGCAATGGGCCTGCATCAGCGCGAAGGATGCGTCGTTGCAGATCGCGCCGATGTCGCCGAGATGATTGGCGAGCCGTTCGAGTTCGGCGAGCAGCGCCCGCAGCCAGACCGCGCGCGCCGGCACGTCGAAGCTGCAGCGCGGCTTCGACGGCTCGCGAGAAGCGCATAGGGCATAGGCGACCGTGCTGTCGCCCGGAGACGCGGCCGGCAAGTTTTGCGGCGTCGCCGACGATCGGCGCCGCGTCATCAGTCCCTCGATGCCCTTGTGGGTATATCCCAGCCGCTGTTCCAGCCGGACCACGGTCTCCCCGCTGGCGGTGAAGCGGAAATGTCCGGGCTCGATGATACCCGGCATGCACGGGACCGACCGCGATCTGATGCAGGCCCGTCGCCTTCCGCCGGCAGGAAGCCGGTAGGGCATCGGCCGTCGGCGACGCGTCGATGCGATCGCCAAGCGGAAAGCGTACAGCCCCAGCGGTTGTGATCGAGCCAGCGCGCGGGCGTCGGGCAGGCCTTCCGCTGCCAAGCCGAACAGGTCGTTGACGGTGCGCTCCAGACCGAAGCGCCGGCGGGTGGTGTTGGCTGACCGAGGGATAAACGCGATCGGGGCAATCCAGGCTGACGACCGCGATCTTCCGGCCGTGATCCCGGTCGATGATCGCCATGTGCACCGCCGCGGGCTCACCCCAGAGGCCGAGCAGGCTCCAGCGTCCGTGCGCCAGCTCGCTTGCCTGCAAACTTCCAGACGGCGGCGTCGACCACGGTGCGCGGCCACGGGCTGTGCTGCTGGATACTTGACGGCCGTCCAGCATCAGATCGATCAGCGATGGCATAGTCCTGCTGATCCCTCAATTATCCAAGAAGACGTGGCGACGTGCTGGAACCAGACGACGAGCGGCGCGGGAAGATAGATTCCGGCGCCCAGAACCAGCGCGAGATGCGCGAACATCGGCACGTAGGAGGCTTCCGCCGATGCCGTGCTGCCGCGGGGTTCGCCGAACGCGACGCTGGTCAGGCGCAACGTCAATGCGCCGAAGGCAAGCAGTAGTCCGAACACCAGCGACGATCGCCAGCAGCGGCTGCCGCGCGAAGGTCGAACTCACGACCAGAAACTCGCTCATGAAGATGCCGAGCGGCGGCAGTCCGGCGATCGCGACGACGCCGACCACGAAACCCCAGCCAAGCGCCGGATGGGTCACCGTCAGGCCGCGGATCCGCGCTGATCCGCTGCGTGCCCTTGATCTGCGAGATGTGGCCGACGGCATAGAAGATCGCCGACTTGGTCAGGCTGTGCATCACCATGTGCAAGCAGCCCGGCGAAATTGGCGAGCGGGCCGCCCATGCCGAACGCGAAGACGATGATGCCCATGTGCTCGATCGAGGAGTAGGCGAACAGCCGCTTGATGTCGCGCCGGCGGTAGAGCATGAACGCCGCGAAGACCAGCGAGACCAGGCCCATCGTCACCATCAACGGGCCCGGAGCGATCGCGTCAGGATTGGCGACCAGCAGGATCTTGAAGCGCAGCAGCGCGTAGAGCGCGACGTTCAGCAGCAGGCCCGACAGCACCGCCGATATCGGCGTCGGACCTTCGGCGTGGGCGTCGGGCAGCCAGGCGTGCAGCGGCGCGAGGCCGACCTTGGTTCCGTAGCCGAGAAACAGGAAGACGAAAGCGACATTGAGCAGCGCCGGATCGAAGGCCGCGGCATGCCGGATCAACAGCGTCCAGACCATCGCCGTCCTGGCCTTCGCCCACGACCGGCCGCGCCGCCATGTAGACCAGGATGGTGCCGAACAGCGCGAACGCGATGCCGACGCTGCCGAGGATGAAATATTTCCAGGCCGCTTCCAGGGCTGCATGGGTGCGATAGATGCCGACCATCAGCACCGTGGTCAGCGTCGCGATTTCGACCGCGACCCACATCAGGCCGATATTGTTCGACACGAAAGCCAGATTCATGCCGAACATCATGGTCTGGTACATGGCGTGGTAGAAACGCAGGTAGACCGGCGTCAGCCGGCCGGTTTCGAGTTCGTGGGCGATGTAGCTCGCGCTGAAGATGCTGGTCGTGAAGCCGACGAAGGTGTTGAGCACGATGAAGACGATGTTGAGATCGTCGACCAGCACATACGGCCCCGGCCGGCGGGCGCTCGATGACAGAACAGCGACAGCGCCGAAAGGAAGGTCAGCGAGGCTGGCGACGACGTTCAGCCGCGCCGTCAGCCGGTAGCCGGGCAGCGCGGCGAGCAGCGCCGCCGAGCCGATCGGGATCCAGCAGGACCGCCGCCGCGGGATCGAAGGAAGACATCGCTCATCGGTGCTCGCCCCGGTAATCGTCGAGGGCGGAGACGTCGACGGAATCGAAGCGCTCGCGGATCCGGAACAGGAAGATGCCGATGACGATGAAGGCGATCAGGATCGAGAAGGCAACGCTGATCTCGACGACCAGCGGCATGCCCTTGGCGCCGGTCGCCGCCAGCACCAGTCCGTTCTCGAGCGACATGAACCCCACGACCTGGCTGACGGCATTGCGCCGCGTCACCATGACCAGAAGTCCGAGCAGCACGACCGACAGGGCGAAGGCGAGATCCTCGCGCGCCAGCGGATCGGCGTCGGCGGTGACCCGCAGCATCAGCACCATGGAGAGCGCGACCAGGGCCATTCCGGCCAGCATGGTCGGGCCGATACCCACGGCCGACTCGATGTCGCGATGAATGCCAAGCTGCTTGACGATGCGGTGCAGCGCCACCGGGATGACGATCGCCTTGAACACGAGCGCGATGGCCGCCGTGATGTAGAGATGCGGCGCGTTCTGGACAAAGGCCTGCCAGGCGACCGAAAGCGCCAGCACGACGGCGTGCAGCGCAAAGACGTTGAGCAGCGAATAGAGCCGGTCCTGGTACAGCATCATGAAGCTGATCAGGACGAGACCGCCGGCCAGCGTATGCGAGATGTCGAAGGCGAGGCTGTGCATCTGCATCAGAAACTCCTCGACACGAACAGCAGGAGCGTACCGAGCAAGCCCAGCATGAGCGCGGCGCCGAGAAATTGCGGAATGCGGAAAACCCGCATCTTCGCGGTCGCGGTCTCGAACAGCGCGAGCAGGAAGCCGGCGACCGCCAGTTTGACGACATAGGCGCCGGCGCCGATCGCGTAGGCCAACGGCGCCGGTACCGAACAGGGCGATCTTCCAGGGCACGAACACGCAGGCGATCAGCGAGATGTAGAGCAGCAGCTTGAGAAACGCGCCGAATTCGATCATCGCCAGATGGCGTGCCGGAATATTCGAGCACCATCGCCTCATGCACCATGGTGAGTTCGAGGTGCGTGGACGGGATTGTCGACCGGGATGCGCGCGTTCTCGGCGAGCGCCACCATGATGAGCGCGATCAGCGCCATTCCGAGCGACACCCGCAGTCCGACGTAGGACGAGGCCGAGGAAATTCGCGACCGTCGAAAGCTGGGTCGAGCCGGCAACCAGCGCCATGCAAAACACGATCAGGAGCATCGCGGGCTCGGCAAGCGCTGCGATCATGACTTCGCGGCTGGAGCCGATGCCGCCAAAACTGGTGCCGACGTCCATTCCGGCGAGCGCCAGAAAGAAGCGCGCGCTTCCGAGCAGCGCTACGATGGCGATCAGGTCGGCGGTCCAGTTGAACAGCAGGCCGGTCGCAAAGGTCGGCACCAGGGCGGCGGCAACCCAGATCGCGGCAAAGGTCACATAGGGCGTCACGCGGAACAGCCACGAGGCGTTGTCGGCCAGCACCACCTCCTTGCGGAGCAGGCGCAGGAGGTCGCGATAGGGCTGAAACATCGACGCGCCCTGGCGGCGCACCAGCCGCGCCTTGATCTTGCGCACGAAGCCGGTCAGCAGCGGCGCGAGCAGCAGCACCAGCAGCATCTGCACGCCCTGCACGATGATGTCCGAGATCACGACCATATCGCGAGCACCAGCAGCAGCGTGACGAGGGTGGCAAAGACGAGACTGAGATATTGCCGGATGGTCAGGAACTGCAGGCGGTTGAGCCAATCGGCGGAATAGCCGACCGCGCCCGCGATCGGCGCATACATCCCCTCCCAGACCAGATCGTGCAATTCGATCCGCAGCCGCGCCGGCCTGGTATCGCCGGGTGGCGGCATCTCGACATGGTCGCGGGCGTGGAACACCAGCGTGCCGAACACGCGGCGGATCGGCTGGGCGAAGCTTGCCGCCGAATACTGCGCCGCAGGCACGGAATCGGAAAAGCCGCAGCCCCAGGCGGGTCCCCGGCGCAGTGCACGCGAGGCGAAGCGATGAATGACGAAGACGGCTGATGAAGCGGATATCGTGATGAAGACCATCACCAGCAATCCGTTGTAGGAACTGCGGCTCTCGGCAATCGGCACGATCGAAAGCCAGGGTTCATTGGCCTGGATCGGCATGCGCCGCCGAGGATCTCGATGGTGATCGGCGACAGCGCGTCGATCACCAGTCCGGGCAGGATGCCGGCCAGCAGGCACAGCGCGGCGAGGATGAACATCGCCGCCAGCGAATAGCGGTCGACCTCGTTGGCGGTTTCCGCCGCCGTGCTGCGCGGCCGCCCGAGAAACGTCACGCCGTAAGCCTTGACGAAGCACGCCGCAGCCAGCGCCGCGGCCAGCGCGAGCAGCGCGCCGACCGCGGGCACCGTGATCTTCAGCGCCCATTGCGGCAATTCCGGACTTTGCAGCACGGCCTGGAACATCAGCCATTCGGAAACAAAGCCGTTGAAGGGCGGCAGCGCCGAGATCGCGACGCAGCCGACGAGAACGACAAAGCTCGTGAGCGGCATGCGATGGATGAGACCACCCAGCCTGTCCATGTCCCGCTCGCCCGTCGCGGTCAGGACGGCGCCGGCCCCGAAAAACAGCAGGCTCTTGAAAAAGGAGTGGTTGAGCACGTGAAACAGCGCCGCCGTGAACGCCAGCGCCGCCGCGAGCTTCAGGCCGTTGGCCTGAAAGGCCAGCGCAAGGCCGAGGCTGGCGAAGATGACGCCGACGTTTTCGATCGTGCTGTAGGCGAGCAGGCGCTTCAGATCCTTTTCCATCATGGCGTAGAGGATCCCCATGACGGCGGTGATGCCGCCGAGGAACAGCACGACCACGCTCGCCCACCAGGTCGGCTGTCCCAGCAGATCGAAGATGACGCGAATGAAGCCGTAGATCGCGACCTTGGTCATGACGCCGCTCATCAGCGCCGAGACGTGGCTTGGCGCCGCGGGATGTGCGAGCGGCAGCCAGACATGCAGCGGCACCAGGCCGGCCTTTGAACCGGCGCCGAGCAGCATCAGGATCAACACCAGTGTCGCGACGTATGGCGTGTGTTGGGCGGCGCGGATGGCGGCAAATCCGTAATCTCCCGCCGGTCCCGCCAGCAGGCCGAAGGCCAGCAGCAACGCGAGCGTGCCGAAGCTCGCCATCACCAGATAGACGTAGCCTGCCCTGGCGTTGCCCGGTTCGCGGTGATGCGCCATCACCAGCGCCCAGGACGCCAGCGACATGAACTCCCAGCACAGCAGATAGGAAAACGCATCGTCCGCGAGCACCACCAGATTCATGCCGGCCAGAAAGGCGGGAAAGAACGGCAGCACGCGGTGCGGCGCTGGTTCGTGGCGGCCGTAGCCGAGACCATAAAGGCTCGCCGACGCGCCGCCCAGATTGACCACGACAAGGAAGAACGAGGCCAGCGCATCCAGGCGGAAATGGGCGCCGAGCCACGGCAGTCCGATCGGCAGGATCGAGCGCGGACGTATTGGCTTCGCCCCGACCAGCCAGACCAGCGCGGCGGCCGCCGCCACAGTGCAGACTGCCATCGTCGAAGCCGTAGATCACTTCGGAGGCGCGCCTCGAGAGCGGCTCAGAACAATCGCCATCGCGGCGAGCGCCAGCAGCGTCGCGACGCACGACATCTGTAAAGGCGGCGGCCGACATCATTCCGACATCTGACCTCCGTCACGCGGCGGCCTGTCATCGAGAACGGTCAGCGGGCGTGGCCTTTCCTTTCAGCCGTATGCCCCGGCCCTGCCCGGTACTTGCGGCGCCTTCGCCGATCAACTCGATCCCCGCTCTGTCGAGGGCGTTGATCAGTTTCATCAGCGAGTCGACATTGCCGCGCACCACGGTGTCGCTGGCTTCCATGCGCTGGATCGTCGGAACCGAAAGCCCGGACATGTCGGCAAGCTGCCGCTGGTCGATGCCCAGCGGCATTCGGGCGGCCCGCATCTGGCCCGCGGTGATCATCAGGCCCGGCCGCCCAGACAGCATGAATCGCGGATCGAAACATCATGGTTGGATGCTAACTAATGATGTTATTCTGTCAATAAGTGATGTTTCAAATATCTTTACCGCGGGCCACCCGGCGGGGCGCCCCGATCCGCCGTCAGGACCGGATGCGACGTCCGCGGGCCGGCTCTGCCGCAACGGCCGCGCGCGAGGCAAAGCCGAGCGCGATCATCACGGCCGCCGCGGTCGAGCAAGGTCGGCACCTTGCCGGCGTGCTGGATGCCGAAACCGTAGGCGATCGGGCCAATGCGTCTGGCCCATGAAGAAGAAGAACGAATGCAGCGACAGCGCGGTGGCGCGCGCTTCCACCGACAATTCGCTGGCGAACACCTGCAGGCAGCCGTGGATCATGTAGAAGCCCCAGCCCATGAACAGCAGGCTCAGCGCCTGGATCTTCCAGCTCGGGCCCGAACGCGACCGCGACGAGTTGCAGGCCGACCAGCGTCGCGCCTGCGATCATCATGCCCTTGACGCCGAGCCGCGGCAGAAAGCGCGACACCGTCAGCGTGTAGAACAATCCGCCGACGGCAAAGCCCGCGATCACGATGCCGGCGATCGACAGCGAGGTCTCGCCGAGTTCGAACAGGAACGACGGCGATGAACGGAAACAGTCCGAGCACGCAGCAGCCTTCGATGAACACGGCCGCATAGCAGATGCGCGCGTTCGGGATTGGTGAAGATGGTGCGATAGCCGTTGCTTGAGCGCCGACAGATTGGTCCTGCGGCGGACGCGTCAGCGCGGCGCCGCGAAAGCCGGCGGCCACCGCGATCGAGGCCACCACGACGAGCACGCCGAGCACCGCGAGCACGCCGCGCCAGCCGAGGAAGTCGCCGATCAGGCCGGACAGCGGATGCGCCCAGCAGATTGCCGGTCATGGCGCCGGCCAGCGTGCGCCCGATCGCGACCTGGCGCTTGTCGGGCCCGACCAGATCGCTGGTCAGACCGAGCGCGACCGGAAACACGCCGCCGGAGCCGATGCCGGCGAGGATGCGCGGTCGCAAACAGCAGCGAGAACGAGGTCGCCATCGCGCCGAGAATGTTGGCAAGGCCGAGCAGCACCAGGCACACGATCATCAGCCGCGCCTTGCCGAACAGATCGGCCGCGGCGCCCAGCACCGGCTGGATGATCGCAAAGGTGAAGGCGAACACGGCGGCGAAGCTGGCGGCGGTGGCGATGCTGACGCGCGAAATCGTCGGCCACGTGCGGCAGCACCGGATCGAGCGCGCGCGCCGACAGGCTGGCCGCAAAGGTCGCGAGCGCAATGATATTGAGCGCCGGCGGCAGGCGGCTGGACGCGGTCACGACACGCATCCGCGCCTTCAACGCGCTGTCTTGTGCCAGCGCGTCGAACTCCATCAGCGTCTTCACCAGACGCCTCGAATTCGCGCAGCGGCACCATGTTGGGCCCGTCCGACGGCGCGCGATCGGGATCGGGATGGGTTTCGATGAACACGCCGGCGACGCCGACCGCGACCGCCGCGCGCGCCAGCACGGGGACGAATTCGCGCTCGCCGCCGGATGAGGTGCCCTTCCCGCCCGGCTGCTGCACCGAATGGGTGGCGTCGAAAATCACCGGCGCGCCGGTGGTCCGCGCCAGGATCGGCAGCGCGCGCATGTCCGACACCAGCGTGTTGTAGCCGAACGAGGCGCCGCGCTCGGTCACCAGCACGTTGGGATTGCCGCCGCCGGTGATCTTGGCTGACGACGTTCGCCATGTCCCACGGCGCCAGGAACTGGCCCTTCTTGACGTTGACGACCTTGCCGGTCGCCGCCGCCGCCAGCAGCAGATCGGTCTGCCGGCACAGGAACGCCGGGATCTGCAGCACGTCGACCGCCTGCGCGGCCTCGGCGCATTGCGCGGCCTCGTGCACGTCGGTCAGCACGGGCAAACCGAGCGAGGAGCGGATCTCGGCAAAGATCGGCAGCGCCTGCGCCAGGCCGATGCCGCGCGCGGCCGAGCGCTGGTGCGGTTGGCCTTGTCGAAGGAGGTCTTGTAGACGAGGCCGATCCTGAGGCGGCCCGCGATCTCCTTCAGCGCGGCCGCCACTTCGAGCGCGTGCGCGCGGCTCTCGAGCTGCGCATGGGCCGGCAATGATCGAAATCGGCAGATCGTTGCCGAATTTGACCGGGCCGACCGAGACGACCGGTGCTGCATCGAGTTTCGCGTTCAAGGGATTTTCCTTCGTATCTGGCGCGGACCATGCCGGTCCGCGCTATCAGGATCAACCCCGTTTAACCCCTGAATATCAGGGTTGCGCCGGCGGTTATTTTACCGCGGAGAACGCCGTCGGCACCAGCAACTGGCTGACGATGTTGTCGATGATCTGGCCGTCCTCCTCGCTCTTGGCGCGGCCGGCGATCCAGTCGGGATCGGACTGAAATGCGGTCCATTTCTTTTCGCGATCGGCAAGCGAGTCCCAGGCGACGAAATAGGTCAGTTCCTGATTGGAGGTGCCGATCAGCGTGGTGTAGAAGCCGGCCTGCTTGATGCCGTGCTTGTCCCACAGTTTCAGCGTCAGCGTATCGAAGCGCTTCATCAGCGCCGGCAGGCGGCCCGGCAGACAGCGATAGACGCGCATTTCCATGATCATCGGTAGTCCTCCCTTGTTCTTGCGCAGGAGGTTACTAGCGGGCCGTGCGGGAACTGTCTTGAGCCGGGCGCGCACGCCCTGCAACACGGGCGCATGACTGACGGAGAAATCGCAGGGTGGGCAAAGCGCGCGCTCGCGCCGTGCCCACCATCTGTCCGCGATCGTGATCGTTGCAGTGATCGGAGCACGCTTCGCTTTGCCCACCCTACGAATCAGTCGTCAGACCAACCGGCTCTGCGCCATCGCCGCCTGAATGAACGACGCAAACAGCGGATGCGGCTCGAACGGGCGCGACTTCAGTTCGGGGTGGAATTGCACGCCGATGAACCAGGGATGGTCCTCGTATTCGACGATCTCGGGCAACACGCCGTCGGGCGACAGGCCCGAGAAGCGCAGGCCGTGCTGCTCGAGCCGGTCCTTGTAGGCGGTGTTGACCTCGTAGCGGTGGCGGTGGCGCTCCGAAATCTCGGTGGCGCCGCCATAGACTTCCGACACCCGGCTGCCGCGCTTCAGCGCCGCCGGATAGGCGCCCAGCCGCATGGTGCCGCCGAGATCGCCGCTCTGCGACCGCTTCTCCAGCTCATTGCCGCGCAGCCATTCCGTCATCAGGCCGACCAGCGGCTCCGGCGTCGGGCCGAACTCGGTGGAATTGGCCTGCCTCGATGCCGACCAGATTGCGCGCGGCCTCGATCACCGCCATCTGCATGCCGAAGCAGATGCCGAAATACGGCACGTCGCGCTCGCGCGCGAACTGCGCCGCGCGGATCTTGCCTTCGGCGCCGCGCTGGCCAAAGCCGCCGGGCACCAGAATGCCGTTGACGTGTTCGAGGAACGGCGCCGGGTCCTCGTTCTCGAACACCTCGCTCTCGATCCAGTCGAGATTGACCTTCACCTTGTTGGCGATGCCGCCATGCGACAGCGCCTCGATCAGCGATTTATAGGCGTCCTTCATGCCGGTGTATTTGCCGACGATGGCGATGGTCACCGCGCCTTCGGGGTTGCGCACGCGCTCGTTGATGGCGTGCCAGCTCTGCAGCGCCGGCGGGATCTTTGGCGCGATGCCGAACGCGGCCAGCACCTCGTCGTCGAGGCCGGCGGCGTGATAGGCCTCGGGCACCGCGTAGATGTTGTCGACGTCGCGCGCCTCGATCACGGCGCTTTCGCGCACGTTGCAGAACAGGCCGAGCTTGCGCCGCTCCTCCTTCGGGATCTCGCGGTCGGTGCGGCACAGCAGGATATCCGGCTGGATGCCGATCGAGCGCAGTTCCTTCACCGAGTGCTGGGTCGGCTTTGTCTTCAATTCGCCGGCGCTCGGGATGATAGGGCAGCAGCGTCAGATGAATGTAGACGGCGTGATCGCGCGGCAACTCGTTCTTGAGCTGGCGGATCGCCTCGAAGAACGGCAGGCCCTCGATGTCGCCGACGGTGCCGCCGATCTCGACGCAGCACGAAATCGTACTCGTCATTGCCGGAGAGGACGAATTCCTTGATCGCGTTGGTGACGTGCGGGCACCACCTGGATGGTGGCGCCGAGATAATCGCCGCGGCGTTCCTTGGAGATGATGTCCTGGTAGATGCGCCCGGTGGTGATGTTGTCGGCCTTGGTGGCCGGACGCCCGGTGAAGCGCTCGTAATGGCCGAGATCGAGATCGGTCTCGGCGCCGTCGTCGGTCACGAACACTTCGCCGTGCTGGTACGGCGACATCGTTCCAGGATCGAGGTTGAGATAGGGGTCGAGCTTGCGAGAGGCGGACCTTGTACCCGCGGGCCTGCAGCAGGGCACCAAGTGCCGCTGAAGCCAGACCCTTGCCGAGCGAAGAAACCACGCCGCCGGTGATGAATATGTACCGCGCCATGGGACTCAACCTTTAAGGCCACGTGCGGCGATTCGCCAAAACGAATCGCGGTTCCCGGCAAACATTTTGCCGGGCTGTGGGTGACGTGAAATTTACAGCGTTATCAGTGTATTGATGGGGAGTTGTTGATGCAGGATGCCAGCTGGCGTCCTGCATGGCCACCTGCAATTGCGAAGTTTACTGCGACCGCGGCGCCTGCGGGCCCGACGGCGCCGGCTGGCCCTGCTGTTCGTCGGCCTTCTTCAGCAGATCAAGCACGCCGCCGGAGGTCGGCGGGGTGATCAGGTCGCCGCCGCCCGCGGGCTGCGACTGCGAAGCCGGCTGGCCGCCGAGGATCGAGGCCGGCTTGCGCTCGTAGCCGGCGTACCAGGACAGGAACAGGCTGGTGACGAAGAAGCCGCCCGCCAGTATCGCCGTCGTGCGCGCTCAGCAGATTGGCCGTGCCACGGCTCGACATGAAGCCCGCGCCGCCGCCCATGCCAAGGCCGCCGCCTTCGGTTTCTGCAGCAGCACGGCGCCGATCATCACGGCGACGATCATGAGGTGAATGACGATAACAACGGTCTGCATCTCATAACCTTCCGTCACAAGCCAGCGGCGCCGGTACCGGCTGCAGCTTGGGCTTTGCGGGTTTTCCTGAAGTTGCGCGGTGTTACACGATCGGGCCGGCCATTGCCACCCCGATACCACCGGGGTTTAGCTAGGGACAGCCGGCCGCAATAGCAAGGAAATCGGCCGCTTTCAGGCTGGCGCCGCCGACCAGGGCGCCGTTGACGTTGGCGACCCCCATCAATTCGGCGGCGTTCGAGGGCTTGACCGAGCCGCCATAGAGAATTCGGATCCGGCCGCCGTCCGCGCCAAACCGATCGGTCAAGACGCCCCGGATAAACCGATGTACTTCCTCGACATCTTTCGCGCGTCGGCGTCAGCCCGGTGCCGATCGCCCAGACCGGCTCGTAGGCCACCACCAGATTGGCCGACGGTCGCCCCGTCCGGCAACGAACCCGCAAGCTGCCCGCCACAGATATCGAGCGTCTGGCCGGCATCGCGCTGCTGCCCGGGTCTCGCCGATGCGAGACGATTGCGGTCAGCCCCGCGCGCCAGGCGGCCTCGGCCTTCTGCCGCACCAGCGCATCGCTCTCGCCATGGTCGGCGCGGCGTTCGGAATGGCCAACGATGATGGCGCGGGCGCCGGCATCCGCCAGCATTTCGGCTGAAAGATCGCCGGTATGGGCGCCGGACGGCCTTGGGATGGCAATCCTGGGCCCCGACCACGAGCTTTCGAGCCGCGGGCCTTGTCGGCAAAACCAGCGATCAGCGTCGCGGGCGGGCAGACCAGCAAATCGGCTTTCGCGGCCAAGCGCCGGCGCGCCGGCCAGCATGGCCTCAAATTCGGCCACCGAAGATTTCAGGCCGTTCATCTTCCAGTTGCCGGCGATCAGCGGCCGGATGGCGTCGGTCATGTCGAAGTCCCACCAAGAATAGCGCGACATGGGCTAGCAGGAGGCCGGCCGCCAGTTCCAGACCCCCGCGTTAACCGCTTCAATTCGCCGTAGCGCTGAGGTTGCGACGGCGCTTCCGCCACTTTATGATGCGGTCTCAACTCGGTGACGCCCTGCAGCGAATTCGGTTATCGAATTCGCCTTTCGGGACGGCCCGGTTCCCCTCCTTTAAAACAAGTTGGACCCATGCTTCGAGGAATGCGGAAAGCCTCATCAAACTGGCTCGGCAAGACTTGTCATGGCCGTGGTGATGGGCGTTTTGATCGTCAGTTTCGGGATCTGGGGCATCGCCGACATCTTCAAGGGATTTGGCCAGTCGACGCTGGCCAAGGTCGGCGGCACCGAGATTTCGACCGAGCAATTCCGCCAGATCTACACCGACAAGCTGCAGCAGCTCGGCCGCCAGTTCGGCCGTCCCTGACGTTCGGAGCAGGCCCGTGCCTTCGGGGCTTGATCGCCAGGTGCTGCAGCAGACGCATGGCGGAAGCTGCGCTCGACGAGGAGGCCCGGCGCATGGGGCTCGGCCAGTCCGACGCGGAAGACCATGCGCATGATCTACAGCGATCCCAATTTCAAGGGATTGAACGGCCAGTTCGACCCGGCAGCGCTTTCAGGCGGTGATCCGGCAGTTCGGCTACAGCGAACAGCGCTATCTCGCCGAGCAGCGCCGCGTCGGCCTGCGCCGCCAGATCGCGGGCACGATCTCGGCCGGGCTGGAGCCGCCGAAAGTCGCTGATCGATGCGCTGACGCGCTTCCAGAACGAGCAGCGCTCGATCGACTACATCAAGCTCGACGCCGCGCAGGCCGGCACACATCGATCCGCCGTCGCCGGAGACGCTCGCCGCCTATTTCGACGACCACAAGACCCAGTTCCGCGCGCCCGAATACCGCAAGCTCTCCTTCGTCGTGGTCGACGCCCGAGGAAGATCGGCAAGTGGACCGAGGTTTCCGACGAGGACGCCAGGAAGGCTTTCGAGCAGCGGCGCGCAATCGGCTCGGGACACCGGAACGCGTGAAGTCCCGCAGATCGTGTTTCCCAATGCCGAGGAGGCGCTGGCCGCGCGCAGCCGCCTCACCTCGGGAACGTCGTTCGACGATCTCGCCAAGGAGCGCAACCTCAACCTCGTCCGGACGTCGATCTCGGCCTGATCACGAAATCCGCGATCCTCGATCCCGCGGTCGCCGATGCAGCGTTCTCGCTGCCGTCCGGCGAGATCAGTCAGCCGGTGCAAGGGCCGTTTCGGCGTGGCACTGGTCAAGGTCGGCAAGATCGAGGCCGGGCACGATCCCGACTTACGAAGGCGTGGCCGCGCAGGTGAAGAAGGAGATCGCCACCGAGCGCGCGCGCGCAAAGGTCGCCGAGCTCCACAACAAGATGGAAGACGAGCGCGGCGGCGGCGCCAGCGTCGTCGAAGCCGCGCAGAAGCTCGGGCTCACCACCGTCACGATCGACGCCGTCGATCGCTCCGGCCGGATGCCGAATGGACCAGCCCGTCGCAAAATATTCCGCGCGGTCTCGACGTGGTCTCGCAGGCCTTCAGCAGCGACGTCGGCGTCGACAACGAGCCGATCCAGTTCAACGGCGGCTATGTCTGGTATGACGTGCTCGGCATCACGCCGTCGCGCGAGCGCAACCTCGACGAGGTCCGCGACCAGGTCGAGGCGAAGTGGCGCCAGGACCAGGTCTCGACCAGGTTGCGGGCGAAAGCGACCGACATCGTCAGAAGCTCGACACCGGCGGCAAGCTCGCCGACGAGGCCGCGAGCGTCGGCGTCGAAGGTCGAAACGGCGGCCGGCTTCCGCCGCGACGCCGCGCTGCCGGGCGTGCCCGACAGCGTGATCTCGGCCGCGTTCCGCACCGCCAAGGATGGCACCGGACAGGCTCCCGGCGCTCGGCGGCAGCGAATGGATCGTGTTCCGCGTCACCGACGTCGACGGTGCCGCCGGTCGATCTCGCCTCGGATGAGGTGAAGAAACTGAAGGAGACGCTGCAGCGCGGGCTGAACGACGAGCAGGTCGCGCAATATGTCAGCAAGATCGAGTCCAATATCGGAATGACAATCAACCAGGCCGCCTTCGCACAGGTGACGGGCGCGAACAACTGACCCAATCCTGAAAGCATGCGATGGACGACCTGAAATCGATCATCGGAAAAGTCGCGACCGGCGCGACGCTGTCGCGCGACGAGGCGGCCTCCGGCGTTCGATAGCCGTGATGTCCGGCGAGGCCACGCCCTCGCAGATGGGCGGCCTGCTGATGGCGCTGCGGGTGCGCGGCGAGACCGTCGACGAGATCACCGGCGCGGTCGCGGCGATGCGCAGCAAGATGCTGCGGGTCACCGCGCCGCCGGACGCGGTCGACGTGGTCGGAACCGGCGGCGACGGCTCCGGCTCGGTCAACGTCTCGACCTGCGCCTCCTTCATCGTGGCCGGCGTCGGCGTGCCCGTGGCCAAGCATGGCAATCGCGCGCTGTCGTCGCGCTCGGGCGCCGCCGACGTATTGGCTTCGCTCGGGGTCAAGATCGACCTCACGCCCGAACAGGTCGGCCGCTGCGTGCAGGAAGCCGGCATCGGCTTCATGTTCGCGCCCGCCCATCATCCGGCCATGAAGAATGTCGGCCCGACCCGGGTCGAACTCGCGCACCCGCACCATCTTCAATCTGCTGGGGCCGCTGTCCAACCCCGCCGGCGTCAAGCGGCAGATGGTCGGCGTGTTCTCGCGGCAATGGGTGCAGCCGCTGGCGCAGGTGCTGAAGAATCTCGGCTCGGAAGCCGTCGTGGGTGGTGCACGGCTCCGATGGGCTCGATGAGATCACCCTCACCGGTCCGACCTTCGTCGCAAGCCTCCAGAACGGCGAGATCCGCACCTTCGAGGTGACGCCGGAAGAGGCCGGGTCTCGCGTGCGTGGGCGGCGAGGCGCTGAAGGGCGGCGACGCCGATGCCAACGCGGTGGCGCTGCAGAGCGTGCTCAACGGCAAGCCGAGCGCCTTTCGCGATGTCGCGCTGTTGAATGCCGCGGCGGCGCTGATCGTCGCCGGCCGTGCCAGGGATTTGAAGGAAGGCGTCGCGCTCGGCACCAAATCGCTCGATAGCGGTGCGGCGGCGGCCGCGGCTGAAGCATCTGGTCGCGGTCTCCAACGGCTGAAGGCTTTGCGATGTCGGACATCCTGAGCAAGATCGAGGCCTACAAGCGCGAGGAGATCGCCGGCGCCAAGCGCGCGCATCCGCTGGCAAACATCGAGGCCCGCGCCAGAACCGCGCTCGCCGCCGCGTGGCTTCGTGCGTGCGATCCGCGAAAAGCTGGCGCGCGGCGATTATGCGCTGATTGCCGAGGTGAAGAAGGCTTCGCCCTCGAAGGGACTGATCCGCGCCGATTTCGATCCGCCGGCGCTGGCAAGAGCCTACGAGGCCGGCGGCGCGGCGTGTCTGTCAGTGCTGACGGATACGCCGTCGTTCAGGGCCATCTGGATTTCATGGTGGCGGCGCGCGCGGCGACCAACCTGCCGGTGCTGCGCAAGGATTTCATGTTCGACACCTATCAGGTGGTCGAGGCCCGCGCCCACGGCGCCGACTGCATCCTGATCATCATGGCGGCGCTCGACGATGCCGCCGCCAAGGACATCGAGGACGCGGCGATCGCGCTACGGCATGGACGTGCTGATCGAAATCCACGACCGCGCCGAACTCGATCGCGCGCTAAAACTTCGTTCGCCGATGATCGGCGTCAACAACCGCAATCTGCGCACCTTCGAGACCACGCTTGGCGACCAGCGAGGCGCTGGCGCCGCTGATCCCGAACGACCGACTGATGGTCGGCGAAAGCGGCATCTTCGCGCCCGCCGATCTCGCGCGGCTCGAGCGCGTCGGCATCTCGACCTTCCTGGTCGGCGAAAGCCTGATGCGACAGGCCGACGTCACCGCGGCGACCCGTGCGCTGCTGGCGCGGCAGAACTCCGGCAGTTTGAGGCCCTTTAGCGAGATTAATGAAATCAACGGCGTAGATTGAAAATCCGGAGAGCAGGCACCGACCGGAAACCTGATCGGGATAACGCTGGGATAACAAGTCTCGCCAGTTCGTCGACATAGCCCAGCTTCCCGGAAACCCTCAACCAGTGACTGATAGTACGGAGTTTCTTCTTCGATGTTCGCGGCATGCCAGAGGACGCCAACTTTGGGGATGCGACCCTGCCGTTGTGCGCGCGCTAGGCGTGGCCACATCGCAGCCGTGCTGCCGAGTAATGTGGTGAATTCGCGTCGTCTCATGTGCTGCTCCAGCCAGAGACCGCTCGCGAGTATAGCAGCTTTTGGGCTTTGTCTGTACCGCGCTGCAGTGCCATGAGCGCGGCAATGTGGCTCAGGTCAAACCCGGACTTCCTCCTTGGGGGCCGCACGTCCGCTTCCGCCGAGTGCAGACATTGGTCCGGGAGGGCAGTCCGTTGGTCAAGCGGCGCCAATTCGGCAGCACAGCTGAGTGCAGCACCCTCGGCATGATGGCCACGGTCGTCGTCAATATTTCGACGTCATCGCCCATCAGGTGCGAACGCGCCACCACCGAGGAAGGTGTCCGACCCCTCGCGCGCGGACCTCGTCAGCGTCACGTTGCTGCCGAGGCGCGCCCTTCCGGGGCCTAGCAGCAGCGACAAGGCCAGCCAGCGATGATGTCCGTGTTCTTTGTCGAGGGCGGGGGGCCTCGATCTGCGCCTTCAGAGACGGCGTGCCCGGGCAGCCTCAGGTTCGCAACACAGCCGTCAGCGTCGGCCCAAGCCGGGGCTATGGAAAATCGTCGCCCGCGCGGGTTGCGGCCGCGACGATTGGCGGGAGGTTCGCCGCGCCGCCCTCGCGTCTGCCAGCGCGGTGAGGAACTTTCTCAAGCCAAGGGTTGCAGTCTGCCGAGCCGGTCGTAGACCGAGCGGGACGGCGTCGGTCTCGTCGGCTTAATCATCTCGGCGATCGGGACTCGGTTCATGCGAAACCCGGCCGCTTCTTCAGCCTACCGAATTCCGGATCTGGCGCGGCAGTCTTCGAACCGGCTCAGGAGGACGGGCGGCCCGCAAAAGCGTGCGGCGTGGTAAGCGGCCTGTGCCGCGATCGCCCGGTCGGGAAGCACTGCTGCCTCGCTGTACGCCTTCATTGGCGGCGGACTGGTGTCGATCAGCCGATCGGAAACGGGATCCCAGCGGGTGCTGCCGCGAGATTGGATCAGTAGCCCGCTCCGGCGCGTTCCTCCGGACATTCGCGCGCGTTCTAAAGCTCCTAGTGATGTTGGCATCACACGGCACCATTGGATGGATTAGTATTGCAAACCGACGGTGCCCAGCACCACACCTCTTTCCTTGCGACTCGATCTCGCTCGGTAGGCTTTCCAGCCGCCTTCCATAACTTCATACGGCCTGCAGATCTGCTACGCACGGTGGTAGCCGCTTCTCAGGCACCCTGCCGCAGCGGCAAGGCATTTACTATTCCGCCGCTGGAACCAAAGTCCCACAATCTTGCTTGTTTTTCTAAACAACGGAGGAACATCATGATTTCCAAATGGCTTGCAATAGCATTCCTGGCCGCAGTGATAACCGGCCCGGCGTCGGCGCAGACTACCAGTGCTACCACGCACAAGGAGGGTGAATGGCGCGGTTCTAAGCTCGCTGGGGTTGATGTGTACAATGAAGCAAACGAGAAGATCGGCGACGTCAACGACGTGATTTTGGACAGGTCGGGCAAGGTGAGCAATGTCATCCTAGGTGTGGGTGGCGTTCTCGGCTTGGGCGAGCACTATGTGGCAGTCCCCTTCGATAAGCTGACGTGGGTTGACCAGCCCGTGATCTCGACAACTGCCTCAACAACGTCCGCACCGGCGAATGCTCCTGCCACTACTTCCGCTCCGGACGGCACCAAGCGAAGCCACCACCGGTGCCGTAACTACCACCACGACCACCACCACAACCGCCGCCAGTAGCCGTTGGTATCCCGATCACGTGGTGTATAACGCCACCAAGGACGAATTGAAGGCCATGCCGGAGTTTAAGTACTGAGCTGACGTACGTTTCAAAACGGCTTTCACGGAGGGCCGCGGTTGCGTTCCTTCATCAAGGCGTCTATGCCATTGCGTTGCTGGCAAGGTTCACCTTTCGGTCCGACGGCAGATGCGGGCGGGGAATAGGCTTTCCGAACCGTCGGCCGATCGCCTGGTGACAAGCAAAACGTTTACGTCTCGGGGAACCTAATGGTCGAAACAGGCCACTTTCCATCGTGACCGCTGATCGAGGTCGCAGGCCGTGTAATTCGTCAAGCCAGACGATTTCTCCACCGCTCTCGGCCTTGCCATTGGTGAGAGCCACGGATTTGCCTATCAGTAGAGAGCGAGCCTCCTCATACAAGCTGAAGTGGATCGTTGCCGCTTGGGGGGACGATCCATGGGTCAGCTCCCTACAACTTAAGCCTACAATTTAAGCGTGAAACTGAAAGGGGTTCCCATCAAAAATCCTATTGAGCGGTTGGGATCGGCCCATACTGCAAATAAACGAAAAACCCGGTATCCAAGCCGGGGCCCGTGATGCCGCTGGGTACAACTGAGGCGGCGACACTCTCGTCCTATCTCGCGAAACTTCTGCTCAAGTTTGGGCCAGTGCTTCAAGACGTTCCCGCGTCGTGTCATCCGCCTGCCGGGCGCTTGATTATCTTCATTTCGAGGCTCTACGGGCTCGCCTTTGTGAGGAAACCATAAAGCGCTCGCCCTCCGTGAATAAACGGACGGCGAAAGGAGATATTCAAATATTTTATTTCGGTGGGCTTCAACCCGCCTGCCAGCTAGCCGGTTTTATCTCGGGTCTGTTGCGACCGTTACTACCGTGATGGAGCGGTGGCACCCTTCGCATTCAAAGAGATTGATACGTGTTGCAGCCAGGCATTTCACTTCGAGATGCCAAACCCGGCGTTGATTGCGTCGCCCAGCGTTGGCGATGGCTGTGCCGGACCTCGATGTGATCAGCGTCAGCCTCGCTGCGCGGCGACTGCCGCCTCTCGCGCCGCAGGCATCGCAGGTAGGCAACGCGGCTCTCTGGTCGAGCGGCAAGGTGACGGCTTCCCGCTCAGCCAGAGCCGCGTTGCCTATCTGGCTTTCTCGCCGGAACAGAAACGGCGCATTGATCTTCTCGATGGTGGATCCGGCCATCCTGCGCGGCCTGCTTTGGGTGGCCGGCGCTAATCGAGCCCCGCCGACGCCAAGGCAGTCAGGGCCGCGACCCACGGCCGGCGAAGACAGCGCGCCCCACCCGTCGACATCGACCCGCACGTTAGCTTCGGCTATGTCCGCTTTGCCCTATGAGCGCGATCAAGCTTGTGCGGCGGCGTAATATATCGCGAAGGGCCGATACCGGGAAGTAGCCAGCCTATTCGATCACCCGGTCGATGCGGGCGCTGAACGTCGGCGGAAATTCGAGCGATGCCGCTCCGCCATCGATCTTCCGCGCGCCAGGTGACTACCTATTCAAATGCCGCGATTGCAAGCACAACGGCGGCAAGGATCGGACCTGCATCGGCGACAAGCGGGCGATCATGTGCGCTGACTGCGCCTACGCACTGCCCGATGATCACGAACCTACGGATATGGCCACGGACAAGCACGCGCAATCTGTGCGTTAGGAACTTTATTCAATCTCATGATCGTTCTAACATTTGCACTGCCGCAGATAGGACAGAAGTACCAAGACTCACTTGCGATTACCCTCGGACCCGGACTGGGATTCCTACCGCACATCGTTCGATGACATTGAAAACCGTCACAATCATCATAACCACTGAATGCAATTTCAGGGGCGGGATAACCTGAACAATACACTTTCGTTCCAGTCCAGCATTTGGCCACCGTCCCCTTTTGAATCACTCTTCACGTATGTCATTCCCAGATCAGTGCAGTCTGCTGGCGACCCAGAGCAAAATGGGGCTGTCCCGATCCACATCCCTCGCTGCGCAAATGCATCCCTGGTTAGCAAGATAGCGGTTACTGCGAAGACTATCCTTAATGGGATCATAGACGCCTCCCTATCTGTGACAGATGTGGAGGGGTTCCAGGGTGGATACCCTGATCCACCGCAGAAGATATTTGAGCAGGCACAGGGCGAAGCGTGCCGCCGCCAAGGCGGGCGTTCCACCGCATTGCGCACAATGCGGCGGCCCATCGCCTCGCCGATCCGGCTCGCCTCACCGAGGCGATGGGCGCGTCTCTACTGCAGCAACGCCTGTCGGCAGGAGGCGTGGCGCGACCGGCATGGCAGTGAGAGTGTGGGCACTCTGCGAGGATGTCTACTGACAATACGGTATTGTCAGTAAGAGTATCCACGAATCACCTGATGCTGCCGTAAATCAAACGGCTTGCCCTTCGTTCTACTCTTGAGAAATTTCTCCACTGTAGAATGGCCGCGCTGCTTCCGCCGCGCCGACAGCGTCACCACCTTCGACTCTTCTGGTTTCGGCAATAGCTCGAGCGCGCTTATCTCCAGCAACGGCCGGCCATCGGACGTCAGCATGAACAGCGCAAACACCATCTCAAAAAACGCGACAATATGCCGGTTTCGATCGCGGTGATTTAACTGCTTGGTCCACTCGTAGAAGGCTGTCGATCGCGATATGGCCTTGTCCGAAGAGCCGCCGCCTCGTAGTCGTGCCGGCTCGTGCGGCGGTGTCGCGACTCCCACGGATACTGCTTCAGATACAGCTGCGCCCAGCCCTGGCCGAGGCCCGTAGCTGCGTTGCGGCCGCGGTGGATGAAGCCCAGGATGACCTCGTGGTTCCGATGGTCGTCCATGAAACCAACTTTCGCGCAGCCAAACTGTTGCAGGATCCGCCCGACCACTTCACGGCACGCCTTGCGGCCGAGGTGGTGGCGCCACCTGGCATGAGAACGCCCATCGTCTCCTCCTCTGTTTGCTCCCAACGATGGCAAACCGGACTCAACCCCGCGACAGTTTGACCCACAACCGGTGGCATCGGTCTTATGCGAGCCTTCGTGCGTCTCGCTCGCTCACGCGGGCGCGCGTCGAGGCGCGAAGCGTCGCGCGCCTCGAGCGCACGCGAATGTGCTGTGCATCTCGATGTGGTTCGTGGTCGCGCCGAACACGCGCCAAGCTCCTTCTGCGTTAGGTCCTTGCGCCAGAAGTTATTCCCGACACGCAGCGCCCGGAAGGCTCTTGATAGCTTGACGGGCCGCCGACGCCCGATGATTCGGCGCCGTCCGTAGTCGGCTTCTTGAGCATCAGACTACAGATCTGAGGGTCGGACGTTCAGATCGTTCCGGGCGCGCCAGCAAAATCCAATTACTTAGCACCTGATTTCGCGTTTATGGTATGGTGCGACCGCTCCGGGGGCACACCGAGCACAGAATACGTCAGTACCCTCTCGAAATTTGTGGACTGAGGTGTGAAGGCGTCCGTGTCGTGGTGCGCATCGGCGCTCCGCCACTAGCTTTTTCGTCCGACACCAACTGAGGGGACTTATTCCCCCTCGACGTTTGCCAATCACGATACTTTCGCTTCCGGATCGGTTGACGCCTCGAGCAACGGCATGTCGAGGCTGGGAATCTCGGGCATAGCCTTGCCGGCGATGCCCTGCAGGTCGCCCACCATTCCGACCGTAGAGTCGACAACCGCCAGGATCTGCGCCTCTCGCTTCGACCACTGCTTGCCCATAAACTTCCGCTCCCGGTTCGAGGTCTTCGCGCATGTCGTTGAATTTCTCGATCACGGCTTCGACGCGCTGGCGGAATTTCATGCCGGTCAGATACTTGTAGACCTGCTCCATCTTCGTTTCCTGGCCTTGCTGGACAAACCGCGAGTTGGAAAGCTCGATCAGGGACTGCCGCAGCGCCACGGCGACGGGCAGGGCGCAACGCGGGTGAGCGACCCAAACGTTGTCGACCAGGTCGAAGTGTTCGATATGCTTTGGCAGGGCTTGTGAGATGATGAGCGCGACGTCCGCGCCGCATCGGCGCTGGTCTTCGCGGAGCTTAGGAAGCCAGCCATCGCTCCAGGCTTTCGTGCGCTTCAGCTCCCACAGGATAATGCCCGCCGGCGATCCGATTGTTGCGTTGACGCGATGCACGACGTCGGCGCCAAGTTCGCCCTTGGCGACCGGTTCGACGGCATCCATGGGAAAACGTGCGCGAAGCATTTCCTCGAGGTCCGCCTCGAGAGCTTCACCTTGGGCCTGTTGCGAGCCTTGCGCTGCTTTGCGCTTGAGCTCCTCAATTGTGCGGCTCATGGATCTGATTGTCTGGTCCTTTTCGACGACCTTCAACCGGGCTGCTTCATCGGGCTCCTGGCCGTGGGCGGCTACGGGGCTCGGCCCGCTCAGCTCGCCCAGCCTTCACTGGATTTTCCGCCGACGCGGGAGCAATATTACCGCAGGATGCAGGCTGCGGGCCGTGCATCCGTATGATGTCGGTTTGTGTCTCCCGTGCGCTGAAGCCAAACGCCATGACTTATCCATCGTGCACGAGTGCGCCTCGCGTTGCTTTGTAGCGCCTGCCCTTGTCTTGGCATCGTCGGCCCAGGCTGTCGATATCTGGACCGTCGGCGTCGACAACACCCGCCAGGGCTGGAACAGGTCCGAAACGGTCTTGAACGGCCGCGAACGTGCCCAGGCTGAAGAAGATTCGCGACTTCACGGTTGACGAAAAGATCGACGTATCGCCGCTTGTCGTGGGCGACAAGCTCTATGTGTTCACCATGACGAACACGGCCTATGTCTTCGACGTCAACACCGGCGCCGAACTCGTCAAACGCCAGCTTGCCGCGCCGTTCGACCCGGCCGACATCGCCAACCCACCGGGAAGGGCATGGACCTCCACAACATGTACCGCAACTGGGGAATTACGGCGACGCCAGTGATCGATGTGGCAACGAACACTCTTTATGTCACGACGTTCGGCAAGCCAAACGCCGCCAGCCAGAACACCGAGCGTAACAACATGCTCTGGATACTCGACGCGAACACGCTCGCCGACAAGAAGCCACCAGTGCTTATTGCAGGCAATGCCGACAACGGCGGCGGTGGGATCGCGAACGGCTTCACCACGCCGTACCAGAAGATGCGCGCAGGCCTGGGACTGTTGACCGATGCCGGTGGAAATAAGGCCGTGGTGGTCTCGTTCTCCATCAATGGCGAGAACCCGAATGGTCCGGGACACGGATTCGTCGTCGCGTACGACGTGCGCGGCCTCAATCGCGACGCCCGGTTTCACGCCGACGCCGGCGATCTGGAACGTCACCCCGGGAGGAGGTGCTGGCGGGGTGTGGATGTCGGGTTCCGGGCCTGCGATCGACGGTGACGACATTTACCTCGCCACAGGCAACGGGATGGACCCTGGGACCAAACCCGACAACTTCGCCGAGAGCTTCGTTAAGCTTCGTTATACGGCTGGCGTGTCCGGCGTAAACAATGGCAAGCCGACGCTCGCTGTAATCGATTACTGGGGCGCGTTCAGCGATTTTGAGCGCCGGGATAAAGCTGCGCCTCAGGACCGTGAGGCAGCTCAAGACCAGGACCTTGGCTCCGCCGGCGTCGTCCTCATTCCCGCGCGAGGTAACCTCATCGGAGGTGGCAAGGACGGCATTCTCTACAACCTCAACAAGGACAACCTCGGGAAGAATACGTGGGATCCCCACTTCAATCTCCCGTTCGTCGCGACGTATCTACCCAACGCGCCGAACGGACCGGCAGGTCTCCCGACGACGACGGCGGCCAATCCGAACTGGCCGATCGTCAAACTCGATCGCAACCTTCCCGCGCAGACACCCGCCGGGAAGAGCTATCACATCCACGGAACCCCGTGTACATGGAACGGGCGAACAGCGGGATTCTGTTTGTCTGGGGCGAGAACGAGCGCCTCAAGGCTTACAACTACGACTTTGCCACGAAGCGCATCGCGTCCTTCAGCGCCCAAGGCATGCAGGTGGCATCGGGAAACGATCCCGGTATGCCTGGCGGACGCCTCGTCGTTTCCTCCAACGGGACGCGATCCGGGCACAGGCGTTGTCTGGGGCACGTACCCGGTGCTCGGGGACGCGAACTCCAAGGTCGTTCCCGGCGCGCTCGTCGCGTACGACGCGACGCCGGCCGCCAACGGCAAGATGAAGCAGCTTTTTCAGCGACGCAAACCAGGCAGCAGTATGGGGTTCTTCGCCAAGTACTCCACGCCGGTGGTGGCGAACGGGAAGGTCTACGTCGGGACGTTCAGCAACAAGGTCGTCCAGTACGGCCTCTGACGCGACGGCCAGTTCCGCCTCGTCGTGAACATATGTTCAGGCGCGCAAGTGAAAGGGGAACCGCTGTGATGGCATGCTTTGCCCCGAGGCAGTTGGATCCAGACGGGAGCGCACATCAGCTTGCACCCGCAAGAAGCGGATGGACAGGCGCCTTTCAAGACCAAACTCGCTGGATGCAGCTTGAAAGACATCATGGCAACCGCAGTGCTGGCGCTAGTCGCTTGGACCACTGTGTCCCACGCGCAGACCGTGGATGCCGCCGCACCGACTGCGCCGGTGCCGCAGCAGCAGTCTGCTCCCCTTGAGGGCGCCGCACCCGCGGGCGACGGCCTGAGCGACCTGAATGCCGTGACCTTTAGCTGTGTCAGGGCTGAGCTTGAATGCGGCAGGACGCGAGGCGGCTAAAGCTAAGTCGCAGGGAACCTATCAATTCTCCTACTTCAAGATCATCAAGGACACTCACCATTCATTCTATGAGGTCCATTTCAAGAGCAACTATTCGGGAGAGCCGGATTTGAAGTACTGCGTTGCCATCTACTGCCAACAAGGATGGGATCCGAAGACCACGCAGATTTCGGTGCGGCCGATGAGCAATGAACGCCAACGGTGCAGGTGGCGGCCCACGGAGCCGATTGCGGCAATGAGCAGATGCCCGTCAAGCGTCGAGCGAAGCGATAGACGGCATATCGGTACAACTGGATACTTCTCAACCAGGTCATTCAACCCGGGGCCTATCCACTGCTGAGGGTGGGGGTCAGTCAGCCCGGCGGTGCAGCTTGGACGCGTGCAAGTGGTGCGCACCTGCGCAACGCTGCCTGGCTGCCGTCAGCTGCGCAACCCCAGCAATACGTAACCT
>ERZ1370068.2631-contig-1769_pt1 | contig 128879 bp, 146 predicted proteins | sample MGYA00561227_ERZ1370068 | MGnify/ENA primary metagenome ERZ1370068 (study PRJEB38410, sample SAMEA6850437) | metagenome | study: Metagenomic assessment of the ecological functions of the soil: analysis of the soil microbiota associated with the...
AGTATGCTTCGTTCAGTTACGTATTGCTGTCAGTTTGATAACGTGGGAATACGGCCTCATTAATGACCGCGAAACATTCCTGAAATACCAAAGATAAATTACAAGGGTTACGGTTGTAATCGTTGAGGAGATCAAGATCGAACAATCAAGGAGCTTTATGCAGAGAACCTCACGAGAAAGACTCAATACGTAGGCTGGACCGTTGTCGGTCGAATGATATTCGTTGCACAACATCATGAGTGCAATGTTCGAGGCCAAGTTATTTCCGCTAGTTTCAAATCGGAGGCTGTCATTCGAGCCTGGGCAAGAAAACCTTTGCACGCGACTAGTTGAGGCGCGACGACGCGAAAGGTTTGCAGCTATTCGTCAAGAACTGCTTTCGTATGTTCGCCAGTTTAGGTGATGGCCGCGCCAGCACGGGCGGAGAGCGGTCGAGTGATCCGGCAGGCCCAGCCAACTTGGGCCCGCCGCTCGGCAGTATTTGGACAAGGTCGGCACGCGGTAGGACGCGGGTAATTGGGTGAAAGCCTTCGACAAGGTCGGCGTGCTCGTCGGCCGCGATCCGGTGATGTCGGCATAAGGCAGTGACAGCTTGCCTGCACCTGGGCAGGCCTGCGCAAACGTGGTAAGGGGGTCGGCCGGAGTCCTCTAGATGGACCCCCGTATGGAGCGCCAAAGTCGCCCAAAAGCGAAAACGCGCCGTCGGGCTCTCCCCTACGGTGCGAAAGCATTATAGTTATTGATATGAACTGTAATTATTGATAGGAGAATTCGGGCAGACGTTTCTCGCTCTATCCATCGTCCATCCGACAACTATTTCAGAAAGCTCGGCCAACACCTCATCCATATGCTGCCCAGTACCGGCGACGCCGGGCCGAGCGCGGCCGCTTGCGGTCGAAGGAGATCGACAGGCCGACCACCTTGGGGCCGCCGCCCGGCAGCTCATGCACCAGGTCGGCGGCGGCGAGCTGCGGCGTGTTGGCGACTCGCCGATATCGTTGACCGGGCTGCGGCACGCCCGCCTTCTCGAACGCCTCGAGCCAGTCCGGCGCGTGCTTGGCGACCATCGCCGCGGCGATCAGCGGCAGCAGCTCGGCCTTGTTGTGCACGCGCGCCGCGCTCTTGGCGTAGCGCGGATCGGTCGCCCATTCGGGATGGCCCAGCACCTGCGCGCAGCGCGCCCACAGCCGGTCGTTGCCGGGCGCCAGGCAGACCGGCCGGTCGGCCGTGTCGAAGAGCTGGTAGGGCACGATCACGGCGCCGCCGGTGCCGTGCCGCTTGGGCACGATCGCCGCTGGCCAGGTAGCTGTTGACCGACCCTCGACCCAGTGCACCGCCGAGTCGAACAGCGAGGTGTCGACCAGGCAGCCCTTGCCCGTCTTGTCGCGCATGCCGCAGCGCCGCCAGCGCGCCGATGGTGCAGAACATGCCGGTCGCCTTGTCGTTGATCGAGGCGCCGCAGAAGGTCGGCGGATCCTCGGCCCGGCCGGTGACGCGTCATCATGCCGCCATAGGCCTGCAGCAGCGGATCGAAGCCCGGCTTCATCCGCATCGGGCCCTGGTAGCCGAACGCCCAGATCGAGCAGTAGATCAGGCGCGGATGGCGCTTCAGCATCGCCTCGGGGCCGATGCCGATCTCGTCGACGACGCCGGGCCGCAGATTCTGGATCAGGATGTCGGCGGTCTCGCACAGCCGGTGCAGCGTCTCGACGTCGGCCGCCGCCTTGAGGTCGAGCGCGACCGAGCGCTTGTTGCGGTTCTGGCTGTAGAAGTAGAGCGAGGTCACGCCGTCCGGCCCGAACGGCGGGCCCCAGATGCGCGCGTCGTCGCCGCCGTCGGGCTTCTCGATCTTGATCACGTCGGCGCCCATGTCGGCCAGCAGCACGCCGGCCAGCGGACCGGCCAGGGCCTGGCCCACTTCGATGACGCGAACTCCTTCGAGCGGCAGTGTCACGGTACCTACTCCGTTGCTTTGCCGGCGTAGCGTAGCGGAAGCGACGGCACCGCGGCGTGAGGAACGAGCAGCCCGCTGCGCGGAAAATCGCCGTGGCGTGCGCCAGAGAGCCGCCCGTACCATGCCGTCGGTCAGTGCAAAGCCTAACGTCTTCCGATCCCACGGAGCGCGCCATGCAACACAAGCTCATTTCCGGCGACAACCACATCGACCTCACCTATTGCCCGGCCGATCTGTGGTCGTCGCAGGCGCCCGCCAAGTGGAAGAAGAACGCGCCGCGCGTCGAGGAGCGCAACGACGGCCAGCACTGGTTCGTCGACGACAAGCGACCGCGGCATGTGGAACGGCGTCGGCCCGGGCTTCCTGCCCTACACCAAGGGCTCGTTCGGCCATATCGACGAGATGAAGGACGCCGGCTTCGAGTGGGACAGCTATCCCGGCGCCAAGCCGCGGCCGACCACGCCGGAGCTGCGCATCGCCGATCTCGACCGCGACGGGCTCGAGAAGGAGATCATCTACGGCTGCCTGATGGTCAACGACCTGATCGACGACGCCGATCTGCGCGTCTGGGTCAACGCCGCGCTACAACGACTGGGCCGCCGACTTCGCCAGGCGCTCCGATCCCAACCGCGTCTTTCCGCTGGCCATCATTCCCAACACCGATCCGCAGGCGGCCGCAGCCGAGGTGCGGCGCTGCGCCAAGATGGGGCTGAAGGGCGGCGACCTCGCCTTCAAGCGCATGAGCCTGCCGCTCTACCATCACGGCTGGTACGCGCTGTGGGAGGCGGCGGCGGAGTGCAAGTTCCCGATCTCCTTCCATTCGACCGGCTTCAAGGCGGTGCGCGCGCCCGACACGCCCGGAGATGGAGAAGGAATATTCGACCCAGTACCGGCTGGTGCGCTCGGCCCTGTTCCAGCTCGACACGATGGAGGTGCTGGTCTCGCTGCTCGCCTCGGGCGCCTGCGAGAAATATCCCGACTTCAACTTCGTGCTGGGCGAATCGGGCGTGACCTGGCTGCCCTACGTGTTCGACCGGCTCGACACCGAGTATCACGACCGCGCCCGCAGCCTCGGCTTCAAGATGAAGCCCAGCGACTATTTCCGCCGCCAGGGCTACGTCACCTACCAGCAGGACAAGTACCTGGAGCCGATCGTGCCGCTGATCGGCGAGGACAACATCATCTGGGGCGCCGACTATCCGCACCCCGATTGCATCTGGCCGAACTCGCGCGAGACCCTGACCCGCAACCTCGCCGGCTTCTCCGACAGCGTGCAGAAGAAGATCGTCCACGACAACGTGGCGCGGCTCTACGGGCTGAACTGAGGCACGGGTGCGCGTCCTGATCGACGGAAGCAGGTCCGCTGGGCCGGCTGTCGCCGGCCGAGGAGGAGGACGATCAGGGCAGTTCCGCGCCGAAGAGTCGGTCGACGGCGATCGGTCCTGCTTCCGGCCGATGAGGCCGGCCGCGGCCCGGGCCGGCCGTGACCCGGCTGGCTGCTCATGATCCTGTGGGCCGTGCCGACGTTTGCGCTTGTTGCCGCGGTCATGGCCTGCGCTGGCCGAGCCGCGCGACCAGGCGATCGCCCTTCGCGCCGCAGCCCTCGTTCATCGTCGGCGCACTCGGGGCCTTGCTTCGCCCGTCGTGCATGTGGCAGCGCAAGCGGCGCTGGCAGCGGGATTTGCCGCGGCGCCTCGCGGGACTGGCGCCCGCCGGTACCGCGATCGGCGTCGCGGCCGCCGGTGTTACCGTGGCCGGGCAGGTTTTCCCCTGGGCGACGCACTGGCCATCGAGCAGGTGGAGCTGGCCAGGTTCGGCGCCCGCCACCGCGCGATGATATTCACGCTGGAGCGCCTGCGCGCTGGCGGCGCCGCGGTGTGGCGCCGTGGTGCTCGACCCGGCGCTGATGCGCAACGGCCATCTGATCATCGGCAATGCCTGGCGGCGGATGCGACTGGCAGGCTCCCGGCAGCATTTGCACGGTCTAGGAAAGGCGCCCGCCGGGGCGCTATTCAGGAAATGCACGATGACGGTCCAGTATTTTGCGCGCGTGAAGTCGGCCTCGGATCACGAGTGCCTTCCAGCGGATCGTCCGGCACTATCCGTCTTGCAGCTTCGAGGAATGGCACTTCCGCGAAGCCAAGAAGATGGCCGACTGGAAGGCGCCGCCGGCATGCCGTGAAGATGGTCGACATCACGCCGGCCGAGTTCACGCGCCTACTGCGAGAAGACCGCTAGCGAAGCCCGACCTCACCACCTTCCTGAAGGTCCTTTCGACTCGGCGTTTAGGCGCCCCGAAGGCTGACGGTTCATGTCTGACCTTTCGACGCTGGCGCTGTTCGCCCTCGCTTGCTCTGGCGCTGACCGCCGAGCCCGGGCCCCGACATGCTGCTGATCGCCTCGCGCAGCGTCGAGCCAGGGGCAAAGTGTCGGGCTTTGCGACCCTCGCCGGCATCCAGGTCGGGCACCTATGGCCACGCACTGGCGGCCGCCCTCGGCCTGTCGCAGCTGTTCCTCGTCGTGCCGATTGCCTACGACGTCGTGCGCTACGCCGGCGCGGCCTATCTGCTCTACCTTGCCTGGAAGACGTTCCGCTCGGACGGGCACGGTGTTCGCGCCGACCGGCCGGCGCGCCACCACCCGCATCGGAGCGATGTTCCGCCAGGGCCTTCTGACCAACCTGCTCAACCCCAAGATGGCGCTGTTCGTGCTGGCGCTGTTTCCGCAGTTCGTGCAGCCCGAGGCCGGCTCGGTTGCGCTGCAGATCATGGTGCTGGCGACGGTGCTGAACCTGATCGGCCTGGTGGTGAACGGCATCGTCATCCTGACGGCGAGCCGGCTCGGCCGGCTCTGTTCTCGGCCAGTGGCCGTTGGCGCCGCCCTGCCGCAGACTGCTGCTGGCGACGGTGTTCGCGGGCCTCGCTGTCAGGCTCGGCGTTCGACAGCCGGCGCTGACGACCGTACGCTGCGGCGGGCCGACTGAACCGACCGTCGTCTCCGGACGTATGAGTTTCCGACAGCGACGACCACGGGGACCGATCCATGCCGCAGCCCGAGCCGCACGTGCGGCGCTACCCCAAAAATGCGTGGCCGGATCGCGCTGGTCACCGGCGGCACCAGCGGGATCGGGCTGGCGGCGGCGCTGGCCTTCGCACGCGGGAGGGCGACGGTCGTGGGTGCCCGACTCAGCCGCAACGAGCCGAACGCGCCGCGGCAGCGACTGACGGGTTTCGACGCCGGGCGCCGCGGCGTCGTGGATCGGCTGCGACACGTCGGGACGGCGCGGTCGGTGGCGCGGCTGATCGAGACGATCCGGCGAGCGCCACGGCCGGCTGGACTACGCTCTTCAACAACGGCGGCAGCATCGGCAACGAGGACATCGCGCTGCTCGGCGACATGAGCGAGGAGAGCTGGCGGCGGACGATCGGCGGCTACCTCTGACCTCGGTCTTCCTCTGCCTGCGCCATCGAGCTACCCGGCGTGCTCGCGGCGTCGGCCCCGCGGCGTGATCGTCAACAATGGCGTCGATCTACGGCCATCGCGGCCACGCGGTGTCCCAGCGGCGGCGCCTACGCGCGGCGGCCAAGCACGGCGTGCTGGGTCTCACCAGGAGCGCGGCGCCGCCAGTACGCCGCGCGCAGGCGTGCGGATCACGGCGATCTGCCCGGGCTGGGTCGCGACGCCGCCGATCGCCGAATGGATGGGCGGCCGATCCCGGCTTCGCCTCCGTCATCACCGGCCTGAGCCGCGCGGCGTTACGCGGCGCCCAGGAGATCGCCAATGCCGTGCTGTTTCTGTGCTCGGACGCGGCCTCTGCCGTGATCGGCAGCTCGCTCGTCGTCGATGGCGGGACCTTGGCTTGGAGCCGGGGCTACTTCATCTCGTAGCTTTCGATCAGCCAGGGCTCGTTCTTGGCCGCGTCGATCCATTCCTTCATCGGCGGATGGGCCGAGCACGGCCTTGCAGTAGGCGTCGGTGTCGGAATCGACCGTCACGCCGTAGGTGCGCAGCCGCGTCACCACCGGCGCGTACATGGCGTCGGCGGCGCTGAAGCGTGCCGAACAGGAAGCCGTCGTCCTTGGGCGACGCGCCGGCGAAGCGCTTGCGGCAGTCGCGCCACAGGCCGGTGATGCGCTCGATGTCGGCGCGCACCGCCGGCGTCATGCCCTTGCCGGGATAGGAGGCGCGGATGTTCATCGGCATGTTGTTGCGCAGCTCGGCGAAGCCCGCATGCATCTCGGTCGAGATCGAGCGGGCATGGGCGCGCGCCGCCGCCGCGGCCGGCCACAGGCCGGCCTCGGGCTTCAGGTCGTTGAGATATTCGGCGATCGCCAGCGACTCCCAGACCGCCAGCCCGCGATGCAGCAGCACCGGCACGCGGCCCGACGGCGAATGCTTGCGGATCGTCGGCTGCGTCTCCGGCAGGTCGAGGGGCACCACGATCTCCTCGAACTCGATGCCGGCGATCCTGGCCATCAGCCAGCCGCGCAGCGACCACGACGAGTAGTTCTTGTTGCCGATCACCAGCGTGAAGTCGGCCATACGCCCTCCTACTTGCCAGCCGCATCACTTTGGCCGGCAATGTTAACCGTTGCACTACAGATTGGTGAGCATGTCCATGGCGCTGCCTTTCGTCGACCGGTCTTCTTCTTCCTTGCCCGTGCAGTTTGTCGGCCAACCGTCGTGGCGAAGCTGGCTCAGGGAGCAGAGCGCGGCGCGGCGCGGCTGGCTGAGATCGCTCGGGCGTCGCCGGCAAGGCGGGCGATCTCGCGCGTGCTGCCGGGCCGCGACGGCAAGGCGGCCGGTGCAGTGCTTGTGCTGTCGGCCAAGCCCAACCTCTGGGACTTCGGCGCGCTCGCGCACCAGGCTGCCGGCCGGCACCTGGCGGCTGGCGTCGGACACCGCGCCGGTGTCGCCGACCGATGCCGCCGTCGCGATCGGGCTCGGCACCTGGCGCTTCGAGCGCTATCGCTCGAAGAAGGGCAAGGCTCGGGCGCGAAGATCGTGTGGCCGCAGGGCGCCGACAAGGCGCGCGCCACGGCGATCGATCGAGGCGATCTCGCTGGCGCGCGATCTCATCACCACGCCGTCGTCCGACATGGGGCCGGCCGAGCTCGCGGCCGCGGCGCAGGCGCTCGCCAAGACGCACAAGGCCAAGGTCAGGTGATCGTGGGCGACGATCTCCTGAAGCAGAACTATCCCGATGGTCCATGCCGTCGGCCGCGCCAGCACGCGCGCGCCGCGCCTGATCGATCTCGCGCTGGGGCAAGCGAGAGCGATCCCAAGGTGACGCTGGTCGGCAAGGGCGTGTGCTTCGACACCGGCGGCCTCGACCTCAAGCCGGCGACCGGCATGCTGCATGATGAAGAAGGACATGGGCGGCGCGCGCGACCGTGATGGCGCGTGGCGCGCGCATGGTGATGGCGCGCAAGCTGCCGGTGCGGCTGCGCGCTGCTGGTGCCGGCGGTCGAGAACAGCGATCGTCGGGCAACGCCTTCCGGCCGCTCGACGTGGTGCCGACGCGCAAGGGCATCACCGTCGAGATCGGCAACACCGACGCCGAGGGCCGGCTGATCCTGTGCGACGCGCTGGCACGAGGGCGCGTCGGAGAAGCCCGACCATGATGGTCGATTGCGCCACGCTGACCGGCGCGGCGCGCGTGGCGCTGGGCACCGACCTGCCGGCGCTGTTCTGCAACGACGACGACGCTGGCCGACGAGCTGATCGCCGCGCGGCGAGGCGGTGACCGACCCGATGTGGCGCATGCCGCTGTTCGCCGGCTATCGCCGCCTGCTCGACAGCAAGGTGGCCGACATCAACAACGCGCCGGGCGTGCGCGCTTCGGCGGCGCCATCACCGCGGCGCTCTATCTCGAAGGAGTTCGTGCCCGACGACGTGCCGTGGGCGCATTTCGACATGATGGCCTGGAACAACACGAGCCGCCCCGGCCGGCCCGAAGGCGGCGAGGCCCAGGTCGCACGCGCGATCTTCGCGGCGATCGAGAAGCGGATTCGCAAGTCAGTCATCCGCTGAGGCCGCGCGGCGTCTCAGCGGCGCAGGCTCATGATCTCATCGCGGCGGCTGCGGAGCCGCCTGCGCGTCCGCGAACGAGGACTCAATACCCGTCTTCGGATCGATCGCGGTTGATCAGCTCGCTGCCCGCTGCGCAGGCGCTTGATGTTCTCGATCACGCCGGGCGAGGCCGTGCGCGGGTTGGTGGCGCCGGCGATGTGCGGCGTCACATGCACCTTGGGATGCGTCCAGTAGGGATGGTCGGCCGGCAGCGGCTCCTGGTTGAAGACGTCGAGCGCGGCGCCGCCGAGATGGCCCGAGTCGAGCGCCGCCAGCAGCGCCTCGTCGACGACATGGCCGCCGCGCGCCATGTTGATGAAATAGGCGCCCTTGGGCAGCGCGTGCGAAGGCCGCTGGCATCGAGGATGCCGCGCGTGTCGCGCGTGAGCGGCAGGACGTCGACCAGGATGTCGGTGCGCGCCAGGAACTGCTCGAAGCCGTCCTGGCCGTGGAAGGTCTCGATGCCGGGCAGCGTCTTGGCGGTGCGGCTCCAGCCCGCCGTGGGAAAGCCCAGCGCGGCGAACTTTCTGCGCCGTGTCCTGGCCGATCGTGCCCAGGCCCATGACGCCGATGCGGCGATGGATGGTGTCGACGAAGTCCAGCGGCCTTCCACTGCCGGCGCGCGCTGGCTCGCGGCGTACTTGTCGATGTCGCGATGATGCCGCAGCGCCCAGTAGATGGCGTACTCGCTCATCTGGCCGACCAGCCCGTCATCCATGATGCGCACGATCGGCACGCCGTCGGGCAGCTTGTCGTCGGCCAGCAGGTGGTCGACGCCCATGCCGAGCGAGACGATCAGCCTGAGGTTCGTGAACGAGGCGAGCAGGCCGCGGTCCGGCTTCCAGGCCAGCGCGACCTCGATATCGTCGGTGTTGCCCAGCGCTGTCGAGCGTGCGGAAGTCGATCGGACCGAGCCCGCTTCGAGGACCTTCTTCCAGAGCACGCCGTCGGTATCGCGGCTGATATAGGCGATGGCGCCCGCCATTGATCCACAACTCCGTCGTCGCTCGTCAGGTCGGCGACGACGCTTCTGTCGGCGCCGATCGCCTCGAGATTGAAGGCCGCGGCGATCAGCGCCTGCGTATAGGGGCGTCTGCGGCGTCGTCGAAGACCTGCTGCGGCGGTGCCCGCGCTCGACCACCTTGCCGTGGCGCAGCACCACGACCTCGTCGGCCAGCGCGCGCACGACCTTGAGGTCGTGGCTGATGAACAGATAGGCGAGCTTGTGGCGGATCTGCAGGTCGCGCAGCAGGTCGACGATCTGCGCCTGCACGCTCATGTCGAGCGCCGAGGTCGGCTCGTCGAGCACGATGAAGCGCGGCTTCAGCACCAGGGCGCGGGCGATGGCGATGCGCTGGCGCTGGCCGCCGGAGAATTCGTGCGGGTAGCGTTCGCGCGCCGCCGGATCGAGGCCGACCTCGACGCAGCGCCTGGTCGATCATCGCGGCTGCGCTCGGCCTCGCTGCCGATCGCGATGGACCTGCAGGCCCTCGCCGACGATCTCGCCGACCGACATGCGCGGGCTGAGCGAGCTGAACGGATCCTGGAAGACGATCTGCATCTGGCGGCGCAGCGGCCGCAGCTCGCGCTGGCTGAGCGCCTGCAGGTCCGTGCCGTCGAACCGGATGCCGCCCTGGCTGCGCCTCGAGCCGCAGCAGGGCCAGGCCGAGCGTGGTCTTGCCCGAGCCGGACTCGCCCACCAGGCCGATCGTGTGGCCTTCGCTGCAGCGCGAGGCTGACGCCGTCGACCGCCTTCACGTAGCCGACCGTGCGGCGCAGCACGCCGCGCTTGATCGGGAAGTGCACCTTCACGTCGTCGAGCCGCAGGATCTCCGGCGCCGCGGGATCGGCTGGCGCCGGCCGGCCCTTGGGCTCGGCCGACAGCAGGTGCTGGGTGTAGGAATGCTGCGGATCGATCGAACACCTCGGTCGACCGGGCCCTGCTCGACGATCTGGCCCTGGGTCATGACGCAGACGCGGTCGGCCATCTTGCGCACGATGCCGAGATCGTGGGTGATGAACAGCAGCGCCATGCCGTAGCGCGCCTGCAGGCTCTTCGAGCAGCTTCAGGATCTGCGCCTGGATGGTGACGTCGAGCGCCGTGGTCGGCTCGTCGGCGATCAGGAGGTCGGGCTCGTTGGCCAGCGCCATGGCGATCATCACGCGCTGGCGCTGGCCGCCGGAGAGCTGGTGCGGGTAGGCGTCGAGCCGCTTGGCCGCTTCGGGGATGCCGACCTGCTCGAGCAGCTCGAGCGTGCGCTTGCGCGCGGCCGCGCGCGTCAGGCCCTTGTGCAGGATCAGCACCTCGTTGACCTGCCGCTCGATCGTGTGCAGCGGGTTGAGCGAGGTCATCGGCTCCTGGAAGATCATCGACGACGCGGTTGCCGCGCACGGCCAGCAGCTCGCGCGCCGGCGCGCCGACCAGCTCGCGGCCCTGGAAGCGGATGCTGCCGGTGGGATGGCTGCGCCGTCGGATAGGGCAGGAGCTGCAGGACCGACAGCGCGGTCACCGACTTGCCCGAGCCCGATCTCGCCGACCAGCGCCAGGGTCTCGCCGCGCCTGATGTCGAAGCTGACGCCGCTGCACCGCGCGCACGGCATCGTCGCCGGTGCCGAACGTCGACCGAGAGGTCGCGGACCTCGAGCAGCGCCGGCTCGCTCATGCCAGCACCTTGCGCGGATTGAAGGCGTCGCGCACCGCCTCGCCGATGAACACCAGCAGCGACAGCATGAGCGCGATGATGACGAAGCCGGTGAAGGCGAGCCACGGCGCGTTGAGGTTGTTCTTGCCCTGCAGCAGCAGCTCGCCGAGCGACGGCGAGCCCGGCGGCAGGCCGAAGCCCAGGAAGTCGAGCGAGGTCAGGGTCGGTGACGGAGCCGGCCAGGATGAAGGGCAGGAAGGTGAGGCTGGCGGTCATGGCGTTGGGCAGGATGTGCCGGAACATGATGCGGACGTCCAGCATGCCGAGCGCGCGGGCGGCGCGGACATAGTCGAAATTGCGCCCGCGCAGGAACTCCGCCCGCACCAGGCCGACCAGCGCCATCCAGCTGAACAGCAGCATGATGCCGAGCAGCGACCAGAAGCCGGGCTGGATGAAGCTCGCCAGGATGATCAGCAGGTAGAGCGTCGGCATGCTCGACCAGATCTCGAGGAAGCGCTGGAAGGCGAGGTCGATCCAGCCGCCGAAATAGCCCTGCATCGGCGCCGGCGGCGATGCCGATCGATCGAGCTCAGGATCGTGAGCGACGAGGCCGAACAGCACCGAGATGCGGAAGCCGTAGATCAGCCGGGCCATCACGTCGCGCGCCTGGTCGTCGGTGCCCAGCAGATGTGCGCACGACGGCGGCAGCAGCGCGCTGCGGCCGTCGCCCTTGACGATGGTGTCGTAGCTGTAGGGAATCGGCGGCCACAGCATCCAGCCCTTGGCCTCGATCAGCTTCGCGACTTCGGGGTCGGTGTAGACGGCGTTGGTCGGCGAAGTCGCCGCCGAACGTCGGTCTCGGATAGTCGCGGAACATCGGCGAGTAGAAGCCGCCGTCGTAGCAGACGAGGATCGGCCGGTCGTTGGCGAGCAGCTCGGCGAACAGGCTGACGAACGAACAGCGGCCGAACACGACCAGCGACCATGACCGCGCCGGTTGGCGCGGAAGCTGCGCGAGCCGCCGGCGGTTGAGCGGCGACGTCATCAGCCCCGCGCGCCTCGAAGTCGATGCGCGGATCGACGAAGCGTGTACATGAGGTCGCCGATCGATGCCCATGACCAGGCCGATCAGGCCGAAGAAGTAGAGCGTGCCGAACATCACCGGATAGTCGCGGTTGAGCGCCGCCTCGAAGCCCAGCAGGCCGATGCCGTCGAGCGAGAAGATCACCTCGATCAGCAGCGAGCCGGTGAACAGCACGCCGATGAAGGCGGCCGGGAAAGCCGGCGATGACGATCAGCATGGCGTTGCGGAAGACGTGGCCGTAGAGCACGCGCGCGCTCGACCAGGCCCTTGGCGCGGGCGGTCAGCACGTACTGCTTGCCGATCTCCTCGAGGAAGGAGTTCTTGGTCAGGAAGGTGAGGCGTGGCGAAGCCGCCGATCACCATGGCGCGCGATCGGCAGCGCCATGTGCCAGAAGTAGTCGAGCACCTTGTGCGACGGCGCCAGCGAGCTGCTCCAGTCGTCCGGACACCAGGCCGCGCAGCGGGAACCACTTGCAGTAGCTGCCGCCGGCGAACAGCACGATCAGCAGCAGGGCGAACAGGAAGCTCGGGATGGCGTTGCAGCACGATCAGGACGGCCGAGCTCGACGACGTCGAAGCGCGAGCCGTCGCGCACCGCCTTGGCGATGCCGAGCGGGATGGAGATCGAAGTAGATCAGCAGGGTCGTCCACAGGCCGAGCGAGATCGACACCGGCATCTTGTCGATCACCAGGTCGACGACGCGGCGGTTGCGGAAGAAGCTCTCGCCGAAATCGAACACGAGATAGCTCGCTCATCATCAGCAGGAAGCGTTCGCCGATCGGCTTGTCGAAGCCGTACATGCTTCTCGATGCGCTCGATCAGCTCCTGGGGCAGGCCGCGCGCGCCGCGATAGGCGCCGCTGCCGACGCTCGTCGCCGCCGTGGTCGGCTGCTGCACCGTCTCGCCGCCGCTCGCCGCTGCCGGTGAAGCGCTCGGTGGCGTCGACCGCGGTGCCCTGCATGCTGGGCGATCATCTGCTCGACCGGCCCGCCGGGTGCCGCCTGGATGATGAAGAAGTTGATGCACCATGATGCCGAGCAGGGTCGGCACCATCAGCATCAGGCGGCGCAGGATGTAGGCGCGCATCAGTCAGCGCCATCAGGCCGTGCCGTCCGCGCGTGGCGTCACTGCCTGGTGCCGGTCAGGCGCTGCGCAGCGCCTTTTCCTTCGGTCGGTCGTCGAGCCACCACGTGTCGTAGGCCGCGCGGCTGAGTATTTGGCGAGCTTCTCGGGCCGCGCCGAACTTGTTCCAGTAGGCGATCCAGAACTCGTGCCGAGTAGTACTGCGGCACGACGAAATGGTGCCACAGCAGCACGCGATCGAGGCGCGCGTGTGCGCATGATCAGGCTGCTGCGGTCGGGCGCGGCGATCACCAGCTCGATCAGCTTGTCGATCGCCGGGTCGCTTGATGCCGATGGTGTTGCGGCTGCCCTGTGGTCTGGCCGGCTTCGAGCCCCAGAACTCGCGCTGCTCGTTGCCGGGCGACAGCGACTGCGACGAACAGGTCGATCGGTCACGTCGTAGTCGAACATCGTCCATGCGCTTCTGGTACTGCGCGGGATCGACGGTGCGCACGCTGCACGTCGACGCCGACCCGCTCGCACCACTGCTTGAACGGCAGCGCGAAGCGCTCGAGCCGCGGCTCGCCCAGCAGCAGCTCGAAGGCGAACGGCTTGCCCGCTCTTGGTTGGTCATCTTGCCGTCGCGGATCTCCCAGCCGGCCTCCTTCGAGGAGCGCGATGGCGCGGCGCGCGCCTCTCGCGGTTGTTGCCGCGAGCCGTCGGTCACCGGCAGCTTGAATTCCTGGGTGAAGACCTCGTCGCGGGATCTGCCGCGCAGCGGCTCGAGGACCTCCAGTTCCTCCTTCGAGGGCAGGCCGGTCGCCGCGAGCTCGGAATTGAAGAAGTAGCTGTTGATGCGGGTCAGCAGGCCGTAGCGACAGCGTCTTGTTGAACCATTCGAAGTCGATCAGGTGGACGAAGGCCTCGCGCACGCGGCGGTCGCTTGAACAGGCTCGCGCCGGAGGTTGAAGACGAGGCCCTGCATCGGCAGCGTGCTCTGAGTGGATCAGCGTCGCGTCTGGATCGCGCCCGTCTTGCACCGCCGGGATGTCGTAGGCGGTCGCCCAGTTGCGCGAGGTGTACTCCTCGCGATAGTCGATCTCGCCGCGCCTTGAAGGCCTCGAACGCGACCGTCTCGTCGCGGATAGTAGTCGTAGCGCATGGTACTCGAAATTGTTGCGGCCGCGGTTGAGCCAGAGGTCCGTGGCCCAGTAGTCCTCGACGCGCTGGTAGCGCGATGAAGCGGCCGGCCTCGAAGCGACTCGACCTTGATAGGCGCCGCTGCCCAGCGGGACTCGAGCGATGTCTTCTCGAAGTCGCGGCGTCGCCCACCAGTGCTTGAGGCAGCACCGTGAGCTGGCCGATGATGCTGCGGCAGCTCGCTGGTTGATTGCCGCCGCGGAAGGTGAACTTCACGCGCCGCTCGTCGAGCCGCCTCGGCCTTCAGCACGTCCTGCGCAGTAGACGGCGTATTGCGGCGCGCCCCTGGCCTTCAGGATGTCGAACGAGAAGATCGACGTCCTCGGCGGTGATCGGCTTGCCGTCGTGCCAGCGTGCCTGCGGCGCGGAGCTTGAAGATCGCCCACGAGCGGTCGCTCGGGCTATTCGATGGTCTCGGCGATCAGGCCGTAGCACGGTCGCGGCCTCGTCGCGTGGTTCGAGACATCAGCGTGTCTCGTAGATCCAGCCGACGGCGGCCGGCCGGCGTGCCCTTGAGGATGAAGGGATTGAGCAGAATCGAAGGTGCCGCGGCCGGCCAACTGCACGCGCGCCGCCTTTGGGCGCGTCGGGGTTGACGTATTCGAGGTTCGTGGCGTCGGCGGGTACTTCAGGGCGCCGTGGGTGGCGAAGCCGTGACCGACAATGGTGTCACCCGCCGCCTGGGCCCACGAGGATCGTTGGAGCGGCAACCCACAAGGCCGCGCCGCCACGCCATTACCGTGCGCCGTGTGATCGCCATGCCGCGCGCTCCCCGAAGCCGCTCGTTGCGCCCTATATAGCGCGAGGAAGTTGGGCCGGCACTATGGCCGCAACGTTGCTTCGCTGACAGCTTTCATTGATCAGCTTGAAACCCGAGGCGCGGTTGAGCCGGCCCCCACTTGTCGTAATCGACTTCAGGATGGTCGCCAGCTCGGCGGGACCAGGCCGTGATCTCGACGCCGAGCGGCTCGAGCGCTGCCTCACATCCAGGTGACCGATGGCGTCGATCGCCGCGCGCGCAGGCTCGACGATCTCCTTGGGCGTGCCGGCTGGCGCAACATTGCGTACCACGCGAGCCTTCGATGTCGTAGCCGCTTTCCTTGAAGGTAGGCACGTCGGGATATTGCGGCGATCGCTTGCCGCCGGACGTCGCGAGCATTCGGCCGTTGCCGGACTGCATCAGCGCGCCCACCTCGTTGATCGGCAGCACCGCCGCCGGAATCTCGCCCGCCATCAGCGCCGGCAGGATCTGGGCCGTGCCCTTGTAGGGGATGTAGTTGAGGTTGAGGCCGGCCGCCTTGGCGAACAGCAGGCCGAAGAAATGCGGCGAAGGCTGCCGATCGAAGCCGAGGAGAAATTGGCGTACCCGCCGCCCTTCTTCGCGAGTGCCACGTATTCGGCCAAGGTCTTCGCCGGCACGTTCGGTCCGATGCCGAGGCGAGCTGGAACGACGCGATATGCGCCACTGGCACGAAGTCCTTGAACGGATCGTAGTCGAGCTTGGGTGGGAATGCGGGAAGGCCACCATGTTGGCGAGCGGTGTCATCAACAAGGTGTTGCCGTCGAGGCGGAGCGGCCTTGACCGTCATGTTGGCGATGATGCGGCGGCGCCGCACTCTGATTCTCGACCACGGCCGGCGCGACGGCGTGTTGAATGGCGAGCGGCTGCGTCCGGAACGGCTGCGGCGGGTCGGTCGGCTCATGTCCGCCCTTGCGACGGACTCTGGCGGCAGCGGCCGGACCCCAACTTTCAAGCTCGATGGCCGACACCGCACGTCTTCGCGCCCGACTACGACGCGCCGCTCGAGTACATGCGCCGCACGCGCGAGTACTATCTCGCGCTGGGCTACGACAATCCCTATCGCTGGGCGCACTATGTCGATGCGCCGTTCCAGCCGCTGAAGAAGCCGCTGCAGTGACAGCACGCTGGCGCTGATCACGACGGCGGCGCCCTACCAGCCCGACAAGGGCGACCAGGGTCCGGGCGCGCTCTACAACGCCGCCGCCAAGTTCTACACGGTCTATTCCGGCGACATCGCGGTCGATCACGACACGCGCATCTCCCACATCGGCTACGACCGCAAGCACACCACGGCCGACGGACAGCAACACCTGGTTTCCGCTGCCGCTGATGCGCGAGTTCGCCGCCGCCAGGGCCGCTTCACGCTGGCCAAGCGCTTCCACGGCGCGCCGACCAACCGCAGCCAGCGCGTGACGCTGGAGACCGATGCGCCGGAGATCCTGGCGCGCTGCCGGCAGGACCAGGTCGACGCGGCGCTGCTGGTGCCGACTTGACCCGTCTGTCACCAGACCGTGAGTCTGGTCGCCCGATATCTCGAACGGAACGGCATCCCCACGATGGTCATGGGCGCGGCCAAGGACATCGTCGAGCATGCCGGCGTGCCGCGCTTCCTGTTCAGCGACTTCCCGCTCGGCAATTCCTGCGGCAAGCCGCACGAGCCCGACACGCAGCGCTTCACGCTCGACCTGGCGCTCAAGGTGCTGCGAGAGCGCCGTCGGCCCGCGCACCACGGTGCAGTCGCCGCTGCGCTGGACCGAGGATGGCGACTGGAAGCTCGACTACAACAACCTCGCGCGCATGCAGCCCGGAGGAGGTCGCCAAGCGCCGCGCCGAGTTCGACAAGGTGAAGCAGGTCGCGCGCGGCCAGCGCGAGAAGTCGGGTGTCGCCTAGCTCCGGCCATGACCAAACCCTTCACCGGCGTAAAAATCCTCGACTTCACGCGCGTGCTGGCGGGGCCGTACGGCTCCTACCAGCTGGCGCTGCTCGGCGCCGACGTCATCAAGGTCGAGATCGCGCGAAGGCGACGACATGCGCTACGGCAACCGCGCCAACGACTGGGAGAAGCGCGGGCTCGCCGCGCCCTGGGTCTCGGTCAATGCCGGCAAGCGCTCGATCACGCTCGACCTCAAGAAGCCCAAGGCGATCGAGGTGGTGAAGCGGCTCGCCGCCAAGGCCGACGTGGTGATGGAGAATTTCCGGCCCGGCGTGATGGACAAGCTCGGCATCGGCTACGAGACGCTGAAGCGCGATCAATCCCAAGCTGATCTACTGCGCCGTCTCGGGCTTCGGCCAGGTCGGGCCCGAGCGCGCGACGGCGGCGTTCGACGGCATGATCCAGGCGATGTCCGGGCCTGATGTCGATCACCGGCTTCCAGGCCAACGGCCCGACGCGCGTGGGCTTCGCCGGCGCCGACGTGATGTCGGGCGCGACGGCGGCCTTCGGCGTCGCCTCGGCGCTCTACCAGCGCACCCACACCGGCAAGGGCCAGCTCGTCGACGTCGCCATGATCGACGCGGTGATGGGCTATCTCGCCCAGCAGTTCACCGAGCATCTGATGACCGGCCGCGTGCACGAGCCAGGCCGCCAACCTGCTCGGTGACGCGCAAGCCGACCGGCGATCTCTACAAGACCAAGGACGGCTGGATGGTGCTGGCGGTCGATGACCGAGCCGCAGTTCCAGCGCCTGATGAAGGAGGTCGGCCGCGCCGACGCGCTCGCCGATCCGCGCTTCGCCGACTGGCCGACGCGCATCGACAACGACAAGGCGCTGCACGAGATCATCGAGGCAGAGCTCATGAAGGAGACCTCGGCGACCTGGGCCGAGCGCTTCGCCAAGGCCGACGTGCCGGCCGGCCGGGTGCTCAGCATTCCCGAGACCGCGCAGCTCGACCTCTTGCAGCACCGCACCGATGCTGCAGATCGGTCGACACGCCAGCACGGCCCGATCAAGGTCGTGGGCTCGGGCTTCCGGCTGGAGCATGGCGGCGGCTCGGTCGAGCGGCCGCCGGCGACGCTCGGCGAACACACCGACGAGGTGCTGGGCGAGGCGGGTTATTCGGCGGCCGACGATAGCCGGCATGCGCGAGGGCAAGGTCGTCTAATTGCGCGGCGCGGGTGCGGGCGGTGGCGGCGGCGCGTTGGCGGTATCCGGCGCGCGGCCCGGCGGTGGCGGCGCCATCGGGGCGTTGCCGGTCTGGGCCGGCGTGGCGCGACGGGCGTCGGCCAGACGGTGCGACAGATCGGTCCAGCCGGCGTAGGACGGATAGCGCTTGGTGCCGTCGGCGATCAGACGCTCGGCGTCGGCATATTGCCTGCGGGCCATGGCGGCATCGACCGAGGCGGCGATGGCGCGGATCTCGGCATCCTGGCGGGCGCGGTCGGCCTTGGCGCGCTCGAGCTCGGCGCGGGCGATGGCGATCTCGGGCATGTTGGCGGAGATGGCATGCGCGTCGTTCAGCGATTTGTCGGCGGCGGCGAAATCGCCCTGCGTCGTGCTGCGCCGCGCGGCGGCAACCAGCTCGAGCGCGCGCGCATTCTGCGTCCGCAGATCGCTTGGCCTGGCGGTCGTCGCCGCGACGGGCGCTGGCAGCGCGGTTCTGGAGATCGGCCCAGCCGGCATAGGAGCCGATAGCGCCGGCGGCCGTCCTCGATGGCTCGGTCGGCGTCATCGAATTGCCTGCGCTGGAAGGCGGCGTCGATGACGCCCAGGATCAGGCGGAGGTCGTCCTGCTGCTTCTCGGCGGCGATGCGGCGACGGCTGAGGTCGGCCCGCGCCTGCCCGATCTCGGGAAAGCCCGGGGCGGACCGGTCGGCGAGCGCCAGCTGCCGCTCGGCCTCGACGAAGTCGTTGCGGTCCATGGCCTGCCGCGCCGTCGCGATATGGGCGCGCGCCTCGTTGACCCGCGCCTGATACGGCCCGGCCGCGCGCATCTGCGCCAGGCGGTCGGACCGCGCCCGGTATTCGTCGTCCTGGTTGAAGCGCTGGGCATAGTCGGCGAGCAGGCGCTCGGCCTCCCAGAGCTGCTCGGACGCGAAGGCCTGGTCGATCGCGGCGGCGTACTGGTAGCGCTCGCGGTAGCGCTGGCCGCGCTCGGTGCGCAAGGAGGCGATCTCGGCGCGCGCCTGCGCGGTCTCGGCGAAGCCCGGGACCTGCTTGTCGGCGTCGCTGCAGCATCTCCTCGGCATGGGTGAAGTCGCCGACCTGGGCGAAGCGCCGCGCCTCGGCGATCAGCCGGCGGGCCTCGGCCTGGCGCAGCTGGGCGTCGCGATCGGCGCGCGCCTTGGCGAGCTTCTGCTGCAGCGGCGGCCAGGCGGCGTTGCCGGCATAGCGTCGCGTCGGCATCGGCCAGCAGGCGGTCGGCATTGGCGAAGTCGCCGGTCGTGATGGCCCGATCGATGGCGGCCGAGAGGGCGTTGCGGTCGGCGTCCGACGCGGTCGGTGGCGGCGCGGGTGCAGGCGTGCGGGGCAGGCGGCGGTGCCGCGGCGGCGGCCGGGAAATCGCCCAGAACGATCTTGGTCTTCTCGCAGGCGAGCTGGTCGCTCACGCCTTCCTCGGGCTGGGCGCACGACAGCACGGCGCCCGACTTGTCGCGCAGCCACGCCACGGCGCGGCCGTCGTTGCGGCCGCTTCCCATGGCGGACGAGGTACAGCTCGGCGTCGCGCGTCAGCGGCAGTTCGGAACAGTCGCTCTCGGTGCACCACAGGAGCTGGGCGCGGCCGTTCTTCGCTTCGACCTGACGCAGGAGCGCGGTGCGCGTGACCACGCGGTCGCCCTGCTTGACCTGGTAGGTGCCGAGCGGGCTGGTGTCGCCGACGATCGAATCGAGCTTGCTGCAGCGCTCCTCGGTGCACGACAGGGCGACTTCCTTGCCCTTCTCGAAATTGGCCTGCTTGTAGGACAGGAAATAGCGCGGGCCGGCGAAGCCCAGCGATTCGATGGTCGCCTGCGCCAGATCCTTGTCGGCGACGCCGTCGATCTTGATGGGCTTGCAGAACGTGTCGCCGCGGCAAATCCACGGCGTGCCGTTCAGGCGAAAGACGTATTTGGTATCGGCCGGATCGAACAGAAGCGGCGAATAGCCGGCAGGCGGATAGGCCGCGGTCTGCGCGACGGCGATGCCGGGCAACGTGAGCGCTAGCCCAGCGGCGGCCAGCAAGCCCCGGATCGCGCGCCATCGGCTACTTCTTCTCGACCTTGGGCACTTCGATCTTCACGTCGACCGACTTGGCCTGGTTGGGGCCCGACAGCGTGGCCGCCGAACATGATGAAGCCGCCCACCGCAACGACGACGACAGAGCGCGCCGACGATGAAATAGAGCATTCCGTTGTTTCCGCCTGAATTGCCGTCGGCCATTTGTATCCCCATGGGGTGGTTATGCTCAGTCGAGAACGCAGGGGAGTGAAGCGGTTCCCTGTTTGCAGCGCCGTTCCGTCGGGTCTAGACTGCCTTCCGTCCAAGGGGGTCCCGACAGGGGGCTGAGATACCGACGGCCATTCCGGGCAGCGCGGTGACCCTTTGAACCTGATCCGGGTCATGCCGGCGAAGGGACAGGATGCTTCTCCTTTGCACGACAAAACCGGGTCTCCGTACGCCATCCAGCCACGGGAGATCCTCGTCATGGACAACATCGTTTCTACTCCGTCACCCAAGGTGACGACCGGCCCGCTGCCGTCTTCGCAGAAGGTCTACGTCACGCCCGAAGCGGCGCCCGACCTCAGCGTTCCCCTGCGCGAGATCGAACTCAGCGCGCCCACCGAGCCGCGGGTGCGCGTCTACGACACGACCGGCCCCTACACCGATTCCGCCGTCGTCGATCGACGTGCAGCAAGGGCCTGGCGCGCACGCGGCGCGCCTGGGTGCTCGCAGCGCGGCGGCGTCGAGGAATATGACGGCCGGCCGATCGCGCCCATCGACAACGGCAATGTGAAGGTCGACGGCGCTGCAGCCGTTCCCCAACACGCCGCGGCCGCTGCGCGGCCTTCGCGGCAAGCCGATCACCCAATACGAATGGGCGCGCGCCGGCGTCATCACCAAGGAGATGATCTATGTCGCCGACGCGCGAGAATCTCGGCCGCAAGGCGCGCTCGAGAGTCGCCAAGGAGCGGCTGGCCGACGGCGAGAGCTTCGGCGCGGCGTTGCCCGAGTTCATCACGCCCGAGTTCGTGCGCGCCGAAGTGGCGGCGGGCCGCGCCATCATCCCGGCCAACATCAACCACGGCGAGCTCGAGCCGATGATCATCGGCCGCAATTTCCTGGTGAAGATCAACGCCAACATCGGCAACTCGGCGGTCTCCTCCTCCATGGAGGAGGAAGTCGAGAAGATGGTGTGGGCGATCCGCTGGGGCGCCGACACGGTCATGGACCTCTCGACCGGCCGCAACATCCACGACACGCGCGAATGGATCGTGCGCAACTGCGCCGGTGCCGATCGGCACGGTGCCGATCTACCAGGCGCTGGAGAAGGTGCGGCGGCGATCCGACCAAGCTCAACTGGGAGGTCTATCGCGACACCCTGATCGAGCAGTGCGAGCAGGGCGTCGACTATTTCACCATCCATGCCGGCGTGCGGCTGGCGCACGTGCCGCTGACCGCCAAGCGCGTCACCGGCATCGTCAGCCGCGGCGGCTCGATGATGGCGCAATGGTGCCTGACCGAGCATCGCGAGAGCTTCCTCTACGAGCGCTTCGGCGACATTTGCGACATCATGCGCAAGTACGACGTGTCGTTCTCGCTGGGCGACGGCCTGCGGCCCGGCTGCAACGCCGACGCCAACGACGCGCGCGCAGTTCGCCGAGCTCGAGACCCTGGGCGAGCTCACCAAGATCGCCTGGGACAAGGGCTGCCAGGTCATGATCGAGGGCCCGGGCCATGTGCCCATGCACAAGATCAAGGCCAACATGGACAAGCAGCTGCGCGAATGCGGCGAGGCGCCGTTCTACACGCTGGGGCCGCTCGTCACCGACATCGCGCCGGGCTACGACCACATCACCTCGGGCATCGGCGCCGCCATGATCGGCTGGTTCGGCACGGCGATGCTCTGCTACGTCACGCCCAAGGAGCATCTCGGCCTGCCCGACCGCGACGACGTGAAGGTGGGCGTCATCACCTACAAGATCGCCGCCCACGCCGCCGACCTCGCCAAGGGCCATCCCGCGGCGCGGCTGCGCGACGATGCGCTCTCCAAGGCGCGCTTCGACTTCCGCTGGCGCGACCAGTTCAACCTGTCGCTCGATCCGGCGACGGCGCGAGAAGTTCCACGACGAGACGATGCCCAAGGAGGCGCACAAGACGGCGCATTTCTGCTCGATGTGCGGGCCGAAATTCTGCTCCATGCGCATCACCCAGGACATCCGCGACTACGCCAAGAAGGGCATGGACGAGATGAGCGCCAAGTTCCGCGCCGGCGGCAACGCAGCTCTACGTGCCGGACAAGGCCGCCGGACTGACGGTCCGCCGAGGCGGCGGCCGCCTGATAAAGTCGCCGCCTCGGCGATCTTTAGGGACCTTTCAGGCCGTTCCGCGCGTTATCTTCAGGTGGCAGGACGGTCGACGCCTTGCGCTGGTCCGAGCCGCTGGGGAGACTCCATCGCTTCGGTCCGTATTAGTAGGGAAACGGGCTTCACTTGGGGGCAGATCGGACGATGAAAAGGCTGCGGACCCTGCTAGGGATCGGGCTTGGGGCTGGCCGTTGTGGCCGGCGCCGGCTGGTATATTTCGCAGACCGGAACTGCCTCGCGCGCAGGCCGCGCGGCAGGCGGCCGCTTTGGCGCGCGGCGCTGCCGACGCCAGTCGGCATCGCCGACCGCCGCCAAGGGCGACATTCCGGTCGTCATCCGCGGCGCTCGGCACGGTGACGCCGCTCAACACCGTCAACGTCAAGACCCAGATCACCGGCCAGCTCATCAAGGTCGAGTTCAAGGAAGGCCAGATGGTCAAGCAGGGCGACCTGCTGGCCGTGGTCGATCCGCGGCCCTACGACGTCGCCCTGCAGCAGGCGATCGGCACGCATGCAGAAGGACGAGGCGCTGCTCAAGAACGCCCAGCTCGACCTCGAGCGCTACAAGAAGCTGGTCGCCCAGGATTCGATCGCCCGCCAGCAACTGCGACACCCAGGCCTCGCTGGTCCGCCAGTACGAGGCGGCGCTGGTGATCGACCAGGCCCAGGTCGACGCCGCCAAGCTCAACGTCACCTACACCAAGATCATCGCGCCGCTGACCGGCCGCATCGGCCTGCGCGCTGGTCGACCAGGGCAACTACGTGACGATGGGCGACGCCACCAGCATCTGCATCATCATCCAGGTGCAGCCGATCTCGGTGCTCTTCACCATTCCCGAGGACTCGCTGCCGCCGGTGCGCAAGCGCCTGAAGGCAGGCGCCATCGCTCGAGGTGCGCGGTGCTCGATCGGGCGCAGAAGACCGAGCTCGGCGTCGGCAAGCTCGACACGCACGACAACGTCGATCGACACCACGACCGGCACGGTCAAGCTGCGCGCCACCTTCGACAACAAGGACGAGAGCGCTGTTTCCCAACCAGTTCGTCAACGTCCGGCTGCTGGTCGACACGGTCAAGGACGCCACGGTGGTTCCCGTCGCCGCCATCCAGCGCGGCCAGCCCGGCACCTTCGTCTATCTCGTCAAGGCCGACGACACGGTCGAGATCCGCGTCGTCGAGACTCGGCGTGACCGACGGCGAGAAGGTGCAGATCACCGAGCGGCCTGCAGGTCGGCGACCAGGTCGTCATCGACGGCACGGACCGCCTGCGCGACGGCGCCAAGATCCGCCGGCCGGGCGCCAACCCGCGCGGCGACGCCGGCCCGCCGGTCGCCGCCGCGCCGCCCGACGCGCGCAGGGCGCGCCAGCCGGCAGCGCAGCCGCCGGGCGACCAACGGCAACGGCGCGCCGGCAACGGGAACGGCAGCGCCGGCGAGCGTCGCGGCGGCGCCGGCCGGCCCGCCCAGATCGAACCAGTAACCCCGGCCGCGACATGAATCCGTCGCGGATCTTCATCGAGCGGCCGGTCGGCACCTCGCTGCTGATGGTGGCGATCATGCTGGTCGGCATGATCGCCTACCAGTTCCTGCCGCTGTCGGCCCTGCCGCAGGTCGACTACCCGACCATCCGCGTGCTGACGCTCTATCCCGGCGCCAGCCCCGAGGTCATGACCTCGTCGGTCACCGCGCCGCTCGAGCGCCAGTTCGGCCAGATGCCGGGTCTCAACCAGATGACGTCGACCAGCTCGGCCGGCGCCTCGGCGATCACCCTGCAGTTCGACCTCAAGCTCGGCCTCGACGTCGCCGAGCAGCAGGTCCAGGCGGCGATCAACGCCGCGGGCAACCTGCTGCCGTCCGACCTGCCCTCGCCGCCGGTCTACGCCAAGGTCAATCCGGCCGACGCGCCCGTCCTGACGCTCGGCCGTCACCTCCAAGACCGAGCCGCTCACCAAGGTGCACGACATGGTCGACACGCAGGCTTGCCCAGAAGATCTCCCAGCTTCCCGGCGTCGGCCTGGTCAGCCTGGAGGGCGGCCAGAAGCCCGGCGTGCGCATCCGCGCCAATCCGACGGCGCTCGCCGCCTACGGCCTCAACGTCGACGACCTGCGGACCACGATCTCCAACGCCAACGTCAACACGCCCAAGGGCAATTTCGACGGCCCGGCGCGCGCCTACACCATCAACGCCAACGACCAGATCACCGACCCCGCAGACGTTCCGCGACATCGTCGTCGCCTATCGCAACGGCGCGCCGGTGCGGGTGTCCGACGTCGCCACCGTCGAGGAGGCGCAGGAGAACAACCGGCTGGCCGCCTGGATGAACTCGACGCAGGCGGTGATCGTCAACGTCCAGCGCCAGCCCGGCGCCAACGTCATCGCCGTCGTCGACAGCATCAAGGCGCTGCTGCCGCAGCTGCGCGAGACCCTGCCGAACTCGCTCGACGTCGCCGTCCTCACCGACCGCACGCTCACCATCCGCGCCTCGGTGCGCGACGTGCAGATCGAGCTCACCTTCGCGGTGGTCCTGGTCGTCGCCGTGATCTTCCTCTTCCTCGGCGACTGGCGGGCCACGCTCATTCCCAGCCTGTCGGTGCCGCTGTCGCTGGTCGGCACGCTGGCGGTGATGTATCTCGCGGGCTTCAGCCTCAACAACCTGTCGATCATGGCGCTCACCATCGCCACCGGCTTCGTGGTCGACGACGCCATCGTCATGATCGAGAACATCGCCCGCTATATCGAGCGCGGCGACGATCCCAAGCGAGGCCGCGCTCGAAGGCTCGGGCCAGATCGCCTTCACGGTCGTGTCGCTCACGGTGTCGCTGATCGCGGTGCTGATCCCGCTGTTGTTCATGAGCGACGTCGTCGGCCGGCTGTTCAGCGAGTTCGCCGTCACGCTCTCGGTCACCATCCTGATCTCGGCGGTGGTGTCGCTCACCCTGGTGCCGATGCTGTGCGCGCCAGCTGCCTGCGCCGGCGGCCCGGCCATGCCGCGGCGGGCCAGCCGCAGCCTGCCGCATGCGCGAGGCCGAGGCGCTGGGCGCGCGCTGGTTCGGCCGGCTGATCTCGTTCTACGACCGCTGCCTGATCGTGGTGTTCCGCCATCAGCCGCTGACGCTCCTGATCGCGCGTCGCCACCATCGCGCTCACCGTCGTGCTCTATATCGTGGTGCCCAAGGGCTTCTTCCCGATCCAGGACAACGGCCTGATCCAGGCCGTCACCGAGGCGCCGCAGAGCGTCTCGTTCGAGGCGATGAGCGAGCGCCAGCGCGCGCTCGCCGATGCCATCCTGGGCGATCCCGATGTCGCGAGCCTGAGCTCGTTCGTCGGCGTCGACGGCACCAACCCGACGCTGAACTCGGGCCGCATGCTGATCAACCTCAAGCCGCGCGCACAGCCGCAGCGTCTACGGCCAGCCAGATCATCCGGCGCCTGCAGCGCGAGACCGCGAGCGTGCCAGGGCATCATCGCTCTACATGCAGCCGGCGCAGGACCTCACCATCGATCTGACGGTGAGCCGCACGCAGTACCAGTTCGTGCTGGAGAGCGCCAAGCCGGAGGATTTCGACGCCTGGGTGCCGCGCCTGCTCGACCGCCTGCAGAAGCTGCCCGAGATCGCCGACGTGACGAGCGACCTCGCAGGCCAAGGGCCTGTCGCTGTTCATCAAGATCGACCGCGATGCCGCCGCGCGCTTCGGCATCACCGCCGCCACGGTCGACAACGTGCTCTACGACGCGCTTCGGCCAGCGCATCGTGTCGACGGTCTACACCCAGTCGAACCAGTATCGCGTGATCTACGAGGTCGAGCCGTCGATGGCCCGCTCCATCGATTCGCTCTACAACCTCTACCTGCCCGGCGTCAGGCGGCAAGCAGGTGCCGCTGTCGGCCATCGCCACCTTCGAGGAACGCTCGGCGCCGCTTCGCATCGACCGGCTGGGCCAGTTCCCGGCCACCACCATCTCGTTCAACCTGGCGCCGGGCGCCGCGCTCGGCCAGGCGGTCGACGCCATCATCGGCCGCGCAGCGCGAGATCGGCATGCCGGCTGTCGATCACGCACGCACTTCCAGGGCGCCGCGCTCGCCTTCCAGAAGTCGCTCGACAGCCAGCTGCTGCTGATCCTGGCCGCCATCATCACGGTCTACATCGTGCTGGGCGTGCTCTACGAGAGCTACATCCATCCCGATCACGATCCTGTCGACCCTGCCGTCGGCCGGCATCGGCGCCCTGCTGGCGCTGATGCTCGCCGGCGACGATCTCAGCGTCGTCGCCATCATCGGCATCGTGCTGCTGATCGGCATCGTCAAGAAGAACGCCATCATGATGATCGACTTCGCCCTCGATGCCGAACGCAACGAGGGCAAGGCGCCGCAGGAGGCGATCCACCAGGCCTGCCTGCTGCGCTTCCGGCCGATCCTGATGACCACCGTGGCGGCCCTGGTCGGCGCGCTGCCGCTGATGCTGGGCAGCGGCACCGGCTCGGAGCTGCGCCATCCGCTCGGCCTCACCATCGTCGGCGGCCTGATCGTGAGCCAGGTGCTGACGCTCTTCACCACGCCGGTGATCTATCTCGCCTTCGACCGGCTGGGCCGGCGGCTGCGCGGCGTGCCGCTCGACACGCCGCTCTATCCCGTCCGCAGCGACGCGGGCGAGAGGCCGCTGCCGTGAACCTGTCGGCGCCCTTCATCGCCCGGCCCGTCGCCACGACGCTGCTGACGATCGGCCTGGCGCTGGCCGGCGCTGGTGGCTTTCCTGAAGCTGCCGGTGTCGCCGCTGCCCAAGGTCGACTATCCGACCATCCAGGTCTCGCGCCAGCCTGCCCGGCGCCTCGCCGGAAACCGTCGCCACCAGCCTCGACGACGCCGCTCGAGCGGGCGCTGGGCGCCATTGCCGGCGTCACCGAGATCACCTCGACCAGCACCGTCGGCAATTCGCGCATCACCCTGCAGTTCGACCTGTCGCGCAGCATCGACGGGGCGGCGCGCGACGTGCAGGCCGCCATCAACGCCGCGCGCATGGACATGCCGGGCGACCTGCCGGCCAACCCGCAGTACCGCAAGGTCAACCCGGCCGACGCGCCGGTCCTGGTGCTGGCGCTCACCTCCGAGACGCTGGGCCAGGGCCGCCTCTACGACGCCGCCTCCAACGTCCTGCAGCAGAAGCTGAGCCAGGTCACCGGCGTCGGCCAGGTGACCCTGGGCGGCAGTTCGCTGCCGGCGGTGCGGGTCGAGATCAATCCGACGAGCGCTGTCGAAGTACCGGCATCGGCCTGGAAAGCGTGCGGGCAGCGCTGGCGGCGGCCAACGCCAACTCGCCCAAGGGCGCGCTCGAGATCGGCGACCGGCGCTACCAGATCTACTCCAACGACCAGGCGCGCGTCGCCGCCGAGTATCAGCGATCTCATCGTCGCCTGGCGCAACGGCTCGCCGGTGCGCCTGTCGGACGTGGCCGAGGTCATCGATCTCGATCGAGAACATCCGCAACGAGGGCCAGGCCAACGGCAAGCGCTCGGTGCTGGTGCTGATCTACCTGCAGCCCAACGCCAACGTCATCGAGACCGTCGACCAGATCAAGGCGCTGCTGCCGGAGTTGCAGGCGGCGCTGCCCAACGACGTCGACCTGCAGGTGGTGAGCGACCGCACCGATCACCATCCGCGCCTCGCTGACGCGAGGTCGAGCGCGCGCTGATCATCAGCGTCATCCTGGTCGTGCTGGTGACCTTCGCCTTCCTGCGCTCGGCCCGCGCCGGCTTCGTCGCCGCGGTCGCCGTGCCGGTGTCGCTGATCGGCACGTTCGGCGGCATGTATCTGCTGGGCTACAGCCTCAACAACCTGTCGCTGATGGCCATGGCGATCGCCGCGGGCTTCGTGGTCGACGACGCCATCATCGTGCTGGAGAACATCTCGCGGCACATCGAGGCCGGCATGTCGCGCGTCGAGGCGGCGCTGCTGGGCGCCCGCGAGGTCGGCTTCACCGTGGTCTCGATGAGCCTGTCGCTGATCGCGGTGTTCATCCCGATCCTGCTGATGGGCGGCATCGTCGGCCGCCTGTTCCGCGAATTCGCGGTCACGCTCACCGATCGCCATCCTGATCTCCATGGTCGTGTCGCTCACCACGACGCCCATGATGTGCGCCTATGTGCTGCGGCCGCACAGCGACCGGCCGCCCGGGCCGGTTCTTCCGCGCCAGCGAGCGCGGCTTCGCCGCGCTGCAGGACTTCTACGGCCGCAGCCTCGGCCTGGTGCTGCGCCATCCGCTGGCTGACGATGCTCGTCTTCCTGGCGACGGTGATCCTCAACATCGATCTCTACGTGACGATCCCCAAGGGCTTCTTCCCGCAGCAGGACACCGGCCGCATCGTCGCCGGCATCCGCGCCGACCAGAGCATCTCCTTCCAGGCGATGCGCCGGAAGTTCCGGCAGTTCATGCAGATCGTCCGCGAGGATCCGGATATCGCCAGCGTGGCCGGCTTCACCGGCGGCTTCTCGACCAACTCGGGCTTCATGTTCGCCACCCTGAAGCCGCTCGGCGAGCGCAAGCTGTCGGCCGACCAGGTGATCGCCCGCCTGCGGCCCAAGCTCGCCCAGGTGGCCGGCGCCAACCTCTTCATGCAGGCGGTGCAGGACATCCGGGTCGGCGGCCGCCAGGGCAATTCGCAGTACCAGTTCACCCTGCAGGCCGATTCGCTGTCCGATCTCTACACCTGGGGACCCAAGCTGCTGGAAGCGCTGACGCCAGGACCAGTCGGTCATCACCGACGTCGATTCCGACCAGCAGCAGCGCGGCCTGCAGGTCAATCTCACGATCGACCGCGATGCGGCGGCCCGGCTCGGCGTCAACACGCGCAGCATCTCGTCGACGCTCTACGACGCCTTCGGCCAGCGCCAGGTCTCGACCATCTACAATGCGCTCAACCAGTACCACGTCGTCATGGAGGTCTCGCCGGAGTACTGGGACAACCCCGAGTCGCTGAAGGACATCTATGTCAGCACCACCGGCGGCGCGATCAGCGGCGCGCAGGCGACCGGCGCCATCGTGTCCGACGCGCGCCGCTGGCGGCGGGCGCCGTCGATCCTTCCGCGGCGGTGCGCAACCAGCGCACCAACCAGATCGCCGTCAGCGGCCGCGGCTCGGCCTCGACGGGCGCGGCCGTCAGCACCGCGCCGGAGACCATGATCCCGCTGTCGTCGGTGACGCGCTACGAGTTCGGCACGACGCCGCTTGCCGTCAACCATCAGGGCCTGTTCGTCGCCAGCACGATCTCGTTCAACCTGGTGCCGGGCAAGACGCTGAGCGACGCCGTCGCCTATGTGAACGACACCGATGCGCGAGATCGGCCTGCCGTCGACCATCCACGGCTCCTTCCAGGGCACGGCGCGGGCCTTCCAGCAGTCGCTCAACAACCAGCTCCTGCTGGTGCTGGCGGCGCTGGCCGCCGTCTATATCGTGCTCGGCATCCTCTACGAGAGCTACATCCACCCGATCACGATCCTCTCGACCCTGCCGTCGGCCGGCATCGGCGCGCTGCTGGCGCTCAGGCTGACGGGCGTGGAGTTCAGCATCATCGCCATGATCGGCGTGCTGCTGCTGGTCGGCATCGTCAAGAAGAACGCCATCATGATGATCGACGTGGCGCTGGAGCGCGAGCGCAACGAGGGGCTCGAGCCCGGCGTGGCGATCCACCAGGCCGGCGGTGCTGCGCTTCCGGCCCGATCCTGATGACCACCATGGCGGCGATCCTGGGCGCGCTGCCGCTGGCGCTGGGCTTCGGCGACGGCGCCGAGCTGCGCCAGCCGCTCGGCATCTCGATCATCGGCGGCCTGTTCGTGAGCCAGATCCTGACCCTCTACACGACGCCGGTGATCTACCTCTACCTCGACCGCTTCCGCCGCCGCGACCGCGACCGGCCGAGCCGCGTGGCGCGCGTGCTGGGCAGCGCAGGGGCGGCGCCGGCATGACGGCACTCCGTCGCGCCGTGGTCGCTGGCCACGGCCCTGTCGCTCTCTGCCTGCATGGTCGGCCCGAATTACCAGCGGCCGCCGCCGGCCGACCCGCCGGCGCTCGAGTTCAAGGAGACGACGGGACCGGTGATCGGCGCCGCCGGCGCGAGACCTTCCGGCCCGCCCAGCCGCGCGACGCCATCGACCGCGGGCCGTGGTGGACGATGTACGGCGATCCGGTGCTCGATCGGGTGGCGGCCCAGGTCGACATCTCCAACCAGACGCTGATGCAGGCCGAAGCGGCCTACCGCCAGGCGCGCGCGCTGGTGCGGCAGGATGCGTCGGGCCTCTATCCGACGATCGGCGGCAACGCCGGTTACACCCAAAGCGGCAGCGGCACCGGCAGCGGCCGCAGCACGCAAGGCGGCATCGTCAGCACGGGCTCGGGCAGCCTCGAGCCAATTCACCATGGGCCCGTCGCTCAGCTGGCAGGTCGACCTGTGGGGGCGCATCCGGCGCCAGATCGAAAGCGATCTCGGCGGCCGCCCAGGCGAGCGCCGCCGACCTCGCCAACGCCCGGCTGTCGGCGCAGGCCAACGTGGCGATCAACTACTTCTCGATGCGCATCTCCGAGCAGCGCATCCAGCTCTTCCAGGCCTCGGTGGCGGCCTTCACGCGCTCGGCCGAGATCGTGCAGAACCAGCTCGACGCCGGCATCGTCTCGCGGCGTCGACCTGGCGCAGGCGCAGACCCAGCTCGAGCAGACCCGCGCCCAGCTCGTCGCCGAGAACATCAACCGCGCCGACGTTCGAGCATGCGGTCGCGGTCCTGGTCGGCAAGGCGCCGGCGGATTTCAGCCTGGAGCCCGGGCCGCTGCCCGACGAGGTGCCGACACTCGACGCCGGCGTGCCGTCGGCGCTGCTCGAGCGGCGGCCCGACATCGCCTCGGCCGAGCGCCTGATGGCGTCGGCCAACGCCCAGATCGGCGTGGCCGCAGGCCGCCTACTATCCCGACATCTCGCTCGCCAGCACCGTCACCCTGGTGGCCAGCAGCCTGCATGCCGCTGCTGCAGCTCAGCAACGCGGTGTGGTCGGTCGGCCCGCAGCTCGCCGCCACCCTGGTCGACGGCGGCGCGCTCAAGGCGCAGGTCGAGGGCGCCCGCGCCAAGTACGACGGCCAGGTCGCGCTCTACCGCCAGACCATCCTCGTCGCCTTCCAGCAGGTCGAGGATGCGCTGGTCCAGCAGCGCGTCCTGGTCGATGCAGGAGCAGGTGCAGCGCCTCGCAGTCGCCTACGCGCGCGAGGCCGAGCGGCTGTCGCTCAACCAGTACACACAGGGCACGGTGCCCTACACCACCGTGGTGACGACCGCAGACCGCCGCGCTCAGCGCCGAGCAGAGCCTGCTCAATGTCCGCCTGAGCCGGCTCACCGCCAGCGCCAACCTGGTGCTGGCGCTGGGCGGCGGCTGGCGCGACACCGACCTGCCGGCGCCCATGCCGATCGGCGGTCTCGACCAGACGCCGCAGCCGCCGATACCGAACGCGCAAAGCATCGCGCCGCAGCGGCAGTGGTGGAAGTTCTGGTCGCGCTAGGCTCACTCGAGCTTGATGCCGGTGCGCTTGATGAAGGTCTGCCAGCGCTCGACCTCGGCGCGAATGGTGGCCATGAAGGCCTCCGAGGTGCCGCCCTTGGCGATGACGCCATCCTCGGCAAGTCGTCCCGATACCTCCGGGCTTTTCAGCACGGCGTCGAGCTCGCTGTTCATGCGCGCCACGATCTCGCCGGGAATGCCCTTGGGCCCGATCATGCCGTGCCACAGGTTGAAGTCGAGCGTCGGATAGCCCTGCTCGCCGTAGGACGGGATGTCGGGCGCGGCGGCGAGCCGCTTGGTCGAGCTGATGGCAAGCCCGCGCAGCTTGCCGCTCTTGATATAGGGCAGCATGGTCGTGGTGCCGCCGCTCAGGAACTGCAGGTTGCCGGCCAGAAGATCGGCGAGCGCCGGCGCCGTGCCGCGATAGGGCACGTGCGTTGCCTTGATGCCGGCGGCGTCGAGGAAGAACTCGGTGCCGAGATGGATCAGCCCGCCCGGCCCGCTCGACCCGTAGGAGAGCTTGCCGGGCTCGCGCTTGCAGAGCTCGACCAGCTCCTTGAGCGTCCTGGCCGGCAGCGTGGGATTGACGGTGAGCACGGTGGGCTCGTCGGTGAACTGGCCGATCGCCACGATGTCGTTCAGGGAATCGAAGGACGGCTTGTGCAGGATCGAATTGATCGTGTAGCTGCCCGAGATGGTGAGATAGGTGTAGCCGTCGGCGGCTGCCTTGATCGCGGCCTCGGCGCCGAGATTGCCGCCGGCGCCGGGCTTGTTCTCGACGATCATGGTCTGGCCGAGCCGCGCGCCCATCTTCTCGGCGATCAGCCGGCTGGTGAAGTCCGAGCCGCCGCCCGGCGCGAACGGCGCCACGAGCTTGATCGGCCGCGACGGCCAGGTCTCGGCCGAGGCCCGACCAGCGAAGCCGCAGCGTCGCTGCGCCGAGCAGGGCTGCGGCGGCCGATCATGGCGCCGGCCACGGCACGCAGATCTCCTGCAATGGCACGTGCTGCTGGGCGGCGTGCATGTCGGTCTCGCCGATGCCGCCCTGGGCGCGCGGCCGCGGCAGGGTGATCTTCACGGCGTTGATAAGGTCGAAGAAGCCGAAGGTGATGATGTTCTGGGTCGGCACGTTGTAGAGCTGCGACACCAGCTCCCTTGGTGATCCACGCCGCTCTTCTTCACCGCCTCGAAATCCTCCTTGGTCTTGAACACGATATCGAGCGTGATCTCGAAGGGGCCGGCATTCTTGCTGCGGATCACCTTGGCGATGTCGCGCAGCGGTGTCGGAGCGGTGGCCACGATCAGATTTCCTCGTAACGGATGGGGAACAACGCGGTCGGGCTGTCGACCTTCATCAGGTGATAGACGTTGAACTCGCAGGCCTCGCCCAGCGGGATCTCGAGCGGCGTGAAGGGCGAGGCGAGGTTGCCCGCGGTGGCGATGCGGCCGGGATAGGGCGTGTGCATCAGGCTGGTGCGGACCTTGCCGCAGATCGCGGTGGCGAGCGACTGGGTGGCCGCCGCGACCTCGATGATGATGCAAAGCTCGTGCGCCGGCGTCCTGACCGGCTCGAGGTCGCCCATCACGCCGTTCTTGCCGTAGAGATGGGGGATGATGCGGTAGCTCTCCTCCGGCACCTCGGCAAAATAGGCGCGGGTGCCGGCGATGACCTTGGGCAGGATGTCGTCGATCTGGGCGATGAAGATCGGATCGCGCGCGCCGGCGATGAAGATGCTGCGCCAGCCCGAGGTCTTGGCTCCTTCGAGCTTCACCGTGTAGTGCCTGGCGGGCTCGAAGCGGCTGCCCGACACGCGCACGCGCCGGTCGGTCACCTGCTCGTACCTGCAGTTCGACAGATCGAGCGTGCCGCCCGGGCCGGCCAGCAGGAAGGGATGGGTCTTTTCGTAGAGCGTATGGGCGGCCACCGAGGCCGTGGTGCAGCGCTCGGCGGGATTGAGCGGCTCGATCTCGAAGTGGTCGCGCCGCAGATAGCCCATGACGTTGCGGCCGACCGGCTCGGCGCACAGCGCGCCGCATTCCATGATCTTGCCCATGTGCCAGGCGAGCGCCGGATCGAAGCCGGCGCGGATCGCCATCGCCGCGGTCGGCGAGGGATCGTAGGAGCGGCCGCTCACCACGACGTCGACGCCCTCGCTTTCGTCGAGCGCCTTGAGGAACGGCTCGGCGCCCATCTGCGCCACGACGACGGTGGCCGCATCGATCTCGCGCTGGTCGAGCGGCGGCACGGGACCGAGCGGCTCGATGCGGCCGGCCTTGAGTTCGCGCGAGATGTGGGCCTTGTCGATGTCGGCATAGATCGAGGCGAGCTTGAAGTGCCAGCCGCGCTTCGCTGGCGATATCGGCGATGATGTCGCGAAAGACATCGACATGCAGGTTCGTGCCGTCGCCGCCGGCCGAAGAGATCAGCAGGGGCATCTTGGCCTCGTGCTGCGCCTCGAGCAGGACCTCGATGTCCTTCACGTAGGCCTCGCGGCTGCAGGTCATCTCGCCGAGCCCGAGCTTCTGCGGGCCGGAGTCGGTCGAGCCCGAATCGATGGTGATGGCGTGCGGCTTCGAGCGCCAGGCCCATCTTGAAGTGATCGACCGGAAAGCCGTAGCCCAGCATGCCCGACGGCGTGAGGATGCGGATCTCGTCGTTGCTGGCGGCTGTCATCAATATGTTCCTCTTTCCTCCCCGTCATACGGGGAGGGCAGGGAGGGGGAAGGCCCCACAGGCGATCCTGGAGAATTTCAGATCTGGAAGCGGCGAACACCTCGACTGAGGCTTTCCTCCGGCCTCAGGGCTACCTCCCGGCATGACGGGGGAGGCAGGAAGAGCGCGGGAGGGTTAGGGCTGTAAGGATGCCAGAGCCGGAGATCCGCAAGATCATCCATGTCGACATGGACGCCTTCTACGCGTCGGTCGAGCAGCGCGATGATGCCCGAGCTGCGCGGCAAGCCGGTGGCGGTCGGCGGCGCGCCAGCGCGGCGTGGTCATGGCGGCGAGCTACGAGGCGCGCACGTTCGGCGTGCGCTCGGCCATGCCGTCGGCGACCGCCAAGCGGCTCTGCGCCGAGCTGGTGTTCGTAAAGCCGCGCTTCGAGGTCTACAAGGAAGTGTCGCGCCAGATCCGCGAGATCTTCCTCGACTACACGCCGCTGGTCGAACCGCTGTCGCTCGACGAGGCCTATCTCGACGTCACCGACCAACCTCAAGGGCATGCCGCTGGCGCAGCGAGATCGCGCGCGAGATCCGCGCCCGCATCTTCGAGCGCACCGGCCTCACCGCCTCGGCCGGCATCTCCTACAACAAGTTTCTTGGCCAAGCTCGCCTCCGACCATCGCAAGCCCAACGGCCAGACGGTGATCCCGCCCGAGAAGGGTCCGGCCTTCGTCGAAGGCCTGCCGGTGGCCAAGTTCCACGGCGTCGGCCCGAAGACGGCGGAAAAGATGAACCGCCTCGGCATCCATAACGGCGCCGACCTCAAGGCGCAGTCGCTGGAATTCCTCGAAGCAGTATTTCGGCAAGGCGGGGACCTACTACTACGCCATCGCCCGCGGCCAGGACGATCGCCGGGTCGTGCCCAACCGGCCGCGCAAGTCGGTCGGCTCCGGAAACCACCTTCATGCAGGATCTCGGCCGGCCGGCCGAGATCGAGGAAGGCATTGCCTCGGTGCTGGAGGATGTCTGGTCCTACTGCCAGCGCACCGGCGTCGCCGGGCGCACCGTCACGGTGAAGATCAAGTACGCCGATTTCCAGATCGTGACCCGCAGCCGCACCCTGTCCGAGCCGGTGTCGAGCCGGGAAGTGCTGGAACGGACCAGCATCGAGCTGGTGCGCACCGTCTTTCCCCTGGAAAGCGGGTGCGGCTGCTGGGCGTCTCGCTGCACAACCTGCATGGTCGGGACGAACCTCCCGACCCGCCGCAGATGACGCTTGAATTCTAGACGCCGACGTCCGCCACCATGCGCTTCAGCATCGCCGCATCGGGATAGACACCGAGGCCTGCCTGCGCGTTGTCCTTCATGTGCTCGGGCTTGCCGGTGCCGGGGATGACGCAGGTGACGGCCGGGTTGGCCAGCACGAACTTCAGCAGGATCTGCGCCCAGCTCGTGCAGCCGATCTCGCCCGCCCAGTCGGGCAGCTTGCGGCCGAGCAAGCTTGCGCAGCAGCCCGCCGCCGCCGAACGGCTGGTTGACGATCACGGCGACGCCGCGCTCGGCGGCGAGCGGCAGCAGGCGGCGCTCGACCGTCGCGATCGTCGAGCGCGTAGTTGATCTGCACGAAATCGCAGCTTCTCCGCGCGCAGCACCGCTTCGAGCTCGGCGTGGGCGCTGTCGGTGTAGTGGGTGACGCCGAGATAGCGGATGCGGCCCTCGGCCTTCCAGGCGCGCAGGCGTCGGCAGGTGCGTGCGCCAGTCGAGCAGGTTGTGGATCTGCATCAGGTCGATGCGGTCGGTCTGCAACAGCGCGCATCGACTGCTTCATCTGGGCGATGCCGTTGTCGCGCGCCCGAGGTCCAGACCTTGGTGGCGATGAAGGCCTTGTCGCGCGTGCCAGCTGGCCGCCAGCAGATCGCCGACCACGCCCTCGGCGCGCGCCGTACATCGGCGAGCTGTCGATCACCGAGCCGCCGGCGTCGAACAGCACCTTGAGCACTTCGGCGAGCGGCGCGCGGTCCTCGGGCTTGCCGCCGACATCGAAGGTCCGCCAGGTGCCGCAGCCGATGACCGGCAGCATCTCGCCGGAGGAGGGATCTTGCGCTGGTGCATGCGGCTCCCCGGTGTTGGTTGAGCGGCCGCCGATCGGCTCAGCAGGGCGGCGCCGGCCAGCCCCAGGAAGGCCGAACGCCGCAGCCCCGCGGCCGTATGACCACGTTGGCGGATAGGGGGTTGTGAGGTCATGGGCGGGATGAAACCTTCTGTCTTGTCCGACGTTGTACACCGTTGGGCGGTTCTTGATGCGGAGCGGGGCAGGGGAGAATGTCGCAAGCGGTATCGTCAGCGTCGAAGGGGAGAAAGGCCGGCCGCTACGGACGGCGAACTCGACAGGCTTTTCCTCGGAAATAGCGAACTTGCCGGCCTGATGCGGTCCTATGACTGGGCCCGCAGCGCGCTCGGCCCCCCGAATCCTGGCCGCAGAGCCTCAAGACCGCCGTCCGCATCATGCTGACCTCGCGCCAGCCGATCTGGATCGGCTGGGGGCGAGAGCTGATCTACCTCTACAACGATCCCTACAAATCGATCATCGGCGGCAAGCATCCGTGGGCGCTGGGCCGCCCGACGTCGCGACGTGTGGCGCGAGATCTGGAGCGACATCGGGCCGCATGCTCGACTACGGCGATGAGCGGCGACGAAGGCACCTACGTCGAGGCGCAGCTCCTGATCATGGAGCGCAACGGCTACCCGGAAGAGACCTACTACACCTTCTCCTACAGCCCGATCCCGACCGACGACGGCACGCGCCGGCGGCATCTTCTGCGCCAACACCGACGACACCCAGCGCGTGATCGGCGAGCGCCAGCTGACGCTGCTGCGCGAGCTGGCGACGGCGACCGCGGAAGCCCGTACCTGGCAGCAGGCCTGCGAGCGCAGCCGCCCAGGCGCTGGCGACCAACCCGCGCGACCTGCCCTTCGCGCATGATCTACATGGCCGAGCCCGGCAGCCGGACGGCATTCGCTCGTCAGCACTGATCGGGATTGCCGGGATCACCCGGCCGTCGCGCCGACGCCTGTCGCTGGACTCAGCCGACGCCCTGGCCGATTGGCGGAGGCGTTGCACGAGCCATGACCGCGCGTCGTCGGCGGTCTTGCCGACGAGGTTCAGGCGCCCGATGCCCAGCGGCGCCTGGGACGTCCCGACGAGCAGCGCGGTCGTCCTGCCGATCGCCGCGAGCGGCGAGACGGGGCGGTCGGGCTTCGTCATCGCGGGCCTCAACCCCTTCCGTCTGTTCGACGAGCGGCTATGCCGGCTTCCTCAACCTCGTCGCCGGCCAGATCGCCGCCGGCCATCGCCAACGCCGAGGCCTACGAGGAGGAGCGCCGGCGCGCCGAGGCGCTGGCCGAGATCGACCGCGCCAAGACGGCGTTCTTCTCCAACGTCAGCCACGAGTTCCGCACGCCGCTGACGCTGATGCTGGGCCCGCTCGAGGAGGTGCTGGCCGAGCCGGCGACGCGGCTGCCGCCGCGAGATCGCGAGCTGGTCGACGGTGGCGCACCGCAACGGCGCTGCGCCTGCTCAAGCTGGTCAACACGCTGCTCGACTTCTCGCGCATCGAGGCCGGCCGCGTCAGGCGCGCTTCGAGCCGGTCGATCTCGCCGCGCTTCACCGCCGAGCTGGCCAGCGACCTTCCGCTCGGCGATCGACACGCGCCGGCCTGCAGCCTGCGCGTCGATTGCCCGCCGCTGCCGCGAGCCGGTCTACGTCGACCGCGACATGTGGGAGAAGATCGTCCTCAACCTGCTGTCGAACGCGCTTCAAGTTCACGCTTCGACGGCGAGATCGCGGTCACGATGCGGCCGGCGGCCGACGGCGCGGCGGTCGAGCTCGCGTGCGCGACACCGGCACCGGCATCCCGGCCGACGAGCTGCCGCACCTGTTCGAGCGCTTCCACCGCGTCGAGGGCGCGCGCGGCCGCACGCATCGAGGGCAGCGGCATCGGCCTCGCGCTGGTGCAGGAGCTGGTCAGGCTGCATGGCGGCACGATCACGCGTGGCGAGCGAGGTCGGCTGCGGCAGCATCTTCACCGTCGCGCTGCCGCTCGGCACCGACGCATCTTCCGCCGACCGGCGTGCAGCGCCGGACGAGCAGAGCGCACCGACCGGCGTGCGGCGCGCAGGCCTATGTGCAGGAGGTGCCGAGCTGGCTCCGGCGATCGCGAGCCCGGCCGCTGACAGCACCGACGGTGTCGCAGCTGCAGGACCTGTCCGCGCTGCCGCGCAGGGCGAGAATCATGCTCGTTCTGCTGGCCGACGACAATGCCGACATGCGCGCACTACGTCGAGCGCTTGCTGCGCGGCGCCGGCTACCGCGGTCGAAGCGGCGGCCGACGGCGAGGCGGCGCTCGGCTGCGCGCGCGCGGCGAGCGCCGGACCTCGTCCTGTCCGACGTCATGATGCCGCGGCCTCGACGGCTTCGGCCTGCTGGCGCGCCATGCGCGCGGACGAGCGCGACCAGCGGACATCGCCGGTCATCCTGCTCTCCGCCCGCGCCGGCGAGGAGGCCAAGGTCGAGCGGGCTGCGGGCCGGTGCCGACGATTACCTGATCAAGCCGTTCTCCGCGCGCGAGCTGCTGGCGCGGGTCGAAACCAATCTCAGCATGGCGAGCATGCGGCGCGAGACGGCGCGCTTCCTGCAGGAAGAGGCGCAGATCCTCGAGACTGCTCAACCAGGTCGGCACGGCGGTCGTCGGCGGAGATCGAACTCGAGCGCGCCGTGCAGGTCGTGACCGACGCGGCCACCCGAGCTGTCCGGCGCCGCCTTCGGCGTCGTTCTTCTACAACGTGATCGACGACAAGGGCGAGTCCTACACGCTCTACACGCTCGTCCGGCGCGCCGCGCGAGGCCTTCGCCAAGTTTCCGATGCCGCGCAACACCGCGGTGTTCGCGCCGACCTTCAGCGGCGAGGGCATCGTCCGCTCGGCCGACATCACCAAGGATCCGCGCTTCGGCAAGAACGAGCCGCTATTACGGCATGCCGAAGGGGCATCTGCCGGTGCGCAGCTATCTCGCGGTGCCGGTCGATCTCGCGCACCGGCGAGGTTCTGGGCGGCCTGTTCTTCGGCCATCCCGCAGCCCGGCGTGTTCGACGAGCGCGCCGAGCGCATCGTGGCGGCCATCGCCGTCCAGGCCGCGATCGCCATCGACAAGGCCCAGCTCTATCGCGCCGCGCAGGACGAGATCGCAGCGCCGGCCGCACGGTCGAAGAGGCGCTGCGGCGAGAGCGAGCAGAGCCTGAAAGCAAGGTCAGCGGAGCGCACGGCGGAGCTGGCGGCGGCCAATGCGCGGCTTGATCCAGGAGGCGGCGCCGAGCGCGAACACGCCGAGGGCCGCTTCCAGCATCTCGTCGAGGGCGTCGCCGACTACGCGCTTGTACATGCTCGATCCCGACGGCGTCGTCGACCAACTGGAACACCGGCGCCGCAGCGCATCAAGGGCTATCGCGCGTCGGAGATCGTCGGCCGGCACTTCGCGCGTTTCTACACCGACGGCCGACCGCGCCGCCGGCGTGCCGGCGCGCGCGCTCGCGACGGCCGAGCGCGAAGGGCACGTTCGAGGCCGAGGGCTGGCGCGTGCGCAAGGACGGCTCGCAATTCTGGGCCAGCGTCGTCATCAATCCGATCCGCGACACGGACGGCACGCTGCTCGGCTTCGCCAAGATCACGCGCGACATCACCGAGCGGCGCGAGGCGCAACAGGCGCTGCAGCGGGCGCAGGAGCAGCTCGCGCAGGCGCAGAAGATGGAAGGCGATCGGCCAGCTCACCGGCGGCGTGGCGCACGACTTCAACAACCTGCTGACGGTCATCATCGGCAACCTCGAGACGCTGCAGCGCGCGCACTGCGAGCCGTCGCCCGATGCGCGATCGGCTGGCCGCGCCGGTCGACGAACGCGATGCGCGGCGCGCAGCGGGCGGCCTCGCTCACCCAGCGGCTGCTCGCCTTCTCGCGCCGCCAGCCGCTCGATCCCAAGCCGGTCGATGTCGAGCCGCCTGGTCACCGGCATGTCCGAGCTGCTGCGCCGCACGCTGGGCGAGCAGATCGCCATCGAGACGGTGCTGGCCGGCGGGCTGTGGCGCGTGCATGGCCGATCCCAACCAGCTCGAGATCGCGCATCCTCAACCTCGCCGTCAATGCGCGCGACGCCATGCCGAACGGCGGCAAGCTCACGATCGAGACCGCCAACGCCTATCTCGACGAGGCCTATGCCGCGGCGCAAGCCGAGGTCGTGCCGGGCCAGTACGTGGTGATCTCGCATCACCGACACCGGCATCCGGCATGACCGCGAGGTTCAGGCGCATGCCTTCGAGCCGTTCTACACGACCAAGGACATCGGTCACGGCACCGGCCTCGGCCTGTCGCAGGTCTACGGCTTCGTCAAGCAGTCGCGGCGGTCACGTGAAGATCTACAGCGAGGTCGGGCAGGGCACGACGGTGAAGCTCTACCTGCCGCGCGCTGCATGTCGGATGAACGGCAGCGCTGGCCGCGCCGGACGCAGCGGCGCTGCGTGCCGCGCAGCGCAGCGCGCGAGACGATCCTCGTCGTCGAGGACGACGACGATGTGCGCGGCCTATACGACCGGCATCCTGCGCGAGCTGGGCTACACCGTGCTCGAGGCCTCGCATGGCCGCGGCCGCGCTGCATCTGCTCGAGCGCCACCCGGAGATCAGGCTGCTGTTCACCGATATCGGCCTGCCCGGCGGCATGAACGGCCGCCAGCTCGCCGACGCCGCGCGCAAGCTGCGGCCCGATCTCAAGGTGCTGTTCACCACCGGCTATGCCCGCAATGCCATCGTCCATGACGGCCGGCTCGATCCCGGCGTCGTGCTGATCCCAAGCCGTTCACCTATGCCGCTGTCGGCCGCCAAGCTCAGCCGATCTTGCTCGACGAGCGCAGGGTCCGCGCCCGCATCCTGCTGGTCGAGGACGAGGTGCTGGTCGCAGATGGTCGGCCACCGACCAGCTCGCGAGGACCTCGGCTATCGGGTCGACACCGCCGGCTCGGCCACAGAAGCCATGAACAAGGTGAAGCTGATGGAAGGCGACATCGCCCTGGCGATCGTCGATATCGGCCTGCCCGACATCAAGGGCGACGTGCTGGTGGGCGAGCTGCGGCTGCGCCATCCCGATCTGCCGATCATCGTGGCGAGCGGTTACGACGACCGGCGCTCCTCAAACGCTTTCGCCAACGACGCGCGCGTCAGCTTCATCCGCAAGCCTTACACGCCAGGATGATCTCAGGCGCGCCCTGCCGCCGCTGCACGACGGCTGAAGAGTGTTCATCCGCTCGTCATAATCTCTGCAGAAGAATTCATCGCCACATTGATGCCGCATGGGAGGTTCTTTGCTTCGCGTCAGGCAACTTCGGCAATCTCAACCATTGTCGAGATCGTCGGATCGATACCCATGTCGAGACTGGACCGGGAGATCCAGCCATGACCGAACCGTTCGTCATCGAAGTGCGGGGCAAGCCCGCCGGTATCGTCGTCAGGAAGGCAATGCCTTCCGGTTCTATGCGCTGGCCCATCCCTTTCTTCGAGGCTCGACGGCGCGCAGTTCACCACGCGCGGCCATGCCCGACCCGGCGGCAGCGCAGCTCGCCTCGTTCGATCGCCACGATGCCGAGGATGGTCACAGCACCGTCACGGGCCGATCCTTGGGCAGCGCCAGCCATTCGGCCAGCTTCTGTCCGTTGTGATCCTGGAAGCTGCGCCGCCAGCACGCGTGATGCGGCGATGCCGCTCGACGCGGAAGTTGCTGCAGGTCCTTCCTGAGCTCGCACCAGGCGCCGACCAGCGGTAACGTCGACGTAATAGGCCATGGCGAGCGGCCAGATCGTGCGCCGCGTGCGCCGGCCCTTCTCGTCGACATAGGCGATGCGCAGCTTGCGGCGGTCGCGGATGGCGGCGCGCACCTGCGGCCAGCGTCGACGCCCTCGGTCTCGGCCGCCATGCCGCGCGAGACATAGACCGGCGCGTCGGCGACATGGCCGAGCGCAGGCGTTCCGGCAGCGACGACCGTCACCTTGTCGAGCACGCGCGTCGGCCGCCTGCTGCAGCTCAGGTCGCGCAGCGCGCCGCACCAGCCGCGCGCCGACCGCGATCGCCTCGATCTCGTCGATGGTGAACATCAGCGGCGGCAGGTCGAAGCCCTTGCGCAGCACGTAGCCCACGCCCGCGCGCGCCCTCGATCGGCACGCGGCGCGGCCTGCAGGGTCGCCGACGTCGCGATAGATCGTGCGCACGGTGACCTCGAGCTCCTCGGCCAGCGCGGCCGCCGTCACCGGCTTCCTGGCCGCGCGCAGGACCTGGATGACGTCGAACAGGCGGTCGGCGCTGGCGATCTATGCACTCCTGACATAACGCTGTCAGGAGGCGGCCGCTAGTGGTCCTTGCCATGGAACCATGACGGATACCTTCGTGAGCATGGCGCGCGCCGGCCAGCCGCTGGCAGGGCACTGTGCTGGTGCTGCCGTCGGCGTTCGCCTTCAGCACCGCCGGCCTCTTCACCCGCCTGATCGAGACCGACGTCTGGACCATGCTGTTCTGGCGCGGCCTGTTCGGCGGCCTGCTGATTGCCGGCTACGTCGTGTGGCGCGACGGTCCGGCTGGCCATGGCCGCCGTGCGCCGCATCGGCCGGCCCGGCCTGGTCGCGGCCGGCTGCTCGACCGCGGCCACCATCTGCTTCATCAACGCGCTGCGCGAGACCGTCGGTGGCCGACGTCCTGGTGATCAACGCCACTGGCGCCGTTCATGACGGCGGCCATGGCCTGGGCGTGGACGCGGCGTGCGCGAGCGGCGCACCACGCTGCTGGCCAGCGGCGTGGCGCTGCTGGGCGTCGTCGTCGTACTGGTCGTGCCGGCGCTGGGTTCCGGCCGCCTGCTGGGCAACGGCGCTGGCGCTTGCCGTGACGGTTCTGATCTCGGCCATGATGGTGGTGATGCGCCATCACCGCGACGTCTGCATGCTGCCGCGCCGCCGCGCTGTCGGCCTTCCTGTGCGCCCTCGGTCGTGTGGCCGTGGGCGTCGACCCGCCGCGGTGACGGGCTGGACTCGACTTCGGCTAGCTGGTCCTGTTCGGCACGACGCAGTTCGGCCTCGGCCAGCTGCCTGCTCACCCTCGGCACTGCGCTCGGTCTCGGCCACCCGCTCGGCCCTGATCGGCGCGCTCGAGACGCCGCTCGCGCCGGCCATCGTGTCTGGCTGGTCCTGGGCGAGGTGCCGGCGCTCATGACCTGCGCTCGGCGGCGTCGATCGTGCTCGCGGCCGTCGTCGGCGATCTGTTCGCCGCACCAGGGAGAAGGCGCGCATGAGCCGCTGAGCAACGAGTGAAGGAACTCGGCCTCGGCCTGCCGCCGCCCCCAAGGTCCGCCGGCAACTACGTGGCCGGCGTGCAGGTCGGCAACCTGCTGTTCCTGTCGGGCTGCGGGCCGCAGCGCGGCCGACGGCAGCTACGTGCGTGGGCAAGCTCGGCGCCGATCTCGATGTCGCAGCGGGCTATGACGCGGCGCGCGGTCGGCGGCCTCGCCATGCTGCGCGCATCCGCCCGATCACGGGCTCGCTCGATCGCGTGGCCCGCATCGTCAAGGCGCTGGGCATGGTCAACGCCGCGCCCGACTTCACCAGGGCAGCCCAAGGTGATCCAGACGGCTTCTCCGATCTCATGGTCGAGGTCTTCGGCGAGGCCGGCCGTGGCGCGCGCGCCGCCGTCGGCATGGCGACGCTGAGCGGCGGCATGGCGGTCGAGATCGAGATGGTGGTCGAGCTGAAGCCGTGATGCGGAAAGAGCGAGTCGCCAGCGCCCGTCAACGGGTCGCCAGGGCGCCTTAACGCGCGACGCTAGATTGCCGCCCTGTATTCGAGGAGGAACACGGTGATCAAGCGGCAAGCAGCGCATTCCCATGCGCGATCTGTCGACCATGACGGCGGAGGACCGCACGACCGTCGAGAAGAACGCCATGAACGGCCAGGATCTTCAACATCTTCAAGGTGCTGGCCCATCATCCGGCGCTGGTGAAGCGCTGGACGCCGTTCGCCGGCCATATCCTCAGCAAGCAGACCCTGCCGTTCCGCGACCGCGGAGCTTCTGATCCTGCGCATCGGCTGGCTGAACCAGGCCGAGTACGAGTTCGCCCAGCACGAGCTGATCGCCAAGCGCGGCGGCGTCACCGACGCCGACATCGAGCGCCTGAAGCAGGGGCCGAAGGCCGACGGGCTGGAGCGAGCACGAGGCGGCGCTGCTGCAGGTCGCCGACGATCTCCACGAGAACTCGGTCGTCTCCGACGCCGACCTGGGCCGTGCTGTCGAAGAAATACTCGACCGAGCAGCTGATGGACGCCGTGTTCACCGTCGGCCAGTACAACCTGGTGTCGTGGGCGCTCAACTCCTTCGGCGTGCCGCTCGACGACTTCCTGCCCGGAGCCGGGCGCTTAGGCTGGAACCTTAGAGCGAATTAGCGAGCCTAGACTTCGGCCGCTGGCCAGACTGCTCGAGATCGGTGATCCACGTTTCGGACGTCGCGGGTACCTCGACGAGAGCGCTCCCGGCGGGACTCAGAGTCCGATCTTTGAGTTTGACTATTGAGGTGGCCAGGGACCGCAGCGGCAAGTTTACCGGCAAGGACTGCGAACGAGGTTGAGACGCGCCCACGATCGCGGACAGGCGCTGAGGGAGGCCTCGTTCTTGAGAAAGTGTGCGCGAGGTGCACGCTGGTGACGATACTTACTTTCGGCATGCCGGAGCCTCTCGCCGCGAATGCCTGCGCGACCCACTCCCGTAATTCAGGTTCAGGCGGCGCGAGGATCCAGGGGCTGGTCCGCAAGTTCGGCCAGATCGATTTGCGACGGCGCTCCCAGCTTGTGTGGCTGCCGGCGCTACAACGAGCGGATCATCGAAAAGCGTTTCCACATGCAAGTCGTCCACGTGAAATCACCTCGTCGACCAGCGGGTCGAGCCAGCGCGCCAGGATAAGATCGTATTGCGGCTCCGCAGTCCTCGGCAAACCGTAGTCGAAGGCGAAGGGACGTCTTCCACATGGAGCACGACGCGCGGATATTTCTTTGAGAAGTTCTCTACGATCCAGGGCAGCGCCGTTAGCTGCGATCGATTCCGGACAGCCGATCGTCACCTCGCCCGTCGCCGGATCGGACAGAAGATTGATGTCCTTGACGCTCTGTTTCAATTCATCGAACACCGCGACGCTTCTTTTGAGCAGCGCATTTCCATAGATCGTCGGTTCCGACGCCGCGCGGACTGCGATCGAGGCCGGACGGCAAGGATGTGTTCGAGATTGGCGATTGCCTCGGACACGGCCGGCTGTGACATCGCCAGCTCGCGCGCAGCTTTCGCCATGCTGCGTGATCTCGCTACGGTCGACAGGATGTACAGGTCACGCACGCGCGGTGCCTGCCAGCCTGCTCTCCCACTCCATGGTCACCTTGGCCATGGTGTGCACCTATAGGCCAGAGCCAATTTCGGGATGTGCCTATATCGCCCCCGTCGTAGGTCTAATGGAAATCGCTCCTTACCTGCGGCCGAAACCCGATGCAGTTCTTTCGACGAAATCTTCTGCACTTCGCCGGCGCCGCTGCCACAGCGTCGGCGTTTTCACGGATCGCGTACGCCGAAGGCTATCCGACGAAACCGGTCTCGGCACGATCATCGCTGGCTTCCACCTCCGGGAGGCGGCACCGACGTCGCGGCGCGCTTGATCCGGGCAATGCCGTGGTCGAGCGGCTCCGGCCAGCCGGTGGTCATCGACAACCGGCCGGGTGCTGGCGAAGCACCATCGCGCACTGAAGTGGCCGCTCGCGCGGACGCGGACGGTTCGCGCCCTTCTCTTGGTCAGTACCGCCCACGCGATTAACGCAACCTTATGTACGACCGTCCTCAGCTTCTGACTTCGCTCTGCGACGCATCCCGCACCGGTCGCCGGGTTCATGCGCGTGCCAAATGTCCTGGTCGTCAATCCTTCCCTTCCGGTCAAGCCTTCCCGTAATTCATGGAATTTGCCAGGGCCCATCGGCCAAGATCAACATGGCTTCTGGCGGCAACGGCACGTCGCAGCATCTGTCTGGCGAGATTATTCAAGATGATGACCGGCTTGAACATCATCCACGTGCCTTATCGCGGCGCGGCAGCGGCGTTGACCGACCTCGTCGGAGGTCAGGTGCAGGTCATGTTCGGAGGCATCCGTTCGACGCTCGAATTCATCAGGGCCAGCAAGCTGCGCGCCTTGCGATTCACAGCGGCGACACGATCAGAAGTGTTACCCGATCTGCCGACCGTGAGCGAGTTCGTGCCGAACTACGAATCCAGCGCCTGGTATGGCATCGGCGCTCCCAAGAACCGCCGGCCAAGATCGTGGAGAGGATCAACAGGGAACTCAGCACTGCAATCGCCGAGCCCGAAGATGAGGGGGCGACTTGTCGCATTAGGCGGCACGCCGCTTGAGGGCACTCCGTCGGACTTCGCCAGACTAGCCTTCGCCGTCGAAATCAAGAAATGGGCTGAGGTGGTGCGGTTCTCCGGCGCTGGGTGGGTGGCTACAGCTCAACAGACTGTGGCGTGCCCGCTCGACGACTTCCTGCCCGGCGCCGGGCCTTAGGCTGGCCCCGCGGCGGCGCGAAGGACGCGTCTAGTGTGCAATTCTGAACAGCGGCAAACAGCGGCAGCAGATACCTTCGACGGTAGAGGCCGGCCATCGCGCCGCGGGCGAGCTCACCGGCAGTGCGCTCGGGGGCGGCTCGCCGGCTGAGGATCGGCCGGCGTATGTGTGGCGGCAGGAGGGCATGCCGCCGCCAGGGAGACCATCGAACGCTGGCTTGTGGCGAGATGACGGCATCGCCGTCGTCCAACGGTTCGGTGTTGCGCATGAGGGAGGTGCGGCGATTGCTCGGCGCCCGTCGGGCGGATGGCGGCACGGTAACCATGACTTTGTCGCGCCGTCGGCCCGGACGGCCGCCGCGACGCTGCCCAATCGCTTGCCGCTCGACCACGGTCTGACGGTCGGCCGTCAGGCGATGCCGGGGCAGGTCGTGCTCGATCATCCAAATGTCTCGCGCCGTCACGCGGCGTTTGAGATAGTGGATGGAACCGTCGTGCTGCGCGACCTCGGCGGCACCAACGGCACCTATGTCAACGGCGAGCGCTTGCGCGGCGCTCGTCCCCTGGTCCACGGGTGACCGCATCGATATCGGCCCATTCAACTGACGTTCGATGGTACCGCGCTCACCAGGGTCGGGCGCAGTGGCAATGTCGAGCTGCTGGTCCGGGGCGTCAGCTATGATGTGCGCCGCGGACAGGCCGGCGGCAGCACCAAGACGTATCCTGCACGGCGCCAACCTGCGTATCCTCCCGTCCGAGTTTGTCGCCATCATCGGTGCCAACGGCTCAGGCAAGTCCACGTTGATGAACATCATGGCCGGTCGGGTGCTCCCGAGCGAAGGGACAGTCCTGCTCAACGGTCGTGACCTGCACGCCAATTTTCAGGCCTTGAAGCAGGACATCGCCTTCGTGCCGCAGCAGGACGTGCTCCACGAGCAGCTAACGCTGCGCCAGGCGCTCGACTACACGGCGCAGCTTCGGCTGCCGCCGGATACCACTGTCGAGCAGCGCCACGCAGCAGTGGAACGGCGCTGCGCGCAGCGTCGATCTGCTCGATCGGCTCGATCAACGCATTGGCGCGCTCAGCGGAGGGCAAAAGAAGTGCGCCAGCCTGGCCAGCGAGATTCTCAACCGCCCCAGCCTGCTGCTGCTCGACGAGGTTACCAGCGGGCTGGACGAGAGCACCGACTGGCAGATCATGCGCCTGCTTCGACGCCTGGCCGATGACGGAGTGACCATTATTGTGGTCACGCATACCTTGGCGAACGTGACGGAGTTCTGTGACAAGAGTCATCTGCATGGGCTGCGGCGGCCAGCCAACCTTCGTTGGCGCACCCTCCGAGGTGCTGGAATTCTTCTCGGTGCACCGATTGGGCGAGGTGTTTGACCGCACGGACGAGCTTGGTGCCGAGTGCTGGCGCGCCAGGTTCGAGGCAACAGTCGGCGCCACAATCAATCTGCCGACCGCCGCCGAATCTCACGGCTACGCTCGGCGTCCAGCGTTGCAGCACCCCCGCGATCCGGCGTTCGTCACACTGCGGCGCGTAATCGCGCCAAGCGGCCATTCTGCTACATCGGAATACGACCCTGTTGCTGTCCGATCGTCGCACGTTGGTGATGGCTGCGGCGCAGAGCGTGCTCATCGGCGGCCTGATGGGCTACGCGTTCGGTCAACTTTGGGACGGGACAGGAGCGTGTCAACGCGGAGAACGCTCTTCTGCTGCTGCTTGGCCTGAGCGCGATCTGGCTCGGCTGTAACAGCCGCGTCGAAGGATATCGTCGGCGAACTTGCGATTTACCGGCGTGAAAACGACGTCAACCTGTCGACTGCGGCGTTCATCGGCGCGAAATACCTCGTGTCCTGCGCGTTCACCGTGTTGCAGCTTGCCGTTGTCTACGTGCTTGTGGCCGCGCTGGCGGACAGCATCCCGGGTGATCGGCTGCAGCAGTTCATGCTGCTGACGATCGGTGCGATGGCGGGCACGGCAATGGGATTGGTGATCTCGGCGTTTGCCAACACCCGAGATCAGGCGACCACGATCGTTCCTCTGGCCTTGGTTCCGCAATTGATCCTGGCCGGGGTGCTGGTGCCAAAGCTGCCCGACCTTGCCACAGCGGTGGCCAAGATAGCGGTCAGCGGCTACTGGCTGACCGAAGCGATGAAGTCGGTGTTCATCGCCGCCGAGGGACCGATCCGGATAATGAACGCACACACCGGCACGTTGATGGACATGACCGCGGAGCCGGCCGGCTTACGGAGCCGCAATCGTCGCCGCGCACGCATTGGCATTCTTGCTGATCGCCTACCTGGTGAACGCTGATGCGTCACGGCGCGCGCAGGCGCGGCGCGCCTGAACGTACGCGGGGCGCCCCGCACGACAGCGCGTCTCACCGAGATCATTGAGAAAGTCACGTGCCGCAGCTCAATGATCTACTTCAGTCCCGGGTCGAAGTCTGTTGTCGGTATGGCCTGCGCCGGCGCCGACTGCGCGCACATAGCGGAACCGCTTACTCTGGCCAAGTGCGGGGGATGGGATCAGCGCTCATAGGCGCCGTTCGAACAACGACGCGCCGTGCGACGCGCCACACCCGCGACGCTGACGGGCGTGAGCGGGCGCCCCACCTCCGCGTGGGCGGTGGCGATCACGCCCTGGAAGCCCGGTACCGCCGCGCGTCCCACGATCTCGATCCCGCCAAGGCCGACGAGGCCCATCACCGCCACGAACCCGATTGACCTGAGGATATTCATTGCTTGCCTCCCAGGATGAAGTTGCTCGGGAATTCATTCATGTCCTTCATGGATTTCAGCTCCTCCAGCGAGATCTGCTTGGCACCAGGGGAGCCTTGAAGACAAAGGCGCCATCCACGGCCGCACTGCCGGATTGCCAGTCGCCAAACTGGATGGTGTAGGCAGGATAGCCGGCGACCAGTTTGGAGGTGATCACGTATTTGCACGGAAAGGGGCGGCTGCCCTGGGCGATCCAGATCTGCCAGTCGACCTCCTTGCCGCGGAAGGCCAGGTGGTCGCACTCGGTGCCGCCGATGACGCCGCTGCCCAGATCCTTGGCCTCGGTCACATCTGTCATCAGCTCTGAATAGGCGTTGGTCAGCAGCAGGTCGGCCGCCGGCAGCGGACGGTTGTACTGGTTCTGCAGCACGTCGACCAGGTGATCCACCGTACCGGGGATAGGCAGCTGCAGGTAGATGTTCTTGGTCTTGCCGATGATCGTCATCGTCTTGCCATCGAAGATCGTCTCGATGTCGGCAAAGCCGCCCGTCCGCGTGGCGGCGATCCGGTCGGGACGGGCGAGCGCCACCCGCCCGGAATTGGCGATCTGCAGCTTCTCGCCGTCCTTTGTCACCGCCTCGATACTGGCGTCGTAGCGGAAGGACAGCTCCTTCTGCGCCGCCATGTAGTCGGTCATGGCCTTGAGCATCGCCTTCGCTTCAATCTCCCCGGCCAAGGCGGCGGACGGGGCGGTGGTCGCGGCGGCCAAGAGGGCCAGCGCCGTTCGCATCACGACCTTCCTGACGCTGCCTTTGCCTGCATGGATGTCGATGATCGGCATGATTGGCCTCACTTTGTGGTCGCCTTGGGCAACCCTTCTGGATTGTGCGCCTCTTTGGAACCATTTGGAGTCGGATCGGGTGAGACTGACTCTCGCGTGAAGCGCAATCGCATTGATCAGGGGAAGGAGTCCCGCTCGCAGGATGAGGTAACCCACTCACCGGGAGATATGATCGCGGCGTGGCCGACGACCGTCACCAGATCGCGATGACTGCGTGCCTTGATCTGACGAACGCACGAGCCACTGTCGGCAGTGTGCGCCTCTTGTGGGCTCCCTGTATGTTCAAAACAGGACAGCAAGAACGGTACTAACGCCATGTCCTCGCGTGCGGGCTTCCGCGTACAACCTCGTCGCTGGGGCGCTCAACAGCTTCGGCGGCGTGCCGCCCGACGACTTCCTGCCAGCGCCCGAAAGTAGGGCCTTTGCCCGCCCTTGTGCCGGAGGCGCGCGCCGTCGGATCATCCGCCGACCACGAAGTTCCCGAGCCATGGGAGAAAGCCATGAACGTCGCGATAACCCCGCCGCTGAAGCCCACGTCGCCGGAGAGCACGCCACCGCGCCTGACCGAACTGGCGCGCTTCGCCGGCTGCGCCGCCAAGATCAGCCAGGCCGATCTGCACAAGCCGCGCTGGCCGGCCTGCCGGTCGCCTCCGATCCGCGCGTGCTGGTCGGCCACGACACGTCCGACGATGCCGCCGTCATCCGGCTGCGCGACGACCTCGCTCTGGTCGAGACGGTCGACATCTTTCCGCCGATCGTCGACGACCCGTTCGACTACGGCCGCATCGCCGCCGCCAATGCGCTCTCCGACATCTACGCCATGGGCGCCACGCCGCTCAATGCGCTGAGCTTCGTCGCCTGGCCGGTCGACCGGCTGGGCACGGCGCCCTTGCGCCAGGTGCTCGACGGCGCGGCGGCGATCTGCGCCGAGGCCGGCATCGCCATTTCCGGCGGCCATTCGATCGTCGACGAGGAGCCCAAGTTCGGCCTGTTCGTCACCGGCACGATCCATCCCGACCGCATCGTGTCCAACGCCGGCGCGCGTCCCGGCGACGCGCTGGTGCTGACCAAGCCGATCGGCACCGGCGTGCTCACCACGGCGGTGAAGCGCAACGCCGCGCCTGAGAGCGTGCTGCAGGCCGCCATCCGCTCGATGACGACGCTGAACCGCCACGCCGCCGAGGCGATGGTGACCGCGCGCGCCACGCCGGCACCGACATCACGGGCTTCGGCCTTCTGGGCCATCTCGGCAACATGCTGCGCGCCTCGTCGGCCGCCGCCGGCCAGCCGATCGGCGCGCGCCTGTCCTATGCCGCCGTGCCGATCTTCGACAAGGTCGAGGCCTTCCTGGAGGCGGGCCTCTGCCCCGGCGGCACCAAGCGCAATCTCGAATACGCCGCGCCCAACGCGCGCTTTGCCGAACAGCCTCAGCCGAGCCGCAGCGCCTGCTGCTGGCCGACGCCCAGAACCTCGGGCGGCCTCTTGATCGCCGTGCCGCAGGACCGGCTGGCCGAGCCTCTTGGCCGACCTGCAAGCAGCGCGGCACGCCGGCGGCCGCCGTGATCGGCAGCATCGTCGCCGCCGACGCAGCCGGGCGTCATCGAAGTGACGGCCTGATCAAACGCCGAGCGCGTTGCCATCCGCTGACAGGCGGGCCTGCGCGGCCCAGCCTGACCGGCGCGTTGGCGGCGCCATAGCCGCGGTAGCCGCGGCGCTGGACGATCTCGAAGAAGAAGCGCTGATCGAAGGTCTCGGTGTAGACCTGCAGGTATTCCGCGTCGCCCTCGCGGTCGTAGAGGATGTTGTGCGCCTTCAGCGCGTCGAGCTGATCGGCCGGCAGGTCGGTCTTGGCCTCAAGGTCGTCGTAGTAGTTCTCCGGGATCGGCAGCAGCGCGCACGCCGTTTGCCTCCAGCCGCGCCACGGTCGCCAAGAGGTCGTCGGTGGCGAAGGCGATGTGCTGCACGCCGGAGCCGAACAGCTCGCGTGAGGAAGCGCGACGATTGCGGTGCGCTGGCTCTGCGAGGCGTTGAGCACGATGCGCAGCGCCGCCGTCGGCCGACTCGACCACCTGGCTGCTGCACCAGCCCGCCGGGATCGAGCCACGTCCTGCGGCGCGATCTTCTTGAGGTCGAGCAGCGAGGTGTAGAACAGCAGCCAGGTCAGCATCTCCTCGTACTGCATCGACTGCGAGATGTGGTCGACGGTGGTGAGGCCGGCGTCGTTGCCGGCCGGCTCGCCGGTGTCGTCGAACTCGATGTCCCAGACCCGGCCGAGCTCGCTGGTCGGATCGAGGAAGTAGACCAGGCTGCCGCCGACGCCGCGCACCGCCGGGATGTCGAGCTCGCCCGGCCCGACGGCCTGGCGGAACGGCTGCGTCGAGCAGCAGCGTGCGCACGCTCGAAGGTGGCCGCCGCGTCGTCGACGTCGAGGCCCGAGCGCGCACACCGCCGAGCCGTGCACGATGTTGAAGGAATGGGCGAAACCTTCCTTCTCGCGGTTGACGACGAGGTTGATGTCGCCCTGGCGCCAGCGCGTCACCGCCTTCGAGCGGTGCCGGCCGGCGCGCGCGGAAGCCGAGGCCCGGCCAGCAGCTGCTTCGAAGGCGCGGCGCGCTCGTCATCGTCGACGGCGAATTCGATGAACTCGACGCCGCTGGCACTGCGAGCGCGGCGGCAGCGCCGGCACGCCCGCCGGCCGATCGCCGGTCCGCGCGGCGCAGCTGGTCGAGCAGGAAGCAGCAGCGAGCGGTGGCCGTCGACGGCGACGCTGCGCGCCGAGCCGGCGCGGAACTGGTCGTTGAAGATCTCGAGCGACAGCGCGCCGTCGTAGCCGGTCGCCTGACAGCGCTTCCATGAAGTCGAGCACCGGCAGCTCGCCCTGGCCGGGAAAGTTGCGGAAATGCCGGCTCCACGAGAGGTAGTCCATCTGCAGAGCAGCGGCGCGTCGGCGAGCTGCACCAGGAAGATGCGGTCGCCGGGGATCGGCGCGGATGGCGCTGAGATCGGTGCCGCGCGCCAGGATGTGGAAGCTGTCGAGCACCAGCCCGACGGCCGGGATGGTCGGCGCGCCGCACCGCCTCCCAGGCGTCGCGGTAGTCGTTGATGTGGCGGCCCCAGGCCAGCGCCTCGAAGGCGATGCGCAGGCCGCGCTTGGCGGCGCGCTCGCCCAGCTCGCTGCAGGTCGGCGGCGGCGCGGTCGATGCCGCCCAGCGCATTCGGGCGACGACGTTGCTGCAGATCATCAGGAGATCGCAGCCCAGCTCCTGCATGACGTCGAACTTGCGTTCGGCGCGCGCGAGCGCGCGTTCGCGCTGCGCCCGCGGCATGCCCTCGAAGTCGCGGAACGGCTGCAGGGTGACGATGCTCGAGCCCGAGCTCGGCGACAGGCGCTGCGCACGTCGGCCGGCGTGCCGTTGAAGGTGAGCAAGATCGTTCTCGAAGATCTCGACCGCATCGAACTTGGCGGCGGCGATGGCTTCGAGCTTCTCGCCGAGCGTGCCGCTCAGGGAGACTGTCGCAATCGAGGTCTTCATGGCCTGCTCCGTGGTTGGGCAACCGTCTGCCGCGTTGCATCCATTCGTCGAAGAAGCGCAGGGTCGCGAGATGGGGGATCGCCGGGGCCGGTGCGATCGCCCAGCTGCATGGTGGCCGCGCCGCGGCGTCGACCTTTTCGGCCAGGCCGGCGGGCCGCCGCCGTTGGGATCGCCGCTCCTGGCAAAGTTCGTCCAATAGGCCTGCAGTTGGACCGAAAGCGCACGATCGGCCGCCGCCCAGTCGCGCGACGGCACGTCGAGCGTGCCGAAGATGTAGGGATACTCCGAGCTGTGGAAGGTGCCGAGCTTATCGGGCGTGTCGACTTCCTCATGGAGTCTGCTGGGCGCCGAGCGGCTGCGGATGGTCGAAGAAGTGAGAGATAGGCCGGCTGGCCGTTCCGGGCGATGCAGGCGCGCGCTGGTCAGTGCCCCAGGCGAAGGTGGCGTCGCGGAAGACGTTCTTGCTCGACTGACGCGCCGTCACGTCGTCGGTCGCGGGATAGGCGCAAAAGCCCGATCGGCGTCCTTGCCGAACCTGTCCGCGACGATTTTTATGCGCAGCAAGCGGTGCGGCATGGGGGAAGGTCGCGCCCTCGTTGCGGTTCCAGCCGGTCAGGGCGGCGCACCGCGCCTCCTTGCCTTCGCGAAACGTCGATGTAGGTATCGGTCGGCGGGAACCAGCCGTCGACGATCGGCCCTGCCGGCGTCCTGACGTCCAGAATCTCGCGGCCGGATTTGCCGCGCAGCTCGGCGATCGTGGCGGTGCCCAGCTTCTGGGCGAAGGCCTTCGCCCTGCGCCTTGGCGTCGGCAAGGGCGGCCATCTTCGGCGAGGCCGTGCTCTCGGCGACGGCGCGATGCGAGACAGCCGCGCGCCAGCGGCGAGGCCATCAGATGGACGACGCTCGTGGCGCCGGCCGATTACGGCCGAAGATCGTTGACCTTCCGCCGGCCGTTGCCGCCGAGGCTGCGATGTTCTTCTTGACCCACTGCAAGCGCGGCGACCTGGTCGAGCAGGCCGTAATTGCCCGGGGCGCTGCCGCCGATTCGGCGCTGAAAGCTCGGGATGGGCAGAAAGCCCAGGACGCCGACGCGATAGTTCATCGACACGACGATCACGCCGCGCTCGGCCAGGCGCGTGCCGTTGAACACCGGACGCGCCGTCCCTCCCACCTGGAAGCCGCCGCCATAGTCCACACCATCACCGGCAGGTCCTTGGCGTCAGTCGGCGCCCAGACGTTGAGCGTCGAGGCGAATCTCTCGCTGATCGGCGAGGTCTGCCGCCGGAATATTTCGAAATGAGACCGACCTGGCGCGCGGCCGCCGGACTGGCTGAAGGCGGTCCAGCGCCCGGCCGACGTGGCGGCGCGCCTTGCCCCGCCCCCCTGCCAGGGTGTGGCCGGCGGCGGCTTCCAGCTGGCAGCTCGCCCGACCGGCGGCGCGCGGCAAAGGAAGGCCGAGGATAAGAGGCGCGAGACACATGGCCGTTGGCCGCCCAGCTGCACCGGTGACGGCGCCGCCAAAGCGACGGCAAGCGGCGCGGCCCTCGATGCGCCCCTGTGGGCCTCGGCGGCACGGATGCCCCGCGAGGCCTGACCAGCAACAATGCGAGGATGCCCAGGATGCGGGGGCCGTGTCTCTACGGTCTCCTCCTCCATTTGGCTCGGTTCATCCCGAACGACGGGGGCGTCTGCGCCGGGCGCGCTTCGGGCAAAAGTCCGTTTCATGCGCGCGACGTCGGGCGACGGCCGGTGAAGTGGCGGAACGCCTCGGCGGCCTGATGCACGCACATGCCGCTGCCGTTCATCGCGCTGGCTGCCGTCGAGCTCGCGCAGCCGGCACGAACGGCGTAGTTGAGCGGCGTGTAGATGACGTCGGCCACGAAGTGACGCGGCTGGATGCGGCTCGACCGTCATGGGCATGCCGGGATGGCCCAGCATGCCGACCGGCGTGGCGTTGACGACGCCGGCGACGACGGCGCACCGCTGCGGGCTCGCTGGCGAGCTCACGCAGCGTTGCGTCGCCGAAGCGCGCCGGCGAGGTCGGCGCAAAGTTTGCTGGCACGCGTCGCATCCGGGATCGTGGATCCTGAGCAGGGCTGCGCCCATGTCCATCAGGGCGAAGGCCACGGCGCAGCCCGGCGCCGCCGGCGACCAGCAGCAGGACAAGCGTCGCGCACGCAGTCGGCGCCCAGCGCCTCCAGGAAGGCGCAGCGAAAGCCCGGAGCGGTCGGTATTGTGGCCCGTGGTGCAGGTCTTCTCGGTCGAGTCACCACGGTGTTGACCGCGCCGATCTCGCCGGCCTCGGCCGACACCTCGTCGAGCAGGGGCATCACCGCCTCCTTGAAGGGATAGGTGACGTTGACGCCGGCGAAGCCGGCGGTCCGCGACGGCGGCCAGCAGGTCCTGCAGGCGCGCGGCCGCGGCAGGCGGTCGAGCGTCCATCAGGTGGTAGTGGCCGACGCATGCCGGCGGCGGCGAAGGCGTCCTCGTGCAGCGCCGGCGACAGCGAGCTGCCGATGTTGGCGCCGATCAGGCCGACCAGGCTTCGCGCGCCGCTCATCGGCCTGTCTCCGCCTCCGGCGCGAGGCCGCCGCCGAGGAACAGCTGGGCGATGCGCGGATCGGCCAGGATGCTCGGCGCCGTATCCTCGATGCGCGTCTGGCCCTGCTCCAGCACCAGGCCGTAGTCGGAGATCTGCAGCGCCTGCGCTGGCGTTCTGCTCGATCAGCAGGATGGTGACGCCCGCGTCGCGCAGGTCCTGCAGGATGCGCGAACACCTCCTGCACCAGCAGCGGCGAGAGCCCGATCGACGGCTCGTCGATCAGCATCAGCTTGGGGTCGAGCAGCAGGCCGCGCGCGACCTCGAGCAGCTTCTGCTGGCCGCCCGACAGCGTCGAGGCCTGCGCGTCGGCCTTCTCGCGCAGCATCGGGAAGCGCGCCATCATCGCGTCGATGCGCGCCGGCGAGCGCCGACCGGTCGGCGCAGCGCCACGCCGCCGAGCTCGAGGTTGTGCCGCACCGACAGCTCGGGGAAGATGTTGCGGCCCTGCGGCACGTAGCACATGCCGGCATCGAGCATGCTGGCGCGGCGCAGAGTTGGTCGTCTCGCGCGCCGTCGAAGGTCGACGCTGCGCCGGCGCGCGCCGGCAGCAGGCCGAACACGGTCTTGAACACGGTCGACTTGCCGGCGCCGTTCGGGCCGATGACGGTGGTGATGGCGCCGCGCCGGATGCGTGGCGCTGATGCCGTTCAGGATCGTCATGCTTGCCGTAGCCGGCGACGACGTCCTGCAGCGTCGAGGATCGCGTCAGTGGCCATGCTCAATGCCCAGATAGGCCTCGATCACCGCGGGGTCGCGCGCGCACCTCGGCCGGCGTGCCCTCGGCGATGATGCGGCCCTCGGCCAGCACCAGCATGCGCGTGCACAGCGACATCACGAACTCCATGTTGTGCTCGATGACGACGAAGGTGGCGCGCGCCTCGCGGTTGATCGCCGCGCAGCCGCTCGCGCAGGCTCGGCCAGCATGGTCGGGTTGACGCCGCCCGCCGGCTCGTCGAGCAGCACCAGGCGCGAGCCCGCCATGAAGGCCATGGCGGCGTCGAGCAGCTTCTGCTGGCCGTAGGACAGCGCTGCCGGCCTTCTCGTCGGCGAGCGTCGCCGAGGCGGAAGAACTCGATCATGCGGTCGGCGTCGGCGCCGAGGCCGGCGTCGCGCGCGCCGAACAGGCGGCGAGCGCATCGAGCCGCGATGCTCCTGGCCGGCCAGGATCAGGTTCTCGCGCACGGTGAGCTGCGGGAAGACCTGCAGCAGCTGGAAGGTGCGGCTGACGCCCGAGCCGGTTGAGGCTGGAGGGCCGCAGGCCGGTGACGGTCGCGGCCGTCGACTGTCGCACCTGCCGCGGCGTCGGCGGCAGCTGGCCCAGGATGCAGTTGAACAGCGTCGACTTGCCCGAGCCGTTGGGCCCGATCACGCCGAGGATCTCGCCCTCGCGCACGTCGAACGACACGCCGCGCACGGCGTGCGACGCCGCCGAACGACTTGTCGATGTCGCGGACTTCGAGGACAGCGCTCGTCGTGGCATCCGAGCACGCGCCTTGCGTCGGCGAAACAGCCGCTGCGCGAGCTCAGAGCCGACGATGCCGGTCGGGACAGAACGCCATCATGACCATCACCAGGACGGCGTAGATCGATGCAGGTAGTAGCTCTCCCAGGCGCGCAGCCATTCCGGCAGCAGCACGGCCACGCCGGCGCCGACGAACGGGCCGAGCGAAGGAGCCGGCGCCGCCGATCACCACCATCAGCATGAAGAGCAGCGAGGGGCCGAGCGCGAACGGCGCTGGGGTCGATGAACTCGACCAGCGGCGCATAGAGGCTGCCGGCCATGCCGCCGTAGGCCGAGCCGATGCGCGAAGGCCAGCAGGGTGTAGCGCGCGCACGTCGACGCCGAGGCTCTCGGCGCGCAGCGGGTTCTCGCGCAGCGCCGTGAAGGCGCGACCCCACGGGCGAGCGCACGATCCACCACATGCACGAAGGTCAGCAGCGCGGCGATCGCCAGCACGAACCAGTAGAAGTGGAGCGTGGCTGCGCAGCTGACAGGCCGAACAGCGACGGCCGCTCGATGTCGCGAATGCCCGATGACGCCGCCGGTCAGCCACTGCCTCGTTGCGGAAGACCAGCCAGCACGAGCACCGAGAAGGCGAGCGTCACGAAGGCGAGGTAGTGCTTCTGCACGCGCAGCGCCGGGAAGCCGAGCACGATGCCGATGACGAAGGCGAGCAGGCCGGAGGCGGCGAAGCGCCACGCCGAACGGCATGCCCGGCCTTGGTCGCGATGCGCGGTGAGTATAGGCGCCGATGCCGACGAAGGCCGCCTGCGCCAGCGTCTCCTGGCCGGCGTAGCCGACGATCAGGTTGACGCCCATGGCGGCGATCGCCGTCACCAGCCACAGGGTGAGGATGTAGGTGCCGTAGCGCTTGAGGCCCGGGATAGGGCAGGCCGAGACCGGTGAGATCGACCGGCGCCAGGGCGAGCAGCGACCAGCGACGCGACGCCGATCAGCGAGCGTCGTGCGCGTCGCTCATACCGCGCGCTCCTCCGCGGCGGCCGAGCAGGCCCTGCGGACGGAACAGGATGATCAGCACCAGCAGGATCAGCGGGATGGCCTGGCGGTAGGCGGTCGAGACGTAGGCGGCGGCGAGGTTGTCGAGCACGCCGACCAGCAGGCCGCCGGCGATGGCGCCGCGCACCTGGTTGAAGCCGCCGACGATCGCCGCCACGAAGGCGACCAGGCCCAGCGTCTCGCCGTTGGAGAACTTGGCGAGGTAGATCGGCGAGATCAGGATCGAGGCCATGGCCGCCAGCGCCGCATTGATCAGGAAGGTGTAGAGGATCATGCGCTCGACCGGCGACGCCGAGGATGCGCGCCACCGTCGGGGTTCTGCGCCGTCGCCTGCATCTGCCGGCCGGTGCGCGTGCCGGCCAGGAACCACTGCAGCGGCGCGATCGTGACCAGCGACGACCGCCAGCACGCCGAGCTGCGCCAGCGAGACCGTGACGCCGGCCAGAGCGTGATCGACGCGCGTCGGGCAGCAGGGTCGGGAAGAGCTGCGCCTCGGCGCTGTAAAGATCCTTGACGCCGATTCCTTGAGGATGATGCTGAGCGCGATGGTCGAGATGACCAGCGGCAGCACGCCGCGCTTGATCAGCGGGCCGACCACGACGAAGCGGAACACCACGCCCAGCAGCAGCATCGAGGCCAGCGATGGCCGAGCACCAGCGCGCCGGCAGAACGGCAGGCCGAACCATTTCATGGCGGCCAGCGCGAAGAAGGCCGGCACCATGACGAACTCGCCCTGCGCGAAATTGATGGTCTGCGACGTCTGCCACAGCAGCGTGAAGCCGATCGCCGCCAGCGCGTAGATCGCGCCGGTGGCGAGCCCGGCGATCAGGAGCTGGAGGAGGTCGGTCATGCACGTGCCGTCACGATGCCGCCAGCGAGCCCCTGAGCGGGCGGAGCCGAAGGCACCGTCGATCTGCCGCTTCCGACGGCATGAGATCGCCTCGGGCTTCGCCTCGCGGAGCGCGCCGTGGACGCAGACCATGGCTGCTACTTCTTCAGCTTGGGCAGCGTCTCCGTGATGACCTGCTTGCCGTCCTTGACCTCGCCGAGGAAGGAGATGCGGTCGATCTCGCCGGTGTCGTCCCAGGTCGCCTCGATCAGGATGCCGGGCACCTTGTCGGGCGTGATGGTCATGCCGTGCAGCGCCGCGGCGATCGCCTTGGCATCGAGCTTGCCGGCCTTCTCGGCCGCCGCCTTGATCATGTAGGGCGCGATGTAGCCCTTCACGCCGTTGTGGTCGGGCTTGGAGTTGTACTTGGCCTCGTACTTCTTGCCGAACTCCTGGATGGCCGGGATCGGCGCGTCGACAGTCAGGCCGACATGGCCCTTCGACGCCGTTGGCCGCGTCGCCCGCGAGCTCGATCACCTTCTGGCCGAGCAGCGTGGTCTCGCCGATCAGCGGCTTGTTCGAGCCCTGCTTCTTGGCCTCGCGCAGGAAGCGCGCGCTCTCCTCCTCGTTGAGGTAGACGAAGATCGCGTCGGCGTTGGCGCCCTTGAGCTTGATGACGTCGGCGGCGAAGTCGGCCTGGCCGGCCTCGGTCGAGATGTCGGCCACCACCTTGATGTCGCGCGCCGCCAGCTCCTTGATGATGGCGTCGCGGCCGCCCTTGCCGAAGTCGTTGTTGACGTAGACGCACCGCCACGCGTCTTGGCCTTGACCTCGTCGCGCAGGTAGTTGGCGATCTTGGGCATCGACACGTTCTGGCCGAACGAGGTGCGGAAGAGGTACTTCGAGCCCTGCGCCGTGAGGCTGGCCGGCCTCGCCGCCGATCACCTGCGGCACCTCGGCGTCGGCCGTCAGCTTCGAGCGTGGCGCTGACCGAGCCGGAATAGATCGGCCCGAAGATCGGCGATCGGCTTGTCGTCGAGCGCGCGCTGCATGGCGGCGCGGCGCCTTGCCGGGATCGCTCGCGGTGTCGACGAACTCGAGCACGATCTTCTTGCCGAGGATGCCGCCCGCGGCGTTGATCTCGTCGACCGCCATGCTGGAGCCGTTCTTCCAGATGGCGCCGACGGTGGCGCCGCCGCCGCTCAGCTCGATGATGTTGGGAATGACGATGTCCTGCGCCTGCGGCCGATTGCGCCCACAGCAGTGCGGCGGCGAGACCGGTCGCGGCACCATTTCGTGCGCGATCATGGTTTCCTCCTCCTGACTCTTGTTTCTCTTGCTTCTCCCTTGCCGGCAGAAATGTACCAGATGGTTCATTTTGTCAATTCGACGCGCCCGAAAAAGGGCGTCACGGCCAGACGTGCCGCAGGACGATGTCGACGACCTCGGCCCGCCGCGCCGCCAGCGCCCTGCGGCGAGGCCATGTCGCGCTGAAGATGGTCGAGAAGGTGGCGCGGTTGGCGACGTTGAAGATGCCGAGCGCGCTGATCGACATGTGCAGCTCGATCGGGTCGATGTCGCGCCGGAACACTCCGGCGCGCTGGCCGCGGGCGACCAGCCGGCCGCAGCGCGTCGATCACGGTGACGTTCAGCTTGCCGATCGTCTTGGAGCGCGCCATGTGGACGCCGTCCATGATGTTCTCGTTCATGACCAGGCGCACGAACTCGGGGTGCTTGTTGTAGTAGTCGAAGGTGAAGGCGACCAGGGTGCGCAACGCCGTCTCGGGCGGCAGGCGCTCGAGATCGAGCGTCGCCTCGGTGCGGCGGATGCTCGAGTAGGCCTCCTCGAGCACGGCGAGGTAGAGCCCTCCTTGCCGCCGAAGTAATAGTAGATCATGCGCTTGCTGGTGCGCGTGCGCGTCGGCGATGGCGTCGACCCGCGCGCCGCCATAGCCCTTCTGCGCGAATTCCCGCGTGGCGACGTCGACGATGTTGCGCTTGGTGCCTTCCGGGTCGTTGACCCGCGGGCGCCAGCCGTTCTTCGTTGGCAATATCCGGTCCTCTGCCAGCACCATAGCAACGGCGCGGCGGCCGCGGCGAGTGCGGGAGAATGCACTATAGGTCGGTGAAGAAACAGGCAACTTCGGATAGACCTTGCCGTCGATGGATGGACGGTGTCCCGGATCTCGTGCGACGACCCTCGGGCACTTCAGCCGGAGCGGCACGGGATGAGCATGTATCTGTTGATCGAGGTCGCGTGACCCGTTCGAGGCGGCCGGCACCGGCGATTTCGCCGCGCTGGCGCTGTCGCTGGCCCACGCCGGACACCGCGTCACCTTCTTCCTGGTCGAGAACGGCGTTCTCGTCGTGCGCGAGGGCAGTCGCTCCGATCTCGACAAGCTGGGCAGTGCGGGCATCGACGTGTTCGCCGACGAGTTTCGCACTCGCCGAACGCGGCATCCCGCCTGAACGCCGGCGCGCCGGGATCCGCTCCACTTCCCTCGATCTCGTCGTCGAGCACATGGCCAACGGCCCACAAGACGCTCTGGCACTAGGGAGGCCGGCATGACCGAGTCGCGCAAGACGCTCACTTTCGCCCTGATGGATGCGCCGTTCAGATCGGCCCGCAGCACGACCGCGCTCCGGCTCATCGACGCCGCCACGAGGCGCGGTTATGCGGTCAATGTCTTTGCCTATGAAGGCGCGGTCCTTCTGCCGCTTCGCCCTGCAGGCAAAGCACGCCAATGCCGTGCACGGCCACGACGTCGCCGCAGGAAGACCATCCGCTGCCGCGCGAATGGATCTGCAGCGCTGATCGCCGAGGCCGACAGGCAGCGGCGGCAAGCTCGACTGGGTCAATTGCGGACTGTGCGTCGACGAACGTGGTGCTGCGGAGGCGATCCCGGCGTGCGTCGCGGATCTCCGGCGGATTTCTGGAAGATGGCAACGGCGTCGGACGGCACGCGCTCGTCATTGCGACGCGCTAGGGAGGGCGATGCGCGTGCTCAATATCGTCGAAACCGCCTATCGCGCCACGCTCGAGGAGCAGGACGACACGGTGCTCTGGATCACCCGGGCGATGCGCGGCGCAGGGGCGGAGATCGATGTCCGCTGCTGCAGGGCAATGCGGTGAACTACGCCGTCAGAGCGCAGCATGTCGCGCCGCTCGGCTTCGGCGGGCACCTGCAGAAGCCGGGCGCCCGGTCTCGCCGACGAGGTGGCGGCGCTGATCGCGGGGAATGCCGCGGTCTATGCCGTCGTCGAGGATATCGCGCGACCGCGGTCTTGCATCGGATGAGCTGGTCGGCGGCGTGAAGCAAATCCACAGGCCGAGCTGCCCCGGCTTTCGATCGCTTCGATGGGGTGTGGCAATGGTGATCGTGCTTTTGGCGACGGCGCTGGTATGCGGTGATCTCGCGCGAGATCTGGGGCGGCTGACGCCACGGCGCGCCGGGTTTCCGGGCTGCGCCGGACCCGCCCACCTTCAGGCTGTTTCCCGGCAGCCGAGGTGACTATCCAAAAGTGCAGGAAAGCGAGGCGCGGCCGTCGACGCGGCGACGGCGGTGATAGTCTACACGGTGCCGACAGATCGTTTTCGGGATCAAGCATGCGCACTGAACCTGCACCGCTTCTGGAAGCCCTCGGCGTGTTCCGCACCCGGGACGCCGACGCCATCCGCGATTTCTGGGCGCGATCGGCTTTGCCTTCTCGCTCGAAGGGCGGCGGCGCGGGCAGCGCGGTCGATGTGCGCCTGAACAGCGCCTACTTCCCGAGCCTGTGGGTCGGCTATACGCAGTATGGCGCGGCGGTGACGGTCAAGACCGAGGCGCGGTCGGACTTCTGGCTGCGGTACCGTTGCGCGGCGGCATCGAGGCGATTGCCGCCGGCGAGAGCATCTGCTGCGACGCGCGGACCGCTGCCGTCAGCTCGCCGGTCGGCCGCCGCGAAATCCGGACCGACCAGGGCAGCGCCCGGCTGCAGGTCCCGCTGGTCGGCGACGCCATGCACCGTCAGCTCGCGGCGCTGCTCGGCGACTGGCCGCGCGAGCCGCTGGTGTTCAGCGCCGGCTCTCGATCTGTCACGCGGGGCTATGGACGCGGCCTTTTGGGCTACCTGCAGGGCGCCGCGGCGGAATTCGATGCGCACGGCTATGTCACCTGGAGTCCGCTGGTGATCAGCCAGTTCGAGCAGCTCATCATGACGCGGCTGCTGCTCGAGCATCCGCACAACTATGCCGACGCGGTCCGTCGGCGCGACCGCCTCCTGTCGCCGCGCAGCGCGAGGCGCGCCATAGGCTTCTTCATGCGACGCCAATCTGGATGCGCCGATCACCGTCACCGACCTGGTCGCGGTGTCGGGCATCGCGGGCCGGACCCTGTTCGAGAATTTCCGGGCGTTCAAGGGCGTCTCACCCATGCGCTACCTGCGCGCGCGCCGCTTCGAGCAGGCGCGACGCGCGCACTGATGAGCCCGCTGCCGGACGAAAACGTGACCTCGATTGCCGTCCGTTGGGGCTTCAACCACATGGGCCGAGTTCGCCACCAACTACTGTGCCCGCTTCAGCGAAACGCCGTCGGCCACGCCGGGCCGGGCGCGACGGGCGTTCGGTGATGAACGGTATTTGCGCGCGATGGCGGCGCAGCGGCGGGAATGCGTCGAGGGACGCTCCGCATTGGAGGTTCCGGCGCAACCGCGCGAGCCGCGTCTAGCCGTCCTTCGACGACACGCCAGCCTGCGGCGAAGGTCGCCATGCCGTTGTGGCAGGCGGCGGCGGCCTTGAGGAGCGGCACGGCCAGCGCCGCCGCCGAGGCCTCGCCCAGCCGCATGTCCATGTCGAGCAAGCGGCCGCTGGCCGATCGCCTGCAGCAGCCGCGTATGGCCGGGCTCGGCCGAGCGATGGGCGACCAGGCAATGGTCGAGCGCGTGGCGGTCGATGGCATAGAGCACGGCGGCCGCGGCGGTGCAGGCATAGCCGTCGAGCAGCACCGGGATGCGGCCCATGCGGGCGGCCAGCACGGCGCCGGCGATGGCGGCGAGTTCCTCGCCGCCGACGGCCGCCAGCAAGGCCGAGCGGATCGCGCGCGGCGATCGCCTCGCTTGTGGTGCGCCAGCGCCTCGTCGATGACGGCGATCTTGTGGGCGAGCGCGGCGCCCTTCACGCCGGTGCCCGGGCCCGCCCAGTCCGCGCCGCTGCCGCCGAACAGCGCGGCGCAGAGCGTCGCCGCCGTCGTGGTGTTGGCGATGCCCATCTCGCCCAGGCACAGCACGTCGATGCCGGGCTCGGCCGCCATCATGCCGTAGGCCATGGCGTTGGCGGCGCGCGCCTCGCTCATCGCCGGGCCTTGCGTGAAGTCGTCGGTCGGATGGGCGAGGTCGAGCTCGTAGATGCGCAGATCGGCGTCGATCGCGCGCGGCGAGCTGGTTGATGGCGGCCCCGCCGGTCAGGAAGTTCTTCACCATCTGCCGCGTGACTTCCGGCGGATAGGCCGAGACGCCGCGCGCCGCCACGCCGTGGCTGCCGGCGAACACCGCGATGCGCGGCCGCTCGACCCGCGGGCTGGCGCGGCCCTGCCAGGCGGCCAGCCATTCGGCGATCTCCTCGAGCCGGCCGAGCGAGCCCGGCGGCTTGGTGAGCTCGGCCTGGCGGCGCACCACCTCGGTCCGGGCCGCGAGGTCCGGTCCCGGCAGGTCGCGCAGGATGCGGCGCATTTCGTCGAAAGTGGCTGGGATGCGCTGGGCGTTCATCGCGGGCGCGGACCATCCTATATTCGCCCCATCATGACCAGTCCCAACGACCATTCCCAGCGCGCCTACCACTGGCGCGCCCGTCGTCCTTCGACGACTGGCTGCAGGCCTTCAAGGAGCAGGCGTCGTTCTTCACCGGCGCTCAAGCTCGATGTCGGCGTGCCGCGCTGGCAGCTGGCCGACGTGCTGCCGGTGCTGCCCTTCATCGGCGCCGGCGTCGGGCTCGCGGCCGGGCTGGTGTTCGCCATCGTGCGCGGCGCTGGCCGGACCGGGCTGGCTGGCCGGCGTGCTGGCGGTCGGCGCGGCGGTCGCTGATCACGCGCGCCCTGCATGAAGACGGTCTGCGCCGACACCGCCGACGGGCTGGGCCCGCATGCGCTGGAGCCGGCGCGGCGGCTCGAGATCATGCGCGACAGCCGCAACGGCACGTTCGGCGTGCTGGCGCTGGCGCTCTCGGTGCTGATCAAGGTCGCCTGCCTGGCGCAGTTCAGCGGCGCGACCGGCCTGGTCGTGCTGATCGGCGCCCACGCGCTGTCGCGCGCCGTGCTCGCCTATCCGCTGCTCGCCTACTCGCCGGTGCACGCGGACGGGCTGGGCGCGCAGGCCGGCAAGCCGACCGACAACGACGTCTGGCTGACCATCGGCATCGGCGCCGCGCTCGCCTTCCTGCTGCTGCTGGGCAAGGGCTTCTTCGTCGCCCTCCTGGCGCCGCTCGCCGCCATCGCGGCGGCGTGGTTCGCCTCGCGCTGGATCGCCGACGCGCATCGGCGGCTACACCGGCGACACGCTGGGCGCCGTCCAGCAGAAGGCCGAGATCGCCTTTCTGGTGGTGGCGGCGCTGTTCATCGCCCATTAAGACGCTCGTCATCCTGAGCGCAGCGAAGGATCTCGCGCTGCACGGATGATCCTTCGCTTCAGGATGACAGCAGAGGAGTCGAGCATGGCGACGGGCGCCAAGATCACGGGAGCTGGTCACGCGTTGGTGGTGGGTGCGGCATGCGCCGGTGCCCAATCCCGAAGGCGCGCTGCTACGGCCAGACCGACAAGGATTGCGACGTCAGCAACGAGGCACTGTTCGAGCACCAGGCGAGCGCTGCTGCCCAAGGGCGCGGTCTGGTACTGCCTCGAACCTGCTGCGCGCGCGCAAGACCGCCGAGCATCTCGCCAAGGCCGGCGCCGAGATGGGCGAGCTCGATGATCGATCCCGATCTCGCCGAGCAGCATTTCGGCGAATGGCAGGGTCTCACCTATGTCGAGATCGCCGAGAAGCGCGGCAACAACCATCTGTTCTGGCTCGGCGCCGCCGGAGTACCGGCCGCCGGGCGGCGAGAGCTTCGTCGACCTGCAGCGACCGCACGGTGCGCAGCATCGAGCGGCTGACCGAGGAGCATCGCGGCCGCGACATCGTGGCGACGGCGCATGGCGGCACGATCCGCGCCGCGCTCGCGCCACGCCTTCGACCTGCATCCCGAGGCGGCGGTGCGCTTCGAGATCGACAACGTGTCGCTCACCCTGATCGAGCATTTCGAGCAGGCCGATCCGGCCCATGCCTGGCGCGTCGCCTTCGCGAACTACATGCCGCGCGAGCTGGTCGTGGCCAAGGCGGCGGCGCTGGCATGAAGACGCACGTGCCGAACTGGCGGCCGAACAGGCGGCCTACTGGAACGGCCCGGGCGGGCAGGTGCTGGCTCGGCGCCTACGACAGCGCATCGAGCGCGGCGATCGCCGGCTTCGGCGAGGATGCCTTGGCCGCCGCCGACGCGCAGCCCGGCGAGCACGTGCATCGATGTCGGCTGCGGCACCGGCGGCACGACGGCGGAGCTGGCGCACGCCGTCGGCCCGACCGGCCATGTGCTGGGCGTCGACATCTCCGAGCCGCTGATCGAGGCGGCGCGCTCGCATCGGCGTCGACAACGCCACCTTCGTCGTCGGCGATGCCGACGACCTATCCCTTCGAGGCCGGCGTCGCTACGATCTCGTCTTCTCGCGCTTCGGCGTCATGTTCTTCGCCGATCCGGTCGCCGCGTTCAGCAATCTCCGGCGCGCGCTCAAGCCCACGGGCCGCCTGGTCTTCATCTGCTGGCGGACGCCGCAGGAGAATCCCTGGGGCCATGGTGCCGCTGCGCGCCGCCGCAGCCGTTCCTGCCGCCGATGCCGCGGCCGGGGCCGGAGGATCCCGGCCAGTATTCCTTCGGCGATCGCGCCGGGTCGAGCGCATCCTGAAGCGAGGCGGGCTTCGCCACGCCGCGCATCGAGCCGATCGACCGGCCGATCTGGCTGGGCAGCAGCGACAGCCGAGGTGGCTCGAGACGCATCGGCCGCTTCGGCCCGCTGGCGCGCGCCTTCGCCGACGCCGAGCCGGCGGCGATCGACAAGGCGAGGCACGGCGATCGCCGAGGCGCTCGAGCCGCACGCAGGGACCGCACGGCGTGATGCTGCCGGGCGCCTGCTGGCTGGTGCGCGCGGGCCGACGGCTGATGGAGCACATCGCGGCCTTTCCGCTGCCGCCGGTGACCCTGGTGCTGGGCGGCGCGCGGTCGGGCAAGAGCACGCATGCCGAGAAGCTGGTGACCGGCACGCCTGTTTGGCGCGCGCGCCGCGGCCCGCGGTCTATATCGCCACCGCCGAGGCGGGCGACGTCGAGATGGCGACCCGCATCATGGCCCATCGCGCGCGCCGCGGCGCCGGCTGGACCACCATCGAGGAGCCGCTGAAGCTCGCCGAGGCGCTGGAGCGGCGCCGAGCGCACGGCCAGCCGGTGCTGGTCGACTGCCTGACGCTCTGGCTCTCCAACCTGATGCATGCCGGCGCCGACCTCGACGAGGCGACCGACGAGCTGCTGCAGGCGCTGGGCGACGGCGCCTCGCCGGTGGTTTTCGTCAGCAACGAAGTGGGCCTCGGCCTGGTGCCCGAGACGCCGCTCGGCCGCGTCCTTCCGCGATGCCCAGGGCCGGCTGAACATGCGCGATGGCCGAGCGCGGCCGACCGGGTGATCCTGATGGCGGCCGGCCTGCCGCTCACCATGAAGGACCGGCCGGCGCGCGCGGCTGACGTGCCTCTCAGCTGAGGGCAAGCGATCCCGACCGCGCCTCAATTCTGCCCGAAACCGTGGTATGATGGGTCTGCAGTGGCCGTCCAGGCGCTTCCCCGGCGTCGGCCATGAGCCCAAATGGAGCAGAAAATGAAGCTCGATCGCCGAACCGTCCTTGCCGGGACTGCGGCCGCGTTTGCCGCCCCCTTGCTCGCCGCCCTGCCGGCCCGCGCCGACGCCAAGCGCCAGTCGCTGGTCGATTCCTGCCTGGAGTCCGCGCGCAAGGTCCTGGGCGGCAAGGACTTTCCCGACGCCGCCAAGCACATGACCACGGCCAGCGGCGTGCTGATCATCCCCGAGCTGGTGCAGGGCGGCTTCATCCTCGGCGCGGCCGGCGGCCGCGGCGCGCTGATGGCGCGCAGCGCGCCCAGGGACTGGAGCCCGCCCGCCTTCTACGGCATGGGCTCGGGCAGCCTCGGCCTGCAGATCGGCGCCAAGGTGCTCGGAGATCGTGTTCATCATCCGCACCGAGAAGGGCCTGAACGCCATCCTCGACCACAAGTTCAAGTTCGGCGCCGAGGCCGGCGTCACCCTGGTCGCGGTCGGCATCGGCGTCGAGGGCGCCTCGACGACGGCGGCGGCGCCGACATCGTCGCCTTCGCGAACTCGGCCGGCCTGTTCGCCGGCGCCTCGCTCGAAGGCTCCTACCTCGACGCCGACAACGACTGGAACGCGCTCTATTACGGCCCGGGCGCCACCGACCAAGGCGATCGTGCTCGACCGGCGCTACACCAATCCCGGCGCCGAGCCGATCCGCACAGTACCTCGCCCAGTGGTGAGCTAGCCGGCTGCCGCCGCCGGGCGCGCCGCGGCCGGCGCACGGCTCTTTACCTTGCCGCTGGGTCCGCCGCCGCAGAAGAAGCGGTCGCCGCCGTCGGACTCGAGGCCCGACACGCTCGTGCCGGGCGGCATCTCGAGGCTCTCCAGGACCTCGCCCGATTCGCGGATCGATCCGCCGCAGATCGCTCTCGTCGCCTTCCCAGGTGCCGTGCCAGAGCTCGCCGTCGACCCAGGTGACGCCGGTGACGAAGCGGTTGGACTCGATGGTGCGAAGGATCGCGCCGGTCTCGGGATCGATCTGATGGATCTTGCGGTCGCGGTACTGGCCCGACCCAGAGCGTCCCTTCGGCCCACGCCAGCCCCGAGTCGCCGCCGCCGCCGGGCGCCGGGATGGTGGCGAGCACGCGGCCGGTCTGCGGATCGATCTTCTGGATGCGATCCTCGGCGATCTGGAACAGGTGCTCGGCCGTCGAACGCCGTTCCCGGCATGCGCGTGGGACATCGATCGCGCGCACGATCGTGCCGCTCGCCGGATCGAGCGCGTTCGAGCTTGTCGCCGGAGGCGAACCAGACGTGCTGGCCGTCGAAGGTCAGGCCATGCACGCTGTCGACGCCCGGAAAGGGTCCATATTCACGGATGATTTCGGCTGCTGACTTGATCATGCTTGCTTCCTCGTTGCTCGAAAGTGGCGGCATCCTAGCCACCCGGCAGCGGAGCGGGGAGTAACAAGGTCGTCGTGAATCCCGGCACCGGCGGGGTCATCCAGCGGCGCGCCCGGCCGCGGCCGAACGACTGCACCTTGCCGGCCGCCGCCAGCGCGTCGAGCGCCCGCTGCACGGTGCGCTGGCTGGCGCCGAGCGCGAGCGCCAGCGCCGAGCTCGACCACGACTCGCCGTCGGCGAGGAAGGCGAGCACCTCGCGCATGCTGCTCTTCGACCGGCCGCGCCAGCACGACGACCTCGCGGCCGCGCCGCGGCACCAGCGCAAACCCGCGCTTGGTCGCGCTGACGTCGGCCAGCGGCCGGAGCTTCGCGCGCAGCCGCCCGATCTCGACCCGCAGCCGCGCGCGATGCGATTCATCGGCGTGCTTGCGCGCCGAACGCCCGCGCGAGCAGCGTGTCCCGCGGCGCGTCGGCGGGCCACGCCTCGCCGAGCGCGCGGGCCAGCGCGAACAGCACCGGACGCGTCTGGCGAGCGAGACCGTCGCGCCTGCGTTCGCGCACGACATGCCGGCAGGCGTCGACGACGAGCGCCTTCGACGCCAGCAGCGCCTCGACCTCCTCGAGCAGCAGCGGGCGCTCCTCGCCCCGCGCGATCAGGCGCGCCGCCGGCGTGCTCCAGCAGGCGCGATGCGCTTTCGACCTCCGCCGTCAGCGCCGGAATGCCGGCCTCGCGCGCGGCGCGCTCGGCGCCGCGCGAGCGCCGCGCGCGCCGTCTTCGTGCGCAGGCGCCGCATCGCGATGCCCGCGACCACCAGCTCGTGCGCCGCCCGCGACGCCGGCGGGAGCGGCGCGGGTCGAGCCCGGCCAGCGTGCGCTCGGCCTCGTCGAGGCGGCCGATCAGCAGCAGGCGCCGGACCTCGAGATGGCGCGCATGCGCGGCGTTCAGCCGGTCGCCGTGCTGCTTCGAGCGTCGCCCGCGCCGCGTCGAGCGCCTTCGCGGGCCAGCCGAGGTCGCGCGAGACGAGCGCGATCTCGGCCTCGGCGACGACGCAGCGCGCGCGGGCCACCGCCTCCTTCGGCGCCGAAGGCGCGCGCCGCGCGCTGCACCAGGGCCTTCGCGCGAGCGAGATCGCCGAGCTGCGCCATCGCGATGCCGCGCAGCGCGAGCGCCGGCGCGTCGTCGCGCAGGGCGACCCGGTTCAGCGCGCCGAGCGGATCACCCGCCGCGAGCGCGCGCGCCGCCGCCGTGATCAGCGAGTCCATGGAAATCCCGCCACACTTGTAACTCCCACCGTTCGGGCATCCGGCCCCAAATGCATCACGCTGACCGACGACCCCGACAGCATCGAGGAGCACACCATGACCACCGCCATTGCCAATGTCAGCACCCTGGACCGTCCCGTCGCGGATCATCCCGTCGTGTCCAGGAACCAGTGGCTTGCCGAACGCAAAGCAGCTGCTGGCGCGCGAGAAGGAACTGACCCGCCTGCGGCGACCAGATCGCCGCGCGAGCGCCGCGCGCTGCCGTGGGTGCGCATCGACAAGGACTACGTCTTCGACACGCCCGAGGGCCAGCGCGCACGCTCGCCGACCTGTTCGACGGCCGCCGCCAGCTGCGTGATGCAGCACTTCATGCTCGCCCCGGGCTGGGAGCAGGGCTGCAAGAGCTGCTCCTACATGGCCGACCACACCGACGGCACGATCGCGCACCTGGCGCATCGCGACACCACGCTGCGTTGCCGTCTCGCGCGCGCCGCTGGCCGAGATCGAGCGCTTTCGCCAGCGCATGGGCTGGCAGTTCACGTGGGTGTCCTCGCACGGCACCGACTTCAACCACGACTTCCACGTCAGCTTCACGCCGGAGGAGCGGGCCAAGCGGCAAGGTCGACTACAACTACGGCATGCAAGCCGTCCAGGCGAGGAGATGCCCGGGCGTCAGCGCTGTTCTGCAAGGACGATGCGGGCGACGGTCTTCCACACCTACTCGACCTACGGGCGCGGCGTGGAGGTGATGATGCGCACCTACAACCTGCTCGACCTCACGCCCAAGGGCCGCGACGAGGACGAGCTGGGCTTCACCATGGAGTGGGTGCGCCACCACGACCGCTACGAGCCGGTGGCGTGATGGCCACTCCTGGCCCCATGTGGCGCGGCCGACTGCCTGTCGCTGTTGGGCCGCGCCCACCTTCGCCGTCATGGCGCTGCTCACCGCCGTGCTCGGCGGTGGGCCGCTCGCCATGCTCTGCTCGTCCGCGCCGGACGCGTCGCCGCTCACCGGCATGATCCCGATGTACCTGCTCATGGGCGCCTTCCACACGGCCCCTGGCTGAGGCTGGATTTCCAATCGGACAAGCACTTCGCGATGACGGTTCATCTGTCCCCGTCATACGGGGAGGTGGCCTGCGGGCCGAGGAAAACCCCAGTCCGATACTTGCAAGTTTCAGATCGGATATTCTCGAAGATCGCCGTGAGCCTTCCTCTCCGCCCCTCGGGGGCACCTCCCGTAAGACGGGGAGGAACGATTCAGCTCTCCCGCCTGCGCCCGTTCCTGCTGGATCTTCATCCGGCAGAGCGCGATCGCCTTCTGCGCCGTGCCGGTCTGCTGCGACGACGGTTCGAGCTCGAGGAAGCGTTCCCAGGCGGCGAGCGCCTCGGCGCAGCGGTCGAGCTTGGTGAGCAGCAGCGCCAGGTTGAAGTGGGCGTCGGCATAGCCGGGCTCGGCCTGCACGGCGCGGCGATACTGGGCGACGGCGAGATCGGCCTGCTGATCGTCCTCGGCCGCCTGGGCGAGGTTGTACCAGGCCTCGGCAAACGCCGGATCGCGCGCCACCGCGATCTGCCAGGCCACCTTGGCCTCGGTCGGCCCGGCCCTGCGCCTGGAACACGTTGCCGAGATTGAAGGGCAGCACCGGATCGGCGGTGTCGGCGCGCATCGCCGTGGCGTAGAGGCTCTCGGCCGTGGCGTGATCGCCGCGCGCCTCGGCCTCGTCGGCCTCGACTCAAAGATCGTCGAGGCTGCGCGCCTTCTGCTCCGGGCGCATCGGCAGGCGCATGGTGAGCTGGCCCGAGAGCTCGGCGAGCTGGCCCGCGATCTCGCGCACCAGCGCGCCCGACGGACCCTCGGTGAGCCGCGCCTCGGCGAGATGGCCGCCGCGCCGCCGCAGCGATGATCGACGCCTCGAGCACGTCGCTGAGCGCCACGCCGCGCTTCAGAAGCCGCGCCGCCTCGCGCGCCGCCACGAGGTCGCGGTAGGCGAAGCGCTCGTCGACCGGCTCGCAGCACGTCGAACAGCACCAGGCAGGACAGCGAGGTTGGGCGTAAGGCCGGCGAGCCGTTCGACCTCGGCCCGTCCCAGGCTGCGCTCGACCGCCGGCGGCGGCTCGAGCAGGCCGAGCTGGCGGCGCAGCACGTTCTCGCCGATCAGCGCACGCCGTCGCCGGCAGGCCGGCCGGAAGCCGCACGCGGCCGTCGTCGAGCGCCTGGCCCGCGGCCGAATGGCCGAAGGCGATGGTCGTCACGCGCGCGCCCGGCCGCGCCGCGAGCTTGCCGCCATGGGCGCGCACCAGCCGGTCGAGGCGCCGGCGCGTCAGGCCTTGCAGGCGGCCGACCAGGAAGAGGGTCTGCCCTGGAGAGGATCGGCGAGAGGCAATCCCGCCTCCGGCCTCAGCGCGCCGCCTTGCGCGCCGCGGGCTTGCGGGCCGTCGCTGCGCGCCGGCTTCGGCCACCGTCGGCGGGCTTCTTGCTCGGCGCGCGCGGCCGGCGCGTCGGCTGCGCGCCGCCTGCAGGCTGCGCTTCAGCGCCTCCATGATGTCGACGACGTTGCTCGGTTCGGCCGTCTCGGGCACGGCGAAGCTCTGGCCGGCCTGCTTGGCCTGCAGCATGGCTGGTGACGGCTTCCTCGTAGCGGTCGGCGAAGCTGTCGGGCTCGAAATGCCCGGACATGCGGCCGATGATCTCCTGGGCGATGTCGAGCATCGCCGGCCGGCAGCTTGCGCTCGGCTGATGCCCTCGAAGTATTCGGCGTCCTGCCGCACCTCGTAGGGATAGCGCAGCGTCGTCGCCAGCATGCCGTGCCCGCGCGGCTGCAGCATCAGCAGGCGCTCGCGCCGGGCGCAGCACGACGCGGCCGATGCCGGCCACCTTCTTCGCTGGCCATCGGCCTCGCGGATCACGGCGAAGGCCTCCTCGGCCACCTTGCCGTCGGGCGCCAGGTAGTAGGGGCTGTCGAGGTAGATCCTGGTCGATCTCGGCGGCCGGCACGAAGGTCTCGATCTCGAGCGTCTTGGTGCTCTCGATCCTGAGCGCCTCGAGGTCGGTGTCCTCGACCATGACGTACTGGCCCTGGCGACCTGGTAGCCTTTGACGCGGTCGGCCGTGTCGACCGGCCTCCGCCGCTCACCGAATCGACCAGGTTCTGCTTCAGGCGATTGCCGGTCTTGCGGTTCAGCGTGTTGAACGAGACCCGCTCCGACGACGACGAGGCGTTGTAGAGCGCCACGCGCGCAGGAGACGAGCGACAGCTTGAGATAGCCTTTCCACGAGGGACGCGGCATTGGAAGACTCCGGGATACGAGGTGGTAGGTATTTTAGTTCAACTGCGGTTGCAGGTCGACCTGCCGAAACAGCAGCTTGTCGCCGTCGTCGATGACGCGCTGTGCGGCCCGGCGGGCTCTTCAATCCGGCGGTTCATTGTGTGTAAGGTCCGCACATGACGCGGGCGCCTACTCGCATCCGGACGTACCCGGTAATAGTCGGCCGGAGCTTGGTCCAGCCGGCGTCCTTCAACGCGGCCTGGGCCCTCTTCCACCGACGAGTAGGGGCCGAACTTCCGCTCGGGAACCACCGTGAAACGTTCACCTGCAGGTAGGCGTTGCCGAGTTGATCGCCCCTGACGATCCCCTGCCGCGCACTTGCCTTGACCCGGTTTCAGATTGGTCCCGACGATGACGAACCATCCAGTCGATGCCGGTCCCGGAGCCTGGGCGAGCGCGGGCAGAGGGAGGCAAAGCAGGACCAGCATGGCCACTATTCCGCGCATCGCATTCCTCGCCCTTCGCCCGCCAACCGGGTCAAGGTCAATTCTCGCACCCCGGGGCGCAGGCATCCAGTCCCGCTCATGATCTTCCGGACCGCGAGCCTTCGGCTCGCTTCATATCCCAGCGCGACATGTCGCGCCGCCCGGCGCGGCCCCGCTTGATGTTCATGCGCTTCCCGCCGACTTCTGGCGCCTGTGGTCGGTCGGCCCTGATCGTCCTCGGTCGTGCGCTGGCTCGAGACGGTGGCGGTGGGCGTGGTGCGTCTATCGCGCAGCACCGGCTCTGCGCTTCCTCGTCGCCGCTGGTCACCATGCTGCGGCTGCTGCCGATGGGCCTGTTCGGCGCCTTTCTCGGCGCCTTCGTCGAGGCGCTTCGAGCCGGCGCGCTGATCGCTCGCCGCCAGATGGTGGCCCTGCTTGCCGCTGACGTCGATCGTGCTGGCGGCCATCGCGGCGCTGGGGACGCTGCAGGTCTGGCACCTGGCCGTTGGCGCAGCTTCGTCAACGGCTTCGGCTGGGCTCACCGACAATCCGCTGCGGCGCACGATGATGCGGCGACAGCGTCGGCCGCGAGCGCATGGCGACGGCCATGGCGCTCGACGTCGGCGCCCAGCAACGCGAGCCGCATGGTCGGCCCCACCGTGGGCGGCGTCGTGCTGGTCGCCGGCGGCATCGAGGGCGCCTTCGCTGCTGAGCGCCGGCATCTCTATCGCCGTGCGCCGTTGGCGCCGCGCTCGCCGTGCGCGGCCACCAGCACAGCTTCGCGGCGACCACAGCGAGCTCGCGTGCTGGCGCGCCTCGCGCGAAGGCATCGCCGCCGTGCGTGGCGGCAACCGCCGGCTCGACCGGCATGCTCGCCGTCACCGTGATCTACAACGTGTTCGGCTGGCCGTTCACCAGCATGGTGCCGGTGATCGGCCAGCGACCAGCTGGCTGCTCGGCCCCGGACAGGCGTCGGCCTGCTGACCAGCATCGACGGCGTCGGCGCGTTCGCGGCGCCCTGGTCCTGGCCTGGGCGGCTGGCGCCCGCTTCCACGCCGGCGAGCTATGTCGGCGGCGTGGCGCTCTACCAGGCGGGCATCATCGCCTTTGCGCTGGCACCCGGCGTCGTGCCCGCGGTCCGCAGCCCTGCTGCTGACCGGAGCTGGCGGGCGGCGCCTTCTGCCACCTTGCAGGCGACGCTGGTCTATCTCGCCGCGCCAATCGAGATGCGCCCGCGCATCATGGGCGTCCTGCTCGGTCTGCATCGGCACGGGGCCAATCGGCTTCCTGTGGCTGGGCTGCTCGCCAACCGGATCGGTGCGCCCGAGGCGACGGCAGTCGACCGGCGCGCTGGGGCTGGCGCTGCTGCTCGCGCTGCGGCCGTCGTGGCGAACGATCTAGCGGCCTTTTCCTTCAGCCCGGGCGCCACCGAGAGCTTGGCCTTGGTCTTGGCCTGACCTCGTCGACCGTGACGCCGTCGGCCAGCTCGATCAGGGTGACGCCGCCGTCGCCCGTCTTGTCGACGCCGAAGACGCCGAGCTCGGAGATCACCATGTCGACCACGCGCTTGCCGGTCAGCGGCAGGGTGCATTCGCGCGAGGAGCTTGGAGGCGCCGTCCTTGGAGACGTGCTCCATGGTGACGATGACCTGCTGCACGCCGGCCACCAGATCCATGGCGCCGCCCATGCCCTTCACCATCTTGCCCGGGATCATCCAGTTGGCGAGGTCGCCGTTCTCCGCCACTTCCATGGCGCCCAGGATGGAGAGGTCGATATGGCCGCCGCGGATCATGGCGAAGCTGTCGGCCGAGCGAGAAATACGACGTGCCCTTGAGCTCGGTCACGGTCTGCTTGCCGGCATTGATGATGTCGGGGTCGACCTCGTTGTCGAGCGGGAAGGGGCCGACGCCCAGCATGCCGTTCTCGCTCTGCAGCGTGATGTCGACATCCTCCGGCACGTAGTTCGACACCAGCGTCGGAATGCCGATGCCGAGATTGACGTAGTAGCCGTCCTTCAGTTCCTTGGCGGCGCGCGCCGCCATCTGATCGCGGGTCCAGGCCATCGTTGTCTCCTAAGCCTTGCGAATGGTGCGTTGCTCGATCTTCTTGTCGTAGGGCGCACCGCAGAGGATGCGATTGACGAAAATGCCGGGCGTGTGGACGTGGTCGGGATCGATCGCGCCCACCGGCACCAGCTCCTCGACCTCGGCGACGCAGAGCTTGGCCGCCGTCGCCATCATCGGATTGAAGTTCCGCGCCGCCTTGCGATAGACGAGGTTGCCCGACGGCGTCGCCCTTCCACGCCTTGACCAGCGCGAGGTCGCCGACCAGGCCGCGCTCCATGACGTATTCCTCGCCGTCGAAGACCTTGGTCTCCTTGCCCTCGGCGACCTCGGTGCCGACGCCGGTCTTGGTGTAGAAGGCCGGGATGCCGGCGCCGCCGGCGCGGCAGCGCTCGGCCAGCGTGCCCTGCGGGTTGAACTCGATCTCGAGCTTGCCTTCGAGGTAGAGCTTGGCGAAGGTCTTGTTCTCGCCGACGTAGGACGACTGATCATCTTCTTCACCTGGCCGGTCTCGAGCAGCAGGCCGAGCCCGCGCCGTCGATGCCGGCATTGTTGCTGACGCAGGTCAGGTTCTTCACGCCTGCATCGCGCACCGCGTGGATCAGCTTGTCGGGAATGCCGACCAGCCCGAAGCCGCCGCACATCACCATCATGCCGTCGTGCAGCACGCCCTCGAGCGCCGACTTGGCATCCTTGTAGACCTTGTTCGCCATTACCTCGTTCCGTGCAAAACCCGGTACCGCGCTGCATATGGCGCGAGATCAGTCGAGCAGCAGAAGGAGCTGCCGCGTCAGCTCGCCGTCGGCGATCGCGCAGTTCGTGCGTGATGGTGAAATGGTCGGCGCCGGCGACCGGGATCAGCGCGCCCGGCAGGTGCTGCGGCGGCGCGCTTGGCGTGCAGATGCGCGGCTGTCGGCGACCAGCGGCGGCAGCTCGGCCGTGCCGTAGGTGATGGCCAGCGGCTTGTTCACCATCGGCAGGCGCAGCGGCGACAGGGTCTCGATCTCGGTGTCGCTGAGCTGCAGCTTGTCGTTGAGATAGGTGTCGCGGATCGGCCCGAGCTCGAACACGCCGGAGATGGCGAGGCCGGCGCTGACGCGGGCATGGCCGAGGCAGCTGCGCCGTCAGATGCCCGCCGGCCGACCAGCCCGACAGCACGACCTTGCCGTTGATGCCGTGCGCCGGCCCGTTCGCCGCCAGCCAGTCGAGCGCCGCGTTGATCTCGGCCACGATCTCGGTGAGCGAGGCGTCGGGCGCCAGGGTGTAGCCCGGCAGCGCCGCGGCCCAGCCGTGCGCGTAGGGCCCGGCGATCAGGCTGGCGAACATCTTCCGTGCTGTTGCGCTGCCAGTAGCCGCCATGGATGAAGACGATGCAGGGCGCGTTGGGATCGGCGGCCGGGAAGAGGTCCCACGTGTTGCGCTCGCGCGGGCCGTAGCGCAGGTCGAGATGCTTCGGATGGGCTTGCCGGAACGCCGCCGATGCCGCGATGCGCGCTGCGTTGAGCTCGGCGCTGTTCTTGACCGCGTCCGGATTGTTGTAGGCCGCGTCGCGTTCGGCGCGGCTCATCATTCCCCAGTTCATTTCGCTCTCTCCACGATCACGATCGCGATGCCCGCGATCACCAGCATCGTGCCCAGCACCAGCGGCCAAGTCATCGGGCTCGCCCAGCAGCACGACCGACGAGGCGATGCCGAGCAGCGGCGCGCCCAGCATGCCGAGCGAGCCGGTGACCGGCGGCAGCGCGCGGGCGACCGAGACGGCGGCCCAGGTGCCGGTCGGGCCGGCGAGCACGCCGATATAGAGCAGCGCCGACCCAGAGCTGCCGGCTGGCTGAAATCGAGATGGCCGCGCGGGCTCGAGCGACGGAGCGGCGAGGATCCAGAGCAGGATCGTCGCCACGCGTCATCTGCCAGGGCAGCGCGTCGAGCGGCGTGCAGCGCCAGCGATGGCGGCGGCGCATGCAGCGACGGCCAGCGCCCAGCTGAAGCCCGCCAGCAGCAGCCAGGCGTGGCCCATCGACGATCGGCGCGATCGCTGCCAGTCGAAGCGCGGCGGATCGATCAGCACGACGATGCCTGACGAGGCCGAGCAGGGCGCCGGCAACGCCGCGCCAGCCGACCCTGCTCGCCGACCAGCAGCGACAGCGGCACCATCCACAGCATGGTCGTGGTGTAGGCCAGCACGCCCGAGCGGCCGGCGCGGCACGCTCTGCACGCCGAGATTGGCGAAGGCGAAGAAGCAGGTGAGCTGCAGGGCGCCGACCGACAGCACGATCGGCCAGTCGGCGCGGCTGCGGCCAGTGCGAGGCGCCCGAGCAGCCGCCAGCAGGACGAAGGCGGTGAGCGCCGACAGCGTGGCGCGCGCCGGCGGCCAGCCAGACCGGCGTGCCGGCCGCCAGGCCGATCTTGATGACCGGCCAGGTCAGGCCGAACAGGACGATCGTCGGCGGCGAGCTGCAGCCACGCGACGCGCGTGTACGCGCGCGGTCATCGCGCGACGGTCATGGCCTCTTACGCGCGCTTGGCTTCGGCCGTCGTGAGCGGCTGCGGCAGGCGCGCCAGCATCTCCTTCGGGACGACCTGCCAGAAGCGCTCGACCTCGCGGTCCCAGTCGTTCAGCAGGCGCGCGCCCGAGCGGCGACTTGGTCTCGGCGACGTGCTCCGCGACCAGCGCCTTCAGCACGCGCCTCCCAATGCGGATGGTCGATGCGCTGCCAGGTCACCGTCTCGGGATTGACCTTGAGCGCGAAGGCATCGTCCGGGTCGTAGACGAAGGCCATGCCGCCGGTCATGCCGGCGGCGAAGTTGACGCCGACCGCGCCCAGGATCACGGCGGTGCCGCCGGTCATGTATTCGCAGCCGTTGCGAGCCGCACGCCCTCGACCACCGTGTCGGCGCCGGAGTTGCGCACGGCGAAGCGCTCGCCGGCGCTGGCCCGAGGCGAACAGCTTGCCGGCGGTGGCGCCGTAGAGGACGGTGTTGCCGATGATGGCGTTCGTGCTCGGGCACCAGCGGGCTCGAGACGGTGGGCTTCACCACGATGGTGCCGCCGCTCAGGCCCTTGCCGACATAGTCGTTGGCGTCGCCGAACACTTCGAGCTTCATGCCGCTGCACGGCGAAGGCGCCGAGCGACTGGCCGGCCGGTGCCGCGCAGGCGCACGGTCACGGTGTCGGGCTGCAGCCCGCCATGCCGTACTTGCGCGTGATCATGGCGGCAAGCCGCGTGCCCACCGCGCGATGGGTGTTCCGCACGCTGTACTGCAGCTGCATCTTCTCGCGGTGCGTGAACAGCGGCTGGGCGTCGCGGATCATCTGCGCGTCGAGCGTGTCGGGCACCTCGTTGCGGCCCTCGACCGTGCAATGCACCGCGCCGCGGCCGCCGTCGGCGCGGGTCAGCAGCGGGCTGAGATCGAGGTCGTCGAGATAGCGCGCGCCGCGGCTCACCTGCTTCAAGCAGGTCGGAGCGGCCGACGATCTCGAGCAGCGAGCGGTAGCCGAGCTGCGCCAGGATCTCGCGCACCTCCTCGGCGATGAAGCTGAAGAGGTTGACGACCTTCTCCGGCGTGCCCGTCGAACTTGGCGCGCAGCTTGCGGATCCTGCGTGCAGACGCCGACCGGGCAGGTGTTGGAATGGCACTGCCGCACCATGATGCAGCCCATGGCGATCAGCGAGGCCGTGCCGATGCCGTACTCCTCGGCGCCCAGCATGGCGGCGATCACCACGTCGCGGCCGGTCTTGATGCCGCCGTCGGTGCGCAGCAGCACCTTCTCGCGCAGGCGGTTGAGCGTCAGCACCTGGTGCGTCTCCGACAGGCCCATCTCCCACGGGATGCCGGCATACTTGATGCTGGTCTGCGGCGATGGCGCCGGTGCCGCCGCTATGGCCCGAGATCAGGATCACGTCGGCCTTGGCCTTGGCGACGCCGGCCGCGATGGTGCCGATGCCCGAGCGCGCCACCAGCTTCACCGTGACCCGCGCCTCGGGGTTGATCTGCTTCAGGTCGTAGATCAGCTGCGCCAGATCCTCGATCGAATAGATGTCGTGATGCGGCGGCGGGCTGATCAGGCTGACGCCGGGCGTCGAATGGCGCAGCCGGGCGATCATCTCGCTCACCTTGACGCCGGGCAGCTGGCCGCCCTCGCCGGGCTTGGCGCCCTGCGCCACCTTGATCTCGAGCTCGCGGCAGTTGTTGAGATATTCCGCCGTGACGCCGAAGCGGCCCGACGCCACCTGCTTGATGGCCGACGAGGCGTTGTCGCCGTTGGCGCGCGGCCTGTAGCGCGCCGGATCCTCGCCGCCTTCGCCCGAGATCGGACTTGGCGCCGATGCGGTTCATGGCGATCGACAGCGTCTCGTGCGCCTCCGGCCCGAGCGCGCCCAGCGAGATGCCGGGCGCCACCAGGCGCTTGCGCAGCTCGGTGATCGATTCGACCTCGTCGATGGCGACCGGCCGTGCGGTCGGTCTTGAAGTCCAGCAGGTCGCGCAGGTTGATCGGCGGCAGGCGGCGCACCGCCTCGCTGTACTTGCGGTACTTGGCGTAGGACTCGGTGGTCGACCGCATCCTGCAGCATGTGGATGAGGTTGCCCTCGAAATTGTGGCGGTCGCCGCCGCGCCGCATCTTGTAGAAGCCGCCGATCGGCAGGGCGATCACGTCCTCGTCGAAGGCGCGGGCATGCTGCTCGGCGATCTTCTCCTGCACGCCGCGCAGGCCGATGCCGGAGATGCGCGAGGGCATGCCGGGGAAGAACTCGGCGACCAGCGAGCGCGACAGGCCGACCGCCTCGAAGTTGCAGCCGCCGCGGTAGGACGACAGCACCGAGATGCCCATCTTGGACATGACCTTGAGCAGGCCGTCGTCGAGCGCCTTCTTGTAGTTGGCCAGGCACTGGCCGAGCGACAGCTTGCCGAACAGGCCGCGGGCGTGGCGGGCGGCGATGGTCTCCTCGGCGAGGTAGGGGTTCACCGTGGTGGCGCCGACGCCGATGATGACGGCGGCATAGTGCACGTCGAGGCACTCGCCCGAGCGCACGTTGAGCGAGGTGAAGGTGCGCAGCGACTGGCGCACCAGGTAGGAATGCACGCAGCCCGCCGCCAGGATCATCGGCAGCGCCGCGCGCTCGGCGTCGACATTGGCGTCGGTCAGCACGATGTGCAGGCAGCCGCGAGCGCACCGCCTCCTCGGCCTCGTGGCAGATGCGGTCGAAGGCCTGGCGCATGGCGTCGAGCCCGCCTTTCGGATCGAAGGTGCAGTCGATGCGCGCAGGCCGATCTCGCCCATGTACTTGCGCATCGCCTCGAACTCGGCGTTGAGCACGATCGGCGACTGCAGCGACAGCATCTCGCTCTGCTCGGGCGATTTCGTCGAGGATGTTGCCGAGGTTGCCGAGCCGCGTGCGGATCGTCATGACGTTGCGCTCGCGCAGGCTGTCGATCGGCGGGTTGGTCACCTGGCTGAAGTTCTGCCGGAAGTAATGGTGCATGCCGCGATAGGTGTCCGACAGCACCGCGAGCGGCGCGTCGTCGCCCATCGAGCCGACGGCTTCCTTGCCGTCCTCGACCATGGGATGGAGGATCATCTCCGAGATCCTCGATCGACCAGCCCGACGAGAACTGGCGGCGGCGCAGCTCGTCCGGCGCGAAGTGCTCGGCGGCCGGCGTGTCCTGCTTGATCAGCGAGTCGAGCTCGACGGTGCGCGTCGTCCAGTCGGCGTAGTCGTGCGTGTCGGCCAGCATGTCCTTCAGCTCGCGGTCCTTGTAGAGCAGCGGCTGGTCCATATCGACGGCCAGCATCTCGCCGGGCCCAGCGCGGCCCTTCTCGACGATCTTGGCTCTCGTCCTGCGGCACCATGCCGGCCTCGGAGCCGGCGATCAGCAGCGTCGTCCGACGTGCCGCACATAGCGCATCGGCCGCAGCCCGTTGCGGTCGAGCCCGACCAGCGCCCACTTGCCGGCGACGGCGGCGATGGCGGCCGGGCCGTCCCACGGCTCCATGACGCCGTTCACGTAGTTGTACATGGCGCGGTGCTTGGCCGGCACGTTGGGGTTCGACGCCGAGGCCTCGGGGATCATCATCGCCTTGACCATCGGCAGGTTGCGATGGCCGCGCACCAGAAGCTCGAACACGTTGTCGAGCGCCGACGAGTCCGAGGCGTCGGGCTGGATGATCGGCTTCAGGTCCTCGATCGCGCGGCCGAAGCCGTCATGCTCGAGCCGCGCCTCGTGGCTCTTCATCCAGTTGACGTTGCCCAACAGCGTGTTGATCTCGCCGTTGTGCGCCAGCACGCGGAACGGCTGCGCCAGCTTCCATTGCGGGAAGGTGTTGGTCGAATAGCGCTGGTGGAAGATCGCAAAGCGCGAGGTGAAGCGCTCGTCCAGAAGGTCGGGATAGAAGGCCGACAGATGCTCGGCCAGGAACATGCCCTTGTAGACGACCGAGCGGCAGCTGAAGCGAGCAGACGTAGAACTCGGCGATGTTGTCGGCGATCGCCGCCTTCTCCATGCGCCGGCGCAGGATGTAGAGCTGCTTCTCGAACTCGCGGTTGTCGAGCTTGGCGTCGCCGCGGCCGATCAGGATCTGCTCGATCTCGGGCCGCGTGGCGTTGGCCTTCTCGCCGATCACCGAGATGTCGACCGGCACCTGGCGCCAGCCCAGGATGGTGTGGCCGAAGCGCAGGATCTCGGTCTCGACGATGGTGCGGCAGCGCTCCTGCGCGCCGAAGGTCGGTGCGCGGCAGGAACACCATGCCGACGGCGATGCGGCCGACCTGCGGAGCTCTGCCGCTCGAATCGCGGACGTGGTCGCTTGAAGAAATCCTGCGGGATCTCGACATGGATGCCGGCGCCGTCGCCGGTCTTGCCGTCGGCATCGACGGCGCCGCGATGCCACACCGCCTTCAGCGCATCGATGCCGGCCATCACCACGTCGCGGCGGCGCTTGCCGTCCAGCGCCACGACCAGGCCGACGCCGCAGGAATCGATCTCCTGGGCGGGGTTGTAGCCGTAGGCGGCGGTGAGGCTTGGCGACGCCGGACTTGTAGTCGCGGATGTATTGCTCGGCGTCGAATCAGATGCGGACATGGCGTAGATCCTTCCCTTCCGGCCTCTCGCCACCTCCGCAGCGGGGGAGGCAGGTCTTCATCCTCCCCGTCATGACGGGGAGGCAGGAGTCGGGAGAGCGACGCGACGGGCGTGTGGCTAGTCGGAAAACAGCTTCCCGGCCTCGGCCCAGTTCTCCTTCTTGATGTCGGTCAGGATGATCTGCACGGCGTCGGGCGTGCAGCCGAGCGCGCGGCAGGTGCCCTCGGTGAGTTCCTTGGCGAGCTTGCGGCGCTGCTCGGTGCGTGCGGCCCTCGAACATCTGGACGTTGATCATCGGCATGGCTGCTCTCCCCTTCAGTTTCTTGTGGTCGATCGATGACGTGGCCGGGCTGGCTGGCGACGCGCGCCAGCCAGGCGTTGACCTGCGGATAGTTGTCGAGGTTGAACCCGCCCTCGCCGCGCGACGTGGGTGTAGGCATAGAGCGCGATGTCGGCGAGACCGTAGCGGCTCGCCGACGAAGTAGTGATGACGCGCGAGATGCTGCTCCATGACGCCGAGCGCGGCGTAGCCCTTCTCCATGCGCCCCGGCAGCTCCATCTCCTGCAGCGGCGTCAGCTTGGGCGAGGAAGTGCTTCCAGAAGCGCACCGTCGCGATGTAGGGCTCGTGGCTGTACTGCTCGAAGAACATCCATTGCAGCGTCTGCGGCGCGCGCCAGCCGGTCGGCCGGCGCGAGCGTCGTGCCCTCGGCCAGGTACCAGAGGATGGCGTCCGACTCGGCGAGGTGCGTGCCGTCCTCGAGCTGCAGCGTCGGGATGCGGCCGTTGGGGTTCTTCGCCAGGAATTCCGGCGTGCGCGTCTCGCCCTTCAGGATGTCGCGCTCGATCCAGCTTGTAGGGCATGCCGAGCTGCGCCAGCAGCAGCCGCACCTTGTAGCCGTTGCCCGATCCCATGAAGTCGTAGAGCGTCAGCATCGTCGTCACTCCGCGGCGATCGGCGAGCGCGGCCTGGGCCCTGGTCGTCGAGATAGCGAATGGATGCGCTCGGCGGCGTCGCGGCCGTCGCGCACCGCCCACACCACCAGCGAGGCGCCGCGCACGATGTCGCCGGCGGCGAACACGCCGTCGAGGCTGGTCATCATGCTGCTGCCAGTCGATCTTGAGCGTGCCCCAGCCGGTGACGCCGAGATCGGGCGCGTCGAGCAGCGCCGGCAGGTCCTCGGGATCGAAGCCCAGCGCCTTCAGCACCAGGTCGGCCTCGATGTTGACGTGGCTGTTGGCGATCTCCTGCGGCGTCTGGCGGCCCGACGCATCGGGCATGCCGAGATGGATGCGCACCGAGCGCACGTGGCTCACCTGTGTCCTGTGCCGAGGAACGCCTGCGGCGCGGACAGCCAGACGAACTCGACGCCTTCCTCCTCGGCGTGCTTCACCTCGCGCTGCGAGCCCGGCATGTTGGCGCGATCGCGGCGGTAGAGGCACTTCACCGACTTGGCGCCCTGGCGCACGGCGGTGCGCACGCAGTCCATCGCGGTGTCGCCGCCGCCGACCACCACGACGTTCTTGCCCTCGGCATCGAGCGCGCCCGATCGTCGAACGTCGGCACACGCTGTCGCCCAGGCCCGCTGCGGTTGCGACGCGGTGAGATAGTCGAGCGCGGCGGCGATGCCGGGCAGGCCGACGCCGGGCGCTGCGATGTCGCGCGCCTTGTAGACGCCGGTGGCGATCAGCACCGCGTCGTGGCGGCCGCGCAGCTCGGCCAGCGAGACGTCGCGGCCGACCTCGCAGTTCGAGCTGGAAGGTGACCTTGGAGTCGCGCAGCAGCTTCTCGCGCCGCTGCACGATCTCCTTCTCGAGCTTGAAGTTGGGGATGCCGTAGATCAGCAGGCCGCCGACGCGGTCGTAGCGGTCGTAGATCGTGCACCTGGTAGCCCTTGCGGCGCAGCTGCTCGGCGGCGGCGAGGCCGGCCGGGCCGGCGCCGACGATGCCGACGCTCTCGGCGCGCTCGCGGCGCGGCTGGATCGGCTTCACCCAGCCCTGCTCCCAGGCGGTGTCGGTGATGAACTTCTCGACCGAGCCGATGGTGACCGGCCTCGAAGCCCTTCTCGATCACGCAGTTGCCTTCGCACAGCCGGTCCTGCGGGCAGATGCGGCCGCAGATCTCGGGGAAGTTGTTGGTCGCCGAGGACAGCTCGTAGGCCTCCTCGAGCCGGCCCTCGGCGGTGAGCTTCAGCCAGTCGGGGATGTTGTTGTGCAGCGGGCAGTGGACCTGGCAGAACGGCACGCCGCATTGCGAGCAGCGCGCCGCCTGCTCGGCGGCCTTCGCCCGGCGCGTAGTTGGCGTAGATCTCGTCGAAGTCGCGCGCGACGCTCGGCCGGCGCCCGCTTGTCGGGCATGGCCTGCGGCGTTCCGACGAACTTCAGCATCCTCTCGGCCATGACGGGATCCCCTCGCACAACTCTGTGAAATTTTATTACGCAAGAAGTGCGCCGACCGCGCTAAAACTGCGTTTCCGAGGGCTATTCAGCATGCGGTTCGTACTATAAGTCAATAGTACTGACCTACTTTTGGATGCGAGCCGCGTTTCTGTGCACCAAATTCGAGAGAGCCCAGAAGTAGATAACTGACCGAATGAGGACTAATCGTAGTCCCGGTTACGGATGACGCATCTGGCGCCGAGGCGCGCGTGATTGGCTGGCGAAGTCTTCGCGCCAAGCGCGTCGAGCGAAGCTGCCCGTAGTGCGGCGCAGTCGAGTGACCTTCCGAGACGATGCGGCCTATTGGGAGAGCAGTCTCCCGGCTCCGAGCCGCATCGAGCGCAGTCGCAGGTGGCCTTCGAGACGACGGATGCTGAGGCTCAGCGCCGATAGCGTCGGAAAGCGTCTGAGCGAGGGGACATGGGCGCCGAGATCTCCGCTGATGGAGTGTCGACAGGATGGGCCACCAACATTGCGCGCAACTGTCAGCGGCAATGCGCAGCGCTAATCGAAGTTCAGCTTAAATTAGAGGCCTCATGCTGAGGAGCGTGGCGCTGCGCGCCATCCTCAAGGTCGAGGTGATTGGTATTCTGCGGAACACGCCTGAAGCCTCAGGCCGGGGCGTGCTGGTTGTAGCGGCCGCCGATGCGGAAGCGGTCGAGATAGGTCGGCAGGATGACCTCGGCCGCCGTCGGCACGATGCCGAGGTCCGCCAGCGAGTGGGCGCCCGGCCGCACGACATTGTCGTGGACCAGGAGATCGACCTGGTCGCGGGTGATCTGCGGCGTGAGGCCGAGGATGGCGGGAATTCTGGCGAAGAACGCCGGCGATCTTCATCAGGCCGGCCGGCACGCCGACGATCGGCTTGTGGCGGTCGATCTCGCGCAGGGTGAGGGCGGCGAGCTCGCGGTAGGTGTAGACGCGCGGCCCGCCCAGCTCGAACACGCTTGTGCGCCGTGTCGGGCCGCGCCAGCACCGCGCCGCTGCCGCGGCGACGTCGCCCACGAAGACCGGCTGGACCTTGGCCGCGGCCGTTGCCGACCACCGGCATGAACGGCGCCATGGCAGCGATCCTGGCCAGGCGGTTGAACATCACGTCGTCGGGGCCGAACACCACGCTCGGCCGCAGGATCGTGGCGCTCTCGAAGCCGGCGACGATGGCGTCCTCGGCCTCGACCTTGGATTGGACATAGCGGTTCTTCGAGCTGCGGCTGTCGGCGCCGATGCCGGAGACATGGACCAGCCGCTCGACGCCGGCGGCGCGGGCGGCCTCGGCGATCGCCCGGGCGCCCGCGACATGGACGGCCTGGTAGCGCTGGCGGCCGCGCTCGAAGGAATGCCCGCGGCGTTGATCACCGCCTGGCTGCCTGCGATGGCGATGGCCACCGACTGCGGCATGCCGGAGGTTGGCGCGCATCAGCGGTGATCTGGCCGACATCGCCCGCGGTCTTGACCTTCTCGGCCAGCTCGATGCGCCGGCAGGCGACCCGCACGAGATAGCCCTGGTGCGCCAGCGCCCGCACGATGGCCCGGCCGATGAAGCCGCTGCCGCCGAAAACCGTGACCTGCTTGATGTTCATGGACGCTGCCTATAGCCCAGCGACCGGTTCCGCGCAGCCGGCGCTGCGGTTGACATCGGCGCGGCGCCGCCCTAACTCACGCCCCGCACGAACCCGCATGCCGTGCCCAGGTGGCGGAATTGGTAGACGCACTAGTTTCAGGTACTAGCGCCGAGAGGCGTGGAAGTTCGAGTCTTCTCCTGGGCACCATGCAGGGCTTGCGAGGCATCCGGTAAATGGCGATCAGCCTTCATCGCGGCGACCTTCCCGCCGACCTGTCGTTCGGCCCGGTCGTCGCCATCGACACCGAGACCATGGGGCTCAATCCCGCATCGCGACCGGCTGTGCCTGGTCCAGCTCTCGGCCGGCGACGGCAACGCCCATCTGGTGCAGATGCCGCGCAGGGCCCGGCCAAGGCGCCGCGGCTGGCGGCGCTGCTGGCCGATCCCAAGGTGCTGAAACTCTTTCATTTCGGCCGCTTCGACATCGCCATGCTCGAGCATGCGCTGGGCGTGCGCTGCGAGCCGGTCTACTGCACCAAGATCGCCGCCCGGCTGGCGCGGACCTTCACCGACCGGTTCGGCCTAAAGGATCTCTGCAAGGAGCTCTTGGGCGTCGATCTCTCCAAGCAGCAGCAGACGTCGGACTGGGGCGCCGACAGCCTGAGCGACGAGCAGCTCGGCCTATGCCGCGTCCGACGTGCTGCTATCTGCATGCGCTGAAGGCCAAGCTCGATGCCCTGCTGGCGCGCGAAGGCCGCACCGAGCTCGCCTGCGGCCGCCTTCCGTTCCTGCCGACGCGGGCCCGCCTCGACCTGGCCGGCTGGCCCGGACGTCGACATCTTCGAGCACTGATCCAGCTAAACCGCTCCCACGCCGACTGGCGCGAGATGCCCAGCGCCGCGCCGATCTGGCCCAGCTCACCTCGCGAGATCGAAGAAGATCGACCACCCCTTGCAGCTGAGCTACCCTTGCCCTGGACCGTCTGCTCCGATGGCTCCAAGCTGCTCCAGCAAAGCGTTCCGTCGGCAACTCCTGCTCGGAAGGGGCCTGGTCGTCGAGCGGACGACCGGCAATGATTTCATTGCACAGATCCACGCACTCATCGCAGATGAAGATGCCGGCAGGGCCGGAAATCAGCTTCCTTACCGCATGCTGTGATTTGAAGCAGAAGGAACAGTAGAGGGTCTTCGTTGGCACGGCGCCGGCCCGCCGCCGCCTGCGCCGAGCTCTGCCTGTGTCTTCTGGCTGCTTCTGACACATTGACCTCCAATCTGGTGTCAGGACTATCCTGACAGTCAGGTAAACCCCTGACGGCTCATCTGTCAACAGCGCGCGAAGCTGCTAGGCATGGCCTGTGACAAGCCCTGAGAAGACAGCCACCCGCACGCTTGCCGGAAAGTGTTTTTGCGGCGCCGTCCACTACGCGGTGGCGGACGAATTCGTCTACGCCATGAACTGCCATTGCTCGAACTGCCGGCGGACGACCGGGTCGGCCTTCAAGCCGTTCGCCGGCATCGAGCGCGACAAGCTGCGCCTCACCAAGGGCCAGGACAGCCTCCTGATCTTTGGCGACGACGAACGCCAACGACACGCACTGCAAGGCGCTGCGGCTCGCTGCTCTATTCGGTGGTCCGCGACGGCGCCTTCGTCCACGTCGCCATGGGCACCCTGGTCGACGATCCGACCATCCGCCCGACCAAGCACATCTTCGTCGGCTCCAAGGCGCCGTGGTTCACCATCACCGACGACCTGCCCCAGTACGAGAGGGCCATGGTCGTCGCCGAGGCGCTGCGGCAGGCCGTGGCAGCCGACGCGCCGGCGATCCGCGACTTGACGCGCGCAGCCTACGCCAAATGGGTGCCGCTCATCGGTCGCGAGCCCGAAGCCCATGACGGCGGATTACGCCGATGCCGTCCGCAAACACCGCTTTCGATCTCCGCGTCATGTCGAGGGCAGGCTGGCCGCTCTCATCGAGACGATCGCTGCAGGCCGATCACCTGCTGATCGAGAACGTGGCCGTTTCGCCGTCCTTTCAGGGGCGGGGCCTCGGCCGCAAGCTGATGGCGCATGCCGAGAAGGTCGCGGCCTCTTCGGGGTTCAGCGAAATCAGGCTCTATACCAACAAGCTCTTCGCCGAGAATGTCCAAACTCTACGGCAGGCTCGGCTACCGGAGTGGACCGCGAGGAAGAGGTCACCGGCGGCGTCGCGGTCCATATGAGCAAGCCGGTTCAATCATAGAGGCGATACAGCGCGCAAATATCAGGAGTGGCGCATTTTGAATTGCGGGTCCCGACGCGTTGCGGTCATTCGTCAGAGATGCATCGTTGGCCATGGGGATGGTCACTGTCAGCGGCCGACGCCTCCGATTTCGCCCATCGTTTCGCGGCTTGCCGCCATCCGGATGCCGACGCGGCCGTTCTGGCGGGCGGTCCCAGGCGTGTGCGCGAGGGAGTGGGCGGTTCCGACCATGATGTGGTGCCTGTTCTTCCTCTTTGCCGGACGGCGCGTGGCGAAAATGACGCTCTTCGAGGGGCAGCACGTCGAGGTGCTTTGCTCACGATTTGAAAACGCTTGCCCATTTTTGCAATGAAATAGACCGTCCCTCAGGCATGCCTGCCCCGCCGACCATGGTCGTTGAAGGCGTCGCCATCTGGTCCCGGAATGTCTGCCACATTGGATGCGGCTCGCGAGATCGGTAGAGAGACACTGCGCTTGGGGCCCCCACCGCTCGACGAGAGGCAGCACTTCGGGGCGCGGCGCTATGCGATCACTGATCTGGCCGTAGCACTCCGAACAGGCCGTGACAGGCATATCCTTCTTGCAGCGGGTGCCGCCCTCTACAGCAGCCTGGCCGACTTCGCGCGTTGCGCGCGGCAAGCCAGTGGAGCGCCTCGGGCAAAGCGCTTCCGAAGGCGCTGGCGAAAATGGACGGTCCTCTGGCAACCCAGTTCGAGGCAGCTTTCACGGCGCTGTTTGCCGGCGGCGAGACTGCTCAGGTCCAGGACATTGGTGGATGTGGTGCTTGGCGCCATACGGAGGCCGACTTCGGGAGTGGCTTCCAACAAGGGGCCGAGACCTGAGTAGCGTGCGCTTTTGGTACCTCCCGCAAACCGCCCGCAGCAAACTGGGTCACTACCCAAATATCACTTGAACTGAACGCTGGCATGGTTTTTGCCTAGATCCCTGCACGGGAGGTCTAACCGACCTTCAGGGGTGGGGGTACATGCGTATCGGTCCGAGTCTCATCCTGGCTTCGCGCCAGACGCTGGCAATGACGCCGCAGCTTCAGCAGGCCATCAAGCTGCTGCAGTTCTCGCATCTCGAACTCGCCGCCTTCATCCAGCAGGAACTCGGAAAAGAACCCGCTGCTCGCCGAAGGCATCGGCCGACGACGGCCCGATCGCCGAGCCGGAGGCGCCCGTCGCTCGACGCGCCGACCGATACCGCCGAGGCGCTGGCGGCCGCGGCGCCGGCCCTGGCCGAGGCCGACGAGCGCTGGACGCGCGAGCATGCCGACCGCGGCGGCGACGGCACGGCCAGCAAGCGTCGGCCAGCGCGAGGACGCTCCCGACGCGCCTGGATTTCGTCGCCGAGCGGCCGCGCTCGCTGGCCAGTCCATGTGCTCGAGCAGATCGAACTGATGTTCTCCGATGCCGCCGAGCGGCGGATCGCGCTCAAGCTCGCCGAGGGTCTCGATGAAGCGGGCTACTGCCGCCTCGATGCCGCCGGCCGTCGCCGAAGCGGTCGAGCGTCGGCCTCGAGATGGTCGAGGCGGTGTGGGCGCGCCTGCGCCAGATCGAGCCGGCCGGACTGTTCGCCGCGCACCGTGGCGGAGTGCCTGGGCGCCCAGCTCGCCGAACGCGATCGCCTCGATCCGGCGATGAAGGCGCTGCTCGACAATCTCGACCTCGTGGCCGCCGGCGAGCTCGGCCAGCTGCGCCGCCGCTGCGGCGTCGACGACGAGGATCTGCGCGACATGCTGGCCGAGCTGCGCACGCTCGATCCGCGCCCCGGCCAGGCGTTCGACTACGAGCCGATCCAGCCGGTGGCGCCCGACCTCTTCCTGACGCCGGCCAAGGATGCCGACACCGGCGAGGAAGGCTGGCACATCGAGCTCAACACCGACGCGCTGCCCAAGGTGCTGGTCGACCGCAACTACCACGCCACGCTGATGAAGGGCGCGCGCGCCAAGCCCGATCGCGACTTCGTCGCCGAGCGCTTCCAGTCGGCCAACTGGCTGGTCAAGACGCTGGAGCAGCGCGCCACCACGATCCTGAAGGTGGCGCGCGAGATCGTGCGCCAGCAGGACGCCTTCTTCCGCCAGGGCGTGAGCGCGCTGCGGCCGCTGGTGCTGCGCGACATCGCCATCGCCACCGAGCTGCACGAGAGCACGGTGAGCCGCGTCACCTCCAACAAGTACATCGCCACGCCGCGCGGCATCTTCGAGCTGAAATACTTCTTCACCTCGGCCCTGCCGGCGCGCACGCCGGGCGTGGTCGTGTCGTCCGGAGTCGGTGCGCTCGCGCATCCGCCTCCTGGTCGGCGGCGAGAGCTCGCACGCAGCCGCTTGTCGGACGATCGCATCGTCGATCTGCTGAAGGGCGAGGGCGTCGAGATCGCGCGGCGCACCGTCGCCAAGTATCGCGAGGCCATGCGCATTCCCTCGTCGGCCGAGCGCCGCGGCTCGGCCGCCTGGGCATGGGCCGCAGCCTGCCGGCGGCCCTGCCGAGCGCGCGCCATCGCCTCGCAGGCGCTGGCGGGCCCGGCCGACTGAGGCGCGACTTTGGCGCGGCTGGAAGGAGCGGCTTGACCGGCCCGGGCGAGGCGCCTATAGGGCGCACTCCTCGCTGGGCGCGCGTTTGGTGCTCGCCCGTTAACCCGTTGGTGACATTGTGGAAATTGCCGATTTGCTGACCGGCCCCGACGCCGTTCTGGCGAGCGTTAAGGCGTCCGGCAAGAAAGCCCTGTTGGCCGAGCTGGCCAGTCGCGCGCGCCACCATTTTCAAGCTCGACGAGCGTCGCCTGTTCGACCGCCTGCTCGAGCGCGAGCGCCTGGGGTCGACCGGGATCGGCGGCGGCATCGCCATCCCGCACGGCCGCATGTCGTCGCTCGCCAAGCCGCGCGGGCTGTTCGCGCGGCTCGCCCATCCGATCGATTTCGATTCGATCGACGAGCGGCCGGTCGACATCGTGTTCCTGCTGGTGGCGCCCGGAAGGCGCCGGCGCCGACCATCTCAAGGCCCTGGCGCGCGTGTCGCGCCTGCTGCGCGATCGCGGCCTGGTCGACAAGCTGCGCGCCACCGAAAGCGCCGACGCGCTCTACGCCCTGCTCGTCGATCGTCGGTCCAGGCCCAAAGCGCGGCTTGACGCTTCGAGCAGCGTCAAGCTCGCGCTAGACGCGCTCTGCATCTTCGTCACCGCACGATTCCGTTGCACCTGACCCTCCACTGCCGCAATGTCCACCGCGCGGGGGCTGAGCGACTCGCTAGCGCGCATTCCTCAATGCACCAGCGCCGGCTCGAGATCGTGCTGGCGGATCAGCGCCTGGGCGACCTCGATCGAGGGCGCGGCGGCCATCGGCTTGCCGTCGGCCGAGAAGATGCCGATCGCGTGCGCGCCGTCGGGCAGGTTGATCGCCTTCACGTAGGCGATCTGCTGGGCGCCGAGACTCAGGAATGCGTCGTCCGCGAGGGGAGTGAAAGTAGTCTGCTCGTTTTCCATGGCTACCTCCTTGGCAGCGTCAGCGCGAACCCCTCATCGGGAGTGAGTGCGGCGCGCGGTGATATCGATCGGTGTTGCTCGCTCCGGCATCGGTCTTGCCGGCATCGATGCGAATGGTGCGAATGCGCGGCTCGGCCACCGGCCGCACCAGGTCGATCGACAGCAGGCCGTTGTCCAGACGCGCGCCCGTCACTTCGATGCCGTCGGCCAGCATGAAGGCGCGCTGGAACTGGCGGGCGGCGATGCCGCGATGGAGGAAGACCCGGTCGCCATCGTCGGTCTGCTTGCCGCGCACCGACAGCTGGTTCTCGACCAGCTCGATGGCGAGATCGTCGGCGGCGAAGCCGGCCACCGCCAGCGTGATGCGCAGGCCGTTCTCGCCGATCCGCTCGATATTGTAAGGCGGGTAGCCCTCGGCGCTCTTGGCCAGGCGGTCGAGCGTGCGCTCGAGCTGGTCGAAGCCCAGCAGCAGGGGCGAATTGAACATCGACACGCGGCTCATAAAACCCCCTCCGAGGAGCGAGTGGCCGGGAAGCCATTTAGGCCTTCCCTTGGTGGTGAATCTGGGGTGCCGGAAGGCCCGTTCAAGGGCGCTTGCCAAGCCATCGCCATGGCCGTCCGGGTCGGGTAAACTGCGAAACCCTCTCAACGCCCGGCGGAAAAGCCGGCGGGCCAAAGACACAGAAAAAGATGACGCTGGTTGCCTCAGACGTGCGACGGCCCGGTGAGCCTTTGACGGCCGGCGCCCGTCCCATCCGCTCCGTGCCCGCCCGCTCCGTGCCTCCGCCGCTCCGGCGGCCGGCGACGGCCCGCGATTCTGGCCGCTGGCTGCTGGGTTCCGCCTTCTATTCCCTGACCCTGGGCTACGGCACGCCGCGCAGCTTCTTCGCCGTGGCGCCCGATACCTGGCCGGGCGATCCGGCGATCGGCCAGCGCCTGCTCGGCGGCGAGCTCGCCGCCCGCGGCAGCGCCGGACCCGTGGCGCCGGAATCGGACGATCCGCCGTGGCAGCGCGCCGGCGCGCCGGCGCTGTGGCTCGATGCGCTGAACGGCTTTGGCTGGCTGCGCGACCTGCGCGACTGCGGCGATCCCTCGGCCGCGCCGCTCGCCGCCCGCCTGGTCGACGACTGGACCAACCGCGAATGGCGCTGGTCGCCGATCACCTGGCGGCGCGAGGTTCTGGCCGAGCGCATCGTCTCGTGGATCCGCCACTACGACTGGCTGGCGACGGCCGCCGATCCGGGCTTCGCCGCCCGCTTCGTCTTCTCGCTCGGCCCGCCAGCGCGCGCATCTCAAGCGCGCGCTGCGCACCGGCCTGGTCGGCCACGAGGCGGTCGCCGCGCTGAAGGCGCTGATCTTCGCCGACCTGGCCTTCCTGCGCGACGGCAAGCGCTTCGAGAAGAGCCTCGAGCAGACGCTGACGCGGCTCGCCCGGTTCGTGAAGCGCTACGTCCTGCACGACGGCATCGTGGCCGAGCGCGCGCCGCACCTGCAGCTCGCGGTGCTGCGCCATCTGCTCGACGTGCGCGCAGCCCTTGCCTCGGCCGAGCGCCGCGCGCCGGCCGAGCTGATCGCCGCCATCGACCGCCTGGCGCCGATGCTGCGCTTCTTCCGCCACGGCGACGGCGGCCTGGCGCTGTTCAACGGCGCCTGGGAGGGCGACCGCACGCTCACCGACCTGGTGCTGGCGCGCTCCGGCTCGGGCGACGGCGCGCCGATGATGGCGCTGGTCGAGCGGCTTCCAGCGGCTGGCCGCCGGCACGTCGCTGGTGATCGTCGATGCCGGCAGCCCGCCGGGCCGCGGCATGGACGGCATTGCCCATGCCGGCACCCTGTCGTTCGAGATGAGCGCCGCGCACGAGCGGCTGATCGTCAATTGCGGCACCTATCCCGGCGCGCCGCGCGACTGGCGGCATTTCATGCGCTACACCGCCGCGCACTCGACGGCGGTGGTCGACGACACCAATTCGACCGAGATCACCAACCACGGCGCGCTGGAATATCGCGCCGGCAACGTGCTGATCGACCGCGCCGAGAACGAGGGCGCGCAATGGCTCGACATGAGCCACGACGGCTATCGCTCGCTCTACGGCATCATCCATCGCCGTCGCCTGTGGCTGTCGCCCGACGGCGGCGACCTGCGCGGCGAGGACACCTTCGTCGGCCCCGAGGGCCGGCCGGTGACGGTGCCCGACCGGCGCTTCATCGTGCGCTTCCATCTTCATCCGGCGGTCAAGGCGACCCTGGCGCAAAGCGGCCAGGCGGTGCTGATGCGCCTGCCGAGCGGCCGCGGCTGGCGGCTGCGCGCCTCGGGCGCCGGCATCGGCCTGGCCGAAAGCATCTATCTCGGCGAGGAGGGCCGCGTGCGCCGCACCGAGCAGATCGTGCTGGTCGGCCAGGTGCCGATCGAGGGCTGCACCGTGAAGTGGGCGCTGACCCGGATGGAAGGGCTGAGGTCAAATGTCCTCTCCGCCGCGCAGCGGAGGGAAGGGACCGCTGCGCAGCGCGGGAGGTGAGGTGGGTCTTCGTCCGCCTCACACACATCGTCTCTGCTGAGCGACCACCTCACCCTCCCATTGCTTCGCAATGGGCCCCACTCTCCCCGCTGCGCGGCGGAGGGGGAGCTAAGGCTTCAGGAAGCCCACCGTCCGGTAGACCTCCGCCAGGATCGGCGCGGCCAGCGCGCGCGCGCGCTCGGCGCCGTCGCGCAGCACGGCGTCGACGTGGCCGGGGTCCTTCATCAGCCGCTGCATCTCCGCGCCGACCGGGCCCGAGCTTGGCGACGGCCAGCTCGGTCAGCGCCGCCTTGAACTCGGAGAACTGCTTGCCGGCGAACTCGCGCGATCGACGTCGTCCTTCTCGCGGTCGGCGAGGGCGGCGTAGATGCCGAGCAGATTGTCGGCGTCGGGCCGCTTCTCGGCGTCCGCCGCGGTCTCCGGCATGGGCAGCGGGATCGGTCTTGGCGCGGCGGATCTTCTGGGCGATGGCGTCGGCATCGTCGGTGAGGTTGATGCGCGAATAGTCCGACGGATCGGACTTGCTCATCTTCTTGGTGCCGTCGCGCAGGCTCATGACGCGCGTCGCCGCGCCGAAGATCAGCGGCTCGGTGACCGGGAAGAAATCCGGCGCGTTGAAGTCGTTGTTGAACTTGATGGCGATGTCGCGCGTCAGCTCGAGGTGCTGCTTCTGGTCCTCGCCGACCGGCACGTGCGTGGCCTTGTAGATCAGGATGTCGGCCGCCATCAGCGCCGGATAGGCGTAGAGGCCGAGCGAGGCGTTCTCGCGGTCCTTGCCCGCCTTCTCCTTGAACTGGGTCATGCGGTTCATCCAGCCGACACGGGCCACGCAGTTGAACACCCAGGCGAGCTGGGCGTGCGCCGGCACCATCGACTGGTTGAAGATGATCTGCTTCCTGCCGTCGACGCCGGCCGCCAGGAAGGCCGCGGCGATCTCGCGCGTCTGGGCGGCCAGCAGCTTCGGGATCCTGCGGCTGGGTGATGGCGTGCAGGTCGACCACGCAATAGAGGCATTCGTAGTCGTTCTGCAGGCGCGCGAAGTTGCGGATCGCGCCGAGATAGTTGCCGAGGTGGAGATTGCCGGTCGGCTGCACGCCGGACAGGATGCGGCCCTTGAGGCCGCGGGCGGCGTAGGGCGCGAGATGCGTGTTGGGCAGCGGCTGTGGTGACGTCGGGCATGGGATGTGGACTCCGCTCAAGGTGGAAGGGCGCGGGGTTTGGACCTCCGCGCACCCCGCCGGTGGAAGGCGAGGGCGGGGCGGTATGGCGCAAGTCGCCGGCGGAATCAAGACAGCTGGGCGAGCAGCGTGGCGGCCCGTTTGAGGTCGGGACTGTCGAGCCCTTGCGTGAAGCAGCCATAGACCGGCGCAAGCAGGTTCCGGGCATCGGACGTCCGGCCGCGTTTCATCCACTGTTCGGCGAGCGCCGAGGCCGCTCTCAGTTCCCAGAACTTCGCCTCCTGCTTCCGTGCCAGGGCAATTGCGTCAAGCAAGCACTGCTCTGCATCGGCCGGGCGGGGCGGCGTCTGCGCGCAGCAGCATCTCGGCTTTCAGGCGAAGCAATTCCGCCTCGTACCAGCGTTCGCCGTTGATCGATACTTCGTCCAGTGCGTTGTCAAAGAGGGCGAGCGCGCCATCGATATCGCCGGCTGCCGCGCGGGCCCGGCCGACAGTTCCGATCTGAATCGGGTAGTGGAAACGGCGGAGGCTATCGAGCGCATGGCCAGCAAGGCGGCCTCGGCCTGGCGCAGTCCATTGTCGACGTCGCCGCGCATCACGCTGACCCAGCCCTGCATCAGGTTGGCGTAGTCGAGGTAGTTGCCCAGCGAGAAATTTTTCGCGATCGATTGGCAGATGCTCGCGCAGGCCTCGGCCTCGTCCAGGCGATCCAGGATGATGAAGAACTCGCCGCGGAACTGCAGCGTCTGGGCGATGCTGGGCTTGTGGTCGACCTGCTCGCTCGAGTTCGAACGACCTGGCACTCGCGGCGTGGGCCTCCTCGAGGCGGCCCAGCATCATGAGGCTGAGCGCCTGCATGCCGAGCGAGCAGCATCCCGGATCATGCGCGCCGTAGAGCAGCGCCAGGTTGCCGTGCGTGTCGACCCGGTAGGCCGACAGCAATCGCTCGATGTGGCTCGAGCGCCGCCTGCAGCCGGCCCCTCCCAGACCATCTGCGAGCCGCCGGCGTGGTGGGCCTGGACGATGTATTCCGCTTCGTTGGTCTGCTTCAGAGGTCGAAGATTTCGTCGTAAAGCTCATGGGCGCGGGCGTGGCGTCCGCTGCCATGCGCGCCCATCCACAGTCCCCAGACCGAGCGGAACACGTCAGCCGGACGTCCCAGCCGTTCGGCGCACCGAGCGGGCCTTTTCGTAGAGCAGCTTGGCCGACGGACTGTCCCACCCATCCAGGGCCATGCACGACGGCCCCTCGATCGCCAGGAACGTGAGTTCCCACTCGTCCCGCTCGACGCCTTCGGGCAGGCCGGCGACGAGCTTCATCGCCGCCTCGACGTGGCCGACGGCCTCGACGTAGGCCAGTCGGCGGTGGCGCGCTCGCCCGCCTTGCGCCAGTAGGTCAGCGCCTGCTCGATCACGCTCGGCTTCGGTGTAGTGATGAGGCCAGCAGCTCGGGCTCGGTGGCGGCGATCTCCGGAAAGCGGCTCGACAGGACATCCGCGACGCGCCGGTGCAGCTCGCGTTTCCTTGTCTTCAGGATGGATTGAAAGGCGGCATCGCGAATGAGCGCGTGCTTGAAGGTGTAGCGCGAGCGCGGCGGCGATGCCGCGTCTGCCCCAGCAGATCGGACTGGACCAGTCGGTCCAGCCCTTCCAGCAAGGTTGCCTGGGGCACCGCCGCCACCGCTTCGAGCAGCTCGTAGGTGAAGTCCCGACCGACCACCGATGCGGTGAGCGCGATGTCCTTGGCGGGTCCGAGACGATCCAGCCGGGCGATCAGCGAATCCTGCAGCGTCGAGGGAATGGCGAAATCCCGGATCGATCCGCGCAGGACGTAGCCCGCGCCGTCTTCCACAAGATCTCCCGATTCCAGGATCGACGCGGGTGAGTTCCTCGACGAAAAGCGGCACGCCCTGGGATTTGGCGACAATCTGCTCGACGATGGTTGCGGGCAGCGCCTTTCCGCCGCTCGCCTTGTGCACGAGGTCGGCGGCCAGGCTTCGGCTCATGGTGTTCAACTTCAACATCGAGGCGTGGCCGAGTTCCGACGACTGCGGCGACGAACTCCGGCCGATAGGTCACGATGATCATCACCGGCAGATCTGCCGCCCGGCGGATGATCCGCTCCATGAGCTGGAGCGAGGTCGGATCGATCCAGTGCGCATCCTCGAACAGGACCAGGACCGGACCGCGCGCCGACAGCAGGGCCATCTGCTCCTCGATGGCATCCATGATGCGTTGCTTCTGCACGCTTTCGTTGATCTGCAGCGGCGGATAGCGCTGCCCGGAGGGAATCGACAACAGAGTGGCCACGAGCTGGACGACCTCGGCCTTGGACTCCGCCGTGCCGTCAAGGATGGCTTCCAGCTTGTCGAGCTTGTGGTCCGGGCTGTCCGTGCGGACGATCCCTGCCGCCCATTCGAGTTGCCGGATGAACGGATAAAACGCGCTGTTCACGTGGAACGGCGAGCCGAAGAATACTGCACGCAGGTGACTCGCGGTCTCGAGACCGTTCGCGGAAGGCCTGCACCATGCGCGACTTGCCGAAGCCCGCCGGGGCCGACAGCAGGATGAGCTGGCCTTCGCCGCTCCTTCGCGCTGGTCCCAGCGGCGCTCGAGCAGGGCGATCTCCTCCTCGCGACCGACCAGGGGCGTCAGGCCGCGGTCCAGCCGGCTGGCGAAGCGTCCCGCGGACGGCTGAGTCGCCCGCGACGCGCCACAGCCTCGCCGCGCCGCGAATCCCTTGCAGGTCGTGCAGTCCGAGATCCTCGTAGTCGAAGGCCTGGCCGGCAAGACGGTGGGTCAGCTCGCCCACGACCACCGAATCGGGCGGCGCCGACCGCCTGGATCCTTGCCGCCAGGTTCAATGTGTCGCCGACGGCGACGCGTTCCTGCGCGCTGCCCTCGCCGATCAGGTCGCCCACGACCACCAGGCCGGTGGCGATGCCGACCCTGACCTGCGGCCGCAAGCGGCACCCGCAGCGGCGGCGGTTGCCTCGACCAGCGCCAGTCCGGCGCGCACGGCGCGCTCGGCATCGTCCTCGTGGGCGGCCGGATAGCCGAAATAGACCAGCGCGCCGTCGCCCATGAACTTTGCGACCGAGCCGCCGAACCTCTGCCACGGCATCGACGCAGACTTTCTGGAAGGCGCCGAGGATCGCTGCCGAAATCCTCGGGATCGAGGCTGCTGGAAATCGCCGTCGAGCCGACGATGTCGCAGAACATCACGGTGAGCTGGCGCCGCTCGGCCGGCGTCGGGCCGGCTTTTGTCCGGGGCCGGCATCGACCCGGCAGGCTCGGGCTTCAACGCGGCAATGGCCGCAAGCAGCTTGCGACGATGACCGATCGAGCGACGCCGACTTCGGTCAGGTCATCTGCGGTCAGGATGCCCGAGCACGCTCTCATCGATATCGCTGTCGCGGAATGCCTCGGCGTATTGCTCAAGGCCCAGCCCGCGCAGCCAATCGGCGATGTCGATAGCCATTTGCGCCGTTCCAGGACAGGGCAGGGCCCGGCGGCCCGGCTGCCATTGACGGCCGCAGTCTGGCCTGTTCCGATCAGACTTGCACGCATCTTGCAGGATAGCGAGGAGCGTCAGGGACGGCTAGCGACACTCTGGATGGAGGCATCCGATGGACGAACGTGACTTGCGTGGTCTGATTGGACCAGGTGAAGGCGGGCGGGATGTCCCGTCGCGCCTTTGTGCGACGCATGACGGCCGTGGGACTGACGGCGCCGATGGCGACGCAGCTGCTCGCCTTGTCGGGCGTGGCCATGGCCCAGTCGCGGCCGACCTACAAGCCGACCAAGCGCGGCGGCGGCGGCCTGCTGAAGGTGCTGTGGTGGCAGGGCCCGACCCTGCTCAATCCGCATTTCGCCGTCGGCACCAAGGACCAGGACGGCTCGCGCCTGTTCTACGAGCCGCTGGCCGGCTGGGACGCCGACGGCAACCTGCGGCCCATCCTGGCCGAGTCGATCCCGGGCCGCGAGGACGGCACCCTGGCGGCCGACGGCAAGTCGGTGACCTGGAAGCTGAAGAAGGGCGTGACCTGGCACGACGGCAAGCCGTTCACCGCCGACGACGTGCGTCTTCACCTGGGAATATGCCCGCAATCCGGCGACGGCCGCGCTCACCAGCGGCTCCTACAAGGACGTCGTGGTCGAGAAGGTCGATCAGTACACGGTCGTCGTGAAATTCCAGGCAGCCGACGCCGTTCTGGGCCGACGCCTTCGTCGCTGCGCGCCGGCTGCATCATTCCCAAGCATCTGTTCGCCGACTACATCGGCGACAAGTCGCGCGACGCGCCGACCAACCTCAAGCCGGTCGGCACCGGTCCCTACAAGTTCAAGGACTTCAAGCCGGGCGACATGGTCGCCGGCGTCATCAACACGAGCTACCACATGGAGAACCGGCCCCATTTCGACGCCATCGAGATGAAGGGCGGCGGCGATGCGGTCTCGGCGGCGCGCGCGGTGCTGCAGACCGGCGAGTTCGACTTCGCCTGGAACATGCAGGTCGAGGACGAGATCCTGCAGCGCCTCGAGAAGGGCGGCAAGGGCCGCGTCATCATCACCCAGGGCGGCGGCATCGAGCACATCCAGCTCAACACCACCGATCCGTGGACCGAGGTCGACGGCGAGCGCTCGAGCCTCAAGACCAAGCATCCGACCCTGTCGGATCCGGCGGTGCGCCAGGCGCTCGCCCTGCTGGTCGACAAGGACTCGGTCGAGAAGCTACATCTACGGCCGCACCGGCACGGCGACGGCGAACTTCATCAACAACCCGGAGCGCTTCCGCTCCAAGACCACGAAGTACGAGTTCAACGTCGACAAGGCCAACGCCCTCCTCGACAAGGCCGGCTGGGCCAGGGGCGCCGACGGCATCCGCGCCAAGGACGGCAAGAAGCTGAAGTTCGTCTACCAGACCTCGATCAACCAGCCGCGCCAGAAGACCCAGGCGATCGTCAAGCAGGCCTGCCAGAAGGCCGGCATCGACATCGAGGTCAAGGCGGTGACGGCGTCGGTGTTCTTCTCGTCGGACGTCGCCAACCCCGACACCTACACCAAGTTCTACTGCCGACCTGCAGATGTACAACAACGGCCATGGCCCAGCCCGACCCCGAGGTGTTCCTGCGCCAGTTCTGTTCGTGGGAGGCGTCCACCAAGGCGAACAAGTGGCAGGGCCGCAACATCACGCGCTGGCAGAACAAGGAATACGACGACATCCACAAGGCAGCCCAGGTCGAACTCGACCCGGTCAAGCGCGCCGCCATGCTCATCAAGCTGAACGAGCTGGTCGGTGAACAACCAGGTCGTGATCCCCGTGGTCGCCCGACCCGGCGTCGCGGCCGTGAACAACAAGCTCGTCGTCGAGCTGAGCGGCTGGGACAACAACACGTGGGATCTGGCGAACTGGTACAGGGAGGCCTGACAGCGCCCCGTCGACGAATGGTGATATGGTCCCGTCTGCAATAACAGTGACGGTCCTCTGTCCATGTCTGAAAATCCGCCGATCGAATTCGCCTTCCCCGAGCTGCGCCGCTGGGAGAAGGGCGACGCGCCCTACATCCATGTCGCGGAAAGCGGCAAGCCGGGGCCGACGGTGATGGTGGCGGCGCTCACCCACGGCAACGAGGTGTCGGGCGCCGTCGTGGTCGATGCGCTGCTCGGCAGCGGACCTCAAGCCGCGCAAGGGCACGCTGATCTTCTCCTTCAACAACATCGAGGCCTATCACAGCTTCGATGCCAAGAACGCCGTTCAAGTCGCGCATGATCGACGAGGACTTCAACCGCACCTGGGGCCGGCTCGACCAGCCGGCGACCACGCGTCGAGACCAGGCGGGCGCAGGTGGTGAAGACCTTCGTCGAGCGCGCCGACTTCCTGCTCGACCTCCATTCCATGCATGACGACTGGCGTGCCGCTGATGCTGTGCGGGCCGCTCGACAGGGGCGTGGCGCTGGCCAGGAAGCTCGGCACGCCGGTCGATATCGTGCGCGACGCGGGCCATGCCGCCGGCATGCGCATGCGCGACTATGGCGGCTTCGGCGATCCCAAGAGCCCCAGGACCGCGCTCGCTGATCGAGACCGGCCAGCATTGGCGCGCCTCGTCGGTCACGGTGGCCAAGGACGTGACGGCGCGCTTCCTGGCCGAGACCGGCATCGTCGAGGCGGCGGACCTGCCGGCCGGCTGGAAGCAGCCGACGCCGGCCCAAGCAGCGCGTCGTCCAGGTGACGCCATGCCGATCGCCACCAAGCGCGGCAACTTCACGCCGGCGCGGCGCTTCGAGGGCCAGGAGGTGATCGCCAAGGCGGGCACCGTGCTGGGCCACGACGACGGCGAGCCGGTGACGACGCCCTACGACAATTGCGTGCTGGTGATGCCCGCGGTCAACCGGCCGCTGCGAGCCGGCGTCACGGTTGTTCGCCTGGGTCGATTGATCTGAGGCCGGGCTGGCGGCGCATCACGAAGCGCAGCTCCGACGAACCTGACGATGCCCAAAGCCGCGCCCAGCGCGGCGTAGACGACGGCGCCCAAGGCGCAGACGCCGAGCAAGGCAGCAACGCCGGCGAGATTGGCGTGCGCGAGGACCGGCGCCAGCCAGGCGAGGGCGAGCCACAGGACGCAGCCCCATGCCGAGCGTCGCGCCGACCATGCGGATCGAGCGCGAGACCGAGCCGCTCGTCGGGCACCCATTGGTCGCGCCGGCGCAGGACGATGGCCAGCATCGCCGCGTTCAGCCAGCCCGACAGCGAGGAGGCGAGCGCGATGCCGACCTGGGCGAGCGTCGTGCCGTAGAGGAAGGCGATGTTGAGCGCGATGTTCACGACGATCGCGCGCGGTCGCGATGTAGAGCGGCGTCCTCGTGTCCTCGCGGGCGAAGAAGCCGGGCGTCAGCGCCTTGACCAGCGACGAAGGCCGGCAGGCCGACGGCGAAGGCCGCGAGCGCGCTCGCCGTGCGCCAGGTGTCGTCCGGGCCCGAAGCGGCCGCGCTCGAACAGGACGCGGATCATCGGATCGGCCAGCAGCCACAGCGCCACCGCCGCCGGCAGGCTGAGCAGCAGGCCGAACTCGATGGCGCGGTTCTGGTTGGCCATCGCCGCCTCGGCCTGACCGGCGCGCAGCTGGCGGGCCAGCAGCGGCAGCAGCGCCGTGCCGATGGCGATGCCGACCACGCCCAGCGGCAGCTGGGCGATGCGGTCGGCGTAGTAGAGCGCCGAGATCGTGCCGACCGGCAGCAGCGAGGCCCATACCACGTCGAGCATGGTGCTGATCTGCTGCACGCCGCCGCCGATGGCGACGGGCGTCGCGAGCTTGACCAGCCGGCGCCACGCGCTCGGTCCAGCGCGGCCGCACCAGCTTCATGCCGACGCCATCGCGCGCGCAGGCGATCAGCAGCCACAGCCATTGCAGGCAGGCCCGCGATCGCCACGCCGATCGAGGCGGCGTAGCCGCTGTTGGGCAGCAACGGCGTCAGGCCCAGCACGGCGCCGATCAGCGCCAGGTTGAGCAGGATCGGCGTCGCCGCGACATGGGCGAAGCGGTCGATGCTGTTCAGCACGCCGCCATAGAGCGAGGCCAGCGAGATGAACAGCAGATAGGGAAAGGTGATGCGGCCGAACTCGACGGCCATGGCGAAGGTCGGCGCATCGTCGCGCATGCCGGGCGCCAGCAGTCCGACACACGACGGGCATGCCGAGCATCAGCAGCAGCGAGAAGGGCACGCAGCACGAGCAGCAGCGCCGGCATGGGCCTGGCGCGCGAAAGCCAGCGCCTGCTCGCGGCCGTGGGCCGTGCAGCTCGCGCGCGAACAGCGGCACGAAAGCGGCCGAGAACGCGCCCTCGGCGAACAGGCGGCGGAAGAAGTTCGGCAGCTTGAAGGCGACGAAGAAGCGCGTCGGCCACCGCGCCCGAGCCCAGCACCGCCGACAGCACGATGTCGCGGATGAAGCCGACGAGCCGGCTCAGCAGCGTGAAACCGCCGACGGTGGCAACGGCGCGGCCGAGGCTCATGCGCGTCGGGGCCCTCTGTCGCGAAAGCCGCTGCCATAATCCTGTCATCGTCTTCTGGCATAGTCTCTCTCGGTGGCGGCCGGCGATGTGATGGCCGGTATAAACCGCTACCACGGCCGGTCCTCGAAAAGGGCCGGTTTTTTATTGTCTCGCCGCCAGGCTGAGCAGCGTCTCGCGATCCTGGGCGCGCGAGCTTCTTGTAGTCGGCCGACGATCTTCTCCAGCTCGTCGGCCGGCAGCACGCTCTCGACGTTCGAAAATCCCTGCGGCGCGCGCTGCTCGACGATGTCGAGCATGACGTCGATGCCCTTGCGGCGGTTGCTCTCGACGATGCGCGCCGTCGGCGGCAGGCGGCGCTGCTCGTAGCGCTGCGAGCGCCGCTTCCGGATCGCCGCCGGCCAGAAGCTCCTGGGTGATCGCCTCGCCGTCGAGGATCGCCTGCGAGGCGCCGTTCGAGCCGATGGGATACATCGGATGCGCGGCATCGCCCAGCAGCGTGACGCGGCCGTGCGACCAGCGCGGCAGCGGATCGCGATCGACCATGGGGAATTCGTAGATGGCGTGCGCCGCCCGGATGACGCCCGGCACGTCGAGCCAGTCGAACTTCCAGTCCTCGAAGCGCGGCAGGAAGTCGGCAAGCTTGCCCGGGCGGTTCCAGTCCTCGCGCGGCAGCATGGCCGTCGCCCATGTGCAGGTCGCAGATCCAGTTGATCAGCGCCTCGCCGCGCTCGGCATGGGCGCGGCTGATCGGATAGCAGACGAATTTCTGGTTGTGATGGCCCGCCTGCACCATGGTGGCGCCGCCCAGGAACGGCTTGCCCACGGTGACGCCGCGCCACATCAGGATGCCCTGCCACTTGGGCGGGCCTTCGTCGGGATAGAAATGCGCGCGCACCGCGGAGTGGATGCCGTCGGCGCCGATCAGGATGTCGGCCTTCGGCGGTCTCGACGGTCTTGCCGTCGCGGTCGACGAAGCGCGCCGTGACCTTGCCGCCCTTCTGCTCGAAGCCCGCGATGCGCCGGCCGAACTTGATCCGCTCCGCGCCCAGCATCTGCCTGGCGGCGTTGAACAGGATCATCTGCAGCTCGCCGCGATGGATGGAGAATTGCGGCCACGGCAGGCCGGCATGGCGGCCGCGCGGATCGGCCCAGATCGTCTGGCCGTGGCGGTTGGCGTAGCGCAGCTCGCGCGTCTCGATGGCGGTCGCGGCGAGCGCGGGTTCGAGGCCGAGGCCGGAGAGGATGCGGACGGCGCCGGCCTGGATGTTGATGCCGACGCCGAGCGGCTGGAGCTCGCCCACCGCCTCGAAGACCTCGACGTCGAAGCCGGCGCGGCGCGAGGCACATCGCGGCGGTCAGGCCGCCGATGCCGGCGCCGGCGATGACGATCTTCATCGCGGTCTAGGCGATCGCGGCTCAATCCGCGATACAGCAGGGCGGCCTGGTAGGCGGCCCAGCGCTCGGCGTAGGTGTCGCCGAGTTCGCGCAGATACGACCAGCTGATAGATCCCGGTGTCGTGCTTGTCGTCGAAGACGATGCGGATGGCGTAGTGGCCGACCGGCTCGACCGCGGCGATCTTCACGTGACGGCGGCCGGAGACGATCTTCTTCTGGCTCGGGCCCGTGGCCCTGCACCTCGGCCGACGGGCTTTCGACGCGCAGATACTCGGCCGGCAGGGACTGGGTGCGGCCGTCGGAGAACTCGATCTCCAGCCGGCCTTCTTCCTTGAACAGGCGCAGCTCGGTCGGCCAGGGCGCCGTCGGATTCGTAGCTGCCCTCGTCAGGCGCGGCCTTGGGGAACATGTCGCAGGTCGTTGTCGGCGGCGTTCACGGCGTGTCCCTCAGCGAGCGCGCCTCGCTCACCAGCATGATGGGAATGCCGTCGCGGATGGGATAGGCGAGGCCGGCCTTGCGGCTGATCAGCTCGCCGCGCGGCCGCGTCGTACTCCAGCGGCCCGTGCGTGGCCGGGCACACCAGGATTTCCAGCAGCTTGGGATCGACGCCGGCGCGGCGCGGCGGCGCGGCGGCAGGATCGTCCGATGGAGGGCTCATCGTGCAGGGTGGTCCTTGTTTTGTTGGCCGATTTATAGCACGCCTCGCGGTCTATTGCGCCGTCTGTCAATTGGCCCGCTCGGCGGCGTGTCGCGAGGCTTGGCCGAAGGCGCTCATTTCCAGGAAGGCGATCAGCAGCTTGGCGCGCGCCGCGTGCTGTCGGCTGCTTCGAGGAGCGCCTGCTTCTCGGCCGGGCCGAACGGCAGGACCATCGACAGCGAGGTCACGAGGTTGGCGTCGGCGGCCTGCTTCACCGCCTCCCAGTCGGTCGAGCAGGTTGCGGCCGCGGAAGAAGGCGGCCAGCGCCGGCCATCAGGCGCTCGCGGTCGAGCTCGATCTGCCTCGTCGGCATGGTCGAGGTCGGCGCGGATAGGGCGAGAACACCGAGGAGACGCGGCGGTAGCCGCCGTGGCGCCAGCTCGAGCTCGCGCACGATGTCGAAGCGGCAGACGCCGCTCAGCACCAGCAGCAGGCGGCCGTCCTCGGTCTCGTTGAAGCTCGACGATGCGGCCGGCGCAGCCGACCTGTGTGGACCTTGGGCCGGCCGTCGTCGGTCGGCAGGCCGTCGCCGGCGTAGCCGCCGGGCTGCTGGGGCTGCACCATGCCGATCATGCGGTGGCCGGCCAGGGCGTCGAACACCATGGCGAGGTAGCGCGGCTCGAAGATGTTGAGCGGCAGCTTGCCGCCCGGCAGCAGCAGTACGCCCGACAGCGGAAAGATCGGCAGCGTCTCGGGCAGCTGCTCGAAGGCGGGCTCGAAGGGATTGCGGCCGGGTCGCGCGGTCCGCTCATGCCGCGTCCGGCTGCCGTCAGGAGAAAACAGGATGGTCGACAGCCGCTTGCGGCCGTCGACGGCGAGCGGATCGGCGAAGCCCAGCGCCTCGAAGAACTTCAGGAGCTGCTGGCGGGCGGCTTCCTCGTTCCACTTGCGATCGGCCTTGATCATGGCGAGCAGCTCGTCGATCGCTTCCTGGCGCTGGTTGCCCGCCCAGTAGGCCATCGCGAGATCGAGCCGCGCCTGCATGTCCTTGGGATCGGCCGCGGCCTTGGCCCTGAGATCGTCGACGGGGCCCGCTTCCTTGGCCTTCTCGGCGAGGTCGATCGAGGCCTGCACGGCCACCACGTCGGCGTTGGTCTTGTCCTTCGCCGGCACCTGGCCGAGCAAGTCCTTGGCCTGCTCGAGGTCGCCCGCCTGCACGTGATAGCGCGCCATGCCGGCGAGCGCCGCGACATGGGTCGGCTCGAGGCCCAGGATCTCGCTGTAGACGCGCGGCGGCGAGATCCCAGTCGTTCTGCGCCACCGCCGCCTTGGCGTGCTCGAGCAGCTCCGGGGATTTCGTCGGCCGGTCGCCGCTCGCACCCGGCGCGCCGCCCGCAGCCTGGATCAGGCGGTCGACGAACTGCTTGATCTGGCTCAGAGCGCTGATATCGCGTCGACCGTGACCGACAAGGACGTCGATGGCGACGGGATCAATGGTCGCGCTGTCGAACCATATCGTTGGATGGATGTTGATCTGATAATGACGACGATTGACGCCTGGGTTGTTCCTCGGATCAGCGACGAACCGCTTACGAGCCACCGCGTGCCAGGGATCGGCGTGATCCTGGTGTATGCGCGACCAGCGTCACTGCCCGGCCGAACGATTGATGAAAGCGTTCACGTGAATGGATCGACGCGAAGAAAAGACTTACGGCGGCGCGTTTTGTAACAATCAGTTTCCATGGATATCAGACGGAGGTTTGTGTTGCCTGTCGCCACGACTCCAGCGGACATAAGGATAAGTTATAAATCGAAGAAGAGATCAAATGATCATCGATGTGCGCCGAAATGGATACCGATGGACCGATCAGCGGCGGCAAGTGAAACGATGACACCATGAACCGGGCGAAGACGTGAACCTCGATCTCAAGATGGCGATCGATCCGGCGTTTGCTGAACGCGACGTTTCGCGATTCAGCAATTCGACCACTGGCGTGAAATGGACGGCTTACGGGCGACTCAACGGCTATAGCCGCTTTTACCAACAGATCGTCGCCAGCCAGCGAGTGTCGTGAGCGTGGGCGTGGGTTCTTAAATATTGGGTTCATTGGTCAACCAACCATGGAAAACACCATCGAAACCCGGGATCGAAGAGGGATCTTCGGAAGCCGCGGCGCGTATGATCGGTGCCATCGCTGGCGAAAATATCTAAAAGCTGGTTTGATGATCTAACGTAATCGCGGTTCGACAGATGTGGATGCCACCCAGAACGCGTTCTATCATCGATTAACCTGTGCTCTTATTTATTATCTTTCTTAGCATTGATCAGCTGGCGGCGCGCCATTGCCGGATCTGGTGGATGCGACGATGATCGCCAGACTCGCCTGTGAACGTCGCCATGTGCGCTCAACGATGCTGATAAACAATATTTGCTGCTATCAACGAGGGTGAAGCTGGTATAATCATGGATGAAGAACATCCATCACTTGTTTTTGCGTGCCCCAGGCCGCCGTTGGGCGCGCGGCGGTTGGCCAGCGTCCAGTCGAAGGCGCGGACCGCCGCGTCGAGCAGGGTAGCATCACCGGTCACGTCGGAGAGAGTGGCGAGGCTGGCCGCGGCCCAGCCGTTCTCGCGGGCGTAGCTGTTGCGGTCGATCGGCGGCTGCGGTCCGAGCGCGACGCTCGGCGTCGGTCCTGGCGTAGAAGGCATCGCCATGCAGCGCCGGGCCGGCATCGGCGTCCTGGCTGGTGTAAAGGCGCCCTCCGGAGAGCGCACGAGATCCATCAGCCAGCGCGCGACGTCGAGCGCCGCGGCGAGGTCGGCGGGCTCGCGGCCGATCTAGATATGCCAGCACGTAGGCGCGCAGGGCGTCGCGCTGGATGTTCAGAAGCTTCTCGTAGTGCGGGCCCGACCAGTCGAGCTTGTCGGAATACTGGAACATGCCGCCCCATGCCGGGTCGATCAGATGGCGGGCGCCAACCAGCGTCCTCGCCGAGACCTCGCGCCAGGTGGCCAGGTCGGCGTTGCTGCGTTCAGCGTCGGCTGCGCTCCAGCACCCATTCGAGCGTGTCGCCATGGATGAAGCGGTGGACGTCGCCGAAGCCGCCATTGACCTTGTCGTAGCTCTTGAGCACCAGCTGGCCTCGGTCCGCTCGCGCCGTTCCGGGGCGAGTGCGGCGGCGTTGGGCATCGACCTCGGCGCCGACAGATGTAAGCGGGCAGCGCCGAGGGATCCTCGATCACGGCGGCCAGCAGCTTGGCGAACAGCTCGGGCGGGATGTAGCCGCGGCGCTTGAAGATCTCGTTGCCGTCCTTGTCCAGCATGATGGTCGCGGGCCAGCCCCAGTTCTCGTAGCGGTAGGAGAGGGCAGGGTCGGCGTCCTGGGTCGACGCGCACGGCGATGAACTTCTGCGGCGATGCGCTGCTGGATGCGCGGGATCGCGATAGGTCGTTGCGCTCCATGACGTGGCACCAGTGGCACCACACCGCCGCCATGTGCAGCAGGATGTACTTGTCCTCGCGGGCGGCGCGCTCGAACAGGGCGGGGTCCCACTTCTGCCAGGAAAGCGACGGCGTCTCGGCGTTGGCCGCGCCGGCGAAGGCCAGGAGGACGAGGGCAAGGAGGCGTCGCATGTGCCTCGACGGCTGACGCGGGCTGCTTCAGCGGCGGATTTGATACTTCATCAATTCGTTACCGAGCCGCCCGGTCAGGAACAGGCCGCACATGCGGTAGTCGCTGACCAGCGACCAGACCGGCGCTCTCGAACGTGGCGGGCTTGTTCTTCTCGACGAAGAAATGCGCGCACCAGGCGAAGGCGTAGCCGCAGATCGGCACGCCGCCAGCAGCCACCACCAACTCTGGGTCGCCACCGCCCAGATCAGCACGACCACCGACGCGATGGTGCCGATGTAGTGGATGGCGCGGGTCTGCGGTTTGCTGAGCTCCTGCGGAGTAGAAAGGCCAGAATTGAGTCGTAGGTGCGATACGGGACGTGCCATGACGCCTTCCTCCGCCCGACGGCCGCAAGCGGCCGCGGGCTGTCAACCTCGGCTCCGGACATCGGCAGGCCGAGCTCGTCGAACAGCAGGCGGGCCTGCTCCTGTGGGCCGCCGCAGCGGCGCTATCGCCGGCTGCCTCGCAAGGCGTCTGGCCATGCCGGCCAGGCTGTGGGCGATCAAGGGCCGCAGACCGCGCGGCCGGGCGAGATCGATGGCGTTGATAGCAGGCGCAGCGGCGGCGCGCGTCGGAGTGCGGGATCGGCTGCTTCGATCTGCCGCGAAGCCGGAAAATCAGCGGCAGGTGCAAGCTCGCCGGCGCGCTCGGCGATTTCCGGCCGCGGCCGATGGCGGCTTGCGCCGACGGCAGGGCGCCGACGGCGAGATGCGCCTGGGCAAGCGCCATGTAGTGGTGAATCGGATCATGGGAGGCCGCCGAAGCGGTAGGGCGCCTTTCGCTCGGCTTCCAGCAGCAGCGGCAGAGCCTCGCGCGGGCGCCGCCCTGGACGTAGGCGGAGCCGAGCCATGAGGTCGTGATCGGCAGGACGATGTCGGCCTGCTGGGTGATGCGATGAGGCCGCTTCGAACCGCTTCGATCGCCGCTGTCGGCCTGACCGATGGCCGACTGGTAGAGGCCCTGGCCGATATGCGCGTAGACCATCGAGTAGGGTTCGCGGATGTGCGACCAGCTCCATCGCCCGGTCCTTGGTCTGCCGCGCCTTGCTCGAATTCGCCGAGCGAGGCCAGCGACCATGTCAGGAAGCTGCGCGAGAGGATGCTCGGAATGCCGGTCCAGCCGAAACGCTTGGAGTTCGAGGTCACCCTTCAGGCTGTCGATGATCGACGAATAGAGATCCGCCGCCTCGCGCAGGGCGCCGGTGGCGTGGAACAGATTGGCCTGGCTGAACCGGGCGGCCAGGCGCAGCGCGAAATCATCCAGTTCGTTGGCAAAGCCGGACCGCTTCCTCGGCCGACTGCAGTCCCGCCTCGTGCCGGCCGGCCAGCCACAGCGGCGGTGGAAAGCTGGCTGCGTCACCGCCGCCAGCCGGCGCTTGTCGCCCAAGGCGTGGGCCAGCGCATTCGGCTTGTCGCATGACGTCGACCAGGCGGTCGATTTCGCCCAGCGCCAGCAATGGGCTGAACACGTGCAGACGCGCGTCGATTGCCAGGGTGGGCGACACGCCGGCCGGCAGCCGCTCCACGACGTTCAGCGTCCTGTCGTAGAGGGCGATCGGCCTCGTGATTGGCTGAACCGCGATCCGCCTGCGACAGGGATCCGATGAGAGTATTGCGCCGCCTTGTCCCAGACCTCGCCGCGTTCGGCATGGGACGCCAGCAAGGCCGCGCCACCGCCGGTCGCCGACACCGTCCTTCTGCTCGAGATGAGCGAGCGCGGCGGCGTGCAAACGCCGCTTCTCGCTGTTGAGCAGGCTGGTGTAGGCCGCGTCCTGAACGAGGGCATGCTTGAAGGCGAGGATCGACTCGTTTCCCGGTTCGGCTGTGCGCAACAGGCCGGACGCGACCGACTTGGCGACCATGGAGCGGAGGTCCGCCGCGCTGCAGGCCGCGACCGCCTGGAGGTCGGCGATCGCGAACTGCCGGCCGAGAACCGCGCCGACCTGCAGCAACGGCTTGGCATCCGCCATCTTGTCGAGCCGCGCCGCCAGCAGGGCGTGCAGGCTCGTCGGCACCTCGCCCAGCCCGCGCGGACCGCCGGCCTCGAGCAACGCCAGCGTCAGTTCCTCGAGGTAAAGCGGGATACCCTCGGCGCTGCACGGCAATGCCGGCCTGCACGTCCGGGGGCCAGGCGGTCGCCGGCGATCGTCTGGATCAGCCGTCGGCTGTCGGCGCCGCTCAAGCGCTCGAGGCGAAGGAAGGTCGTATAGCCGGCCACGTGCCAGCGATGCGAGAAAGCGTCCCGGCTGGTCGCCAGGACCATCGCCGCGTGAATCCTCGATGCTGCCGAGAACGTCGATCAGCAGATCCTCCGTCGTCGGGTCGATCCACTGCACGTCCTCGACGATGGCCAATACCGGGCTGATTTTCGTGACATACGTGAAGAGCTTCAACAGCAGGGCAACCGAGCGTTCGCGGATCTGTTGCGGCGAGGCGTCCGGCAGCCGATGGGCCGGCGACCTGATCTGCAAGGAGATGGCAGAGTCAACGCCAGATGGTCGCGCGCGAGTCGAGTTCGGCCGACTGCAGCCATTGCTGCGCCCTGGCGAGCTTTTCCTCGGCTGGCTTTGCCCGTCGACGAGACCGATCGATCGCACGATCTGCTGGAGGACCGGGAACAGCGCCGTGTCCTGGTGGAAGGGCGAGCATTGATAGCGCAGAACAGCGGCCTCGGGGCCGATGCGCTCGCGCGTCGTTTGCACGACGCGCGACTTGCCGATCCCGGCGTCGCCGGACAGCAGGACGATCTGTCCCTCGAAATCGGTCGCCCGCCGCCATCGGCTGAGCAGCAGCTGGACCTCTTCGTTGCGGCCGACCAGCGCTGCCGCCGAGCGGTCGCGCAGCGCCTCGAAACGATTGAGCGAGGAGCGCGTGCCGCTGACCTCGCAGAATTTCCATCGGCTCGGCCAGCCCGCGGATGACGCGCTTGCCGAGACTCTTGTAGCGGAACGAGCGGCCGGCAAGACGCGCCGTCAGCGGCGCGATGACCAGCGTGTTGGCTCGGCCTCGGCCTGGAGCCGCGCCGCGACGTTGGGCGTCTCGCCGGCAATGCCGCCGTCGCCGGCTTCGGTGCCATAGCCGATCACGACCAGCCCGGTCGCCACGCCGACGCGCACGGCCAGGGTCTCACCGTCCGATGTCGAAAGACGGGACGCGGCCTCGATCAGTTCGAGGCCGGCGGCGACCGCCCGCTCGGCGTCGTCCTCGCGGCTGGTCGGCCAGCCGAAGTAGGCCATGCACGCCGTCGCCGACGAACCGCGCGACGTGGCCGCCCATCTGGCGCACCGTCTCCGATGTCGTTCCATGGTAGCGCCTCGAAGATCGGCGCCAGCTCTTCGGGATCGAGGCGATGGGCCAAGGCTGTCGACCCGACGATGTCGCAGAACAGGACGCTCACCTGGCGGCGCTCGGCCTTCTGGCGGCTTCGCCTGGCGGGCATCGGCGGCGGCAGATCGAGGCCGACGACGAAATTGTCGATGCGGGCCCGATGAATGCCGGCAATCGCGTTCAGCAGACGCTTGCGATGACCCAGCGGCGCGACGCCGAGCTGAATCAAGTTGGCGTCGGTCAGGTCGCTGACGCCGTCGAAGTCGATCGCGTTCGCAGCGAAGCTCGCGGCGTACTGGCCCAGCCCCAGTTCGTCGAGCCACGATCTCGAGCTCTGTCGACATACGATCCTGTCCGTTAACGGGGCATCAGCATATCCGCAAGCGACGGCGACGCGACATATCGTGTCCTGGCGGCGCTTTTTCGATCCGCGGCAGGTCCTGCGCGCGCCCCTGGCACGCCCTGGCGTTAGCCCAGCGCCCCGCCTTGCGCAGGGCCGCGATGTCTGGCATCGCTGTAGGCCAAGTTCGCGCAGGATTTCGTCGCTGTGCTGGCCCACGGCGGGCGGCGGGCCGGAGGTGCGCGGCTTGGCGAAGCCCAGCCGGATCGGGTTGTTGACGGTGCGCGGCACCTCGGGATTCGTGGTGTCGGCGAAGATGCCGGCATGTCGGGCCTGCTCGTCGTCGACCACGTCGGCCAGCCGGCCGACGACGCCGAAGGGAATGCCGGTGCCGGCGAAGGCGCCTTCCCACTCGGCGTAGGTCCGGCCGGCGAACACCGCCATCAGCTCCTGGCCCAGCTCGAGCGGCGCGCGCGCGGCGGTCGGCGCGGCCGGTGAAGCGCGGATCGGCGGCGAGATCGGGCCGGCCGATGGCGGCGCAGAACGGCTGCCACGAGGCGATCGTCGCGCACCATCAGGAGCTGCAGCCAGCGGTCGTCCTTGGTGCGGTAGAGGTTGGTGAGCGCGTTGCGCGGCTTGTCGGGCGGCTGGCGCGGCGGCAGCTTGGCGCCGATCAGCGCGCCTGCCGCCGAGGTGCCGTTGGCCCACACGCCGTTGGCGTAGAGCGACGTGCCGACCCAGCAGCCTTTGCCGGTCCGGTCGCGCTGGCGCAGGCCGAGCAGGATCGCGGCGACCAGGGTCATCGCCGTGGCGCGATCGCCCTGGGCGGGCAGCGACAGGCCGGGCGGGCCGCCCTCGTAACGCGCCGCGTCGAGGATGCCGGAGCGGCCGAAGTAGGCGGTGACGTCGAAGCCCGGCCGATCGCGGTCCGGCCCGGTCTCGCCGTAGCCGGTGAGCGAGCAATAGACGAGGCGCGGGTTCAGCGGCTCGATGTCCTCCCAGCGCAGCTTGAGGCGCTCGCGCGCCGGCGGCGGAAAATTCACGATCATGATGTCGGCGCGCCCGATCAGCCGTTCGAGGACGGCGCGGGCGCTCGTGTTCTTGAGGTCGAGCGCGATCGAGCGCTTCAGCCTGCCGTCGAGCTGCCAGGGAAGTTCCTGTCGCTCTGCGGGTAGCTCGCGTTCCTGTAGTTGTGACGATGCGGGTCGCCTTCGCCGGGCGGTTCGATCTTGATCACGTCGGCGCCGAAATCGGCCAGCGCGACGGCCGCCGCGGGGGCTGCGATGAACGAGCTGATGTCGAGCACGACCAGCCCGCTGAGCGGGCAGTGTCTCGCTCATCGAATAGCGCCGCTCGCCCGCAGGCTGGCGATCTCCCTCGCGCTGACAGGCCGGCCTCGGCCAGGATCTGGTCGCTGTGCTGGCCGAGCGCCGGCGCAGGCCTGGCGATCCGCTGCTCGGCGAAGCCCAGGCGGATCGGATTGGCAAGCGTGCGCGGCATTTCGGGGATGGCGGTGTCGACGATGGCGCCGCAGGCCACCGCCTGCTGCGTCGTCGGGCACGTCCTGCGGCCGGCTGATGACGCCGAAGGTGATGCCGTGCGCGGACATCGTCTTGCGCCAATGCTCGTAGTCGCGGCTGGCGAAGGCCTCGCCCAGGATGGCTGGCGAGTTCGCCTGAGCGCTTGCGCCGTTCCTCGACGGTGGCGAAGCGCGGATCGTCTAAGGCTTCGAGGCGTCCGATGGTCTCGCAGATTCCCGGCCACATCTTGTCCTCGCGCACGATGGTGAGCTGCAGCCAGCGATCGTCCGACGTGCGGTAGATGGTGCCCAGCGCCGAGCGCGGCCGGTCCGGCGGCGGACGGTGCGGCAGGTAGGCGCCGACCAGGGCGGCCTGGGCGATGACGCCGCACGACCACAGGCCGTTGCCGAGCAGCGACGTGCCGACCCACGAGCCTTCGCCGGTCTTCATGCGATGGATCAGGGCCATCAGGATCGCCGACACCAGCGTCATCGCCGTCGCCCGGTCGCCCTGCGCGGGAACCGGCACGCCGGGCGGGCCGCCTTCGTAGCGCTGGGCATCCAAGAGGCCGGAGCGGGCGAAGTAGGCGGTGACGTCGAAGCCCGGCCGGTCGCGGTCGGGACCGGTCTCGCCGTAGCCGGTCAGCGAGGCGTAGATCAGCCTGGGATTGACGCGCTTCACGTCGTCATAGGTGAGCTTGAGCTTGTCGCGCACCGGCGGCGGGAAGTTGCAGACCAGCACGTCGGAGGTGGCGATGAGGCGGTCGAGCGCGGCGCGCGCCTCCGGCTGCTTGAGGTCGAGCACCAGCGAGCGCTTGTTGCGCGAGATCCATCTGCCAGGGATAGTTGACCTCGCCCTTCGGGTAGTTCGACGAATCGTGCATGATCCGGCGGTTGGCGTCGCCGTCGGGCCCTTCGATCTTGATCACGTCGGCGCCCCAGTCGCCCAGCACGACGGCGGCGGCGGGCGCGGCGATGAACGAACTGATATCCAGTACGCGCAATCCTGCCAGCGGCAGGCCAGACTCGGTCATTGTCGTTCCCTGAAAAGTCTTCCGGCGATATGGGGCGCGGGCCTCTGGCGTCCGTCAAGACCGGCCGCTAGCGTGGTTTCGGCACGCGGCGTGCTTCGCGCGGCGGGTGGGGAGGCATCGTGGCAAGCAAGCGCAAGCCCAATTTCATCGTCGTCCTGATCGACGACCTGCGGTTCGACGAGCTCGGCATCTGCGGCCATCCCTACATGAAGACGCCGCACATCGACCGCATCGGCCACGAGGGCGCGATGTTCACCGCAGGCGTTCCATACCGACGCCGCTCTGCTCGCCCAACCGCGCCTCGATCATCACCGGCCAGTACGCCAGCCGCCACGGCATCATCGACAACGTGGCGCGCGACGCCCACAGCCACCGCCTGCCCAACTATCACGTCGATCCTGCAGCGGCTGGGCTACGAGACCGCCCATGTCGGCAAGTGGCACATGGGCAACTCACGGCATGCCGCGGCCCGGCTACGACCGCTGGGTGAGCTTTCCGCGGCCACGGCTCGATCATCGACCCGGTGCTGAACATCGACGGCGACGAGCGCCAGCACCAGGGCTACATCACCGATCTCCTGAACGACCATGCCGTCGAGTTCCTGCGCCAGCAGCGCGAGCAAGCCGTTCGCGCTGTTCTTCGCCCACAAGGCGGTGCATCCCGACGCCTTCCAGGCGGCCGACGGCACGATCGACCTCACGCAAGGGCGGCTATCGTCCGGCGCCGCGCCACGCCGATCTCTACAAGGGCGCAGCACTTTCCGCGCCGGCCCAACGCGCTGCCGTCGGCCGAAGTGGTGAAGGACAAGCCGGCCTGGACGGAGGCGTTCGAGCTGCGGGTCAACGAGGCCTCGCGCAAGGTGCTCGACGGCATCCAGGCCGGCACCGACGAGGAGATCCGCCTGCGCGCCGCCATGATGGCCTCGGTCGACGAGGGCATGGGCGATGTCTGCGAGGCGCTGGAGGAGACCGGCCAGCTCGACGACACCTTCATCCTGTTCCTGGGCGACAACGGCTATTTCTTCGGCGAGCACGGGCTGGGGCCGGAGCGCCGCTTCGCCTACGAGGAGGGCATCAAGTCGCCGTTCCTCGTGCGCTATCCCGCCTGGTTCAAGCCGGGCACGGTGAACGACGATCTGGTGCTGGCGCTCGACATCGCGCCGACGCGTGCGTCGATCTCGCCGGCGGCAAGGCGGCCGACTTCGAGCACATGCAGGGCCTGTCGCTCAGGCCGCTGCGCGAAAGGCGGCGAGCGCAGCGGGCTGGCGCACGTCGTTCATGTGCGAGTATTTCAGCGAGAACGCCATGCCGTGGCTGATCGGCATGAGCTACAAGGCGATCCGCACGCGGCGGCACAAGTACATCCACTGGACGCAGAAGTCGCTCGACGGCGTGGAGTGCGACGAGCTCTACGACCTCAAGAGCGATCCCTACGAAATGCACAATCTGATCGGCAAGCGCGGCGAACGCGCGACGGTCGCGCGCCTGCGCCGGCAGCTCGCCCAGCTGGTCGCGCAGTCGGTCGGACTTTAGGAGGCGATCATGACGCTGACCAAGACGAGGCCTGCTCGCGCGCGACGCTCATCGCCGCGTCGGCAGCGCCGCGGGCACAGGCCTGGCCCGACCAAGCCGATCCGCCTGATCGTGCCGCTGGCGCCGGGCGCCACGGCCGACATCGTCGCCCGCATCTTCGCCGAGGAGCTCGGCAAGGCGCTCGGCCAGACCGTCGTGGTCGACAACAAGACCGGCGCCGGCGGCACCATCGCCACCGCCGAGGCGGCGCGCGCGCCGGCCGACGGCTACACCGCTGGCGCTGGTCTCGCAGGGCACGATGGTGTTCAACATCGGCCTCTACAAGGCGCCGGGCTACGATCCGCTGAAGGACCTCGACGCCGGTGGCGGTGAGCGGCGGCGTGTCCAACGTGCTGATCGTCCATCCCGACAATCCGGCCAAGACGGTGGCCGACGTGCTGGCCCAGGCGCGCGCCAAGCCGGGCGAGCTCACCTATTCGTCGGGCGGCGTCGGCACCAGCCATCACATGTCGGGCGTGCTGCTCGAGCTGCGCACCGGCGTGAAGCTGCAGCACGTGCCCTACCGCGCCACGCCCGCCGGCATCCATGGCGGTGGCCAACGGCGAGGTGGCGATCGGCCTGTTCAACACGCCGACCGTCATCGGCCTGATCAAGGCCGGCAAGCTCAAGGCCATCGCCGTGACCAGCGAGCAGCGCTCCGACCTGCTGCCCGAGCGTGCCGACCATGATCGAAGCGGGCGTGAAGGACTACGTGGTCAACACCTGGATGGGCTTCGCCGTGCCCGGCCGGCGTGCCCGAGCCGGTGGTCAGCAGGCTCAATGCCGAGCTCAACCGCATCGGCCAATTGCCGCAGGTGCGCGAGAAGATGCTGGCCCAGGGCATCGAAATGCTGCCGCCCGGCTCGCCGGCGGCGGCACAGAAGCTGGTCCGGGACGATCTGGCGCTGTGGCTGCCCATCATCAAGGCCTCGGGCGCGTCCGCCGAGTAAGCCCGGTTTCCTTGCAAAACAGCGTCTCGGCGCGTATCTCCTGCCTCCCAAAGCAAGGAGAGCGCCTCAGCGCAAACAGTCATGGGCTACAGAGTCGCCGTCGTCGGCGCGACCGGCAATGTCGGTCGCGAAATGTTGCAGATCCTGGCCGAGAGAAACTTCCCGGCCGATGACGTTGTTGCGTTGGCGTCCGCCCGTTCGGTCGGCAAGCAGATCTCGTTCGGCGACAAATCGATCCTGAAAGTCCAGGACCTCGCGAAATTCGACTTCAAGGGCATCGACATCGTGTTGAGCTCGCCCGGCGCCAAGGTGTCGGCCGAGCACAGCCCGCGCGCGGCCAAGGCCGGCGCCGTCGTGATCGACAACACCTCCTACTGGCGCATGGACCCCGACGTGCCGCTGGTCGTGCCCGAGGTCAACGCCAAGGCGATCGCCGGCTACAAGGGCCGCGGCATCATCGCCAATCCCGAACTGCTCGACCATCCAGATGGTGGTGGCGCTGAAGCCGATCCACGACGCGGCGCGGCATCAAGCGCGTCGTCGTGTCGACCTATCAGTCGACGTCGGGCGCCGGCAAGGAAGGGATGGACGAGCTCCTGAGCCAGACCAAGAGCTTCTTCGTCAACCAGACGCTCGATCCCAAGAAGTTCACCAAGAGCATCGCCTTCAACGTCATTCCCCACATCGACGTCTTCATGGATGACGGCTCGACCAAGGAAGAGTGGAAGATGGTGGTCGAGACCAAGAAGATCCTCGATCCCAAGATCAAGGTGCACGCGACCTGCGTGCGCGTGCCGACCTTCATCGGCCATGCCGAGGCGGTGAACCTCGAGCTCGAGCAGCCGCTCGACGAGCACGAGGCGCGCCGCGTGCTGGCGGCCGCGCCCGGCGTCCTGGTGGTCGATCGGCGCGAGCCGGGCGGCTACGTCACGCCGCAGGAAGTCACCGGCCAGGACGCGCGTGTTCGTGAGCCGCGTGCGCACCGATCCGACGGTCGAGAACGGCCTCGTCGCTGTGGGTGGTCAGCGACAATCTGCGCAAGGGTGCGGCCCTCAACGCCGTCCAGATCGCCGAGGAGCTGATCAAAGGCTACATCTAGTAGTGCTCTGCAATGCTGACGCAGATAAGCGTTTTAGCATCACAGATGTTTACCAGGACTTAGGTACTTGATGTAATATGGGAGATGTGAACGACACGCTCGTCGATCTATCCCCTGAGGCCGGAATCGCAGGCCTCGAGCGCGCCGACGCCGTTGTTCGGCAGCGATGCCGACAGCTTCGTCCAGCAGTTGCGACTGGCCGCGCAGGCGCATCGCGCGGGCCGGCTCGACGAGGCGATCGCTTCCTATCTGCGGCTGCTCGCGGTGCGGCCCTATCACGCCGAGCTGCACAACAATCTCGGCGTGGCGCTGCGGCTGGTCGGCAAGCTCGAGGCCTCGGTCTCCCATCACCGCCTGTCGCTCGCCGCCGATCCCGACAATCCCGCGCTGCATTCGAACCTCGGCAATGCGCTGCGCGCCGCCAACCGGCTCGACGAGGCGGTGAAGCATCACTTCCACTCGATCACGCTCAACCGCGACTACGCCGAGGGCTTCTTCAACCTGGCGCTCTGCCTGCGCGATCTCGGCCGCATCGACGAAGCCGTCGGCTGCTTCGGTCGCGCCGCTGGCGCTCAATCCCGACAATCGCCGCGCCACAGGTCGAGCTTGCCATCGCGCTGCTGATGCGCGGCGAGCTCGCGCAGGGCTTCGCCGCCTACGAAGCGCGCAAGCGCCTGCCCGAAACGCCGGCTCCTGACTTCACCCAGCCGGCCTGGGACGGCGGACCGATCGCCGGCAAGCGCATCCTGCTCTATCCCGAGCAGGGGCTGAGCGACGTGCTGCTGTTCGTGCGCTTCGCCCGCGAGCTGAAGCGCCGCGGCGCCACCGTGCTGGTGCTCTGCCAGGCGCTCCTGAAGGAGCTGCTCGCCACCGTCGACTTCATCGACGGCGTCGTCGCCGAGGGCGAGAAGCTGCCGCCGTTCGACCTGCACGCCTCGATGGTGTCGCTGCCCCATCTCTGCCGCGCCGACTTCGACGCGCTGTCGGCCGAGCCGCCCTATCTGCACGCGCCGGCCGAGCAGCCGCATCAAGCTCGGCCGCGTCGAGAAGGCGAAGCTGCGGCATCGGCATCTACTGGGCGGCCATGCCCGGCCAGCCGCAGGATCGCCAGCGCTCCGCGCCGTTCGCGCAGTTCATGGCGCTGGCCGGCGATCCGGAGCTGCTCGTGTTCAGCCTGCAGGGCGGCGTGCATCAGAAGGACATCCAGCAGTTCGGCGCCGGCGGCCTGGTGCACGATGTCGGCCGCGGCATCTTCGATTTCGCCGAGGCCGCCACCGCGCTGTCGCAACTCGATCTCCTGCTGTCGATCGATGCGCCGATCGCCCATCTCGCGGCGGCCATGGGCATCAAGACCTGGGTCCTGCTGCCGTCGACCGTCGACTGGCGCTGGCAGCTCGGCGGCGCCGAGGCGCCCTGGTATCCCTCGGCGCGCCTGTTCCGCCAGCCCCGGCCGGGCGACTGGGACTCCGGTGTTCGCCAGCGTGCGCGAACGAGCTCGACGCTGCTCAAGCGGAGCGCCGCCCGCCTGATCAGTCGCGCTGCTGACAGGCCTGCAGATCGTCGGGCAGTCGTCGACGTCGTCGAGGGTCGTCGGCAGGCCGTCGAAACCGCTGCCGGAATCGTCGGCCAGCGTGTCGGCCAGGGCATGCGCCGGTCGACCAGCGCACGCCGGCAAACAGGTCGCGCGGCAGCGGCCGCAGGCGCCGCGCGCCGATCAGCCAGAAGCCGCCGTCGCTCGCCGGGCCGAACACGAGATCGTTGCGGCCGAGCAGGCGAAACGCGCGGCGATGTGCGAGGGCCGCATCGCCGGAATGTCGCTGCCGACCAGCACGACCGGCCCCGGCGGCAAGGCGTCTGAACGGCTTCAGCATGCGTTGTCCGAGATCGCCGTGTCCCTGCGGCTGCACGCTGAGGCGCACGGCGCCGCGCCACGCCGGATGGTGCGAGCGCATCTGTCGGGCGTCACGAACAGCCAGACCGTCCAGCGCGCGATCGCGCGCCAGCCGCATGATCTGCTCGGTCGAGCGTCGCGCGATAGAAGCGCGTCGCCGCCGGCAGCATGCCGATCTCGCGGGCCAGCCGGCGCTTGACCCGGCCGAGCTGCGGCGCGCGGGCGAAGATCACGAGATGGCGCGTTCATCGACCGTAGAGGCGCCGGATGACGCGTGGGCGGCACGCCGGCAAAGTACAGCGCAAGGCACGACGAGGTTGCGCATCGGCCGGAGCGAGCCAGCCGTCGCGCTCGTAGCGCGCGCGCCGACGTCACGGCGTCGGCATCGAGCGCGCACGAGATTGCGCCGGCCGATGCGACGGACCAAGCTCGACATCCTCCATCAACGGCAGCGGCCGGAAAGCCGCCGAGCCGCCGATAGAAGCGCGCGCGCCATCAGCAGGCCCTGATCGCCGTAGGGCAGGCCGAGACGTCCGGCAACGCCAAGCGACGCAGCCGTTCGATCCGGCGGGCGCGCGCGGTCCGTCGACTCGAAGCGCAGGCGGAAATAGCCGGCTTTGCCGGCGTTCGCCGGCGCCGACACGAAGCGCTGCACGGCATCGGCCCAGCCGCTGCCCAGGCACCGTGTCGGCATGCAGGAAGAGGAGCCACGGTGCGCTGCCCGCCGCGGCGCCCGCGGCGAGCTGCCCGCCGCGTCCGGGCGCGCCGTCGACGACGATGGCGCCGGCATTCGCGCGGGCGATGGCCAGCGGTGTCGTCGCGCGAGCCGCCGTCGCACACCGTGATCGATCGATGCGAAAGTGGCTCGGCCGCGCGCAGAGCCGCGAGGCGTGCGCGAAGCGTCGCGGCGGCATTCGAGCGTCGGGATGACGACGTCGAGTGGTCGTCGTCACTGGCTGCAGGCGGCGCCGCCCAGGACGCAGAACTTGGCGCAATGCGGATGGTTGAGGCGGCACCGCGCCGACGCGCTCGGCCAGGGTCGTGCCGAGCTCGAACTGCGGGTCGTAGGGCAGCAGCGTGCAGGCGACGACGGCGGGCCGCGCCGCGCCCTTGCGCTTGACCACCATGCGCGAGGAGGCGCACATCACGCTGTCGGGCGACTTCTTCAGGATGCCCCAGCACGCCGTCGGTGATCTCCGGCACGTCGACCGTGGCGATCCATCTCCGGAAACAGCACCAGCGCCACCGGGCTCGTCGGCATCGATCGGCGACGCCGAGCTCGGCGAACAGCCGCGCGATAGCCGCGCGCGCACGCTGCTCTTCGGTCTCGTCGGAGAAGCGGCGGCCCGCGACATGGACGTCGAAGCCCGCTTGGCGGCCAGCCACATCAGCCCGTCGATGGTCGGCTTCCAGCTGCGCGCGCCGCGCTCGGCCTCGTGCAGCGGCCGCGCCGTAATGGTCGATCGAGACGCGGATCGTCAGGTTCGTCGCCGTGGCGCTCGCGCAGCGCCGAGCAGCGCCGGCTTCATCTTGTGCATCGGCTTCATGGCGTTGGTCAGCACCATGCGCCTTGAAGCCGCGCGACAGCACGTCCTCGAGCATCGCCGGCAGCTCGGGATTCATGAACGGCTCGCCGCCGGTGAAGCCGATCAGCCTGGTGCCGAGCCCGTCGCGCTCGATCTCGTCGAGGTAGTCGGCGACCTCGGCGGCCGTCAGATAGACCAGCCGATCGTTGCGCGGCGAGGATCTCGATGTAGCAGTTGCTGGCAGGTGAGGTTGCACAGCGTGCCGGTGTTGAACCACAGCGTCTCGAGCGACTCGCAGCGCCACATGCGCGCGCTGCTCGCCCTTGGCGGTCACCAGCGCGTCCTTGAATTTCGCGGGATCGAGCGCAATCGACAACATCGATGGATCCTGCGCCCCGGTGACGGGAAGCCTAGCACAAACCGCGTGCCCGGCCGCCATGGCTCGACCGCGCCGAACGGGCTCCGATACGGTCTGTCCAACCAAGGGGAACCGGATGCTCGACGACAAGTCGCTCGACAAGATCTCTGCGCGAACGCGCGCACGCACAACGGCTGGCTGCCCAAGCCGGTCACCGACGACCAGCTGCGCGACGATCTACGAGATCATGAAATGGGGCCCGACCTCGGCCAATTCCCAGCCGGTCCGCATCATTTTCGTCCGCACCCGGGAGGGCAAGGAGAAGCTTCGGCCGGCGCTTGAGCAGCGGCAATACGGCACAAGACGATGACGGCGCCGGTGCACGGCGATCGTCGCCTACGACACGCAGTTCTACGAACACCTGCCCAAGCACTTTCCGCACAACCAGACGGCGCATCACCTGGTTCAAGGGCGAGGGCAAGGAAGGAGGTTGCCTACGCGACGGCCTTCCGCAACGGCACGCTGCAGGGCGCCTATCTGATCATCGCCGCGCGTGCGCTCGGGCTTCGACGTCGGCGCCATGAGCGGCTTCGACAATGCCATGGTCGACGAGGCGTTCTTCCCCGACGGCCGCTTCAAGTCGAACTTCCTGTGCAACATCGGCTACGGCGACCACCGTCAAGCTGTTCAACCGCAGCCCGCGCCTGTCGTTCGAAGAGCGCTCGCGCTGGAGTGCTCGACCTGAGCCGCTCAGCAGAGCCGAGTGGACGCTAGGCCGATCTGCCTGCCACGGCAGCGGCAGCAGCGAGATCAGCGCCAGCAGCCCGAAGCCCAGGATGACGGCGCCGGCGACGCGGTTCAGCCACAACAGGCCGGTGCCGGTGAAGCGGGCGCGCAGCGCCACCGGCGGCAGTGCAGATGATCGTCCACCAGGCCAGCGCGCCGCAGAACACGGCGCGCGACCAGCAGTGCGGCATCGGGCAGGCTGGCGCCGACGCTCCGGCGAGATTGCGGCCGGCGAAGGCGGCGCCAAAGGCCATCACGGTCAGCGGGATTGAACACGGTGATGAAGAAGCTCGAGCTGGCGTAGTGGAAGTGCGTCGCCACCTGGTGCTCGCGGTCGTCGGCCACCGGATCGCCGACGGTGCGCGGCCGGTGGCGCATCGTCGTCCAGCCCATGATCATCAGGCACGATGCCGCCGATGCCGAGCAGCCAGGCCTCGCGCTCGGTGACGAACTGCTCGACGAAGGAGAGGCCGAAGGCCGCCACGGCGCCGAACACCGCATCGCCCAGCGCCGCGCCGATGCCGGTCATGTAGCCCGCCACCGCGCCGACGGTGATCGAGCGGCGGATGCACAGCGCCGCCGCCGGGCCGACCGGCACGGCGATCAGGAAGCCGATGACGGCGCCTTCGATGGCAAGCGCGATCGGATCGAAGACGAAGCCCGGAACGTTCATCGCCGGGCTAGAGCTCTTCCGGCGATGAAGCGACGCGGCGGCGCGACCAGACGATCCTGCGCCGCCACCAGCTGCAGCTCGCGCTCGCCCAGCGCGCGGCGTCGGCTTCGAGCACGGCGAAGATCGACGAGGCGGCCTTGCCGAGCGCATCGGCGACGTCGCCGCTCTCGATCCAGTGGGCCGTGAACAGGGCGGCCACCGCATCGCCGGTGCCGTTGGGCGCGATCTCGAAGCCGATCAGCGGCGTCGCGATGCCGCCAGGCGGCGTCGCGGCTCACCGGCGCACCATCTCGACCTGGTCGGCCGGCGCATCGGCGCGGCGCAGGCTGGTGATCAGGGCGAGCCGCGGCCCAGTCAGCAGCGCAGCGGCGCGGCGGCCAGGGCCTCGTCCATGGTCGCGACCGTGCGGCCGGTCAGGTGCTCCAGCTCGAAATGGTTGGGCGTCACCAGGTCGGCCGGCCGGAATGGCGCGCTCGCGGAAGAAGGCGTCGATGCCGGCTTCACATAGATGCCGGTAGTCGACGTCGCCCAGCACCGGATCGCAGCACCAGACGGCCCTGGGTTGGCGGCGCGCACGCGCGGCGCGCCGTGTCGAGCACGACGTCGGCCAGGGCGGCGTCGCCGACATAGCCGGTCAGCAGCGCGTCGCAGCGTCGGCAGCAGGCCGAGCGCCCTCGATGCCATGCACGATGTCGGCGACCTGGTCGGTCGGGCGCCGTGCGGCCGCGCCAGGCGCCGTATCCGGTATGGTTGGAGAATCTCGACCGTGTTGACCGCCCAGACCTCGTGGCCCAATCGTTGCAGGGGAAAGGTTGCTGCCCGATTGCCGACATAGCCGTAGGCGACATGGCTCTGGAGCGAGAGAAAGCGCATAGCCGCGGCCACCTTGCCACAAAGGAGGCCCGTCGTTATAGTCCGCCGCCTTTCGCGGGAACGCTCTTTGAGATGTCGAAGACCGTCCGTCCGCGCCGCAGCGTCCTTATATGCCGGGCGCCAACACGCGCGCGCTCGGAAAAGGCGCGCGACCCTGCCGGCCGACGCGCTGATCTTCGACCTCGAGGATGCCGTGGCGCCCGACGCCAAGGAGGCGGCCCGCGCCAACGTCGTGGCCGGCCGCCGAGAGCACAGGCCTACGGCAAAGCGCGAGATCGCCATCCGCTGCAACGGGCCGCCACGTGCCTGGGGCAAGGCCGACGTGGCCGCCATCGCCACGCTCGGGCGCCGATGCCATCCTGGTGCCCAAGGTCGAAAGCGCCGCCGACGTCGCCCAGCGTCGTGGCGCTGCTCGATGCGGCCGGCGCGCCCGGCGTCGATGGCGGTGTGGGCGATGATGGAGACGCCCAAGGGCATCCTGCGCGCCGAGGAGATCGCGCGGCGCGCATCCCCGGCTGCGCGCTGTTCGTCATGGGCACCAACGACCTGGTGAAGGGACATGCGCGCGCGCCACACGCCGATGCGCCTGCCGATGATCACGGCGCTCGGCCTCGGCATGCTGGCGGCGCGCGCCTACGGCCTCACGATCCTCGACGGCGTCTACAACGACATCCAGGACGCCGACGGGCTTCCGCGCCGTCTGCCAGCAGGGCGCTGGAGATGGGCTTCGACGGCAAGACGCTGATCCATCCCAGCCAGGTCGAGCCGTGCAACGAGGTCTTCGCGCCGTCGTCGGCCGAGCTCGAGATGGCGGGCAAGATCGTCGTCCGCCTTCAAGGCGGCGCAGGCCGAAGGCAAGGGCGTGGTCACGGTCGACGGCCGCATGATCGAGAACCTGCATGTCGAGCAGGCCGAGCGCGCCTTGGCGCTCGCCGCCGCGATCAAGGAGCTGCAGGTCGCAGCAGAGTGACGCAGCGCAGAGCAAGACCAGCACCGGCAGCTTCTTCGAGGATTTCCGTCGGCCAGGAATTCGCCACGCCACGCCGCGCACCCTGACCGAGCCGACGCGGCGCTGAATATCGCCCTCTACGGCTCGCGCTTCGCCATCAACTCATCCGACGTCTTAGCAATACGTAACTG
>ERZ1370068.7683-contig-6587_pt1 | contig 128411 bp, 216 predicted proteins | sample MGYA00561227_ERZ1370068 | MGnify/ENA primary metagenome ERZ1370068 (study PRJEB38410, sample SAMEA6850437) | metagenome | study: Metagenomic assessment of the ecological functions of the soil: analysis of the soil microbiota associated with the...
TATTTCCTGAATACCTTTCTCTTTCGGTCGGCGAATCGACCTTCAGAGGCTGCTTAAGCATGGTTTGCTACGAACAGATGCTCAAGTTTGGCTTGGTGCCGCCAAAAATCGAAATCGTTAGAGACTGTAAGATTTACCCGATCGCGGTCTTGCCGGAATCAAGCTGAACCTCAATCTGATAACTGAAGCATCATGGAGAGTTCACATCGACAGACCATCACGTCGCATGTGGAAATTCATGGACATCTCCACCATTGCCAATTTGATCGACGCGGTCGCGAAGCCGCTGGCGGGCGCCATTTTCGCAGCGGCACAAATCCGGCGCGATCGGCAATCGGCGCCAGCGCGATGCCGTGCGTCGGAAGTTGGGCATGGCCGCTCCAGAGTCCGGCCCCTACCGCCGCCTTTGCGTCGCGCTCTTTCGCCGCCCGCTGGAGCTGAACTCTGGGCAAAAATACGAGAAGTGCTCGGACCCGATGGGGAAGATGCGGTCTATTTAGTCTCGCTCACTCTGGGAAAGCTCTCGGTGCTTCTGCGTTTATCGCCAGACGAAGTGACGCTTGATTTGCGTGATGATTTTTTCAGCGGTCCACTGGTGATCTCTCTCTGGCGAAAACTGAAAGTGTATTCCGTTGAAGAATGCGGCGACGTTTCACCCTTGTTCCGGGAGACTGGGAACGAATGGTTTCACTGGCCCGCAAGTGGAAAGAATGCTGGAGCGCAGAAAAACATCGCGCCGCCTGATTCCCGCCTACGCTGCGCACCGCCACTGGCGTTAGCGCCCATCGGCGCGTTTAGGGCTGCCGGGACGCTGAAACCGGAGTTAATGTTTCGACGCCGGATGTGCGACATCTAAACGTTAACTCAAGGACGTGGAGATTGGGAGTGCCTGCAAAAACTCTTTGCCGATTCCTGGAATAACTAAGTTTCCCGTCGACAATCCTCGCCGCCGAAGTAAAAGGGATGCGGCCCAGCTTTGCTCGCACCAATGATGTGAATGACTGGCAAACACCTCTATGTGCCTTCTAAGCAATCGGCGATTAAACCGGCAGATGACATCGTCCACGACTGCGTTCCGCGCACATGATGACGCTGTCAGGCGCCATCGCGCAGTCTGCCAGCTGACGTGGCACCGCAGCAAATTCCATCGGCAAATCCGCGGTTTGCCAGTGGCCGGGCGCAACATCCGCGAAATGATTCGTTGCTGCCAGGCGGTGTTGCGCGAATCTTTCTCTCGCCTTTCGCCGCCCGGCCGCAGTTTCGGAAAACGTTCGTAGCCGATTCCGTCCCCTCCTCCTTAGGGATCTTCGCCGCCGTCACCTCCTTTGTTAAACTGCGGATAGCGCTTCAGAGCCTGGCAAGAGATCTGACATCGGCGACGCGCTTGATTCCGTTTGCGTGCAGCGCGCCGTTAAACTCCTCGATTGTTCGAGCGGAATGTGTCCGATTGTCCAAATTGTCGTCAACCTTTTGATTACTCGGCCGGATGTTTTTCGAAAGCGCGAATCGGTTCTGCCTTTTTCCAAAATACCCAAATGGTTCACCTGCGAGGTAATCGTCCCGTTTGTCATTACCCGATTAGCGCCTCTGCTGGCTTGGATGGCTAGGTTTCGCCATACTTGCCGCCCCGTCGCCTCTTCCCTCTGCCTGGGAGATCGGCCCCGACGCGGCGACCGGCAGCGCGCCGCCGTCGATCACATTTCTCCAACTTCTCATCCCCAATGGGTCGAGGTGTTGTCGCGCTGATGCAGGCCATGGCATGCCGAGACGATTGCAGAGCGGGTGTCGCTATGATGCGCCTGGAACGTTCCGGGGAACGCCGTCTTTTTCCACTTACCTTCGCCGGCTTATCCGGGTTATTCTGGCTTCACGCGCCAGTTCCTCTCCCGCGATCGACTGGACTGAGGCTGGCTAGTATCAATCGGTATCGCACCCAGCATCTCGAACGCTGCCATTACTGTTTCACTTAGCCAGCGCGTTCTCGCGATGCAGGACTTTAAGGCGAGGTGGAACTCCTCCTATTTCCCGCAACAATTACCTATCTTTTTAGTTTTTCCGACGACCTTTTTCTTCGCTGGCGTTTACAGCGCGAATCATTGCTTTCTGGCATTGACCGCTGCGTGTGCGTTTATTGCGCACGCGCGCACCAACCGCTTGGCTGTTGGTCAGGCTCCTGTGTCTAGCTGCTCCGGCGTCCGCCTCGTTCTTGTAAGGAATGATCATCGCTCTTCCTTACTACATTGATTGAATACCTCTCCACGAACGCAATCTCGTGGTTGCAAAGATTGGATGGAACATCAACGGCTTTCTGCAAGCTAGTTCCTGGATCAACAAAGGCGCTCCCCCGGGCCTTCAGCTCCTTTCTAAAGCTTGAAATTTGCGCAGCTGGACTGTCATAAGTTCGATGTCCAGGGGCATCTCGGGAATCTGGCACTGATGTGGCCCCGGCATCCTTGCCTCATGTTCCGGCGGATACGCGCCACCACCGTTAAGCCCGGTCGATCACGCCTGATTTTGGCCTCTGCCGTGGACCGCGAGGCGCTCGCTTATAGCCGGGCTGATCGACATCGCGATTGCGCATCCGCGTATGGTGCCAGCACCTGGACATCGGCTGGCTTCTTTTCTTGCCGGGGTATGCTTCGGGCTCCGTTATCCTGCGCTTCTGACCTCGTCATTTTTCCTCTCTTTATCGTCCTCGCGCTCATTGGCGCTCGCAGTCGCGCTTTTCATCTCGGCTGGCTGTCGCCTCAAGCATGCTGGCTGCCCTTTTCATGGTGATGGTATTCCCAGTGGAACCGGGTTGCCCAGCGTGAACACCTGCCAGAAATTTTTAGACTTGCGTTCAGCAGGAAAGCGCGCCGTGTATGCACGTTATGAGAACCGAAGAAACCCTGCGTGCCTTGGATGAATTGATTCGCGAGCGATCGATCCTGCAGCATGCATTTTACCGTGCCTGGCAACGTGGCGAACTGACCTCGCTCTCAGCTTGCCACCTATTCTCGCGTCTATTATCCCCATGTCGCGGCTTTCCCGAATTATCTGGAGAACGCGATTAGCTGTGCCGAAGATTCCTCTACCAGGCACGCTGGAGGACAATTTACTTCGACGAACTGACCAATCCCGCGCCGCATCCTGAGTTATGGCTTGATTTTGCGACAGCGATTGGACAAGACCGAAACAAAGTCAAACGAGCGACGCCTCTTGCCAAAGTAGCCAGCACCACCTCCGCCTTCGATCGTTTAACTGGCCAGGGCATCGCCAGCGGACTCAGCGCACTTTATGCCTACGAGTCCCAGCAACCGGAAGTAGCAGCTGAAAAGCTGCGCGGCCTCGCGTGAACCTATGGAATGCAACGCCAGAGCGCATTAAACTACTTTACTGTTCACGCCACCGCTGACCTCGAGCATCGCGCCGGAGAACGAAGCGCACTGGCCCGCTGCCTTAACAGCCACACCCTCTTCCGACACTGTTATGAACGCGGCTAATGAAGCTCTTGATGCTTACTGGAATCTACTGGATGGTGTTTGCGAAGAAGCGCACTCGAGCGCCTGATCTTTGTTAAATAGATTGGAGTCACCAAATGAAAGCTATTATCGCAGCAACAATTCTTTATCAGCACTATCAACAGGTATGGGCACAAAAATTTACCACAGGCTGGGCGGTTGGTGCCCGCGGTCAATCTTCCTTCCAACGACGGCAGGCAGGTTAGTTTGAATGATTACAAGGGCAAATGGGTCGTCCTCTATTTCTACCCTGAAGGATTTTACCAAAGTGGTTGCACCCTGGAAGCGCAAAACTTTCAGCGCGACCTGGCTAAGTATCAAAACGCCAGTGCCGTCATTCTCGGGGTGCAGTGTAGACAACGCCGAACTCGCACAAGAACTTTTGTGCAAAGGAAGGATTGAACTTAAACTATTGGCCGACACCGATGCCAAGGTGTCGGAGGCCTACGGCTCGGTGGAGAATGACGACGGGAAAAAGTGGTCGGCGCGCAACACATTCATCATCAACCCGGAAGGGAAAATCGCGCAGTATTTACCGGAGTAAAACCACAGACCCACAGCGAGGAAGTGCTGCAAGCTTTGGCGGAACTAAAGAAAAGTTGAATTACGGCGATCGGAAAATCGATCGATTGCCGCGATAATCCCAGTGAGAAAAACCGCTCGCTGAAGGGTTTATTCGCGGTCGCATTGTCGCCCAGCTAACCCAGCCGGAACTTTGCAAAGTCGCCTCTTTGATCGACATCGATCTGCGCGTGAAACCGGGCGCGGGCACAGGAGTTTTTCGCCAAAATCTTGCCGGTGATTGGATTTACGCTCAATAAGAGCAGCGCGAAGACTCGGGGCGCATTTGAAAAAGATGGCGGGGTAAACCGTCGGAATTTTTCGCATTTGACGAAGACGCTAATCATCGCCCAAACGAGACACGAATCGCTTTTTTGGGCGGAGACGCGTGAACAGGTAGATCGCGTGGCTAAAATTGTGCGCGAAGCCGGCGGGCAGAACCTGAAGGGCCGCAAATCTGGCCTGAGTAGCAGTCCTGGTTATTACGCGTTATTTTTTGAAGATCCCGATGGAAATAAGCTGGAGATCTGCTGTCGCGGGAGCGCAATCGTTGCGGACTGAAGCAGATCAGGGAAGATTAAGCGTGTCTCATTCCACGGTTGACCTCAAGATTCTGCGTCCGCAAAACCGCGTTGTTATCTCAGCTGATCGCGCTCTTTAAAATCGGCAAAGGAATCCTGCTTCTGGTGCTCGGCATTTCGATTCTTTTTGAATTCGCGCGCAGCTTGGATGGATAACATTTCGGATTGTGGCAGATGAGATCCTGCCTCGCTACTACAGCAAGGTGGTGCATACTTACTTAACCGCTTGCAGGCCATACTTACAGGTGGCGGCCTCTTGCGTGCAACAGGCTTCCTGGGCCTTTTTATTCCGCCGTCCTATTCACCAATGAAGGCATCGGCGTCTATTTACAAAACGCTGGGCGGTAATATCTCATGGTGTTCGCCACCGGAGCGTTGATCCCGTTGAGCTTAACGCCACATTTATTATCGTCCCAGTATCGCTGCGGGCATTATTCTCGCGGGCCAACTGTTTCATCGTTTGGTTTTTGCATACGGTGTTGAAGCGCGAGCCCGGCACCGCGCTGCGACGGCCCCGTCCGAAGTTGCGGTCGAGACGCGCTGACCGGCTGAAGTCCGAATTGCGCCAGGACTTCGGTTGTCCGTTCCATCGGCAGGCCGATCACATTCGTAAACGAACCTTCAACCGATGCGATAATACTTCGGCCGGCAGCTTGCGCGGCGTAGGCGCCAGCTTTGTCGATCGGATTTACCACACGAAAGTAATTGGCGATGTCGCTCTCGTTTAGCTTGTGGAAACGAACCCGTGAGATCTCAGTGAAGCTGATCTTCCTTTGGGCATCCGCTATGCAAACCCCTGTGCAGAGCATCGTGCATTCGTCCGCTCAACCGCCGTAGAATCACTGCGCGCATGAATCAGATCACGCGTTTTACCGATTACTTCCCCTTCAAGTGCGACAAGGGTGTCAGCTGCGATGCACGATCCGACGCGGGTGAAGCCGGGAGACGGCCAATCCCTTGCGGGTGGCGTTCGCGATTGTGAGCTCGCGCAGGGACAAATGGGTCGAGGCCGTTTCGCTCACGGCTGGAACAATGACTTCGAATTCATAGCCCGCCTCCGCTAAAGAGCGACGTCGCCGCGGCGAATTCGACGCAAGAATAAATGGCGACGCCACGGCAAGGCGCCCTGATCAAGGAGTGGCTGACGGAATCGGCGCGACCCGCGGCGAGGCGGGCGTTTTCTCCGCCGGATTATCCGGCGGGGTTTTTCCCGCCGAAAATATCGGGCATCTTCACATCGGTATAATCCCGCTGGAATAGAAAATTCGCTGTCCGGTATCGAGGATCGCGCTTGACCGCAACGAGGGTCATGACGACACGCCCTCTTACTGTATCCATCTCAATTTTCACAGGAACGCCAGGCAGGTCCTCAAAATCGGGAATGCTGTGCCAGAGTTCGCCAAAGCAGACGGTTGGGCCGTCTTCATTTCCTTCGATAATCGCGGCCGCGTCCGGGTAGTTGGTGGCAATATAATAAAGTCGCCTTGCCCCACTGCCGAGTGTCGGTGGCGAAAACATCCGGTCGGCATACCGTTGACAGTCTCCTTACGCCCAGAGAGTCAGCTCGACTTTTGCTCAGCCGGAGTGGCTCCGGCAAACTTCTTAACCATTTCCGCCGCTGCTTTCATTTTGTCGCCCGAAATTCGCATCGCTTTCTTTTCCGCATGAATCAGGGTCACGGTGTCGCCTGTTTTGACATCGGTGATCGCATCGACACTTCGTGGGGCCGGATCTACTGCACCTTGTCGCCTTTGAATTTGATTGTCATTTCACCTGGCGTTCCAGCCATGTCCACCTTTTTGGACGAGGGGTAAGATCCGCGCGAAGAGAAGCGGTCGCGGCGAATAGGAAAAAAGGACGATTCGTTTCATAGAAGAGTGCTAGTGGCGACAACCGCGGTTGGGCAAGTCGCGATGGCCTGAAAGCACTTGGCAGGAATGCGCAGGCGCGCCTAACTTGGGCGGCTCTCATGCGGGTGTAGCTTAATGGTAAGGCTGCAGCCTTCAAGCTACTGACGAGGGTTCGATTCCCTTCACCCGCTGACCTAAATCTCGGGCAGCTTTTTGGTGACCCCCTTCCATTTGCAACGCTGAGCAGAGTTTTTAGGTGCGACAACGCCTGCGGCTTGGGGCGGGAAGTGAAAAGCGGATAAGGAAACTACAAGCCCCATTGAAATTGAAATCACCGAGATACCATACCCAAAGGGTGATTGGCACACAGACCGTTGCCGTCGAGGCACGAGTCTAGCTAATCGGGTGGCGGAGTAACGCTCGAGTGATTGGCGAAGGCTCGACTCGGTTAAGCAGTCGCCGGAAGAGTTTTATAGGCAGGATAAGGAGGAAAATCGTAATCGGAACAGTTCAGTCGTGGGCTTGGAAGCGCTTACTGCCAACAGAAAAAGTTGATCTGAGTAATATCACTTCCTAGGCTGCCGCAAGGCTCTTTTGCTTTTCCTTGTCGCGTCGCACTCACAGACATCTACCCAAAAACACGTGGCTATCATAAAAGCTATTAAAAGAGCGACTATTATTATAGCTTTGCTGCCGCCACCTCACTTTCAGCTCAAGATATCGCCCGGAAGAGAGCACGAGCTGGCCGGGGGTGAAAATCCACTCGAGGCCCACTCCCGCTGGCCCGCCAATCAGCGCCGACTAACCCTGATGACGGTAGCGTTCGTTTGGGCCTGAGGAGGATCGCCCAATTTACTAACTTGGGTCGGCGATTTGGACTTTCAACCTCGCTCACTGGCGGGTACGACGACAATGTCAATCTGACACCGACCGGCTCTGCCTCGTGGTATGCAAGCCCTAGCGCAGTCTTCCTTATCAGTTCGGTAATCCACGTCTGCGATGGATCTCGTTGTGGGAGCTGGAATTACTTACTACTTCGATCGCCCGTCTGGTGGGCCGGGAATTACGATCCGTAACCTGATATTTATCACCGCCTCCCCTCGTATACAGAGCAAGCGAGCGCCTAACTTTTCGACGTTTCGGCTTTCGCCGGCTACCAGGCAGAACCTGACCGTCACGAGCGCGTTGAGCGCCAATCGGCGATGGGAAACTCTTTCAGGTCGTGAGACTAACATTTCCGCAAATTACGGTGTTGGACGCCCCGCTTTTCGACCGTCACCAGTTATGCTTTCAGCGCGATCGAGTACCTAAAATTCTGCTGCCTCGTCAGGGATCGTTTAGAAAACCATTTGGGCGAGCAGGTTCGATATCTCTTGTTTCCGACAGCAACTGCCACTGCTGGGTATCGAATTAACTATTACCGACTACCAAACGACTGGAAACAATCCCATTAGTCAAACCTTAACCCGCCGGATTAGACCAGACGTTCGGACCACACCTGACAGATGCATTTCAGGGCGGCCTGCAACTTCGCTCTGGGCAGACTTCGCCTTACATTGACGCTGGACTTCGTTATTCGTTTGACTCGGCAAGATGCTAATTTGGACAAATACGTGCTCGATCGAAGAATCTGGCGCGGGGGCAGGTTCGGGGCGCGAGACCTTTCGCACGAAATCTGCTGCTAAATTACAGATTCACCGCGCGGATCTCCGCCAATCTCGCTGTTAGTTACCAGAATGGGACCGGGGCCCAAGGCGCAGACACTGGATTTAACGGTGCGGATTGCCGGCGGGACGGAGAAGGTCTTTGACGTCTCGGCCGAGGTCCGCGCTACGCTATCACACACTCTCTTGCTGTTAACGCCGGTTACCGTCATACCGAATCGGATCAAGGTTCCACATCAGCCATTGCCTCACAGGGGCTCGGCTACACTCCGAAATCGATATTTCGCCGGGCTCACTACACATTCTAGAACCCGCGCGGATAACGAGTTTCCCGTCCAGAACTTCTGCCGCGGTCGCAGTCGTTTGGCAGAAAAACTCTCGGCGTTTGCGTGTGACTGACCCGGATCAGGCTGAACGTCCGACTCGATGACAGTGCGGTGTCGCCATGCGTAGCCAAGGCCGGAGTAAGGCGTCAGCGCCACAGTCAACCATACTAAGCGCGGCACCCGCTTCGTTCCAGGCGCGCTGCACGCAATCGCTCGCCATGATGTTCCGGCTCCATTCCGCAATCGCCAGCAAGGTGAGAAAGAAAACGACCGTGATTATTTGCCAGGAAGTCTTGTGTTTACCCAAACGCTCCGCCGTTAACACCTGCCCCTTTGAGCTCGCCATTAAGCGCAGTCCCGTGATTAGGAAATCTCGACCGACGACGATCGTCGCCGCCCACGCTGGGATCGCGCGTAATGGCACGAGCGAGATGAAAGCCGCCGCGATCATGATCTTGTCCACCAGCGGATCCATCAACTTTCCGAAGTTTGTCACGGTTTGGTAACGGCGAGCGATCTCGCCGTCAAAAAATCGGTGATACCGGCGACAAGAAAAGTGATCAGCGCGGTAGTGTGTGCGTAACGCCAGGGCGAGCTCAGCGCCGCCACAAACAAAATCGTTAGAGCGAGCCGTGCTAAGAGTAGAGACGGTTCGCCCAATTCATGCCAACGCCGGAACAGACCTTTCCTTTCCTCGCCGATCCAGCCTGGAATCTGACCGATTTCCAAATCGGAACGCGTTTTTTAATTCATCGACGGCCCACCGGCTCGCTGAACGCGGCACCCCGATGAGCGGCCGCAGACCCGCAGAGTAATGAGGTTTCACCTACCGCGACAAAACCAACGCAATGATGCAGCTTGATCATCAGAAGATCGAAGCGCGCCGCTGCTTCCTGCGCAATTTTTCGCAACTGATACTCAGCCATTTCGCGATGCGCCTCGTATTCGATCCCTTCAATAGGTTTCCCGTTTTCCAGCGGACGGACGTTTCAAGAAACTCAACGATCGCACCTGCACCCAACGTGGTCTCCGGTGAAGTGAGGCCGAGCGGGCCGCTCACTAATGCCACTTCACAATCGCAATTTGCCATTCGCCTGGGTTACTCGTTTACTGCATTGCCTGAGAATAAATGCACTCAAAACCAGTTCCTCAAAATCATGACGATGCAATCGGATATTGGCCTGATCGGCTTGGCGGTAATGGGCGAGAATCTTGCGCTCAACATGGAATCAAAAGGATTTTCCGTCGCCGTTTTTAATCGCACTACCGCCGTCACCGAAAAATTTGCCGCCACCCGCGGCAAAGGAGAAAAATCACGCCGACCTCGACAATCGAGGAATTCATCGGCGCGCTGAAACGTCCGCGCAAAGCGATGATGATGATCAAAGCGGGCAAACCGGTTAGATCAGGTGATCAGCGAAGTCGTCCCGCTGCTGGAAAAAGGCGACGTCCTCATCGACGGCGGGAAACTCGCTTTTCACCGATACCCAGCGGCGCTTTCACGACCTCGAAGGAAAGGGAATTCATTACATCGGCTGCGGCGTCTCGGGCGGTGAAGAAGGCGCACTGAAAGGCCCGTCGCTCATGCCGGGCGGCTCCCGCGAGGGTTACGGAAATGATTGCGCCCATTTTCCGCAAGATCGCGGCCCAGGTCGATGGCGAGCCCTGCTGTCGCGTATATGGGGCCGGACGGGGCCGGACACTATGTCAAGATGGTCCATAACGGCATCGAATACGGCGACATGCAGTTGATCTGCGAAGCCTATGCCATTCTCAAAAATGTCCTCGGGCTCGAAGCCAAGATCTCGCCGATATCTTCGCACAGTGGAATCGCGGCGCGCTCGAAGCAGTTATCTCATCGAGATCACCGCGGAAATCTTTCCGCAAACGAGATCCCGATACCGGCAAACCGCTGGTCGATGTCATTCTCGATAAGGCCGGCCAAAAAGGGACCGGACTTTGGACTTTGCAATCCGCCCTGAGTCAATCGGTCGTCATTTCAACCATCAACGCCGCAGTGGAAGCGCGTGTCATTTCCTCGCGTAAAGAAGAACGTGTGGCTGCATCGAAGATCTTGCCGCAGCCGCAAGTGCCCGACGATTCAGCGGCAATCGGGACGAAGCTTGTCCAGGCCGTGCACGACGCGCTTTACGCTTCGAAAATTGTTTCCTACGCCCAGGGGATGGAGTTACTCAGTGCCGCCAGCATCGGCCTACAACTGGAATTTGAATTTTGGGGACATCGCGACGATTTGGCGTGGAGGGTGCATCATTCGCGCGAAATTTCTTAACCGCATCACCGAGGCTTATGCGCGCGATCCGAAGCTGCACAATCTCCTGCTCGACCAATATTTCACCGACATCATCGCAAAAACGCAGCACAATTGGCGCGTCGCGGTCTCAACCGCCATTAATTACGGCGTGGCCGCGCCGGCCTTCAGCGCTTCCTGGCGTACATTCGACAGCTATCGTTCGGCGCGTCTGCCGGCGAATTTGCTGCAAGCGCAGCGCGATTTCTTCGGCGCGCATACCTATGAGCGCATCGACAAGCCGGGAATTTTCCACACCGATTGGATCGGTGATCAGCCAGCCCAGGAAATCAGCGAACCGAAACCAGACATCGAAGCGCCACGCCGGCGAATGATTCGTCCGCCGGAGCACGTAACTAAAGGCGTGATCATTCTGAGCCGCATACACGGCGAAGGACTTCTCCAATGCTCAATATGCTCACGAACGTTTGTGAGGTTCCTCTCCGTCTGCCCGGCTCGGAATGACATTCTTTGCATTTAGTGAAAATCGTGCGACTCGGATCCGACCAGCCCCTCGCTGATAAGTGGAAAGATTTTCTGCGCTTTGATTAACACCACGTTATCGGTGTTTTGCACTTCGCCTTGGATCACGAGAAATGGCTCTTCTGTAACGAGCAATCGGGTTTCTTCGAATAAATCCGGTGCTCGCAATTGCGTTCGATACCCCGGTTTCATCTTCGAGGCTGATAAACACGAATCCTTTCGCCGTCCCCGGTCGCTGACGACAAATCACATTCCCCGCAATCCGCACGATCGATCCATGCTTTGCCTGCGCCAGATCGATCGCTCGCCAAATATCGGGTAATTGCGCGCGCACCAATTTCATCGGATGCGGCCCAGTCGTCAGATCCATCACCTCGTAATCCGCCCGCACCCGCTCTGGCAAAGTCATTCGGGGAAGTGGTGAGCTCTCACTCTCGTCATCCCGAGCGAAAGTCGAGGGATCTCGTCGCGAAAGCTTTAAGGTAACTTCATCGGGATCCCTCGACTTACGCTCGGGATGACCGGCCTCTGTGAGCAAATCATCGTGCGGCGTTTCTTCCATTTTCCACATGGCGGCGCGCCGATGTTCGGCAAAAACAGTTGAGCGCGCCCAAATTCGCGAGGCGCCGCAGTTCATCTTTCGTTAGCAGTGCGCGCTTCCGAAAATCTTCCAACGAAGAAAACGGGCGCTCCTTTTCGTTCCCGCAAAAATCATCGGCGTGTTCGCGTTGCAATCCGTTCACTACGCAAAATCCCAGTCGAATCGTGTCGTCTGCAATCACCGTGCAATTCCATTCCGATTGCGCTACGCACACTGGTTTCACTTTCACGCCATGGCGCCGCGCGTCTTTCACAATTGTCGCCGGAGTGTAGAAGCCCATCGGCTGATTGTTAATCAGACTCGCGTAAAACTCTGCCGGACGATGCACTTTCAAATAGGCGCTCCCATAGGCCAGAATCGCGAAACTGATGGCATGCGATTCCGGAAATCCGTAGAGCGCAAAGGAGGTGATCGACTGCAAAACTTTCTCAATCACCTCCGGCGCGACCTTGATCTGCGCGCCATCGCCTCACGCAGTTTCACGCTCACCTTTGTTCATCCGCTCTTCCGAACGATGAAAGCTAAGAGCACGCCGCAATTCCTCGGCTTCGTCGCCGGAAAAATTCGCCATGATCATCGCGATCTTCGAGCATTTGTTCCTGAAACAACGGCACGCCCAGGGTGCGCTCCAGCACTGGCTTTAGTCGTTCGTCGAAATAAGTGACCGGCTTCTTTCTCGGCGCGCCGTGCCAGATAGGGATGCACCATGTCGCCCTGGATTGGGCCCGGGCCGGATGATCGCGACTTCGATGACGACATCGTAAAAACATTTCGGCTTCATGCGCGGCAGCGTCGCCATTTGGGCGCGACTTTCGATTTGGAAAACGCCGATGGTGTCGGCCGTCTGCATCATCTCGAAAGTCTTGGCGTCGTCCTTCGGGAATGTGAGCCAGATCGAGCGGGCGGCCGCGTTCGCGACAAAGCTCAAACGCATCCTGCATTACCGACATCATGCCGAGCCCGAGCAGATCGACTTTCACGATGCCGAGGTCTTCGCAATCATCCTTGTCCCATTGCGCCACCACGCCGCCCGGGCATCGACGCATTTTCCAATGGCACAAACGAGCTCGAGTTTATCCTGACAAATGATCATCCCGCCGGAGTGCTGCCCGAGATGGCGCGGCAATCCGTAAATTGCGTGATACAAGCGCGCACGAATGCCGGCATTCGTGGGTGGGCTTCGGCAAACCAGCCTGCTCAATCTGCGCTGTCGAGCTCGAGCGTGTGCGGAAAATCGCCGTTCGCGAACAAATGCGAAAAGCGATCGAGAATGCTCGGTGAAAAATTCAGCGCCTTGCCGATCTCGCGTGCCGCGCTTCGCCCGCGATAGGTAATTACGTTCGCGGTCATGGCCGCGCCGTGTTTCCCGTAACGCCGGTAAACTTCCTGAATGACGCGCTCGCGCCGATCGCCACTCGGCAGATCGAGATCAATGTCCGGCCAGCCTTTACGGCTCTCGTTTAGAAAACGTTCGAAGACGAGATGATTACTCACCGGATCAACCGGCGTGATGCCGAGACAAAAACAGACTGCGCTGTTCGCCGCGCTGCCGCGGCCTTGCACCATGATGTTGTTTTCCCGGCAAAAATTGATGATGTCCCACACAATCAAAAATAGCCGGCGAACCCGAGCCGGGTGATGAGCGAGAGTTCTTCTTCCAGCTGACGTTTTACTTTCTTGGTGATCGATTCGTAGCGCTGTTGCGCGCCGAATAACACCATCGTGCGCAGGAACGAATTCATCGTGTGCCCGTCCGGAACTGCATATTCCGGGAAATTCGTAACCGATGTTTTCGAGGGAAAATTCGAGCCGTTCCGCCAATCGCTCCGTGTTCGTGATTGCGTCGGGTAAATCACGAAAGATCGCGCACATCTCCGCATCGCTTTTCAAATGACGTTCGGCGTTTTGGGTGAGTAATTTTCCGGCGAGATCGAGATGGGTGTGCTCGCGAATGCAGGTGAAAACATCCAGCACCTGGCGTCCGGACGGTTTGGCATACTGCACCCCATTGGTCGCGATCAACGCCAATCGAAATTTCGAGGCGAGATCAACCAGCGCCCGATTAATCCGATCTTCGCCCCGCAAAAATGCCGCTGAATTTCGACATACACATTCTCGCGGCCGAACACGTCGATCAAACATTGCGCACGATCCTCAGTAGTCTGGGGAGCGCAGGCTGCTAGCCTGCTGTTTGCGGCAGCCTGCCGGAAACCTGGAACAAAACGCCCCGCACGTGGAGAATTTGCGTCCGGCAAGCTGCCGGACGCTGCAGGCTGGCAGCCTGCGCTCCCCGATCCAACGAACGCCACCAAGCCCTGCGCGAATTCCGGCAGCTCCTCCCACTTCACTGCGCACTCCCCTTTTACTGCGCTACGCAGATGCGCCTGGGTGAGTAGAGAACAAAGATTGGCGTAGCCAAGACGGCTTGCCACCAGCACCGGCAGCACGCTGCCATCTTCCATTGTTAATTCCGCTCCGATGATTGGGCGAACTTTTGCTCACGCGCCGCCACCGAAAATCGCTGCGAACCATAAACCCCGTGGCGATCAAGCAACCCCAGCGCAGGCATTTCCAACTCAGCCGCGACTTGGGCCAGCTGTTCCGGAAACGACGCGCCCCGTAAAAAACTAAAGGCGCTGTTAGCATGAAGTTCGACGTGACGACATGGCAAACTCCAAGCACGAGCACGATTACGAGCACGAGCAAGAGTGCGGATACGCCAAACAGCTACTCCTGCTCGTGCTCAATGCTCGTAATCGATCCTCAATCATAAATCCCATCGATCGCCCACCCCGTCTGATCGCAATGACAGCGCGCAATGACGCCATTCTCGATTTCCACATCCCATTCCACCCACGCCCAGGCGCGCTCGTCCCACCAGTTTCCCGAAAGCGGAAATGGCCCTTCCTGCCTCATCGTCGTGCCCTCCACTGCCAGTCCGGCTCGGACTCCGCGGCGCGCACATGAGCGGGCCGATTATTTTCCAATAACACCGTCGCGCTTTTTGCGTTTCCGAAAACGCCGCAATGGAACGCATCCCCTCACCGCTCCATTCACCCCGTCATCCCGAGCGCAGTCGAGGGATCCCGCGATGTTACCTTTCAGATTCCGCATCGGGATCCCTCGACTCCGCTCGGGATGACCAATTTCTGGCTCAGGGTGACCGAAGTCCCACGCGAACGGCTCCATCCGAAACGCGTCCGGCCGATGTGTTTCCTCCAGCACCGGCGTACCGACACGATCCGCTCCGAGCAATCCGACCAGACGCGCCAGTGTCTCATGCAATTGCATGGGATCGCGCAATGCTGTTTCGAAAAGTCCAAACTGCTGTCGCACCGAACGTGACGGCTGCGCTTCCAGTTCAATGGCAACAATCGGATGCTTCGAAGTAAAGTTTTCCAGATGCGTGTGCAGCATCCGAAAAAGGATGTCTTCATTGTTGGTCGGCTGCGGAATTTTGAAAATGCGCTCGTACTGCGATTTGTCAGCGAAAGTAATGCGCAGGCGCAGTTCTTTGGCGACGAGATAGATGGTGTTTAATCGCGTCGCCAGCTGCTGCAAAAATCGCCGCAAGATAAAGAGCAGTGGTTCGATGGTCTCAATTTCGTTTTCGAACTCAAAACTTTCGATGAACGATTCTGGCGGAGAAACCAGTTTCAAAATTCGCTCCGCCCGGCCATTGGCGCGTTCCCACAGTTCAACCGCGCGCGCTCCGAGGCGCGCGGCCAGATCATCGCGTGGTAAGGCCGCGAGTTGCCCAAGGGTGTGAATCCCCCATTGATGCAGTATCGAAAGAATGCGTTCTGTTTCTTTGGCGCGTTCGATTTGTTTGACCGTGCCTGCCGGTAAAACCGCAGGCGCAATGGACAAAGCAGCCGCTCTCACACGCCAACTTAAGATGCCTTGAGTATATGTTCAAGTGAACATAATAGTCATCCCGAGCGAAAGTCGAGGGATCTCGCGGCTAGCTTAAAGGTATCTTCATCGGGATCCCTCGTCTTCGCTTCGCTCCGTTCCGCTCAGGATGACCGGTTCTAAGTACCGCTCACACAATCTCCACCGGACACTTCGGCAGCGCACTCATGAAGGCCCGTCCGTAGGGTTTCGTCACGATTCGATTGTCGAGAATCACGATAATGCCGCAATCACTTTTCAGTGCGAATGAGGCGGCCGACTCCCTGACGCAATTTCAAGATTGCTTCCGGCAACGAGTATTCAGTGAAGGCGTCGCCACCGCACGCTTCGATATTTTCCAGTTTCGCCTCGATTAAGGGATGATCGGGAACGGCGAAAGGTAAACGCGTGATTGATGACATTCCGCAAAGCGTCGCCAGGAACATCGACGCCGCCCCAGAAGCTGTCGGTGCCAAAGAGGACACTGCGCGGCGTACTTTTGAATTGGTCGAGCAATTTCGTGCGCGGCAGACCACCACCTTGCACCAGCAAATTTAAATCGTGTTCCGCACAAAATTTTCCATCCGCGCCGCCAGCTCCTGCATCGCCCGATAATTCGTAAACAGGACAAAGGCGTGGCCGTCGGTTTGCCCGACGAAATGTTCGATCCAATGCGCCAGCGCTTCTTCATAACCTGTGTCCCGCGGATCGGGCATTTTGCGAACGACAAACAGCTTCATCTGCTGATTGAAATTGAATGGACTCCCGAGCTGCAGCGGCTCGGCTTCTTCCGCGCCCACCCGATTGCGAAAATAGGCGAGATCTTTTCGTCCTACCCCGAGCGTTGCGCTGGTCATGACACAGGTGCGCCCTCGCGGAAAAGCATTTGCCGCAATGCCGGGGCGATATCGATCGGCGCGGCATTGAGCGTTAGCAATTGTCCAACCTTGCCGGTCCTCTCGACCCAATAAACGTGATTGCGCGCCGACTGCTCGAGGAAAATGTCGATCCCGGCAACGCGCCTCGTGCGATGCGTCGGCCAAGTTCAAGCAACTCGGATTTCAACATTTCGTCATCCTGGCGTTTGACCACCTCCGCCACGCGCGCCTGCAACCCGATCAGGCGGCCGGTAATGGTGTCGGCTACCATTTCCGGTGCGCGCACGCGAAACTCGCGGCCTTTGCGGAAATCGCAGCGCGCTCCCAGTGTCTCAAAAATTTGTCGATCTCATCGACAATTTCCGCGGCCAAGCGAACGCCATCGGCGTCGCGCGTCACCGTAAACAATCCTTTTTTCGAGCGGGCGTTATAAAGACGCTGCACCGTTGCACGCAAAAGATATTGCGAAATCACCGTCCCGATCTGGCGAGAAGCGGTTTGCTCAACCGTATGCGCCTCGTCCAAAATCAGGAAATCGTTGGGGAACAGAAATCCGCTCTCCCGTTCCATCTGCTCCTCCACCCCGCCCAGGAGCATGAAAAGCAGCGTGTGATTGATAACTACGATCGGCGCGCTCTCGAATTTTCGCCGGGCGCGCTGGTAAAAGCAGCGGTCGCTTTGCCCACAAAATTTCTTGGTGCAAATGTGGGCCTCGCTGCAAACTTGCCCCCAAACCTTCGCGTTTGGCTCGAAAGACAAATCGCTCAGCGTCCCGTCGCGCGTTCGCGCCGCCCAGAGCGGAAATTTCTTCGAGCTCGTTCTGCTCTGGCCCGGTGAAGAGATCGTTTTGCTGCTCGCGCGCGCGCAGCAGCCGGCGCGGACAAACATAATTCTGCCGGCCTTTGATCAGCGCCGCCTCGAAAGTCTCGGGCAGAACTTTTTGTAGAATCGGAATGTCTTTGTAGAGAAGTTGCTCCTGAAGATTGATGGTGTGTGTTGAGATGATTGCCTTTTCTTTTGTCCGAGCGCGAACCGGACCGCGGGAACGAGATACGCCAGCGATTTGCCTACGCCAGTGCCGGCTTCCACCACCAGATGTCGCTCCTCTTCCAGCGCCCGCGCCACCGCTGCCGCCATTTGCTGTTGCTGCAGACGTTGCTCGAAATTTTTCGCCTTGGCCAGAAGTCCGTTCGCCGAAAAACGATTCGGTTGTTTCCACAAAATCCGAGCCAATGGAGTCGCGTAATGCAATCATCGCGTTAACCAGAGCTTACTCTGGATTCAGCCCATTCGGAAAGGCGATAAGGGGGCAGAATGTCCCCTGGCACAGAAGCTTACAACCCTCCGTTCCGCTTGAAAGCAAGAAGGAACACAGACCTCCAGGTCTAGTGCGCCCAGCGGAGTTGCACTCCGCTGTACCGGGCAGAGAAAGCGGACAGAATGTCCACTTGGCGCACAGGCCGAAGGCCTATGTTCCGGCACTCGCCAATCGCAAGACGCTCGTTTCAATTTCATAGTCATTACTGGCGTCGAGTTGCAAGGCTCCCGTTCAACCGTAACTAGCGGCGTCCTCCATGAATCTATTTGATCGATACATCACCAGAAACTTCCTGCAGGCTTATCTTACTGCATCATCGGGTTCATATCGATCTGGTTCATTTTCGATATCAGTGACAGTATCTCGACCTTTCTAGATCAGCACGTCGGTTTTGGCCGAGTGCTGGAATATTACGGCACCCAAATCCCGCAGATTCTGGTGATTCTCCTGCCAGTCTCCCTCCTGCTGGCCCTGCTTTTGTTCTCGGGCGAATGTCGCGCGCGAACGAAATTGTCTCGATGCTGACCGCAGGCATCGGCCTCATCCGCGTGCTCACGCCGCTTTTTCTCCTCGCCGTTCTCACGACCGCGGTTTGTTTCGCGCTCAATTATTCCATGGCGCCGCATGCCGAGATGGCGCGAAAACTTTTCTTTGCCGACAAAAGTGCGACCGGCGCCGAAGGGCAAATTTTCCGCAACCGGCGCGATTCACGCACCTGGTTTATTCAACGTCTCCGGCCCAAGTCCAATGTCTTTGATAATGTCGAAGTATTGCAACAGGATTCCTCCGACCACATCACCATGGCTTTTCTGGCCGCGCACGCGGAATTTCAGCCGGGCGAAAATACCTGGACACTCTCGCAGGCGAAAGTCGTGAACTACGATCCGGCGGGTAACATTACTTCCGAACAAATCGAGCCGAGTCTGGTCGTCAGGCATTGAGCGAAACACCCTACCGACTGCGTAGTGCCAACATGCGCGCCGAATTCATGAGCCTCCCGGAGTTGCGCGATTATTTGAGTTTTAATTCCGATTTCCCGCAAACGTTGCTCGCGCCGTTTCGCACTCATTATCATTATCGAATTGCACTGCCCTGGACCTGCTTCGTTGTCACGCCTCATCGCCGCGCCGCTTGGCGTCGGGTTTTCTCGGCGGGGCGTCCTTGCCAGTGTGGCCACCGCCATTCTGCTGATTTTTGCATTAAATTTTTCCACGCATCTTTTTCTCGCCCTCGGCGAGGGTGACCGCGTCCCGCCCTGGATGGCCGGCTGGGCGCCCACGATCGTTTTTGGAACGATTGGTCTCTATTTATTGCAATTGCGTTCTTCCAATCGGGATCCTTCCGACTTTCGCGGCTCTCCTGCCGCGGTCGTATATTTGCGCGATGATAAATCCCCTGGCGACCGACTGGCCAATCAAACAGCGTTCGGAGATTTGCAACGCAACCCAACGACCATTTGTGCCTGGCGAAGTAGTTCTACACTCTGCTTTATCGCGAAGGTGACGGATTCCGCCGGGAAGACTTGAGCGAAGAAGCCTGGCGCGATCGCAACGAGAACATTCAGCCTTTTTCATTCTGGAAAACAAAATTCGAACCCGCACCGCCAGCGGCGCCTGAACCGCTCGCGAAAGAAAACGCGGAGCAACTTTTCCGGCGCCTGATCGTGGAAGCTGATCCGCCCGCGAACGCCTGTTTCGTCCTTGCCGTTATGCTCGAGCGCAAACGTGTGCTGAAGCAAGTGCGCACGGAAAATGCCAGCGGTGATCGCTTGCTCATCTACGAACATCGCGACAACGGCGATGTCTTTATCGTGCGTGACCCGCAACTGCGTTTGAGCGAACTCGAACGCGTGCAGGACGAAGTGGCGAACCTTCTTCACGCTTCCGATTCGAAGTAGGAATAGGTGGATCGGCCGGTCCGCGGGCGATTCCGATCAATAGCCGTCCGCCGCTTGATTAACATCGAGCACAGACCGCTCGATCGACCTGCGCTGCAGCACATTTTGTGAGACAGTCTCCCGATGGTTACAACGCTTCCCTGGTTCAGTGACAACCTCCCGCTTTACCTCGCCCCGATGGCGGGTGTGACGGACAAGGTTTTCCGCCAAATCTGCAAGGACTATGGCGCAGACGTTCTCGTCACCGAATTCGTTTCCGCTGAAGGCGTCTTTCGCCGCAACCAGCGTACTCGCGAATACCTCGATTTTGATCCGTGCGAGCGGCCCCTCGGCGTGCAGCTCTTCGGCGCTGACGCCGCCCACATGGCGGAGGCGGCTAAACACGTAGTCGATTGGGTTGCGCCCGATTTTGTCGACCTGAATTTTGGGTGTCCGGTCAACAAAGTGGTCGCGAAAAATGGTGGCTCGGCCCTTCTAAAGGATTGTCCCACTCTTAACTAGCGTGGCCAAAGCAGTCGTGCAGGCTGTCGCTCCCTTGCCGGTCACGGCAAAAATTCGGATTGGTTGGGATGCCGATTCGGTCAATGCCGTGCGCGTCGCTGGAATTCTGGAGGAGTGCGGCATTGCGGCCCTGGCTGTGCATGGACGCACCCGCGCCCAAGGTTATTCCGGCGAAGCAGACTGGCGCGTCATCGGCGAAGTAGCCCAGACGGTCGCGATCCCGGTTATTGGCAATGGCGATTTGTTTTCTCCCAGGAAGTCGCGCGCCGGCGCGCGGAAACGAAAATTGCTGGCGTCATGATCGGTCGCGCGGCCATGAGTGCGCCGTGGATTTTCGGGCAGATAAAACATTATCTCGCCACGGGCGAATTGTTGCCGCCGCCCGAGTTATCGGAGAGATGGAATGTGATTATCGAGCATTGCCGGACTCACGCCGAAAATTGGGGCGATGAAGAACAAGCCATCCGGTCAATGCGCGCCCGATTGATGGCGTATTCGAAAAATTTCCCGGCAGCGAAAGTATTGCGCGAGAAATTTCAGCGTGTCGCCACGTTAACCGATGTCGAACAAATCGCCGAGCAGCACTTGGCAACAACCGCAATGATGAGCGACTTTGTAGGGCAGGCATTCGTGCCTGCCACCGCATAATCTGTGAACGACAACCAACCAGCTAACGGGATTAAGATCGGCAACGAGAAGCTGATCAAAGTAACGGAAAATGCCGCTCGTCGCCTGGGTTCGCTACTCGAAAAACAAGGCCGGCCGCAAGGCGCTTTGCGCCTGGCTGTGATCGGTGGCGGCTGCTCCGGTCTGCAATACAAGATGGATCTAGTCGAAGGCCCGGCCCCGCGTGATATCCTGGTTCAGTCATACAATGTTCGGATCGTGGTCGATCCCAAGAGCGCGCTATTTGTCAGCGGATCAGTCCTCGATTTCAGTGACGACCTGCAGAAGGGCGGTTTTAAAGTTACCAACCCGAATGCGGTCGCGCATTGCTCCTGCGGCGAAAGCTTCGCCGCCTGATTGACCTGGCTCCGGCATCGATGATGCCGTGTCGCCTGGTAGGGCAGGCATTCCTGCCTGCCGCGGCAAGCGGGAACGCTTGCCCTACAGAAAATGGTCTCGCCAATGGCATTAATGTTCATTTGAACTTGCGCCCGACTCAATGCGTTGCATCATTCGTTGAGATGCTGACCGACCGCCAACGAAGTGTGCTTGATTTTATTCAGAGTGAGCAACGCGAGAAAGGCATCACCCCCAGCACACGCGAAATCCAAAATCATTTTGGCTTCGCCAGCCAGACGTCGGTCATGCAATACCTTTCTACCCTCGAACGCAAAGGTTTTCTCGATCGGCACGCCCGCAAAGCGCGTGCTCTCGTCACCCCGGTGCAAAAAGTCCGGATCACTGATATCCCGATTTACGGACAGATCCCGGCCGGCATGGCAACATTGACCGAGCAAACTGTGTTGGGCCACGTTTCGCTCGATGCTCGTTCGGCTAATGCCTCCAGGAATGCGCGGATGTTTGCACTGAAAGTGCGGGGCGATTCAATGCTGAATGCCCACATTCTCGACGGCGACGTCGTGATTCTGGACGATCGCAAGGAAGCACGAAATGGCGACATCGTGGCGGCCCTGATCGATGGCGAGACGACGCTGAAACGCTTTGTCGTCGAACACGGACGGCCTTATTTGCGAGCGGAAAACCCGCACTATCCCGACCAGCGCCCGGCCCATGATCTGCGGATTCAAGGCGTAATGGTGTCGCTGATCCGACGACAGCCCAACGGCGGAACCAGACAACCGCGTTTCAACCGCTAAACACGCTAAAGGACGCTGAACGGAACACAGTGCCTCTGGCCTGTGCGCCCAGCGGGTTTCTAACCCGCTGACCTCAGGAAACCCATGCAGCAGCAGCGGAGTAAAACTCCGCTGGGCGCACAGACTGAAAAGTCTGTGTTCCTCATTAATGTTCGTTTGAACATATTATTCTACTTGTGCCATCCTTAGGAATGGCAGCGAGCCGGCAAATCATCGATCTCCGCAATCTTCTGGCGGAACGCTTTCAGCAATCCACCCGCTCATGCCGGCGGACAAATTATTACCGGTATTCCTGCCTCTCGATCGAGCGACCGATCTCGGGTGGTCTCGGCAAAGGCGCAATCACCGAAATCATCAGCCCTAATACGAGCGCTGGCTCGGCTCTGCTCATTCACAGCTTGTTGCAAATCGCACAACGCGATCGATTTTTCTCGCGCTCATTGATGGACGCGATTCGTTCGATGTCCAATCCGTCGATGCCACCACCTTGCAACACTTGCTTTGGGTCCGTTGCGAAAAAGCAACCGAAGCGATCAAGGCCGCTGATTTTATTTTGCGCGACGGAAATTTCCCCTCGTCCTCCTCGATCTGGTGTTGAATCCGGTGGAAGAATTGCGCCGCATTCCAGCGACGAGCTGGTATCGCTTGCAACGATTGGTCGAGCCAGCGCCGACCGCATTTGTGGTATTGAGTCGCCACAACATGGTGGCGAGCGCCCGCACTAAAATCGTGCTGGAAAACCGATGGACGCTTCCCGATTTATCGCGAGACAATCCGGGCGCGCAATTGCATTTCAAGGTCCGGCGGGCAAAAACAATCGCCTCAGCGTTGGGATAAAATGTTCGCCACTATTTTGCTGCCGAATTTTTATCTGCAAGCAATTGCGCGTCATCAACCGAAATTGCGTGAGCAACCGCTGGCTGTCCTCGATGCCACTGCGACAAAGGCGGCGATCCTGCAATTAAACGAAGCTGCCGAAAATGAAGGCGTTCGCGCCGGGATGACCCCGAGCCAGGCCCTGGCCCGCTGCCTTCACTTGATCATCAAAGCACGTGCGCGCGATTGCGAACGACAACTCAGCGACATTTTACTGCATCACGCCTTCATGCTCTCGCCTTTCGTGGAAGCGACTGCTCCCGGCGTCTGCACCGTCCAATTCATGCAACGAATTCGTCTCAGTGAAAAACTGCAAAACGTGATCGATTTGCTTGCGCACTGTGATCTGGTAGCCCGCGCCGGAATCGCCCAAAACCCGGACGCAAGTTTTCTCGCGGCCCATCGTGCCGAGCCGGTGCTCGAAATTAAAGAAGCGAAGAAATTTCTCGCGCCGCTCCCAATCGAAACGGTGGCCGTGGAAGCACTTTAGTCTTAGTAGTTCGTCGTTGGCGCTCGACTAATCACAGGGGCCGCTGTGAAAAGCGGCAGAAGACTGCCGCACTCCAAAAGCTGACGCATGTTCGAGACCCTTTTCAATTCGCGAAGCGTCTTGGAGTGCGCCAGCCCTCTGGCGCTTTTGGGAATCAGTAGGCAGTGTCGTGTAAGTGAAAATGTAGTACAAGGCGGCCGCGACCCTGTCGCCCCGTCGTTCAGCCACCGGCATAGTTGGGGTAGCGGTCGCGCAATTGTTTGGCAACGTGATCTGCCTCGTCCGTCTTCCCGGCGCGACGATACGCATCGGCCGCTTTGTTAAGCGCGCGCGGAGTGATGGCAGGGTCGTCATAAAGCAGCGCGACCCCGGCATAAGCTTTGCCCGCGTCTTCAAATCGCTGCCGTTCGAACTGAACATCGCCCTCCAGCAGCCGTGCTTCGGCATTGACCTTGCCTTCCGGCTGCAAAGTCATGATCTCAGACGCGATTTTTTCAGCATCATCGGGTTTATGAGCGGCGATTTTCGTCGCGCCGAGCGCCAGCAACACTTTCGCCTTCCCGGCCGCGTCGGTCGAGTTTTGCAAATAACGTGAGTAAGCGTTTTCCGCTTCATCGTAATGCTTCAATTTCCCGGCGACGTCGCCGAGATAAAACCAGAAATCGGGTTTGATGCCCGCAGGATTTTCGGTCCGAGCAAGCACGCCAAGTGCATTTTTCCGCCATCAAGTAATTCTTATCGTTGTAATATTCGATCCCGAGCCATTCCAAGACTTCGGCAGGAACATTGGCGTTGCCGCTAGCGGCGAGAAACCCATCTACTTCCGTCATCGTCGCTTTGCGATCGCGCAAATAGTAGTGAGCTAAAATAATGCGGAGAGTGGCAAGATTGTAGTATTGCTCCCGATTTAACCGACGCGCCGCGTCGAGAGAAGTGATTGCGCGTTTGTAATCTTTGCCATCGAATGCAGCCTTTCCAATGTAATAGTTCGCCTGCGCTACCGCGCTACTTTTCGGATACTCCTTGAGTAGTTGCTGGAAGGTTTGCGCCATTTCCGGCTCACGATTTAGCTCGCCCAGCAGCAGTGCCTTTTGCTGAATCGCAGCCTCGCGCTCCTTTGCTGCCGGGTAATTCTTGATCAGAAAATTCAGATCGCCGATGGCGGCGTCGGCATTCTGGCTTTGTTGAAAGGCGAGTGCGCGCTGGCTGAGGACGCTGGGCGCTTGCGGATGATCGGGAAACGTCTTGAGAAAATAGCTTAAAGCCTCAATGCTCCGGGCCACATCTTTGAGCTGAATATGGCACCAGCCGAGTTTATAGGCCGCTTCCGCTCGCAGCTTCGGCGTCAACTCAGAGGCACGAAGTTCTTCGTAGACCGGCGCGGCATCAGCAAAGCGCTGCTGCTTATAGAGCGCTTCTGCTTTCAACAATTTCGCCTGGTCGGCCCGCTCGCCCGACGGATTGGTTTTAAGAAATTCATCGACTTCCGCGATGACCGCGTTTGGGTCCGAATTATAAATATTGATCAGGCGTTGATAGCGCGCGTCCTTCGCTTCTTCCCGGCTGGGAAATTTCTCGATGATCTCGCGATAAATTCCTTCCGCTTCCTGAGTGTGGCCAAGTTGTCGTTGCGCGTTGCCGACAAGAAGCATCGCTTCCGGTTTCGCTTCGTCTGGCAATTGCTCGGCCGATTTTTTGTAATCTGAAACTACCTGGGCGAATTGTCCGGTTTGATATTCGAGACGAAGCAGGCCTGCTTGGGCAACGCCTTTCCACTTTCCGGAATCGGAGGCGACGCGTCCCTTTTGCAACAGAGTGCGCGCCTTTTCCGCCATGGCACTGTCGATCTTGGCGCGATCGGCGACGGCAAGATCGAGCGCAATCAAACCTGCACGAACAGCCGATTCGGCTTTCGCCGCCGGCTTTTCTGCTTCGCTGGCCAGCGCTTCGTATTGCTTGAGGGCATCAGTTCGGCGGCCACGCGCGAGTAACATCGCGCCGGCAGTGGTGCGCGCATCTTCGCGGTATTGACTTTTCGCCTCCGCCACCTGCAGGTAAAGCGTGAGGGCGTCATCCGCGCGTTTGGTGCTTTCCGAGGCATCGCGCTTCAAAATATTTGGCCGATAACGCAACCGAGGCGTCCTTCGATTTTGCGGCTGCTTTGTGAAAGAGCGGTTGTGCGGCAGTGAAATCCTTTTGCGAGAAAGCAAGGACGGCGAGGGCATAAGCTGCTGGACCGGCAAATTCGCTGTCCCCAAAATCGTCGAGCACCTTTTGGAAGTTGGTGCGAGCGGAACCATTCTTCCCGAGTAAGCGATAGCTTTCGCCTAATCCAAAATAGGCATTGGCGCGGCCGGAGGCGCCGCCGTAATCACTTCAAATACTTTTCGTACTCAGGGATCGCCAGGTCGTACATCTTGCGGGCGAAAAGCGCGTTGGCATACTCGAGCTGCCGTTTGTCATTCGGTTGTTCAGGCGTTGATGGTCTGTCTTCGAGCGGCGGGGGCGCTTCATCGACCGGCAGGGCACGCGGAACCGGCGGTTCGTTAAAAGGCTGAGCGCGCCGAACTTCTTGCGCCAGGGCGGCGCCGCTCATTAATAGCCCCGCCAAAACGAAACCGGCCGCGCGCCGGAACAATTTCATTTCGCAGTGGCGAAGGCGACGTTGGTGATTCCGGCTTCGCTGCAAATGTTGAGCACATTAACCACATTCTTATAAGCGCCGCCTTCATCACCGCGAATTACCACTGCCTGGTCCGGATACAATTTCGCCAGGTTCTGCAACAGATCGCCCAACTCTGAGCCCGTCATTGTTCGTCGATTGACGATCACGCTTCCATCGGTCTTCACATTCACGACCACATCGCCCGGGGGCGCCAGTTTCTCCTTTGCGGCCGATGCTTTCGGGACTTTGACATCCAGCTCGTTTTCGTTGCGCGCGGCGCTCCAGGTCAGCAAAAAGAAAATCAGCAGCAGCATTAAGACGTCGACCAATGGAGCGAGCTGGATCCCCGGATGCTGCAACGGCGCGCGGCTGCGGAAATTCATCGGACCGAGAGCAATTAAAACTCCGACTCGAGCAGCGCCGGCGTGCGCTCGGAGCGACGTGCAAATTGCAAGGAGAGAAGAGCCAGGATGTGGGTAACCGCGGATTCCAATTCCGAAATTAAACGTTGCGAGCGCCCGCGGAAGAAGGCGTAAAAAATCATCGCCGGAATACCGATGGCCAACCCGGCCGCGGTATTAAAAAGCGCTTCACTGATGCCGTGGGAAAGCTGCATGTAACGCTGGCTGCCAACATCCGCGCCGAGCGCGCCGAAGGAGCGAATAATTCCGATCACTGTCCCAAGCAGGCCAAGCAACGGCGCAATCATTCCGATATCGGCGAGATAAGTTACGCGGTTATTCAAATTGGAAGCGACGCGAGTTCCTTCCGTCTGCGCAATTTCACGGATTTGCTCGAAATCGGCATTCGGATTTTTGGTGGTGAAATCGAGAACTTGCTGGACGACGCGGGCGATGGCTTCTGCCGTGACGATTGGAAACAGCCAGCAGGCCGAGATAATCGCGTTTCCGCAGCAGCGCATCGGCGGTGGCCATAAATCCATGCGAAACGACCCGCGCCGCGGCGAATGCTGAGAAAGTAAACGATGACGAGCATGACCGAAATGATCGACAGTATCAGGAGCACGACCATTACCGGCCCGGCCTGCGACATCGCGTGTAACATGGTAGTGGTTGTTCGGGGCACCGCAGGAGTGAGCGGCGCGGGAGTTTGTGCGAGAAGTGACGAGGCGCTGGCCGGCGCGAGAAACAGCCACAAGAATTTTTTCATGCCCAGACAGCCGCTACGATAAGCGGCGAGCGCTACCGCGCAACCAGCGCTCCGTCAAAACGGCGCAAACGGAAGATATGGGCGGGGCGAGTTGCTGGATCGAGCTCGACGTAATTGCGCCGCCCGTACCAGGTATAACGCGAATCATCGAGCAAATCGTGCACTTGATATGGCTCGCCTTCACTGTGACCGAATAATTCGATTGGCACATCGATCATCGAGTTTTGCCGGCGATAAGGATCGAGATTTACCACCACGAAAACGACGTTCTCTCGTGCCGGTGTCGTTTTGCCATAAAACAGGATCGCTCCGTTGTCTGCGTTGTAGAAACGCAGATTATCGTAGAATTGCAGCGCCCGATTCTGGCGCCGGATGGTGTTCAAGCGCGCGATAAACTCTTTGATATTGCCGGGCGCGTCCCAATCGCGCTCCTTAAACTGATACTTTTCCGAATCGAGGTATTCTTCGCGCCCGGGCAAAGCGGCGTTTTCGCAGAGCTCGAACCCGCTGTAAATCCCGTAGACGCTCGACAACGTGGCAGCTAAGACCGCGCGAATCATAAACGCCGGACGACCGCCACTTTGCAAAATCGGCGGCAAGATGTCGGGCGTGTTCGGCCAAAGATTGCCTCGGAAATACTCGCGCATCTGCGTCTGGGTAAGTTCGGAGAAGTAATCGATCAGTTCCTGTTTCTGATTACGCCAGGTGAAATAGGTATAACTCTGGTTAAAGCCGGCCTTGGCCAGCACCTTCATTATCTTTGGTCGAGTAAAGGCTTCCGATAGGAAAATCGTGTCCGGAAATTCCTCGCGGACCCCTGAAATCAAATACTCCCAGAACGGCACCGGCTTGGTGTGTGGATTGTCCACCCGAAAAATGCGGACGCCGCGTTCGACCCAGAACAAAATGATGCTCTTCATTTCCGCCCATAGCTCCGGCCAGTTCTGGCAGCGAAAATTCAGCGGATAAATGTCCTCGTATTTCTTCGGCGGATTTTCGGCGAACTTGATGGTGCCGTCGGGTCGCTCATAAAACCATTCCGGATGTTCCACCACGTAAGGGTGATCGGGAGAGCAGTTGATTGCGAAATCGAGTGCAATTTCCAGTCCGCGTTTTCGAACTTCCTCTTCCAGCCAGGCGAAATCCTCCAGCGTCCCGAGGGCGGGATCAATGTCCTTATGCCCGCCACCGTTCGGCAATCCCAAATGTCGGTTGCCAATGGCATGAAGGCACGCCGGGATCATCAGGTTGAGAGATAACAGAATTGTTTCGTCCTTTGCGGTTGGTGGTACCGATGGGATGGATCGGCGGGAAATAGATGACGTTAAATCCCATTGCTTTGGCGTACTCGATCCGGGGCAAACAATCGCGCAGCTTGGAACCGCGCTCGCCGCTACCCTCGGCGGAACGCGGAAAGAATTCATACGCAAGCCGCAGTCCGCGCTTCCAGACGGTCAACAACCACGCGCGGCGGCGGAGCCCATTGCGTGGCACCGTTCCGATCCGGATAGGTCGCCATCAAAACCTCGAGCTCGCCAGAATGGACCAGCTGATCGACCTCTGCCGGCACCTTTGTTCGTACTGCCTCCGCGATTTCGCAGAGCCGGCTTGCGTCATGCGGATCGTGTGCGCGTCCTGCTGCTTCCTCGATCAGCGCCGCACCTTCGAGCGCTTCACTGCGCAAGGGAGTTACGCCAGCTTTGAACTTGGTGGAAAATTCGTGCTGCCAGCCGGTAAACGCGTCAATCCAAGCCTCCACCGTATATTCGTAAATCGCATTTTCATAAAAGTGCAGGCCCCACGCCAGCGATCGTTATCGATTAATTTCATCGGCGTCTCGTGCCAGCGGCTCTCCCCAACCATTCGCCATTTCAGCGCGGCCGCGACGACATCGTGCCCCTCTTTGAAAATATCGGCTTCGACCATCAGATCTTCACCGGTCACCCGCTTGATCGGATAGCGACCGCCATCGATCAGCGGCTGTAGATTTTCAATGACCGCGCTCGGAAATGCCCGAAGCATGGGCGTTCCATCAAACGAATTTCAGCGAAAGGCAAGTCGGCTAAGTCTGCGCCGCCCGAACTAGCAAGCTCCGTCATCCCGAGCGCAAGCGAGGGACCTCACAAAAGATCTAATGATCACGCGATAAAGTATGTGTAACCCGTAGCATGTAGGCGGGATCCTTCACTTCGTTCAGGATGACAACGCGACGGGATCTGGGCGCATCCTCGAACGACTCGTCCTTGCGACGGGTGACTCTTACGCGTCAAAGTAAAACGCGCACTCGTACAGTCCGGAATTGCGCGTTTCCTGCCGCCGCACTCGTGTGCCGAGAAGCTGTTCGAACATTTCCTGCTCGAGTCGGCCAATAATCGGATATTTATCGAGCACGTTCTGGAGCGGCGTGTGGCATTCCAGAATCTGCGGGCCGCCATCGTCCGATCGTGAATTGCGACATGTAACCTTCCGTATCGCGAATTTTCGGCCAGCGATTTAGCTCGCTCCGCCACCGTCGCGCCTTTGACCTTCTCTTTCAGGCTCGCGCATTTCCTTTCAAACAAATTGTAGAGCAATTTTTCCGGCGCGTTCGGCCCGTAAATCCCCTGGACCGAATCGAGCAATTCCAGCGTGAAACGATTACTATCCGCCTGAAAAAGATCATGCGTGCGCCGGGTCAAACGATAAACCATTTCCGGGCGTCCCATTTTTGCGGACGACGCCAGGTATCGAGATAACCGTCGCGTTGCAGGGTGAGGCAATGCTGTTTGATGCCCATGTAACTCATCCGCATGCGATCGACCAATTCGTTGACCGATAATCCGCGGCTGCGTTTGAGCGCATTTGACAATTTCGAGCCGTTGCGTCCGGCCGATCTCTGCCAGCAATCTTTGATTCATGGCCGTTGGGCGGCCACTAGTTTACTGATAATAAGTCCGTCCATGCAACTAAATTCGGCGTAAAAACGGGCCACTGTAAACCACTTATACGACACGACTTGTGGTCGTCGGATCGAACAGATGCGCTTTACTGACATTGAGCTCGAACTGCAACCGATGACCGGTCTCGCGGTGATCGAAGCGCGCTGGCTCCGGCAAACGACGGTGTGCGCGCCGGTCTGCAGGTACAAATTCGTCTCCGCTCCCATTGGTTCCACGATGTCCACGATCGCCGGAAAACTCGCGGCCGTGTTCCCCGTTTTCGAAAGCTGAGCCACTTCGATGTCTTCCGGCCGAATCCCAAGCAGCATTGGTCTGCCTAGAAATTCACGCGCCTGCGGTCGGTTGGCGAATCGCACTTGGATTGTTCCACCCTGCATTTCCTTGAACACGATGGCGTCGCGTTCCTGTTTTAATTCGCCGTTGATGAAATTCATCGGCGGGCTGCCAAGAAATCCGGCGACGAAAAGATTGTCCGGCTCATTGTAAAGTTTCAACGGCGTATCGATCTGTTGCACCTTGCCGTTGTTCATCACCACGATCCGGTCGCCCATTGTCATCGCTTCAATCTGATCATGGGTGACGTAAATCATCGTTGCCTGCAAACGCTGATGCAATTTGGTGATTTCGGTGCGCATTTGGACCCGCATTTTCGCATCCAGATTCGATAACGGCTCATCGAACAAAAAAACCTTCGGCTGTCGCACGATGGCGCGCCCTACCGCGACGCGCTGTCGCTGTCCGCCGGAGAGCGCTTTCGGCTTGCGATCGAGCAATCCTTCAATTCCAAGAATGCTCGCCGCATCCCCCACGCGCTTCTTGATTTCGGCTTTGCCGTATTTCCGCAGCTTCAGGCCAAAGGCCATATTATCGAAGACGCTCATGTGCGGATAGAGCGCATAATTCTGGAATACCATCGCGATATCGCGGTCCTTCGGCGCGACGTCGTTAACCCGCCGCTCGCCAATGTAGATATCGCCCCGCGAAATTTCTTCCAAGCCGGCAATCATGCGAAGAGTAGTCGACTTGCCGCAACCGGACGGGCCAACCAGCACGACGAATTCGCGATCGGCAATTTCGAGATTCACATCCTCGACCGCGGTTACGTGGCTCCCTTTTTCTCCGGGATAAATCTTGTAAACGTGATTAACGAGTGACCTTGGCCATTGCTTGCTCGGTCGCCAGAAAGGGGCCGGCCAGCCAAATTAGCGGGAACGTTCCAGCCCGGTCAAACCTTCTTGATTTTCAGCAATGCGCCCAGGCAACAAAATCTTAACTCTAATTAACACCTTCAGGCCGGTGATTCTCCGATCGAGATACCCAGGTGAGCCGTTTCAACGGCTTGGCCCTGTTCGAGCGAGCTTCACCGATCGCACTGGCAGAATGAGAAAGCCGTTGAAACGGCTTTTGTCGCGACTCGATGTGCTGCACCGAGCCTGAAGGCCGGTGTCAATGAAGGACGGGCTGCTGAACGGCAGTGCAGACGACTTCGACAGTTGTTTCCGCGCCGTCCGCCAACGTGACTAACGACGTGCCGGGTTCGGTATAACCGCGCTTTATCATCGCCAGAGCGATGTGAGAGTTCATCCGCTGGGAAAAGACCGCGCTCGTTACGCGGCCAACCACCTTTGTTCCGGCGCGCACCTCCATTCCCGGAACTAGTGCGGTTTCCGAAGTCAGACCGCGACAGACGCTGCCGGGTTTGGCCGCTCATTTTCATTCGCGAGATCACTTCCTGCCCGATGTAGCAGCCTTTTTCGTAATCAATGGCGCGCGCTTGGAGATTGGCTTCCGGCGGAATGATTTCGGGCGTGAGTTCGCGCCCCAGCGTGGAATTCCATTCTCGATCCGCAAAACTTCCCACTCGCTTTCATCCATCGCTCGATAATCGGCAGCCAGAATATTCCTCACTGCTTCTCTGCTCCAGCCGATTCAACCCAGAGGTCCCAGCCATCGATTCCCAGCCGCCGCGAGCGAGGGCAAAACTTTGCTCCCGACTGTTTTCGGCTCTGACTCCGCCAGCACGTGAAAGAGCGCAAACTGATCCGTCACATCCTCAATGACAACGTCGTCGGCAATGACGTAGCGCTCGAGCCGGAATCTGTAACTGCTCGCGCAATTCCTCGATCGGCGTCGATCCAAATATCGTTAGGTGTGGCGAACAAAAGAGATGCGCATCGAGATGACCTTTGGCATTGAGCACGCATGACTCCTGTGTCGCCTCTGCCCTGGCTCTGCGGACGTCGTTGGTGGTTTGTCCGTTCAGAAACCGAACTCGGTCGGCACCAGTCAGGCGCAACTTCGCGCGGGCGGAAAGATCGAAGAACGCCGAGGCCATTTGACCGATCAATAATCGGTCCGTCGCAATAAGCGACTGAAGAATCCGCGCTTCGCCTCTTCTGGTTCGGAATCACCGTTCGAAGGAGTCTCGGGTGGAGTCGTCGTTTCCTCCGGCTCCGGCTCCGGCTCCGTTTGACGTGGCGTCTCAAGATCGGCCGGCTTCGGCCGTTCTTCGGCAACCGGCTGTTCTTCTGGCGGAGCTGGCTCAGCAGGCGGTGGTCCAATCTGCGTCGCTTCCAGTTTCGCCAACTGCTCCTCGACGAACTCGGGCGATTCGTGCGGCACCTCCGCCGGACGCGGTGAGAACAAATCGGGCTGTCGCTCCGCCATTTCCGGCGTTTGCACAAATGGCAGAAAACGCCGGGCGATTGAGGAATAATCATCGTCGCCTCGGCCCTGCCGCGCTTCATCGAGCAAGCGATCACGCGTCGCACCCGCTACTGTCAGATCAAGGTCGAAGTGGCGGCCCATCCGATTTGCGATCTGCATATCTTTAAGCATGTGCTTGACGGAAAAATGCGGTTCGAAATCCGCCGAGATCATCCGCGGCACTTTCAAATCAAGCGTGCCTGAATTGCTTGAGTTTTGCTTGAGGGCATCGGCAAATTTTTCCAATGGAATGCCCGAATAATGCACAATCGCCATCGCTTCTGCGGCCCCTTGCACGCTCGCCGCCGTTACCATGTTGGTTGCGATCTTGATGATGCTGGCGTCGCCGATTGCGCCGATGTCCACGATCGCTTTGCTGCTCGCTTGCAGTAGCGGCCGCACTTCATTAACAGCCGCTTCGTCGCCGCTAACGTAATACACCAGCTGACCCTTCTCCGCCCCCAGTTTGCTGCCGGTAAATGGCGCTTCCACTAAACGGGCGCCGCGCCGTTCCACTAATGCAGCCGCTTCGCGCATGGTGTCAGGCGAGACCGTCGGATGCGCAATCACAATATGGCGAGGCGTAAGCGACATCGAAATGGTCTGGATCATCCGCATCAGCGCATCGTCGTCGGAGACGAAGATCTGGAGGTAATTGCACGTCTGCGCCAGTTCGGCCGAGGAACCGACAAAGTTGGGCACTGGTCGCGGGTGCGGTTCCAGACGAAGACCGACAGCCCCTGATGCGCGCAAATGGTCGGCAATGCGACGGCCAATAATGCCAAGGCCAATAATCCCAACGCTCTTTCTAATAGTAGCGTCATGTCCGTGCCCCTGAAACTGCGATTAAACCTATCGCCGTGCAATTCTATTCATTTGACCACAAACCGGGTGCGCTGTGCCAGTTCCGACTCCAAGGCGGCAACGACTCTGCGCCGCTTCTCTGCCGCAATGAGGGCCGAAATTTCAGGCGTTGCTTCTGCAAGGGTCAGCGGCCGTGCCGGATGGACATCGGTCACTTGAAGCGCGTGAAAGCCCAAATGCGATTGCAAAAATCGTGGAGGAGCATTGGGCGAGCAGTTGTTCCGCGGCCTCGAAAAATTCTGCCGGCATACGATTGGCCGCGAAAAAACCGAGATCGCCACCGTGCGTTTTGCTCGCTTCGTCTTCGGAAACTGCGGCAGCGAGTTCGCCAAAATCCTCCCCCGGCCCAAACGCACGGCGATATCCAAGATCGTGCGTTGCTTCGTTTGCATCAGCTCCGGCGTTGAGCCCTCAGGCGCAGCCAGAAAATGTGTCGGGCGCGAATTCGTATTGGTTGCATGAATTCGGCTTGGTGCTGCTCGAAATAATTCTGAATTTCCGCATCCGAAACGGCAACCTGCGCAGCAATTTGATTCTCAATCCAGGCTTCGCCGCGGATCGCTTCGGCTAAGGCTCGTCTGAGAGTTCGTTGTGAAACCCCGCTGTGCTGCAGGGCTACGCGAAACTGACGATCGTCCGCAAATTGATTCCGCAAAGCGACCAAAGCCCGCTCGGACTCGTTGGTTGTAACCGCATTCGTTGGCAATGCTTCGCCTGCAATCAACTCCTCGCGGAGCGCGACTCTCTCAGCTTCATCGGAATCTTCTCTTCCTGCGCAAAATTGTTTCTCTCGGAGACGTGCTCCGAAGATCCGCCTCGAAGACTCCACTTTGCCGCACCAGCGCAATCAATTTGCCGCGCTGAAAAATTTGGCCAGCGACCTCGATGAACCACAGGCAACCTGGCTAGCCAGTCACTGGCTAGTGCGCCAGCCCCGATTGCGAATCAACGCGACAGATTCAGCGCATTTTTCATTTCAGTTCAAATTGCACCAGATCGTAGAGCGCGACCCGCCCAACGATTTCCAGACTTTCGGCGCTGATTTTGTCCAGCGTGTCCCCTGCAGTGTGCCACGGTGGAAAATCGAAATCGATCAGATCGATCACCGGAATCCCGATCTCGTTAAGCGGAGTGTGATCGTCGGTCATTCCGCGATCGAGATAGGTAAAATAAGCACGTTGGCCGAGCGCATCGGCGGCGGCAAAAATGTTGCGAGTCAGGTCAGCCGGTGAATCAGACGGTAGCGTTACGTCGAGCGATTTGTCCCCGATCATATCGAAGAGGATTCCGCCGCGAACAGATTTCGCTTTTCCCGAATCGCGCAGCTCTTGCGCAAAATGGCGGCTACCGTAGAGGCCCATCGGTCGCGGTAAAGTTTTCGAATGCCTCTTCGCCATCGAAGAACAAAAGCTCGATCTTTGCGGCAAGGGCCGGGCTCAGTGCCAGGACCCGGGCCATTTCAATGAGCAACCCAGTGCTCGATCCGCCGTCATTGCTCCAACAAAGCGAATGGTGTCGAAGGTCTTGGTGTCGTAGTGAGAGCAAAGAAGAAACTGTGCTGCCTCTTTTTTTCGCTGGTTCCAAAGCGTGCAATCAGATTTACAAATGTCATTTTCCCGCGCGGAGTCTGGTCGGAAAATTCAGAGCGTGCTACGGTCCAACCGGCAGACTTCAACTGTTCGATGATATAAAGTCGCGATTTCTCCAACGCTTCCGAACCGGCGGGTCGGGGACCGAGATCAACCAGATGCTGGACGTGGGCAAAGGCTTTCTCGCCGGAAAAATTTTCCCAAAGCGGGGCGCTTCGCAAACTGCAACCCTGGCCCGATAGGATCGCGAAGGTGGCGAGAAAGAGCGCCCGCGAGAGGGTACAGCGCATGCCGCCGGCTCAATTTTCGGGCGGAAGCCCGATCAGCTGCATGATGCGCTGCAAATCGTCGGCACCGTAATATTCAATTTCGATTCGCCCTTGTTTCTCGCCGTGATGCAAAACCACGCGTGTCCCGAGATGCTCCTGCAAACGCGATTGCAAATGTTCAATCGCACTCGCGTTCACCGACACCGATGAGGGGCGACGACGGCGCGGTTTCGCTTGGCCCAGCTGGCGGGCAACCAGCCGCTCCGTCGCCCGCACTGTCGCACTGCGTCTTAGGACCGTTTCCGCGACAGCCAACTGTTCTTCCGGCGCTTTCAGCGCAAGCAAGACTTTGGCGTGTCCGACCGAGATCAAATCCTGGGTCAACCACGTTTGCACTTGCTCGTGCAAATCGAGCAGCCGCATCGCGTTCGCCACGGCCGCGCGGCTCCGGCCAACCTTGTGCGCGATCTCTTCCTGCCGCATTCCAAATTCACCTGCCAAACGAGCGTAACCCTGCGCTTCTTCGATCGGATTCAGATCGGCGCGCTGTAAATTTTCGATGAGCGAAAGTTCGAGCACATCGCGATCGCTCGCGCTTCGAATAATGACGGGCACTTCACTCCAACCCCGCTTCCTGGGCGGCGCGCCAGCGCCGTTCCCCGGCGATCAATTCGTGACGTCCATCAATCGCCCGCACAATCAGAGGTTGAATGATTCCGTGTTGGCGGATCGATTCGACCAACTCCGAGAGCGCATCCGCGCCGAAATCCTTACGCGGCTGCAATGGACTTGGGGTGATGCTGTCAGAGACTGACGCGCTGAATTTTTCCGCATCATCGACTGCCGCCAATCCCTGGAGCCGGCGCCGGCTGGGCGGCGATGAGTGCGCTGAGACCTTTGCCGAGCGCCATTTTTGCCATCGCGCAGAGATTATCGGAAGCCACTCCGCAACGCAAACAGCTCGTTGCGACAATCTGCAGCACGCATAGCATCGTGAATGGCCGCAACCCTCACCGAGACCTTCACTCTCGGGCATTCACCCGATCCGGATGACGCTTTCATGTTTTATGCGATGGCAACGAACAAAATCGATTTGCGCGGTTATCGTTTCGAACACCGGCTCGAAGATATTCAGACGTTGAACGAACGGGCAATGCGCGGCGAGCTGCATATTTCCGCGGTCTCGATCCATGCCTACGCCTACTTCGGGGACAAATATTTACTGTTGCCATGCGGCGCGAGCATGGGCGACGGCTACGGCCCTTACTCGTTGAGAAACACCGAACGCCGAACACCGAACGCCGAACGCCCAATGAAGATGTTCGCGAAAGCTTGCGCGGCCGAGTAATCGCGGTGCCGGGGACGATGACGAGCGCGTTCCTGGCGCTGCAGCTTTACCTCGGTGAATTCAAATACATCGTCGTGCCTTTCGACCAAATCTTCGAGACGGTGCGGAGCGGCCGGGCGGAGGCCGGCCTGATCATTCACGAAGGGCAGCTCACCTATGCGCAGTCTGGTTTTACAAAAATAATCGATCTGGGCGAATGGTGGAAAGAACGGACCGGCCTGCCATTGCCACTGGGTGGCAATGTTCTGCGTAAGGACATTCCGCGCGAAATTCAGCATGATCTGGCCGCGATTTTGCGAGAGAGCATCGAATTCGGCCTGAACCATCGTGCCGAAGCGGTGCAACACTCCATGCCATATGCGCGCGACATGGGTAGTGACCTGGCATCAAAGTTTATCGGAATGTATGTAAACGAGTTCACCCGCGACTATGGCGAAGTTGGACGCGAGGCCATCCGCCGGTTTCTTGGCGAAGCGCGCGAACACGGTTATATCGATCGCGAAATCTCGATCGAGTTCGTAACGTAGATATCGGTCGCCGCTATTTTTCTTCGCGCCCGGAGACGGCGAAGCTTTCGGCTTGCTTACCGCTTCCACGACGAAATTCTTCACCCGCTCGGCCTCTTGTTTGAAACCGTTAGTGAAATCATGGGTGCCGTACTCAAAAGCACGACGAATGAGAAGGTGAAAAAAACGAATAGGACGAGCCAGAACAGCCCGCGAATGAGAGACATCGCGCGATCTTAAGGCAGTGAGGGGGCCTGGTCAACGACGCCGTAACCAAGGCAACCCTTCGTAGTTGAACCGGCGAGGCGAAGCTGCGATTCTGCTCGCGATGCGGGTGCCATTGCTCGACCTAAGCGAACAATATCGCGCCCTGGCCACGCCGATTCGGCAGCAAATCGATGAAGTGCTGCAAAGCCAACGTTTCATCCTCGGCCCGAAAGTGGAGCAGTTCGAACGCGCACTTTGCGATTACACCGGCGCAAAATTCGCTATCGGCGTTTCCTCCGGAACGGATGCGTTGCTCGCAGTCTTGATGGCACTGGAAATCGGACCGGGCGATGCCGTGATCACGACGCCCTATTCGTTTTTCGCGACCGCTGCCTGTATCGCACGGGTCGGCGCGACACCGCTCTTTGTCGATATCGAGCCGGAAACTCTTAATATTTCACCCGAAGCGATCCGATCGTTCATTGAAAAAATTGTCGCGAGGTGGACGGCGTCCTGATGACACGTGACCGACAAGCCGTTCGCCTGATTATTCCGGTGCATCTTTTCGGGCTGTGCTGCGAGATGGACTCGATCATGGACATCGCACGCGAACATAAATTGCTGGTGATTGAAGACGCCGCCCAGGCAATCGGCGCCGAATACCCTCGAAGCGGTGGAGTAGCATCGGCCGGCACGATCGGCGATGTGGGTTGTTTCAGCTTTTATCCTTCGAAAAATCTTGGGGCGGCAGGTGACGCCGGCGCCGTCGTTTGTATGGCGGAAAATCTCGCAACTCGCTTACGGACTTGCCGCCAACACGGCATGGAACCGCGCTATCATCATCAGTTTATTGGCGGGAATTTTCGCCTCGACGAAATGCAGGCGGCGATTCTTCAGGTGAAACTGCCGCATCTGGCCAATTGGTCGGCGGCTCGTCGCGCAGCCGCTGATTTTTACCGTGGTGAGTTTTCCCGGCGCAATTTGGCAAATTCCATCATTCTTCCAGCCGAGCCATATCGGGAGCGCGCCGGTAATCATCACATCTATCACCAGTTTGTTATTCGCGCCGTAGCGCGGGATGAGTTGAAGGCGCATCTCGCCAGCAACGAAATAGGAAGCGAGATTTACTACCCGGTTCCGCTCCATTTGCAGGAATGCTTTTTCTATTTGGAACATAAGGAGGGCGACTTTCCGGAAGCAGAACGCGCGGCCGCCGAAACACTGGCTTTGCCAATTTATCCAGAACTGAGTCGCGAAGCGCAGCGATTTGTGGTGGACAAGATCGCGGAATTTTACGGCTAATAGTGAAAGATGACATGAGCACCGGGTATCGCTTCGATTCTCATTAACACCGGCCTTCAGGCCGATGATTCCGCGCCGAACATAGATGCGAGCCGTTTTAACGGCTTAAAAAACGGCTTTCGTCGCATAGTGGCGTGTCCACCACCGGCCTAACGGCCGGTGTCAACGAGGAGGGCATTGGCGGGCCGTCATCGGAAAGCGCGCAATGCAGGCTACCACGACGAAGGGCAGACTTGCAGCAGGTTGAGCGCGAGCCTATATCAACGCTCGCGAAAGGGTAGGTTCCGGAGTGGCCAAACGGGGCAGACTGTAAATCTGCTGGCTTTACGCCTTCGCTGGTTCGAATCCAGCCCTGCCCATTTCGATCTTCCGGCGACGACCGCACCGAGAACATAAGCAAAACCCTCGCCTGGCGCTTCGCGCATGATCTCCCGCCCTGGCTCCCAAGACACCCGCGACCTGTGTCCTCCTCTCCCCATGGGAGAGGACGGAGGTGAGGGCGGCGTTTAGTTTTCTAGCGCCGCTTTTTCGTGGCACGTCGAGAACGTGCGGCCGATTTCGCACCACTTCTCTTTGCCTTTCGCGCCGATGTGCGACGGACTTTGGCCTTGCCACCGCGACGCGATTTCGCCGATCGTGCACGGCGCGCACTGCTCGATTTACCGCTTTTGCTCTTACCGCGGGTCTTCACTGAAGGACGCCGCGAAGTCTTGGTCTTCTTGCGAGACGTGGATGCTTTCTTGCGCCCACTGGCAGGGCGTTTCGGTTTCGACTTCGCTTTCGAACGCGAACGGCGCGCACTGCGCAAACCGATCGCTTTTTTGCGGTAGCGCCAATAGGCTGACCCGTCGCCGCTGCTTTACCGGCGATTGCGCCGATCATGCCGCCCACGACCGCACCCACAGGACCGCCAACGCTGCCAAGCACCGCGCCCGCGGCTGCGCCGGCGGCGGGTTTGGAAATCGGCGGGATGGTAATGTTCTCGTTCGATTGTTGTTGTTCGCTCGATGTTGAATTCTCAGTGGACTCCTCCGCCATAAGCTCTCCTGGGTTGATGTTTAAACTAAGATCGCATTATCGACACCTTACAGCCGCTTCACGAAAAGGAATTAACAAAAAGCGCCCGACCTGTGAAAGCGGGCGCTTCTCAATGGAATACAAATTTGGGTTAGCGGGATCCGCGATCGCCGCGGCCGTAACCGCCGCCACCGCCACCGCCACCGCCGCGACCGTAGCCGCCGCCACCGCCACCGCCGCGGCCACCATAACCGCCGCCGCCGCCGCCTTGGGGGCGAGCTTCGCGCGGACGCGCTTCGTTCACGGTCAAAGCGCGACCTTCCACGGTTTTGCCATTAAATTGGGTAATGGCATTTTGTGCTTCCTGTTCCGTCGCCATGGTCACAAAAGCGAAGCCACGAGACTTGCCTGTGAATTTATCCTGCATAAGCATGACATCCTGCACAGCACCAGCCTGTGCGAAGAGATCCTGAAGGTCGGTTTCCGTCGTATTGAACGAAAGATTTCCAACGTATAACTTGGGTACTCCATTTGAGTTTATTCTGGAAAACGCGGCCAGGTCACTGTTCCCGGTTATCGGATTTCAAACTGCCACTGAATAAACTCAACTGACAATTCACCAACTGCCCGAGCGCTGTTTTCTTTGCCGCCTTAGTAGGAGCTTTTCCGCTTAAACGCAACAACAAAGAGAAAGGTTTACAGTTCTAAATACCATAATGAAATCCGAAGAGCAGAATCCCGGCGCGTCGCCATCGTTGCTGGCGGCATCGTCAGCCCCTCGGATTCGGGTTAACAGAGACGCTTCAGTCCCTTCAGCAGGGACGGGACTGTGTCACGCCGGTCAGCCACTTTTCGGTGGAAAAACACGGTGCAAGACTGCCGCCCAGATTGATGATGGACGATTGTTGAGCAACGCAAATCGAGCGCCGGCGGGAGCGCCGTTTACATCGCGCTTCTTACATGGTCATGACGGCATTGGCTGAACTTCTCGAACACGCGCCGGACTTCGAGCCTGAAATCGCCATCGTCGGGTACTACCAGCGGGGTATGAGCTTCGGGGAAAATTTTTATCGCACGCTGGGAAATGGTGGCGCTTGTTCCGCAGCCCTGATCGCAAATTATCCGCCGCAAAAACAGATCGTCGATGCCATGGAAAAATTTGGGATCAACGCGCCCGCCCAGGTGATCGCGAACGCCTGCGCCTCTGGCACAAACGCAATCGGTCATGCTTTTAACGCGATTCGAACCGGCCGCTACCAACGAATTCTGGCGGGCGGTTATGACGCACTGTCCGAGCTCGTGTTCGTTGGCTTCGATTCGTTACAGCGGCGACGCCGGAAAATGTCGACCCTTTGATTCGAATCGCTCCGGCATGGTATTAGGCGAAGGCGCGGCTTTGTTCGCGCTTGAAGAATTCGAGTCCGCGCGCAGGCGTGGCGCGGAAATTCTTGGCGAGATAATTGGCTACGGAATTTCTACCGATAACCATCATCTGACGCAGCCGAATCCCGACGGGAGCGGACCGCGTCGCGCCATGGAACAAGCGCTGGCCCAGGCGGAGCTTAAGCCGAAACAGGTCGGTTACATTAATGCACACGGCACGGCCACCGTTCTCAACGACACGGCTGAGGGGAAAGCGATCATGGAATTGTTCGGCGAGTACCGGTGAGCTCAACGAAAAGTATGATGGGCCATTCGCTCGGCGCGGCGGGAGCGATCGAAGCCGTTGTCAGTCTGCTGGCGCTGCAACATCAATTTTTACCGCCAAATATCAATTTCCGGGAAGCCGAGCTATCTCTGAACATTGTGGCGAACCAAGCGCGCGACGCGCAATTTGATTGCGCAGTTTCCAATTCATTTGGTTTCGGCGGCACCAACGCAACGATTGTTCTTCGCAAGCTCGCGCGATGAGTTTGAGCATCGCCGGCATGAGTTGGGTCACGCCGCTCGGAAGCAGCGTGGATGATGTTTGGCAACGATTGGTCGCGGGCGAAGCCGCGCCGGTTGAAACCTTGGAGAACTGAGCAAAACGGCGCGCGCTATCTCGTCCGGCGCGTTCCAGCCACCCTGACGGCCCATCTTCCGCCGCATCCGCGATTGCGCCGGGCCAGCGCGATCTCACGGTTCGCCGCGGCGGCCGGACTCGCCGCGCTGGCGGAAGCGAAGACGCCGCCATCTCTCGATCGCGTTGCGCTTGTTTTCGCCATTTCCAACGGCGGCGTCATTTATACCCGACGGTTTTATGCGGATATCGTGAAGTCCGGGGCGCAATCTGCCAGCCCGATGCTATTTCCCGAAACGGTCTTTAATGCGCCGGCCAGTCATCTAGCCGCGATCCTTGGAATCAGCGGTGCCTCTTATACCGTTGTCGGGGATGGTGCCGTCGGCATTCTTGCACTCAAGCTGGCGGAAGACCTGATCGCGTCGAGAGTGATCTGGACGCCTGCCTTGTTGTCGCCGCCGAGGAAATCGATCCGCTTGTCTGCGAAGCTTACCGGCAATGGCGCTTCCTGCGGGATCCCAAGAAACCGGAAACGGGGCGCGGCATGATCATGAGCGAAGGCGCGGGAGCGGTCTTGCTGAAGCGGTCTAATGGCGGGAGTCGAGATCGACCAGATTGTTCCCGGCGCAAATTTCTTCCGGCGTTCCGAAGCTTCGGCGCGACTAGGTAGCGTGGTCGCGCGTCTCGAGAACGAAATCGGATTCTGCGTTGGCAGTGCGAACGGCACATTCATCGATCGAGCGGAACGCGCGGCCGTGGGCGACGAATTGCCACTTTATTCACCAAAATCGCGCTCGGTGAAAGCGTGGGTGCTTCCGTCTTCTGGCAACTCATCACGGCCGCGAAAGCCTTGGAAACTGGAACGCTGCCAGGGTCGTCGAAGCCACCCGTCAATTCGCACGCATTGGTGCTCGCTTGTGGTCTCAACCAACAGACTGGCGGGCTGACTCTGCGCGGACGTGATCGCTCTGCTTTTCCGGAGAGCGCGTAAACGCCAGTCCGGCTCGGACCTTTTCGCCTTTGCAACACTTTCGCCCTGCGATACCTTCCGAGCGCGCCATGCGAACGCGGGCAGCGGTCTTTTTTTCTTCTTTTTGCGGCTGCTCATAGCAGCACCGCCGTTGATTTCGAGACGCCAAAAACCAACCGATCGAGATCACTTCCAGCGGCGAAACCCGCTACGAGAATGGTATCGCGATCGCCCAGGATAACGTCGCGATTCACTGTGGCGATGCCGACATTTACGCTGACTCAGCGCGCTATGACTCGCAGCGGCATGAAGTTACAGCTGACGGTCATGTGCGAATCTATCGGGAAGACAAGCTCTTTCTCGCCGAGCACGGAACCTACAATCTCGATACCAAGGAGATTCACGCTGACACCTTTCACACTTCTTCGGAGCCCTATTTCGTGAACGCCCAAAAACTTGTGAATTTTTCCGACGGACGCTCCATCGTCGAGAACGGCGATTTCACGACTGATGATTCGATCGATCCCGATTTTCATTTTCACGCTCACAAAGTTCGGATTTACGAAAATGATCGCGTCGTTTTCCAGAATGTGACTTTTTATGTTGGGAAAGTTCCTATTTTTGGTGGCCATATCTTTATCAATCATTAAACGACGCCTTTAGCTTTAGCATTTCGCCTGCTTATCTCAGCTCCTGGGGACCGTCATTGTTGGGTGCAGTGACATTTCCGATCACCGAGAAAATTAAGGGGACAGTCCACCTGGATTATCGGGCGCGGCGTGGAGAGGCCATCGGCTTCGACTCCGAGACAAACTACGGCAAAGACGACAGCAGTTACCTTCGGCTCAAGACCTATTTCATCAACGATCAAAACCCGGACTTGAATCAAACTTCGGTGCCGCGCGGGCCCATTGGAAGCGCCCGTTACCGCGTAAGTGTGGAAGACCGGACGAATTTCACGAGCGACATCTATGGCATCGTTAACATCACCAAATTAAGCGATGCTTTCGTCATGGAGGATTTCTACCAGTCCGAATTCCGCATCAATCCCGTGCCGGACAACGTCGTGGCGGTAACTAAAACCGATCCCATCTATACCCTGACTGCGATCGCACGTTTTCAAGCTAATGCGCTTCTTCCAGCAAACCGAGCGTCTTCCCGAAGTAGTGCTGGACGTCGTCCGGACTCCCATTTTTGGAAGTCCGATCTTTTACCAGGGCGAAACCGGGATTGCGGACCTTCATCGCAACTTCGCGAGCGGCTCGGGTTTCGAAGACTACGAAAGCTGGCGGGTCGATACTTTTCACCAACTCCTTTACCCAAACACGTATTTTGGCTGGCTCAGCATCGTCCCGCGTGCCGGGTTCCGCGCGACCTACTACAATGAGACTCGCGATCTCGGGAAAACGCTTTTCACTCCGAGTAGCGATCCGCTGATCCCAGATTTTCTTGTGCCGGATAGACACGCCGCTTCACCTCGATGGCGACACAACACGCACTGTTTTCAACGCTGGAGTGGAAGCATCCTTCAAAATTTCGCGTGCCTGGGAGGAGGTCCAGAGCAGCGCGCTTGGTCTGGATGGTTTGCGACACGTCATCCAACCATTCACCAATTTTCATGGGTTTCCGATCCCGGCGTTAATCCGGCGGCGATTTTACAATTCGATCGCGTCGAACCAACCACGAAATTACGCCCAATCGATTTTCCGGAGTTCACCACCATCGATCTCGATTGATCGCTGGACGATCTGGCGCCTCGGGGTCCGCAACCGGCTGGAGACTCGGCGCGACGACACCAACATTACCTGGTTCGAACTCGACACCTATTTCGACGTCAATTTCGAGAATCCTTATGATCGCACTCCTTATTCGAATCTTTTCAACAACATTCGCTTTACTCCGCTACCATGGGCCTCGCTCGCCATTGATTCCCAGCGCCCGCGTTTGATAAAGGATTTACCGAAGTCAATACGACCATATCGTTCCAGCCGATGGCGAACCTGCAGCTCAACGTTGGGCACCGCTACCTAAACGACAATCCATTTTTCGTTAACAGCAGTTTGTTTACCTTCGGCGGATATTACCGGATTAACGACAACTGGGGGTTCGCGGTGCAGGAGCAATACGAGGCGACGACCGGGTTGCTTGAACAACAGCGTTATGCGGTCTATCGCGACCTTTCCAGCTGGGTCGCTTCTTTCGGCGCGGTCGTGCGCGACAATAACGGGGTAAAAGAGTATGGTGTTCTCTTAACTTTTACGTTGAAAGCGTTTCCGAAACTCGGGTTCGACTTCAATTTCGATCCGGGCGGCGCGGGACAATAATTGATCGCGCAAAGGTCGAATTCGGGTAGCATTCCCGCCACTTCGTTGGGATAACCTGACATGGATCTATCGATTATCGGTTCAGGATACGTCGGTCTCGTCACCGGGGCCTGCTTTGCTGATGTTGGCCACAACGTGACCTGCGTCGACAACGATGCGCGCAAAATTGAAGTATTACGCGCCGGCCGAGTGCCGATCTACGAACCCGGTTTGGAAGAACTGATTCACCGCAACGTCGCCGCCCACCGGCTGCGCTTCAGCGGTAGTATTAAAGAAGGCGTCGATAACTCGCAGATCGTTTTCATTGCGGTGCCGACTCCACCTCAGAGCGACGGCAGCGTCGACCTGAGTTTCATCGAAAAAGTCGCGCGCGAGATCGCCGGCGTTCTCACCGATTACCGAGTCATCGTCGATAAGAGCACGGTGCCGGTAAAAACTGGCGAAAAAGTGGCCGAATCGATTAAACGCTATAATCGTCACGGCGCGAAATTTGACGTTGTTAGTAATCCGGAATTCTTGCGCGAAGGCTGTGCTGTCCACGATTTGATGCATCCCGATCGGATCGTCATCGGTGCGCAAAGTGAACACGCCGCCGATTTAATGAAAAAGGTTTACGAGCCGTTCATGGCGCCGATTCTTGTTACCGACATCAATAGCGCGGAGTTGATTAAACATGCCGCCAACTCATTTCTGGCGCTGAAAATTTCTTATATCAATGCCGTCTCCGCCATTTGCGAGGCCAGCGGCGCTGACATCGAAAAAGTGGCGGACGGAATCGGAATGGATCGGCGGATTGGCCGGAATTTTCTTAACGCCGGGATCGGTTATGGCGGATCGTGTTTCCCGAAGGACATTGCCGCATTCATTACCATAAGCGAAAAACTCGGTGTCCCCTTTTCCCTCTTAAAGAAGTCCAGCGCATTAACGCGGAGCAGAAAGAGCGGTTTCTAAAATCGATTCGCGACACCCTTTGGGTCCTGCGCGAAAAAAGATCGCGGTTTGGGGACTGACCTTCAAACCGGATACAGATGATATTCGTTCTTCCGTCGCGATTGATTTGGTCGCCGACATGTTACGCGAGGGCGCGCAGGTTTCGGTCTACGATCCCAAAGGGATGGAGCGGGCCCGCGAAATCCCGGAAATCAAGAGCGCGCGATTTTGTGAAAACGCGCTTGCTGCAGCTGACGGTGCAGAAGCGCTTGTGATCGCGACGGAGTGGGCGGAATTCGCCAATGTGGACCTGGGGGTGGTGAAAGAGAAAATGACCACGCCGATTGTTTTCGACGGCCGCAATTTGTTTGATCCCTCGACGATGGCAAAAATGGGGTTCCGCTATCATTCCGTCGGACGCACCCCGGTTACGCCCGACTGATGTCATCGAGCAAGGGACTGCTCGATCCACCCTGCATAGGGGAAGGTGGATCGGCCGCTCCGTCGGGCGATCCTAACTAAGGGCGGCATTTGCCGCCTAATTAGGCTCCTCCTTCGGCCCCTGATTTGAGAAGTAAATTCTGTGAGTTGCATGCGGCGCGGGCGGTGGAATCATAGCGATCTATGCGTGATCCCCGCTTCGATAGACTCGCCGAGATCCTGGCGGGTTATTCCACAGAGTTAAAACGCAATGAGAAGGTGCTGATCGAGGCGTTTGACGCGCCCGATGAAATGACGATCGCGCTCGTGCGCGCGGTGCGGAAGCGAGGAGCGATTCCTTTCGTGCAGTTGCAGAGAGCGCGGGTTAGCCGCGAGCTTGCCCTTGATGCGAGCGAACCGCAGTTGCGTCTCCTGGCCCGGCACGAACTGGCCCGGATGAAACAAATGGACGCCTACATTGCCGTGCGAGGCAGCCACAATATCACCGAGCAGGCCGACGTGCCGACCGACCAGATGAAACTGATTGCAAAAAAATGCGACCAATCCAGGACCACCGCGTTCAGAAAACGAAATGGGTGGTGTTGCGATGGCCGACCCCGGCCATGGCCCAGCTCGCCAGCATGAGCACCGAGGCCTTCGAAGATTTTTTCTTCGAAGTTTGCACCCTCGATTACCGCAAGCTTCAACCGGGAATGAACGCGCTAAAAAACTAATGGAGAGAACCGACCGGGTCGAGATCGCGGGCCCAGGAACGGACTTGCGCTTCAGTATTAAGAAAATTCCGGCCGTCATTTGCGGTGGCGATCGGAATATTCCGGATGGGGAAGTTTTTACCGCACCGGTGCGCGACTCGGTCAACGGCTTTGTCACCTTTAACGCGCCAACAATTTATCAGGGCACGAGCTTTGATCATATCCGGCTGGAATTCGAAAACGGAAAAATTGTCAAAGCGACGAGCAATCAAACCAAGAAGTTGAACGATGTTCTCGATGCCGACGCCGGCGCCCGTTACATCGGCGAATTCTCGCTCGGCTTTAATCCGCACATTTTGCATCCGATGCGCGATATTTTGTTCGACGAAAAAATTGCGGGTTCGTTTCATTTTACTCCCGGTCAAGCTTATGAGACGGCCGACAACGGAAACCGCAGCCAGGTGCACTGGGATATGGTCAACATTCAGCGCCGGGAATATGGCGGCGGCGAGATCTATTTTGATGGCAAACTCATTCGCAAGAACGGCGAATTTGTTGTCCCGGCCCTGCAATCGTTAAACCGGGCAAGGTTGCTCAAGCGAAAATAAGAAACCGCGCGGAATTGCCTGCGCGGTTCCCAAGAGTTTTCTGTCGGAAACGTTAGGCGCGTTTCGCTACCGGATTCAGTTGCAGCATCGCGATCTCGCCATTGCTCCGCCATCTGCACGTTCGTTATTTCGAACATCGGTGCATTTTCAACGGATGAAGCGCCCGCACCCGGCAACTGCACGGCAACGGTCTTCGATGATCGAATTGAGAATGATGCCGGCAATTTCGAAGGTGGGAGAAAATTCCACGCTCGTGATCTGGAAGGCCGCGGTGAGATGCACCGAGGCGTGCGTCTGATGCGATGGCGTCAATTGCAACGGGGCTGAGTCAAATCCCGATACCAGTTGCAGACTGGAAATATTAAATGACGGCGTCGCAAGCATGGCGGGCCCTTGTTGCTGCGATGGATTCAAGCGCAGCTGGCCGAGGCTACCGGGCGCAGCTTGAATTTTGGAAATCTCGAAGTTGGCCTGCAAATTCATCGGCGCTTGCTGCGGCGGCGATGAAGCCAGGCGCATCGTGACTACTTTCGAAATCGGCCGCAATTGCAGCGCGCCCATCTTGAAAGTGGGCGTTAATTGCATCGAAGCGATTTCGCAAGAGAGGGTGATTTGAACAGCCGTGCCACCAGCGGCTGCTTGCGATGCGGGTGCGGTATGTGCGGGCTGCGTGGAGCCTGAAGTTCGAATGACGGGAGCCGTTGGGGTCTGGAGTGTTTCAGGCATGGTTTCGATTGTTGTTGGTTGTGAAGCAAAATGTTCTTCGTCACTGTCCGTTGGGATTTCAGGGGTCTCTGGCAAAGCGCCGATACCGGCAATGGCACGCGCCAACCCCAGCAATCTCAGCAACAGTTGCAATTTCCGGTTTTTCCGGGGCTGCGATCTCAGCCGGTTGCTCCGCGCTCACCACAATTTGATAAGGAACAGGCTGGCCCTGCTCGATCGGCCTCTGGCTGCGGCGACCATTCCTGAGTTGAAATTTGTTCCTCGATTTCGGAAGGCGCGACCGCCTCAGCCACCGTCGGCTCGCAGACCTCCGTTTCCAAAACGCTCGCCTGCGCTTCCACGGGTTCGGAGACCTCCCATTCGCGCCCTGGTTCTGCTTGGCGAGGTTTCTTCAGCGGTCACTGCGGCTACTGGCTCCGACTCCGGCGACCATTCCTGAGTTGAAATTTGTTCCTCGATTTCGGAAGGAGCGATCGCCTCAGCCACCGTCGGCTCGCAGACCTCTGTTTTCAAAACGCTCGCCTGCGCTTCACGGGTTTCGACATGTCGCACTCGCGCACTGGTTCGCTCGGGACGCTTTCTTCAGCAGCTGCGACCACTGGCTCCGGCTCTGCTTGCTCAATCGCAGGCTCAATGGAGGGCTCAATCGCCGACTCAAACCCTGGCGCAAACGTTGGCTCGATCATACGTGGGCGAAGGAAATGCTGGCGGCTCGGGCGCAATCTCGGTCTCGCCGTTTGCTGGCACCTGCTCGATTACCGGTCCGCCGGATGATTCTTCGAAATCAACGTCGGCCGGCTTCGCTGGTGCGACCATTAACGGTTGCCGTTTCCGGTTGGGACCGCGGAGTGGCTATCGTATCAGCCGCCCGCTTCGCCACAGGAATCACGGCACGCCGGAGCGAAGACTCGGAAGCTTTTAGCTGAACCGAGACCTGAGGCGGTCCACCTACGAAACGCTTTTGTATCTGCAAAGCCGGAGTTTCCTCAACCGTTTCGTCATCATGCAACGGCAGCCCCGTCACCGTTGCCGGCCGATGACCAAGCTGCGTTATTCCGATTCGTCGCCGAATCTCCATTACCACCACGGACACCAGCAGACCGAAGCCACTCAGCCCCAGAATCCAAACCAGCAGGGGCCGCTGTCCAGTGAAGGAACTAATCCGTTCGCCAAACGTCGGCACAGGCGTGAACTGCCCGACTTTTGCCGGGGCGAGAACGGTGGCCGGCGTCGCACTCATTGCTGTGGTTACGACAGGTCGCGCGCCGATGCAGCCGGCTCAATCACGGGCTGCTGAGTAGGAGTTCCGGCAGCGAGCTCAGGCGCGGCCGTAGGCGCAGCAATTGTCGCCGCCGGCGGTTGGCCGAAGCTTCAGGTGTTGAAGCGACGACAGGGCGGTCACTACAGAGACGTCGGGTGTTGCTGCAATCGCGGGAGTAGAGGCCGGGGCAGCGGTAGCCAAAGCAAGTGCTGGGAGACGGTGTCGCGCTAGCTGATGGCGACTCGACCGAAATGCCAGGTCGCCGCTGGCGCAGCTGGAAGATCTTCGGGGCGTGCCGAAGTTCCGGTTGCTTTCGCATTCGAGACGATGACTTCTGCCGGAGTCGGATTCACAACCGCTTCGCTGGCTTTCAGTCCTGCCGGTGAAGGTGCCGGCGTCTGCGCCAGCGCCAATTGCGTTCCCTCTTCCGCTTTCACCTCTACGCTAGGGATCGGGCTGGGCTCGATCGCCGGGACCGATGATTCGGTTTGAGTGGAAGCGACCGCGGCCCCACTAACCGAGGCGGTGGGGCTCGGCGACGAAACAGCCATCGCGTTCTTTAGCCAACCAAGATCGTAAAAACCGGCTGCATACTGGGCGTTCGAGGCTGACGGATAAATTTTTCGTGCCGACGTGATCCAGTCGTTCGCCTTGTCGAGCGTTATCGTGTTTGAACTCCCAGGCCGCCTCCGCGTAATAGAGTGCCGGGGTTTCGCCGCTAAACTGGAACTGCTCCATCAGTTTCTGCGCCCGGCTATCCTTGCCTTCCAGCAGATAAGTGAGGAATATCCTGAAGTTGATCAGTTGCGCTGCCTGGTTCTTGTCTCCGCCCGGCGTTTGCTTCAACAACGCCTGAAATCGATCGCGCGCCTCGGCGTAATCCTTATTTCGGAATGGAACGTCTGCCAGATTGAACTGCGCCTCGCGAAATTTCGGATCGGCCTTGAGAGCCTGTTTAAAGAACCGTTCGGCCTCGTCGTACTTTTGCTGTTCCAGCAGTATCGCCCCGCGCAAATTAAGGACCTGTGGCTGGTTTGGTTCGGCTGTATCCGCCTGCTCGGCTAATCTCGCAGCGGAATCGAAATCACGCTGCTCGTAAGCTTGCAGGGCCTGTTCGAACGCCGTCTTAGCCACTACTTTCGTCTTGCTCGCTCGCTCTTCCGGCGAGAGCAATTGCACCGCCGGCCGCTGCTGCCCGGGTTGCTTCTTCAGCCAGCCGATTTCATAAAGCGACTCAGCAAAGAGCTTGTTTAATTGGGGGAGAAATTCTTTTCTGCTGCCGCCATCCAGTTCTTGGCATCAGGAATATTTTGGCCCTGAAGCGAAATAGCAGCGTTCGCGTAATGCACCGCCGGCGTATCGGGCGACAACTCAAATTTCGCCAGAATCGAATCGACCATGGTGTCGTTCCCTTCCAGCAAATAGGTCAGCAAAATCTTGTATTGAATCAGCTGGGCGGCTTCTCCCTGCAGCTCGGCGGCATTGCTCGTGAGCAATTCCTGGAAACGCTTCCGCGCTTCCGCCCAGTCTTTTTCAAAAACGGGATCTCCGCCAGATTGAAACGGGCATTCCAAAATTTCGGATCGAGCCCTCTCGGCTTCGGATAAGGCGGCTTCCGCCTTGTCGTAGAGGCCCTGGCGCATATAGACGACGCCGCGCAAATTTTGCGATGCCGCCAGATCGGGTTTACGCGCGTCTATCGCATCCAGTTGTTTCAGCGCCTCCGTATAATTGGCGGCGTCAAACGCGCGATACGCTTTGTCGGCACATCGCTTCGAGCTCCGAATTCGATGGCGCGACGTCGTTCGCGGCAATGGTCCCGAAAACCAGCAATGAAACCGCAGCAAATTTTAGAATCTTCATGCTGGGAGAGAATAGAACTATCGCTGGGTGACCCTGACAAGTTATTTCTACCGCTTGAGAATAAATTTTCGGATCGAGAATTTGCGATCGTGGCGATGTTGCCGATGAAGGACAACGTTCCAAATTTCCAAAGCGCCCGAAGGCTGGCGCTCCCAAAAGCTGGCGTTCCGTCGCAACCGTTCTGAAATTCGCGGAGCATCTTGGACCGCGTTCCCGCGGTTGCCGGACCGTTTTTCCGCCAGCACTGTTGCGCTCAAACATTTGTCCGAGCGGCGCGAGCCGAATTCATGCAGCCGACCAACCGCAACCCTTCCAGGGTGAGATTTTCGTGCACCGCTGTCCACCTCCGGCAGCTTGTGCGCGATCAATCTTGCATAGCCGCCTGTCGCCACTATCCGCACCTTGCCCTTCCACGATTTCTCCGCCGTGATGCGTTGCAAAATCTCGCGAACAAGTCCGCGATAACCAAAGATCGCGCCGGCCAGCATTGCCTGGTTCGTCGATTTGCCGATCGCACTTCGCGGTTCCCGCAGAGAAATCCGCGGCAACAATGCGGTCCGATGGTAGAGAAAATTCGTCATCGCTTCCAGGCCCGGAGCAATAACGCCACCGATGTAGGCGTTCTCCGGCGCGACGATGTCGAATGTCACCGCGGTACCAAAATCGATCACGATCGCGGGCGTTCCATAAAGCTTCGCCACCGCCACCGCATTGGCCAATCGATCGGCGCCGATCGATTTCGGATCGGGGTAATCGATGCGGATATTCAATCGACTCCGCGACGTCAGCCAAATCACCTTGCGATTGCCAGCGGCACGTTTGATCTCGCGGTTCTTTTTGGGCACGACCGATGAGACAACCAGGGTAGCGGAATCGTGTCCGCTGCAAAATTTTTGTGATCCGCTCCGCCGTTAAGATGGACGTAGCAGATCTTCGAGGCGCGTCCAATTCGAGAGTGTGAGGCAAAAGCCAGTTTGGTGAATGAATTGCTGACATCGATGAGCAAAAAATCGGTGGCCGGCTTTTCACTCGCTTGCGACCGCGAAATGCCGCGCGTAGCCTCGCGCTGTGCTCGTTCATCGTCCCCGCCGTTTACGCCGCACCGCCGCGATTCGCAATCTCATTCGCGAAACAAATCTTAGCCGACACGATTTTGTCCTGCCACTTTTCGTCAGTGAGAAAATCGAACGGCGCGAAAGAGATCCCGAGCATGCCCGGCGTCCACCAACACGGCGAGAATGAAATCGCCTCTATCGCGCAGCGCGCCCACGAATCGGGAGTGCAAGCCGTGCTTCTCTTTGGAATTCCGAAGTCGAAAGACGAACAGGCCAGTGGCGCGTATGCCGAGAATGGCGTGGTGCAAAATGCGGTTCGCCAAATCAAAAAGCGCGCGCCGGATTTGACGGTAATTACTGATGTTTGTTTATGCGAATACACCAGCCACGGCCATTGCGGCGTGGTTCGCCTCGATGGCGAGCATTTTCATGTCTTGAATGACGAAAGCGTGGAGTTGATCGCGAAGACGGCGGTCTCACACGCTGCGGCCGGCGCCGATTTGGTTGCGCCAAGCGACATGATGGATGGCCGGATCGGCGCAGTCCGGGCAGCGCTCGACCAGGCAGGTTTCGATCAGACCGGGATCATGAGTTACGCGGCTAAGTTTGCCTCCGTTTTTACGGGCCGTTCCGCGATGCGGCGGAAAGTCCTCCGCAGTTCGGTGATCGGCGTTCCTATCAAATGGATCCGGCCAATGCAGACGAAGCGCTGCGTGAGGTGGAACTCGACCTTTCCGAAGGCGCCGACATTGTGCTGGTGAAGCCCGCTTTGCCCTACCTCGATATTTTGTGGCGGGTGCGCGAGCGCTTTGGCCGGCCAACCGCGGTCTACCATGTCAGCGGAGAATTTGCGATGGTGAAAGCGGCCGCGGAAAGGGCCTGATTGACGAACGCGCAGCCGTGCTCGAAATCATGACCTCGCTTAAGCGCGCGGGCGCAGATTTCATCGTTAGCTATTGGGCATTGGACTTGATGGAATGGCTGAAGAGCTGAAGAGATTGTAGCTGCGCCGTTCCCGGCGGCAATCATCCAGGGCAAATTGCCAACTGCCGCTGAGGACAGTGGCAGCTACCGAACCGGTTCGGTGCCCAAATCGCAAACGAGGTGAGACCGCCGCTCATGTCGCTTTAAAACGCTTGGCTCTGCTCTGGGCGCAATCGCGCGGTTATTCCGTCTGCGCCTTCGAGGTGCAATTGCCGCGTTGTCGATTTCGCGCGGACCTGGCGGCCTACCGGCCTAACGGGAAAGAGATTGGGACGAGCTGCAATCTTTGAATGTAAACAGGCTTTCCCCGACTTGCGCCGGGATAATGGTTGCAGCGCGGTGACGGCGAAGCGACTGGAAAAAGGTTTTCCAACGTCGCCAGGTCCTGGAAAAAATTTGCGCATTCATTATCCAGCGCTTGCGCATCCCCGATTCGCTTTTCTCCGACTTCGATTCACATAACTTTGCTGCGATTGAGCATCGCGGCTATGCCCGAGTCCTGCGGGAGTTGAGCGCGTTGCAAAATCGCCTTTCGATTGCACCAAATTTGAGCGCCTGATTCGCTATCGCTGCGCCAATCTTTTTTTCTGGTCGTTTCAAACCGATTGTTCCGCGAACCAGAGATTCCATTTGGTTGGGGCGCCCTCATCGAGTCTGAGGGTGAACTGGTTCTGCGCGCGCAAGCCGCTCGTGGCACGAGGTTACCTCGGCCAACCGCCTTAAGTTGCTGGAGCGGATCGCCGCCGCCGATACCCGGCTTCTAAACAAACGGTCGGAAATTACATTCGACGACGTGTGCGCAGCCCGAAATCGATCTTGTCCGTAGGAACGGGTGCGACGGCTACGACATCGGTCATCCAGAATCGCGCAGACGATGAGGGACCTCACATCAAACCTCACCTGGCGCTTCGCGTCCTCCTCCCCGGGGAGATTGAGCGTGAGGCGGCGCTTGCGTGACGCTTCCACTTTAGGTGAGGTCCCTCGCTTCGCTCGGGATGACGGGGTGACGTGGCCGCTATTCGTCTTCGACTTGCGGACAAGTAAATTATGTCCTGTCATTTCTTTTGGCTGGGGCAGGCCGAGCAGGAACAACAACGTAGGCGCGACATCGGCCAGGATCCCATCGTGGCAAACAAAATTTGCCGCGTCTTTCGCAACGTAAATGACATGCACAAGGTTGGTGGTGTGCGCGGTGTTGGGTGAGCCGTCGGGATTCCGCATCAATTCACAATTGCCGTGGTCCGCCGTAATCAGACATTTTCCATCAAGCTCCAGCAATTTCGGAACGATCCGAGCGACGCAGGCATCTACTGTTTCAACCGCCTTTATCCCGGCTTCAACCACCCCGGTGTGACCGACCATGTCCGGATTAGCGAAGTTTAGAATGATTAGATCGTAATTCGCCATTCGCGCGCAAACTTCATCAGTGACCTGCAGCGCGCTCATTTCCGGCTGCAAATCGTAGGTCGCGACTTTGGGCGAGGGCACTATTTTGCGCTCTTCGCCCGGGAATGCGCGCTCAACTCCTCCATTAAAAAATAAGTGACGTGCGGATACTTTTCCGTTTCCGCGATGCGTAACTGCGTCTTGCCGGCGGCACTGGCGACCTCGCCGAGGATATGCTCCAAATTTTCGGGCGCGAAAATATACGGGTGACGGATAGGTCACGTCGTACTGCGTCAACGTCACGAAATGGACGCGCGGCCAAACCCCACGATCGAAGCCATCAAATTTTTCGAAGAGAAAGGCCTGCGAAAGTTGACGGGCACGATCAGCACGGAAATTGAAAAACAAGACGACATCGTTATCGCGCACGCGCTGTTCACCAGCGTATGCAAAAATTAGCGGCGGCATGAATTCGTCGGTTTTACCTTCCTTATATTTTGCCGCCACCGCCTCGGCTGGCGAGGTCTTCACCTGCTCGCCCCGGCCAAGGACGATCGCGTCCCACGCCTTTTGGTGCGGTCCCAGCGCCGGTCGCGGTCCATCGCAAAGTAACGACCGACGACGGTTACAATTTGCGCACCGCTTTTAGACAAAGCCTTTTCGCATTTGCGCAAAATCTCTGCCCCACCGGTAGGGAGGCATCTCTTCCGTCGGTAAAGGCGTGCACAAAAATTTCCTTCACTCCTGCCTCATGGGCGGCTTGGGCCAGCGCCAGGAGATGGAGATAATGACTGTGCACGCCTCCATCAGAAACCAGGCCGAGCAAATGCAAACGATGGTTGCGCGCTTTTTGGAAGCTATCCTGGAGCACGGCATTGTGTGCCAGCTCGCCGGCGGCGAGCGCTTTGTTAATTCGCGTTAAATCCTGGTAAACGATCCGGCCCGCTCCAAGATTCAGGTGCCCGACTTCGGAGTTTCCCATCTGCCCTTCCGGCAATCCGACATCTTCGCCGCTCGCGCTTAATTTCCCCATCGGGTAGTTGGCGTAGAGCTGATCGTGGCAGGGCGTGTTCGCCAGCAAAGTAGCATCGCCATTTTCCCTCGCCCGATCGCGGCCACCGGGATTGATTCCCCAGCCATCACGAATGATCAGCATTACCGGCCCGCTCATCGCGCGCAATCTGCCGACCGTGCAAGACCAGACAAGCGATTTCCGATGGCTGCGGGATTGACAATGCGCTATCGGCTCATTCACATCGCGCCATGAAGTGGAGGAACCAGATACTCGCTCTGATCTGCCTTCTCGCCTTTGCCGCCCTCGGCGTTCTCTATTTCAAAAATTGGGTCGTGCAAAAACCTTTCGGGATCATTCTGTTCATTGGGGAAGGATTGACCGCGCAACGAACAGCGGCGACGCGGATCTATATCGGGGGTGCAGACAATCCGCTGGCGATGGATCGCTTGGATTTTTCGGCGCGACTGCGCAATCACTCGGCCGATTTCGCGGTGCCAGATTCAGGTGCAGCCGCCTCCGCCCTGGCAACGGGAACAAAAGTAAAGAACGGAACGATTTCCCTTGCGGAATCGGGCGAGGCGCTGAGAACGATTCTAGAGCTCGCGCATGAGGAAGGTCGGGCTACTGGAATTGTGACTGACGGGGCGCTCACCAACCCAACCGCGGCAGCCTTCATGCCCACGCCAACAACGCGAAACAGCCGCAAGAATTTGCCAACGCGCTGATCGAGCGGGATGCAGTCGACATTGCGCTGGGTGGTGGAGCAACGGAGTTTAAGAAAGAAAAGCTGGACCAGACCCGGATTCGCGTCGTCCACAATTTGCCTGAGCTGGAACAAATCACGGAATGGCAACAGCCACGCCTTCTCGGACTCTTTGCGGCCAATGATCTGCCGTTTACCGACGAAGTCGCGGCGCGGACTGAGCAACCGTCCCTGGCAGATATGGTGCGACGGGCCATCGAACTTCTTCAGGTTAACCGTCACGGTTATATTTTTGATTGTGGACGCCCATTTGATGGCTTCGGCGGCGTGGCAAAATTTGGGCGAACGGACGCTGCGTGAAACGGCGGAGCTCGATCGCGCTGTCAAGGTTGGACGGCAGTATGCGGGCAGAAATGCCGCAATCATCGTGTGCGGTGATGCGGCAATTGGCGGAATGAGCGTTAACGGGTATCCGTTTCGCTACGACAGCGGCGTCGCCATCCTCGGTCTAAACTCAGCCGGTCAGCCCTGGGTTACGTGGGCAACCGGACCTAATGGTGGGAAGAGCGGCGGAAACGCGGAGTCGCCCGGCACTCGCGATCTTTCCGCGCTTGAACCAGCCGCCATTCAAGCTCCATCTGCACTCAATTCGGTCGAAGATCCGATTGCCAACTCCACTGGCCTGGGAATGGAAAAACTTCGCGGCACAATTGATAATACGGATGTGTTCGCGACCATTCGCGATGCGCTTTAATTAGGTGCGAAAATCGGGCGCAAGGAAGGTCCGCTAGTCCGGTGAAGGCGGAGCGCTGCGACGCCGCAGCTGGGCTCGCGCAAGAGAGTCCTCCTCCAAGTCCGTTACGGGCTTGTTGGCACAACTCTTGGGATAAAGACAAATGGTGGAGGTCGAGGCAATTCAGGCGCCGGACCTTCGCCGGGGCCTGCTCTTCCGCGGGTCCTTCCCCGGAATCTCCTTGCTGAAATCTTTTGCTGCATCCTTCGAATCGCGGACAGTCTTGCCGTCCGAAGTATCGGAAGGGTTGTTTCCAATAGTATTTGCCGCCAGCAGCCTCGCGTTGCTGGCTGGGCCGAAGACAGCAACTTCCGCGACAGAGAAATTTGCATTCCGCGTGGACGGTGTCCATACCAGCATGACATAGCGACCGGTGGTTTCCTCGAAATCGACCGCGACACGACCACTTCCATCATCATTGCCGGTGCCGACCGTCCGAAATGCGGCGAGCGTCTGTGGATCGATCCGCAAGCTCGATTCGAGATTTCCGGTGTTATTGCCCGGCAAGGCACCAAGCAGATAAAATGTCACCGTGGCCGAGCTGGGAGTCGAGAAAGTTGAAATACGGTTAACAGACACGGAATGGCCCAGATCAATTATCGCGGCCGGAGCTGCATCGTTGGCGGCAAACCGCATGCCGTGCCAGGCTGACCGTCGATCATGTTGTAAGCGAGTTTTAAATCATCGCCTGAGCTAACAAAAATTGTGCGCGCTTTCGCGTGCAGATCAGCAAGATTGTAATTAGCCTTCGCCATGGCGTCAGCGGAACTGGCGGCCGCAATCTTTCGCGCGCGGCATGGTGAAATCAGAAACCGGCGCGGCGGAATAAATTCCGAGGCTACCGATGCGACCGGGCGTGCGCACATTAAAGGTCAGTCGAACATACTTTGCCTCAGCGGGGCCGATCCTGGCGGAGATTAATCCACTGGAAAGTTCCTCTTGCTCCGGCGTCGTGCCATTGCGGGCTTTCAGGTGAGAGTTTTGCGCTAGACATGGCGATAGTAACCGTCCCCTTCGCCTCGCTGTTAAGGAATGCAATGCTGTCGATATTCTCGATTTGAGCGAGGGAGATCAGAAGTCTAGTTGTGCCGGTTCTGAGCGCCGTAAACCGATGCCGGATCACCGGAAAGAAATGGAACCGAAGAGGAGGCATCGTCTGGCACGTCGCTCTCGATTTGAGCACCAAGATCGAACCGGGCCAGATTTTGCGGGTAGTTAGGAGCTTGCGCCACCGTCAGGGGCGGAACTTTTTGCAACACCAGGTCGGCGCCGCTGGCTGAGATCCGCAATTCCGAAGCCAAGAAAAAGGTTGAAGCGCGTAAAAAATAGTGCCGCTTCGCCGCCATACCCCCATTCAATAAGCACGTTATCCAATCCTCTCCCGATCTGACAAGCGAAAATTGCCGGTCCTCGAGTTGATATGCTGCGCCTCCGTCAGATTAATACCAGACCAGCTACCGCAATCTGACGGAAGTAGAAACGCTTGAATTACAGACGCTGCGCATACATGACGTTGCTGCAGCCGCCCGATACTTTCGGCTGCCGGCGTAGGCGTAATAGGGCACGTATGAGTTTTCCGCGTATCTCATTCACCGCCTGGGCAGCCCAATTGATTGTTGGATCGAGGACAGAAGGTCACGGATGCGCTCGTCCATTCAACCCAGGTGTGGGTGCGAGCGGCTCACTGGAGTGCGTCTGCCGATTACCAGACGCAGATTACGCGCGCCATTTTCTCGCATTCTTTGATAAAGTGCGACTGCTTTTCCTTGCAATCTGCAGCTGGCGCGTGCGCAACCTCACTCGGCGTCTTCCACTCCATTGAATAGCTGTAGGGAATTGCACGCAGCTCGCCTATCCACTGATTAACAAGGGACAGGGCAGAACGGAATGCTGAGCAGAGAAGTTGGCGCGTTCAGGACTGGCTGAATTCGCGCCATCTGATGATCGTAAGGGGTCTTTTTGGCGGTGACGAGGAGTGAATCGGCAAAGCAAGTAGCAATGGGAAGAGCGGAAAAGGCGGCAGCCAGAAAAAGAATGCGCCTTGGGCGGAACGGAACAATACTTACTAAGACCATAGGTAGCTTATGGTTCATATCAGCACTGTCTATGCCACTGTATCTCCCGCCATCCCGCGCTTCCCTTCGGCGCCCTGGCAACCCGTTAACGCTTAACGCTTTCCCGATACGGCTCACTAGCTTCGTAACCAGCAATGTCTCGTTGCAATGCGTTGGCAAAGCGGGCTTTGCCGGTCGGTGAGGGATAGCGCGAGTTGGCCCAGCTTCAATCGCCCTGCTGAATTGCCCTGCATTCGGCATGGGCCGCCGCCAGCGTCCGAAGAATGATCGGGTTGCTGCCACCCGAAAACTCATTTGCTCTCTGGGCAAGCTCAGAGCGCCTTTGCGCCATCTCGAAATGCCGGATCCGAATAAGTTGCGGATATCCAGGCCAGGTTATTCAGAGCGGGAACAGATCGCGGCGCTATCTCCAATGTCTTTTTAATTCGCTCAATCGCGTTCCCAATTTCACCCTTTTGAAGAAAGGCAGCGGCAAGGTTAGTGTGCAGCTGTCTGCGTGCTCAGGCTGTGATCGATAGGACAGCCTGGCAATGAAAGATTGCTTTCGTCGATTTCACCCTTCTTCAGAAAGGCGCTGCTAAGATTATAGTGAGCGGTAACAGTAGTAAGGCCGTATCGCCAACGCTTTTTGGTAATGAACAATCGATTCGTCGATTAATCCCTTTTGCAAAAGAGCGTTGCCGAGAGCAACCTGGGCCGTCTGGGATCATTAGGTTGAATCTGTTACTGCTCTCTGGCAATGGAGGATTGCGGCGTCGATTTCCCCTTTTGGAGAAGAGCGTTGCCAAGATTATAATCGGCATCAGCAAAATCAGGGCTCATTTCCAGCGTTTTCCGGTAATGAGCAATCGCTTCGTCAACCTCGCCTTTCTGTGAAAGGACGATGCCCAAATTATTATGAGCCATCCAGCAATCAGGATTTCTGGCAATCGTGGTCCGCCAGAGCGCTTCAATGTCGGCGTACATCCGCGCTTTGGCGCCAGGTGAACACCGGCAAGCGCGCGCAACAATACAAGCCGCTGCGCCGAAGATGAAACGGACGGGCTCTCTTTGAACGAAGCGAGCCAGAGTTGTGATACCGGCGGACACAAGCGCGATTGGACCGATGCTGGCCAGGTATTGGTAATGGTCTGCCACAAAGTGTAGCGAAAGGTATAGAGCATGATGAAGCCGAGTACCGGGCTGAGTGTCGCTACAAAAAATAACGTCTGCGACTTCGAGGCTGCGTCCCAGATACCTTCTTGCGAAGATATATCGCAGCGCATAATCCGGCTAGAGCGGCCAACACATGCATACTCCAAGCAGGTGCGTCGGTGCGACTATCCATCGCGGATAAATGAAAGTAAGGTTCGATGGCCAAAATAGTTTGCCCAGATAGAACCAGATAGCTCGGCTGGCAATGAGAAGACGCTCGAGGTGGACTTATGGCGAAAAGGGGCTCGTGCGTGCCTTGATGGTAACGCTCCCACCAAACTGTCAATAAACCCATGCCGAGCGCGAGAACGACGAAGGGGAACAAGCTGCAACAGCCGGCGTTGGTTGATCCGCCGTCCCTGCAACCACAAGATTAAGAGCAGCGCGGCTGGGAAGCGCAGGCAGTCGTTTTACTGAAAAGGGCCAAGGCATAAAGCACCAGTGCCAGAACGTAAAAAACCAGCGATGCTTCGTTTGTTCATCGACAAATTCAACCCAGGCACGAATCGTGAGCAGAAAGAAAAGTCCCATTAACACATTTTTCCGTTCCGTGATCCAGGCGACCGATTCGACTTGCACCGGATGAAGTGCGAAAATTGCACCGGCCAGCCAGGCACCGGGCACGCGCAAACGGGCCAGTAAACCCCACAGAAGCAGCGCGTTCGCGATGATGAAGCAAAATATTGACGACATGGTAACCGGTCGGATTAAGTCCCCACCAGGAACGTTCAAAAGCGAAACATGGTGTAAACGAGCGGAAAGTACTTGAGATGGAGAATCCAACGAGAACCAAATCCGGCGCAAACCGTCCGGAGCGGTCAGCAACTCGTTGTTGGTTATGTAAGCATCGTCGTCCCAAATGAAACCGCCGTGCCACGCCGGCTGGTAAGCCAAAATCGTGGTGACAACCAAAAGCAGCGCCAAAGAGGAGATAGCCTCGCTTGGGACGGAACTGAGATACCTAAAGAGCGCATTCTGCATTTGTTATTGGATACTTCGGTGATGGTTCCGCCTCAAAATGCTGTCCAGTTCTCGAGCTTCTTCAAGTATGCATCCTCGCCGGGTACCAGTCTCAACGCTTTCTATTGCGCGTGCTTACGGGACGATTTAGACCTCGAGAAAGTGACAAAGTTACTCTTAGCATATTGATGCTTAATGCATGAGATCTCGAGATAAAAGCACCTGCAGTGGAGTGGGAGTTTTATCGCAAATAATCCGCGTGTGAAGAACGATCAGGACAAGACTCTTCGCATCGCCTGGTGGGTGCTCGCGGTGGCTGTTTTCAGTCTGACTACTGCAGTAAGAATTCGACTTCTCGGAATTCCGCTCGAACGCGACGAGGGAGAATACGCTTATGCCGGTCAACTTCTGTTACAGGGTATTCCGCCTTACAAACTGGCTTACAGCATGAAGTTTCCGGGAACTTACGTCGCCTACGCAATTACGATGTTTCTCTTCGGGCAAACCATCAGCGCAATCCATCTGGGGCTATTGCTCGTGAACAGCGCAACGAGCGCGCTTATCTTCTTCATTGGGAAGCGACTCGCTGAATTCTACCGTTGGAATTGTGCGCCGCGGCCAGTTATGCGCTTCTTTCCCTCAGTCCATCAGTGCTCGGGCTCGCCGGGCATGCAACTCATTTTGTCGTGCTGCCCGTGCTCGGTGGCGCACTCCTGCTGCTGAACCAGCGGAATCGATTAGGGCGTAGGACTGGCTCTTCCTCAGCGGTTTGCTTATGGGACTCGGACTTCTCATGAAGCAACCCGGATTGTTTTTCGTCCTCTTTGGCGCGACTTTATCTTTTTCTTAGTGATGTTCGGGCGGGATTAGCTCTTACGGAACGCCATTCTGCGAAACCTGGTATTCGTCGGCGGTGCGGCAACCCCGCTGGCAATCACCTTTCTTGCCCTCTGCTACGCCGGCGTGTTCGCCAAGTTTTGGTTTTGGACAATCCACTACGCGCACGAGTACGGAACTCTCATTTCGATCTCAGATGCGTCGCGGATCTTTATTTATCAGTGTCAGGGACGCGATCGGACCAAACTGGCCGCTCTGGATACTGGCTGGAGTCGGGTTGCTCACCTGTCCTTGAACAAGGTCAGCCAGGCGGAGCACCGGTTTCCTTCCTTGGATTGTTCGTTTCCTCAATATTGGCACTCTGCGCCGGCTTCTATTTTCGATCACATTACTTTATTCTACTTCTGCCTGCCATCGCGCTGTTCGCCGGCGTAGCAATCAACAACATTTCAAGCGTTTTGCACCGCCAGATCACGGCGGTTCGATTCTTGCCCCTCCTTTTACTGGCATCGTGCGCAGCCTTTCTTGTCTTTGCTCAGCGCGATCTCTTTTTCCGGCTTTCTCCAGTTGAAGTCCTCCCACACGATCTACGCTGGAAATCCCTTTCCTGAGGCGATCAAAGTTGCAGAATACGTCCGCGATCATACGGACTCCTCCGACACCATTGCGGTGGCAGGATCTGAACCTCGAGATTTACTTTTACTCCCACCGTCATTCCGCGACCGGTTACATTTACACTTATCCGCTCAATGGAGCGGCAGAACATATGCGCGCCAGATGCAAAGCGAGATGATTCATGAGATCGAATCAGCAGCAACCGAAATACTCTGATTTCCGTAACCATCGAGTCTCTCCTGGTTACGTTCGCCTCGATCTGAAAACACTAATCTTGGAATGGGCTCAGCGTTACATCGCCGACAATTATGTTCCGGTCGGTTTCGTCAACATCATTGCCCCGGATCGAGTTGAATATTACTTTGACGACATCCCGCAACAGGTGCCGGAGCTGGGAGAGTTTATCTTGATTTACCAACGAAAACCCTGATTACCGGTTTCAGAATAACATCTCACCCTGTCCCGCTGGAAGCCGCTGCGCGATCGCAACCTGAGAAATGGCTACCCGTCATCGTAGAACTGTCGGTCAGTCGAGCAAATCCAGACAGGTTCGCCAGCGGCGCGGTCATTCTTTAGAGGGTCGCAGACAGGCGCCATCTCGCGCGCAAGTCGTTTTGGTTTACCTCTTTTTGACCGCAATCACGTGGTTGGTCTTTGGTCAGACGGTGAGGCATGAGTTTGTTAACTTCGATGACCACGTCTACGTCTACGACAACCCGTTGGTCGCAGGAGGCCTGAATACTAATGGAATTGTCGGTGCCTTTACCCACCCACACGCGCGGAACTGGCATCCCTTAACGACAGTTTCACACATGCTGGACTGCCAGCTGTATGGTCTAAATGCCGGGGGCCATCACTTCACCAACGTCGCATTACACACCATCGCGGTGCTGTTGTTGTTTCGAGTGCTACGGGTGACCACGGGAGCACTCTGGCCAAGCGCTTTTGTAGCAGCATTGTTTGCAATTCACCCGTTGCACGTTGAATCGGTGGCATGGGTGAGTGAGCGAAAAGATGTGCTCAGCGCCGTCTTTTTCATGCTCACGCTGGCGGCATATGTTCGTTATGTACGAGCACCTTCGCCTGGGCGCTATTTTGTTGTGGCTAATGATTTTCGCGCTTGGCCTGATGTCCAAGCCAATGCTGGTAACCGTTCCGTTTGTTTTGCTGCTACTTGATTACTGGCCCTTTGCGGCGGTTTGACAAAGGCACGCGGTTTAAGCTGGAAGCGGCATTGCTAGCTGGCTGAATCAAAGACCGAGCATCAGCAATTATTTTTGGAGAAGACACCGTTGTTGGTCCTTTCCGGGCTGTCCTGTCTGCTCACAATATGGGCGCAGGATCAGGCTACCGGATCACTCGAGCAGCTGCCCTTTACCTGGCGGCTCAACAACGCACTAGTTAGTTACATCGAGTATGTGCGGCAGACATTCTGGCCGGCGCGACTGGCAGTTTTCTATCCCTCATCCGAACAATCGAGCTGCCGATCTGGCAAGTTACCCTGGCGACGACGTTGCTGCTCACTATTTCTGCAATGGCGATTTTCTTGCGAAAGAAGCGTCCTTACGTCCTTACTGGATGGTTCTGGTATGTCGGTATGCTGGTGCCTGTCATCGGAATCGTTCAGATTGGCGAACAAGGACACGCCGATCGTTATACCTACCTGCCTCACATCGGTCTGTTTCTACTGATCGTCTGGGCGAGCAGCAGACCTTGCAACGACCTGGCATCTTCGGCGGGAATATCTTTGGCTTGTGCCAGCGACGACCATCGCAGTTTTAAGTTATCTCGCGGCTGCCCAGACCTCGTTCTGGAAGAATAGCGAAGGGCTGTGGGACCACGCCCTTTCCGTGACCTCGAATAACGACTTCGCCCATAATAACCTTGGATTTCTTTATCTGCGGCGCGGCGAACTGGACAAAGCCATTTCACATTTCGAGACGGCGCTAGAAATTAGATCGGGCAACGAGTCAGACGCGTTACAATCTGGGGACGGCTCTCGTTCATATGAATCTGGCCAACGCTCTCGCTCGAAAAGGAAGACCAGAGGAGGCGATCGTGCACTACGAGGAGGCGGTAAAGCTACGGCCTGATTATGGCGACGCCTATTACAACTTCGGTAGCGTGCTCTTTTCAACAAGGCCGGATCGACGATGCGATCGCGCAATGGCAGAAAGCTCTGGCGATACAGCCTAATGATGCCGCGGCCCACACGAGTCTTGGGAACGCCTTGCTACAAAAGGGCTGGCCGGAACAGGCGATCGTTCATTATCAAACCGCGCTGCAGGTTGATCCGCGGGAAGTCAATGCTCGTAACAACATGGCGTGGGTGCTGGCCACGTCTTCCGATCCTTCAATTCGGAATGGAGCGAAGGCAGTCCAGTCTCGCCGCTAGAGGCGGTAGAGATTTCCGGCGGCAAAGATGCGATTTTTTCGGACGCTAGCTGCGTCTTACAGCGAGTGCGGCAAATTTGCGGACGCGATCGCCGCGGCCGAAAAAGGCCAGAAGATAGCGATCTCGCGTGGTGATTCCGATCTGGCGAGAACGCTTGAGAAAGACATTGCCCTTTATCGAGCAGATATCCCGCTTCACCAGTCGGCGCTCCATTAGAACAGCATCGCCTCATCGCGACCAAGTTCTCTCGGTGCCGGGTAACCGGAACTTCACTCTAAAGAGCTTCCCGGCAGGAGATAGAGAAACGAAACGGCCGGACCCCGTGAGAGGTCCGGCCGCTGTTTGAGTGTTTCGCTCTGGCCTTAGAAGCGTTTCTTCAGTCCGACGTACCAGAACCGGCCTCTGACATCAGCCAGCGATTCGTCGTAATTGTTCTCGAACGCTCCGGCGACAAACGGCGGATCTTTATCGAACACGTTCTGCATTCCGAGCGTGACAGTTGTGCCATTCAACCACGCGCGCCATCCGCACTCGTTATAAGTAGCCGTGCTGACAGGCATCACGTTCTTATCCTTTCCGTCCTTCATCTTCACGTTCTTACCGCCGTCCTTGGAGTAACCAGGCACTTCCTGCAACGACTGGCTGCCGGCATGTTAAACGTGTAGGAGGCGAGCAGATCAAGAGTCGTCCACTCCCGCACCTTGCGGTCAAAGCCCTCGATGATGGTCGTCATCATATTGGCCAGTCCAGTGAACCGTGAGCACCGACATCCAAGCCATTCATCCAGCTGTCATGCGGACCGTGATAGAACAAACTGGCGAACGCTCGGTTACGCGGGAGCGAACTGGTCAGGGCAAACCCGGTCGGCACAAACTGACCGGCAATGCCAAACGGCTTCTGATCGGGATTAACTTGCAATTCAAATCGCGACAACCAGGTCCCGTTCACAGTGTAGGTGAACTGACCCCAATCGCCGTGTCCGAAGATCGTCGAATCCAGGATATAAATTACCTCGTAGTCGAGACCTTCCAAGACCGCGCCAGCAAGGTTGTCGTTTGGATCGACGACGAGCGTGACCGGGCCAAGATCCGGTCCACCGTTGGGCAGGCGCACGGGTTACCGAGCCGGAGTACCGCCGGACCCGCCGTTGCCAGACGAGATTTCATGCTCGATAATGAATTGCGCTCCGAGAATCGAGGCAATCGATCGCATGTCGATATGCCACCAATCGGCGCTTACCGTCAGGCCCTTGAGCCATTTCGGGCTGTAAACCAATCCGTAGGACCATTCATAAGCGACTTCGGGTCGCAGGTTCGGATTTCCGATTTGGCGCTCCTCGACCTGCATCTGATTGGGGGTGAAGTGTCGGAGAATGGATCGGTAACCGCCGGGAAGCTCTGAACTGACGCAGGCGAAATCTCGAACAACTGACGGAGCATGAAACCCTTCGCTGTAGCTCCCACGCAGCGTGAGTTCCTGGTCAAACGGTTGCCAGCGAACCGAGAACTTCGGTCTCTGGGTGTCGAACTGCGAGTGCGCCGCACCGGTATGACTGAGGTCGCAGCCGTGTTCTGCGAGTACCATTCCTCGCGCTCGGCCAGATCGAACTCCAGGCTGTAGGCGCCGGGAAATTCCAGGTTGGGCTGGTCACCGGAATACGCACTTCCTGGTAGAAGCCCCAAACATCTCGATTTACTCTTGAGGCCTCCAGAGTCGCGTGGAGCCAATCGTGTTGAAAGGTGGTGTTTAGCGAGTCGGGCGTGTCCTCGAAGCGCTCTCCTCGATATTCGGCACCGACGGCAAACGAGACCGGTCCGGCCGGAAGATTGAACAGATCTCCGTTCAAATTCCAATAGGCTGAAGGCGTTTCAAATATGGCGGTGTCATGCAAAGTAACGTAGACTCTGGCGCGCGCGACGGCGGTCTGTAGGTTCGTCCGCGCTGAAGTTTAAGAAGGGATTAAAGGCCGTAGCCGGGTTCGGTATCCAGGAGCGCTTCCCGCAAGCCGGGCTGCACTCGACAACATCTTGCCGAGAGATTTATCGCTTCGTCCCGGGAATAACGGAAACCCAATTCCCAGTTCCATGTTTTGAAGTAATCACCAAATTCTCCCATCTCGCCTTTAAGGCCGGCGTCAAACAGCATATCGTGCTTGGTGGTGGAGCTGATTCGGTTACCCGCTTCCAAGGAACGATATTTAACTCCGGTCGTCACCGGAATTCCGGCATTAGGTGAGTTGGCAGGCAAGGTCGTGTCGGCAACGGTGAACGGATTAAATGCGGTTTGGATGCGGCACGCTGATGCCGGCTGGACTAAACCCAATACCTAGCGCGTTGTGGAATGGATCGGGCGTAAAGGAGTAGGCGCCGCGGCCGCATTAAAGAATGATCGGGTATACTTAAAGTCCGCAAACACGGTCAGGTACTTGTCGCAAAGATCGCGCGTGAACGAACCATAGAAGCTTTGACGATCCGCGGCTGGAATCGCTGGCGTCAGAGCCGCGAAATTGAATGCATGAAAGTTCGAATTGTAAAGCAGGGTTCTATGGCCAGCGGCCGGTGATCAAGGCACGGAGACTGTCGGACTCCGGATCAGTGCGCACTGTTTGGTAACAGTGCGGAGCGCGGTGTCGGGAGTAGCGAGGTTCGGATTCAATAAAGATTCTGAGTGCTCGCGCTGTTTGAAAGATGCCACCGGGTTTATTGCTGCTGCGGCCATCACCGCCGCCAAAAGGTATGCGCATTCCCGTTGCTAGTAAGATTGCGGTCATGGCTGAAAATGGCCGCCCGATCGTAGGCATCGGCAATGATCAGGATGTCGGTTTTGTCATCTCCCGTGCCTGCCTTCATCCATACCTCTATTTCGCGCGCATCATTGGAAGCTCCCATGTTGGTGTTTCCATATGTGCCTCCGATCTCGAGGCCGCGGAATTTGTGTATCAAGATGATGTTGAACACACCCGCAATCGCGTCGGCTCCATAAATAGCCGAAGCGCCATCCTTCAGAATTTCGATGCGGTCGATCATCGGGAAGGGAATCAGGTTGATGTCCACGCCAACGTCCATTTGCATTCGGCGCGACGCGTTTTCCATCCACCAAGACCAAGGTTTCCTTGGGCAGAAGGCCGCGAAGGTTGGGGATGACGGCGCCGTCACCGCCATTGGCGATGTTTTGGTTGACCGTTCCGCCCGCCTCAATAGGCAGTTTGTTGAGCAAATCCGTTTGGTTCACGACGCCCAACTTCTGAATGTCTTCCGTGCGGTAGGTGTCCACCGGATTTGGGCCGGTCTCTTCCGACGTCGGAATATTCGGAGCCGGTGACAATGACACGCTCGGCCGTCGCTTCAGCGGCCGGCTGCCGGTGCTCCCGTGAGCGGTCCGCCGCCGAGCGGAGGGGCTTGACCAAATGTATTTGCGGCGAAGAGAAGTGAAAATCCGACGCTTGCAACAGAGGCAAGACGAACGAATTCGATTTTAATCCTTCGATTTGTTTTAGGTAGTTTCTCCATGGTTTTGGCTAGGTTTTAGGGTTAGGCATTATCCAACATTTCAAGGGGTGACAAGTTTTTTTCACTTTTTGAAAATTTATTTGAACGGCCCGAAGGGGCCATTTGTCTATCTTTGGTCGGATTGTGCTGATTTGATAGCAAGCTTCGGGCCGCTCCGAGCGGAAGATTTAACCAGGCGTTTTATGCGTCGAGCCAGTCCATTTCGACAAAGCGCGGTACGGCCTAATGTAAGGTCTGGCCAAAGCGCGCTTCTCGCTGAAAAACAGATTCGTTTGCGTTATCCAGGAGATTGACCGCCCGCTGTCCAAGCCGGCGTGCCTTCTTGTTCCTCCACACCTGGGCCCAGAACGCCGCGGTCAAGGTGGCGGATGAAAACCGAAATCACGCCTGTAGTTTTCCCCAGAGCCAATCAACGAACCAATCTCTTTGATCAGTCCGCCGCTACTAGCCACGAGGTCTTCTGGCCTTTTTGACCTGGCCATTTACGCAATAGAGATGACGAGAATGGAAAGATCGTTGGAGCTCGAGTCGCGCCGAGTTTTTCTCGCTCTCCAGCAGCCGGATCGCATCATCAAAATCGCGCCGGGCAAGCGCTCCTGCCACCAGGTCCGGCATTGTTCCCGGCGGCGGGATTTAAATTGCGCGCGACTGTCTTCCCGCAATGGAGAGTCGGAATTCGTCGCTGCCCAAAACCTCCAGAACCGGAACGCGCAAGCGCGAATGGCGCAGGTAGAGGTCGAGCTCGGCCAAACCGTTGCTCCCATGTGACGCGACGAAAGATAACGAGTCTCGCGCACGATAAAATGAGACTGGAAGCGGTTTATTTAAGCGTCGGCGGCCAGATCTTGTCGATCATCGGAGAGCCCAGGAAGCGCTGAATCGCGGAGGGACGCCACCAGCATGATAGGTTGCAGGCAAAGCGGTGGCTCGCCTGCTCGTCCCACTGTGCATCGGACAGGACGCTTGGGATAAAAGTCTGTCAACGGTGCAATGCCCGCCGTGATGCGATCGATTTCTTCTCCGTCCATCAGGAACAGGGCGCCTAGTTGCTCAGGAGCCTCAATCCCGATGCGCCTGAGGTCCCTTCCCGTAGCCGAATCGCTCCACAAACGGCGAATCTCTCCTTCCTCGACTCTGCGACCCGGGCCCTTGATGCCCATCATGATCCATTCCTCGTCAGCGCCCGCCCAAACCGAAAGCGCTGGGGAATGAGTTGCGGAAGGCGCGAAGGGATCGCTTTCGCTTCGCTCACCTTTAGCTGGTCAACTGGGAGCCAAAAGTAGCGATTCCGCCCTCCTTCAATCGGCCGTTCATGAGGGAAAAGAACTCTTCTGGTGTAAAGATTGACCGGACCCGGCAACCTTGGGAGGCGGAGGTTCTCCGGTTATGTAATATCGCACTGCCGCGGGCTGCCTTGGAGGAAGAAACGGCCATCTTGAACAAAGCGTGGTTACGCGTGGATCACGCAGCGGATTGGCGGAGTAGGGACCGGAATAAAGGCTGCGAGATCGAATACCTCCCTTGAAATATCCACGATATCGATCCGCTTGAGGCGTCGATTCGTGAGTAAAGCGCGTCCGCTGGTGACACCGCAGCCATAACAAATAAGCAACACATCTTCTGACTCCGGACGCAGGCCAGCGGAAGGTATGCGAACAACCTCATGTAGCGCTGACTGCGCGGGAGTGTGGCCGACATCGAAAATCCATTCGTCAAGAGCCGGCAGTAATACGGTTGGCCGAAAAGATCGCGACGCAGCAACTGCAAGGTGTCGGAGGTGCCCTCTACTTTTTTGACCATGTGCGATCAAATTTCCGCGGCCGTCCGTGATGTAGGACATGGCTTGCATGCGCGAAAGTGCACCTGATCGCGACGGTAGGGAAAAAGCGCGATGATCAAAATGAAAGCGGCCAGCAGCGACGGATAAGTGCGATGCCGAGCGGCCGTTTGAAAGACCAGCTTCCTCGTTCGCTAACGAAAATGGCCAGTAAGGCGTAACTGGCAGCAGATAACAGAGGCGGCTCCACTGGAAGCCAACCAGGTGGGCAAGAGGAAGAAGCTCGCCAGGAGCAGGCCGAGAGCGGCTCCGCTGGTATTGAACAGGGTGGTAAGTCCAGTGCTGTTCATTCTATCGCCCACGCTGGTTTGAACGCGCGCAGCGATGAGCGGAAATATGGTTCCCGAGATGAGGGCGACCGGGAACGTCAGGGCCAGGAAAGCAGGGCGATCTGCGGCCAGGAACGGATATCGAAAGCATCTGGACTCGTTTGAGCTATCTTCGCCGGAAAAATTCCGTAGCAGAGGAGTGTTAAAATCGCAGCGAGAGCAAAAGCACGGACAACAACAGATTCGATCGCGCCAGACGGGAAGGTGAATCGCTCCAGACACGACCGCTCCGAGGCCGATCCCGGCAAGGACAACGGCCAGCATTATCGAGAAAGCGGTTGATGACGACGCGACGTATGAAACGCAAGAATCTGAAACCAGACCACTTCAAGACAGCGAGAATTCCACCGGTAACGAAACTAACAAAAAGTAAACGCCAGGGTGGTCGATAGGCGATGCTGAGACGCAACGGCAGCGAATGTCTCGGCGGCGGGCAGAGCAGCGCCCGTCGCGTCTCGCTACCAGCAGGGCTGTGCACTGCGGCAATGGATGTTGCCGCGCCGGCCATGAGAGCGGTTCCCAAAAGGCCAAGGGCCTCGACGAGATAAGCTTCGCCAAGCAGGGCACCGAGCGACGGCTCCGAGGGTGTTAACACTCATAGAGAATACCAATGGCGCGGCCAAATTCGGCACTCTGCAAGAAGGAATCTTCCATCAACACCGGCAGGGTTAATCCCATTGCTGTTGCCGGCAGCAAAGAGCACCAAGAATGAGAGAACAAAACGCAATCCGAGGAGGGATTGATTGGTAATCCAAAGTGTTTGAAAAAGCGGGCGCAGCCATTCCCGAGCAAGGGGAGACCGAAAACGATGGTGCAGCCCAGGAACGCTATCACGCAGTTCGAGAAAAGCGTAAAGCTGTAGCGGGCGCCACCGTTGAACGCGCGATGAGGCCGCGAAACCATTCCCGAGCGCCATGCCCGCCATGAAACTGGAAAGAATCAAGGCGGCGGACCAGATCGAGTTGCCAAAAGTCAAACCAAGCTCAGGCGCAGCCAGAGTGTTTCGAAAAATCAGCGAACCGATTCCCGAAAGAGAGAGAACGCTGGACAGAATCGCGATGCGCCCTGCTGAAGACCAATTACTCCGGGGCTGAAGCCGATCATTTACCATCGTCGAGAACAAGTTATTGCGGCTTATCTAACACATTTGACAAGGGAATGATCGGTCCGATTGCGCTCGGCCGACACACAGTGCCGGTGGCTTTTGCTTGACCCAGAAATCAAATCACTCGGCAGTTAGGCCCTGAGGCAACGCAATGTCCGCCGCCGTTATTGAACCGCATCCCGTATTGCTCGGACCCTTCGCAATTCTTCTCTTCTCGATTGCAATCTTTCCGCTCATTCTGCGGCAGCATTGGGAACGGCATTACCAAAAATTGTGTGCGCTCCTGGCAGCGACAACGTGCGGCTATTACGTCTTCGTCCTCAACGGCGCCGCCCGCGTGCAGCATGCCGCGGGCGAATACGCGACCTTCATTGTTGTGGTCGGCGCATTCTTTGTCGTGGCCGGCGCAATCCATTTGCACATCCCGCGACCCGCCTCGCCGCTCGCAAATGTCGCGCTTGCTGTTCGGCGGCAGCATCCTGGCAAATTTTATCGGCACGATTGGTGCGTCGATGCTTTTACTCCGCCCGTTTCTGCGCATGAACCGCGGTCGCGCTAACGCGATGCACGTCGCGTTTTTCATCTTCACCGTCGGCAATCTCGGCGGTGCGCTCCTGCCAGTCGGTCCCCCACTTTTTCTCGGTTATATTAAGGGCGTGCCGTTTTTCTGGACGGCTCTCCATTGCTGGCCACAGTGGCTCACCGCGACTGGGGCGCTGCTCGTCATCTTTTTGTCGCAGATACGATCGCCTGCTCAAGAGGGCCCGCCGTGGAAGCGCCCGCCACTCGTTTTCATTGCTACGGAAAATGGAATTTCGGCGCACTTCTCGCACTTCTGCTCATTCTCGTTTTTGTTCCAAATGGCGTCCGCGAACCGTTGATGCTCATGGTCGCGGTGGTTTCATATTTTTCACTCCGCAGCGCGTCTTTTGAAGCGAACGCGTTTAGTTGGCGGCCCCTCATCGAAGTGGCCTGGATTTTCCTCGGCATCTTTGGCACCATGATTCCAGTGCTCGATTACGCGGAATTGCACGCCAGTGATTTCCACCTCGTCAGTGATGCGCGTTTTTACTGGAGCACCGGTCTACTCTCCGGCGTGCTCGATAATGCGCCCACCTACCTTACCTTTCTTACCGCCGCCCTCAGTCTCGATCATTTCGACATTAATCGTCTTCCCGATGTCGCAGAATTTGCGTCGGGTCACGGAAGCCGCCTCGCCGCCATTTCGGTGGCGGCGACTTTTCGGGGCCTCACCTACATCGGGAACAGTCCGAATCTGCTGATCCGCGCGATCGCGGAATCGCGGCACGTGCCGGCACCGGGATTTCTCGCTTATACTATTAAGTACGCTCTGCCCATTCTGATTCCGGTCCTGGGACTGGTCGGCCTCATATTCTTCCGCGGCTGATTATTTGCGCGCCGAAGCGTGTCGCCTGACTATGACGCTCCAATGTTTACCGGGTTGATCGAGGAAACTGGGAGCGTCCTGTGGATTCGAGCGACCGATCGCGGGACGCAGTTGGCAGCTGTCCGCTCCGCGCATCGCCGGCGATGTCCACACCGGCGATAGCATTTCGGTAAACGGCTGCTGCCTGACGGTGGCATCACATCGGCACGAACAAGTGACGTTTGATCTTCTGGAGGAAACGGTGGCGCGCACCAACCTCGGCGCGCTCAAGCCCGACAGCGTCGTCAATCTCGAGCGCGCTCTTGTCGCCGATGCACGCCTCGGAGGACATTTCGTGCAGGGTCACATCGATTGCACCGCCAGCATCATCGATTTTGCAGAATCAGATTCTCGCCTCGAGATCGCCTTGCCCGAAGATCGCGCGCGCTATGTGGCAGAAAAGGGATCGATCGCAGTCAACGGGATCAGCTTAACCATTGCAGAAGTGAAGCCGGCAAGCTTTGTCACCTGGATCATTCCGCATACCCGTCGTTACACCAACTTAAAAATGCTCGGTCGGGCGATCTGGTAAATCTCGAGTTCGATATTCTGGCCAAATATGTCGAGCGAATGCTGGCCGCGCCAGGCGGAAGCGTCAGTTCGCTCCGAGTCCGCTGAGAATGGCGAGAATAGTGCGCAGTAGAGTCTTTAGATCGAGGCCGATTAACTACGTGTTCAGTTCGCTGTTTACGCGCAAGCATCGAAGAACTATAAATTATGAGAGCGCCCCGCAGAATCAAAATTCCGACCTGCGCTCTCGTCGGTGTGATCGCCTCAATCGATGAACTGCGGCTTGCAACAAGAATGCGCGCCCCGCCGGACTTGTTTGAACTGCGGCTCGATCATCTTCCGAATCTGCGCGAATCGCAATTGTTGAAACTTCGCCAGCCTCTCATTATCACGGCACGGCATCCGGCCGAAGGCGGCAAGAAGGTGCGGTCTGCCCGTCGAGATCTGCTGCTGAAGTTTCTGCCTCGGGCAAAATTCGTCGATGTTGAATTGCGCTCATTGCATGAGTTGGGCCCGGTGTGGGACGAAGCGCGTCGCCTGCGTGTTGGCCGAATTTGTTCGTTTCATGATTTCAAGCGCACCCCTGAACCTGCTGTTCTGCATAAAAAATTGCTCCGTGCCCGCAAAGCCGGCGCCGATGTGTTCAAGGTTGTCACTCGAGCTGAAGACTTTCATGATTTGCTCACTTTATTCGAGTTGTTGTGGAGCGAGCTTGCGTCGATGCGCTTATGCGTTATGGCATCAGGCAAATTCGGGCCAATCTCGCGCCTGTTTTTTCGCGACGCCGGTTCGTCGTTAATTTACGCTCCGCTTCGCCATCCGCTCCATCACGGGCAACTCACCTTTCAAGAACTCCGCGGCCAACACGATTTCTAAACAAAAAAATAGTCGGCGCGCGAATTCGTTGCGGAGTCAAATTTGGCGCGAATTTTGCCTCTTTTGATTCGACTGCATGAAAGAGGTGGCCATTTTACCCGATCAGGTGCCGGTGATGCCGTTGCCGGGCGCAGTCCTTTTCCGCACGCCTTGCTCCCGCTTTACATTTTCGAGCCGCGCTATCGCGAAATGCTCGCACACGCCCTGGCGCACGAGCGAATGTTCTGCGTCGCACTCCTCCGGCCCGAGCAGCGCGCAATGGAAAAGCGAAGACGACTTTTTCGATGTCGGGACGATCGGACTGATCCGCGCCTGTGTCGGTCGTGGCGATGGCACCTCCAATTTGATTTTACAAGGTTTGCAGCGGGTGTGCTTCGCGGATTTTGTGCAATTGCATCCGTTTCCAATCGCCGAGTTCGAAACACTTCGATCCGATAACGAAACGACAGTGGAAACAGACGCGCTCGGCGCCAAGGTCCTGGAGCTTTACGCTCGCTTTAAGACCATCGGCCGGCAGTTGCCGACAAAAATCGATCGATACGTCACCGACATGACTGATCTGGCGATGCTGGCCGACTTGATGGCTTCGACTTTCATCGAGGATCCGGTGCGCCGTCAGCAAGTGCTCGAGGAGCTGGACTTGAATACACGACTGCGTCTCGTCATTCAATATCTGCGCGATGAAACCGGCAACGCCGCGGCGTAGCACGGTCATCCCGAGCGCCAGTCGAGGGATCCCGATGCGCCAGCTTGAAGGTAACTTCCCGGGATCCTCGACTACGCTCGGGATGACGAGCGGATGGTGTGGCGGAAATTGCGGCCGCGGTTGCGGTGACCAAGGCGGCACTGCACGTTTTCGAACTCGTGCGCGTTGCCCTTGTCTCGCTCATTCTTTTTCTCTCCGGATGCAGCGCCCTTCTTTTTCAAACTCTTTGGCTCCGACTCAGCGGGTTAGCTTTTGGCAATTCGGTCTGGTCCGCCGCTTTGATTCTGTCGAGCTTTATGGCAGGCCTTGCTCTCCGGAAGTGCGATCGCCGCGCGGTTAAGCCTCCGGCGGGTTCGACCGCTGCGGGTTTACGCGGGATTGGAATCAATCGTCGCCGTTTTCGGTTGCACGCTGGTATTTGGACTTCCACTCCTCGGAGAATGGCTGCGCCCCATTTTTCAGGCCCTTTGGCATCACCAGGAGCTGCTAAACATCCTGCGCTTCTCGACTTCGTTCCTGGTTCTGCTTTTTCCGACCACGGCCATGGGGTTGACCCTGCCTGTGCTGTTGGAGGATCCGTTTCTACATCGCCGCCAATTCGGTTGCGTCATCGCCGCCTTCTACGGTTTCAACACCCTGGGGGCGTTGCCGGTGCACTCCTGGGAGAAGGTTACCTAATGCGAAGATTTGGACTTCCTGGCACGGGATTAACCGCCGCTTGTTTGAGTCTCGCCGCGGCTGGAATTGCGTGGCTCTTCGCCGGAACAGAGCCCGCCGGAACCCAAGCAACCCGACTCCAATTCTCGTTAAGCAAACAAACCCCATGGAAGCTACTTCTTGTTAGTCTGGGCACGGGTGCCCTGTTTCTTGGCCTCGAGGTAATCTGGTTCCGCTTCATGCGTTTGTATGTCGCATCCAGCTCGACCGCTTTTTGCACCATGCTTGCCGTAGTGCTGGCCGGAATTGGACTCGGCGGTCTCGCTGCCAGCGCAATCCCCACGGCAACGCCGCGAAAAATAATGCCGCTTCTCTTGCTCCTAGTCGCGATGGGGACGCTTCTATCTTACGTTTTTCCGGTGCCGGTTCTTCAAGGCGATAGCAAAGCCTTCCACATCGAGTCCTGGCCGGAGATCGCGCGACTATCGTTCGCCTTGATGTTTCCGGTGGCATTTCTCTCCGGAATCTTGCTTCCGATAATAGTGAGCTGCGTTCAGGAAGAACTAAAAAACCGGATGAATAGCACCGGCCTAACGATCCTGTTTAATACCGTTGGCGCCGCGGTTGGTCCGATACTCGCGGGTTTCGTCTTGCTTCCCTGGCTCGGATTCCAATCGAGTTTGGTCTTGTTCGCCGCAGGTTACGCTGCCCTCGCTCTCCTCACCTGCGAAAAACAAAGCTGGTCTTTGCGGAAACCAGTTGGAATCGCACTGATTGCGCTTGGCGCCTCTTTCGTATTAACCCTGGTAATTTTTCCGTATCATCGCAACGAAACGCATTTCGAAAATGCTCGTCGTCCGTTTGAAGCTGATCAATCGGTCTTGCAAAAGAAAATCGAAGGGTACCGCTGACACTCTTCAGTTGCTGCGTCGCGATCTTTTCGGTGAGCCCTATTATTATCGGCTTGTAACGAATGCTTACTCGATGTCGGGGACGCATCCCCGCAGTCAGCGCTACATGCGCCTGTTCGCTTATCTCCCGCTGGCGCTTCGTCCAGAAAGCGAAAATGCGCTTTTATTGTGCTACGGCGTTGGCATTACCGCCGACGCGTTTACTCGCGATCCGCGTCTCAAGCATCTCGATGTCGTCGATATTTCGAAGGAAGTTTTCGATCTCGCCGATTCTTATTCCGGCAGTGAATACTCAAATCCGCTGCGCGATCCACGCGTCACGACATTTGTCCAGGACGGCCGCTTCTTTCTTCAAGTCAGCCCGGATCGCTACGACATTATCACCGGTGAGCCGCCACCCCTGAAGGTGGCTGGGACGGTCAATCTTTACACGCAACAGTTTTTCGCTCTGATGCACGACCGCCTCAAGGACGGCGGCATTGTCACCTTTGGTTGCCCATCTCTCAACTCACAACAGACGAGACGAAGGCAATCCTGCGCGCCTTCCACAATGTCTTCTCAAACGCGTCCGTTTGGGCGACGTGCGATTTGGAATGGATCATGATGGGAAGCAAAGGCCCGCTTCAACAGCCGGATCAGGAGTTGGCTCGCTCATTCTGGAGCGAAGCGAAGATGCGCTCAGATTTGGGTCGAATAGGTATCGAGTCGCCCGAACAAATGTCCGGCTTATTTGTGATGGATAGTGAAGAAATCGAACGGATCACACAGGGCGTCGAACCGTTGAGCGATTTTTATCCGAAACGTTTGACCGACGCGCATCCCGACCTCAAAGCCGCATATCAGTTCGGACGCAATTACTTCGACACCTCCGCCGCACTTCGTCGTTTTCTTTCCTCCCCTTTTATCAAAGAAATTTGGCCTGAGGAATGGCGAAAGTCTCTCGATCTTTTTTCTCGTTCGAGAAATGCGGTTTATCTCGGAGATGTCGGGGAGTAACTGGTTGGCCGATCTCGATCTTTATTTACGTCACAGCCGGCTGCGCGCGCCGGTTCTGGCTGTTCAGAATAGCGACGAGTTTCGTCTCGCTCTTGCTGAGAAATTCTCTGAGCGGTCGCATTCCGTGCCGGCAGAAGCGTCCCCTGATCTGATAGCAGGAGCGCTGGCTCGACGCGATTTTCCCGCGGCCATTCAGCTACTCGAGACGGAGAAGGATCGCGGCTTCTCCAATATCAATGACTTCTTCCTGCTGACTTATCTCTACTGTTTAAATGGAAGTGTCGAAAAAGCGGAAGCGCTTGCCTCCGCCGGAGCGGGTTCGATCCAAAAGATTGGTTTGTTGATTGGCTTTGGGGCGAACTACAGGCCCAGTTCGGATTTCATCCACCAGGCTGAATCTGAGTCAGTTCCCCAGTCTGGCATATTCCTCGATTAAATACCGGTCGGTCATGCCGGCGATGTAATCGCACACCGTTCGATGCAACCCTTCGCTCTCGATCCGTCGAGCTGCCGCATCCCCGAGCCGGCTCGGATCGAGAAGGTAACTTTCGAAAACTTTTCGCAACATCTCACAGGCGCGTTGGTTTACCTCCGCCACCCGGGGATGGTAATAGACATTTTGATACAAAAATTTCCGGAGCGCGCGATTGGCCTCTGCCAGTTCGTCACCATATCGAATGAGCACAGGCTGATTCCGGACGTCGTCTCGTGATTGAACCTTCAATGAGGTGATTTGCTCCGCGCTGGTCACAATCACGTCCTGCACCTGACGATCAATGACGTCGCGAATGATGAGCTTGTGCAGAACCGGCTCACGCAAGTGGGGATAACGTGCACGCACCGAATCGGCCGCCACTTTCCAGACATCGACTTCTTCAAGCTGCGCAAAATTAAGAATGTCGAAGTCGATCGCATCGTCGAGGTCGTGACTGTAATAAGTGATCTCATCTGCCAAGTCCGCGATCTGCGCCTCGAGCGAGCTCACCTGGTTTTTTGCAAGCCTTCCCGCACTTCGAGAGTCAGATTCAATCCGGGAAATTTCGGATAAGGATTCTCGAGCAATTCAACAACGCGCAAACTTTGGCGGTTATGCTCGAAGCCACCGTGTTCGCGCATGCATTCCGCCAGCATTTCTTCGCCGGAATGTCCGAAAGGCGAGTGGCCGAGATCATGCGCCAGAGCGATGGCCTCGGCCAGATCTTCGTTCAAGCGCAAGGCCCGCGCGATGGTGCGACTGATCGAGGCGACCTCGATCGTGTGAGTCAATCGCGTGCGCAAATGGTCCCCGGTGCCGTTGAGAAAAACCTGCGTCTTGTATTCCAGGCGGCGAAAAGCGCGCGAATGAATGATGCGGGCGCGATCACGTTGAAATTCGGTGCGATAGGCGTGACGCGGCTCGGGAAATTGCCGGCCCCGCGATTCGCCTGACTTTTGGGCAAAAGGAGCGAGCAGACGACCTTCGTCTGCTTCCATTTCCTGGCGCGTTTTATATCCGTTCAATCGCGATCGAGTTTTTCACGCAAAATTCTCCGCGCGGCGCGGTTTTGCGCCCGCACCATCAGTAAATCGAACAGCGCGAGAAGAAATGCGGTCAGGGTCAACCAGGCGCAGGCCACCCAAAAGAGCAGGAACCAGCCCGGGTGTTCGCGCGGTGAGAGCAATGGTTGAAGGAAAGTGGTGCCGCAAAAGAGCATGAGCATTGCAACGAGAAGCGTGATGAACATCACCCAACGTCGCGTCGATTGATCGCGAATCACTCCGCGTGCCGAGTGAATGGCGAAGGAAACGATTCTTAACCGGGCCGGTTCGTCCGCCATCGATTGCATTTTGCCTTTTGCTTCGAAGTGCGCAATCGGTGTTTCAACCTACCATCGGAAATTTCCATGGCGAAAATCGAGGAACCCAAGGTCACTCCCGAGCGTTTAATGCAGTTTGGTTTTGCCTACGCGCCACCGTTGATCATCGGTGCGGCGGTGGCGAACAAGGTCTTCGACACCCTGGCGAGCGGCGCAAAAATGTCGAAGAAGTGAGCCGACAAACTGGAGCCTCGATTCGAGGTTTGCGCGCGATCATGAACGCGCTCGTCGGCCTCGAATTGCTGAAAAAAGCGGCGATAAATATGCGCTCACGCCGGAGAGCGAAGCCTTTCTCGTTAGCAACAAACCCGGCACTCTAGCCGGATTTTTCAGCATGAATCGGATGCGGATGATGCAGCAGTGGATGAAACTGGATGAAATCGTTCGCACTGGTCAGCCGGCGGAAGCGCGAAATCAGGAGGGACCCGGGACGGAGTTTTTCAGCGAACTGGTCGAGAACATCATTCCAATGAGTTACGGTTCCGCGCAGGCACTGGCCGAGCATTTGAAACTAGCCGATGCGACAAAGCCAGTGCGCGTTCTCGACCTCGCCTCGGGCTCGGGAATTTGGGGAATCGCCCTGGCGCAAAAATCGCCGCGAGTGCAAGTCACCGCGGTAGATTGGGCTGGCATGATTCCGACAACCAAACGCATCACGCAAAAATTTGGCGTGGGCGACCGTTTCAAATTTATTGAAGGTGACTTACTGAACGCTGATTTCGGCGACGGCTACGACGTCGCCACTCTCGGTCACATTCTGCACAGCGAAGGCAGAGATCGCAGCCGCAAGCTGCTGAAGAAGACCGCTAACGCGCTCAAATCCGGCGGCACCATTGCCATCGGCGAATGGCTGGTCAACGATGAACGGACCGAGCCGCTGAATGGTTTGATGTTCGCCGTCAACATGCTGGTCAACACCGAAAGCGGCGACACTTTCTCCTTCAATGAGATCAAGCGCTGGCTCGAAGAAGCTGGGTTTAAAAATGCGCGCACGCTCGAAGCGCCCGGGCCATCCCCGCTGGTGCTGGCGACGAAATCGTAATGATCGACACGGGAAGGAATCGGCTTCTCACTGAGCGAGAAGGCTGCTTTGATTCAAACGTGAAGAAGGCAAAGACAAAGCGCAAGAAAGGCCTCGGTGCGAGGCAGCGTCGAACGCCGCGTCCCGTATCAGAAAGCGGCGATTCGCAGCAGTGCTTTCACCCGGGCCCTCGCTTAATGCAGGCACGATCGGGGGCGATCCGGATCGGCTGCGCGCGCTCTTTGAAGAAGCCGCCCAAAAGTGGCTTCGATTCCGAAAGAGCCATTCAAAGATTCATGGCCTTATTTACAAGCGATGCTGCGGCTGATCCGGGCCTATTTTCGCGGCGAATACCGGAACGTTTCGCAGGACGCTCTCGTCTTTATCGTCGCCGCAGTCAGCTATCTGGTCGATCCGTTCGATCTTATTCCCGATGAAGTTCCTTTCCTCGGTTTTCTCGATGACGCCACCGTCGTCGCTTTCGCCGTCGCGCGAACACGCGAGTCGCTCGACGATTTCATGACCTGGGAGACGACCGCGCTGTGACTGCGGTGAGCGTCAGTCTAATCCCGCGGAGCGCAGGCTGCCGGGTAGCGCGTCTCGCGTGCTGGCGATCGCGTCTCGCGATCGCGGACTTTCTGAAAGATTGTTTCGGCGAGAGCGCCGAAACCAGCACGCAGACGCGTGCGCTACCCAGAATCAAATTCGACCTACAACATCGCAGCCGATGTGCGCGCGTTTCCGCAATCCGCGGAATCGCGGCGAAACCTTAAACCAAGAGCAGCGCCGGATTTTCCAGCAAGTGGCGGCAGCTCTTTGAGATAGACCGCGCCGAGCGCGCCGTCGATAACCCGATGGTCGCAGCTCATCCAGATCGACATGCGATGACCGATGATGACCTGATCGCAATTATCGATAACCGGCATTTTGTTGATTTTGCCGACGGCGAGAATGAAGCCTTGTGGTGGATTAATGATGGCGGAAAAACTGTCGATCCCCATGCCACCGAGATTTGAGACCGTAAAACTTCCGCCCTGAAATTCTTCCGGTTTCATGCGTTTGTTGCGGGCACGATTGGCCAGATCCTTGGCCAGCTCGCTGATTTCCCGCAGCGATTTGTCCTGCGCGGCGCGAATCACCGGCGTGAGCAATCCGTCTTCAATCGCGACGGCGATGCCAAGATCGACATCCGCATATTGCACGATCGCGTCGTTATCGAAAGATGCGTTGACCTTTGGGAACCTTCACTGCCGCCATCACCGCCGCTTTCAAAACGAAATCGTTCACCGTGATCTTCGATGTGTCCGAATCTTCGCCGCCTGATTTTAATTCTGCGCGCGCTTCCATGAGCGGGCCGGCGTCGATATCGATGTTGAGATAGAAATGCGGGACCGGCGCTTTGCTTTGCACCAGACGTTCGGCAATACCTTTGCGCATTCCGGAAAGTTGAATTCGCGATCCGGGACCGGGCTTGGGCGCGGCTGGCCGGGGGCTGCGTTTGGCCAGCGGTCAGCGACCGCGGCTACAGCTTTTGCGGCAGGCGCGCACATCGCTTTCGGTTACGCGGCCTTCCGGGCCGGTTCCTTTCACGCTGCCAAGGTCGACGCCGAGCTCAGCCGCGATCCGTCGCGCCACTGGAGATGCTTTCACCCGCGCTTCCGATTCTTGTAGCGGCGTCGTGCCGGCCGCTCTGGCTCAGCTCTCTTCTCGCGAGACTCTGATGCGGGCGACACGCCCGCCTCTACATCTTCTGCGGCGGCGCAGTCTCTTTTTCTTCTGCTTTAGCCGATGCAGCCTTTTCCGTTTCGGCTTGTTCCTTCTTTGGTTTTTCGGGTTTCTTTGCTTCTTTCTCTGGCGGCTCTTCTTTTTCTTCTTCTCAGGCGCTTTCTTCTCTTCCTTGGGCGCGGCTTCGCCTTCCTCGCCGATGAAGGCAATCCGTTGGCCGACGTCAACCTTGCCGCCCTCTTCCACGTAAATTTCGGTGAGCGTTCCATCCTCGGGCGATTCCCATTCCATCGTCGCCTTGTCGGTTTCGATTTCAGCAATGACGTCGCCGGCCGAGACTTTATCGCCCTTCTTCTTTTTCCACGCGACGAGCGTCCCTTCCGTCATCGTGTCGCTCAATTTGGGCATCTGATTTCAGGCATGGCTAATCACTGGTTGAACACGGACTTTAGTCAGTGCCAGCGGAGCATCCGCTGAAGGCCAGCAGCGGAAAGATGTCCGCTGGGCGCACAGGCTGAAGCCGTGTTCCGCGCTAGTTTCGTCATCTGATTTCAGGCATGTGGGCTTGTTGAAGTTGCATGAAGGCTGAAGCGCTTGCATCGCTTCAACGCTTCTGTAACGCATCACGCATAACAAACTTCTTCACCGCGGCGATGAGCTTCTCCTTGTTCGGCAGAACTGCTTTCTCGAGTCGTTCGTTGTATGGCATGGGCACATCTTCCTGCGAGACGCGCGCAATCGGTGCGTCGAGGCTCGTCGAAAATGTTCTTCTGAATCCGATAACAAACTTCCGCGCCCACGCCACAGAATGGCCGGTCCTGTTCCACAATCACCACCCGATGCGTTTTCGCGACTGAATCGTAAATCGCGCGTTCATCGAGCGGTTTTATCGAACGCAAATCGAGCACTTCCACGCTGATGTCCTCGTCCTCAAACTTCTCCGCCACCGCGAGAGCGAAGCGGCACCGTTTGCGCATAACAAACCACCGTCACGTCGGAGCCTTCGCGTTTGACCTCCGCTTCGCCCAGCGGGATGAGCAATTCCGTTTCCGCCGGCTCGATCATCCCTTTCGAGCTGTAGAGCAATTCGGCTTCAAGAACCAGCACCGGATTGTTATCGCGCACCGCGGTCTTCAAAAGGCCTTTGGCGTCGCGCGGGGTTGCTGGCGTGCAAACCTTGAGCCCCGGGACGTTGGCATACAAACATTCGGTTGCATGCGAATGGGTCGCACCGAGCTGATGCGCCGGACCGTTCGGTCCACGGAAAGTGATCGGGATGTTGAACTGGCCGCCGCTCATCGTCAGCATGTTGGGAGCGTTGTTCACCACCTGATCAAACGCGACGAACGAAAAACTGAAGGTCATGAATTCGATGATCGGACGCAGTCCAACCATGGCGGCACCGACACCGAGGCCGGCAAATCCATTTTCGGAAATGGGCGTGTCGATGATTCGCTTGGGGCCGAAGCGTTCGAGCAAGCCCTGTGAAACCTTGTAGGCGCCGTTGTATTCCGCCACTTCTTCGCCCATGAGAAAGACGTTCGGATCGCGCTCCAATTCTTCCGCCAGCGCCTCATTCAACGCCTGCCGATAGGTGATCTCGCGCATGCTGTCGCTCATGGGGCGTAAGTGTAATCGTGAAGTTTCTCGAGCGGCGGTTCGGGGCTTTGCTCGGCAAACTTTACACTGTCGAGCGCGATTCGTTTCTGCTTCCTTGTCCAGCTCATCAAATTTTTCGTTCGTCAGTTTTCCTTCGCGCGTCAGTTGCGCGCGCAACCGCGCGTGATCGGGTCGTCCAGACGATATTTCTCAAGTTGTTCCTTCGTTCGATAGCTCGCTGGGTCAGACATGGAATGGCCGCGATAGCGATAGGTGCGCGCCTCGACAAACGCCGGATGCGGATCCTTTGCGAATTGATGCGACCACTTCGCTCAAAGTGTCGCGGACTTGACGAAAATTCATGCCGTCCACTACGCAGCTCGGAATGTCATAACCTTCCGCGCGGTCGATGATTTGTTTGAGCGAAGTGGAACGCTCGACCGAGGTTCCCATGGCAAAGAGATTGTTCTCGCAAATAAAAATCACCGGTAGCTTGAAAAGAGCGGCGAGGTTCAGCGCTTCGTGAAATGAGCCCTGATTGATCGCGCCGTCGCCGAAGAAGCAAAGGGTAACGCGATCTTCATTTCGATATTTGCAGGCGAAAGCAAGTCCGCAGGCCAGCGGGACGTGGGCGCCTACGATGGCGTGCCCGCCATACATATGATGTTCCTTGTCGAAAAATGCATCGAACCACCGAGTCCGCGCGGAACAGCCCGTATCTTTGCCGAAAAGTTCGGCCATGCAGGCATTGGCGCTGGTTCCGCGGACCAGCGCGTGGGCGTGATCGCGATAGGCGGTGATAAAGTAATCGTCGAACCGAATAGCCGCGACCGCGCCGGTCACGACCGCCTCCTGGCCGATGTAAAGATGACAAAAGCCGCCGATTTTCTGGGCTTGATATTGCTGGCTGGCGCGCTCTTCAAAACGCCGGATGAGCAACATCAACCAGAGCATCTCGACTTCGTCGCGCTGCTCCCCGGCTGCATGGAAATCAGGCAGCGCGAGCGACCGCGACTTCAGCGCTGGCGCGTGGCGATTGAACGCGCATCAACAGAACGAAGACGGCGGTGAAGGCGAAGTCGCTCAGGAGTGAGTTGCGGAAAAACATCCAGCTGGGCGTGGCACCGTATTGTGGCAGGCCGACGGTCAATGCCTGAACCAATCCCGCAAAATTTTTCGCGTAACCGGGATCAGTCAGCCAGGAAAAGGCATTGGTGATTCCGTAAAAATCACTGAGGCGGCGAGAGACGCGGGCAACATCGTTTTCCAGTAGCACGCCTTGCGCAGGGCGAAGCCGATCAAACCCATCGATAGCTAGAGCGAGATAGCGGCAAAGAATTTGCGGGATCGAACAGCGGGCGCGTGGTAGGTAGTGTTCAGGATTAAATCGGAAACAAAGAGCAGTGACTCAGCGGGCAGCGTGAATTTGTAACGTCGACGGCAGATAGGCCGCACAACAAAGCGCAATGGCCGCGAGACGGCGCGAAGTTCGAGAGCCAGATCGCGGCGCCGGAATGAATGAGGAGACCCGTCATCGCACGCGAAAAGCGACGACACAAATGACAAGAAACAAAGCCGGAATCATCGGACAGCAAGTTTATCTGTCCTGCGCCAGATGCAACGCCAAACGCGCGGGCCTTCGCTTTACTTAGCAGCGGTCAGCTCGAGATGCGCACCAGTCCGGCTTTGCGACGGACTGGCAGCGTTGCGATGAATAATTCCGCGCTTCGGCCGCTTTATCTATCGCCGAAATGAGGGCGCTGATATCGCTCGGCCGGTGCGTCGCGTCTGGCCTGCGCGCTTACTTAACGTGCGAATACGGCTCAAAACGCGGCGATTGCGAAGTGCTCGGCGCTCGGTCTGGCGCGCACGTTTGGCGGCGGATTTGGTGTTGGCCATGCGATCAAAAATATGCGGGCGGGAGCGTCATGGATGCGCTCCCATTTGTCAACCGCGATGCGCGCATCAGGCGCGTCGCGTTCCGCAACCAGGCAGTAGAATCCGATTTCTTTGCCGGACGCGACTGATGTCTTGGGAGCAAGCGGCGTAACGCTCGCCTTTTCCGCGCCTGGCTTTGACGAATCGACCGTGAAAACGGCGTGAGTCGGAGTGCGAGCGGAAGCCGGCGCAGAAACGAGCGTCCCCTTGGCCGCGCGACTCACCTTCGGCAAATGGTCGGCCGTGATTTGCACGATTGCGCCGATAGGTAACTGCGCGTAAAGCGAGGAGACATCGGACGATTTCATTCGAATACAACCGTAGCTGGCAGGCCGGCCGACATTGCTTTTCCTCCGGGGTGCCGTGAATGTAAATGCCCCGGTTATAAGCATGCGCATTTTCAGCTTCCAAACCGCGCAGCCAGATGATCCGGGTAATGATTGGATCGCGGCCTGGCGCGTTGGGCTGCAAAATTTCGCCGGTGAAACCGGCGGTTGTGAAAAACGGCGCCGACCGGCGCGTGGTCGCCGATTTTCTGAGCAACCTGAAGCGTGCCGAGCGGCGTCGCCATCGAACCCCATCTATCGCCAAGTCCGAATTTGGAGGTAGAGACTGGATAAACTGCGGCGCTGCGCGCCGTCGTCGAGCAGCATCAATTTTTGATCGCGCACACTGACGATCACGTTTGGCTGGACCAACTGCGCGCGCAGTGGCGCTTGACCTGCCGGCGCAGACCACGGTAACGAGCAAGAACCAACGAAGGCGAGACATAGGTGTGATAGGTGCGATTTAGGCCGGAAGCGCGTCAGGCGTCCTGCCGTTGTTCCAATTGAATTTCGGTAACCATTGTATGACGGAGCAGAAATGAGACGTAAAGAAACCCGAATTGAAACATGAGCAAGAATGGGACCGAAAGGAACTGGCCGGTGCTCAATCGCGTACCAGACAAAGTAGCTGAAAGTAAACGGCGAAAAACATCTCAGCCGCAGGCAATACCGATTTCGAGAGGCATATAGCGGCAATTGCGCCAGCGGCTGAGGCTTGCGTTCTATCCCATATTTCGGGGTGCGGGTGAAAGTCTGATTGATGATTGAACACCGCTTCGAGGACGGCGCGGGCGTTATTTAGCGATAAGCCGACCCCAAGCGCGAGCAGGCAGGGCAAAAGCATGATTTCCTTCATCCAGGTCCGCGGATGCAGTTCGCGCTGCGCGCAAATGTAAAAGACTGCGACCGAGACGGAAGCGGTCAGGAAAGATCGGCACATCAATAAGGAGCGTTCGCACCCAGCCGGATTGCGGTCCGCCGGTCGAGGGATGGAGCAGGACACACCAAGACAGGCGAGAAGCAGATATGCGAAATTGGAAACAAGATGGCCGGTCGCCTCCAGCTTGATCGGCATCGGCAGCTTGCTCCGCCAGAATTTCCGGCAGCAGCTTTTTGCAGGTCTGAATGGAGCCTTTCGTCCAACGATGCTGCTGCGACTTGAAGCCATTCATATCGACCGGCAGTTCTGCCGGGGTCACAACGTCGGGCAGGAAGATAAATTTCCAGCCCGCCAGTTGCGCGCGGTAACTCAGATCCAGGTCCTCGGTCAGGGTGTCGTGCTGCCAGCCACCAGCCTGCTTCAATGCACGACTTTCGCCAGAGCCCGGCCGTTCCGTTGAAGTTGAAAAAGCGACCACTGCGAGAGCGCGCGGTTTGTTCGAGGACGAGATGGCCGTCGAGAAACATCGCCTGCACCCGGGTGAGCAGGGAATAGCCGCGATTCAAATGGCCCCAGCGCGTTTGAATCATCCCCACTTTCGGATCGGTAAAGAAATCGACCGTCTTGCGCAGCAAATGAGGCGGCGGAACAAAATCGGCATCGAGAATACAAACGAATTCACCGCGCGGCGGTAGCCAAGCCCTCGCTCAGAGCGCCGGCTTTGAAGCCGGTGCGATCGCGTCCGATGAATCAGCTCGACATCAAAACCGCGCTTACGCAGTTCCGCCGCGCAATCCGCCGTGATCTCGCGCGTGTCGTCGGTCGAATCGTCCAGCACCTGGATTTGCAAACGATCGCGCGGATAATCCAGTTTGCTGACCGAGCGCAGCAATCTCTCGACCACGTAGACTTTCGTTGAAAATGGGCAACTGCACGGTCACGACCGGCAATTGCTCGAATCGGGCCGGCCGGCACTGGACTCGCGTTTCCGATTCTTCAGAAAAAGGTAAATAATAAAATAGCGGTGCATCGCCGTAAGCCGAAAGGCCGACGAGCACGCTGAGATAACAGATTGTCCAGATGAATGAAACCATGCCTCCTTGCGTTAGGAATCCAGACTGCCTTGCCGATTACTGCTGCAAGCGCGACATGATGCCGCTTCTGGGGGTGTCGTCAAATCAAAAAGGCGGGTTCCGCTCGCGCCGACCGAGCTTGAAGTTGAAAGCGCGACAACCATTTATCATGTCAGCGAAAGCGAAATGGCTTCGCTTCCTCTTCGCGGGCCCGCGGCATGGGCTTCGCTTCTCGGTGAGGAGCAATCTTGTGTTAAAGTAGTCGCTGCCGGCGATGGGACAAAGACCAGTTACGACCACAAAAACGAGACGAAATCTCGAACGCTTCGACATTGTCTTGACGGTGCTCCTCGCCGGCTGGGTGCCGTCGATCCTGATGTTGCTGGTTTCTTACACCACACTCAAAAAGACTCTGGAATCAAAAATTTTGCGCGACCGCCAGACCTTTGTCCAGCTCATCGGTCACTTGGTCGATGACGACCTCGTCAGCACCGCCAGCATCATCTCCTATTATCAAACCCTTCCTGATATGGAGCGTCTTTTTACCGCGCCCAATCCTCAGGACGCGGCCCAGCAATGGATCGCAGCGAAGTTTTTCTCTTATCCGCGGATTGACGGAATGTTCATCGCTACGGCCGACGGCAAACTTCTCGGCATCTCTGCCGTCCGCACCGAATCTGGCGGGTCAGCCGTTTCATCCCCACGTGTGGAAAGAAGGCGCCGACGCTCAAACCAGCACCTACGTTTCGCCCGTTCACCGGCGGCCAGTTGACGGTCGCATGGTCACTGACGTCGTGGGCGCCGTACGAACGCGCGACGGAAAAACTATCGGCTATATCGGCGCGTCTATCTTGATCGAACGGATCGGCCGACGTCTCTCGTCCATTTCGTTCACAGACATGACCGGTCTGCCAAATTATCGATCAGCAAGGTTCCCCGCTGTTTACGCCCGACTTCAAACCGGAGACCGAACCAAGATCCCGCGCGGAGGCGAAATTGATTTCCGATATTCAAAGGGCACAGAGTGGCCATCTTAGTCGAGAGCGGCAATATTTATTCGTTCGAGCCGCTGGAGGCGGCGCAATGGCTGGCGATCATCCGCCAACCGGAAGAAACCGCTTATGCACCGGTGCATGATTTGCTGCGTAAAATCACGGTGCCGGCGGGCTGGCTGATTGCCGGCACGTTGGTCGCCGCCATTCTCGCAGGAAAATTTTACCGACGACAGGCGGAATCAGCGCGTCGGATCGAGCGCGAAGTGAGCTTCAACCAAAAGATTTTGGCCAACATGCCGATCGGTATCGCATTAGTTGATCCGGAAACGCGCCGTTTCTTGCATGTAAACGATGCCTTTGCGCCAAATGGCGTTGCAGATTGGCCAGCTTCCAGGTGGGACTGACATTGGAACGGCGACCTACGATCAGATCAAAATCGTACCGCCAACAGTAATCGAGAATGTGCTCGCGACCGGCCAGCCCTATCAATTGATCGAAGAACCATTCCGGGATCGCACTGGCGCAACCCGTTTTTGCAATGTCAACCTTCTGCGCCTGCTCGATTCGCACCAGGACATTCAGGGCGTGCTCTACCTCGTGGAAGAGAAAACGCGCGATATGACGCTGCGCAACGAACTGCTGAGCGCGAACGCCGCCAAAGATCAATTTCTCGCGCTCCTTTCCCACGAACTGCGCAATCCCCTTTCGCCCGTGATCGCGATGGTTGCGGAATTGGAAGCACACATGGCTGATTCAGCCGAGGTGCGTCAGGCGCTCGACGTTATTCGGCGAAATGTGGAACTGGAAGCGCGCTTAATCGATGACCTGCTCGACATCACCCGCATCGCCAAAGGAAAACTCAAGCTCAGTCTCGAACCGGTTAGCGTGCACAACGTCTTGCAGCGTGCACTTGAAATTTGCCACGAGGAAATTTCGCAAAAAGCGCTCGAGATCGAGTTGAATTTAAACGCTCATGACCATTTCGTTCAGGGCGATCCGGCGCGCTTGCAGCAGGTTTTCTGGAACCTGATCAAGAACAGCGTGAAGTTTACCGACGAGGGCGGACGAATATCCCTCGCCACCTCAAACCCACAGCCTGGACAAATCGAAATCGATGTTAGCGATAGCGGCATCGGTATTGAAGCCGGACAAGGTCTCGAAGATTTTCACCGCCTTTGAGCAGGGCCAAAGCTCCATCACGCGGAAATTCGGCGGTTTGGGACTGGGCCTTGCCATTTCGAAGGCTATGGTCCTCGCTCATGGCGGAACTCATTTCTGCCTCCAGTCCCGGCCCGAACTGCGGCGCTACTTTCAGCGTCCGCCTCCAGCACAATCGCCGAGCCGCAGCGAAGCGATGGCGAGTCACCTCCGAATGGCGCCCAACCGGTATCGCGTCCAATGCCGGCAGCCCGCCCGCCCCGTCTTGCTCGTGGTGGACGATCATGAGGATACCTGCACTGGTCTGAAGATGATCCTGGAACGGCGCGGTTACGATATCACCGTCGCCTACACCGCCGATCAGGCTACTGAAAAAGCGCGGCAGGAAAATTTCGACCTCGTGATCAGCGACATCGGTTTGCCCGATCGCAGCGGCTACGAACTAATGCAGGAAATGCGTGGCCGGGGCGTGCCCGGTATTGCTCTGAGCGGCTTTGGGATGGAACACGACGTCAACCGCGCCCGTGCTGCCGGATTCTCCGAACACTTAACCAAGCCGATCAACTTCGAACGGCTGGAAGAAGTGATTCAGCAACTGCTCAGCAACAGCGTCGAAAAACAATAGTCCGATCAAGCAGGAGTTGATGGAGCGCTGGTCGCGGCTTTACGCTCGGAAGCGTCCTTCAATTCGCGCGACAGCTTTTCCACCCGCTGACGCATGATTTTCCCCGGCTTGAATTTCACCGTCGCTCGTGCCGGAATAACGAAGCTGCTCCCGGCTCGTTCGGATTTCGCCCAACGCGAGGTTTCGTCAAGCGTGGTTGAAAGACCCCGAAATTTCGCAACTCCACCGCCACATTATTGGCAAGGCTGTCCGTAATGTGATCCAGCGTGCGCTGAACGACGTCAAAAACCTGGTGCTGAACCATGCCGGTCTGGTTGCTGATCGCCACGACAATGTCCCTTTTGGTTAACTTCGCCATAATTTAATATACCACAAATAAATCGCGCTGGCGCTTGAATTTGCGTGGGCGAAGCCGAAAATTTGTCATCATTCTGCTCGAGGGCTCCTTGGAGACATAGCCTATTCGTCCTGAAAAACTTATGGCGGTAACGGTCGGCCCAATAGACGACTCTTGAAATAGTCAAATGGGTCACCTCGGAAAAGGCTTTCCGAAGCGATTTGAGCTGTCCCTGCGCCACGCCGAGCTTGGTGAAAACCGCGTTCCACTCCACTTCAGGCGGCCGGCATCGTCATTTGAAAGTTCGCGCACAGTGCGCAGAGAAGAACCGCGTTTTAAGACATTCATCGCCCGGCCCGACAGGTCGTTTAGCAAATTCAATTCGCGAAGAACGTGCTCGCTTTCCTGCAACAAATTCGCTCGCACTTCGGTAAATTGCCGTTCCTGTTCCGCCGAAATGATCGGCTTGGCCTTGTCCAGACCGTAGGTGATGAGGTCGATTCAATTTCTTCCAGCTCTCGAGCTGAAGCGAAATCAGACGCAGTTTGGTTTCGGTTTGTTGGTCTTTCATTGCATCGGCGTAACGGCGGCTACCTCGAGGGTTTCATCGAACTTTTGCAGATTATCCAGCAGCAGATGGGCCAATGGCCGATCGACCGATTGTTCCTGGCTGATGATCCCCTCTTCAAAATAAGCGGCCCTGCCGCCATCGAAAGATTTCCGCCAGAGCTCCTTCGCCTTCGCAGCGTTCCGTAGACGGCATGCCGAACCTCCCCTGATGAACGTAGATCTCGCTGTTACCGCGTCCCGATTTAAAGGTAAAGCGTCCGCTGCGTTGCCACCATGCAGGTCATTTGCAAAACGTCGGCCGCCGAAAATTGGTTCAAATTTCCAATTAGAGAATGACACGGGTCGATTCCTTCCGCCGATGCGCCCGAATGACTATCGAGACCATTTAGAAAACTCCGCACCTCGGCGCGCAGCCGCCTGGTGGACGCAGCGCCGTTCGCCAGCGGGATGTGCTGTCGTTGAGCATTGAGGATTGAATCTGCTGATGGACGCTCCCAGGGGACGCATAAAAGCTTCAATGATGGAAAATGTTGTCGAGCCACGGTCGCAGTCTCGACCGCGGATTCCGGTTCTCCTTCGATGATGAAGCCATCAAAACTCTCCGCGATTAATATCGCGACCGCTTCGGAAAGACTCCGGACAACACGCGTCTCGGTCCAATCCGTCAGATCGAGAATCGATAGCAACCGGTCCTCGAAGACTGGATCTGGATTCAAAATCAGGACTCGAGTTTCCACAGAAAACACAGAAATTGCTCGTTGGAAGCAGGAATCCTGCCCTTCTAGCGTTGGCAGCGGTAGTTAACGCACCCAGGCCCGCTTCGGCGGCGGTGCAGGAAACGCGTCCGGCGCCACCTCGTGCGCAGTGCGGAAATGAATTTTCCCGACTTGGGAAAGCGCTTGCGGCCCGTGCTTCTCGACGATCGCAGCTGCCGTGCTTTTTATTTCATCTGAAACTCCTCGGCCAAGCTTCACCCCAAGTTCCTTCCCCTTGCGCTCCAACCAATCAATAAACGCCTCCCGCGCCAGGATTGATGCTGCCGCCACCGCGATGTCCGATTCGCGCGTGGTCGCTGCTCGATCAGAATCTTCCGGCCATGGCGTAGAGTGCATTTTCGATGACACGCGCATCGGCAAATTTGTCAGAGAGCGATCGCGGACAATCCGGTTTTCGCGACAGAAGATTTTCGATGACTCGGGCATGTCCCCAACCGAGGAGACTGTTGAGATTGCCGAATTTCTTATAGAGCTCGTTGTAACGTGCCGGCCCGATCGCAACCACGTCGGTTCCCTCGCGCGCAATCCGCCGAATTTCTTTGGCCAACGCATGAATCCTTACGTCCGATCCGATCCGCTTACTGTCCTGCACTCCGAGATCGAGGAGTTGGCGCGCGCTCTTACCATCGACAAAGACACCCGCGATCACCAGCGGTCCGAAAATCGCCCTTCCCGCTTTCGTCCACGCCAAAATGCGGCTCAAACATTTCCGGCGAATGCACCTCTTCGTAGCCGAGCCGAGCTTCGCCGAAAATCTCCGGTTCGAGAACGAACTTCACGAAATCCTCCACCCCGCGCCCTTGCACCAAAATCTTTGGACCTTTCTCATAAACGGCCACGCTCAGCTTTTCCTTTTGCGCAAAAAAATCGTGATCGGCTTCGGCGCAAAGGTGAATCCGCGTTCCCGCAAAAGCCCGCGCAGCTTCTCCGCTGCTCGCTCGTTAACGGATGCGTGTATGAATTCACAAAGCGTCTGGCGTTGAATAGACCGTCATCCCGGGCGAAGTCGGAGGATCCCGTCGCGCAACCACCCGCTTGAACTCAAAAAAACCATCTCATTTCGCCGCGCCCTCTCAACCTGGTTCCACCAAAGCAAACGCGATCTCCCTGGCGCCAGACCCGCGATCCCTACGCCATCCTGGTTTCCGAAATCATGCTCCAGCAAACCCAGGCTGCTACCGTCATCCTTACTATAATAGGTGGCTGCACCGGTTTCCCACCATCCGCTCGCTTGCCGCCGCGACTGAATCGGAGGTTCTGCGCGCCTGGGAAGGCCTCGGTTATTATGCGCGAGCGCGAAATCTTCACCGTTGCGCCAACACCATCCTCGGAAAATTGGGCGGGAAATTTCCAAATGGTCCCGACGCGTTGCGGTCGTTACCCGGAATCGGCCGATACACCGCAAACGCAATCGCAGTTTTCGCGTTCAACAGATCGCTTGCCCATCGTCGAAGCCAACACCGCTCGCGTTCTCACCCGCCTTTTCAATATTCGCGCCCCAATTGATTCTACCCATGGCCGGCAAGAATTGTGGAAACTTTCGGCAAAGCTCGTTCCCAAAACAGGGCGCGCGATTTCCAAAACGCGATGATGGATCTCGGCGCCCTGATTTGCACGGCGCACAATCCGCGTTGCCAAATTTGTCCGGTGAAAAGTTTTGTCGCGCCCGCGATCCAGCATCGCTTCCGCGAAAACGAAAGCGCGCCGCAATTGTTCGGCTCACTGAATCACACGGTTTGTCTACGAAAAGGGCGCGGTGCTGCTTGAGCGATGCCATCACCGTTGGCGCGGGATGTGGATGTTACCACTACTCAAACTTGACGGCTTAAAGCCGTCGAGTTTGCGGCGTCCGGTTTATGTCTCGGCGTTTCCCTTCACGCACCATCGAGTAAAGCTCCGCGTCTTTCGACAGCCTCGCACACGAGATCTACACCCCAGTCAGCGATGGTTTCCCGCGGATGCGCTGCACGCCATCCCAATCCCCTCGCCCCATCGTCGCGCCATCAACGCCCTCTTGCTTGATTGGACGATTGCCCTTTTTCTGCCAAACCATTCTCATGCGAGCGATCGAAACGCTGCCTGACGCGCACGGCCACTTCGGCGTTTACGGCGGGATGTTCGTGCCAGAAACGCTAATGACGGCGTTGCACGAACTCGCTGCCGAATATGAGCGCGCCAAAAATGATACGCAGTTCCAAAATCAGCTTGCCCAGTTGCTCCGCGATTTCGCCGGCCGGCCCACCCCTCTTTATTTCGCAGAGCGACTAACCAAGAAACTCGGCGCCGCGAAAATTTATTTAAAGCGCGAAGATTTGCTCCACACCGGCGCGCACAAAATCAACAATGCCCTCGGCCAGATCTTGCTCGCGCAACGGATGGGCAAAAAACGTATCATCGCCGAGACCGGCGCGGGGCAGCATGGCGTCGCCACCGCGACAGTGGCTGCGCGCTTCGGTTGCGAGTGCGTCATTTATATGGGCGCGGTGGATATGGAACGCCAGGCCCTCAACGTCGCGCGCATGAAATTTCTCGGTGCGGAAGTCGTTACCGTCACCGCGGGACAGGCCACTCTCAAGGAAGCAATCAGCGAAGCGATGCGCGATTGGGTGACGAATGTGCGCACCACTCATTATATATTAGGCAGCGCCCTCGGTTCCCATCCTTATCCGATGATGGTGCGTGATTTCAACGCGTCATCGGCGAGGAAACGCGACAGCAAATCCTCGACCGCGAACAACGCTTGCCCGATTTGCTCGTCGCTTGCGTTGGTGGCGGCAGCAACGCCATTGGCTTGTTCCATCCGTTTTTGAATGACGAGAGTGTCCGGATGGTCGGAGTCGAAGCGGGTGGCGAGGGAATTCGATCCGGAAAACACGCGGCGCGATTTCAAGCAGGACGACTGGGTGTTCTTCAAGGAACAAAAACATTTTTGCTCGCGAACGAGGATGGCCAGATCGAGCTGACGCATTCTGTTTCCGCAGGGCTCGATTATGCCGCGGTTGGTCCTGAACACAGTTATCTGCGCGAGATCGGTCGCATAGAATACGATTTTGCGACCGACGAGGAAGCACTCGCTGGGTTCAAATTGTTGTCGGAAACAGAAGGCATCATTCCCGCGCTCGAAACTGCGCATGCCGTCGCGCACATTGCGAAAGTCGCGCCCAAAATGGCCGCCGACAAAATCATCGTGATGAATTGCTCTGGTCGCGGCGACAAAGATGTCGATCAAGCGGCCAAACATTTGTTCTTGGGTTAGTGGTGCTGCGCTTCGATTTCCTCTAGCGTTTCGCGAGCCGCCGGTTCGTTAGGCACAATTTGTAACGTGGCGCGTAAATGCGCTTTTGGCTTCGTCATACCTTCCAAGCCTCGCGAGAAGGATTCCGAGATTGCGATGAATCCCTGGCTGATTTGGCTCTTAACTCCAATGCTTTTTCATACTCGGCAATCGCTTCCTCATAACGTCGCATTGCCTCGGCCGGAATTTCGCGCGCGCCATTGCTGAGGTTATTGCCAACGATCGTTAACGCATTTTGCGAGATTCGTGCGGATCGTGGCAACCGACGCAGTTTGCCCAGCGGAAGGTTTCGCCCCTTTAAGTCGCAACGCTTCACGGCACTCCGCGATTCCTTGGTCGAATTGCTCCGCGCGACAATAAAGCCAAACCAGGCAGGTTGTGATCCTCGGCAATTCCGGTTTCACTCGACCGCGCGGCGCAAATGTTCGATCGCGTCGGAATATTTTTCCTGCCGAAAAAATGTTGGCCAAGCCGCGCATGCGCTTGCCAGGCGTCCGGATTTTTCGCGAGATTGTCTCGCCAAAGCGATTCTTCGTCGTGAAGGACCTGCGTCCGCTGCCATGCGCAAACTCCCATCACCTGATCGACAGAATGCAAATCACGGCGATCGCAGTCTTAAGTTCGCGGCGCCCGTGCATTGGCAAGCATCGTCACGCCTGCGCAAACAAGCGCGATGAGCGAAACCGTCGGCAAAATATTGAAGATGGTCCGCGACCAGCGTCCCACGTGCGCAGGTAAGCCATTCTGAACGAGCCCAATCACTGGCAAGAGCGCGATCACTGAAAATATCCGCGGCAACAAAAACGCCGCGCAGACCGCGGTTTCGGAAAACCAAAGCAGGCCAATCAGCGAAACCAGCGCAATCAACGGCAGCCACCTCGACAGATCTGGCGAATCGAAGCGCCAACGCGGATAGATCGCCATCAGACGCGCTGGCAGAAAAACTTTGCCCGGTGTGCCACCAAACCGCCATTCCCGCGTTTACGAAACGGCGCGCAGCCGAACCGATTATGATTTCTTCTTCGCCAATCCACGATTTTGAAACCAGATCGTGATCAAGCCGAACACCGCAGCCGTAACGAAGAATGGCCACGTGCGAACTGCCTCGCGGCGCAGCGTCGCGAAATCGCGAGCCCGCCACCAGAGGCTACAGCACTAACACCATCGGCATGAATACGACTTTGCGTTTTCGATAGCAGCGCCAGCGCGAAAAAGATCAGTGACAAATATACCAAGTGCGACTGCACGGTTTCTCGTCGATTTCAACTAAACACAAGATCGACAACAACGTGAAAAACATCGCGAGAACATTTTTCAGTTCGGAAATCCACGCGACGGATTCCACGTGGACCGGATGAATGCCGAAAATCAGTCCGGCCAACCACGCGCCCGGAATTTGCAAGCGACACAAAACCAGCCAGACCAGCACTCGCATCGGCCGCTTGAAGCAAAATATTGAGCGCGTGATAACCGAGCGGGTTGTCCCCGAACAAATGGTGCTCGATCCAGAACGCCGTGTTCGTGATTGGAAGTAATCTGCCGTTCGCCCGCCCGACCAAATCTCGATCAAACCTGAAAACGTTCGAAGCAACGGATTGGAGTAATGAGTTGTTCGTCATCCCACACGAAACCAGCACGCAACGCCGGCAAATAGACAAGCAACACCGCGCCAACGATTATCGCGGCCGCCGCCACCAACCGCCAACGACCGACTCGTCGCGTTTCGAGCTCCGCTTGCATGAATCGGGAAAATTAGAGAGTTCGCTCGATTGTCTCTGCATTTGTCATTTCGCGGCTCTTGTGAAGGCTAAATGACTGTGCGCAGCATGACTGGCTACGGCTGCGAGAAGCCGATTGCTGAGGGCGTCAAAACTGAGCGTCGAACTGAGCACGGTGAATCGAGACAAAGCGAGATTGCGGATTGACCTGCTCCGCGATCTCACCGAGCTTGAAGCGCGAATTCGTCAGGCGATTAACGCGCGCATTTCCCGCGGTCGCACCAACGTGCTGGTCGCGCATCATGCCACGCGCAGATGGAACGCGGCGTCTTGCCTCGATGTTGAGCTGGCGCGCTCTTATCACGATGCCATGCGCGCATTGCAAAAAAGCTGGGCGCACCCGGTCAGATCACTATCGATACGATTTTGCAGGCGCCCGGGTGATGCGACCTCCGGAGGAAGCGATTGAGGCTGAACGCGCCTGGCCCGGCGGTGCGAACGCGCCTCGAATCCGCGCTCAACCATCTGATCAAAATGCGCGAGCGCGAAGGCAAGCATCTGGCGAAAGATTTGATGCGCCGCCTAAAAGCTATTCGACAATTGCTCAAAGAAATTCGCGCAGCTTCATCCCGCCGTTGTTAAAAATTCCGGGCGGCGCTGACTGAACGAATTGAAAAGACCGGTTTGCCTGATCGGCAAGGATGACGAGCGGCTGGCCAGGAAATTTTCCTTTTCGCCGACCGCTCCGACATTTCGGAAGAACTGACGCGAGCTCGAAAGTCACCTCGCGCAGTTCGCCCATCATTTGCGCAAAGAAGAGCCGGTCGGTCGGACGCTCGAATTTATCGTTCAGGAAATTTTTCGCGAGTTCAACACCCTTGGGCGCGAAAGCGAATGACGCCGACATCGCGCAGCGGGTGGTGGCGTGCAAGACCGAGCTGGAGAAAATTCGCGAGCAGGTGCAAAACCTTGAGTAATAAATTTTCGCTGTGGCACCGGCATCTTGCCGGTGAAGGAACGGAGCCGAAGCCCCTGCCACGGTCTGCCGCTTCACATAAATGAATTCCAACAAATTTTCGCGCTACGGAATCTTATTTGTCGTCTCCGCCCCATCGGGCGCAGGTAAAACCACGCTGTGCGACGCACTTCGGCAAACGCCCGATTTCGTTTATTCCGTTTCCTGCACCACCCGTCCGCCGCGCGCCGGCGAAATCGACGGCGAAGATTACCGCTTTCTTTCCGAAGATGATTTTCTCGCGCGAATAAAGGCGGGCGAGTTTCTCGAACACGCCAAAGTGCACGAGCATTACTACGGGACGCTGCGGCAACCCTTTGATCGATAATTTGAAAAAGGGGCGTGGATGTTTTGATCGACATCGATACCCAGGGCGCGGCCGCCATTCGCAACTGCGGCGATCCCTTTGTCCAGGAGCGCATTGGCTGACGTTTTTATCATGCCGCCTAATCTGGAAGAATTGCGCCGCCGTCTAACCAAACGCCGCACCGAAACGGCGCAGCAAATCGAGGCCCGTTTGAAAACGGCTGCGCGCGAGATGAAGCACTGGCGCGATTACCGCTACACCATCATCAGCAAATCGATGGAGGAAGATTTGCTGAAATTTCGTCAAATTATGGGCGCGGAAAGAATCCTGAGCCGGCGGTTGATTTTGCAGTGAATGTTTTTCGCGTCATCCCGAGCGAAAGTCGAGGGATCCCAGATCGCGCAAATGCTTTAAGGTAACGTTCTGCGGGATCCCTCGACTTCGCGCTCGGGATGACGGGATATTCCACTCCCGACCATGGCTCCAAAATCGAAAACGAGAAATCAAAAATCGATCGTGCTCGGCGTGACCGGGTCGATCGCCGCCTACAAATCGGCCGAGCTGGCCAGTTTGCTGGTGAAACAGAATCACAATGTTTTTGTGGTGATGACAAATGACGCAACCGAATTCATCACCCCGTTGACCTTACAAACGCTTTCGAAGAATCCGGTAATGACGAGTTTCTTTGACGAAAAGAAAATTGGCGACCCGGTCATATCGAGCTTGCGGATAACGCCGATTTGCTTTTGATCGCACCCGCGACCGCAAACGTCATCGCCGAACTCGCCCACGGTTTGGCAAATCATCCGCTGACCGCCATCGCGCTGGCCACGCGCGCACCGATTCTGATCGCGCCGGCGATGAACGGAAAAATGTGGGAGCACGCCGCAACGCAGGAGAACGTGGAGAAATTGAAATCACGCGGGGTGGAATTCATCGGCCCGGAGGCAGGCATGCTCGCCTGCGGCTACGAAGGCCTCGGCCGTCTTTGGAAAGTGGAGGACATTGCGTTCCGCGCCGAATTTCTCCTGCACCGGCACGATCGATTGATCGCGTGAAGTTCGTCATCACGGCCGGACCGACGCGCGAGCCAATCGATCCCGTTCGTTTCCTGAGCAATCGTTCTTCCGGAAAATGGGATATGCCATCGCGGCGGCTGCGATTGAAGCGAATCACGAGGTCCTTCTCATTTCCGGGCCGGTAAATCTTGCAGCGCCGGCCGGCGCGCAGATTGGTGAGCGTGATCACGAGTGATGAAATGTGCGCTGCGGTGCATGAGGCGGTGCTCGATTGCGACGTGCTGGTGATGTGCGCCGCGGTCTCCGACTACAAACCGGCGCGCGTGGCCGAACAGAAAATCAAAAAGCGTGACGAAAGATTTTCGCTCGAGCTCATTCCGGCACGCGACATTTTGAAATCGCTTCCACCATCTCGAAATTTCTTCGTGGTTGGTTTCGCCGCAGAAACAAATGACGTGGAAGAACATGCTCGCGCGAAACTTGCTACAAAGAATTGCGACATGATGGTGGCAAATGATTTGAGCGATCCAAACATCGGGATGGAAAGCGATGAAAATGCGGTCACGATTTTTCGCGCAGCGGCGAAAGCGAAGAAATTTCGCGCGCTTCCAAGAAAATTGTTGCGCGCGCACTCGTGAAAAAATTTGCGCAAACGCGAAAAAAGTTTTGACAAAAAATTCTGAGGATGAATGAACTCGTAAGTGAAGTTTCTCAAACCCTTCACAGACCCACCGCGATTGCGGATTGAAAGGGGGAATAGTCGATGCCAGCAAAAAGAAAGAAAGCGGCCAAGAAAAATCAGCGAAGAAAAAGAAGCACTAACGCATTAGTGCTGCTTCACGGCTCCGAAAAGCTTTTCGGAGCCAAAACCCAAACTTCAACCCGGGGGAGAATTCGATTTCTCCTCCCGTTTTTTTGACTCGGGTTATATGTGGCAATCGGGAAAGAGAGCCCCTCACCAGGCGCTTCGCAGTACAGTCTGCAGCAGATTCGCCAGACACCAGCGACCCCTGCCCACCTCGCCCCCGGGCAAAGGATTGAAGTCAGGGCGATTGGCTCGTCGATTCGTTTTCGTTGTGCACTTTGTGTTCTTTGTGCGAGCTAATCTCTCATGACCCATTATCTCGACGCCGCCGTTAAAGCGGCTTGCGCCGCCGGCGAAATGCTGCGGCACAACTTCGAGAAACCAATGCAGGTGAATCAATCCACCAAGCACGACATCAAACTCGAAATCGACGTCCGCGCGCAGGAATTGATCGCGCAATCGTTGCTCAAAGAATTTCCGCAGCACGCACTCTACGGCGAAGAAGGAATCGTCGGCGATCAAGCGAGCGAATTTCAATGGGTGGTCGATCCGCTCGATGGCACGGTGAATTATTATTACGGCATTCCGCATTTTTGCGTCTCAATCGCGCTGCGCTGCCAGGCCGAGATCATCGTCGGCGTCATTTTTGATCCGATCCGCAACGAACTTTGGACCGCGCAAAAGGGAGCGACCCCGAAATTAAACGACCGCGAATTTCGCGTGAGCGAGCGCGCGGATCTGGCGGAGGCGATCGTTTCAGTTGGTCTTTCCAAAACAGGCGATCACGATCGAAGCCGGGATTCCGTTGCTGCAAACGATGGTGCATCGCGCGCGCAAATGCCGCCTGCTGGGCAGCGCCGCGCTCGACATGGCTTATGTCGCGTGCGGCCGATTCGACGCCTACATCGAGCAGGGTATTAGTCTCTGGGATGTAGCCGCCGGTTGGATTCTGGTGGAAACGGCCGGCGGTTCGGTGGAAATGAAACCGCGCACGAGACATGCCCGATCGCTACAGCATCATCGCATCCAACGGCGTGGTCGATTTGAAACTGTGAGCGCGCTTTCGCTGCGGCATTGGTTATGACGCGCATCGCCTGGTCAGCGGACGGAAATTAATTCTCGGCGGCGTCGAAATTCCGCATCACGCGCGGGCTCGAAGGACATTCCGATGCCGATGTTCTTTCCCACGCCGTCGCCGACGCCATTCTTGGCGCGCTCGGAGCGGGCGACATCGGAAAACATTTTCCGAACACGGAAGAATCGATTCGCGGAATCAGCAGCATTGAAATTTTGCGTCACGCTGCGACAATCGCCGCGCAAAAAATGCGCGAGTGGTGAATGTCGATGCCACGGTGCTGGCGGAAGCGCCGAAAATTTCGCCGCATATTGCCGGCGATGCAGGAGAAAATCGCGGACGCGCTCGGGGTGAAAGCGAACGCGATCAGCATCAAGGCGACGACGAACGAAGGACTCGGAGCCATCGGGCGCAGCGAAGGGATGGCGGCGATCGCGGTGGCGAGTGTGGAGGTACCGTGATCGTCATTCCGAGCGGAGCGAAGCCAGTCGAGGAATCCCGGTGCGTTCACCAGTATCACGTTCGCGACGAGATCCCTCGACTTCGCTCGGGATGACGATCTTGCGAGCATGATCCGTTTCTTCAATACCTACTCCCGCGCTCTGGAGGAGTTCGCGCCGCGCGATCCGCCCAATGTCTCGATCTACACCTGCGGGCCGACGGTTTACAGCCACGCCCACATCGGAAATTTTCGGGCCTACATTTTCGAGGATTTGCTGCAGCGGCATCTCGAAGCGCGCGGCTTCAACGTCCGTCGAGTGATGAACATCACGGACGTCGACGACAAAACCATTCGCGGGCGCGCGGGAAGCGAAAGTTTCGCTGAACGATTTCACCGACCCGTTTAAGCGCGGATTTTTTGAAGATCTCGAAACGTTGCGCATCAAACGCGCCGACGAATATCCCGGCGCAACCGAACCGCGTTACCTGGCGCGCATGATCGAGATGATTTCGGAACTTGATCAAACGCGATCTCGCCTACCAGGCCGAAGACAAGTCGGTTTATTTTCGGATCAACAAATTTCCCGATTACGGAAAGCTGGCGCATTTGAATTTGGAAGAATTGCGGCCGACCGGACGCGTTCGCAACGATGAGTACGAGAAGGAAAACATTGGCGATTTCGCGCTTTGGAAAGCCTGGGACGAAGCCGATGGCGAAGTGGGCTGGGATTCGCCCTGGGGTCGCGGTCGGCCCGGCTGGCACATCGAGTGCAGCGCCATGGCAACCGTCGTTGCTGGGCGATCAGATCGATATTCACTGCGGCGGCGTCGATAATATTTTTCCCACATCACGAGGCGGAGATTGCGCAAAGCGAAGGCGTGCACTGGGAAAAATTCGTGCGCTACTGGATGCATTGCGCGCACCTGCTGGTCGACAACCAGAAAATGTCGAAGTCGCTCGGCAATTTTTACACCCTGCGCGATGTCATCGCCAAAGGATACAGCGGACGCGAAGTCCGCTACGCCTTATTGCGAGTGCATTACCGCGCGCAGTTGAATTTCACGTTCGAAGGAATGGAAGAAGTCGCGGCAGGCGCTGATGCGGATTGACGACTGGCTGCAGCGTTTGCGCGAAACGAGCGCGAGCGCTTCGCCAGGAAAGGTGCAGGACCCGTCCAGACCGACGATTTTCAATCCGCGCTCGATGACGATCTTAATATTTCCGGCGCGCTCGGTGTATTTGTTCGAAGCCATTCGCGAAACCAATCGGGCGATGGACGCGAATGAACTCGGAGCCGACGGCGCGAAAGCCTGGTTGCAATGGTGGGAGGAGATCAATCAGGTGCTCGGCGCTCGAAGCCGGGAACGATGGCATCGCCACCGGAGATCGAAACGCTGGTCGAAGCCGCGTCGTCCGCCAGACTTGCCAACGACTGGCAGAAAAGCGATGAATTGCGGCGGGAGTTAAACGCCCGCGGTTGGGAAGTGCGGGATACCAAGGACGGACAAAAAATTACCCGCCGTGTCGGCATTAAGCCCTGAAGAAGCATTCGCGCCCGCCGAGTTCATTGCGCTCGAGCACACCACTCACGCTAAACTTTTCGAGAATCAGCGCTTCATTTGGGATGCGCTCAAACAAATCGCGAGCTATTTGCAGTTTCGTTTGAAACCGGCGGTGCTGGGACAGTTGATGGGAAAACCGTTCATCAGCAATACCGTCTTTATTGGCAGCGGCACCATCGTCGAACAAGGCGCCGTCATAAAGGGCCGGCTTGGATCGGGGAGAAGCTGTCATATGCGCAGCGGTTGTTACGTGCGCGAAAACGTCATCGTGGGCGACGGCGTGGTGATGGGGAACTCGTGCGAGTTCAAGAATTGCATCCTGTGCGATGAAGCGCAGATTCCTCACTTTAATTATGTGGGCGATTCCATTCTAGGATTTCGCGCGCATCTTGGGGCGGGCGTGATTCTTATCGAATGTGAAACTCGATCATCGCGAAATTTCTGTCGTTGCCGCCTGACTACACCATCCCGACCGGACTGACCAAATTCGGCGCCATTATTGGCGACCGGACCGAGATCGGTTGCAATGCCGTGCTTAATCCCGGCACCGTCATCGGCCGAGATTGCATCATTTATCCCGGGGCAAACATTCGCGGCGGTGGTGCCGCGCGCACACATCGTAAAGTTGCGGCAGGATTTACAGACAATGAGCAGGCGCGATCTGCGCTGATGCCGCGATTGACGAGCACGAGCAGGAGTAGGAACAAAAGAGGAGCGGATGGGAGGGGATTCGAACCCCTGGTGCCTTGCAGCACACACGCTTTCCAGGCGTGCACAATCGACCGCTCTGTCACCCATCCTTTCGAATCCTGCTCGTAATCGTAATCGTAATCGTATTCGAGTCGATCGATTATGAGCACGAGCACGAGTTACAACTGCAGCCGGCGGAACAATTCATCGAGCGGCAACTGAATGCCGACGAAAAATTCACCAAAATCCGCGTACTCGGCGCTGACTGGATCAAAACGCATTTCGTAAACGATTTTCTTAATTTGGAAAGTATCGCGCGCGAAAAGCGTTACGCCCCATTCGGCATCGTCCAATCCAGTTGAGCCGGTAATGAGCTGTTTTACTTTGCCGGCAAATTCGCGACCGACTTTGGCGTGACCGCCCATCAACTTGCGGCGTTCATCAAACGGCAAGGCATACCAGTTCCGCTGTTCGCCGCGCCGTTTGCTCATGTTATAAAAGCAGACCACCGGCCAATCGGGTAGCGTCGGATAAACGCGTTCCTCCCGATAATGCGCCATCCGTTCCGCGAAAGTTTTCATCGCGGTATCGAACTCCGGCGTCCCAGGTTTTAGATTTTGCTCACGTGCGAGCGCCTCGGCGTATTGCTCGGCCGTGGTTGTGTATTCGCTCTCTTCGGTCAGCGAGAGATAACTGTAAACCGGCTCGAGCACGCCGGCGCCGAGAGAAAGATTGAGGCGTTTTTCAAAAGAATTTGCCGCGTGCAGGTCGGGCGTGATTAGCATAAAGGCGATGTCCGCTTTCGGCGTGACCACGCTCAGCGTGAGCAACTGCGTCTTTTCGGTAGCCCGGATTTCCTGCACGATCTCGGAGAGCGCGATCTTGGCCGTGCGCTGTTCATCGCCAGTGAGCAGCTGCCATTGCTGCGAAATCGATGCGGCAGAAAAGGTGGAGACAATGCCATCCTTGTTCGGGAATAAGCGGAGCGTTCTTGTCGGCCATCGCGCTAGCTTCCCGCCGTCAATAGAGCTGGTCAAGATACCGTGGTGGATAGCCTTTCATTGCCCGGGGCGAATGAGTCGCAGCAGCCGCGACTTTCCTAACGGCGAGGCGCGGTTTACAATTCGGACATGAGTCTCTTGCAGGCCGAGGTTGAGCGACGCGGCACCCAAATCTTTGATCTGGTCGATCGCCATCCGGAATCGATTTTCAGCAAGGCCGGATTCTATCAACGGATGATGGAGTTTTCGATGCGCGACGAACATTTCAAAGTGCAAATGTTCCGTTTCGTCGATGTGCTCGCATCGCCCGCCGCGGTTCCGACATCGTGCAACATCTCGATGAATATTTTGCCGACATGCGCAATGGCTTCGCTCCATTCATCCGCACCGGCGTGTCGCTCGCGCGTATCGCACCATTCATCAGTGGAAAACTCCTGCGCTGGAATGTCTCGGGAATGGCGCGGCAGTTCATCGCCGGGCGCAATCCGGATGACGTAATGAAAACGCTGCGCAAAAAACGCCGGCAAAAATTGATTTACCGTCGATCTGCTGGGCGAAGCGGTAGTCAGCGAAGAGGAAGCTAACGAGTATGCGACGCGCTGTCAGGAATTACTCGAACATCTGGCCCGGGAAACGCGCCGCTGGACCGATCCGCTTGGCAAAAACGCCGAGCTCTTCCCAGTCGTAAATGTGTCGGTAAAAATTTCCGCCCCTCTATTCGCAGATGAACCCGGCCGATCCGGCCGACGCAATTGCGCATCTGGCGCCGAAGCTCCGCCCGATTTTACGCCGCGCCAAGGAGCTCGGCGCTTTCATCAATTTCGACATGGAAAGCTACGCGCACAAAAACGCGACCCTCGAACTGCTTCGAACGCTTTTCACCGAGCCGGAGTTTCGCGATTGGCCACACGCCGGCATCGTCATTCAAGCTTACTTGCGCGACGCGGAAGAAGATTTGGCTGATCTGATTGCGTGGGGACGAGCGCGCGGGACGCGCTTTACCGTTCGTCTGGTCAAAGGCGCGTATTGGGATTACGAAAAATCAAGTCCACTCAAAACGGCTGGGTCATTCCGGTATGGCTGCAAAAACCGGAGAGCGACGCCAATTTCGAAAGGCTCAGTCGCATTTTACTCGAGAACGAATCGATCGTGACTTCCGCGTTCGGTTCACACAATGTCCGCAGCATCGCGCACGCGCAGGCATTGGCGGAAGAACTCGGAATCGATCGCAGCCGTTTCGAATTCCAGTTGCTCTACGGAATGGCGGGTCCGATCAAGCGCGCGCTGGTCGAGATGGGTTATCGCGTCCGGGAATATTCGCCAGTGGGCGAATTGTTGCCGGGGATGTCGTATTTGGTGCGTCGCCTCCTTGAAAATACCTCTAATGAAGGATTCTTGCGCGCGAAGTTCTCCGGAGCACGTTTCAGGAGCCCAATTGCTGCGCGATCCGCGCGATTTGGTAAATGGCGCTGTCGCAACTTCCGTCATCCTGAGCGAAGTCGAGGGATCCCGCAGCAGAACCTTGAGGTAACTTCCGAGGAACCCATCGGGCTGAGCTGGACTGGCATTTTCGCTCGGGATGATGGAACAGGTCGAAACGGCGCAACGCGCGAGACGCTACCCGGCGACACCTACAGAAATGCTTCGCTGACAAACTTTGTTTATCCGGAGTCGCAGGGAAGAATGCGCGTCGCCTTGCGCGACGTGCGCGCGTTTCGGACAGAAATACCCGCTCGTGATCGATGGCAAAGAGATTTGGACCGACAAATTGTTGCCGTCACTCAATCCGGAGCGCGCCGGATCAAATCATTGGGTTCATCGCCGAGGCCGGGATTCCAGAAGCGGAGAACGCCGTAAAAGCAGCGCGCGCGCGTTTGAATCTTGGAGCCGCACGCCTTTCGAACAGCGCTGCCAGTTGCCTGAGCGCGTGCCGCGATTCTCGATCGGCGCCGGTTCGAACTTTCCGCAGTCGAAGTTTTCGAAGTCGGCAAAGCCTGGGCCGAAGCCGACGGCGACATCCGCGAAGCGATGGATTTTCGCTCTTCTACGCCCAGCAAATGCGGCTGCGCGGAAATCCAGCGTCTGACCCAACATGTTCTCGGCGAGGAAAGTTACCAGCATTACTGGCCGCGAGGCGTTGCCTCGTCATCGCGCCCTGGAATTTTCCGGTCGCGATTCTCTGCGGAATGGTCACCGCCGCGCTCGTCACCGGCAACACCGTGATCATGAAACCGGCGCGAGCCTTCAGCGATCCTCGGCGCGCTGTTGATGGAGATGTTCGAGGAGGCGGGAGTTCCGCCGGGCGTCTTGAATTGCCTGCACGGCCGCGGGTCGCGTCATTGGCGCCTACCTGGTCGATCATCCCTGATGTGGAAATGATCGCTTTCACCGGCTCGCGGGAAGTCGGTTTGCGAATTTGGGAGTCGGCGGGCAAAACCCGACCGGGCCAACGCGAACTTAAGCGCGTCGTCTGCGAGATGGGCGGCAAGAATGCAATCATCGTCGATTCCGATGCCGATCTCGACGAAACGATCGTGGATACCATTTATTCCGCCTTCGGTTACCAGGGACAGAAATGTTCCGCCTGTTCACGTCTGATTGTGCTTGAAGAGAATTACGATCGCGTGATGCAAGCGGTTGCTCGCAGCCGCTGGCGAGTTTGCGCGTCGGCAATCCAGAGGAGCCGGGGATCACCGTTGGGCCTGTCATCGACGAAACCGCCATATCGCCGGATCCAGGAAATTATCGAGCAGCGGCAAAAGCGAAGCGACTCTCGCTTTCCAGGCAACCAAAATACCGGAGATAGGTTATTTCATTCCCCAACCATTTTCACCGGTGTAAACCGGAAATGACGTTAAGCCAGTGTGAAATTTTCGGCCGGTGCTGAGTGTGTTGAAAGCGCGCGATCTCGATGACGCAATCAGAATTGCCAACGACACCGATTACGCGCTCACCGCCGGATTCTTCTCGCGCAGTCCGGCTAACATTGAACGGGTGAAGGCCGAGCTCGTCGCCGGGAATGTTTATGTCAATCGCTCCTGCACTGGCGCGGTAGTCGGCCGCCATCCTTTCGGCGGATTCAAAATGAGCGGCGGCGGCACCAAAGCCGGCGGCAGCGCGATTACCTGCTCAATTTCCTCGTCCCGCGCGTCGTCACTGAAAACATCATGCGCCACGGCTTCGCCCCCGGAAGCCACGCCTGAATACCGCGCCGAATTCCTGCCCTGACGGTGAGGGGCGCTATCGCCTACCAAATTGGCGCGCAGTGATTCCGGTAGCGCGATAATCGCCGTTAATCGAGCGGGTGACCTTGAGCAACAGTTTCACAACAGTCACCACCATGTAACCGACCGGCCAGGCGGCGGCGAGAACGACGAGGGCGAAAAACAAACATCTCCTTTGGCCCGTTCACGCTCGGACTCGAGCAAAACTCGCGCGTGAAATCGTAAAATCTGCGCTGGGCGGATTCTCCTCATCGTCCGGAGCTGACCAGTAGCCACGCCACCTCGCCCATGTCCGAGCGAAAGAAATGATCCGTTTGCGGAAACCTGCGCTTTCTGCTTTCGCACAGACTCTTCGGTTTCATCGCCTGCGATCCTCAGCTTAAATTATTCCAAAATATCACATCACGCGAAGCTTTAAAGTTGCGCGAAGGGGAGCGGGGTAGTGAAACGATCAAAAGCGCGCGTGCGCGGTAAAGTTCAGTTGTTCATCCAGCGAATGATCTTGTCGTGGGCTCCGGACAAGACGCTCGACATGGTTCGCGCCCTCCAACCGGAAAGAAGTCGATGAAAGCGAAAGTTTTGGGCTAGCTCGCGGCCCATCCGCACCAGGGATAACCTCGTCCTTTGTCCCGTGGAAAATCGCGATTTTCGCTTCTGGATTCCGCTGGCGAATTTCAACAACGCCAGCGCGGTTGTCGTAGTTCTCGGATCAGCAAATATGGATAGCGGACCAGTGATAACGCGGGCGGCCTCCTCGCGCAGAGTGGTGAACGGCGCGATTGCGACAACCTCGCTGGACGCGATGACGCCTCTTGCGAAATCGATCGCAACGGCGGAACCGAGGGAATGACCAATGGCGCAGAGTCGGGGCTCCATTTCATCCTCGGAAAGAGCGAGCTGTTTCGCCAACGTGTTTAGCGCGGCGTCAGTGCTAGCTCGCGCTCGCGATGCTGGCGTAGCCCTGGCATTTTCCGTAGCCGGATAATCCGAGAGAGCAGGAACGCATCATTAGTGATTTGATAGCCGGCAAGCGATTGTCGTCCAACCGAGTGCCAGTGAGGCATTGCCGCAAAACGCGACCCAAAGCCGGCTAGGGCAATTCTGCTCGTTATTGCGGGCCGGAATGTAAAACGCCGTTTGTTTGCCGAACGGCAGATGTAAAGAATTTCCTCGCCATTTCTGTCGGCAAGGCTTGTGCGTATCCCGCGCCGGCACGGCCGCGGATGATAAACCATCGAGTGCTGTTTGAAATAAATCAGCGCGATGAGCAGGAAAGACTCAGCGAGACTGTAACGAATCCGCGAATGACAATTCGCTTTAGCTTGTTGCGGGCGTGTAGGATCGATGCACCTCGAAGGCAAGAACGCCTTCACGGCAACGTCGAGCAAATCGATTCCTTTTGCGATAAAATCGATTTTATCGATCGCTTGGAATTCTCTTACTGCCAGTGACCCGCCACCCAGATCCAGCCGCCCGGATCGTCGCACCCAGTGACCTTCAACCCAGACCGCGGCCGGGCGTGGACGCACAACCCAATGGCCGGGCACCCATGCATAGCTCGCGCCAGTCCATTGCCAGTAGCCATTCGTCCAAACGTAGCTCGGCCCTGGTGCAACGGTTCTCGTCTCTACCCGAACTGGTGGGGGCGCTTGAGTAACCAAAACCTCTCGTGTAACGGGTTGCGTCGCAACGGGGCCAGTTGTCACCGTCCGTGTGACTTCAGTTGTCGTAGTCGTGACAGGGGTTTCGGCGACGCAGCCAGCTAATCCCAACAGCGCCAGCAAACAAAAAGGCATTCTCATATCATTCCTCCTCCCTAGGTTCGTTTTGCCCGAGCAATCCGGCTCTGTTCTTAGAAGCGAAGACTCGGAGCAGATATATGAGCGATTCGCCGATTTTGCCGGATGGGAGCCGCACAAATGGAAAGTGTGTGTTCCTCGACTCGGCGGCTTCGGCACCGTGGAGCGGAACACAGGCCGATGGCCTGTGCGCCCAGCGGGAATTCTTCCCGCTGCTGCTTCGAGCGGTCTCAGCGGAGTAAAACTCCGCTGGGCGCACCAGACTGGAAAGTCTGTGTTCCTCGGCTCACGGGACGGCGGAAAGAAAAAGCAATGAAAGAAGCGCAGCTGCGGAGCTAGATCCAATGGCACAAAACCAAATCTCATCCGATGATCGCGCCAATGCTCTACATCGTTGCCACGCCGATCGGAAACCTCGGCGACATTACTTTGCGCGCGATTGAAGTTTTGAAATCTGCCGACGCGGTGGCGGCGGAGGACACCCGATATTCCGGAGTGTTGCTGAAACATTTTGGAATTAAAAAACCGCTCGTCAGTTTTCATGAGCACAATGAGGCGATGCGCACGGCGCAATTGATCGAGCGTCTCGCCGCCGGGGAAAATATCGCGCTGGTCACAGACGCCGGGATGCCAGGATTGTCCGATCCGGGGCGCGGTTAATTCGTGAATGCATCCGACGTGATCTCCCCTTTACCATCGTTCCCGGCCCGTCTTCGATTCTGACGGCGATCGTCGGGTCGGGATTCTCGACTGAGAAATTTTTCTTCGCCGGCTTTTTGCCGGTAAAAAGCGGCGGGCGCGAGCGCGAGTTGCGCGGCGCCGCCTCGCGCGATGAGACCACGGTTTTCTTCGAATCGCCTTATCGATTAATGAAAACGCTCAGTGCCGCCATCGACATTTTGCAAGACCGGCAACTCTGTGTCGCTCGCGAGTTGACCAAAAAGTTTGAGGAATTCCGGCGCGGGAGCGCAGCGGAGCTTCTCGCGCATTACCAGGCGCATCCGCCAAAAGGCGAGATTGTGCTGGTGATCTGCAAGAGCGGCGGCTCTTGATTATCTGTTTTGTAGCTGCCGCTGTCCTCAGCGGCAGACCTGAAAACTCTGCCGCCAGAGACGGCGGCAGCTACATCGGCTTGGACTTGCGACCTTGGCGCTTCTGTGCCACGTTGCGCGGCTTTTTCCCCAGAAAGAACTCACCCGTATGGCTTTTGCAATCATCAAGACCGGTGGCCGGCAGTATCGCGTCGCGGAAGGCGACACGATCGATGTCGATTTGCTGGACGCCGAGGCAGGTAAGCAGGTCGTGCTCGCCGACGTCTTGATGCACGCCGATGGCGAGAAGGTCACTCACGGCGCACCGATCGACGGCGCAAAAGTCACCGCGGAAGTGGTGGAGCAACGCAAAGATAAAAAGGTCGTCGCCTACAAATTTCGACGACGAAAGGGTTATCACCGCACGGTGGGACATCGGCGCAAGCTGACCCGGCTGAAAATTAAATCCATCAGCGTCGGCGGAAAGAAAAGCGCGAAAAAGAAGCGGAATAGGATCAAGAATGGCTCACAAAAAGGACAAGGCAGCGTAAAGAACGGGCGCGACAGCGTCAGCAAACGACTGGGCGTGAAGAAATTTGGGAGCGAGCTGGTTGTCGCCGGTAACATTATCGTCCGGCAACGGGGAACAAAATTTTTGCCGGGGAAGAATGTCGGACTTGGTCGCGACTACACCATTTTTGCGCTGGTCGATGGGAATGTGCGCTTCGATCGGGCGGGACGGCGAGTGAACGTCGATCCGGCGGCGGCGAAGTAAGCTTTAAGGTAGCGCAACGGGATCCCTCGACGTAGCTCGGGATGACCAAGGAGTACGGGACAATTGTTGCCCAAATTGTGCTGTTTGTTTTATAAAAGAAAGGTCCGCTCATGAAATACAAGACGTTCATTCTCTTTGGCGCGCCAGGCAGCGGCAAAGGCACACAGGGTAAAACGCTCGGCAGTATCCCGCGTTTTTTCCATTGTCCCTGTGGCGATGTTTTCCGCTCAATCGACACCCGGACCGAGGTCGGCAAAGCTTTTCTCGAATATTCCAGCAAAGGCCAGCTCGTGCCCGACGAAATCACGGTCGAGCTTTGGAAAGAAGCGATCGACGCCGCCGTCGACGCCCACAAATTCAAGCCGGACATCGACACTCTCGTGCTCGATGGGATTCCGCGAAATGTGAGCCAGGCAAAAATCATGGAGCAAATGATCGACGTGGAAAAAGTCTTCCATCTCGCCTGTCCAAACCGCGAAACCTTGTTTGTGCGATTGAAGAAACGCGCGCTGAAAGATAACCGGCTCGATGACGCCAACGAGCAGGTGATCCAAAAACGGCTCGACATTTACGAAAAAGAATCGCGTCCGGTATTAACCTACTATCCGAAGAATTGCATTACCGTGGTTGACGCAATGCAGCCACCCGCGAAGGTTTTGTTCGACATCCTCGCCAGCGTAAATGGCGTCGATGGGCATCGAAATGAGTCAGTTTGAAAACTTCACCGCTTCCAGTCTTTATTGCGACAAATGCAAAGCGACCATGCCGGTGCGCGAACGGCTCCTGCTAGTTTTGCCTGACAAAGAACTTCTACGATTATCTCTGCACCGGTTGCGCTTCTTCGGTCGGATCGCGCGAAGTCACGGCCGGTGAAAAATGATGGCGCAAGCGATGCGCGGCGCAACAGGCGCGCCGAGGAAGGCGAGTTCAAGCTCCCTGCATTCCTAACAAGAATGCGGATCCTCTTTATCGGCACTGGCGAAATCGGCCTGCCGACACTCCGGATGCTCTCCAATTGGCGTGAGCACAAGTTGGTCGGCGTAGTCACTCAACCTGATAAGCCAGCCGGACGTGACCAAAAGCTCACGTCGCCCTCGCCCAAACAAGCGGTGCAAAATCTGGGTCTTGATCTGCCGGTGTTGCAGCCGGATCGGATCAAAAGTCTGGAATCGGTTGACGCAATTCGCGCGCTGAAACCGGATGTGATTGTGGTGATGGCCTACGGACAAATTCTTCCGCGCGGCCTGCTCGAAACTCCGCGGGTTGCTTGCCTGAATTTGCACGCCTCGCTCTTGCCGCGTTGGCGTGGTGCGGCGCCAATCCAGGCCGCGATCGCGGCGGGCGATCGCGAAACCGGAATCACGGTCATGTATATGGATGAAGGGCTCGATACCGGTGACATCCTGCTTCAGAGAAAAATTGCGATCGCGTCTAATGAGACCGGCGGCTCCTTGCACGACAAGCTGGCCCAAATTGCACCCGAAGCGTTGGCTGAGGCGATCTTGTTGCTCGACAAAGAAAAAGCGCCTCGCCTTTCACAAGAAAACGAGTTCGCCACTTACGCGTCCAAGCTCGAGCGCAAACATGGCCGGATCGATTGGAGCGAATCGGCCGAAGCAATCGAACGAAAAATCCGTGCATTCGATCCGTGGCCGGGCGCGTTCATGGAAATTGATCATCGCCATTTGAAAATTTTTAGCGCGACGATTGCCGATCGTAAGGGCAAGCCCGGCGAAATTTCGCAAAGGAAAATGAATTAATTGTCGCTGCCGGAGAAGGCGCGTTGTCGTTAGGCGAAGTTCAGCTTGAGGGAAAAAGGCGAATGAGCGCGGCGGAATTTTGCGTGGGCATTCCCGGATCGCTCAGTTGTAGCCGCGGTCGTTGGCCGCGGCTGAGCATACGGCTGACGTGCTAGCCGGCAGCCAGCGACCGCGGCTACAGGCATCGCATTTTTGTTTTCATTACCCGCACGTTTGCGGCATCTTGACGCCCCATGCAGACGGAAGCCGCCGCTTATCAAACGCATCGTTCTTAAATTAAGCGGCGAAGCGCTTCAGGTCCCCGGTGCGCGGGAAAATATTTCGCCGCAGATCGTCCTCGCCATCGCGGAACGAATTAAGGAAGTGCGCGATCTCGACGTGCAGGTCGGTGTCGTGATCGGTGGAGGTAACATCTGGCGCGGAACTTCCGCGGCACATCGCGGAATGGACCGCACCACCGCTGATTACATGGGAATGCTCGCGACCGTGATCAATGGCCTGGCCTTGCAAAGTGCCTGCGCCCAAATCGGCGTGGAGACACGAGTGCAGACCGCGATTGAAATGAAAAACGTGGCGGAGCCTTTCATTCGCGGACGCGCCATTCGTCACCTCGAACTCGGACGCGTCGTCATTTTCGTCGCCGGCACCGGCAATCCCTATTTTTCCACTGACACCACCGCAGCGCTGCGCGCGAGCGAGATTGGGGCGGAAGTAATTCTGAAAGCAACGAAGGTCGATGGCGTTTATGATTCCGATCCGAACAAAAATCCGAATGCGAAGCGCTACGAACAAGTCAGCTACACCGAGGCGCTGAGCAAGCGGTTGCAGGTGATGGATTCGACCGCTTTTAGTTTGTGCATGGACAATAAAATTCCATCGTCATTTTTAACATGAACGAGCCAGACAATATTCGCGACGCGGTGCTGGGGCGAAAAATCGGCACCCTGGTTTGCGATTAGAATACGGCCGCGCCAAAATCTCTTTCATGAGCAGCGACGACATTCTTCTCGAAGCCGAAATGGCGATGGAAAAAGTGTCGATTTCATGGTGCACGAATTCGCAGCGGTGCGGACCGGGAAAGCATCGCCGGCCCTGGTCGAGAATGTGGATGTGCAGGCTTACGGCTCGGCCATGAAACTCAAACAGCTTGCTCCTCATCACCACGCCGGAACCGCGCTTACTCGTGGTGCAACCATTCGACGCCGGAACCGTCCGCGACATCGAAAAAGCACTCAACGAATCGCGCATCGGCATAACCCCATCGGTGGATGGGAAAATCATTCGTCTGCCCGTTCCGGAGTTGTCAGAGGAACGCCGCAAAGATCTGGTCCGTTCGCTGGGCAAGATGGCGGAGGAAGCGCGAGTGCGCGTGCGCGCGAATCGGCGCGCTGCGCTGGATGAAGCGAAAAGCTGAAAGCCTCGGGTGGCCTGACCGAAGATGGGATGCGCGACACGGAAAGCGAGGTGCAAAATTGACGGATCGATTTGTAAAATCGATCGATGATCACCTCGCACGCAAAGAAGCTGAGATCATGAAAGTGTGAGCCCTCTTTCTCTCTGGAACGAAGATTAAGAGGAAGAGTTACAACCGCACCAAATCGAGCAGGAACTGGCACCAGAGATAGATCATGCCGCGCCAGGAGTATTTCACTTCGTCATCCGCTGCCGGCTTGAGTACCCCCGCTCGGACATTGTGCGCAATCTGATCGCGCAAATCATTTTCAATGTCGGTTTGCATCCGTTCCTCGTCGAGAGGGTCGAGCGAAGTCGTTTCAACGGAATGATTTCGCAGAAATTCGCGGTGGCTTTGATAAAGCTGCCAAAATGTCTGATCCGGCCGTTGGCGATTGATTCGAAATTGCGGCGTTAATTTCAACCCGTAAGACAAAGGGTAATTCCACGTCGTCCAGATGATGCCGTCCTTCGCGCGGGAGGAAATGCGCAGATAATAAAAAGAAAGATCATGCTGTTCGTTCAGGCAGATCGTGGCCTGAGCGCGATCGTCGGTCTTATAGAATAATCTGAAAAATTGCCGGTAGTCTTCCCAGTCCCAGCCGGCGTCGTTGACGTGGGCGAAGCCTTCATTTTCGATTTCACGGCTGATCTCATCGAGGGCGGGAAACAGGCTGGTGGAGGGCGGGTTTTAGGTCGCAAACGCTTTTCTTTGGGCAGCCGCAAAGTGCGAATGCGGGTGAGGATCTCCAGCCACGGCAGAAAAAGCCAGCTCGCCGCCCCCGCCACCCCCAGGCGGCATTTCCGGTGATAAAATAAACGGCCAGGAATGACGCGATCAGGACTCCAAGCGCACCGAGTTTTTGCGCGAATGTAGTTTGATAACTGCGCAAGGCGACACTGAGAACAGCAACGCCGAGGGTGAGAAGAAGCCCGAACAGCATTTACGGTTCGATTTGATGCTCGTCTAAGAATTTCTCGAGCTGATCGACATCGAAATTTGCCAGCACTTCTTCGCCGGCTACCAGCGTCGGGACATAACTTTGATCGGAAAGTTCCTTCATCTCTTCGTAGGCGGCACGATTTCGACCAACATCGACCTCAACGAATTTGTAGCCGCGCGCTTGCAGAAAATCCTTTGCGTCGACGCACCACGAGCACATCGCGCGGCTATAGAGTGTGAGGTCACTGCTCATAAACAATGGTAAAACAACGCGCGTCCTGGCGTCAACCGGCCTGCTAATAAGCTTTGGCCCATACTACTCGTTTTGCACTCGCTTGGTCTGTGAAAATGCAGCGCCCGGATTCGGAACTGGATGACGGAATGCACCGAATAGTGACTTTGAGGTCGTTTTTGATTTTTCCTCGATTTCGCGCGAGCCGTTCCAATGCGCCAAAGCAAAGCCACCGTGAATTTCCGGTTTCGCCGGATTCTTCGGCGTGAAGAAGGCGTAAAACTCTTCTTTGCTGTCGATCGCGCGGGTATTGGCATCGCGAAATTTCAGCGCCCGCTGGTAAAGATTTTGCTTGGATCGATCCGAGAATTTCCGAGGCGCGGGAAACGAATTCGTTCGTTGCCATGGCCTGCTTCTCTTTCACTGACTGATCGCGCCGGCTTACCGTCACCGAATTTTTTCCAGGTCGCGCGGGCCAAGCTCAACTCGGATTGGAACGCCCTTCTTGATCCATTCCCAATTTCTCACCCGCCACCGAATTGGCGTCGATCTGATTTCCACCTCAAGCGCGAGATCGGCGTATTTATTTGCGCGAAGCTGGGCCGCGAGTTTGTCGCAAGCTTCCAATACCTGGCTCCGCGTTTCTTCCTTCGGCGTGATCGGTAAGATCACAATCTGGGTTGGTGCGATTCGCGGCGGCAAAATGATTCCATCGTCGTCGCCATGCGCCATCACCACCGTGCCGACCATGCGCGTGGTCATGCCCCAGCTCGTCGTCCAGCCAAATTCCTGTTTGCCTTCGCGGCTCTGGAATTGAATCCCGCTCGCGCGCGCAAAATTTTGCCCGAGAAAATGCGAAGTGCCGGCCTGGATCGCCTTTCGGTCCTGCACCATCGCTTCGATCGTCAGCGTTTGCACGGCGCCGGGAAATTCGTTCGCTCTCCGATTTCTCGCCGGCGAAAACCGGGATGGCGCAGATGATCGCGCGCGAACGTTTCGTAAACGTCGAGCATCCGCTGCGTTTCTTCGCGCGCTTCGGCTTCGGTTTCGTGCACGGTATGGCCTTCCTGCCAGAGGAACTCCGTTGTGCGCAAAAACAGCCGCGGCCGCATCTCCCATCGCACCACGTTGCACCATTGGTTGAGGAGAATTGGCAGGTCGCGATACGACTGCACCCACTTGGCGTAACTCGCGCCGATGATCGTCTCGCTCGTTGGCCTAACGACCAGCGGCTCGTTCAGCGGACTGGCCGGTTTCATTTTCCCTTCGGCATCGACCTCGAGCCGTGAGTGAGTCACGACCGCGCATTCCTTGGCGAAGCCCTCGACGTGTTCAGCTTCCTTCGCGAAATAACTCAGCGGAATAAAAAGCGGAAAATAAGCGTTACGATGTCCGGTCGCGCGAAACATGGCGTCGAGTTGCCGCTGCATGTTTTCCCAAATGCCGAAGCCCCATGGGCGGATAACCATGCAGCCGCGCACATCGGAAGGCTCGGCCAGTTCCGCCGCTCGAATGACCTGCTGATACCACTCCGGGAAATCCTGTTCCCGAGTAGGCGAGATGGCGGTTTTTTCAGCTTTTGTCATAATTTCGAATGGTATTAACTAAGATCGAAGGACGAAAAATGATTCTTCGATTTGCCCCGGAATTAGAGGAGAGCAAATATCATCTGGCCCGCAACTTTGCCAGGGCTTTTGGGTTATACTTCTCGGTTATGAAACGTCTGGTCTTGGTCACCGCTTTGCTCGCCGTTTTGTTACCAACGGTCGGGTTTGCCCAAGGACAACGAACGGTTGACTTCAGGCGTCAACGCTTTGCTGGACTGTCGAGGGAGGAGCAGGCAAGACTGCGCTCGGCGCATGATACGGCAATGCGTGATCCGGCGTTGGCAGCCACGCGGCAGCGGTATGAGCAAGCGCGTAAAGAGTTTTCGCGACAAATTGCGCGACGCACTGCTCGCGGCTGATCCTTCGGTGCAACCGATTCATAGAAAAGTGCGCCGTCAGCGACAAAAAGATCGGTAATTAAAAGCGAATTCTGTGCGTCGCTTCCCGCGCGCACTAATCTGTTTTCCGCGCAGCCACTGGCGAAATCGATACTGCAAACGCTGCCGAATCTGGCGTGCGAACCATAGGCTGCTCCAGCCACATTATAAGTTGGGTTGAAAATGTTTTTGCGATGGCCGCGACCACGCACGCCGTCGTCGACAATCAACGCCAGCACAATTTCACGCGCAGTATGGCGACCATACGCAATGTTCTCCGCCCAGCCCTGGCTTACCACGCCATAGCGACTGATTCGATTCCCGGGATCGCTGCCATGGCTGCCGTAATGTCCCGTTGCACCGCCAGCCTGCTCGCGACAATGATCAGCCGCAGCCAGACAGAGACCGGGCGAAAGCGCGAGTGGTGGTTGCGGCTTCGCGCGATGTAAAATCGTATCGCGTCATCGAGCGCGCGAACGCCTTCGTGTGTGTGCGCAAGCGAACATTGCTTCCGGCAACAAACAAACACCCACCGGAATAATTCTCGGCGCCTTTGTTCGAGGAGCGTCGCATAAAGCGCCGGATTTTGTCGGGCCAGGTTCATTTCGTGGATGACTTGCCGCGGCTGTGACACGATCAGGAATTGCGGCTGACGAGCTTGGGTCGGCAGCTAACGAAAACGTGGCAAAGAGCGAATAAACGATGGCTAAAAGGACGGCGAGACGCATTATAATTTCAGAAAGCATCCCAGGTGCCATCCTCCTTGCCGCTGCCGCGACCGCGGCGTCGATTCGGCCGTCGGCAAAGCTGACACCTCTCGGCCCTCGCCCGTAGTTTCCGTGCCTTTTCCCGCCCCTGATGAAAACCTTTTCAGCTAGAGCAGCCGACGTCCCACGCAAATGGTGGATCATCGACGCGAAAGATCAGGTCCTTGGCCGTGTCGCGGTCAAGGCCGCGAATCTTTTGCGGGGAAAGAAAAAACTGTCTTCACCCCGCACGTCGATACCGGCGATTTCGTGATCGTGGTGAATGCCGAAAAAGTTCGCATCACCGGCAAAAAGGAAGAGCAGAAAACTTCATGAGCTTTTCCGGTTACGTCGGTGGCCATAAATCGGAAAATGTCGGCGCACGACGGGTTCGGCATCCGGAATTGCTGATTGAGCGAGCGGTGCGCGGAATGATTCCGCACAATCGACTTGGCCGGTCCGGTTTACCGGAAACTTAAAGTCTATCGAGGCGATACTCACCCGCACGCAGCGCAGCAGCCGGCACCGGTGAAATTGCGCTGGAGAAAATTATCATGGCATCAACTCAGGAAATCGTCGCCACCGGTCGTCGCAAGACTTCGGTCGCGCGTGTGCGAATGACTGCGGGCAGCGGCAAAATCGACATCAACGGCCGCAGCTTTGAAGAATATTTTCCAGACCGCGCCGTTGCAGAACACGGTGTTGCAACCGTTGCAAACAGTGAAGCTGGCAAACGCCTACGACATCTCGATTAACGCCACCGGTGGCGGGGCCAGTGGCCAGGCCGGTGCCGTGCGCCTCGCGATTTCGCGCGCGCTCTTGCAAGTAGATATGAATCTGCGCGCCACGCTAAAAGCCGATGGCTTGCTGCGACGCGATCCGCGCATGAAAGAACGCAAAGAAATCCGGTCAACCGGGGCGCGCAAACGCTTCCAATTCTCGAAGCGTTAAAGCCTGTCATGCCGGGTCTGCGCTGGCGAGAATCGGAGCTGACTTTCGCAGCGACGCCTAGCAGGGTTTACCCGACCGCACGTTTCTGTGAGGTTATTGAGGCAGCAGGTCCGATCCGCTGGCGCTCAGAGCTGACGACCAATGTGTTCGCTAAACCGCGGCTCAACACACGCGGCTACAGCGTTTGGCGCTCGGCGCGGCCGGTGGTTTCGCGGGCGGAAGCGATGGAGAAATCGGAGCAGGCGGCGCAGTGGGCAAAACCTTGATCGTTGGCGGAACGGTAGCGCTTGCCGGCGACCCCAATTTAGATGGCGTAACGACTGATGGCGTTTAGTGCCTTCGCCGATTTCAAGAACGTTCGCAGCAACTGGCTGGCTTCCATTGCCGCGTAGCTGTCCCGATACTGTGTCATGATCGTCTCGCAGATGCGCCTGGCATCATCGATCCGGTTTTTTCCCTGCAAGATGTGCACCTGCTCAATCAACGCCATCGGGGCATTGAAACTTCCAGCATTAGCCGATGCAATTTGTTGGTAAGTTGCGAGAGCTTCGTCCTGTTTGCCCATCGCCTCCAGGTTCGCCTGCCATCGCCATTCGCGCTGTGCTTGCTAGGTTCGCGCTGCGGAAACTTCTCGAGAAACTTTCAGCAGCGTTGCATTCGCTTCCGAATACTTCGCCTGTTTTCGCCTCGCGAATCCGCCAGCAACAGATAGGCGGAGGCAGCAGCAGCGGTGTCGCCATAGCGATTGATCACTTCCTCATCGCCGCCGGCGTTTTGGCCCCGCTAAACAACGTCGCCGCGGTAGCCTCGCGCCGATCCCGATAGAGGCGATAACCTGCGATGGCGATGATGGCCACAATCGCAAGGACAAGCAGGGATCGCGATTTCTCTGCGGTATTTATACCAGAAAACCTGCGCTTCCAGAGCGGGGTTGGTTCTGAGTTCTTTGGCGACTGGCATGCGATTATAGCGGGGCGAGTTTATGCCATGCACCCGCGCGGCGTGCAAGATCGCTACTTCAACTCGTTACGCAATCGCATCAAGATGGGAACGGTCGTCAGCACGCCCACGGCGAGAAGGGCTAGTCCGGCGCTGCGCCGCTCCTCCTTTTCTAAAGCATTGCTTAGCAGGAGACCGATACCAACGCCAAGCGCGCCGCGCGTCATCGCGATCAACCCAATCTCCGGCAACGTCAAAGTGATGCGTTTCGCACTAATGTTCATGTATCCGCTCCACGCTTTTGATTCGCATCCGGTGTCCGCCGAAGGTCTGCGCGCCGGTAAACTTGTCGGCTCTGTTGAAAGCGTGCGGCAACCAGGCGGCAGAGGATTTGAAGCGATCTGTGTCTGCCACCAGTGACGGCAGGCGCTACCGCGACGGAACACGGAAGCGATAGCCTGCCGCACTGGGTCTCCAGACCTGTGTTCCCAAGGAGATGCAAACTTCTGCCTCGAAGACCATTTTTGCGCGGCTGCGACAGCTTTTCAACAAAGCCACGGTTGTTCTGGGCGACAGCGGGTGATCGTCCCAAACTGAAATAATAATAATCAGATGACGCGCCCTGATCGCCGACACAAAGATCCGCCAGCTGCGATTCGCTCCAAATTCGCCGGGCGAGAAAGGAAGATCGACGAGGCCATCTGGCAAATTTTCCGCGCCGTCGTTGCCGGAGGCGACACTTACGTCTTTGACCTGAACATTTCACGCCGGAAAGCGCTGGCTTACTGGCTTCGGTCCGAAAAACGCGCTGTTACGTCGCTCTATCCGATCAAGGGAATAGTTGGTAGTTACATTCTCAAAGCCAACCAGCCGGGACTCGGATCGCATGTCGCTAACGCTGGCTTCATGGTTTCGCCATCTGCCCGAGGTCGCGGAATCGGGCGAGCGATGGCCGGAACATTGTCTGCGTCGAAAGCTCGCGCGTCTCGGTTTTCGGGCGATGCAATTCAACTTCGTCGTCGCGACCAACAGAACAGCCGCTGCGCCTTTGGGAAAATCTTGGATTTAAAATCGTCGGCAAATTGCCGGGCGCTTTCCGCCATAGCCGGCGCGGGTTTGTTGATGTTTTTGTAATGTATCGTCTGCTTTAGGTGCTGCCGGATAATTCTCGTTAGATTATATCATTTGCCTAAGGAACGAGCATAAACTGTAGCTGCACGTGTCCTCACCGGCAGAATTCGGGGCGTGCCCCGAAGCTTAGGACAGCTACAATCCGCTTAGCGCTTCTTTTTCCGGCCACCCTTTTCTCCCGCCTTTGCGAGAGCTCGCCTTGTTCTCTTCTTGCCGCGACCACTTCCGCTCTTTTTGCCGCCGCCACCTCCTTGTTCACGGTCGCCCAGGCGCGGCGTTCCGCTTCTTTCTTCGAAGTGCCGCGCTTCTTGTAGCCTTCTTCGATGTGCTCTAGCCTGTCGTTTTTGTTTCCCGGTGTATTTCGATTTGCTCCCTCGTGCCATAATTTCTCCCCTTTGCTGTGCAATTTCGCCGCGCGACGTCTGGTGGATTTATCGCGCGCTGTCCGCCATACGCGCAATGACCGCCGAATGAGTGCGAGCCTTTTCTCGATATGAACGCGTTCTACTAATTTAGTCGGACCGTCGGCTCGGCGCTCGGAGCTGCAACCGAAGGATTTGACCTTTCTTTCAAATCTCGCTGCGCGGCATCATCGTCTTCTGGCGCCACCCTGGTCATGATCCGGCTCGGGCACAAGCGCTCGCTGGCGCCGCAAGACGGCGTTTGATGCGGTGCTCATCGTCATCCTGGCGTCGGTGCGTCTCGCGCCATCAGTGGCGAGCTCGCATTTTTGCCACACATTGGCGGTAGCGACTTGTTAATCGTCGCGCAGTGCACCGCCTGTTCGCCTCGATCGCTCTATCACTCGGCACTGGTTCGGGTTGTCTTGATCAAAGGGCAGGCCGGAATTGATCGTGCGCGATGGCCCGATGCTGCGCGACGTCGATGCGTCGCAATCATGTTTCCGTGCGACGATCTCGAAGAAGATTTGCGGCTCGATGCCCAGATGGAGGACGCGTCAAAGTAAAGTCGCGCGGGTCGAGCGCAGCGGCGACATCAGTTTTATTAAGAAGGAATAAGATCCAGCATCACGCAGTTGTCGCCCGCAGGCGTCCCGGAAATTTGCAAGGCGACTGCGTCATCCTCCAACAAACGCCCTACAATTTCAAGCGTATTCGCAATTAAACTTCGGCTGTGACGCCGCACGACAAGCTTTTTCATTCCCGGTCCGGTCGAAGTTTCGCGAAAACGCTGGCCGCCTTCTCCCGGCCGATGATCGGACATCGCGGCGAAGCTTTCAAAAATCTTTACCGCGACATTCATCCGCAGCTTGCAGAAACTGTTCGGAACAAAGCAGCCCGTTTTTCTTTCCACCTCATCGGCCTGGGGCGTGATGGAAGCGTCGATCCGCAACCTGGTCGTCGCGAGCGCGTGCTCTGCTGCATGTGCGGCGCGTTCTCCGACAAATGGCTCGACGTCGCCAGACGCTGCGGAAAGGAAGCGGAGGCGTTGCAGGTCGAATGGGGAAAACACATCGATCAGAAAGCTGTCGATCGCGCAGCTGGCGAGCGGGCAGATTCGACGCCGTCACTCTGATTCATAACGAAACCTCGACCGGCGTGATGAATCCGCTGCCGGAGATTTGCTGCACGCTCGCGAAATATCCCGACGTCGCGCTCATCGTCGACACCGTCTCGTCCTTCTTCCGCCGTCCCGATCGCGATGGACGCGCTCGGCATCGACGTCATGCTCACCGGCGCGCAAAAAGCGCTCGCCCTTCCGCCAGGCTTTTCGCTTTTCAGCGTTTCCGAAAAAGCATTTGCCCGCGCCGAGAAACAGAAAGATCGCGGTTATTACTTCGATTTTCTCGAATTCAAAAAACAGCAAAGCGAATTCATGACTCCCGAGCACGCCCAGCATCGGGCACATTCTTCGCGCTGCAATCAAAGCTTGAAGATATTTTCAACGAAACTTTGCCTGCGCGTTTTGCTCGTCACGCTCGCACCAATGCGTCGTCCACGACTGGGTGCGCTAGGCGAGGTTTCGAATTCTTCGCCGAAGAAAATTTTCGCTGCCCCACTCTCACCCGCGTCAAAAATAACCGCGGGCATCGACGTAGCGAAACTCGTGCACGCGACTTGCGCGAAAAACATCATCTCGTCATCGACGGCGGTTACGGCAAGATCAAAGGCCAAACCTTTCGTCCTCTCCAACATGGGCGATGAAACCGGAGGAAACCGTCTCCCATCTGCTTGCTTGCCTGACGCTTGCCTCGGATAGCGCACGCACTCAGTCATCCTGAGCGACAGTCGAGGGATCCCGATGTGTTACCTTTAAGATTGCGCCACGGAATCCTTCGACCATTCGGAATGACATCCTTCGGGAAATCAGTGCCCAGGCGCGCAGCGGCAACTTAGCGATTCCAAAGCGCGCTCCGCAGCTTTCTTCTCATCTGGAAGCGGTCGGAAAATCATCCAGACTCCGGCAAGAACGAAACAGGCGCCGAGGAGTGACCAGGCGGACAAGCGTTCGCCACCGAGCGCCCAGCCAGGAGCGATCGCGCCGGGCGGCGTGATCAGCGAGATGGTTTGCAATTTCGTCACCGACATCAGCGGCATCAGCCAATAAAGAAGCAAAAGAGTGAGTGATGATCCGATGATCGCCAGATAGAGGAGGCAGAAAATTGCCATCCCGGTCCAATGAAAACGCGCCGGGTTGCCATCGACGATAAATCCGATCACCAGCAGCGGCGCGGTGCCGAAAATCATTTGCCACGCCGCCATCATCGCAGGGGCAAGATCCATCCGTCGGGATTTCAGCCGAACACATTTGAAAGGCCGCGCTGGCCGCACCGACAGTAATTCCGAGGCCGCCCAGGAATGAGCCAGCCGTTGAAACTAAGCAGTGCGGGCGCAGATTAGCGCGACCCCGCCGATTGACACGAACGCGCCGAGCAGACGCGCTGCCAGCGCAACGGTTCCTCCGGCAAGAGCCAGTGCGACGCAATACTCATTCCGAAAATCGGAATCGATGCCTGCAAAAATCGCCGCCAGCCCCGAAGACACGTCACAATTCTCCCCAAACAAGAGCGCGTAGTTAATCGCAAACATGAGCACGCCGGTGAACGCGAGCGACGACATAATCCGAGCGGCGCTTGGGCAGCAACCGGACATGTCCAACCGAAACCAAAATCAGAGCAATGATTGCAATAAGAAAACGGATGGCGACGTATGAGATCGGCGGCAAATCTCGCAGACCCACTTTGATCGCGAGCCAGGTCGAGCTCCGAGACAATGCAGAGTGTCAGCCACGCGGCTGGAATGCGCCAGTCGATCTGCTTCGTCGTTTCCGAATCTCCGGCAAACATTGGGCAGACATTCGCGGCGCTCAGCTGGCTCGTAAAGCACCGCTGATATTATGCCCCGCCAATCGCGACTGCGAGGCACTGATTCGAATGCGATGAGCCCTACTTTGACAAATTTCGTTACCCTGCTCGACATCGGCTGTTGCGGGGTTTGTTTTTGGTGGATGCATCGCATTTCACAACGGCAAAACATCATGTTGGAAGAACTGCAAAGAGCAGGCGCACAGCATCGAAGAACTCTCCAGGGAAGAGCGCGAAATTCTTAAAGAATTGCATCCGACGGTGCAGAAAATTGACGAGAACGTCGGATAAGGTGAAAGAATCGACAGAGGCTTGACCGAGCCGGCCGAACTGCCGCCGGAGTCGCTGAAGACGTTGACAACTCGGAGTTGGCGCAGAATGCTCGTGCGCGATGATGCCTCCCGACAAATTGCGTAGCCTTGCGCTTGATTTGAATCAGACCGCTCCACGCAGCCCGTATGCACCGCTCGGAGCGTCGTTCCCTGCCGTTGCGGCTCGGCTGGTCGACAAATGCCGTGCTGAATTACCTGGCCGAGCGGGCTCCTATCGAGTTACAACTGTCCGATGGATCGCCGATTTTTCGCTGCCACCGGTCTCTGAGCCGGCGGCGTTGCGTGACTTTATTTCTACCGGCGCCGGACGACGTTGAGGTGGCGAGTCGGATGCGTGCGCGTGCCAAAGCGCCGCCCGAGCAGATAGCCGCCTGGAGTCGCCGCTTTCCGCGCGAATCCCTCTGGCGGCTGCTTGAGTTCGAGGACTGGCTGCACAAAATGTGGCAGCGCCGCGGGCAGATCTGGAGTGGATTAGGTGGTTTTCGACTGGAACGTTTTTGTGCGCTTTGCAACAGCGAAAGGGCGCTCTGTTTCCGAAGCGCCCTTCATAATTTGATGGCGGTAAGCCGAATTCTGTCTCCCGAATTCTTCGAGCGCGACGATCATTTATCTCTCAAGCTCCAGCTTTGATAACGGAGCGGCCGGGCGCATACCACTTTCGCATTTGTCTGGCCGCGATGCGACAATCCCGGAGATCGACGGACCGGCTGTCCTCCTCCTGCTTTTGTCTTGCACCGCATGGGGGTTTTTCCTGCCGCGCGAATTACTTCGCGCGCGGTGAGTCTCTTACCTCGCCTTTTCACCCTTGCCTGCACTTTTCTCAAAGAACCGGCGGTATCATTTCTGTGACACTTTCCGTCGCCGCAATCTTACAAATGCGGCGCCCGCGTATTCTACGCGGCATGCTGCCGTATGGTGTTCGGACTTTCCTCTAATGAGTCTCGCGACTCACCAGCGATCGTCTGCCATCACCTGTAATCTCTATCCACGATCCGCAACGAAGGGAAGAGAACCGCGGATATCCGCGATTTAATTTTCTTTTTCCTGATTTGGGCGTTCACGGTCTCAAACCAATGCCGTGAAGAACTTTTTCTCAATGTGGCAAAAACTGATTTTGGCAATACGGCGACG